>Ga0315533_1000004_pt1 | contig 517501 bp, 473 predicted proteins | sample SalMarSW160130MG_FD_203081 | JGI IMG/M metagenome (GOLD analysis project Ga0315533, IMG submission 203081) | Salt marsh sediment microbial communities from the Plum Island Ecosystem LTER, Massachusetts, United States - Salt Marsh Sediment SW1601-30 ...
AGAAAAACGTGATTATATTACTTGTGGAATGAGTTATTGGACTTTATTTAAGGACGATCATTATGCCCTAATTACAGCCAACGATAAATCTTGGCAAAAATTATTTGACCTCTCAAAAGATCCTGAATGGAATGAAAACATTGCAGAAAATAATCAGGATATCTGCAATGAAGTATTTAAAAAGATTGAAGAAGATGCTAAAGGTGACTTACTTTTAGATTTTAAATCAACGCGTTTTGAAAACATTGAGGATTGGTATCATAATACCTATTTATTGTAGAAATGTGACTATTATTTAAAAAAAAAAAGTTATTATAGATTCCATCGAGATAACTTCCTAAAGCCCTTGAAAATCATTACTATGCGAGAACCGAAAAGACGAAAAAAACTCCCGAATCGTCAACAACTTCGCAAAATGAGAAATTGTTATAGACCAAGCTCCTTCAATCTCGTAGTATTGGCTTCCAATTCTTTCATTGTAATTTTATACAACTTCCAAAAGATAAATGCTCCTGTGAACATGATTAACATTGGAATTAATGACATTTGAATGCGAAGCCCTAAAAGTTCAACGAGGGTATTCTCCCCTACTGGATCATATCCACTGAATGTTTGTACTATCCAAAAGATGACAACTCGAACAGTAATCCCCACACGTGAGAAGAAAACAAAAATCCCATTATATAGTCCCTCCTGACGTTTTTTTGTCCTTAGGGTTGCTGAATCAATTATGCTTGAAAAAACTGGTAAGCTCATACTTATTATAGCCCCGTCGACTAACCCCGCTAAAAAGATTACAATGAATGACCATATTAAGCCAGTAAACCCGCTGGGAACAAATAATAACGGTAATCCCATAGAAGCTAAGATTATACTCCCAATTAAAGCTACTTTCTTAATTCCTATCTTAAAAGAAAGCTTATACCATATTGGAGCAGTCAGTGGAACCGCAATAATATACCCTATTAAAATAATCTCGCCAATTTTTGGTAATTCAAGAATATCATCTACAAAAAAAGGCATAGAGGCAATTAAAATTCCCATAGATGTAGAATAAGCGACCCAAAGACAAATATACCCAATAAAATTCTTATCTTTCAATGCAAATTTCATTCCCTTAAAAAAAGTCACTGTTTCTTCTCCATCTATATGGACACGCCGTTCTCTTAATTCTTGGTCCTCAGAAACACCCGGAATCATTAATACTACTGAAATTATACAAATAACTGTCACTAAAATTCCTTGAACTAACCAACCAATTGTTCCCCCTAATATTTCTACAGTTATAACAGGTATTAAAATTCCAAGTAAAATCCCTGTGGTTTCAAGAATAGCTTGGAAAAATCCGGCTAATTTTCGTTCCTTATCTTCTCGAAATTTATCTGGAAAAAGTGCTACACGATTAATGTCGTAAAGAGAAAAAAATCCATCGTAAAGACAATAAAAAAATAACAACCACAAGAATGCACCGATTTGGCCCACTTGAGCCACAGTTGGAGCTGCAAAGATAAATATGATTGTTAAACTCCACGGAACTGCACCCATGATAATGAATGGAAATCGCTTACCCCAACGTTTCGTAAAACGTGTAGATTTATCACAAAAATATCCTAAAATTGGATCATTAAACATATTAAATATCGTAAACAAAATAATCGCAATAGTAAAGAGCCCGACTTCTATTTGAACCACTGTTTGATAATAAAATTGCATCTGCTGGGTAATTGCTTGGCTTGTCATTAAACCCAAAAGACCACCAAGTTGGAATGACGCTAAAATTTTCTTTGAATGTTTTTTTGGAGATAAATCTTTAATATTTTCTTTTTCCATTTTTAAAACTTTATTTTTTTTTATCTTAATATTATATTTTTCAGTTATATATTGACTTCTATTATTTTAAAAATTCCCATCTCGATTAATATCATAAATTAAGATTTCAACTTTGGGATAACGTCATTTAATAAAATAAAGACGAGAAAAAGACATAAATTACTGAAAAAATAAAATATAACTGATTTAAATATGAAAATATTTTTAATAATTTTTGATACTTTAAGAAAAGACCATACGGGGAAAATTTATGACAATTCATGGATAAAAAATCCTAATTTTGATAAATTTGCCAAGGATTCGATCGTCTTTGATAAAGCATATCCCGAATCACTACCAACAATTCCAGTTCGTAGAGCAATACATACCGGAATACGAACCTATCCTTTTAATCACGAAAAACCAAAACTTCGAGATGATGATGTTGTAAAGACTCCAGGATGGGATCCCATACCCTCACAGCAGACGCATTTAGCAGAATATATGAGAAAAAATTTATTTATAACTTCTTTTATTACTAGCACTTACCATCAGTTCAAACCTAATATGAATTTTCATCTTGGATTTGATCAATGGAATTGGATTCGAGGTCATGAAAATGATAAATTTCGAGTAAGATTTAGGGAAGGGCGTTCCAAGCTTAATCAAAAGCTAAAAAAATATACCGTCAAAAAAGATTTCGCCGCCAGAAAATTACAAAAGCAAGTGCTAAGAGCTCACTTTAGTAATATCCAAGATAGAAAGAACGAAGAAGATTACTTTCCAGCACAGACTTTTAAAAAAGCAGTGGAATTTATTAAGGATACGATGAATGTCAATAATATTTTTAGTCTTATTGATGAATTTGATCCACATGAGCCTTGGGATCCCCCTCAGAAATATCTAGATCTATATGTAGATAAGAATTATATTGGAAAGAAAATTATTACCCCCGCTTATCGTATCGGTACTGATTATCTTACTAATGTAGAATTGAAATACATGAAAGCCTGCTATGCTGGAGAAGTTTCAATGTGCGACAATTGGTTTGGTTATTTTATTGAAGAATTAAAGAATTTGGAATTATATGATGATTCTTTAATTATCCTAATAAGTGATCACGGCTATAGCATAGGAGAGCATAACGCTACAGGTAAAATTCCAATGCATCTATACCCAGAACTTATAGATATCCCTTTTATGATTAAACCTCCTGGCGGGATAAATGGTTCAAAAAGAATTAAAAAAACCTATGTCTATCACCACGATATTTTACCAACTTTATTCGGATTTTTAGGTAAAGAAAAACCAGAGGTTTTTGAAGGCATAGATCTCTCTCTATTTCTTGAAGAAAGCGATCAATCTATAGAAAATCGAAATTACATAACTTGTGGATTTCATGTTTATTCCTTATATAAAGATGACCACTACGCGTTAATCACTTCTAACGATAAGTCCGATCAAAAATTATTTGATTTGTTAAAAGATCCTGAGTGGAACCAAAATATTGCGGATGATAACCCAGATATATGCGACGACCTTTTCAAAATAATAGAGAAGGATGGGAAAGGTGAGCTTTTAATACAAGGTAAATCAAAATTATGGGAACCTATTGATTGGTATAATAAGAAAAAAATCTGAGTTAATAAGTAAAACTGAGTTAATAAGTAAAATTTATGCTAGGTTAGCGGAGGTGAGTATAACTGCCGTAATAATAAGATTTTGTGAGTTAAATGTGAACATTAATTAATAAATATTATTCTAAGAAATTTTATATTTTTAAAAGAACATCTACTAATTAAGAATTTGAAAATATATATTTATGTTTTCAATCTATAAATTTTACGAATTGCTATTGATAAAGGGAGCTAAAGAGACGAGTAATTTAAGTATATGGTTCGAGAAAAACGGTGAAAAAGTTCTGAGATCAATTGGGATTAAAAAAGGTCAGAATGTTTTAGATTTTGGATGTGGTTCAGGTAATTATACAATTCTTGCTGCAAAAATAGTTGAAGAAACGGGAAAAGTTTATGCTCTAGACAAAGATGAGGAGCAATTAAACCGATTAAGGCAGAAAACCAAGTCAATTGGATTGGAAAATATAGAAATAATAAAAACATCTGGAGCGTTAAAAATCCCCTTAGGGGACAGAACTTTTGATGCAATTCTATTTTACGATATTTTACATAAATATTATTTTTCATTAAGCGAAATAGAGGAAATATTAAAAGAAGCTTATAGAATTTTAAGGCCAAATGGCATAATTTCAGTTTATCCGAAACATATGGAACAAAAAAAGATTATAAAAGAATTAGAGGATGCAAATTTTTATCTAGATAGGAAATATTTCGAGCATCTGCTTATTCATAATGACAATCTAGAAGAGGGAGAGATACTAAATTTTAAGAGGGGAAAAGAAATCTAAATTATCGGAAAATTATTGATAACTCCGGAAAAATTGGGAATTACGAAAAAAGATAAACTAATTCTTGCCTTAAAAGACAATTAAATAATAATTACTAATAAGCAAATATGTAATGTGATAAACCGATATAATCTGTATAATATTTTATTAGCTCCCTACTTATAGTTGCAATAAAAATTCAAGACATAGTTGCGGTCAAGATGATAATGCATTTTTAATTTCTTGTCGAAGCTTATCTCTTTCTATCTCTCCATTCAGTTTTACCATTTTTCCATTAATGAATATTTTTCTTGAAATACCAAATCGCCGTATAATTTTCGGATCATCTGCTGAAAATTCATTAAGAATAATTTCATTTCCAAATTCAACAACTACTTCTCGTACTCTCTGTGCTTCAACATCACTTGTTTGACAGAAAGTATTCCAAAACAGATCAATTACAACTTTACCTTTTATCGGCTTAAATCTATATTTTTCTTTTCTAAATTGAGGAGGTTTGGCTGTTTGATCGAATTTTTTCCAAAGAATAGCCTCCTCATCTCGCTTATCAGCTATTTGAAATCCAAGATCTATAAAATATTTTGCTGGCATATACCAAAAATCCCAGAAAAAAGCGATGGTTGCAAGACCTTTAAGGTTCTGCTTACGAGTTTCTTCTTCAGCAGCTTTAATCAATAATTTCCCAATTCCTCTTTGAGAAAAATGTGAATGTGAAACCAAACATGGAAATACCATTAAATCCTTCCCTTGTACTGGCCATGGAGATATCTCAATAGGCATAATATGTATAAAACCTGCATGAACATTATCTACGAGTGCAACTTTAACTCTTAACCCTAACTTTTCCATACTACGAAGCCATGGAATACGTCGCTGAGCGGACATTTCATACTCAAGATTATTTTCATTTACATGTGTGCAAGTACCAACAAAATACTCATCATCTTTCGTCATATCACGAATAATTATCCCCAATTAATTCACCATATAATCATTTTTCCAGCTAACAAATGATCTTTAATGATATAAAGATTGTATAATTATTTTATTTATTTAAAAATGGCTAAAAAAAAGAAGGAATAAAAAAGTAGGCTCTATTATTTTAAATTATTTCTATATTTATCTTATAAGGGAACAACGATATGCGTCGCTGTTCTTTCTACCCCATCTATCTTATGTATTCTTGATAAAACTACTTTTGCAATCGTCTCAATATCTTTTACTTCTACCTTTATAATTATATCAATATCTCCTGTTACTGTATGAGCCTCTTTTACCTCATCCATTTTATTTAACTCATTAATTACACTTTCTACAAAACCAGCTTTAGTTCTCATTAAAACATAACTTAAAGTCAATTTTAAAAATCTCTCCTTTTGTTTCTTTTTTTAAATATTTAGCTTAAAAAATAAGATTATAACTAGATATTTAACAATTATGTCGAACCCTAAAAAACTAACTTTATAATCAGTATCTGTTTGGATTTATATCCTCTATTTGTAAGTTTTCTTGTTCAAATTTTAGCATAATTTCTTACAATTTCTTAAGTTATCACTCTGTTTCTGATGCTCGTTTACTTTTTTCAATGAAATCTTCGCGTATAGGGTAAAAAATATCGAGCATTATAAAAGGTTCATTTCCAATACAAGTATCACTATGTGGGGTATTTGAGGGGATACAATAGAAATCTCCCTTTTGGACAATTTGCTCTTCATCACCGATGCGCAAGACTGCTTTACCAGAATATACCATACCAATTTGCTCATGAGGATGGGAATGTAAAGGAACAGTGCTCCCTACTTTTGTCTTATTAAGTACCATCATCATCTTTTCACCATGAAGACCTGTTAGAATGGTAGTTTCAAGCTGTGGCATTTGATTTAACTTGGGAGCATTATTTAGATTTATAAAGTAAGAAATCTTCTTCTGCCTCATTTATTTATATCCTCTATTTTTAATTAATCATTTAATTCATTAAAATAAATTAGGTTTGAAACAAATATCATGGGTTAGGTTAAATATTTAAACATTTTCATGACTAACTCTATTTTTTAAATATTTAAAAGAAGCAAAAAAGCCCATAAAATTTTATTAAATTTAAATTCTAAATAAATTGGAGGACTGGAACAATAATTAAGGATTTCAATGAAAAAAAATAGATTGTTTCACTAATAATTGGACTATATTATGTTTTAATTATTCATATCATATGAATACATATTAAAGAAAAACAATGAGTATTGAATAAAAGTAATTTTAGAACATAGTTAATTCTAATATAAAATTTTTAATCATCAAAAATAGAGGTGAATTATCTTTTCTGAGTGAAATTGACAATAAAACTTTGCTTAATAATTATAAATTCAGAGTAATTTTTACCTGGATTTGGTTTTTTATAGGTGCAATCATAGTAATTCTTATTTTTTTTTTAATAAAGAATTTTGACATTGAAGAAACCCTATCAATTTTAAATAATGAAAGGCATTTAATGGTATTCATAGAATTTAGTTCAGTCGGTTTCATGCCCTTGTTAATTACTATATTGTGCAAGGATAATCTAGATCTATATGGTGTAAATAAGGTTAAGAAAAATATACTTAAATCTATTGTTCCTTCAGCTTTTATGATTGCAATTATGTATAGTATTGGTTATTTACTAAATGGTGTTATAATTAATTATGAATCTTATGATTTTGGCCTTGAAATTCCTTGGAATATTATATTTGGAATTTTTAGTGTGTTTACTTGGGGACCTTTAGAAGTATTTTTTTATATTTGGCTGCTAATTAATACAGATATGATTTTTGATGAGAAAAGTAAGCCGTTTTCAAAGGGATTAATCATAACAACTATTGTTTTTGCAGCTGCTCATATCCTTACTACTAATGTTAGTAATGCATTATATGTGGGAGGTATTTTTCTTGTATTAGGATTGATTTATAAGTATTCCAATAACATTTTGGGTCCAGCTATAGCTTGGACGATGATAAACGGAACGATATGGTTTGTATCTCAAATGTTTTGGGTATAATATAATATCCATTTTTTAAAACGTTTTTATTATTCATGAGATAAAATAAAGATAATAGATACTTACAAAAAGAACATCTTATTTATATCCTAAATGGTGAGACTGAATTTTACAACGATAATGGAGTAAAATTCACGGCTGGAAAAGATAATTAATATATATTCCGCCTAATGGACTCTTATGGAATAAGAAATGCAAACGAGGAACCTTTTATTTTTATCTGTATTATTCCCTATTTAGAATAAAATCTCTGAATTTAATAACCTGAGTCTGCCCGTCCTTTTTTTAAATTATATTTTTTATATGCTTTTATCTTTTTCTGAATGCTATCAATTAAATGTGCCGGAAACTCGTCGAATGATTTATCTTTAAATTGCTCATAGCAGGAACAACAAAACTTCAATTCAAAAACTTCAATATTTTTATGAAAAAAATGATTCCTCCTTCCTATGTTGTGAAGCCTCCTTTCACAATTAATACAATAATCAAAAAAGCTGGTGATCTTCTCTTCCTCAATTTCTTTCTTTGTCTTCCTGGTAAGTTTAAATTCATTTCTTATTTGCTCTCTGATTGCCAACCGCACATGTTCTGGCCTATAAGTCCCGTTACATCTACTACCTTCTAATAATTCCTTTATATCTGAATCTGATAAATCAACCGTAACTATCCTCATGAGTTTAATTCTCCTAAAAAATTATTCTCTTTCTGTTAAAAATATTGATGTAATTTAGATTTATAAATATTTTCCCCATTCAAATTATTTATAAGTTGGATGTATTTATTCTTTTCATTATTAAATAAGAGTTGAAAATATTTAATACAGTTAATAAACGTGGAAAAAATATTTTTCAATAATATTCTGAATTTTTTAATTTCGCAAATCAATAAGAAATGTCAAATTCATCTGAAGGAAAATCTTGACTATCATGAATAAACAAATTAAATTTTAGTGAAATATATATAGAGTGAATTTGAAAAATTTTTACATAAATAGAATAAATGCATCACAACCTAATCCAATTAAAATCTATGAAAATTGATAAGTCATGAGCGATAGCATTGATATAAACTTGGGAGATGTATATGGTGGTTAAATTCAAAAGGTGCACCTCTATAATCTTCAAATCCTTATTTATAATTTTTTAGAAGACACAGCGGAGAGATTTCCAGAAAAATCAACATTTCTATATCCCTCTAAAATGTGGCTGCTTAATACAGACTGATCTCAATTTAGTGGGAAATATCATTCTATGGATTAGAAAAAGCAAACGTCATTTGCTGGAAGATATTTATATTAATTGGTTGAATATAAGATAATACATATTAGGTGGAAATTATGAATAATGAAATTAGCAAGAAAAGTTTAATAATTATTGGGGCAGGTATGGCGGGTTTAACTGCTGGTATAACATGGGCTCTTAACACAGATATTAAAAATAATCCGGTTCTCATAGTCGAGAAACAACCGAAATCAGGGGGGTTTGTAACATCTTATGAGAGAGAAGGTTATGTGTTTGATACGTGTCAAATGTTACCAAATATGTCGGAAATTTTCGAATACCTTGGAATCAACATTGAACTCAAAAAGTTTAAAGGGTATTATATGAGAATTATTGTAGTAGATCCTAATACTGGAGAATCCAAAATACTTGAATTGCCGTCTGGAGTAGAAAATTTTAAAAAAATGCTTATGGCTTCATATCCAAATAATTCTAAGCAGATTGGAAAGTTCTTAGATCATGCTAGATCTATGTATTTGGAGTTGTTCAAACTAAAACTCGAACCTACGATTATTGAAATCCTGAAAACACTATTTAATTGTCCTAAGATAATAAAAAATTCTTCAAAGACATTTAAGGAGTATTTCAATCAGTTTCAAATTACTGAACCAGATGTGATCGAAATATTTAACGCTTTTGCAGCGTTTAGTGCTTTACCTGCTAAACAGGCTTCTTCTTTGGTTCCAGTCGCCGCAATGAATTCTTTATTAGATGGAGCATACCGAACTAAAATTGGTTTTATTGACCTTGCAAACCAATTTGAAAAAAAATATCTTGAACTTGGGGGAGAATTAAAATTAAATAGTGAGGTTGAGAAAATCTTAGTTGGAGATGATAATATTGTAAAAGGGATTAGATTAAAAGATGGAAAAGAAATTTATGCAGATATTGTAATTTCTACTGTAGATACAATGCTAGCAATGAAACAATTAATCGGTTTAGATGTAATCCGTAAAGTTGATGAAAAATACGCCGAAAAAGTAGAAAGCGTTAAAATGTCAACTTCTTCAATGAATATAGGTTTGGGTTTAGATGATAAAATAGATCTTGTTGCTTTAGGAATGGACTGTGGGTATAATGTAATAACTACAGGAGGCGATTCTTATGATAGATTATTTGAGCTATATGAGCAAGGAGAAATAGGTTTTAATGAAAAATGCTTTCATTTTGGTGTGATATCTCCTACACCTACCACGGGAGGTCAACCAAATATTACCGTTCGGGTTACACCAATGGCTCTCGCCGATTGGGCTGAATTGAGAGAAAGTGATCGAGAAAAATACAATAGTAAAAAAGAAAAACTCGCAGACTTTTTTATAGAAATGATTGAGAAATATCTCATTCCTGATCTTAGAGAACATATTCTTATTAAAGATGTATCTACTCCCGCAACTTATGCTCGATATTCTGGTTCTCCTACTGGCTCTCTTTATGACATGGCACCATTTACTAACAATTTCGGAAGGACACGCTTAAAAATGCGAACTCCAATCAAAGGTCTATATCATCCTAAATTTGTAGTTGGAGTATTTGGGGCCGTTCTTGGCGGTATGCAAGCAATTGACATGATACTTGAAAGGAAAGTAATGAATGGTAATGCTCGATTTAAACCTAAACAAAAATAAATTAAAATAGTTAATTAAACACATTTTTTTTTATTCACTAAAATATTTTTTTTTAAATATATCAATTTTTTTCATATACCAAAATAGATTAATTATATTAATCAAATTATTTACCATCACCCAACATATTTATATAAAAGTCCTTTAGGAGGAATTAGTAAAAAAAATATATCTTATATAAAATTAATCCTGTTAATAAAGAACGAGCAGCATGGGATGGTGTAAAAAGTTTCTACCGATCAATAATCTCTATTTGAGTCTTTTCTATTTTAGGTAAGTAAAAAAAAATATTTTTAAAATATTCAAATTAAATTTATAACATGTTTGTAATTCTCTTATTTGAGAATAAGAAGTGAAAAGATTTGAATGAAGAAAAAGTTAGAAATCAGATAAAGAATAATCGAGAAGAAAAGGATATATTTTTTAAATATAGCCCCCAATCCCCCATCCCTTTTGAAAAAAGATCCTCATTTCAAGGACTGAGTTATTACCACGTGGATCTCTCCTTAAGATTTTACGTCAAGCTTTACGAGCATGAAGACAAGGAAATAATAAAAGTTCAAGATAATAAAGGTGGAACTCAGCAATATCTACAATGGGGCGAGTTTAGATTTGAAATTGAAAATGAAACAATGATTTTACAAGCGTATAAAAGAGATTCGAATGAAACCCGGCTATGGGTACCATTTAGAGATAAAACCAGTGGAGAAGAAACGTATGGTGGGGGACGTTATATAGATTTAGTTGAAGAAAGGCATAAAATAAAAGATGGTAGATGGATACTGGACCTCAACACTGCTTATAATCCCTTTTGTGCCTACAGTGAAAATTATGTTTGTCCATTCATTCCTCCAAAAAACTGGCTTCAAATCAGAATTGAAGCTGGAGAGAAAGCTTTCGAGAAATGAGGAGTTATTAGTTTAAATGTATATAAAAATAAAGTTTTTTACATCGGATCCGATTCTTTTTCCGAGACTTTTGTTTCCAGCGAATTTAATATAGTTTTTTAAATCAACTTAGATTATCTTCTAAATTAATATTGTCTCTTCCTGATAAAATATGCAACTTGAGTTCCTTCAAAAAATTACCGTTATTAAATAATAGGTTAGATTTTAGTTCAAAAAAGCCGATTAACCTCATTTAAGAAAACTCGCTCGAACCCCTCGCATAGTTGTTGGGGAAGGTAATTTGTGGCGTGAGACTCAAAGAATATTTCCACATTGGAGGGTAAGCCCTCCGCTCCTTCGCCCTCATAATATACAATCCAGATCGGGAGATGGGGGAGTAATGGTATACGAAATGAGATATCTCCTTGGTCGCTTTGTGAAGCAGAAAATACTGTTGTAAGAAGATCTCCCAAGCGTGCTGCCTTTTGGTCAAATAGTTGCTGAAAGCTCTCCTCAATAAGATGTTGGTTTGTGGAGCACGCTCGGAAGTGATTATCAAGCTGAGAAACTTTAATAAGAACTTCTCTTTCATGGGAGATGGCTCGATCTGGAGACTTTGCGTAATAATAGAGTATACGATATAAGTTTCGCAACAAAGTTTCGTCTTTTACAGGAGTTCCGCATCTATTCCAATTCTCGGAGTCCACAGATATGACTTCACCAGAGGAATTTACCTTGAAGCTTAGAAAGCGAATTTCCGAACCGAATCCGTGGGAATTAGGTAATTTACAAACTTGGTTCTTTATAATCGTCCAAGAATATTCTCTATCTTGTTCCAATTTCACGGAAAAAACGACCCTTGACCTGAATTTTTTTATTTATCATTTAGAATAATCATTAACAACATTTAAATAATTCTAGTGAGATGTAAATGATATAAGTCTCATTATTTAGAAGATTGAACCTTTTTGCCAAAAATCTCCGATAAGAGAGATTCCAGATTTTATAGGCGATATGGAAAACCTAAATCCTAATGAATTTTAGAATTTAAAGATGTTATTTTTTTATACTGTTCCTCAGGTAGGTTATCCTTAACAATTTCAAAAAGTTCTAATAAGATATGATCCGGACCTTCAGCCATAACATACTTCCACACCCCATAGCTTTTAATTTGATTTCTAAACTTATATCCTTTACTTTTCATATGTGCTACAAGAGTCTCAAGATCATCTGTTTCTATCCCTATATGATGTACTATTCCACGTGCCAGATCTTTAGGTGGCTGATCATAGAAATTAAGTTTCGCAGAGCCAATAGATATCATAACATTCCGAGCTCCTGCCATCTCCAAATCAAATAGCACTTCTGCACCAAACATCTCATGATAAAATTTAATGCTTTCATCGATATTCGAAGCAAATAGATGTGCATGATGTAAGTTTGCTCTCATTTCTTATCCTAATCAATTAACAATTAAAATTCTTAATTTTAAAATTAAGTAAATAAAACTAATAATTGGCTATTCTAATATTAATATCAATATTATAAATAATTAGAAACTATTTCTATCTGAAAGTGCAGTAAATTTTTTTATATTATTGAAAAAAAAAAAGATTGAGCCATTTTGCCTGAATATGAAGTTAAGATAAAATTCCATATTTTTCCATATAGAAAATTCAATATTACCGCTACTGATGATGAAGAAGCGAGAAGAATTGCTAAAATCCAAGCAGAACAGATTATTAATACTTTAAACTTTACTATTGCTAGTATAAGACCTAAACGATATTTGATGGATAGGTTTTTATGAAAAGAGCAAATCTATTCTGTCCCTGTTTGAATTAAAAAGAGAAAATTTTTACTCTTAACTTAACTTAAAATTCGTTAAAGAATATCTAAACGCCTATACTTCCAAATTTTTATCCAATTCTTTTACCTTCTTCACCACAGGCACAAAATCCCCGTCTCCAGAGACCAATACCGCCGTATCATACGCATTTTCATACGCAAGTGAGATAATATCAACCGCGATTTTGATATCAACTTTCTTTTCAATGGCATCTTTAAACGCTATCTTATCAAAACTCGCTTTAATCATATATCCACTTCGATTACTTAAATCTTCATAATACTTCTTGTTCTCTGAGCTCATGGGATACACGAAACCTTCATATAAAAATATGCCCTGTAAATTTCTACCGCGAGATACGATGGTTTTCAGTTTTTCCTAGTCTGCCTTGATGTTATTCTTCCTAAAGCCCTTGAAAATGTTCTTATAATCTTTATTTATAGATTACATTTATAGTTTTAGTCTCAATAATATATATATATTTTTAGTAATTAATGTAGGAAAGATATATTGATTTCATGCATAAATTGGAGGAAAAAGGAATGAATGTACCAGAAAGTAAAGTTGAGATCAGTGGATTTGTGGCACGATTTTACGACCAATTGTTACGGATCGCCAGCTTTGGTAAATACAACGGTATGATGAAAGCGGCGATTGCCGACATGGATATTCAGCCTGATGATGCGATTCTGGATATGGGCTGCGGCACTGGATATAACAACTGTCTCATGGTCAAGTATCTTGGCAATGACGGTAAAATTATAGGACTCGATATCAGCAAAAAGATGAAGAAGCAATTTGAGAAAAAATGCCAAGATTACCCTAATATTTCATTTATTCAAAAACGAATCGAAGACCCCTTGCCGTTTCATGATGAGTTTGACAAGGTTTTTATATCGTTTGTCTTTCACGGATTTCCGAACTCAGAACGAAAAAAGATCGCTCAAAATGCATTTAATGCGCTTAAGTCGGGAGGATGGTTTATCATCTTTGATTTTAACGAGTTTAACCTTGATGCTCAGTCATGGTGGTTTCGCTTTGCATTTCGCAGAATTGAATGTCCTCTGGCTTTTGAGTACATCACGGTTGATTGGAAAGGCCAACTGTTTGAGTGGGGATTCGATAATTTTAACGAACATTTGTACTTTTCAAAACGAATTCGTCTTCTCAAAGCCACCAAAAAATAATAGTGCTTCTCAACAATGATTCCATCTAAATTCTTTTTAAAACTCTTATATTTGTTAAAATATAACTCTCATTATATCTTTCTCGCTTTTTTTTTTATATCTCTTATTAATTTAAGTATAACGAATATAATTATTATATCCATAAAGATAACAATGGATAATCCTAATAACTCGAGCAATGTATCTAAGTTATAAAAATAATTAATAATGCCAAAGTAAAAATAACGAAAAATATAGTAATAATAAGGCCCTGCTTATACCGCTTCAAATCTGTTGAATATCTAAAGTTGTTAAAAAATTCTTTATACCATAATATCTCTTCATTTGGTTCTAATATTTTTTTAATCTCTTCCATATGGATTTCTTAATTATGTAAATCGTATTAATAGTATAAAATTACATCTTTCCTTTAAATTTATAACAAAAATGATTATTCAGTTGATTTATCCCCAATCGCTTTTATAACCAGTTCCTCCAGGGGGCCATGAGAAAATGATTGCCTCTTCCTGACAAACATACCAGCATGCGGCACATTCCATACATTTTTCTAAACTCTTAATTTTAGCTTTTTTTTCCATGATTTCGAAACACCCAGCTAAACAAACTTTCACACAATTGCCGCATCCTATACATTTCTCGTCATTAATTTTTATAAACTCGCCCACGCCCTCAACCCATTGCACACCAGGAAAATCTTTAAATGTTTTAACTATATTTATCAACTCTTACTTAATATACATAAAATATTGATGGATTGGCTTTATCTACAAATTTTATCATTTTGTTGCTTAATTTATTCGATATAGGATTTAATAATTTTATAATCGCTGAATAGATGGGCTCAATGATAGGCAAACTCTTTCTCATTAACGTGTTCAAAGAATTTGAAAGGGGAATTATAATGATTTTAAGTACTCTTCTTATCCGCAGCATTGATTTCATTATTAAGTCTATAAATCTCAACGTGCTTAGAAATTTGCGTTCCTTCTTTCTGACTCGTTTTGATTCTCTGACTTTAATGTGCTTCTTTTTCACATAATCATAACTCTCGTGAAGCCAATTCTGATAATAACGGAAGTACATCTTAATCCATTTTGTTATTATCGTTGGATCTTCTTTCACATAGGCAAGGAGCAGCTTCATGAACGGCGTGGTAAAATGTGTCAACGAGCCTAACCCCCAACCTTGATGAATATACTTCTTGAGCTTCTTTATATCATGCTCTTGTTGAGCGATACGCAAATTATAGCGATTTCTACCCTTGATAGACCACTGAATAATTGAATGTGCCTTTATCTTATCATCATATTTCTTCAAAAAAGCTTTGGAAACGTCATTGGCTTTAATTGCTTCAATTGCGACCTGGGCGGCAATTTCGGCTGAATACCATGCTGCCGGCACGCCATCACACAATTCTGTACTTTCAAGCCCCGCAGCATCTCCAATTAATATCATACCATTCGTATGATTAGGCATTTTCCGGAGCTTTTTATTTAGCCCTACATAAATCTCGAAGCCTTCCCACATCCTTGCACGCAATTTAGCTCGAGGAGCTACTAAATCTTTCCACCACAACAGTTTTGAAGTTATATTATGATGATACTCATCAAATAGTTTACCTAAATTTGGCACCGATTTCTGATCTGTTCTTAAACACTGGTCCTGCATAAAATGAATACTACTTCTATAAGGCCACACCATTAGACCATTGCCATAACCAAGCGGTGGAGATATTTTTTGCTCGTCCCAACCCCAACACATCTTAACGGAATATCCAAAAATTTTATCAATGTCTTCTTTTCGCATAACATAGTCGTATGTATCGGCTAACGAGATGGTTTCAGGTGGATATTTTTCGCGCACGCCCGCCTTTATCGCTAATATGCCCTGCGAGCCCTCAGCATTTATTACAATCTTAGCCCTAATTTTCTCGCCTTTATCTGTTATAATTCCTTTAATGAATTCGCCCTCTTTTATAAAATTGGTGACTGTAGTTGACCTCCTTAGTTCAACGCCTGCCTCCACGGCCTTTCTGGCTTGCCACTGACAAAACGGCTTACAATAAGTATTATAACCAAATGCAATGATCGGAGAGAGTGGTTTCGGGACCTTTAGTGAATCATCGATTTCAATATCCCCTTTTTCGATGTCTTTTATAATATAGTTTACTATACCATCAGCAGGACGCTCAAAGGGAGGATTACCATCCCTAATAAATGTTGGAGCAAATAAAAATCCTTGAAATGGAATAGTTAAACCCGAAATGACTTTATCACCAACATTCTCAGAACGTTCAAGCATTAAGGTTTTAAGCTCGGCATCAGCGCAGAGCTTTGCTGCTACAGAACCCCCAAACCCAGCACCAACAACAATAATATCAAAGTCTTCGTCCATTTATAAAATATTGAATAAAGAAGTATATAAGTTTATTATTTTAATTTTACAATTATTTTCTCTTAATTAAAATATTGATTTAGCTTTCTTAATCCTTCAATAATCAAATCTACTATTTTAAACATAGGCATTTTTACTGCCCATCCATATTCATCAAATAAGTATACAGGAAGTTCCCAAAAGAGCATTTTACGTGTTTCTCTTCGATACATGCCTATAAATGCACCTCCAACAATTTCACTTGCTCCAGAATCATCAATTTCTATGGTCATTTAACTCCCTTATACTTAAAAAGTTGTTCAATCATTTAAATCTTTTCTTAAAAATGCCAAGTCAACACTTCAAGAATTTTGCCAAAAACATCAATTTGACACTCCAAAATACCAAGAAATTAAAAAAGTAGGTCCTGAACATAAACCCATATTCACAGTAGAAGTTATCATAAGACCTGGTAGTAATAAAATCGGTTTCGAAAATGCTTTTAACACTTACATAATTGATAATTCTTTTGTGAGTTCGACTGGAAAGGGAAGATCAAAAAAGATAGCTGAAATAAAGGCTGCTGAAACTATGTGTGATATTATTGGTTTATTATATACTTCGGAAATGATGTTATAATACTTGAACGGCGCCAAATTAAGGGATTTACCATTGTAAGCAGCGATAAAAACTATCTCCCGGTTATAAAAATTGCAAGCTATAAAAATATAAAATCTTACATCTTGGGCGTCAATCAATCCGAAATTTACCAAAAGTATAGTATTAAGGATATTATATTTCGTGGAATCCTATGCTACCTCAAATAATACTCTATTTTAAAAATCTTTAAACACAAGTTCTACTATTGAAGTGCCCACATATGCATCACCATAATTTATAATCTATAAAAAGATTATTTTATGAACCAATATTTCTCGTGCTTTGAAACCTTCATTTTTACGAATCCTTTACGTTCTAATTCCTTTAATTTAATCTGTAAATATCTAATATCCATTTCATCTTTAATGTTTAATTTAGAAGCAAGTTTTTTTATATTTTGCAAATCTTTAGATAGCACATTCATTATTTTTTTGGTATTTATTGGAGTTACTTTTAATGTTTTCTTTATTTTTTCTATTTGACTCTTTTGAACATTATTCCCGATATTAAAAGTAAATTCACATTGAGGAAAACCGGTACATTCTAAAAATTTGCCTTGTTTTCCAGAACGCACTACTAATCGTTTTCCACATTTAGGGCAATAAATATTTTTTTTAGTTCTTCTATCGAGATCGAAGGAAAATCTACATTGAGGATATTTAATACAACCTAAGAAGTTACCGTATTTTCCCTTACGCGGTATTAGTCGATTTCCGCAAACTGGACAGCTTATCTTATCCTCTATACCAATTTCAAAAATAAAATTACAATTTGGATATCCTGAACATCCTAAAAAGTTCCCATACTTTCCTATTCGTTCTTCTAAAAATTTTCCGCAATTAGGACATACTATTGGAATCTTAGTGTCTATACCTTTAATATAATTGGAGAGATAATTAGGGAGTGTTTGATTCCATCTTTCTGTTGTGTCTATATGTATATTCATTAAGAAAGGGCTTATCTCATCTAAAAACATTGATTCATTGCTTTCAATACTATAAGTATATAAGAATCTTTTACTTCTCGTAAGCGCAACATAAAATAATCTCCTCTCTTCCTCGAAATAACTTTCAGTTTTAAATCTCTTTGCTAATTCCATGACTGAAGAATCTTGTATTTCACATGGAAATCCATATACACCCGAAGTCACATCTGCTAAAATAACGTGTTCGCTTTCAGAACCTTTTGATTTGTGAGCACTGTAAAATCTCACTCCACCTCTATCTGATTCAGTTGGAATGTTGCGCGCTCCACAGTAAATTTCCAAATCCCATAAATATCTATTAAACCGCGAAAGGACCATAATTTCATGAGGTTCAACACCTTCATTTAATAATAGCTGAATTAAATTGTAAATATTAGGCATCTGCATTTTGTGTGAGTAGCCAAATTTTTTCGATAATTGAAAATATATTGGCGTTTGACCGAGATCGGCAGTAGAATAAGCTTCTTTTTGGATTTGTTTCTTATTGTGGAATATTAAATCATTTGACATTTCAACAATTTTTTGAGCACTCCGATAATTTCTATTTAGATAACTAATTTCAGGGTTAGGAAAATAGTCTTCGAAACTCACAAAGAACCTTACATCACTTCCCGTGAATTGATATATGCTCTACCAATCATCTCCAACGCAGAAAAGTTTTGTATTCGAATTCTCATTCACGAAACATCTGATTAATTCCATTCTTTGATGAGAAATATCTTGAAACTCGTCTACGAGAACATGATCATACCGATTTAGATATTTTTCAGGATTTGTTTTAATGAGTTCAACTGCCAAATTTATCATATCATTAAAATCAATTCTTTCTTCTTTTTTTAAATACTCTTGGTATCTTTTATAAACTTCAAGCGCTAATTGACCAAATAGTTTTTGTTTTCGAGAAAATTCTTTTAACTTTATTCTTTCAGCGATATCCTCTACCATAAAGAAATTGCATTTAGCAATTTCAATGAAATTCCCAACTAATTTAACAATTTCATTCTGCTTTTCCTTGAATTCAAATGTTCTCTCAATTAATTCTTGGTATGATAAAGGTTCAAATTTTATGCTTGAATTAGTTTCTATTAATTTCTCTTTTAGGTTTCGTATTAGTTCATTGTTAAATCTCTCATAATCCCATGTTTCAATTAAAATCTTTTGATATTTTTCAAATTGAGATAATTTCCAATCTCTAAGTTCAAGATACTCTTCAGAAGATATTGAAAACCATTCTGGAACCTCGAAATCTCTATTTAATCCCCAATGTTCAATGTAGATGTCATACTCTGGTAAATAAAAATCCGGATGATACTCTTTATCCTCATCACTCTCATCTACCCATTCTACAAGAGGTTCGTATTCAAAATCGACATTGTGAAGAAAAAAGAAATTTCCTATATCCCTTTCAGCAATAGATTTTACAACAATATCATTTAAAGTAGAGTAGTTTTTATTTCTCATATATTTGTAATATTCTTCTTTCTCTTCAAATGTGGCCTCATCAACTTCCTGCTCTGAATGATACGCCAAATAATCTACCAGGATATCTTGAAATTTCTTTTCTTTGAGTACTTCATTAAAGATATTGTCAATTAACTCGCGTTTTTGCTTTTCTGAACCATTAAATAGCAATTTTGGCTTTATACCCATTTCTTCATAAATGATATTCCTGCCCAGAGCATGAAAGGTGGAAATTTCAATATCTATACTATATTCATTTAAAAGGCGCTTCCTCATTTCTTCAGCAGCGACTCTCGTGAAAGCCAGCGCCAAGATTCTGTCTTTCTCTACCTTGTCTTTCCTCCTGATTAAATAGGCGATTCTCGATGCAATTACACTCGTCTTTCCGGAACCGGCTCCAGCAATAACAAGATTGTGTTTATCATCTTTAACAACCGCCATTCTTTGATCCTCATCTAACGGATATTTCAAACCATCATCCTTCCCATCAAAAAAAGTGGAATAATCTACTAATCTTTTTTTAACAAACTCATTGTTGAAATTAAATATTTGCTGTTTTAATATCTCCAATTTTTTTCTATTACTTCGCTCCTTAAGATATAATGGGAAAACTAACCAATAATACCAAGGATATTTAGTTAATTGTTTTATTTCATTAAGGAACCTCTCTTTATCATCAAAAATCAAGTAAGTCTCTTTTTTTAAAAAATTAGCCCAATTCTCTTCCAAATTCTTTTGATTAATCGTATTTTTCATTATAATTTCCTTCTTCTATTGGAAAAACTTTCGGATTTTTAGCAAATACATTTTTACCCCAAATAATTCAAGCCTATAAAGTGTGAATATTATTTAATAATTAGGTTGAAGTATATTTAAATATACAAAAACGAATAATCCAAAAAAAATTTAGAAAACAAATTGAATAATGAAGAAGTGAATACTTTGAAATTAAAAATTGCTACTCGTATATTTAATGAAGAATATTTTATCGAGGACTTTCTAAATTTTTACTTAAATATAGGAGTAGATGAGATTCATATATTTGATGGAAAATCAACAGATAAAACCATCAAGTTGATAAGAAATTTAAAAGAAAAATCAAAAGAGCTAAGGAATAATATAATTCTAGTTAGTTCAAATAAAAAATTCAGGCATACTAGTTATTTAAAGCAAACTATATTTTGTAATTTGATATTACACTATGCTATAGATAATTTTATTAAAGAAAAAGAAGATGTGATTTGGATATTTCCTGATGTAGATGAATTTATTAGGAAACCAAAAAATGGTAATATAAAGGAATATTTTAGCCAAAATATTAATGAATTTTTTAGAACTGTATTCATTGAATGGTATTTGACTCCTAAAATGATTCATAATCATCTAAATCCTTTAAAATTTTTAACCAGAATTAATACTAATCAGATAAAAGGCAAAATTATGGATTTGTGGGGGGATCCATTTTATAAAGATTACGTCATTCACTTAACAAACCAAAATATAGATGAATTCAAAGGTTTAAAAACTATTTCGGGATTTCATCGCCTTATTTTAAATGAGCAAATTATAATTCCATCTAATAAAAATTTCCTAGTTGTTGATCATCTTCGTGGTGTGCCAATTGATATTTTCAAGAAAAGAATTGAAAAATGTTTAAACTTATTAGAAAATAATAAAGACGAATGGAGTTATCAACATTTTACTCAAACTAAGAAAAAATTTGATGATTATGAAACTTTCTATGATGAAGATTTAAAATCTTACATTGAAATAGAGAGAGAAATAAAACAAATTTATCAATTTGATAATAATAATAGTTATTTCAATAATGTAATAATGCAGGATAATATTAATGAATTAGGAGTTTCAAAACCATCGATACATGATTACTAAAATTAAATGTTCTTATTTCATTATTCTTTTATTAATAACTATTTTAGAAAATTTATTTATATTATAAATCTAAAAATTTAACTAAGTTTTCATAGAATTAAACAAATAAATCCATCTTGCTAGAACAAAAATCCTTAACTTTTAAGCGCTTTAGTAATTATAAATCAATTTTGAGAGAATATCCTTGGGATTTCATGGGATTTCTAATTTTAACCTTACTAATCCCCAGAATATATTCTTTGATTAACACTTTTTGGATTGGCCATATCGATTATAGTTCTCTCGCTATAGCTGAACAATATGAATTTATGGGAATCTTAATTGAAATAGTTAATGAAAGTGTACCATTTGGAGTACTGGCATTAATAAGCCAAAATTATAAGAGTAGAAATATCGTTGTTAAACAATTATTAGCAGGTATAATTTTGCAATTGATTTTGTCAACAACGCTTTCTATAATAATTTTAGTTAATATGCCATTATTCGTAAAAATTATTGGAACATCCCCCGAAATAGTTAATAGAACAATAACATATTTATCATTGAGAGCAATAGCTCTTCCATTTAATTCCCTAGCACTGTTATTAATTATTGGAATAAAATCGTTTAATCGAGCAAAGTTAGCACTCGGAATAGTATCAATTAATGTTTTATTAAACATCATATTAGATCTCTTTCTTATCTCCAATTTACCTTTTTCATTAGATTTAGGTTTACAAGGTTCTGCTATTGGATATTTAATTTCAAGCATTATTTATTGTTTTACCGCATTGGGCGTTATAATTTTTACTCTCCACCTAAAGCGGGATGAATTGAAAACAAATAAATTTTTAGATAATTCGAAACAATTGTTTAAAGTTGGAGGATGGACGGGTGTTGATTCTTTTGTACGTAATTTCTTTTATTTTTTTATACTTCAAATTCTTAATTTTATGGGACCAAATCAATTTGCTGGATTTCAACTCTTTCAAAAAATCATGTGGACGGTATTAATCCCCGTAATATCAATATCCGAAGGAACTGCCATTAGAGTGGGAAATTATTTAAAAGATGATAATGCTCGAAAAAAAATTCCAAATCTATTAGCAACCTCAGCATTTTTAGCATTGATTATTGTGGGTTGCTTTGGATTAATTGGATTTTTTGCTATTGATTATATCGGATATATTTTTACATCTAACTCCGATGTAATACAGTATTCTTCAATAATGTTTTTTTGGCAAATAATTCCTTATATGCTATTTGCAATCGCCATGAATTTACGTGGTTTGTTTTTCGGAACAGGTAAAACTTATTATATTTTAATAATTAGCCTAATATTAAATCTCTGTGTGATTTTCCCATTCTTTTTAATGATAAATAATAATATTTTGCCTCAAGCCTTTGAAACAATCATGCTGATGTTTGTTTTTGTAGATCTTATCGATATCATAATAACTTATCTCTTATTAAAGAAGTTATTAAATCGCGAAATAAAATAAGAGAATATTATTCTTTAAGATGAATAATAACAATACCACCGTATCATATGCATTCTCATACGCAAGAGAGATTATATCAATCGCGATTTTTATATCAACTTTCTTTTCAATGGCATCTTTAAACGCTATCTTATCAAAACTCGCTTTAATCACGTATCCACTTCTATTACTTAAATCCTCATACCACTTCTTTTTCTCTGGACTCAGGGGATACACGACACCCTCATATAAAAATATGTCCTGTAATTTTCGGCGTCGGGTTATGAGGTTTTTTAGTTTTTCATAGTCTGCCTTGATGTTATACTTCATAAAGCCCTTGAAAATGATTTTTTTTTAATTAATTGGAGATATTATCTCATTAAAAGATAAGTAATTATCACTTTTTCATATAATTATTATTCAGTTTTAATTGTCTTTTTTTTACTTCTTTTCTTTTCTTAATTTTCGGTTCTTTAATTTTTTCAGATTCTTTTTCTAATCTATCTTTAATTAGTTCTAAGAAATCCTTTTTAATCATTTTTTCATATTTAACCTTATACTTATCATTCTTTTCTTCTTTATTGATTAACTTATACTCTACCATTTTTTTTAAAGCATCAACGATCCAAGACCTTCTTAATAATGTCTTTTTACCTCTCCATCTCATAAATTGTTTTTTAATTAATTCATGTATTTCATCTATAGTCACTTCGAATTCTTGACCTCGTTTTACAGCAAAATAACTAAATATAAAAATCCATAAGTTCATAATTGTATATTCTACTGGAGGATCAGTGGTAAATAAGCAAGTTCCTCTTTCTCTATCTAAATCATTTCCTAATGTATTGAATCCTTTATTCGCTTCATCATCTAATTCTTCTATACTTGATTTTCCGCAATAATATCTTATTCTAAAGAATCTTAAACCTTTACCATATTGATCACTGAATATTTGGAATTCCCAAACTGAAACTTTTTTTTTAAAACGATTTTCATTATTCTTTTTAATTAAATATGCTCTTAACTTATCAATATTTTCAACATGAGCAATAAAAAGAAGGGAATAATCTATTAGAGCAAATTTCGATTCATCTAAATTCCATCCTTTTATTATATTTAAATACTTATTTAATTTTTCATCTACTACATTTTTAAGATATTGTTCATTTTGAGGTAATCCTGCTTTTGCTTCACAAATAACACCTAAAGTCTGCTTTTTGTCCAATAAAGAAAAATCAGGTGTTACTGGCTCGATTTGATAATTTGTATAGAAGTTTTCTTCTGGAGGGTAAAATTTTATATTTTTAAACCTGTTGTTGATAAAATTTCTACATAATAGAATTAGATTAATGGTACGTTCATACCGTTCAATTTCATATTGAATTTTACTAAGGGAACGTGAAATCATTTTTGTTCTATTTAGAGTTATTGAAGCTCAATTAAAATATTCCTTTTATAATCTTCATAATCATATAAAATACCATCTGAATATCTTTCAGTTATATAATCAAATAATTTAAGAAGAGCGGCTCCTGAAGCGTACAACTGAGGATAAATTATAATGCTTTTATTTGAAAAAGTTACTAAGGAAAATGAAGAATTATCTTCATAATCTACAAATATAATTTCTAAGTAAGGATTTCCGGCATGAATTATTGCATATGAACAATTAATATATTCTCTTAAAATTTTTATTAAAGCATCTATGCCCTCTTTTTCTTTAAATGGTGATGAAAAAAATTCAATTATAACAGGATTTATTTCATTATTGGGTGTTGTTTCTCTACTTCTATCTTTCAATAATAAGTATTTTCCATTTGCTACAGAAATTATCTTATCAATCAAAAATAAAAAAAACTTATCAAATTTTCCTCTAGATATTGAAATTTCTCCTTTTCTCGTAATTTTAAAGTCATATGGTTGTCCATTACTAAATTTAAAAAATGATTTTAAATTATCTAATTGTATTTTTTCTACAAATTTATTTTCTTTTCTTGCTTTAACAAAACACTTTTTATAATATAATCCTCTTCTATATCTAATATCTTTATCAGCTTTTTTACCAAATTTTTCAGAAATTATATGCCATCTTGAAGCAAATGGATATAGAAATTTAGATTCTAATTCTTCAATTACACTTAAAATCTCGTCATGTATTAAATAAAAATTAGATACAAACGGATAATAAGTGTTTATAAATTGTTTAATCCTTCTCTGACTTACAGAATTTAAGTTTGATATAGCCATTAAAAAATCATTTAATTTTTCATAGATAAGAAATTTTAAGTTGATTTTTTTTCCAGATCTTTTAGAAAATACTTTTAATTCGATTCTAAAGAGATATTCAGTTTCCTCCTGAAATTTTTCTAGTATTTTCCAATTATATATAAAATATTTATTTTCCTTCGATGAAGTACTTGATAACTCATCAACTAAATTTAATTTTTTTATTAGAAAAAGCGAAATTTTGTATTTACTCATAAGTTTTTGTTTAAGTTTTTTAACATCTTCGTAATAAGAAGTTATTTTAAGCCTAAATTGGGGAGCAATCATTTTAGTTTAATTATTTAATTATCTATTCTTCAAATCAATGATTGGAATTTTTGAATCTAAATTAAATTAGAGAGTGATGTATATTTTAATCTTTGGAGTCCTAATTTTTTTAAAATTATAAAAAATTAAAAATTGTTCTTTTTAAATCAAATTCATTAAAACATTTATTTGAACTTAATTGATAAAACTAAAGGAATTCTTTTAGAAAGTTTCAAAATCCATATTTTTTACTATTTAATAAAAAAATGCTCTCTTAATTATATTGAAAAATAGACATGATGAAAAAAATATCCATATATATTAATAGATCAATCCAAAGAAACATTTTCTACACTTTTTGGAAATGTTGAAACAAAAAGACCTGATTTTTTGTTAGTTCTTCAACAAATAGGGATTATTGCTGTTGATGTAAAAGAAAGAAAAATTAACCCAACTTATGAGGATTTTATTTTAGATGAGAAAAAAGAAATTATGAAATATTCCTCATTTGAAAGAATATTTCGAAATCCTGTATAGGGTGCATTTTCTAATGAGGATTTTGCATATCATACATGGTATTGGATTATTTTAATAAAAGTAATCGAAAAAGCACCCGTTAGAACAAGTATTAATCAAAAAAAAGATCAATTTCGAGCAGTTAATATAAAAGAATGTATTACCGTTGGATGGGAAGATGGAATTCAAAGAATTTTTAACATTTAATTTCTTAATCTGAATTTTTCTTTTTACAATCTCACTTTTGGTTTGAAAATATGTTTTTCCCCTTTTAGATAAATATAGAAATTGTATATTTTTTGGATAACTTTGTTAAATTGAAAATTTCTTTTTTAAGTAATTAGTATCTTGTCTATAATATTAATTTAATAATTACCTGTAAAACTGAAATAGAAATTCCTATAATCGACAATAAGAAGGTAATTATTCCCCTATATTTATCCAGAATTAAATCGGTAAATGTAAATCTTTTATAAGAGAATTTAGGTATTTCTGAGCTTTTATGTGTTTTTTCTAAAATATTAACGATTTTATTTATTGAAGATTGATTTAAATTTATATATAAATCAATCTCAATATTATCAGGATTTAAAATATATTTTTGCAAATCTAATGCTATATTTTTTAATATTTTGAAATTATTACTTAATAGTATTTGATAATAACCACTCTCGACTTCTTTAATATTTTTAATTTTCATCTTCAAGGTTTTATTCATTTTTTTATCAAAATTTGTAAGAAATTTATGTAATACGAATGGAATCGTTGATTTATTAACCTCATGTGAATAAATTATTGAATTAATAAACCAAAACATAAAATATAAGAATTTTCTTGAAGGATGTATGAAGTAAATTGCTAACTCTTCTATGATCGCAAATAAACAAAAATCAAAAAGAGCTAAAATACTAAATTGAGCCAATTCTAATGCAACATCTGAAATAGATAACTCTAAATGTTCGATAATAAAAAACCAAATAGATAAAAAAAAAATAATTATAAATATTATTCGAAACGAAAAACTGATAAATCTGATTATTTTAATATAAATGTCTAAAAATTTATCTCGAAAACTAAAACCTTTTACATTAATTCTAGATCCAAAATATGATATATCTGTCAATATAATCCAAATGAAATAAATCGAAAAACTCCCCAAAATCAGAGATTGAAATTGGTTATTGAATATATCTGATTTTGGAATTTCTAATATCCAAAAAGAGAATAAGAATAAAAATAAAACTATCAAAAAGGAAACAGATCTTCCTTTAAAATCGGAATTAAAGAATATGGAAATTTTTAGTCGGTTGAATAAATATGTTTTACTAAAGAAGAAACCAGATTCGAAAAAACCCGAATCAATAACCTCCGCTAAATTCTCATTTATCTCCGGAAAATATTCCGATTTTGAAATAAAAAATTGCTCTAAAACCTTTTTAGTTTCTGTCTCATAACATTCCAAAGCAGTATCAAATTCCATTCTATAAAAAATTTTTTCTAAATCAGATATGTTCGGATTTTTCCAAAATTTTTTCCATTCGGATTTATAAATGCTTTCTTTCAGCGACTTCACTAAGGAAATATTACATAATTCGAATTAATAAATCTAGATGATCCAAGACAAAATCGTTAAAAAGAATTTTTTTTTTTTTTTTTCATTATTTCTCCCAAGAAGATTTGAAATTGTTCAAAGAAAAGTGTTAGCAATTTCTAATAAAAACGATCAATATAGGGTTATCAGTATAAAAGATTGTGTCACTGTCAGCTGGGAAAATGTGCTCCAGAGAATTTTTTACTTTTAATTTTTTGATTTAGATTTTAATTTTTTCAATTCTTTTCCGATGTAATAAGTATAACTTCCGCTTATTATCGCAATTAATATTCCAATTATTGCTGCTTTAAATATTGGATTGAACAAAACTTTTGGTCTAAATAATTTTTTATAATTTTAAAATTTATAAATTAATAAATGGTTATTCTTTGATTCTTGAATTGCTTTAAATGTTTAGATTCTTTTTTCTCGAAAATTAAATCTTATAATTGGTTAATAAAACCGCAATTTAAACATTGTTCCAATTTATCTTCTTCACTCCATACCCTAAATTTATTCTTTTTCCCACACCTACCACCCTTTTTAATTAATGATTCACCTGTAAATTGAACCCCAATACTTCCAAGTGCACTAATTTTTCCATTAATTTTTTTACCCCTTTGATCTGTTATAATCATTTTTACAGGACTCTCAAATATTCTTAAGAATATTTAGGAGTAAAATGAAAATAAAATTGCCCTTTTTTTAAAATATAGATTTTAACATTTAAGTAATAAATTTATTAATTCTTTCTTCTGTTTTTAATATAAATATTAAACATTATTTAAAAAATGACAAAATCCCAAGATCAATATAGTTTATCATTTAAAATTAGGATAATCAATTTTTTTGATAACAATCTCGATAAGATCCTGATTATAGTAACAATATTAGGGCTGTTCCTAAATATTTTTTTATGGCTTCTATCACCGGTATTTAATCTACCAATTGAAAAAATTGAAAATTCTTATTATGATTATAATATAAGAAATGATGGTTATTTTGTTCAAGAAATTCAAACAAACAAACCTGTTATACTTCCCTATTCGGATTTATTCGTAAATTACAGAGCTGATAGTATAATTGATGTTTATATTTTAGATTCAAAAAATTATATTAAATACCTGGAAATAAAAACTCAAGGAGGAAATTTAGATATTCTTAATTACATTGCTTATTATAATAATAAAATGTTTGGGTTCTTTTCATTAGAATTAGATTTTATAGATTTATTTAATGAACCAATATATATTGTTATTGATCCTAATAACAATAGTGTAGACATTGATATTTCTTATAGATTAAATACTATTGAAAGATTTTGGTATTTATTATCTTTTATTATTATAATAATTCTATTTTGTCTGTTATTAATATTCAGGAGTATTATAAATAAAAATAATCCATGGAATTTTTTTCATGATATCATATATAATAGCGCTTATAAGTTATTTAAAAAAGGTTTTTTTGATAAAGCTATATCAGCAGTTGATAATGAAATTGAGCAAATATTAAAGATTGTAAATAAAAAAAAAAAATTAAAAAAGAATTTTGGAGTTAATCTGATTGAACAATTATTCTCGGAAAATGAACCCATTATATTCTTAGAAGATATTTCTACAGAAGAGGGAAAAGAAAACCAAAGAGATTATAAAATTTATTTTAAAAACTGTTTCAGAAGAATAAGAAATCCATTTGCTCATCTAAATTTTAAATTACAAAAACAAGAAGCAATCCGTAAGATACACTTATTAGATGAGATGTTAAATGCTTTAGAAAAAGGATATATTTTAAATGAACAAGGAGAAAAAAAATCAATTTTTGAATATATAAATAAACAATTAGTAAATCCCAAAATAGATTCTAAATTAAAAGTAATTGAGATTCAAGAATTATCTGATAAAAAAATAGAAAACATAATAATAAAATATTTAAAAAAAAATAAAGGAAAAGAAATTTATCCAAGCGATATTGCTATTGAATATAATTTAGATGCAAAAAGAGTTTTCGATATTTGTCAAAATCTTAAAAAGGAGGGAAAACTCATTTGAAATACGTTAATGAAGGTGATTCGGTTCAAGGGAAAAGATTATTTTTTCAAGGTAGAAAAATTAATGTTCTTGATCCCTATAAGAAATCTGGAGCTCACAGAGGACAACGTGCTAAATTATATGATGGAGAATGCTGGATCGAGGTTTCTATAGAATTACCAAAAAAAAAATAATTTTTAACTTATTTAAAAACGACACAAATTTATTTTTAAAAAATTTTTTTAAAAAGTTTTTTTAATCTAATCGATTTTAAAAGAATTTAATTAATTATTCTGATAATTTTAAATAAAAATAATTCTTTTGGTTTGAAAAGAGAATTGAGCATTCCTAAATAATTCAATCAGGGCGTGAAAAATTCTAAACACTGCTTCTTCTTTAGCAATAAAATCATTGAAATTTTATTGGTTCATTAAGCTCGGCAATAATTACTTCTATTTCTGATGTATAAAAAAATTTCTCAAAAAACTTAGCGTGTTCCGTATGGATTGGAATTAAATATTGAGGCTTAACTTCATGTATAAAATTAATTAAATCATGTGGCGTCGCGTGTCCGGATGCATGAATACGATAAGCCGGGATTCCAAGTTTTTCTAATTCTTTACTTATAGTTTTCGTATTATCATAGAACTCCTCGACATAGGGATCAACACTTGAAGAAATAAACAAGCCCTTGAGATTATGGTTAAGATTAGTCATTAGATCATCATATAGATGAGTTATAAATATAAAATAGTTACTTTCCAAATCTTTTAGTTGGGTATACTCAATAAATCTCTCTCCTTGCTCTTGTTTGTAAATAATTTGACGGATTTTCTCTTGCCATGGATATCTTGCGCGTCCTTTTTTCAGAATATAAATATGCTCATCTTCAATAATGTTGGGATCCATCATCGTTTCATGGATCGCACCCTTATTTAAAAGATAATAAAAATACGCATCCTTCTCTGTAATAATATATTTCCAGTCATACTTTTTCGCGATATGTGAATATGTCCTGAATCGATCCCAATCTATTCGATCATATTTTACTAAAATAAAATCAAAAGGATTCTTCTGAAATAATTTTTCTAAATTAATTTTCACATTTTCTTCCGATTCGACCATTCCCTTATGAACTCGCGTTCCTTCACATATCAGCATTTTTACTCCATTTGAAATTAGATTTTGCTCTTCCTGATTTAAATTAATTTTCGATAAACATAAATTATTGGTTTTTATCTCTTGAAGAAATTCTTCCGTCATGTTCGATAAAGGTCCATGCATTCGAAAATCTCCTGTATAGACAATCGGTCCCGCAGAACTATATATAATAAATCCATACGCCGCAGGTATCGAATGATCCACATGAAATGGGACCACATTCAATCCTTTGATATTCAATATATCTCCCGTCCTAAATGTATGCCAATTCAATCCGGTAAAACTGTTTTCGATTGAACGCGTTGTAGATTTGTAGAACGCCATAATAATCTTCTTAGTAACAACACCCGTATAAATCGGAATTGTGCGATTCACAAACGATACCCCTAAAAAATGGTCCTTGTGCGGATGTGAAATAAAAATCGCATCTAAATTTGATGGAAAATCCTCATCAACTAAATTTTTGGATTGACTACCAATTTGCTTAGTATATAAATTCTCAATAGAAAGATGGTCCTCATTAGGAATTATGCTAAGATTCATTAACTCTTTAATTGATGAGGGATGCCGTCCCTCTCTATAATTCCCTTTAAATTTTTCAATATTTACGCCAAAATCTAAAAAAATCTTTACGTCATATCCAATATCTTCTAAAGATATGATATTGCCCCCTACTTCATTTACTCCCCCTAATAAGGTTATCCTAATCGTCTGATTGGATTTTCCCATAAATAATCAATTTTTAGATTTTCGATTTACAATAAAACTATAAGAAAAGTTATTTTTAATTTTCTTTTATCTTAATTTTTCCCATAATTTTAATCTTACACAAAAATTAAATAAACCAAGTTAATCATATTATTAGAGAAATCATGACATCTATAACGATTTATGATGGGGCAAATACTATCGGCGGAAACAAAATTTATGTGGAAGAAAATGGAAAAGGTGTTTTCCTCGATTTTGGAATGAACTTCAAGAAATACCATTACTTTTTTCAAGAATTTTTAAAAGAACGCTCTTCTAGAGGGCTTTATGATTTAATCCAATTAGATCTTATTCCAAAATTAAATATTTATCGAGAAGATTTAATCCCACAAGATCTTGACCTTTCAAGTTCTCCAAAATTAAATATTGAAGCAGTATTGGTAAGCCATCCCCACATGGATCATTTCGGCAATATTGGTTTATTAAAAACGGATATTCCTATCATTGCTTCACCTATGAGTTTCGCATTAATAAAAGGAATGGCTGACTCATCAAACCTTACATTAAACTTGGAAGTTGCCTTTTACTCCAAAAAAACTCAAGGAACATCTGACAAAATCATAAAATCTCTTAAAGGTGCATATAAAACCAGAAACTTGATTTGTACAAAAAGTTATCCTGATACTTTAGAATATTTCTTAACTACAAACATTAAAAATGCTCCAGACAAAAACACGGGAGAATTAAAACCACTGGAATGTGGGGATTTATGTGATTTAAGCGCTAACCCCACTCAATTCGATATAACGTGTTATGAGGTAGATCACTCCATCTACGGATCTACGGGATACATTTTATCTGGTGATACCACAATAGCCTACACCGGCGATTTTCGATTACATGGAAAAAATGCTGATAAAAGTGAAAGATTTATAAAAAAAGCCAAGAACGCTTCGATTTTGATAATTGAAGGAACCAGAACTTCAAGAGAAGATGTTGATCAATCGGAAGAAGAGGTTTATGATAACTGTCTCAACGTTATTCAAGAAGCAAAAGGAGTAGTTGTCGCAGACTTTTCAGCGAGAAACTTCGAACGCCTTGAATTATTTGAAAAAATAGCAAAAATATCTAATCGGGAAATAGTCCTCCCCGCTAAGCAAGTATACCTACTAAAAGCCCTTGAACAAGTTGATGGGATTGATAGAACAAGCAAAATTCTCGTTTTTGATGAATATAAATCCAGCAAGAAGTATTGGGAAGAAAATTTTCTAAAAAACGAGGTTAATTATATTGACCCCAAGAATATCGCAAAATCTCCCGAAAACTATATCCTCTGCTTCTCGCTCTACGACATTAAACATTTGTTAGATATCAAACCCCAAAACGGGACTTATATCTACTCCTCGAGTGAAGCCTTTGAAGAAGAGTCCGAGTTTGACTTTATCAGATTGAATAATTGGCTTAAGCATTTTGGATTCGAGGTTCATGGGTTCGAAATTATTGAAAAACAGGGGCAGCAAAAACCCGAATTTATTAAAGGATTTCACGCATCAGGGCACGCAGCGAAAAGCGACTTAATGAGAGCAATCGAAACAATCGATCCAGACTATATCATCCCCGTTCATACTGAAAATCCCAATTGGTTTAAAGAACATTTTGATAATACGCTTCTAATAAAAAATGGAAAAAAAAATAACTTCTAATTATTAAGTTTCTATTGTTTTACTGTTTTTACTTCAATTTAAAAAAATTAAGTCTCTTTGCATCTATTTTAACTGATATCTTGAAAAAATAAATTGGAATATCTTCCCTCAATAAACCAATATAAACATAATGATCCATATGTGCATGAGATAATAATACAGCATCAAACTTTCTCTCTTCTGGAGTTCCCTTTATTGAAATCGGTCCTGAGGCATCATACTCCGCTTTAAAAGAATAATCTCTATACAATCCTTCTAATTCTGGAATAAGTCTTGTTTTTAATAAATCATCAATATTGCCAGGTTGCAGTAAAGGGAACTCAAAATACTCGTTTGATCTGCTATAAGATATACCAAAATCTAAGAATATTTTTGTACCATTATTTTCTACTAAGATTTTATTACCCCCAATTTCATTAGCTCCGCCATAAAAGGTTAGTTTTATTTCAATACACCACAAATTTATTTTATTTAAAAATGTATTTTATATAATTCATTTAAAAAATAAGCAATTCCTAAATAACTAATTTCAATTAATCTCTCTTTTTTTATCTGATTTACATCAATTCAATTACGTTCGATAATCATTAATGAGTCTCTGATTGTCATTATATCCGTAACAATCATTTATGATTGGACATTTAGAGCAATTTGGGTTATTATGGTTGAAGCAAAATTGGGTACCAATATACATAATTCCATTATCAAAATCCCCAATAGTGTATTTTGTATTTCTCAATAATGTATTAATCATTCTCTGAATTTGCATTTGCTTGACATATACTTTATTAGTTTTTAAAAAATTAAGTACTACGTCATTATAACAATCCAATAATTCCTTTGGAAATTCACAACAAACTGGCTTACCTCTTATATTTGTTACTCTAATATAATCCTTTTTTTTCTTCCCCTTTTCTGTTTGAATTACTTTCCAACTGATATAATCTTCCCTCGTAGCCCAAATTAGCAACCAACCAATCCTAAATAAAACTCTTCCACAATTGCTGTCAAATGGACTCTCATAAGAGAGACCACACCATAGTTCATCTTTTCTTATATTCAGTTTTAATTCATCAATATACCATTTTGCAAAAAGATGACATGCCTTATTTCCAATTGCTTTTCCTAAACCATACTTTTTATTACTTTTTAATTCTGAACACATTTTCTCAGCTGATGAAAACGATTCTAAATATTTATTTATTGAATCAAAATGATCTTGGATAGCAATACTAAGTGATAATGGAACACCCCATCGAAAAATCGAATAATTCAAAACTTGTCTAGAATTATCAATAAATAAATTATATTTTCCGGGAGTAGATTGATTTATTCTAGCCCAATCTTCAGCTCTTTCCCTTGAAACATAAGCATGTTCATTTTGAATTAATTCTAAAATCTCATTAAGATTTTTAAAATATTCTAGAGGATTGTGAAATATCTGTATATTTCTATTATATAAATGATTTACCACATTAGTAAATAATATTTTAACACCTTCTGTATCTGGTCCTTGATCAATTACAGATCTAACCAATAACATTGAGGTTAATACCTCTCTTAAAGTTTTATTAATCTTTCCGCCAATATCCAGATCTAAATTCTTAAATTTTTTTGTATGAGAATCAAGATATTTTTTTAAGAATTCAATATTTTGAATCGGAAATGAAAGATTTTCTGATTTTTCATATAAATTAACATTATTTTTAAGATCTACTCCAATTTTAGCTATTTTTAAAATTAATTCTTTACCCTTATTTATATCACCAAATAAATCCTTCATATAGAAAATATAATTTTTAAATTTTTAAATCAGTTATAAAATGGATTTTTTCAATCTACAAAAAATTAGATAAATCTTGTTTAATTTTCTCTTTTTTCTTTATACTCACATTTTCCGAAAGATATTTCTTCAAATGTGGATATTTTTCTGAGAGTTCTTTTAAACTTGGCAAATATGAGTAATAAGGTTCATAAGATTCCCCGACTTCTACCTCTTGAATATTATTTTCAATAATCTCACGCATGTTTTCATTAATTTCAAAACCAAAATAATGCCGATATGAAATTTTAGCACAAACGGCAGTTGTACCATTTCCCATAAAAGGATCAAATATTATATCGCCAGGTTTAGAACAAAAATTAATACACCGCAAAACAACATTTTCAGGTAATTTGGTACTATTTTTCTTTTGACCTGGTCTATAAGTTCTTGGTATATCCCAAATATCTAATGGATAATGTTCAATTTTATTAAAAAAATATTTTTTTCTGTTTTTTACTAAAAATAAGATATGATAATGACTAGTTACGAATTTTCTTTGAGTAAAAACTCCAAATTGATATTTCCAAATTATATGATTAATTAATTCTAATCCAACCTTTTTCGACGCACTTAATACATCATTTAAATTTGTCCAACCTGAAAAAATAAATGCGGATGAACTCTCCTTCATAATACGAGGTAATTCTGAAATCCAATTAAATGTAAACTCATCATATTCTCCCTGTATTTCTTTATATCCCTCAATAACTAAATTACTATCTCTATTATATTGAGAACCTTTCCCATTGAATTTAATACCAAAAGGAGGATCGGCAATAATTAAATCCATTGAGGATTTAGGTAATTTCTTCATCCCCTCTATACAATCCTTATAAATAATCCGATCCGTTTTAAAAGAAAACTCTGCTTCTAAATATAATCTTTTTGCTTCGTCAATCTCCCAATCATATTTAGGTTTAAAACTAATTTGTGCAATACCTGGAACATAAGGATTTTTTCTTTTTCTTTTATTTTGCTTATTTTCCATTTTCTTTTTATCTTTATTTATAATAAAAACTCTTCATCATATATTTATAAATTAAAAAAATTTTTATTTTTCTTTATAGAATGCAATTATCTACATAATAATTATCTCTTTTTCTTACTTAAATAAATTTTATCTCTTACTTTCTATTAAATCAAAGGATATTGTTGGTTTATTGAATATTAACCCACTATGATGTTATTACTTTAGATCTTAACAAATCATCTAAATTTTCGTAGCATGAACCCATAGTGAAAGAAAATTAATTAATTAGCATTTATATCCTCCATGCAGAAGGAATATGGAAAGGAAAAAGTGTTAAGGGTAAAGGGACAAGGGAAAACCAAATGCATAGAGTAATAAAATAAACTTTATAATAGAATCCAAAACTTTAATTTTTTATAAAAAATCCTTGTTGTTGATTAAGCATTTTTCATTTTTCTCTTTAAAATTCTAAATATTAATATAATTAAACTTAAATTGACTTAATTCCAAATATTATTTTTAAAATATTTACATACTACTAAATAACAATAAAAGTTTTAAGTAGAATATAATATATAAGAAAAAAATCAATTAATCATAAAATGAATCAAAAAAAAGAAACTTTAAATGTTTTACACGAAAGAGATTTAAAAGAATTCCTAATTAATTCAAATTTATATGAGGATATTGAGAAAAAAAGGATTTTATGTAAATTTTGTAAAAAACCAGTATCATTAGATAACATCTATGCAATTGTTATAATTGATGATATTTTTGAATTTGTATGCGATAAAGAATCGTGTTATAATAAATTTCAATTTTTTAATGAGGGGAAAAATGATTCTTAACTTAACAGAGATAATTAATATAATTGTTTCTTGGTCTATTTCAGGGATCTTTCTAAGTATTCTTATATATTTCTTATTGAATCCAGAAAAAGTTGAAAAATGGGGTTCTATTTTTGCAAAACTTTTTTCATTTTTTAGTATTAAGGCGGAAAAATTCCAAATCTCAAAGGATATTCAATCTAAATTAAATTTATTTAGAAAAGAAATAAATAGAGAATGCGAGAATTTAATACCCTGTAAAACAGAAATTAAATTTATAAACCCTCTTGGGAAAGAGACAATAGAACATAAAGAAAAAAAAATTATAATAATATTGAAAAATCGAAAAAATCAAGATGAAAATTTAGTTAGAGCTGCTGTATTTTGCGTTGAAAATACACTAATTCCATATGCCAGAAGATATATTGAAGAACACTTGAGAAGATCAATTGATTTACAATTTATAAAAAATTTTATTTTTTCTAAAGATAAAAACAAACTAAATTACTATATTGAAAATTATCTTAATCCAGAATTAAAGAGGAATAATTTTTTGAAAAATAAAATAAGAATTTTAGAAAAATTATCAAACCAAGGTATTTTTACTCGAATATTACTAAAAGAATTGAAAAATTATGGTTTAAATTTTTATTCCAACCTACCACAAAAAGCACATTTTGAAGAATCTAACTATTTTTTTGATAAACTTAGAGAATTAGCTGAAAAAAAAAAAGGTGAAAATATAAACCCTACGTATAATGGACAATACATTAAAATGAGTATCGTTTTAATTGGTAGATTTCATACTATTTTTAAGGGTTTTAGAATTATAACAAGTCCTTATATAAAATGGATTTACTCTTGTGAAAAAAATGGAATAAAATCAGTCTATTTATTAGCTTGGAGAACAAATATTTTTGTCGCTGAAAAAATTGCTAAAAGATTAGATCAAATGCCTGAAAGATTTCAAATGATTTCTAAGTCAGAATATTTAGTAAAAATAAAAATTAAAAAAGTTAAAGCAATATGCATGCATTATCAGATATTAAAAAATGTTTAAAAAAATATATGATGTTTAATTTTTACTAAAATTAGACAGATTAATTCATTAAGTACTTTATTACTAATTGAGATTTAATATAAATCTAAATAAACTTTTAATACGAAGTATAGGAAGTTTTAGAATATGGCATTTTATTTCACCGATGATAAAAATTTTATAATAAATTCTATAAAAAATGCAGAGAAATTTATAAAAATCATTGCATTTCAATTTACGAGTGAAGAATTTGTTAAATATTTGATTAAAAAATCAAAATCGGGAATTGAAATTGAACTTATTACTTTACCAGAGGATTCTTATTCCAAAGAAGAAGAACGAAATAAAATATCTGATTATTATAAATCTTTAAAGGATAACGGTGTTAAAATTTTTCTTTGTGACTGGGAAGTTGGAGATCCTTCTTTAACCAGTACTTCAATGAGTGGTGATTTAAAAGAAGGTGGGGGAGATAAATGGTATTCTCTACATGGGAAATTAATGATTACTGAGAATAATGCTACAATAATGTCCTTAAATTTTACAGATCAAAAATTATTAGAGGTTTACTTAAGTTATAATCAAAAAGAAATAATAAATCAACTTGTAAAAGAATATCAGAAATGTAAAAATTTATTTACTGACAAGACATCTCTTCAAGATATTAATGGTAATTTAATCAATATATTAGATCAAGATAACCGAGAATTTATCTTAAGTGAATATAAAAAATCAAAACGAAAATTGGTAAAACAATATTCTCCAAATATAACTCCGGAGATTGCAATAAGCTCGGGATTATTCATCTCTCCTTTTGAAGGACGATTACGTAAATTATTGTATGATTTAATAGATAGCTCAAATGATTTTTTATATATCGCTTCTGAAAGATTGTTTGACTCAAATTTTGTTAAATTTATTGGAAATAAGATAATAAATTCAAATAATTTAGATGTGAAAGTATTAACATCACCTCCTGGAGTAGTTCGTCAAAACATAGAGAAAGCGACTAATCAATTTAGACAAATTGAAGTTTTTGGTGGGAAGATTAAAGCAATTGAGAATTTACATGCAAAATTTTGGCTGAATGAAAAGTATTTGATTGTAACTTCTGCAAATTTAACTAAAATGAATTTAGGTTTTAAAAAGAAAGGAAATTACTGGAGAGCAAATACAGAATTTTTTTATATTGAAGATAATCCTAAAATCATCGAATTAGCAAAAAAAGAATTTGAAAATCGATTCAAAATTGCAGATGATATAAATAGCGTTTTAGGCACATCTACTAAAGCTCAAACTAAAGCAAAAGAATATTTCGATTTGTTTGATTATTCCAGTAGAAAAGAAGCAAAGATTATTTTAGGGAAATTCCGATTAAAATTAACAATTGATACTGAAAGAAATTTAATAAAAATAGCAAGTTTTGCTTCAATTCTTGCGAAAAATGAAGGAACCAAATTTATTGAAAAGAAACATGTCATTATGGGCGGGATTTTATTATATCTACAAAAGAGAGAATCCACATTAAAAGAATTAAACGAAATTTTGTCAGGAATCTGTCCAAAATCTGAAATCGAATTAAATGTTCAAGAATTAATTAACAAAAAGATTATTGAATTAGAAAAAGAAACTTACAAAATAAATATTGAATACTTATTAGGGAAAAAAATTGATGATTATTTATAAATTCATTAATTTTCTGCTCATGATTTGTTTTTATATTTGTTTTATATATTTTTCTTTTAAAAAGGTTTAATTTATCTGAGTGTTAATAATAAATTTTATTGATTGCCAAAAAATTAATAAAACATAATGAAACATTAAAGAATGGTAGAAATAATTGATTCATAAGGTCATTCAAGGAGATTGCGAGGTAATATTAGATAACTTAAAAGATTTTAAATTTTTCAGAGGTATTCATTTAACTTTTTTGGATCCTCCTTTTAACCAAGGCAAAGAATATAACCGCCATAACGACAAAATGCGAGAGGAAGATTATTGGAATTGGCTTAAACGAGTTATAAAAAAGATTTCTGACCTAACAGTTGATGGTGGAGCAATTTATTTCATGCAAAGAGAAAAAAATACTGAATATGTTTTACAAACCTTGAGAGAAACTGGTTGGAAATTCCAAAATTTAATCATATGGAATAAATTAACTTCAGCAATTCCATCTAAAATTAGATATGGTAAGCGATATCAAGTTATTGCATTTCATACCAAAGGAACAAAACCTTTAACCTTTAATAATTTAAGATATGAACCACCCTTATTAGCAACCCATGAATATGAACGAGAAACGGGAATGTACATAACGGATATTTGGGAGGATATAAGGGAGCTAACTTCGGGATATCTAGCTGGTGGTGAAGCTATAAGAGTGAAAAATAACAAATATTTTACTAAAGAAGGAGAACGGTTTCATAAACAACAATCACCTATTGAATTATTAACTAGAATAATTCTTTCGTCTTCTAAGCCCAGTGATTTTGTCTTAGATCCCTTCGCAGGAACCGGAGTAACAGCAATTGTAGCAAAACAACTGAAAAGAAATTCAATATCAATAGAACTAGATCCTATAAATATAAAAATTATAAATAAACGCCTTGAATTAATGCGAGATGATGATAAAATTGAGAAGTTTTATAGCGATTACATTTACTCCGAAAATTTAGACACAATTTGGAATGATGAAATCAGTTCAATCAATTCAGAAAAACAGAATTATTTCTTTAAAGATATTCCGAAAAATAAAATAAACAACGTTTTATTAATGAAAGAGACAATTAAGTCTATTTTAATCAATGAATTAAATATTTCTGAGGAAAAAATAAAATTAGATTATCGATTGAAAGATGTTAATGATAAAATTCATAGATTTGAATTAGCAATTTTATTAAATAAAAAAAGCAAAATCATTTTTAGATTAATTTACGCAAAAAGTGTAGATCAAGCAAAATTCTGGGCAAATAGAATCAATTTTGAAAATGATATTGTAAAAAAAAAAGAGCCTAAATCCTTTTATTATGTAGTAATTAGCGGAATTGCCTTTAAAAATATTTTAATAGATATGAGAAATGAAATAAACTCGAATATCCTTATTTCATTTCCTGGCTGGGAACCGATATATAACTGTCCTAGTTTTATAGAAAAAATGAATTCTTTAGATATTTTAGATAAAATTCAAATTAAAGGGGAAATTAAATCCCTCTATGATTTTGTCTAAATTTAACTATATTTTTTAATACTATTTGGAAAATTAAAACCCTCCACTTATTATAAAATTGCAATTTATTCAAATTTCGTGCAATTTTTAATAGTAGAATCAAATAAATCAAAAAAATTGAGTATTTTTTATTCAATCTTTAGTTGGTGTTAGAAAATAACTAGTTGTGATATTGTTTGCGGAGATTGCTTTACTGAAATTGATAACTTGCATGAAAAGATCCTTAAACTTGGGAAAATTCAATTAACTTTTTTTGACCCACCCTTTAACCAGAATAAAAATTATTCATTTTACAATGATAATTTACCTGCCTCTAAATATTGGAAGTGGATTTATTTTCTATTAGTCAAGATTTATAATCTAACCAAAGAAGGTGGCTCCATTTATTTCATGCAAAGAGAAAAAAATACTGAATTTGTGCTTAAAACCCTCAGAAAGGCGGGATGGGCGTTTCAAAACTTAATAATTTGGAAAAAAATGACCTCAGCAGTTCCAAGTAAATATCGATTTGGCAAACAATACCAAATTATCGCATTTGCTACGAAAGGTGATAAACCAAATATTTTTAACCGCTTAAAAATTGACCCTCCACTTCCCCCAAATTATAAAATTAAAAGGGAAAACGGTATTTATCTGACTGACATTTGGAATGATATTAGAGAGTTAACCTCTGGGTATCTAACAGGTGAGGAGGCATTACGTGATGAAATAACTAATACGCGCTTACACAAACAACAATCTCCAATTAAATTATTACTAAGAATTATATTAAGCTCAAGTATGCCAGATAACCTAATTTTTGACCCTTTCGCAGGCTCCGGCACTACTGCAGTTGTGGCAAGCCAACTTCTAAGAAATACACTCTCTATTGAAATTGACTCAGAAAATATCAATATAATAAAAAATAGGATTAACAAAATCCGGAAAGAAGATGATGTCTCTCAATTTTATGAATATTATAAATTCACAGAAAATTTGAATGAAATTTTGCCCGATAATAAAAATTATGCTAAAAATTCGCAAACAAATAATTTATCAAAATGGATCTTATCCTAAAGTATAGTTTTACTTCTTCTAATAATGATAATTTAAAACATAAAGAAGCCAATTAATATCAAAACTGTTTCTTATATGTAAAAAACCAGAACAGAGAAAAGCCAGTTAATATTAAAACTACTACTTTTATTAAAAAAATTTCTATCGAAAGCATACTGGAAGGATGGGTTTTCGTTTTAACTGGTAAAGGGGAACCTGTTTGGTAAAGAATTCTGGTACAGATGATGATATTAGAATTTATGCTTCAGAATTTGATAACGAAATATCTATGGCACATTTTTTCCATGAATCAAAACCCCAATCAGGATTACTGTTAAAAGGAATAGATTATTCGTATTTTGATGTTATTACTTTATGTAACCTTTCTTTTAGTTATTTAGAAGATTTAATAAAAGAAGAAGAAAGTTTTAAGCAATGAGAATTATTTTATTCTTAGATCTAATAAACAGCTTAGTGAAAATTTGAATGAAATTATTATATCGTGAAAAAAAAAATGATTAAATAATATCTTTTAAATCATCCTTACTTAAAATATCGATTTTTTTTAATAAAACTTCAGTAATATCTATTAATTCACCTCCGTTTATAAGCCCTCCAACCTTATATTGAAGTTGATGATCTTGATAATCATTAGTATAAGAATAACATTCAATATAACCGAATTCTTTCAGATTATTAATAAAGCTTATAATATTTTCATCAGAATTAATTTTATTATCTTCACAACACGGAGCATGACCATGATCATTAATGTAATCAACAAGCTTATCGTAGCATCTTTCAGCGCAAGTTGGACATTTACCGCAGCTTAATGAATAATCTCCAAAATCATCGAAATATACTCCATAATTTCCATTTTCGGTAGAGCATTGAATTGCTGCACCAATAAAAAATTCACCACATTCGGTGCATTTTTGGCCCAATTTTTTAAAAATCTCAATACTATTTTTTTTCATTAAAACAATTTCTTTTTCTTTTTTACTCATTTTTATCCCACCACATACCTCGACGACTTTTAGGTTTTTTACTATTCATAATCTTATAATCTTTTCCCTCTATCAATGGTTCATGATCCCCATCTGGATAAACAATACATATATCATTAAATTTCTGAATAAGAACATTCTTATTATTTTCATTTGCTTCCTTAATAGCTCTCCCAAATGCTCCGCTTTTTGAATTATATTTATAATTTTTTATTGATCCTTTACCCTCATTTTCGAACCATACAATATATTTATAATCATAACTTTTTTTATATCGTTTCATTTTCAATCTCTTCTAATTCTGGTATAAGTTTTGTTTTTAATAAATCATCAATATTGCTCGGTTGCAGTAAAGGGAACTTAAAATACTCGTTTGCTCTCCTATAAGAAATGCCAAAATCTAAGAATATTTTTGTTCCATCATTTTCTACTAAGATTTTATTACCTCCAATTTCATTAGCTCCGCCATAAAAAGTTAGTTTTATTTCAATTCACCGCTAATTTATTTTATTTAAAATGCATTTTATATAATTCATTTAAAAAATAAGCAATCCCTAAATAACTAATTTCAATTGACTTCTCTTTTTTATTATCTGGATTTACATTAAGATTCAATATAGACTTTTTTTTAAGTTGCTGGATATATCCATTTATTGTGCCACGTCCAATATTCTTCCTTTTTTTTTTATTAAATACGTTCGTCAATTTTTCGATTGAGCTATATTTTATTGTATTAGATAATAGGAAATTTTCATCAAATGATTTATCGAACCGGAAAAATTCATTAGGTTCTTTATAAATGTTAAAAAATAATTCTAAAAAATCAAATTGTTTTTTTGTAATATTATCTAATGGAAGCTTTGGAAGATTTATATTATCAATTATTCCTACCTCGATATTATCATCATATATAAAATTACCATGAATAATATCCGTATTAATAATTGAACACGCAATATAAAACCAAATATCTATATATCTTAATCCTCCTGAAATATTAACTAAAATATTTTTATACCCTAAAAGTTTTTGTTGAAGTATTTTATGTGTAAGTTCAGCAACTGCCATAATAGTATTTGGATTTAGGTTAAACCTTACATTTTCGACTTCTACTTTCCTATCTTTATAATAATTGATTAATTCTTCAAGTGCTTTTGTTGCTGCTTTAGTACCTGGTAATTCATCTTTTTCAGTCACAAAAATTACCTTGCTAACAATTGTTTTGTCGATTGAAAGAATAAGTTTCTTGTGATGATGACCAACTAATACAAATTGACAATATTTTTCTGCTATATTTTTCTCCTCTATTATTTTTTTAATTTGATTTTTTTTTAAGTAAATTACTATGCCTATATTAATATTAATTTATATATATATACTTTTTTTATATCATGAATAGGAGATAATATTTATAAAGAAAAGAAAATATTTAGATCTAGAGATAAATAATCAAGCGACAAAAAACGACAAAAACATCTAAAAACACTAAAAAAGAAGGAAAAAGCTTCCTAAAATACCAAAAGTCTATAATTTTAGAAAAATATAAAAATTTTATTTTTTTCAAACTGGAAGTTGATTAAACTTTCAGGAATTAAAATAAAAATTTAAGGCAAATAAAAAATGAGCGAAAAAAGAAGATATTGTATTAACTGTAAAAAAGAGATTGATGAAAGTGCTATGTTCTGTGAATTTTGTGGTTCAAAACAAGAAAGAGTTGAGTATATAAAAATGGATGATGAAATTTTAGAAAAAAGAAAAGAACCCAAGAAGAATACAGTTCTGGCTTTATTGGTTTTATTTATAATCGTAGCGTCAACTCTCGGAATTTCTACGATAATTCTTGGAGTTATGCATATGAGATTGGAAGCATCATATAACACTTTAAGAGAAGAGTATAATGAACTTAATGAAAACTACTATATACTTACGGGTGACTACAATGAATTAAACACCGATTATGATGATTTACAGACAAATTATAATACCTTATCTACTGAATATCAAACACTTCAAGGTAAATATGATGCAGTATGTGCCTATATACGCACACTAATTCTTCCGGCACAATATTGTGTATTTGCTGAAGCAGTTAGGAGGTATTACATACCTTTATATCTTGAAGATGAAACTGGTAAGGAATATTGGAAATCTTTCGCGGAATATTGTCGAGATGTAGTATTACATGATTCGATGCAAAAAAATTCGTTTGAGACTGTATCTGACGCTTTTTCTGAATTTTTAAGTTGTGGGAGCTATACAATGAATCATACAAGTGTCATAATGTATTCGGTCTTTAAGGAAAATATCGGATATTATTGGATGGGTCGTTATTTATACGGAGACGAATTAACAAACATTAATACTGTGCATCAATGGTGTGTAGATAAAATTGATTACGAATATGATTCGAACATAACAGACGGTCAAGAAACATTTGATTGGGATTATATTAAATTTCCAGTAGAAACTGCATTTAGAACTATGGGAGATTGCGAAGATCAAGCGATTTTTGATGCCGCCTATTTAGAATCTTGTGGATTTGAGACCATGATTGCAATAAGTCATGATCCTAATCATCCAACTGAAGGATCTTTTTATCATGGCAGTCTTCTTGTTCATATAGAAGATACTGATGCATTTCATGCTATTTATCCTTCTTGTGGTTTATGGCGTTTTGATAATATTGATCTTTATTATCCAGAATATACTTGGTGCTGGCTTGATCCTACTTGGGATGTTCCGTTTGGTAGTGTTCCATCATGGTTAGCAGATTATGGAGGATCAATTCCTTATAGTGTTTTATCTATTGCTATATGTGATATAGATGGAGGTATAGCAGAACCAGAATTACAATGCATGTTAGCATAAAAATATAAATTTTTTTTTCCAATAAATTTTTTTTAGTAATTTCTTTCTAAAAAAAGTTAAAGGGAAAGACACATTGGAAAACCAAGTATCCAGAGTAATAAAAAAATATAAATAATAGATTTCAAACAAAATTATTTTGTTTATATTTACTCTTCGAGTAATCCAAAAGATCTAAGGATGTTATCCTCTGCCTGTATTAAAGAATTAATAGCACTACCAATATTTTTATAAGAATTTCGACTTTGTGTTTCAGCTTTTCTTAAATCTTCCGTTATTTTTGAAAATTGTCCTTCAACAGTGTATTTAATATCTTCTAAATGATCAACTACTTCACTAATTTTTATTGATACATATTGCCGTTCGATTAAAAATAATGTACTTATTAATCCGCTTGTATTAACTGGAATTACTCTATTCGATCGTAATTCCTTTAACGTTTCATTAGTTATCGCTAAATAAACTGAATCTGGAATGAACATTAATGCGAAATTCATCGTTCCAACCGATGGATTGATATATTTTATAACCTCTTTCATTCTTTTAATTGCTAATGTATTAGCCTTTTTTCTTTTATCTTTATCCAAAAAAATGAATTCACCTTCTCTCAATTCAGTTTCTGGAAAAATATCTTCAGGTAACGAAAATTTTGCATCCATTGGTAGAATTTTTCTATCTGGTGGCATAAAAATCGCAAAATCTACTATGCCACATCCGTTAATTTCACATTGATCCTCCCATAAATCTTCTGGAAAACTGCTCAATATGAACTTGACAATACCCTCACCTACCCTTCCCTTAACCGAAGGTTTCATTATGAGCATATCATAAAAATTCTGAAATTTTAGCTTCAAATCCGCTTGAAGATCCTTAACAGCATTAACCTGGTTAAAAAGATTACTACTTAAAGTCTGCATAGTTGATACAGTTCCATCCAATTTACTAGCAGAATCACTAAATTTATCAATAGATTGAAACCTTTTTTCAAACTCCTTATATATTATAAATTCTATCACAATAATTAATGCAACAGAAAAAATAATCACTCCTAAAAGTATTTCATCCAATATATTACCCTCCAAAATCTTTATTTAATTTAATGAAAATAAATTATACTTTTACAATATAGTAAAATCCTTTTTATAGTTTATCCAATAAAATGTCTTTTAAATTACAAAATGAATTTTCTTAGTCTTTTTGATTCTTTATTTTTTAAATTAATTTTTATGTTTTTTATTTAAATAGATTTAATTGGTTAATCCATTAAAATCAATTTTAGAATTAAAATATAGGAGTTGGATTTTAAAAATTAAATCAAAAATAAAAACTGAAAAAAAAAATCTGACAAAATCTGAACAAGAAAAATTAATGGAAAAAAATTCTAATATTTTAGATGAAATACCAAAAAAATGCAAAGAATGTAATAGTGAAAAAATAGAGTATTGGGATGAAACAGAAGAAGAAATAATTTTTAAATGCCTCGATTGTAAATATTTTTTTCCAATTTCATTAAATAGGGAAAAATTATTAATTTTTTTTAAATTTTAAACACAAACATTTTTTTAGTTATTTTGAAAAAATAAAATTTAAATTTACTCTATTTTTTTTGAAAAAATGAAAAAAAGATTATTCTATTTATAAGAAATATATAATAAAATTTTTATTTTTAATAATCGTATTAATAATTTGATATATTTTTACTATAAAGCATAAAAGATCAAAATCTGGTGAAAAAAATAACCCTCTTCCTAAAAGCAAATGAAATTATATCAAAATCAATAGAAGCTCAATCGAATTTTCAATTCAAATCAAAATTACAAGTAACTAATCAATCAACGGGGACAACTAAACATGGAGATCCTTATCTTATCCTAACTTTAAGAGATACCACAAGTGAACTAAGAAGGGTAAATAAATGGATAAGTAGTAAAATGGAATTGGAATATTATCGTAAATTATTTGAAATTGGCAATATATTAGAAATTGAGGGAACATTTAGTAAAGAATATGGTAGTATTTCCATCGATAAGGTGAGAGAATTAAGTATTACTGAAATTAATTTAGATGATTTTGTAATATCGCCAAAAATTGATGAGAAAGAATTAATAAAAGTCTTAAATGAAACCATTTCCAATATAAAAAATGAAAAGCTAAAATCATTATTGGAAATAATTTTTAATGATAATGATGTTAAAACTAAATTTATAGAATGTCCCTCTTCTGTAGAAAAACACCATCCGTATAAATATGGTAATTTAGAACACACAATCGGAATGATTAAAATATTTGAAAATTTAGAAGCATTTTATAACAGAAACACAAATCTTGATGTTGATCTAATTTATACCGGAATTATTTTACACGATATAGGCAAAATATATGAATATTATATTTATAATGGTATTCCAAAAACTAATCCTGAATATTCATTAATCGAACATCTTATTTTGGGAGATCAATTGGTTTTGAAATTCATAAAAGAAATTAGAGATTTTCCTAAAGATTTAGAAAATAGAATTAGACATCTAATTTTAAGTCATCATGGAAGAAAGGAATGGGGATCTCCAATAGAGCCTCAATTTCCTGAAGCTGAAATTCTTCATTATTTAGATATGATTGATTCAAGATTTAAATTAAATTGAAAAAACTCCAATTAAAACAAGTAGTACTAAAAAAAAAGATAAATTTAGGGTTGTTTACATCAAAGGCTGTATTACTATTGGATGGGAAGATGGGTTTCAAAGAATTTTTAATTTTTTAATCAAAATTTTTATTTTATAAATAATTCTTCTGGTTTGAAAAGAGAATTGACCATTCTTAGATAACTCAATCAGAGTAAGAAAAATTCTAAATATATCTTTTTAATTAGTTTTTATTGGATAATTGAAAAACTCTCTCAATAAAATTGGTTCATGTTTTACAATATAATTAATTTCCTCTCTATCTTTTACTTTAATTTGATACTTATATTCTTTAGCCAATTCCTCTCCACATTTAAATATATCCTCAGTAGCGTTTCTAGCTAAAAAAATCTGATATCCCTCACAATCATAACTTTTAAGCTCACTTAAAACTTTTTCAAATTCTTGTTCAAAGTTGCTCCTACTAAAATTTTTATCTCGTTTTGCTTGGATTATCCAATTCCTTTCACTTTTCTTTTTAAAAGCAAGTATATCTTTGCCTTTTTCACTACCCCCCGCACCTCTCCATTGTATCTCTTTCCAGCCCTTCTTTTTTTTAAATATCCAAAAAAGAAGTCTTTCAAAATTTCTTGGAGATAATGTGAAGAAATCAAGTTCATCAACATTGTAAATGTTATAAAATGATAATTTCTTATTAATTTGAATTTGAAGCAATCTTAAACATAACCAATCTCTAATAAACGAACCAATTTCTGGTTTATTATTTAATTTTATAATTCTTTTCCATAATTCATTTACTTTAGAGTCAAAATAATTTTTAGCAATATCCAACTCAGTTTTTTTACCAAATTTGAGCAAAATTAAAGTGAAGCATGATGCAATTTCTATATCATTTTCCAATAATTTTATTAAACTTACTTCGAAATTTCTAGAAGAAATAAAATCTAATAATTTTTCAATAGAATTCACTTCTTTTGTATTTCTTATTTTGATCTTTAAACCTTCAAGGTAGGCGAGAATTTCTTTTTTTTCCTTAAATATTAAAAAACACATATTTAAAACAAATTCTAATTTGAAATCAGTTTTCCATTTAACGATTTGGCTTTCGATTTCTGCCCAAATTTCATCAAACTTATGTTTGATTTTAATAGAAGTAACGGGTTCAAAATATTGAATAACCTTCCAAATATGATAGAAAAAAATAGAATTTATCAACCAAAAATTATAATCTTTCCAAAGATCTTCTATATTTTTGATTGAATCTAAATACTCAGAAATATCATTTATTATGAATTCAATTTTTACTAGATTTTTAAGGTCTTCCTCATCTTCAACAAATATTACATCAGAATTAAATAAATTAATTAAAAGATTTATTATTCTTTTTATATCTCGATTTATATAATCTTTTGATTCAAAACATTGTTCTATCTCTATTTTGAACCGTGAAATCTCATCTAACATAATTTATAAGAACCAAGGTAATTTTATCAAATCCCCTGTTGGGATTATATTATTTTTTAGGTTTTGTGCGATAATTAATGAATATTCTAAGCTTATTGGATAAATTGATGGAATATATGTTATATGCCTCCAATTCATTCGAGATAATGCCATAATATCATCAGCAGCTTCATATGGTTTATTATAAACTCCATTATCTCTGAGAATATTTACTTTAAATGATTTAGGAACTGATGATGGGTAATAATTTTTATTTTTTGTACCTTGAAAATATGATGTTCTTCCTTGAGGAAATAATAATCCCGAATTTTCATTTAAATTAATCCAAGTACCTCTAACAACAGTTTGATTATTATATTTCCATCTTAATGGAAATTCTGACATAGAAACTAAAGCTCCAGCTGAAAATTTTGATAATTGGAAGCATTCTAAAAATGAATCTGCTTCTTCATTTGAAATTGATCCCAATCTATGAACAATAACACCTCCTGGCTCCTCCTGAAATAAAATATTATTTTCAATATATCTTACTGCATCATTAAATAGGTTCTTTACATCCTCAGCATGTATTTTTAGTCCTTCATATCTTCTTGTATATCCATGACTTCTAAAGAAAAAATTATATTTATCAAATATATCGTCCACATTCACAGTACCAACTTTAAATCCTAAATATCTTCCATTTCCAGTAAAGATTGTAGCTATTCCCAAAATAAATACATTTTCTTCATCCGAAAATGATCTTGCAAATCGAAATCCGATAATAGCATCTATAGCTTTTTTATTTTTTGTCAGACCCGCATCGACATGCCATGGAATGCCTCCAATTTTTGCGAAGATACTAGTTGCAATACTCCATAGAGGAAATGAAATCCAATCTCCAACCAGAAAGTTATCGAACTTTGTAATTATTTGACTTGGAAAACCTAAACTAACAAGATTCTCTTTAAAATATTGATATAATGGTGTATATTTTCCCCATTCTCTGATGACATGTTCTCTAAACCCAACTATAAAAATTGGAACTATCTCTGAACTGAGAGAAAATGAGAGAGGAAGATTTGGAAATTCATTTCTTAATTCAAGTAAGATTGAATTTATATTTCTTTTGAAATTTTCCCGATTCAAATTAACTGGAAAGGATTTAGAGTTTCCCAATGAAACATTTAATCCAAATCTTCTTTTTAGTCCGGGAAAATCAAATCTCCTGGTTCCACTACCATTTATTATTAAATTACATACCTTTTCTAATTTTTCTTTAATATTTTTTTGATTTTCAGGATATAAAGGAATAAAAACAATTTTATATTGAGGGGATTCTAATGGACCAAATTGATTTAATAGATGCATTGTAGTAGTATTTGATTTTTTTTCATTTCTTCCGACCCATAAAGGTGGTGACTTGATTTTAGCGTATTCTAACCGTTTTGGAATTCTGGGAAATACATACTCTATTATTTCTTCTTCTAAGATTTCCTCATTTTCTAGTTCTTCTTCTTCTTCATATTCATCTTCGATTTCTTCTAAGAATAGATCGTCTTCATCATATTCTTCAACTTCTTCACTAATAATCTCAAGATCTTCCTCAGATATCTCAAAAAATTTTGTATCAAATTCCTCTGTATAACCTTTTATTTTAAAAACATAATTACCAAGGTTACATTCAAGTTCATTTCCAATAAATTCTTTTAGTAAAGAATTTAATTGATTAAAATATACTTCTGTATTTAAATTCGACAAATTCTGTAATTGTCTTGGACTTCCTCGAATTTGTCCTTTTACTCTTATCACTCGCTTAACAATAAATAGAGGATATAAATCATTATTTTCCTTTTTTAATGATGGAACAAATTGAAGACCTTCATATATTTTATAATATTGGGTATCTAAAACTGGTTTTTTAAGAAGTAGATCTTTTTTAAAATGAAGATTAAGGTCTTTTGCAATAACAAATTTATCTTCTTCAAGATTTTTTAATAAATTATATTGTAATGTCGTAAAAAACGAATATGAAAGTTGATTTTGGCTATCTAATGAATCAAACAGATAAAATATACTTTCCTTAATTTCACTTTCTTCTTTCCAACATTCTTCTAAAAGAGGGGGTTCTTCCTCTATATTTTCTTTATCAATCGCCATAAAACCTATTTTATCCTTTATTATAACGATATTCCATCCTAATTCAAAATATGTCTTACGTAACTCTCTCAATCTAATTTCTAAATTTTTTCTTTCAATTGTGAAAATTTCAATTGAACTAGGTAATGGTTCTTTAGAAGAAATAACATTGAACATTATTTTGTCTTTCCTTTCTTATATTATGAAATACATATAAATTTCTCAATATTTAATGAGTACAATATTTAATTAAAATTTATTGTTAGAATATTGTTTATTAATAATAAAATATAATGGAAGAAATAATCCTTAAAGATCTTGATGATTTTCTAATTTGAGATCGCTAGACCTCTCCTTTATTAATTTAGGATTAAATCTTTTCTTTTAATTAAAGTCTTCTTTATAAACATAAAATAAAGAATGAGAATATCAACTAATTGATTAAAAATATCTTTAGATACTTCAATTTTATTATCAATATCTTCCTTATGATTTCCAAAAATTTCAGTAAATTTCTTATCTATTACTCCTAAATTATGTACAAGAATATTCCTTAGATAATAATAATATTTTAGGTCTTTATAGAGAGTAAATTCCGTTTCTAAATCGAAAATTTTATATCTTTTCCTATAATTTGTAGTTAATACATCTATATTACTATTATACTTGATTTTTTTTTTAGATTTTTTACTAATAAACCATTCTGGTTTATAAGTTTCTAAGAGCTCAAAAATTTTATCATTAAAACCTTCATAAAGCGTAATTACATAAATAAATGAAGATCTATATAAAAAATCGCTTTGCGTACCATATAAATAAACGTTCTCGATAAATTCTTTCATATATTTTTTACTATATTCCAATTTTTCGATACATAAAACCTTTTCTAAATCGGAGTATCTAGTATTATTGGATAATTCTTTAATTTCTTCAGCTCTATTATATGGTTTAATTAAATAAGAATTATTTTGTTTAGATTTCTTTTTAAAGAATTTTTTTTTAATTTTTGGGTCTAAACTTTTTTTTAACAGATTTGCTGTATTGATTGTTTCATTTTTTATGAAATCTTTATATAAATCATTGATATGATTAATATTTATCCTGAAATCATCCAAAATCCAAATAAATTTTCCATATATTTTTTGGACTTCATCTTCAAATGTCATACTCTATAACTTTATGCTTTTATTTAATTGAGTTAGAATTTTAATCATAATAAATAAGGTGAGAAACCCCTCTTATAACTAAATGTTAATCCTACACTTATTAATTTTTTGGAGTAAATTGAATTTCAATTTTTTACAACAACTTATCTATTAATTTGCCTTCGTCTATACATAAAAATAAAAAAAAGAAAGATAATAAAGTTATTTCTAATAATCTAAGAAAAAAATTATAAATTTGTATCATTAAACGGATTCCATCGATCATGTAGCTGAATATTCTTTAGCGATAAAATCATTGAAATTTTATTGGTTCATTACGCTGGGCAATAATCACTTCTATTTCAGAGGTATGAAAAAATTTCTCAAAAAACTTAGCGTGTTCCGTATGAATCGGAATTAAATAACGCGGCTTAACTTCATGTATAAAATTAATTAAATCATGCGGTGTCGCGTGTCCGGATGCATGAATACGGTAAGCCGGGATTCCAATGTTTTGTAATTCCTTACTTATAGTATTCGTATTATCATAGAACTCCTCGACATAGGGATCAACACTTGAAGAAATAAACAAGCCCTTGAGATTATGGTTAAGATTATTCATTAGATCATCATAAAGATGAGTCGTATATATAAAATAGTGCCTTTCCAAATCTTTTAATTGATTATACGCAATAAATCTCTCTCCTTGCAGTTGTTTGTAAATAGCCTGACGAATTTTCTCTTGCCACGGATATTTTGCCCGTCCTTTTTTCAGAATATAAATATGCTCATCTTCAATAATGTTGGGATCCTTCATCGTTTCATAGATCGCATCCTTATTTAAAAGATAATAAAAATACGCATCCTTCTCCGTAATAATATATTTCCAACCATACTTTTTCGCGATATGTGAATATGTCCTGAACCGATCCCAATCTATTCGATCATATTTTACTAAAATAAAATCAAAAGGATTCTTCTGAAATAATTTTTCTAAATCACTTTTCACATTATCTTCCGATTCAACCATTCCTTTATGAACTTTCGTCCCTTCACATATTAGCACTTTTACTCCATTTGAAATTAGATTTTGCTCTTGCTGATTTAAATTAATTTTCGATAAGCATAAATTATTGGTTTTTATCTCTTCAAGAAATTCTTCCGTCATGTTCGATAAGGGTCCATGCATTCTAAAGTCTCCCGTGTATACAATTGGTCCCGCAGAACTATATATAATAAATCCATACGCCGCAGGTATCGAATGATCCACATGAAACGGGACCACATTCAATCCTTTGATATTCAATACATCTCCCGTCCTAAATGTATGCCAGTTCAATCCGGCAAAATTGTTTTCAATTGAACGCGTTGTAGATTTGTAGAATGCCATAATAATTTTCTTAGTAACAACACCCGTATAAATCGGAATTGTGCGATTCATAAACGATATCCCTAAAAAGTGGTCCTTGTGCGGATGCGAAATGAAAATTGCATTTAAATTTGAATGAAAATCCTCATCAACTGAATTCTTGGGTTGGATTCCAATTTGCTTAGTATATAAATTCTCAATAGAAAGATGTTCTTCATTGGGAATAATGCTAAGATTCACTAACTCTTTACTTGATGAGGGATGCCGCCCCTCTCTATAATTCCCTTTAAATTTTTCAATATTTACGCCAAAATCTAAAAAAATTTTTACATCATATCCAATATCTTCTAAAAATACAATATTGCCCCCTACTTCATTTACTCCACCTAATAAGGTTATCCTAATCGTCTGATTGGATTTTCTCATAAATAATCAATTTTTAGATTTTCGATTTACAATAAAACTATAAGAAAAGTTATTTTTAATTTTCTCTTATCTTTAATTTTCTCATATCCCAATTTTTCCAATAATTTTAATCTTACACAAAAATTAAATAAACCAAGTTAATCATATTATTAGAGAAATCATGACATCTATAACGATTTATGATGGAGCAGATACTATTGGCGGAAACAAAATTTATCTGGAAGAAAATGGAAAAGGTGTTTTTCTCGATTTTGGAATGAATTTTAAGACATACCATTACTTTTTTCAAGAATTTTTAAAAGAACGCTCTTCTAGAGGGCTCTATGATTTAATCCATTTAGATCTTATTCCAAAATTAAATATCTATCGAGAGGATTTAATCCCAACCGATCTTGACCTTTCAAGTTATCCAAAATTAAATATTGAAGCAGTATTAGTAAGCCATCCCCACATGGACCATTTCGGCAATATAGGTTTACTAAAAACGGATATTCCCATCATTGCTTCACCTATGAGTTTCGCATTAATAAAAGGAATGGCTGACTCATCAAACCTTACATTAAACTTGGAAGTTGCTTTTTACTCCAAAAAAACTCAAGGAACATCTGACAAAATCATAAAATCTCTTAAAGGTGCATATAAAACCAGAAACTTGATTTGTACAGAAAGTTATCCTGATACTTTAGAATATTTCTTAACTACAAACATTAAAAATGCTCCAGACAAAAAAACGGGAGAATTAAAACCACTGGAATGTGGTGGTTTATCTGATTTAAACGCTAACCCCACTCAATTCGAAATAAGTTGCTATGCAGTTGATCATTCCATCTACGGATCTACGGGATACATTTTATCCAGTGATACCACAATAGCCTACACCGGCGATTTTCGATTACACGGAAAAAATGCTGATAAAAGTGAAAGATTTATAAAAAAAGCCAAGAACGCTTCGATTTTGATAATTGAAGGAACCAGAACTTCAAGAGAAGATATTGATCAATCGGAAGAAGAGGTTTATGATAACTGTCTTAACGTTATTCAAGAAGCAAAAGGAGTCGTTGTCGCAGACTTTTCAGCGAGAAACTTCGAACGCCTTGAATTATTTGAAAAAATTGCAAAAATATCTAATCGGGAAATAACCCTCCCCGCTAAGCAAGTATACCTACTAAAAGCCCTTGAACAAGTTGATGGGATTGATAGAACAAGCAATATTCTCGTTTTTGATGAATACAAGTCCGGCAAGAAGTATTGGGAAGAAAATTTTCTAAAAAACGAGGTTAATTATATCGATCCTAAGAATATAGCAAAATCTCCGAAAAACTATATCCTCTGCTTCTCGCTCTACGACATTAAACATCTGTTAGATATCAAACCTCAAAACGGGACTTATATCTACTCCTCGAGCGAAGCCTTCGAAGAAGAGTCCGAGTTTGACTTCATCAGATTGAATAATTGGCTTAAGCATTTTGGATTCGAGGTTCACGGATTCGAAATTATTGAAAAACAGGGGCAGCAAAAACCCGAATTTATTAAAGGATTTCACGCATCAGGGCACACATCGAAAAGCGATTTAATGAGAGCAATCGAAACAATCGATCCAGACTATATAATCCCCGTTCATACTGAAAATCCCAACTGGTTTAAAGAACATTTTGATAATACGCTTCTTATAAAAAATGGGAAAAAAAATAACCTCTAATTTTTAGGTTCCATTTGTTTTACTTCAACAATTTAAAAAATTTTAGGGACCATTTCAGAACCGAAAAATTCGGGTGGAAATTTATAATCTCCGAAAGAGATGCCTAATTTTAGTATCTATTGAATAAGGGTGTCATCTACATGACAATGCGGGACCCCAGCATCTGACGGGACGAGACCATCATTATTGTGAAAGAAGTTCCTGAGTTATTTTAAAAATTTTTTAATAAAAAAGGAATTAAAGAAAAAATTCCATCTCATTATTAAGTCCCCATAATATATTTAAAATCTAATGGTGTGTCTAAGATCTGTTCATCTTCTATTTTTCCTTGGATTAAAAGTTTCTCACAAATTTCTTTTTTTGTACTACTTATTGCATTCACAATGCTAGGATTTGGAAGCAACCAAATTTTATGATTTAAAATTCTATCAATCATTTTCCCAATTTGCTCCCAATTATCATCATCTAATTCTTTCCAAAAAATTTTTCCTTTATTAGCTAATAAATCATCTATCTTTCCACACAATCTTAAAGAAGTTTTAATTGCATCCCTTAATTGTTTACACCAAACTTCAAAAATTTTTGGTCTAAAAATTCGAAATGCTTTTATATGTTCTTGGGGAATTGAACTTCCTTTTCTATATCTTTCTTCTAATTTATGGGCTCCTTTACTCAAATCAAATTTTCTAATAAGTGCTTTTTTAGCAATCATTGACATTAATTTTATAACATTTTGTCTTTCAATAATTCTAAAATAGTTATCCCTCTCACGATCTATTTCGTCCTCTGCAAATTTTGTATAAACAAAATTATTAATAAATGTTTTTTGGAATGAATCATAAGATATTGGTTTATCACGTTTTCGACTCTTTTCCTCTTGAATAAAAAGTATCATTAGATTTTCTTCTATTTCAGTTTCTTCTTCATGACCATGTAATATGCCATGCATCAACCAACCCTTAAATTCTTTTTTAATTATGTCTCTATTGATAGCTGGAAGAGAATTAAAGAATAACTGTTCAGATTTTTTGTGTTCTGGTTTTTCTAAATATTTTTTAAACTCTTCACCAAACATACCATGACCTACTCTAGCAGCTATAGATCTATAAAATTCAATCTGACGTAAACTAGTATGAGCACCTAAATTAGTCTCCTTTAAAACTTTTTTATCTCCATTTATAAAAATTCGAATCAATAAATATTTTCTCTCATTATAAATTTGAGCGACTGCTTTATGTTGTCCATCAAATAAAAGAATTTTAGCTTTTATATAATCATCGACTATACCAATTTTTTCAATCCTTGCAAGGCATACATGTAATTGTGGGTGGTTTTTCTCTTCATAAAATTCTTCGATTAATTTTATAGTATTTTCTCCTATAGGACGAGGATTAATCTCGATATCATGATAAATATAATTAATAGGTAAATACGCAAATACTGAATTAAATTGCAGTGTTTCAGTAGGATCTTTAAAAATTAAATTTGTTGTTATCTTCTCCTTGCCATAATCGTTAAATTTTATTTTTATCGAATCTTTATTAATCTTAATCAATATTGGTTGTGAATTAATTTCTTTAATCTCTAAAACTTTTCCTAAAGTAAAATTCTCTTTATCTTTTTCTCTTTCCTTATTAAATTTATATAACCTTTGTGCTAAATAAAACGGTTTTTTTCCCTTTTTTCGATTACAATCTTTATGAAGTAATACCCAATTAGAATCATCATCTCTTGCATCTTCTTCTGTAATTCCTGTAAGATGATCTATTTCATATTTTTTATGAAATTCATCTAAAGATAATTCAGGGGAATAAACGATGTTTTCTCCACAAAATAAACATTTTTTGTTTTGAGTAATTAGTAATTTCTTTATAACTTTTCTCTTTTGTTCTTCCGGATAAGAATTATAGATTCTATTTACCATTTTTACCCACTTTTAATTTTAATCAATAAATTTATTTTTTTAAAAATTTTAATGGATTTTTAATTTTAAAAAATAGCTTTATAGAAATTAATAAAAATCTTTGTTTAAATTTTTTTATATATGTAAATATGTTAATTTTCTTAAAAAGAGAGGATTTCAAAGTTTCTAAAAGATAAGTTATAAATATTTAAGATTTCCATCATTTGAATCTCGACTTGAATATTAAAAGAAAATTATATTGAAGGATGAAATAAATTGGATGAATGATGTATATAAGCGTTCTAATTCTAACAGTAAAGAAATTATTATTATAAATCATGAAAATTCCCCATTATTATAAAAATTTCTGATTCGAAAAGTGTTGGAAATATCTTTTTTATCACAGTCATAAAATTAATTATCAACCTGAAAATGACTTCTACCACTAAACTTTAAGATTTAAATTATGTTTCAAAAAATTTGGAAGATAAAATCTTTTATCTTTTTTATTATAATCCAAAAAAATGCCTTTATCAGATTTTGATTCATTGCAAAATGTTTGAATATTAGAATAAGGATTTTTTAAATATTTAAAATTCTTTTTAAAATCTTGAAATTTAAAAGGTTTATTGGCTGCGAAGTTAATTACTTTATAACTATGATTCTTTCTAGTTTTCCAAGAGAAAAATCTCTTTTTTAGTATATTTATATAAATTTGAAATATTTTTGAGGTTAATTCTTTTACATTTTCTGTTTTTCTGAATTCAAATAAAGCACTAGATTTTTTGAAAGATTTTGGGAAAGTTTCTAAACTTGCTCTTTTACAAATCTCTCGAAAGATTTGACTAGTACAATATCCAAAATTATATTTTGCACTATATTTATTAATATATTCTCTTAACCAAAAAGAAGTTGTATCGACATCACCCTCTTCATAAGAAGGATAATGTTCATACATATATTTTTTAGGAAAGAAATAAAAAATAATATTTTCAAGTTCTTCTGGTACAATTCCAATAACTTCTGATATTGTGCATATACGAATTAATTTTAGCCAATAATTTGGTAAATTTTCTTGTAATTTGTTTTTTATATAATTATGTGTTTGGCTTTTATGATATGGTTTAACTCTGGCACATGGTAAATATATCGTAAAGAGATTATTCATATATTGTTTTTTAAAATTAAAACTCTCTAAATCTATTTGATTTTTACCAGCATCTGAAATAAATGTTTTTCTTGATGCTTTTTCGATAGCCATTTTAAATCTTTTACAATTAATTGATAATTTTAGATATATTTATGTAGAGCTCACAATTTTTGAATTTTTTATATTTAAGACATGTGCCAATTTAGAGAGATCATCAATGTCTTTAGATTTTATGATATAATCAATATATTTATAATATCTACTTCTCTTTAGTCTGTTTTTTATAAATTGTTTTAATTTATCATCTAATATAGCTTTCCTAATCTTTATAATTTCTGTTTGATATAAAGAAACGTTATGAATGGATCTTAGAGTTTTTGCTTTTTGATCTCTTCCAATAAATGCTTTCTGTTTTTTATGCCAATCTTGAATTTTCCATTTTTCCTTATAAAAAGGTTCACAAGCTGAACATTTACATTTCATAAAAATATCTATTTCATTTATTGGTTTTTTACTGTACTTTTGTTTTCTATTATCAATTAAATAAGGGCGATTGTGCTTTTCCTTTTTTAAATATCTATCTGAAATTCCAGGAAGCTGAATGACTCCATAAGCGGCTTTCTGTATCCAACCATTAGAATCATAACTATTTATTCCTGCTAAAATTGCTAAATAAGACATTGTTCCACCAATACCAAATGCATGAATAAATGAATCAGGCAACATCCTTCTTAGACTAATTAATGTGAAGATCAATCGTTCAATCCCATTAGATTTAGAACCTTTCATTGTTTTTACTAATGGTACTAAACTTCCAACACCTATTATTTTTGGCAGTTCACCCAAAATATTTTCAATTTTATTTAAACTATACTTTAATAAATCTGTATCTTCACTTTCAGTATGAATTACTGGTAAAAAAGTAAAATCAATTCCGTAATAATCAATTAATTTTAATAATGTTTCTAAATTTTCAAGAGTTTTATTCAATCTCTTCATTTTTTGAATTTTATTTAACGAAGGTCCAAAAGGGAAATCAAGTTGCACTCCAATATCACACTCAATTTCAATCTGTTTATCTAAAACCATTTGGGGAGTTAATGAATATTTTTTATTATCCCCCTTTATTTTTATTTTCATTAATTGAAATCCTCCGCTATCCATTTTATGTTTCAAATTTAATTTTTGAAGCTCTTTTATTAACGATTTTCTATCCCCTTTTTTATCGAAATAATATAGATCATATACATTACTTAAAAAACATTCAATTTTCGACTTTTTAAAAACTTTTAATTGAAAATCTTTTGGTTCAATAATACTTAAACCAAACCAACAAACAGGTGTATTTAATTCCCTATTATTATAAAATTTTATTTTTCCATTATAATTTGTGCCTTTTCTAACAAGAAATTCAAATTTATTGTGTTTCATGTTAAAGGAATATTTATCTTTGCATCTTTTTGAATATTTTTAATGAGAAATGAATAAATTGAAAATATTAAAATGAAAAAATCTAATCAATTATTAAAATTAATATTCTCATTATTGAATATAAATATGACCTGAAAATCTTAAAAAATTTATTTTTTTTGTCGATTTTATGATTCTGGAAAGGCATATTACAAGAAACAAAATAAAATATTCTAAATTTCAAAATTCTATTTAAATTCTTATTTAAAATGATAATATTTTTCAATAAGATTCTTCTCTAATAAATCTGTTAATATTTTAGAAATTTTTTCATTGCTTAAGTTAAATTTTTTTCCCACTTCATTTAATTGGGATTCGTCAAACCATTTTTTAGCTCCAAAACGTTCACTTACTTCAAGATATACTTTTTGTGTTTCCTCATCTAATCGATCTTTTAAAACTTGTTCATAACCTTCCTCAATTTTCGTTTTTAATATTATTAAACGACCACATTCATCTTTAAGTGAAAAGATTTCTTCACTTTTAACTAGAAGGTTTTTTAAACTGTTTAAATAATTCTCACAATTTTTTTCATACTTATTCATTTTTAGCGAACGAAATAATTTCTTTAATGTATCAATTTTTTTTGCTTTAATTTCTTTAAAAAAATCATAAACGTATGTGTAAATATTTAGTATCACATGATCTAGCATATCTTTCTGAATCTGTAGTTTATTATTAATTTCTGTTGATAATACTTCAAGATCCTCTAAATTTTCACAAGCATTTATTTCATCAATAAAATTTGAGTAATCTAAATCTTTAATTGGTTCAGTAATTTTTTCAGTATCTCTTTTTTCTTCAATTATATTTTTTTGGGTTAAATATTTTACTTCACTTTTAATTCTATTTTTTTGTGTTTCAATATAATTTTCAGAACTTTTTATATTTTCTAATAGTGATTTATTTACACCTCTGCCTTTACGTTTTAAAATTTGGGAAATAGGAACAGATATTTTATTAATATCTTCATTTAAATTTGTCAAGAAATTTTCAATTTGGTTAAAATTTTCAACTATTTCTGATGTTTTTACAAACTTAAAATTTGATAGAGTTTTAACTTTTTCAAAAATATTTGTTGCTAATTTACTTGAATCATCTAATGAAACTTTTGTAAATTGTCCTTGTATTATTTTATAGTTATTATCAACTTTTTTTATTAATTCATTAATTTTATCAATCTTTTCAAATATTGGGTCATTTAAGAATTGTTTTTTCTCTATTTCCATATCATTGTATAATAAATTTAAGAAAGGTGATACAAAATCTTTATTAAGTTTATTTTCTTGTAATCTCAGATATGAAAAAAGCTCACCAGCTACTCTTACTTGATCTTTATGGGTTTTATAATATTGGGTTCCTTTTTTCTCTAATTCTTCCTTATTTATAGGTTCTTCTATTTTTTTAAGAATTGAAGAAAAGTTTTGTTCTAATATTTTAATATCATTAAAATTCTCAATTTTAACATCGGTTAATCCAAATTCCTTTAATTTTCTTACGATAAAATCAATTTTATATTTTTCATTTCTTTTTTTAACTAATTCATTTTCAAAATTTGTTAATTTTTGATTTAATGGAAAGAAAATATGATCAATAATTCTATTAAAAACTTTAGATATTCTTCGAAATAATATATTTCTTGTATAGGGAAAATTCTTATCGAAATTAGTATTTGGTTTCAGGTTTAATAACATTTCGAGGGTATTTAAGAAATCTTCTAAATATATCAATGAAAAGTCTCTCTGTTTAATCGTAAAAGTATGGTAAAAATTCAAATCTTTTATTTTTAAAGTATTAATTTTTGTGCTTATTGCGTTTAATTTTTTCGATAATTCCGATTTGGAAATTTCTAAAATAGAAATTACTTGAGTTTTATTTTTATCCTTTTTAATCTCAATTAATCCTCTATTTTCAAGATCTGTAAGAAAAACATCCGTTAATAGACTTGGATTATCTGATTTATCGAAAAAAAAGAATCTGAGATTATTTACTGGAATTTTTATTCCATCATTTACGAAAGTTTTAACTAATTGAAGGATATTCTTTTCAATTTTTGGTAAAGAAATTTTTAAAGAATTTTCCTTTAATTTTAAGAAATTATTTACTAATAGATAATTACTAATATTAATTCTAAGCTTCTCTTCTGACCAATCATCTATTGAACTACTATATCGGGGAGATAATCCAATTGGATTGACATTATCAAATGGTTTGATTAATTTGACTTTACTATAATTACCAAAATCACTTGTAAAATCGTATAAAATATATTTCATTAATTGGGGAATATCGGATAAATTTGACATATAGTTATTCAGTTTAATACCCAGTCCTTTATTTTCGATATCTTCTTTACTATTTTTTATAATATCTTCAAATGGTGTATTCAATTGAGTAATTGATAAATCATATTTTTCTTGGTCATAAGAACCTTGATATTTCTCCTTTACTTCATGCAGAAATACATATTTAGTTATATCAAATTGTGAAAGTTGAAATTCTTTTACTATAGAGTATTCCATGTTCTTAGCTAAATCATCTATAAGATTCTCTGGAATTTTATTTTGAGATAATAAAATTAATAAATGAATATTATTTAATTCATTTCTTTGAAATGTATTTACTCTTGATGTTATTTCACTAATTATACCAATATTATAATTCTCTATTTCCCTCCAGAACATAATATTAATTGGATTGTTGGACAATTCACTAATTTTAAAATTTTTTAGAATTAAGAATTTATTTTTATCAAGTACATCTTCAAAAAATTCAAAGTCATCAACATAAAAAGTCTTAGATTCTCTATCTTTTGTTTTATGTTTAGAAATTAAACCATATGAAATCAAAAAATTTGGAACTATACGACATATTTCTTTTTTATATATTTCGGTTTTTTTCCTTCTACTTATTTCCGTCCATAATCTTACTGTTTCATTTTTATCATGTAATAAATTATATTCTTGTGGAATTGGTAGAGGAAAAATAATGTTAAATATAGAGGGATTAAGGATATAATATTCTTTGTTATCTTTAAAATGTTTAATAAATTGAGTTGTTAATATTTTAATTGTAGCATTGCTTAAATTTGGAAAAAGTTGTTTCAAAATCTCATTATCCTCAGAAAAAAAGAAAATGGCTTTTAAATTCCCATTATTATCTATTTTATAATATGAAATTGATTCTAAAAATTCTTCAAATAAAATATATCCTTCTGCCCTAAATTTTATACTGTATTGGAAGTTATCTTTTTCTTCTATTGGAAAGCCACATTCTTTTAGGATATTTTGGATATCTGCTCTTGTTATTTCATTCTTTAATATCTTAACTGGAATTATCGCTTCTTTAACATTTGAATGAATTGAGCTAATATATTGATTAAAAATACTTATGCTTGTAAAAATATCTGATTTAGATATATTTTCATCAAATCTCTCATCTAGTTCTTCTAATGTAAAAGCCTTTATTTCACCAAGAAAAAGATATATAAAATTTTTTATAATTTCATTATTTTTAAATTTTGGAATCCAATTATTATAAACTTCATTATTTATAGCTCTTCTTTGTGTTTCCATATATTCTAAGCTAAAATTTTTAGAATTCTCGAGAATAAACTTACCATCAATTTGATACATTAAATCATTAGATAACTGACTTCCTGATCTAATCATAAATTGTGTAAAATATGATTTCATATATCCTGGATTTTTCATGGCCATCCTTGCAATTACATTAAATGAAGCACCCGGATTTATAAAAGATTTTATGAAATCACCATTATAACAAAATTTATTCAATTTCATTAAATATTCGATTGATTCTTCGAGGGATATATCTAGAATCCTTTCCTCGTGAATTCTTCTTTTAATCCCCCCATATTGATATTCTAGTTGTTCAAGTCGAGAAATTTCATATATAGCCGCATCTGTGCAAGCTAGAATAAATGATAAAAAATGGATTAACTCTGGATTTGATTGATTAGTAATAATATTTGAACTTCCATTCAATAAATCCTTTATTGCTTTTAATATAAATGGAATAATATCATTTGTGTTTCTAACAACCTCTTCTAGCTCGTCAATAAAAATCAAGAAAAAATCATATTTCTCTTTAATACTATTCAATAATTTTCCAATGAATTCTATTCCCTGACATTCTTTTTTTAAATCAGGAAATAAGATGGTAAATTCACTATTCTTAAGTAATAATTTAGAGAGTAAAAATAATAATCTATCTGAGTTTCCAGGAATCATTTTAAATTCCTTTTTGTCTATAAAAGTCTCGTAATAGTTTGATATTTCTTGAGCTCTTATTTTTATTGAAATTCCATTATATCCTTCCTCTTTTAACAAGTCTTTAATTAATAAATCGTATGTAGATGTTTTTCCCATCCCCCATGGAGCAACTAACATACAAGCAGAAATTGGTGGACTTTTCTCAATTTTCTCTGGGTCACTATAATCTAAAAAGGCTTTAATGTAATTCTCTAATTTAATATAATTGTAAGGTTTAAATTCTTCAATAGCATCATAAATAGCCCCATGGACGTCAGGTAATTTTTGATATTTCTCAATTTCATAAACATTAAGTTCCATTTTATAATCCCTCTCGATTTTTAAATATACTTTCCATAACTTTTGTCTCGCCCATAAGATGAGTAATTAATTTTTCTTTTTTATAAATTTTCATATATAAGGGACTTTGAAGTAAATTCATTTGTCTTGTTAAAATAAATTCACCTTTTGGCAATAATGTTAATTTTTTACTTAAGGATTCAGGTAAGCCTCCTGTGACATTTTTAACAAACCGTACATCTTCAGATGAAATTTTGTCTTTACAATTCAAATTTTATATTTAATTTTAATATACCATCATTTTCCAATTCTTTTATAAGATCTGTAAATTTCCCTCCAGACATCTTTAAATCCTCTCTATTTTTAAGTTCTTCGACAGTTTCCCAATATTTTAAGTTTTTAGTTTTTAGATTCTGGAATTTTTCAAATAAAAAGTTAATTATTGGGACATTTTCTTGACCATATCTTTCTTTTAATGCATTCATCATTCGGCCTATGATATCTTGATAATTATCGGCGAGATAATTATAATCAGGCAGTTCTATATTATCAACTGTAAAATTGGATTTCCATAAATCATAGATTGTTATCTTATTTAATTTTGTGAGTAGCACAATAAAATCACTTATTAATTTAATTAATGTCGAATCTATAGTTAGAAATATGTTTTTTTTCTTTTCAAGTGAATCTATATCGAATTCTTCTAATTTTTTTCTCCATACGCTATTAATATTTTCTGCAATTTGTTTAATATCATTATTATAAATTTCTATTTTTTGGTTAATCTGAGTACTATATACATTAACTTTATTATATTTTTCAAATTTGATTTCGGTAAATATATTTTGATAATTATTATATATATCCTCTAGATTCTTCTTGTAATAATTAAAATCCTTTATTGAGATGAATTTTTCAGCAATTTGATCTAAAAAATTGCTCATCGTATTGTGTTCATCAAGAAATTGACTTTCGTTTATTTGTATCGTATCTAATGTATTGATTGCATTTTCAATTTCAGTTAATTCATCTGTTAATGGTTGATGATTTTTATTTAAAGTTTCTTTTATTATAGGTAAACTGATTTCTTCTTCAATATCTATAAAATCTGAAGCAGTATTTTTTCCAAAATTATCGTGACAATCTCTAATTCTATGATAAATCTTATTATGAACAAATAAATTTTTAATTTCTTCTATTTTAACTAATCTAGACTTAATACTGGTTTTTTTCCAATTAAATAAATCAATTATACTGACAATTTCTTTGATTAAATTTTCGGCAATATTAATTATTTCCATATATTCTTTTCTTATATCAATCAAGTAATTTATTTTTGGAGAAAAATGATAATTTTTTAATTTTCCACCAGAACCATCAAAAATTAGTTTATATTCTTCTTCGTCTTTTAAATAATCATTAATTTCATTTGATTCTATTTTTTTCTCATAAATTTGTTTAAGTTCATTTAATCTATTATTCTCTAAAATATTTTCTAATTTGATATCAATATTTAATTTATTTTTCAATTTTATTTTTAAATCTTTAAAAATAAGGACTTCTTTTTGAAAATCTTTATGAATATTATTAATTTCTTTGATTCCATTCTCGATTATAATGGGATAATATTTTTCAAATAATTGTTTAAAATAAATTTCAATATTACTAAGAGTTATTAATTTTTTTAAATCTTCTAAGGATAATAGGTTTAGATGGGTAAAATCTTTATTTTCAATTGAGTCTAATTTTTCTTTAATAAATTTAATTGTATTCTCAAAATTAATTATTTGACCTTTATTATGACCTTTCTTGTATATGTAAATCCAGGGGTTATTATGTTCAATGCTTTTTTGAATAGTACTAATTAATTCATTTCCTGATTGCATTAAATTTCTTTTCTTTAATTCCATATTCTCCAATTGGATAATTTCCTTTATCTTATCAATTCTAACAATTCCTTTTCTTTCTAAAAGTAATAAATATATGTTATTTATTTTTATATCTTTTTTATTGCTCTTTTTAAATGAGAAATAATTATCACTGTTTTGATCTAAAACAATAAAATATTTTTTTAATTCATCAAAAGTTGTAAAAGTATTTAATTCTTGAAAAATTCTAATTAATCTCTCTTCTACTGGAGTGTTTATTATCTCATAAAAACGTTTTTTTTCATCATTAAGTTTCTCATTTAAAAAATTATTATCAATTAAATTATCTAATTCACTTTCAATATCCCCTTTATCAAAATCTGGAAAATTAAAAATCTTTGAATAGAAAATTTTGAAATCTCTGTGAAAAATTTTATATTTTTCTATTAAATTTTTTAAAGTTAAATTATCTTCCTCTTTTATATAAAAAGCAAAAATATTGATAATTTTAGATATTTTAGCAAATTCACTATATTTAAGTCCATCAATTAATTTGCCTATTAATTTCCATGTTTCAAAAATTTTTATTATTTGTTGTATAAAATTAATTTCTTCTACAAGAATTTTTCTTTTTTCAATATTTAATGCTGATATATCGATATCTTCTTTATATTCTTCTTTTTGTGTTATATTGGTAATAATCAATCTTCTACCAAGATTAAAATTTATCTTAATTGGCAGAATATAAGCTTCTTTTTTTAAACCACTGTAATTTTGAAAATATGAATTTGCAACTTTATTGAATTCTTCGCCATGTAGTAAAATAGCAAGATGATATGGTTTTTTATTCCTAAAATTAAATTCATAATCAGTAATAATTTCCTGAAGAGGAGTTTCACGATTAACTACTCCAAAATGAGAAAATAATTTGACTTTTATTTGTGCTTCATTTCCACTAGTATCAGTATAATTGAACATAAACAAATTATTAGCAAATTTTGCTCCTAATTTTATATCTAAATTATTTTCCTTGAAACACTTTGTGAAAGCTTGAATAATATCTGACTCAAAATAGGTTTCATAATTATTTTTAACTTCTTTCCATAAATTTCTTCTTAATTGATCATTAGTTATATAAGAAAGAGAAATGGGGATTGGAGATGGATAAAATTTTTCTAAAAAATCATTTGATAATTTATAAAATTCTATACTTGAATTCAATTCAAATTCTTCAATTAACTCATTTTCAAAACCTTTTATCAAGCTCCCAAATTGAGTTTGCATAGAAACTTTATCAATACCAAAATATACTTGCTCTCTAATTAAGTCTTCCTCATCAGAAAACTTAAAAAAAACTAAATTTTTTTCAATATCGTCTAAATCTTCAGATATCTTATTTTTCCTAATGTAAATTGAACCCTTCTTCTCTTCTTTTTTAATATTTAATCCGCAAAACTCAGATAATTTTTGAATAATTTCTTCAAAATTGTATTCATCTAATAGCTTCAATTTAATAAAGGGTGTTTCAGAAAATTTCATGCTCTTTATTAAATTTTCAATATCATGTATCAATTGAATAATTTCAATATTCTGCAAATTAAAATGATATAAATCTTTAAGATATTCAGACAATTCTTTTATTGAGAAAGGATTTTGTTCTCCTAGAAATAAATTTAAAAGAAACCATTGCTGACTGTCCTTACCAAATTTTTCCTCAAAAACTATTTTTAATCTATTAAGATTTTCAATGTTTAAAGCGTCAATATTTCCAAATCTATCAGTTACTTTCAAATGGGGAAATGTTGTTAAAATATCATTAAAGGAAATTATTCCATTCGAAGCAGAATCTATAGATTTTGACACTAGTGTCGAAGCAAATGATTGTAAATGACGAAAATTGCCTTGAGATACTTTAGTAATCGTCTCCAATACACCTTCAGATGAAATTTGAAGATCCTTTGTGCAAGTCGTCATATCTCCTGTGGCCCATTGAAATGCTTTTATTAGAAATTTAAAAGCATCAGCTCTTGGGAGTTTTGGTAATTTTATCTCTTTAGCTCTTTCAAATGTCTTTCCATAAATTTCAGAAAATCTGGGATTTGTTTGGAATTTAAATAAAGCTTCAGGAGTACATGCTAATAAAATTCTTAAGGTTTTTCCATATTTCTGTCCTTTACCCCAGACTTTCGTATCTTCATTAAAAATAGCACTAATTGACTCGAATATCTCATTTCCTTTTTCTTTTTCTATTAATTCTTCCATCTCATCGAGAAAAATATACAATTTTTTATTTCCATTATCAGTTAACATATTTAGATTTTTATACACATAATCAGAAAGAGTTATGGACTGTTCAGGTTTATGGATCTTATTATAGGTCTCAGAGAAAGCGGAAAATTCATCTTCTATATTTTCTTCCCTTAATTTTTCTGCTTTATCAAATCCAGCAATAAAAATTGCACATAATAATAATTCAGCCATATGTGCTGAGTTTTTATAATAATTTAAAAATCTAAAATCTTCTTTATATAACTTATGTATCATGCCCATTGGAATTGGTAATATGGTAGCTGGTTCTTCTTCTACTTTGATTAGATTCTCTAGAAATAAGGTAATATAGGACTTGCCAGAGCCCCATTCTCCCTCGATTGTTCTTCCTATGGGTGCATTTTCGGGATTATTTATAAAATTTGATAAAAGATTCTTTACTTCCTGCCAAGAATTTGGCAAAAAATCCTCTAATATAAAATCTCTACTCGGTGTACCTGCATCTGGTATCCTTCTAATAAACATTTTTGCCATGGAGAAGCCTCTCAAAATTTTATTTATTTTGGGTCATATATAGTGATTCAGATGCTGAAATTTCTCCTACACCTGGATTTACTTTGCGATCTTGGTATGGTATTGTTATTAATAGTGCAAATGGAAGAGGATTCATTTGTCCAGTTATAATTAAATCACCGGTTCTTAATGTAGTTAATTTATTTCTAAGATTTTCTGGTAATCCTCCAGTTATTCTGTTTACAATATTTACGTCCTCATATGCAACTCTATTAATAAAAAAACTGTTCATCATGGATAAAACAGTCTGATCAATAAAACTTGGTCTTTGTGATATAAGGCAAAGGCTTAATCCAAATTTTCTTCCTTGAGTTGCAATTGCACGGAAAATTTGCTGCGTAAGATTGGATCCTGAACGGAAAGAAGATGATGGGCAATAAATTTGCGCCTCCTCAACCATAAATAATAGAAATCGTTGATCATCTTTTTTATTATAGATTTTATAGTTTTGGAATTTTTTAAACAATAGAGAAGATAAATAAGCAATAATAAATTGTTTGACAGATTCGTCTGCTCCAGGTGCACTTTCTGCAGATAAATCAATTATCACAAAATATCCATTCTTTGTAATTTCATCAATAAACTCTTCACCTTTCCATAGACTTTTCTCTGATAATAACTTAAATTTTTCTTCAATTTCATATAAGAACCTCTCTAATGCTCGTAAAATTACTCTTTTTGTACTATGGTGAATAAAATCTTGCCCTTGATCATCTTTTTTATTCATTTCCGTCTTAAAAATTCGCAATCCTTCAGGTGTTATAAATATTTGATTAATATCTTTTCTTTCTTCAAACTTTAAATTATATAATACTCTCTGAAGTCCAGTTAAAGCCAATTGGGCATCTGTAATTGAGCCTTTATAAAAACTTATAATTAATTCTGCTAGATCTCTTGGCTCTAATAAATTTAAATTAATAGCTAATTGTTCAATTCCCTTTTGAATTGGCTCTCCTACTTCTAATCGGTGTTTAAAAACTAATGGGAAAATAAATTTATATACATTTCCTGCGGCTCCTAAAGTTTCATTATCTGAAAATTCAGTTTGATTATTATACTCATCTAAATAATTTGAATAATCTCCGTGAGCATCGATCAATACTATTGGATAACAGATTTTCTTTGATTTTTTTGGAATCGATATATTTATCAATTTTTCTATTAAAACTCCCGTATTAAAAGATTTACCACTCCCAGTTACGCCAAAAACACCTAAATGTAATGGTAAGCTATCAACTAATAATGGAATATTAATTCTTTTTTCTTTATAATATCCAAATAAAGTTCCATAGTCTATAGTTGTTTTGTTTTTTATTGGTTTAAATAATGATTCCACAGCATCCTCGGGGGATATTAGATATATTTTATTATTAGGTCTTGGAGGAATTGAAACATGACTATTTGTATTTAGATTTCTTAATAACCTTACTTGACATAATGTAAATCTTGTTGAGAAATTAATCGGAATTTCTTTATTATACCCTCTTGCGTCCGACCAAATATTTCCAGGAGTAAAGAAATCATTTTTATGAGAAATTGACTCAATTCTTCCTAAAATATCAGCTTTTGGAAAAGATCTTTTTATAAGAACTAAGGTCCCTTCAAATAATGAACTATTTTTTTCGCTGCTAAACAATAACTGGACTAAAACTGTAGATGTGGAAGTATTTTCTAATACAATTCCAATAATATTATTTTTTTTAACTTCATTCAATACAAATCACTTTTTATAATTCTAAATCGCCTAGGTTTTTAATTGCAACTAAATATTTTGGATAATCCTTTGCCCATACATTTAACATTTTTTGAAATAAATTAAAACATTGTGTCGCATGTTTATTACAGAGAAAATGTGCTAATATTATTGGTTCCGGAAGATTATAACCTGGTGGAACTTGAGAAATCAGAATTGGAATAATCTCTCTTGCGTCAGGCGCTGGGCGATCTTTTAATACTGGATATTCAACTCTAATAACTGAACCCTTAGATTCCATTTTCAAATAAAAAGCATAAATATCTATTCCCTTTTGACTATATTTTTTATGATCCGAATTAACATTGTTTAATTTAATTAAATCTGAAATAATATTTTTGCCCCAATTATAGTTAATATATAAAGTCTCAAGTAATTCTGAGTCATCTGCGAAATAATTTAATTTCTTTATTATTTCTGTAGAAATTGTTTTTGACTTATCCTTAATATAAAAATTATCAAAAATTCTTTTAACTACACAATAAAATTTAGTCCCTAATTTCAAATGCTCTCTTATTGCTTTAGCGCGTTTTTTAATATATGCATCTCCAGCGTTCTTTGGAGGATCAACCAATGGTCCATCAATGAATATTATAATATTTTCTCCACCTTCAATGTTTTTAATCGTATCAGTTTCTTTATCTAGCATATCATTGTCAGCTAGTAATTTAATTGATTGATCTGTCGTGGTTGGTAAATCTTGTATTCCACATGATAAATTCAAATTTTTTAGTTTTTCACTTGCTGGATCTTTTAAATCAGATAATTTATAACTTTTAACTCCTGACTGAATCTGCAATTTATCTTGCAAGAGATCTTTGGAATTTGGAAATCTTTTTTTCACACTGACAGTACTCCAGGTGGAGTAAAAAACCGAACCAATTCCTTTAAACAATTTATTACTTCCATCTACTCCATAGATTTCAAATTGTTTCCTTATTTCTAATTGTTTTGCTGGCGAAATATCAATCAACCACTTTCGCTCTTCAAAAATAGGAATTAGGTCTTTAATTATAACTTCTTTCTTGGAAATATTTTGTTTAAACTCATTTGTTATTTTTTCAATATCATGGAGTAGACTAAACTCATCATCAATGTATGATTTGTTATGTTCTTTAAGTGAATTATTTGTCATTGATATCTTGAATTAAAATATAAAAAATCTAAATACTCTCCTAGAATTAATCTTTTAAAATCTATTTAAATTTTTACAAATAAGAATAATTTTCTTGAGGAAAAAATTCTTATTTAAGGAAAGTGAATTCACTTAAAGATATTTATTATATAATAACCCATTTCTCCCTTATTCTAATATTGGATCTCGTATAATACTATTTTTATTTACTGTCTTTTTATAAGTCTTATATTTTCGTATTCTTGTTAAACATCCTCCACAGTTCATACAAGATTTATCAGAATTTCTCCAGCAACTCCACGTATATTGGAGGATATCTTGACAATCATATTTACTTAAATCATAATAAGCTTTTGCACTTTTATCTAGTTTATGGATTCTTAAATATGGACTGAAGAAGGAAAGTTTTGGAAGGTAAGATATGTAATCATTATCATTGAGACTACGGTTTATTAGCCATTTTATATTTCTTAGAAATTCTCTATTTTCATCACCCTTATGACCTACAAATCCCGTAACAAATATAATCTTTTTAAAATCTACTAAATCCTTGAGTTTCAAATAATTTAAAATATAATTTACTGAACTCATAATAAAAATACCATTTCTTAAATAGCACCAATATTCTTTATTATTATCAATTAATTCTTGTCTAATATTTTCATAAAAAATTAATGGAATTTCGATTTTTATTAGATTTTGAAGGTTTAAATTTTTATTTTTATATTTCTCTCTTATAAATTGGATGATTAATTTACAATTGCTCAATTCCTTATCAAGAACACGTGTAAAATTATTTCTCCACCAAATATAAATAGGTATTAAGGTTGAGTTTTTAAGATTTCTAAGATTTATTAATTTTATAATTGAAGCGGTTGAATCTAAGCCTGAAGACATTAATATAACATAACAAAAATTTGACATTGATATTTAGATTCTCATTTTTTCAAATTATTATTATCACTCTAGTGATTTATAGAATTTTTAATCATTTCCTTTATCTTTAACCAAACTTCCATTTTCATTATCTTCAAATAATTTTACTTGTATTTCTCTTTTTTTTCCATATTTCTTTCGAATTATTTCTATTGTTTCTTTAGCGAGCATTTCACAACTTTTCCCTCCTACTTCCGATCCTGCTGCTTTTAAAATCTCATCTTTTAACCAATTGCCAAACGAGATGAATTCAATATCCCGATCATCATGAAAAACTTCTATATATACTTCATAATAGAAAAGATGCCTGTGTCGAGCTCTAAGATAAGAAACTTCTTCTGGTGCATTCTCCCATTTATGAAATCCTTCATAATTGAATTTTGAAATAATAAATGTTTTTGTCATTTTAATCTTCCTATAATTAAATTTCAATATCATTAAAGATATTTTTCACTTTTAAAATTAATTACTAAAGTGTTAAATTCAATTTTAAGAAATTTTCTAGTTTTATTTAATTAATTCATGATTCTTTTCTAAAATCAGTTCGATTTTCAACTATTGAAAAAATATATATTCCAAGACTCGCTAGAATTGCTTCAGCAATTAGCACTTGAATAAACATTAACTCAAATGGAAGTTCAAAAGCAAAGTTTAACGCCCATGCCACATAAAGCGAAATTATTACCGCGTATAGCAGCCCTCCGATATACCGCATAAATTTCTTTTCTTTCAAATCCTTAAAAAAGATTATGCAATATAGAGCGGGAACATTCACGATGCAGCTAATTAAGTCAATCGGTCCTAAGGGCGAGGTTAAATTAACAAAAAACACGCCAATTACATTCCCAATCAATCCCGGAATGGGGAATATGATACACATCCCAACTATAAGTTCTGCCACACGGAATTGGAGTCCTAAAAATGAGATTGGTTGGAATATATAACCTAAAGCGGTGTAAAGGGCGGCTGTCATCCCAGTTATGGCCACATCTAATGAGTTCAATTTCATGGTTTAATCATTAATTTTTATAAGTTTTAAATTATACAGTAATCAATACAAATCTATTTAAACTTCTTTACTAACCTGAAAATATATTAGAAATTCGATATAATTCAATCTTCATTTAATTTAATTTTATCAATATTCGTGAAATAAGTTTTCCGCGTAAAATCATATATCTATTAAAGAGAGATAAATCATAAAATTAAGTAACGTAAATGAAATATCTATCTTCTATCTGTATTAGGAGATTTTATTGCTTGGACATATAGAACAAAAAAAATAAAAAAAATTGTTATTAAATACTTGCTAAATTCATAATCGCATATAAGGCAGGATGATCAGATTCAAATCCACCTGTATAATGAACATATGTCATTGATTCATTTAATTCATGTGAGACAAACAAATGGTCTATTCTTTCATCTGGAATTATGCGCTCACCTGGAAGGTTTGGATCGACAACGGCATTTGTTGGATTAGCAGCTAATACTAATTCATAAGAATCATAGAATTCGGCAATGGTAATATTATATTGTTCTGTATTAGGTCCAAAATTAAAATCGCCCATTAGGAGTACATTCTCTTTTCCTGTAGCTACTGTTAAAAGATTTTCTTGCTGGACTATTTGAGTTCTATCTCCTAAGGATGTATTTCTATAATTTCCGAGATGAGTGACAAACACATTGAAAGTTATTGCACCTACTTTAATTTGAGCCCAAATTGCTGCGGCTTGTTCTTCTACACATTCCATATAAAACGTACGAGCATTTAAAATAGGATATTTTGATAATAACGCTATTCCAAAAGTTCCAGTAACAGTTTTAGGTCCAAAATATGAATAATATCCGAGATTATTACTAATATATCGCACAATATCGTTATTTCCATTAGCGATTCGAGCAGTATCCGATTCTTGTAAACCAATAATATCGGGGTTTAGGTTCTGAATAACAGAGAGTTGTCCTTCAAAATTCATGTTTCCAGGCTCATCAGTACCTTGGTGAATATTATATGTTAAAATTGAAAGGGTATTACTGCCAATGGGTGTTTGTACCTTAGGTAATCCAACAATTAAGCCCCCCAGAATTGTCCCTATAGCTAAAATGCCGATAATTATAACGGTTTTATACCCCTTAATTATATTATTTCGTGAAATTTTCGAAAATATTAAAGATTTTTTCTTTATTAATAAGATTGGTAAAACCATTATTACTCCGCCGATTAAAAATACAAGCCAAATCATATCTCTGAATATTGGACCAACAATTGGAATGTAATCCCAAGTAGTGGTAAATACTGCCGAAAAAATCATAAGAATCAAAAAAATCGCGGATGCAAAAAATGCTGCGCCCATTTTTCGAGTTGACAGTCGACTTCTAAATAATTCCCTTATTAAGATTACAAAATCAATTAATATAATCGGAGAGAGGAAAAGCATTATGTATAAAACGATGTGATGGAATATAGTCGTGTCAGGAGCAAAATAGGGGTAAGAGGAAATAAAAGGAAACGGAACTTGATTGAGCCCAATAGTGAGCGTCATCATTAAAACGAACAATCCATTCCATAATAAAATACCCTTAAAAGGAATTTTACTGATCAAATCAGGCTTTACGATAGCAATTATAATAAAACCAGTTATTAATAATATGAGAATGGATGTTATTACTATGAAATCTCCTTCTGCCCATCTTACAATAACAGCAGGACTACTAAAAGCAAAATAACACAATATTAAAACACCAAATAACCCCAAACATAGAGCTAGAATTTTCCATTTACTTCCCATTTTTCCTGTATTACTTACATCATCTGGATTAACTTTTATCCTGTCGGGATTTGCTAAGTCTATCATCATTATTGCGGCTATAACAACAAGAATCCATCCTATCCATTGAAATACGAATGATATAGATATATCAACTGAAGATCCAAGTGTTCTAAATATAATTGATAGTGCCAGTCCGAAACCTAAACTAATTCCTAACATTAATCCACTTTTTTCATCATTTTCCAAAGATTTTTTTTGAAGATATGCCGGGAAAAAAATCATAAACGAGCCAACACCTAACCCAGTAATTATCATTTTTATTTGTGTCTCAAATAGTGGCTGTAAAATCCTACATATAATCATTATTTCTCCAAAGATTACCATTACTTTACTAGGAAAGTTCTTTTTAAAAAACAATAAAACAATTGGAGTTAATAAAAACAAAATTGCTGCGATATTCTCATTTATCCCCGAAACAATCATATTTAATAGATAAATAGATTCCACGAATTCCGTTATCTGCTGAAAAAAGAATAGAAATAATATGCTTAAAAGAATCAGTTCAGAATAATACTTACTAAAATATTTTTTATAGATTTCCATAATTGTATAATAGTATAGCTACAATATATAAATCTTAATTCTTTGATTGTTTAATTCAACTAAAAAAGATATAATTTACAATATCAAGTAGCGCTCGTTCTATGAAATCAATTGAGCATTCATCATCTATATTTTCAAAATTCGGCATTTCTTTGCATCTCACATAGAGCTTAATACTGATTAAAAATACTTTTGGAAAAAAAAAATGTTTTATTTAATTTTATTAGAACCATAGTTGCCTATTTGATGCCTATTTTGCATTATTATTTATGAATATATCTTAAAAACATTAAACCAATACCAAAAACATTAATTTATTTATTCCTAAATGCAACTCAGAGAATATTATATATTTTTGGAACTTTTTTGATTAAAATTAAATTAAAATAATTATTTTTTTTAAAATTTCAACAAAGAAAAAAGATAAGTTAAATATAATATCTGTCTTGTGATTATGAAATTTATTTTAACAAAAATATATTATATTATTTTGGACATAATATATTCAGAATAAAAATCCTAAGATATGTGAATTCTAAGGTTGGTTTCGGGAAAAACGGATTTGAAACAAAAAATTTTGCGATTGGAGCAAGGTTTGCCGCAAAGATGGATATATATTGAACGGAAGATGCTTAATCCGCTAAGTTCAGATAAAATTGAGGGCGTTAAGGCAAATATCTAATATCAAAATAAGGCTCTCTCGTATATTTTTCATCAGGATATATTAAATGTTAAAAACACCAGTATCGCAAAAATCCAACCTATTGTTAGTCCAAATGGTGTGGGCAAAACCACCCAGTTACGATTTCAAGTCATGGATTATCTCGAGGAGATTGAACCAGAATTTTCAATTTCTCTATTTTTTGATTTTAAGCAGATGGCTGAAACCGTGGAGGAATTTTGGACAATATTTGGAGAGAGATTAACCTTTAAACTTTTGCACCGTTTTCAGCTATTTTCAAGAGGTTTTATAAATCGATTACTTAAATTGCAGTAAAAGATTCCAATAATTCCAATCACTAAAAGAGCTACATATATCCAAGTTGAAATTAACTTATAACTATCGGGAATTATAAAACCAATAATCGCTACAATCAATAGGGGGACCCCTAAAACAAAAAACAAAATTGAATAAAATTTCGATAATCCTTCTTTATCAACACTGAACTTCTTTTTACGGATAGCTTTATGAAATCCTTCATATCTATCAATCAAAAAGTTTAGCTGACCTACTATCATTAAAATGCCAAGTACGCACAAAACGATGCCAATGATTAATGCATAAATTTCCATATACAACACTACGTAAAAAAAAGAATGGCTGTATTTAAAAATTTGTAGATGAAATAATAACCAAGAAAGATTCATGTACGTGTTGGTATCTTAACCTAACCGAAAGAGTCAATTTTTTTTTAATTTTTTCGTGTTCCGTTATAGATTTTTGGAGTTCGGATTATAATTGGGATTTTTAAAGGTTATTTTCGAGAATAATTCGTGTTACCTAAAAAATTTTTAGGACAAATTAACACGGTTGTAAATTCATATCGGACGCAAGAGGAAATTTGGGGAGGAATCTTCATTTGTGAGCGTAAGAGTTCCTAGAAGTAAAAGGGCGGAATATAAGGAGGCAGTTTCAGCTTAGATTAAAGAAAACATCAACAGAGAAATGATCTGATCTAGTATTTGCATAGGCAGTATCTCCAGTAGTGGAGTTTATGAGATTAGAAGATAATAATTGATTAACATAAATAAAATCGATACGGGAATCATAGCTTGGGTAAGATACAAGTTTTAAATCTTTTTTCTGTTTTATGTCAACTTTTATTTATTTTCTTATAACAAAAGAATAATTTGATTTCATTAAATATAAGTAATTTAAGTAAAATAAGATCTCATCTAATTAAATATATTTGACTTTATTCCTGTTATATTCCTCCAAATGAATTAAGGTTTTATACATTTCATCCTCATACTTTATTATAAATTAGTAATACTTATAAATTATGAGTAGTTTTGAAAATTATATTAAATACAAATTTTTAATGATGAGAAATTAAAGATGAATGAAAATCAGACTTTAAAAGGAAACCCAGTAAGAATAGATATTGAAAAGATGATCAGAGAAGATAATTATAAAGGTTTACTTTTCAAAGCAGGTGAATTACATGGTCATTTTTGTAACTATTTAACATATGGCGTAGTGGCGGGATGTATCGCAGTGAAACAATTAGATGTTAAAAGTACTGGAATGGAAGAAGTCATCGCAATTTGTGAGACAAATAATTGTTTTTCTGATGGTATCCAGATTGTTACAGGTTGTTCTTTTGGAAATAACGCTTTGATATACAAAGATTTGGGAAAAACCGCCTTTACATTAACTAAAAGAAATGGTAAAGGTATAAGAATAATCTTGGATTCTGATTTTGAAGACTCTCGTGAGGAAGAATATCCAGAAGCATATGAATTATGGAATAGACTTATTGTTGCAGGAGAACAAGGAACCCCTGAAGAATATGGCAAAATGATGCAACTTTTTCATAAAATGTCTCTTGAAGAGCTAAAACAACCAATAGAAAAAATGTTCAAAATTCAAAAGGTTGAGGTTGAGCTACCACCTGCTTCAGTAATGTTACCATGGGTAAAGTGTTCTAATTGTGGAGAAAATTTGATGGAGAATAAAGCAAGAATCAAAAATGGAAAGCCTCTCTGTCTATCCTGTGCAAATGAACAAAATTATATACTTGATAGTAAAGGCATCTCAGTTGATCTATTAAAATAGGCCTAAAAATTTCTTACCGTTCATTTAATCGCATTTTAATAGTAATTATACTCGTTGAATTCAATATTTATTGATAACTTTAGAAACTTTATTCTTTCAAGATTTCCGCAAATAAAATAATTTACGAGGGCTAATAAATACCACTACAATTCTGAATTAGCCTAAAATCTTTTTTTTAAAGTTTAGAATAAATGAAATTCGGTTATTTCGCGAAAATTAAATCTTATCATTTGATTTACAATTTAATATGAAATTATCTAATTTTAAGTTTTCAATAAGTTATTTTTAAAAAGTGTTATACGAATATATTCATCGGATAGGTTTATACTTTTTATACATTGGAACTATAACCAACAATCCCCCTAAATATCAAGCAATATCAAAAAAATAAAATCAAAAATTTTCAAAAATCCATTTTAATTTACATTGGCGGGAACAAAAAAATCGTTTTATTGGTTCTTGGCATATATTAATATGATGATATTCCTTATTCCACTTACTGCCCACGATGGTTTTACCACAGAATTCACAAGTAGGCACTATTATTTTCTCTTCTTGTTTAATCTCTTTCAATCCCTCTATCATTTGTGATATTCCGTTTAATTTGTCCATGTTGCTCATAAAATAATAATCTCAAATATATAGTTTGTTAATCTTATATGCCTTTTATATATAATTCAAAAAATGGAAAAAAAAATCCCCCACGTATCGAAAATGATTAATGAAGTATATCGATTCTGGGAGAAATATGAAAAGATGGAATTTTTTCATGTCGGAAGAAATAATCCATACCCAAAAATGTGATATTTTATACATTTAATCATTAAATCCCTGTTTCTCCAATTTTAATTCTACGTATTGATAAAAATCTTCTAATATTTAAATTTGAAGGGTATGAAGCCTTGAAACGGGTTCTTTAATTATTTTGTGTAGGTTTATTTTTATAGACCTAGGGCCTAAAAAAAAAATAAAAAAAAATAAATCATTACTCGATAAGTTAGAAAATAAGTTTTTGGTAGTAACCAAAACTTAGAAAAAATAGAATTAATTATCTTCTATGCTTTTTATAACACTCTCGACAATAAACAGGTCTGCCTTCCTTAGGCTCAAATGGAACTTCGCACTCGTTCCCGCAGTCGGCACAAATGGCTTTATGCATCGTTCTATTGCCATAATTTCTATTAGACATACTTTCACCAATTTTTAATTTTATACTTGAAACTTTGAAATATCTCTGTTCAAGCATGTAAGATAAATTTTTAAATTTAATAAACCTTGGTATTATGAAAAATAAACTTCAAAATTCTGTTAGAAAATATCTTGGTTATTTTTAGTGTAATAGGGTTAAATTGAGGTATTTTAAGAGAAAAAAGTGAAAGGGTTTAAAATTTTAGGGAGATAGGGCTTTTTTCCTATGTGTTGAATTATCCATATAATTGATAATACCTTCTTGTTCCCATTCTCTCCTTTGTTCATTTTGAGATCCAGGCATTGCTTTTAAATGGGTACCTATAATATGCATCAATGTTCCACTTACATTTACTTCTACATCAAAGAAATCATGAGTAGCATCATAACTAGTACTAGTCATAAAAAGAAATAGAAGAATATATTGAAATTTAATTAATTTTAATTAAATATTCAAGATGATCTTATTAAACAGTTATTTTAACAAAAATATATTATATTATTTTAGACATATTATATTCAAATATAAAAATCCAAAGATATGTGAATTCTAAGGTTGGTTTCGGGAAAATCGGATTTGAAACAAAAGATTTTGCGATTGGAGCAAGGTTTGCCGCAAAGATGGATATATATTGAACGGAAGGTGCTTAATCCGCTAAGTTCAGATAAAATTGAGGGCGTTAAGGCAAATATCAAATATCAAAATAAGGCACTCTCGCATATTTTTCATCAGGATATATTAAACGTTAAAAATACCAATATCGCGAAAATTCAACCTATTGTTGGTCCAAATGGTGTGGGCAAAACCACACAGCTGCGGTTTCAAGTCACGGATTATCTCGAGGAGATTGAGCCAAAATTTTCAATTTCTCTATTTTTTGATTTCAAGCAGATGGCTGAAACCGTAGAGGAATTTTGGGCGATATTTGGAGAGAGATTGATTGATCAAATAAAAGAAAAAAATTATCTCAGCAAAATTACCAAAAATATTGGCTCAATTAATAAAAAATCTTTATTTATTAAAACTTTTAAAAACAAAAAATTGACTAACATTTTATCTAAATTAAGCTCATCAGATCCTTATGAGCAAGATGAGGCTTTAGAATATTTTTACACTGCAGATCTTAAATCGAAGGATATTTCTGATTTATTTTATGGCTTTTTGAAATTAGCTTTTGAAAATAATTACGTTGTAGTTATTTTATTTGACGAAATTCAATATCTTGATGAGATTGATCCAAGTAATGTTCTTGTTAAGATGTTTTTAGAAAAGTTTATCCGATTAATTTTTGAAAGACACGCAAATAATAAGTTATATATTGTTATTTCATGCTTGCAAAATCCGGATAAGGAGGAATGGACTCAGTTAAAAAATCGAAGTAAAAATTTCCAAAGTATTGTGCAGGGAAAGGAGGTCATTTTAGGCAATTTAACGATGAAAGAGAGAGAAGAAATCGTTAATCAAGTAATTAAGAAAATTGGTTTTCAAGGTAATGATAAAAATATTTTCTTTTCCCGTGTTAAAAGTTCATTGGATTATTATTTGCCGCGAACCCAATTAAAATGCATAGCGAATATTTTGGATATGATGGATTATACGGCATATACACAATATGAAATTCGGAAAATCTATGAAAGTGATGCAAGAGATTATATTACACCAAAATTAAAAAAATTAGGATTTTCCTATATGGAACCCGAACCGAAAAAAATCGGCGGTTTTAATATTGATATTTATGCAACTGCACCGACATCCCGAACTAAATATGTAAAAAAGGCTTTTGGAGAAACAACTTTAACTGACCGCTCAAAAATATCCGGCAAGGTTGAAAAATTCGCAAGCTGGCTTAATCAAATGAAAGATAGAGAGTATAAATCCGAAAAGGGAGATGTTGCATTTTTCATTTGCCCGCCTAATAAAATTACCAAAAATGCAAGGCAAATTCTTGAAGATAACAATATCGCTCTATATGAATACTCCAGCTTGAATGTTGATGAATTATTAAAAATATCAGCACCAAAAATTGAAGTTGGAGAGGAGATTTCTACTGAAGTTGAATCCAAACCAGAAGAGGAAATTATGATTATAAAGGAGAAAAAATATTGCCTGGAAGATATCCCAGGTATTGCAAAAACGAGAGCTAAACAATTGAAAGATGTAGGAATAAGAACAGTAAAGGATTTAATTCATTGCAATTCTAACATAACTGCTCAGAAAATAAAAGGCGTTGGTAAAGTTAGTTTAGATAAATGGAAACAGGCAGCAAAACAAATATTATATTGATAAAACATTATTTAAACAAAAATGTAAATATAAATTTTTGAAGTAATGAGATTGATGATAAAATGAATGATAATGTTGATAGAAAAAGAGAAGCTATTGTTAAAATTATTGAAAATTATAAAAGTTTTATAGGAATGCTTTTAGCTGCAGCATTTTCTATGTTAATTTTTTTATTATCGTTAATTGAATTAAGAACAATACTTTTAGACGTAGGATTACTATTTTTATTACTTTCTATTTTTATATTTTTTGAAATTTATATTCAATTTACTGATGCGATAGGAGTAATCATAGGAGGTGCGGCTAAGACTTCAGAAGATGAGCAAAAAAGTCCAGAAAATAATGAGAAAGACTCGGAAGATGAGAAAAGAGCTCTATCAAAAGAAAAGCATTTTAAAGTTGGAGTCCATCTTTATTATTTAGGTTATTACTTTTTCATAACAGCAATATTATACTTAGTTTCTCATTTTAAAATGGTCTTTTTATTTTTGGTATGTGCTGCTTTTTTAATCTTTTTATTAATAAAATGGATTATAAGCTTTGGTAGATATTTAAAAAGGGTAAAACTTGATAAAGAAAGAAAACCAATAGTCAAAATTATAGATTTTATTATATTAATAGTTTTTATATTAGGCCTTTCTGGATTTACAATTTTTTCTTTCATATGGATTCCAATAAATTGGAGTGGTATTGATATTTTTTAAGTATATATATTTGAATTAGTAATTTTCCATATTGTTAATATATTCTTTATTTTCGGTTTTTTTTAAACTAAAATGAACGAAAATAAATGGATTTGGATATTGAAAAAGAAGAACGTTGATTACTGATTCGATATAAACATAAACTGGAACAGAGGAAAAAATCATAAATGAAAAGAGAAATAGTTAAAATTTTAGTATTAGGCGAGGACCAGATTAAGAAAGAGTTTCTTAAAGTTCATGCTGAAATAGAGCCCTCTTTAGTAGTAGATCACAGTCTTATTACTGGAGTTTATTTTCATATCAAACATGTTGAATTAGAAAAGCTAAAAGTCTCACTACAAGTTTGGGATTTCACAGCTGGAGATAGGTTCAAATACTTACACCGAGTATATGTCAAAGGAGCTCTTGGAGCGCTAATATTTTTCGATTTTGCCAACCATCAGTCTTTCGATAATCTAACTAAATTGATTAATTTAATTGGGAATAATGTGGGGGAAATTCCTATAATTTTAATTGGGATTAAAAGCCATTCAGAATCCTTGCCAGTATCTCAGAAGGAAATTGAGAGTTTAATTAATGATTTTGATCTGAATTATTTTGAAACTTCCGTCATTTCAAAAGAGGATGCATCAAATATCTTTTATCGAATTGCTATTATGGCATTGGACGAGAAATTAAAAAGACAAAGAAGTTATTGATATACGAAAATTAGGAAAGATTTTAAAAATTACATTGTTATTTTTTACATTGATGGATAAAAAACAAATTTATCTTATTAACACTCAAAAAAATTATGACAATCTCGATGGCATAAAATATGATCCGGATATTTAAAGTATTAGAAACTGGAGAAATAGAAGAAATCAAAATCGATAAAGATATAAAGGATATCCTGAAGACTTCTGAAGTGTATATAATCATCAGTGATCATCCTGATAAAACAATTTGGTTATGGAAGGGGGTAGAATCATCAGTTAGAAAAAAATTTATTGGTGCTCAAAAAAGCCAAGATATTAGAGGGCAAGTAGGTTTGGAGTATTTAGTTATACCTGTAGACGAAGGGATGGAATCTCATGATTTTCTTAGATTTATTGGAGGAAGTAAAGTTATTGAACATGCAAAAGATGTTGATAAAATAGAAATAAAAGAAGAAATAACAACAAAAGAAGAAGTTGAATTAAAAGGACAAATTGAGGAACGCATAGATCAACTGAGAGTTGAGGTAAATCAATTAAAAAAAGAATTGAACCTTAAAGATAGAGTAATTGAACACCTCAAAACGGATTTAGAGATTAGTGAAGTATCAATATCCTCATATAGAGAAGAATTAAATAAATTAAATGATCTAATTGATAAGTACGGAAAAAAACGTGCATATGCTCAAAAATTACTGTTGAAATTAGAAGAAACGGAAAAAAAATATAGAGAATTAAAGATTAACATGGGTTTACTTAGAAAAGAAAAAATTGAGCTTCAGCAACAATTAGAACAGGAAAGAAAGAAAGGATCTAAATCAATGGGTCATATAATTGAGATTAAAGAGGAGGAAATACCTGTACATAATCTTGTTAAAGAATTACAAGAGAAGTTAAACAAACAAAGACTATTAATTACTAATTTAAAGGAAGAAAATATGAGAAAAACTAGTCAGATTGATTATTTAAAAGACTTAATTAAGAAAAAACAATAAATATGGCATAAAAAAAATATAAATGAATGTTAAAAAATTAAAATAAAAAAATAAATTTTCTATTATGGAAGACTATAACAAAAATGAGAATGAATGGAAAGAATTTCAAAAAGAGGTAAAAAAATTGAACCGTTGGCGGGATACGGTTGTTGTATAATCTTTTCAACAAATATAATTATAAAATATTTAAAAAATAAAAAAAAATAAATTTACATCCTATGGAAATAATTGGACTCCTAATATCTTATATTCTCTCAAACACACATAACATAAAAAGCTAGAATTGTTGAAAAATGTTAGCTGATAAGCCCGTTAAATCAATAATTATTTTAATAGCTACAAATTTAGCAATAGTTATTGCTGCAGCCTTTATTTCGTTATTAATTCCATTTATTGATCAAATTATCAATCAGATCATTCAGATCATTGTTACTTTCATGTTTTGGTGCTCATTAGTTTTTTTAATTGTACCATTTGTGTATAAACTTCCAAAAAAATACGATACTTTTGGAGATTATTTAGAGGATATTCATTTAACTAATTTTCGCCCTTTTTCGAGGATATTATTTTATACTGTGAGCTGTTATTGTATTTTTGTTATCATTCAACTTATTGGATCGTTAATCTATGGTCAATATATTTTCGATACTTCTCGAATATTGCCTCCTCAATCGTTTTGGTTACTAAACATTAACGCTGGGTTATTTGAGGAAATAATGTTTCGAGGGATCATATTAACTATGCTATTAGCACATTATTCTGAGAAAAAATCCGTATGGATTTCTGCTGTAATTTTTGGAGTTGTCCATTATGCAAATTTGCTTCACGAGTTTAATTATGAACTTCTTATTTTTACAACTGCTCAAGTTATATGGGCGATTGGTATGGGACTATTTTGGGGATATTTAGTTATAAAAACAAATTCTCTCATACCTAGTATAATTTTACATTATTTAAGTAATGCTTTTGATTCATTATGGCTTTTTTTACCAACCTTATCAATAGAAATAAGGGTTTTATACGTCTTATTATTTGCAAAATTTATCCCTATCATCTTGTCAATCCTTTGGGTAAAATTTATTTCAAATTCTGGTAGAAGAACTTCTAAAGTGTAGAGAATTTGGGATTAAATAATATTCGGTTTTTTCACGAATGCTTGCCTTAAAAAACTTATATGTAAGCATTTTTTCAACCGAAAATATTAATATTTATATAATTTCTAAATTCTAAAAATCAAGTTTACTTATTATACAAAAGATAATTTTATTTCAAGACATTCAATCAAAATTTTTAAAGGTAAAAAAGAAAGGTTCAACAACACCACAAGGATGTTGAATGAAAAAAATGAAAATAGAATTTCGAGAAGCTAAAAGCATTATAACAAAAAGTAGCATTCCCTCAATCGATTATGTTATAAATCCCTACATCGGTTGCCAACATGGGTGTATTTACTGCTACGCGGAGTTTATGATAAGATTTACCAATCATAAAGGGGATAAGTGGGGTGAGTTTTTGGATATTAAAACCTTTAATCCGAACCAAATAAAACCACAGAAATACGATGGTAAGAGGATTTTATTGAGTTCAGTAACAGACCCTTATTTACCTTTAGAAAAAAAATATCTAAATACGCGAAGAATATTAGAAAGCCTTATTGGAACGAGTGCTGAAATCTCCATTCTAACGAAATCGAAACTTGTTATTAGGGATATTGATTTGTTTAAAAAATTTAAAAATATCGAAGTAGGTATTTCAATTAGCACATTAAATGACAATTTCGCAAGAATAATTGAAAGAGCGGCTTCTAAACCCACAGAGCGATTGGAAGCTATTAAAAAAATTTATGAAGCCGGTATTAAAACCTATACTTTTATTTCACCCTTTTTTCCAGAGATTACAGATTACAAGGCAATAATTGAAGAGACAATTGATTATACAGATTCTTATATGTTTGAGAATCTGAATTTCAGGCCTCATAATGTTCAAAGAATAATGAGAATAATTAAAGAGCATTATCCAAATTTGCTTTCAAAATATAAAGAAATCCAAAAAGATCGGAGTTATTGGGATATTATTGAGGATGAGATTAAGAATTATTGCGAAAAAAAGAAGCTCAATTATAGCATCGAATTTCATCACGGAGGATTTTCAAAAAGTTAATTGTATCTTCTAGGTTATCTCATTCATTTATTGGTTATACTTAAAAAAAAAAATCGCATTAAAAAGTAAAAAATATAAGACTCTATAACAATTATAATATTGAATTACTTAAAATTTTAAAAACATAGTGAAATATGACTTTAAAACTAATCAAAGAAGATATAATTAAACTTATTCAAGAGTTACCTGATGATGCTACTTTGGAAGATATTCAATATCATCTATTTGTAAAACAAAAGCTTTTAAGAGCTGAAGAGCAGATAAAAGAAGGAAAAACTATTCCTCATGAAGAAGTTATGGAAAAGGCTAGGAAGAAATGGTTCAAATAGAATGGTCTGAAGAAGCTGAAGAAGATTTAGATGATATACTTTCATACCTTTCAAAAAGCTCCTCCCAATATGCCAACTCTTTTTTTGAACGTGTTCATGAAGCTATAGAATATATTAAACAATTTCCTCAAATAGGCCGTAAAGTACCGGAATCTAAGAACCCACGTGATAGGGACTTAATTATTCAAAAATATAGACTAATTTATAGGTTTTTAGAGGAAGAGAATAAAATACTAATTATGATGATAATTCATGGAAGTAGATTATTGAAATTATAATAATTCCCAATATCTTTAATAAACATTATCTAAACCTTTATTAACAAGAAATCTGGATTTTCAGTAATTTAAATGGCCAATTGAGGTGCTTTTAAAAATCCCACCTCTTTAGATTACTACATGGAAATGAAGGATAAACTTCAGGAATAAAAATTTTGGGTATAATTACTTTTAGGTTATGCTGAAAAATAAACTTTTACTCAAATGCACACAAAATGGTCTGAACGGATTTACGGTCGCCTTGTAAGATTCTATACCCCCCTTCTTTTTTTTTAACATTCATCATTAAATATTTATACAAAGGTCTTCCAGATAGATTTGTAAAAGGTAAGTACTCGTGTTCCACTAGAAAAGAAAATAGTATATCATAGGAGAATACATGTTCTAAAAGAAGGGACAGTTAAATGAATATAATAAATAGGCTAACTGAATTAAGAGATATCATTAAGAATACACCTAGACTTCAGAGAAAGAAATTAATAGGTTCCATTGATAATTTAATAAAGGAGATTAAGGAAATCGGGAAGTAGGAATCACTTCTTGAAGCTGAATTGTGTTGTTATTGTAAATTCTTCAAAGATGTAGATAATGTTTTTGAATATGATGGAGTATGTCAAAAAAAGCATATATATATAGATTATAATGATTTTTGTAAATTGTTTCGAAGATAGGAGGGCTAAAAATGGGAAGTAAATTAAAATTTGATACATAAAGTAAAATTTTAAGTGGCATGCCTGGAACTATAGAAAAGTAAAAACACAAAAAATAATTTGGAAAGTTAGTTTCTTTTTTCAATGATTGATTCTGACCACAATCATCTCAATATCTTTAAACCACATCTCGGACAAAATCCTGCAATTTCGCCAATTTTCAATCCGCATTTTACACAAAATTTCACTACATCTCGTTCTAATCCCTTACCTCGAACTTTTGTTTTAGCTGTTGGGGTTTCTAAGATATTTGTGTAAAATTCTTGAATGTTATTATCAAAATAGATTGAAAATTTTGTAGTACATCTCGTACAAATTTTCGTTGCGACAGTAGTTTGACTCGCTTGGACGCGTAAATCTTTACTGCAATTTGGACAGGAAACAAAAATGTAAATAAAATCTCTTGATCGCAAGCTCTTGGAAGTTCTCTTTCGGAGTTGGTCAATTTCATAAATAAAGATGTCTTGTTCTTGTTCATTAACTTTCGGTAATAAATTTAAAAGGAGTCCCAAAATATTCTCTGATTTCTCAAAAAATCCTAATCCACGGTACATACTTGCTGATTGAAAATATGTTTCGCACGCCTTTAGAAATTCTCCCATTTTTTCATAACAAGACGCAATATTTTTAGTTATCATTGCACCATTATATAACCATTCTGAAACTGTTGTTTTTACTTCCTTTCCTACTTGTTCTTGGAATTCTAATCCTCCAGAAAGAATTCCTTTAGAAAAAATTCTACCAGAAAAAACGTCCTTAGAAAGAATCCCAATTTGATATTTTGAGCTTTTCGAATCAATCCAGACTGAAAATTGAGTTTTACATTGTAGGCATGTTTCGATGATCGCCCCTTGGACACCCATCATTTTAACTTGAATTTTCTCTGGGCAATTAGGATTTGGACAAGGAATTCGACCTAATTTAAAATCCATTTCCTTTCCTTTAAAACTCTTTTGAACTAAATTCAAAGCTTGTTGATAATATTGGAGTGCATTGTTATCTTCCCCCCTTAAACTTAAAATAGTTCCAATATTATTTAATTGAACAGCTTCCGCTTCTAATTTACCTTTTTTTCTTGCCATTTCTTGTGCATGTTGAAAATGATCGAGGGCTTTTTCGAGCTCTCCTTTAAGCATTAAAATACTACCAATATTTCCCCAAGCTGTGAAATAATTTGGATCAATTTCCAATGCGTGTTGGAAATTTACAAATGCTTCGTCGAACTCTCCCATTTCACTTAAAATTTTTCCTATATTATTTAATGTAATGAGTGTCCCTTTCGAGAAGTTAAATTTTTCAGAAGATTCCAAGGCTCTTTGTAAAAATTTGAGTGCTTCATTAAATTCTCCCTTGTCTTGTAAAATGGTTCCAATATTGCTTAATACAGTGATCTTTCCTTTCCAATCACCAGATTGTTCAGCGATTTTTAAAGCGTGTTGATAATATTCCATGGCTCCATTTAGATCGCCTCTATCGCTTAAGATTCTTCCAATATTATTTAATCGAAGTAATATTCCCTTCAAATCACCAGACTGTTCATCAATTTTTAGAGCATTATGAAAGTATTCGAGTGCTTGATCGAATTCCCCTATTTCTTGTAATATTCTTCCAATATTATTTAGTAAAATGGATGTTCCTTCTAAATCGCCTATTTGTTTGGAGATTTCCAAAGCATTTTGAAATGTTTTGAGTGCCTGGTTGATCTCTCCTTTATCACGTAATGCTTCTCCATAATTGCTTAGTCTAATAGCTTTTGCTTTTAAATCGTTTAATTGTTCAGCAATTTTCAGAGCGTGCTGATAATATTCAATAGCTTTATCGAATGCATTTTTTTTATATAATGTAAGTCCAATGTCATTTAAAACAATACCTTTTGCCTCTAAGTTACCTAATTCTTCGTAAATTTTTAAAGAACGTTCAAAAAACTCTAAAGATCTATCAAGTTCGCCTTTATTTTGCAAAACTTTTCCGATATTATCTAATTGAAAAGCTTTTCCTTTCAAATCACCCAGCTGCCCATTAATTTCCAAGGCTTGTTCATAATATTTTAGAGCCTCATTTAATTTGTCTGTCTGATGTAAAATTTTTCCAATATCATTTAATATCATAGATTTTTCCTTTAAATCACCTAATTGTTCATTAAATTCCAAAGCACGATTAAAGTAGTTAATTGATTCATTAAATTCTTTTTTACTGCTCAAAATTTTTCCAATATTAGCTAATACGATTGCTTGTCCATTTAAGTCATTTAATTGCTCAAAAATTTTCAAAGCATTCTGGTTATATTCGAAAGCTTCATCTAGTTTATTAGTTAATCTTAATAAACTTTCAATATTTGTTAATAGAACGGCTCTCCCTCTCAAATCACCTAATTGATCAGTAATATCCAGAGCGCGTTGAGAAATTTTGATTGCCTCTGTAAGTTCTCCTTTATCGCGTAATACTAATCCAATGTTGTTTAATAAAACGAATGATCCCTTTAAATCGCCAATTTGTTCGACTATTTTCAATGCATCTTGGAAATATTTGAGGGCTTCATTGAATTCACCTTTTTGATGTGAAGTTTCTCCCATTTTATTCAATTGAAAAGCTCTTTCCATTTATATATTCACCAAATGTTCTTCAAACATTTTACCAATTTTATTTTAATATATTCATAAAAATTAAAAATTAAGGTGTTGTTCAATATTTTTCCCACATAATAAACAGAACTTAAGATTTTTGGATTTAGGCATTTTTGTTCCACAAAATGGGCAGAATACAAAAACTTGAGTTTCTTCGATAGATGGGATAATTTTTTCTTTAATAATTTTTGTTTTAATGGCATAATCTGGAATTTTCGGTGCTGGAGGTGTTATTGGGTAAACTTGATACTCTGGTGTTGATTTTTCTAGATAAACTGGTATTTCAAAGGTTCCTCCATGTTTATAAAACTCACCAGGGTCATATTTTTCAAAACTTAAAGATTCTAATTTAGTAGTAAACAGATATTTACCATTTAGAGGAATCGAGGATAGATCTAGATATTGGATTTGATATGTTTCTCCTTCTAAATTTGCATGAGTTATTTGGGGGAGGGCTAAATTAAAAACACCATTTCCATGAATAGGATCATTTTGATTATTCCATTGTTTTTTTAACATAAGTTCCTTTAAAGCATCCTTATCTACATTAGGCACCTGAATTTTTATGGTCGAAACTTTATTATCTTTCTCAATTGAAGTTTGGATATCATCTCCAAGATAAGCATATTGAAGTTGTTTTTCTTGTTCGGTTTTGATACGCTCGTCAAGATAGGTAACCCAGTGATTTGCTGTTCCATTATAGTCTGGACTTTTCACATTGATATTAATTAATTTTTGGTCTATTTTCTTTTTAATTTTCCTTACTATCATTTTCCCTATAAAACTAGCGATAGGAGATAACAATGCAATAGCTATTTCTGCCAAAAATTTCACACCTCTTTTACTTTTTCAAGTATTTTTACTAAGACTGGAACTAATGACCAATGAAATCTTCCACCGTCTGGACTAACTACTATAAAATAAATGATAGCCACAACGACAAGTAAAGACAGAATGATTTTATCTGCCCTCGGCGAACACTTCATTACTGGGGATGAAAATTTTTTGGATGTTTTTGACATAGTTAAAGATTTGAAAATTACAATTATAAATGTTTTCCTATATATTTGCGAAAATTATTATGTAGGGATATATGAAACCAAAAAAGAAGTTATTTGGTCAACGAAGTTATTGCTCGATATAAGGTGGAAATAAATTTATTGGTCTTGGTAAATTTATTGTTTTTTATAAAAGATTATTAGCTGCTTTTGAAATTAAATTTATAAAAAAATAAAGTTCAATTTTGAAATCTTAAAAATTTTTTTAAAAAAATCTAATAAATTAGGAAAAGATAAAGAAAAAAAAGAAATTAGAGATTAAATAATTATTCTGGCGCTTTCATTCCTATGAATGCCAAGGCTTCTACAATAGTCATCCAAACTTCCTGCTTACGTTTATATCCTTCGATATTAATATACATTACTGCAATGTTTCTATCTCGGGTTAGAGTTTCTTCAAGTTTGCCTTCTTTTACATCTATAACACCCAGGGTTATTATACCATTTTCATCTGACGATACAGCAGTTACAACTTCTTTTCCTAGAGATCTATCAATAGGATATTTTTTCCGCTCTTCAATATATATTTTTGCAACTTCATTTGCTTTGTTAGATGGAAACCAAGTCTTTATAACAACATATGGCATAATTTTTACCTCTCTTATTATATTTTTATTAAAATTACATTTTGAAGTAAAGAACTATAAAATCATTTAATATATAAACCTTACATTTTTGTTAATTATCTTTTGTATAATTTTATCCTCCAAATTTTTCCAATTATCCCGACTTTCTTTAATCAGATCAGAATGATAATGAGGTTGTTGATCACTGTGCAAAAATTGTAGAAATCATATTTAAAGCAAGAAAGGAACCAATAATTAGACTACATCACTTTACACATCCAACATGGTTGGGTATAGATAACTTAATAAAAACTTCGAAAGAAATTGAGCAAAAAAGAAAAAGATAGTACTGAATGATATTTAATATTGAGAATTCTACAAAAAGATATTAAAGTCTCAAGAAAGATAAAAAGATCCGAAAAATTGCGGGAATAAGATTGAATAAAGCGTTAATAAATTTTATATAGTTCCTATCACAATTCTTAAATAACTTATCTTCTAAATTTATTTTTAGATAAATTTGAGAAATAATGATCCAATGAAAAAATAATGGATGATCTAAAATCACTTAAGCGAGATCTAAAAAGATTAGTTAAGTCCAATCCTGACGTTGAGGCTGGAGCAATTGTTTCAGTAGAGGGGACCCTTATTGTAAGTGTTTTTCCCGAGGTGATCGATGATGCAAAAATTGCTGCTATGACCGCTGCGATATTTTCATTAGGAGAACGTGGGGTTTTAGAGATTGCTCGTGGAAATTTAAAGAGAATTGTGATTGAGGGAGATAATGGCTTAATCCTTGTAATGGCTGTGGATAAAAATAAAATCTTAGTTCTATCAACAACCAGATATCCTCGTTTAGGAGCTGGATTAGGAGCCAGACTTTCCCCTTTTCTCTTTCCAGAACCTGACTCGGATGGTGGAGATGCAATAGCACTTAGGTTATCGGAATTTTTTTAGTTTTTTATACCATCTCCAAAAGGTAGAGCCGGGATAAATCACTCACAGATTATTGAGCCTTTTTTCGATTTTAGTAATCTGTTCTATAAAAAGGGGCTTTATTCAAGACAATATAAATGGTTAAATTCTTATAATTAAATTAAATAAGGATCTATACAATCTATTGATGGTGGCAGTTGTTTGTTCTAAAATCACAAAATTGATAATATATTAGTTCTTTAGGATAATAAATTCCGCATGAAGAACGTTTAATAAATAAATCCTTAAAATGATTTCATATTAACGTAAGTGAAGTATATATGCTAATTTGTAATAAATGTAAGAAAGAAAAAAATTTAACTCATCTTGAAAAAATTGATGGTAAGTTCATTTGCCATTCATGTTTATATAATAATTATAAACCTTATCAAATTTACCCAATAGGTTTTGTTAAGAATCAGCTAGTACGAGGGCATAAATTTGGATTTAAAGGTAGTCCTCATGAAATTTCAGAGATCGAGCTTTTTAAGTCTCAAGAACCATTTCTTTATGGATTAAAAGATGAAAAATGGATTACAGTTGTATATTTTTTTCATAAACAGCGTCAAATACGTTCTATTTTTTCTCGAGGGCTTGATGGTAAAAAAGTAGGAATTTTTGCTTCAAGAACACCGGAACGTTTGTCTCGCATTGGGATTACAAATGTAGAACTCATTAAGATTGAAAATACTATTCTATATGTTAAAAATTTGGATGCTATAGATGGAACCCCCGTCTTGGATATTAAATTGGGAGAAAAATCCAGATGGTAATAAAAAATCATCAATAGAGTGAAAAAAACCTTATAATCATCTCTTTTAATACTCCTACTTTAATTCAGAAAAAAAATTTTAATTAATTTTAATATCTTATGGCAACTTTTTTATTAGAATCTTAATTCTCTCGAAATAACAAAACTTTTATCTGGCATAGGTAGAATAAATGTAAAACGTATTTACATTAATTAATTTTTCATAATTTTGTTTAGTTAAGTTAAAAGTTATAAAAAGAGGTAATAAAAATAAACGATTTAGATATTGAGAAGTTAGATAAGCTTTTATCTTATTGGATTATGCATAATAATCAACATGTAATAGATACTAAAAAATGGATTGTAAAAATTAAAAGCTCAATCTCTGAAGAAATAGCTCAAGAATTGACAAATGCGATTCAATTTTTTGATAAAATGAATAAAATATTTGAATCAGTAAGAAAAAAAGCGAGAAAAGTTAAAATTGAAAGTTCGGATATGAAATTAGAAAAACTAAAAAAAAAGTCAGTATCTGGGCAGTTAAAATCATCAAAAACTTTTGGATTTAAACAGATTGGAGTAATTCGTACGCCATATAAAAATAATGCACCATATCAACCAATAGAAAAAGATCAAGGCGAATTTCAAATTATTGTTGATCCCCAATATATTGAAGGACTTCATAAACTCGACCAATTTAATTATATCTATGTGATTTATTATACACATCGAGTATCGCGAGAAGTAAAGAATATTGTGTCACCCCCTTGGACTGGAGGAATTGAAGTAGGAACATTCGCAAGTAGATCTCCAGTTCGCCCAAATTTAATAGGACTTAGCATTGTTCGGATAAAACAGGTTTTAAAGAATAAGATCTTCACGACAGGATTAGATGTATTTGACGGAACGCCATTACTTGATATTAAACCTTATGTTAAAGATTTAGATTCAAAATGTGATGCAAATTATGGATGGATTGAAGATTTAGAGGGATACGAACACCTACTTTTACATATCAAAGGTATTCCTCACGATTATTAAAAGATCATATTAATTCATTAAGTAAAAATTATGCATACATCAAAGCTCCTATTTTACTTAAAAATAATATCTTAGGTTATTATCTTATTTTATTTTATTTCTTTGCTTTAATTACTACAAACGAACCTTTTCCATAGCCCTTTTTGACTTGTTCAATTTTATTTATAGCTAATAAAGGATGAAAAATCGTCTGACTAAAATTAAAATTTTTGAATTTAGTCTTACTTAGAAAAGATATAACCTTTTCAACAGAGTAAAAATCTGCTATATTATAGAAAACATTTGATTCTTTATGTTGTTCGTACAATTTTCCAATTGCACTATTTCGATCAATAAAACCAATTATAAAAATGCCTTCCGGCTTTAAGATTTTGAATATTTCTTTAAATGTTCTTTCTATATCATCAATAAAACAGATTGTAGTAACCATTAACGCGAAATCAAATATAGAAGACCTAAATGGCAGATTTTCTGCAATAGAATCAATAAGATCTATCATTCTCTTTTTAGAGAGCATTCTCATCTTACTAGATGGTTCCACTCCAAGTCTAATCCCAAGAGGAGCCGCAAATCTACCACTACCTACACCAATCTCAACACCATTTTTACTTTTTGGAAGTTGTTTTTTTATTGCTAGTAATTCAGATATGTAAGCGTATTTATTTCTGATGAACCATTGATCATATTTGAAAGGATATCTTTCAAAGGGTTCAATTCTCGGCATAATCACTTTTCTAATAATTTTTTAATTTATAACTTTTTTTATAGGAATAATGATTGATTTTAATATATTTAATGTGAAGTGTGTTAAATGCCATGGATAGATAAAAATAGATGTGATGGTTGCGAAATATGTATTGAAGAATGTCCTGTAGGAGCTATCTTTATGATAGAAGGTAAAGCTGAAATAGATATGGAAAACTGCATTAGATGTGGGACTTGTCATAAAATATGCCCACAAAATGCATCTAGACATGATAGTGAAAAAATTCCAGAAGAAGTAGAAGAGAATATTAATTGGGTAAAAGATTTATTAGCACATTATGAAACAGAAAAGGAAAGAGAAGCTTTTCTTAAAAGAATTAAAAGACATTTTCAAAAGGAAATAAAAGTTAATGAAAAAACTCTAGAAAAAATTGAAGATCTTATATAAGATTTTTTTTATAAAGGGAGTAGGGAGTTTCATTTAATTAAGAATCGTATACTTTAAGCTCTATTTTCTTTCAAGAAACAATTAAAACAATATATTCCAAATATTTTAATAAAGTTGAAATTTATTCTAATAGATGATAAAAAATGGTAGAAACCGTGATATTGTGCAAAGAGGGGACAATCAATTCTTATTTAAGCGCCCTCGTTATTGCAATGAATAAAAAGAAGAAAGGAGAAGATGTATCAGTTATATTTATGCAAGAAGGATTGGTAGCGCTCATAGACAAAAAATTTAGGCTCTCACCTGGTTTGGAACCATATTCCAAAGACATAGAAAAAAATGCTGCCATGATGGGCGTCCCTTCAGATCCTTTTGAATTAATAAAAGAAGCGAAAAGCGTTGGAGTTTCTTTATACGCTTGTCAAGCATGGATGAAACTCTTAGGCGGGAAACCACCAAGATTTACAGTTCCGGAAGGCTTACAGAAGTTAGAATTATCAGAATTAATAGAAGCGTTAGACAAAGCAAAAAAAGTTTTTTCACTTTAAATTTAAGATTAAAATAGAATATTAGTTCTATCAAGATTTTTTTAGTATTCTACCAAATCTTTGGAATTAATCTATATTTTACTTTCTCTGTGTATTCAGTATATCCTTCGAGTCCTTCGTGTAATAATTTTTCTTCAAAAGGAATTCGTACTATTATTAAGATGGTTACTATCAATGTTGGAATAAGACCAAAAAGGGAGCCCAATGCGATTGTTAGCCCAAAAAACATTAATAAATACCCGATATACATTGGGTGTCGCACAATTGCATAAGGACCCGTGGAGATTACTTTTTGTCCTCCCTCTTTATCAACTCTTAATACTTTTGAAGCGAAAGCATTTTCTTTCATAACTTGAAACATAATAATTAAGCCGAAAGCCACACCAATGAATCCAAGTATTTTTACTAAGACTGGAACCACTGACCAATGAAATCTTCCACCGTCTAAGCCAACTACTATAACATAAACGATAAACACAACGCCGAGTAAAGACAGAATGATTTTATCTGACCTTGGCGAACCTTTCATTGAGGTTCTACTTTCAAGTAATTGGGGGTTGTTTTTTCTTAACCAAAACAATGAATAAGTCGTGAAAATGGTAAATATTAATAGATAAATCCACATTTCAATCCAGAGAAAGTTTCCAGACAGGAGCATCAGGGGCAACGCCTGTAATACATCGGCAAAAATAATTAATGCAATTAATACTGGGGTTGAAAACTTTTTGGATGTTTCTAACATAGTAAAAGATTTGAAAATTAAAATTATAAATGTTTGTTAAGGTATTTGCGAAAGTTATTATGTAAAGAAATATGAAACCAAAAAAGAAATTAATTGGAAAAAAAATTGTAATTTTTATTATTTATTTTTAAATATTTGATGTATTCTTTATTAGAAAATTGAAATCATATTCAGAAAATTTAAAGGATAAAAGATTAATCTATGGTGTTTAAAAGCTCTGGAAAATGCTTGGAAATCCTAAGAAAATCATTTATAGTGGCAAATCCAAGACTATGATAATCCAATTTAATGTTATTAATAACCTTAAATTTTGGAAATGTTTTTAAAAGACTTATTAGAATTGCCTCTGTACATATCCATCTCTTTGCAGACTCATCCAATTTTTTCATCGGCATCCGAATACCCAACCACCCATATAAAGACGTAAAAAAAAACCCAAATATTGTTTTTTTTACATTATAAACACTATTCGAAAATTTTTCCATTTCTTTAACAAATCTTTTTCGTTGCTCCATATCTCTCCATTTTGGCCGTAAAATCAACGGATTCCTATTAGGTTTGCAAAAAATCGATATTGGACGAATAACAGTTATAGGATTGACAATATTTAATGTTACCCCCTTATTTAAAACTACTGCAATATGATCATGAGTATTTCGTGCTAATTTTCTGCCAATTGAATAACCAATTCCTGGAGTTCTTACGAGTAAAAGATCACCTGGTTGTATTTTTTTGATCATCGAGATAATGTATGAATCCAAATTCTTTGTTTCAGCAGATGGTTGAATTTGCGAAAATTCAAAATATTCCTTTCCTAATATCAGATTACCCATTTAAACACTTCCTAAATAATCATAATTATATCCTTATATTTATATAAAAAAGTTAAATAATTAATTGATTTGATTAAATTTTATTTATTTATAATTAATAAGACTTTCTTAATCATGTGAGAACAAAATTTGAAAAGTAAAAGAGAATTGGCGAATTTCCGTATTATTCCGACAGAATTTCATTCAGAGGGGCAGTTGTTGAGAGGAAATTTTTTAGTTCCGGAGGGCGATGGACCATTTCTGGGGATATGTAAATTTCATGGGCTCCCAGGATCTCCTGATCAAGTTCATGGTATAGCTTCTCGACTAGCAGAAGCCGGTCTCCTAGTTTTAACGTTTGATTTTAGGGGATTCCGTCGGAGTGATGGATATTTCAGTCTTGCCCGAGAAGTTAAAGACGCCAAAAATGCAATTTCTCATCTGATAGAGTCTGATTACTCCATTAAAAACTGGGTTGGAGTATATGGGGCTAGTTATGGTGGAGCCGTAGCTGTGTTGGCTGCGGTTCGCGATAACCGGATTAGTGTGGTATGTCTTCGGGCACCAGTGTATGACACGCTTGCATTTGCTCGTTCCCCCTATATTCAACCTGCTCTAGAAGACTTGCTGCAAAATTCACCAGACGAAATGCATGGATTGAGTGATCCAGATATTCGCAAAGAAATCCTTGAAAGGATGGTGGAGGATTCGAAAAAGTTAAATCCTATTCGGGAGGTTTCGAATATTACTCCCCGCCCGCTGCTTATAATTACAGGAGATGCAGACGAAGGAATAGATTTGGCGGGGGTTCACCGCTTTTTCGAGTTGGCCAGAGAACCCAAGGAACTGATTGTTATCGAAGGAGCAGATCATAAACTTACAGATCCCAAGGCTTTTAAGAAGACGGTTGAATCAGTAGTAACCTGGTTTAAGCATCAATATCCAAAATAAATTCCTAATTCTAATTTATGTTACTCCCGAAGTGATGTTTTTTTATAAATTAATCCACTTAAAATGAGTAAAATGGCACTGATAACTAACATTAAGAGAATAACAATATCCTGATAAGTAGTAGAAAATTCCGTAAAAATAAATTTCCTTTTATTAATCATCTGTTGTTTTTCTCTTAAAATTAAATAATTACAATCTTTCTGTAAAAATATATTCATTTAAATTCGAAAAAAACAAAAATTATAATTAAGATAAAAATGTAAAAATTAATTAAAATTCAGAAAAATTAAATTGCGAAATTACAGAAGTAAACCGCTTATTTTTTTATTAATTTGCGTAGTTATGTTAATTTCATCAAATAAATTCTCCCTTGTTCTATTACAACCCAATGAAAATAATTTAAACTCAATATCTGGCTTAAAGAAACCACTCCTATCAAAGACAGTTTCACCATTTATAATTATTGATGGAAATTGGAGTGATGCTATAGTTAAAGGATTATGTAGTGGTGGGAATGGATCTTGGGGCAATCCATATATTATTGAAGATTTAATTATTGACGCAAACGGTTGGGGATTTTGTATCACCATTATTAACTCTTCCGATTATTTTATAATTGAAAATTGTACATTATTCAATTCAGCGCCATCTTGGCCTGGACACGGAATAACATTGTCACTGGTCGGAAATGGAACGATTGAAATGAATAATATATTAGATAATCCTAAAGGACTTGCTATTTATTCATCCGACAATATTACAATAATAAATAATTCAATAACAGCTGAGTACAACAGTATTGAAATCCTATATTCAAAAAATATCAACTTATTTTTAAATAATATTAGTTATAATGATGAGTGTATACCTCTTCTACAAGATTGCAATTATATTATTTTTAATAATAACACAATTAATATGAGTGAAGGTGGATATTTTTTGATTCGTTCAGTTAATAATAGCCAGTTTTTCTATAACAATTTTACAAATAGTTATTTTTTTCTTTCGGAATCCTTAAATAACACATTTAGATATAACTTATTTAAGCAAGGGGGTTTTAAATTAGAAGGTTGGAATAAGCAATTGTGCACAAATCATTCAATTGATATTTCAAATAAAGTAAATGACAAACCAATTTATTATTATAAGAATCAAGACTATGTTTCTCATAATTCAGAAGCGGGCCAAATAATATTCGCAAACTGTAATTCCTCGATAATTTCCGAACAAGATTTATTAAATACTTATATGGGAATAATTATTGTATATTCTTATAATAATTTAATAAGAAATAGTGTTATATCTAATAATTCTTATGGAATTGCCATGGGATTATCTGAAAATAATACAATTCAAAACATTACTTTTGTAAATAATCTCAACTCTATACTCATTTCTTATTCACAGGAAAATAATATTTATAGGAATTTTATAGAGAATTCTAGTTTGGGAATAAGGATTCAATTTTCTGGTAATAATACGATTTCTTATAATAAACTTCAAAATGGCTCTGATTATGCAATTTTATTGAACCCAAGTAAACTAAAAAACATCTTTTTTTGGGGCGGGTAAATTGCGTGATAGACAATTAAAAGTTATTTTAATAACTTTAGTAATTGTTTTAGCGTTATTTATTGTTGCTAACAATGATTTTAGCGATTATCTAGTAAATGACGATAGTAATTTGGAAAAAGATATCGAAAATAATTTAAAGACTTCGGGATATTGGGAACTTTCCCCAATTGTTATTAATGATTCTGGGGGCGGAGATTATACTTGGGTACAAGCAAAAACTGAAGATTGGTGTAGCGGATCTGGTACTTGGAATAACCCGTATGTTATTGAAAATGTAACTATAAATGCAAATAAGGCTGATAAGTGTCTTGCTATTATAGATTCAAATGCATATTTTATAGTTCAAAATTGTACTTTTTATAATTCGAGTCAAGAGGGAATATTATTAAATAACGCTACTAATGGGCAACTAATAAATAATAACTGTTCTCTGAATTATTTGGGAATATCTACTGAATATAGTAATAATAACACAGTTTCGGGAAACACCGCAAACAACAACATCTACTGTGGGATATATTTAAGTTCTAGTCATAATAACACCATCTCAAAAAATAATATTACTGAGGGAGGGATATATTTACTTAATAGTGATATTGCGACTGTTATTGGGAATATCTTGAATGATTGTGGAGTAACCATTGACGGTTCGCTTGAATCGTTATCTTCAATTCGCATTGATACAACAAATTATGTAAATGGAAATCCGTTATATTGCTACATTAATGAAACCGCTTTAGGAATGAGTAACTTTTCAAATCCTGGGCAAATTATATTAATCAATTGTAACGATTCATTGATATCAAATTTCAATGTTTCTTACACACAATATGGAATTTCAGCATTCTATTGTAATAATAATACTATTTCAGATAACAATATTTCGCATAACACTTATGGGATATATTTATATTTTAGTGATAATAACATCGTTTCGGGAAACACCGTAAATGATAATAACTGTGATGGGATAGATTTATTTTATAGTCATAATAACACTGTTTCGGGAAACACCGTAAATGATAATAACTGTGATGGGATAGATTTATCTTATAGTCATAATAACACTGTTTCGGGAAACACCGCAAGCTACAACGGCGAAGAAGGGATACGTTTATATTGGAGTGATAACAACAACGTTTCGGGAAACACTGCAAGCTACAACGGCGAAGAAGGGATACGTTTATATTTTAATTATAATAACATCGTTTCGGGAAACACCGTAAATAACAACATTTTCTATGGGATATATTTATATTATAGTCATAATAACACCATCTCAAAAAATAATATTACTAAGGGAGGGATATATTTACTTAATAGTGGTATTGCGACTGTTATTGGGAATATCTTGAATGGTTGTGGAGTAAAAATTGACGGTTCGCTTGAATCGTTATCTTCAATTCGCATTGATACAACAAATTATGTAAATGGAAATCCGTTATATTGCTACATTAATGAAGCCGCTTTAGGAACCAGTAATTTTTCAAATCCTGGGCAAATTATATTAATCAATTGTAATGATTCATTGATATCAAATTTCAATATTTCTTACGCATCTAATGGAATTTCAGCATTCTATTGTAATAATAATACTATTTCAGATAACAATGCTTCGCATAACACTTATGGGATACATTTATATTATAGTCATAATAACACAGTTTCGGGAAACACCGTAAATAACAATGCATATGGGATATATTTATGGAAGAGCGATAAGGCCACCGTTTCGGGAAACACCGTAAATGATAATAACTGTGATGGGATAGATTTATCTTATAGTCATAATAACACTGTTTCGGGAAATACTGCAAATGATAATAACCGTTATGGGATAATTTTATATTATAGTAATAATAACATAGTTTTGGGAAACACTGCAAACGACAACACCGACTATGGGATAAATTTAAATAGAAGTTATTATCAAACAGTTTCGGGAAACACCGTAAGTAACAATACTTGTGGGATATATTTAATTTCTAGTCATCATAACGACATTTCGGGAAACAACGCAAACGACAACACTGCCCTTGGGATGTATTTAGTTTTTAGTAATAATAATCCTATTTCAAATAACAATGCTTCCCATAACATTCATGGGATATATTTAAGTTCTAGTTATAATAACTTTATTTCAGAAAATAACGCAACAAATAGTTATTTTGGGATGTATTTAAAGTCTTGTCATAATAGTACCATCTTAAAAAATAGTATAACTAAGGGAGGGATAAATTTATTTAACAGTAATATCACAACTGTTATTGGGAATATCTTTAATGATTGTGGAGTCACACTTGGCGGTTCGCTTGAATCGTTATCTTCAATTCGCATTGATACAACAAATTATGTAAATGGAAATCCGTTATATTGCTACATTAATGAAACCGCTTTAGGAATGAATAACTTTTCAAATCCTGGGCAAATTATATTGATCAATTGTAATGATTCATTGATATCAAATTACAATATTTCTTACGCATCTTATGGAATTTCAACATTCTATTGTTATAATAATAATATTTCAGATAACTATGTTTCGCATAACATTTATGGGTTATATTTAAGTTCTAGTTATAATAATACAATTTCGGGAAACACTGTAAATAATAACCGTTATGGGATACGTATATTTTATAGTCATAAAAACGACATTTCGGGAAACACGGTAAACAAAAACACCTACATTGGGATAATGTTACATTCAAGTCTTAATAACACAGTTTCGGGAAACATCATTAATGATACTAATGATTATGGGATATCCATATTAATTAACTCCAAGGGGAACCTTATTATTAAAAATTATTTTATCGGAAATGGAATAAATGCTAGGGATGAAGGAATAAATAATCAATGGGACAATGGAGTTATTGGTAATTATTGGGATGATTATAATGGAGTAGATGCAAATGATGACAGTATTGGTGATACTCCATATAATATTGGTGGTTCAGCAGGAAGTCAAGATAATTTTCCGATTTGGGATGATGGTCCTGGACCAACTTTATTTCCTCCAACGAATCCTTTCATAATTATAAATAATGGAGATGCTATTACTAATTCTACTTTAGTAACTCTCACACTTTCAGCAGAGGGGGCAGAAGAAATGTGCTTTAGAAATGGAACAACAGGTACTTGGACAGATTTGGATCCATATAACACAACAAAACAGTTATATTTGGTCGGTTCTACAAATAATACGGAATATACGATCTGTGTAAAGTTTCAAAATACTAAAGGAGAAAGTGAGGTCGTTTGTGATAGCATTCTGTATTTAATTAAAGGAGAAGAAGAGGAGGAGGAGGAAGAAGAAGAGGAGGGGGAAGAAGAATTACTTCCAATTATTCCTGGATATCCTATTGAGTGGATTATGATATTATTAATTGTATTTATAAGTATAATATTGACACTTAATAAATTGAAAAGTTTCGATGCAGAAAAAATTGTAATTTAAATTATTTATTTTAATTTTTTTTTTCCATTTTCTTTATTATTTTAGTTTCCTGCTTAGTTTCATCACAAGAGGTATTAGTTGTACAGTTTCTGACACTTTACTTAAGAACACGTTAAAAGATGAGGGGGGAAAGTGAAATTATTTTTGTTACTCCTGAAGTGATGTTTTTTTATAAAATATTCCACTGTAAGTGAATTAAAGTTCATAATCTCAATCAAAATCCAAGTAATCACTGACCATAGGGTTTTTATCCGTACATGGGACTCCAAATTGACAAAATTCACAACCTACAAGGAAAACATCTTCTTTTAATTTCCAGTTAATACGGCGGGAGCCAGGCTTCAGAATTGAACCAAGACGTGGTATCATTTTTCTTGCAACCTTCCAGCGATATTTATTACATTTTGTTTTATTATGTCCTTTTTCTGTAATCGCATTTGCAGGGCACTTTTTCGCACATTCTTTGCAAGTTCCTTTTGCATAATATAAACAATTTGAGTAAGGTTCATCACTCTTTCTTCGAGAAATTTTAATTGGGGCATTAGTAACCACTGAGGCTAATCGAATATTACACCCTACTTCAGTAATAAGTCCTTCATGTAAACCGAAGGTTCCTAATCCCGCAGCAAAAGCAATATATCTTTCAGACCAAGTAGAATAAAATTTTCCTTTCAAAACAACTGAATAAGCATCACAGGACATCCCAGATACGGCATTATAACCTTTTTTCTTAAAAAAATTAATTGTTTGCTTCAATATATCCTTTTTGAATACATTACCATAATTTCTGGCAACAGAATAAGTTTCGGCTGGTAAAGTTATTCGAGGCAATACAATCGGATTATTACTTTCCCTGCGAATCTTATCAGCAAAAGGAAACACTATAGAGACTACATAAAGGTCAGACGCTGGTAAATGATCTTGACCACTTCCTACCCACATTTCTAGAGGTGTGAGATGTTCTGGACCTACAACTTCTTTGAATTTTTGAAAAATGGGATCATTACCTTGAGCAACGCCTATTAATGGATGGGAAAATATGGTTCCACCCCCATATTTCTCAGAAAGTAGGTTAAGCTTGCTACTTTCAAATTCTTTTTCTAAAAATCGCAATAATTCATCTTTAATTACTAATCCTAAGGTATCCAATTGCTTCATTTTTAAGATTTTATTGAATTTTTATTTATTATTTAACCTGTTTATTACATAGTAAGAATAAGAAAATCAAATTAATATGCTTTTAATTTTTTTTCCATTACAACAATTTTTAGAATTACAAATAAAGGTTTTATGAAGACTCCATATTCAAGAAATGTTAATCCCGCTTTTCCTGATAGATGGGCTCACGAACTTATAAGGCCGCAACCAACTGAAGAAGTTACTGAAATTATTATGATAGCAAATAAATAAGAGATTCATATAGTTCTTAGGTGTGGAGGGATTGACTTGGTTAGTGGGTAATTGGTTTTATTTTAGACTTTATTAGAGTTTCATTTTTTAGAATTGGTATCCGCATTTTTTGCATATTTTTTTCTTTGCGTAAATGGCTTTAGTTCCTGAATAATATAGGACTTTGGTTTTGTCGTCTATTTCTTTTATAGCAGTTTCACCACACATAGGGCATACTACTCTCTCCTCTTTCGGAAATGCTTCAACGGGGCCAATCTCAGGGAGTTTAAATGCGCTCAATTCTGACTTCGTTTCTTCCAATTGAGCAGTAGTTTGAATCAATGACTGTTCTTTTTCGGCAAGAGATGATTTAAATTCTTCTAATTGGCTTTCTTTTTCGCTTAAAGTGTTGGTTAATTCATTAATTTTTTCTTGTTTTGAGGGAATTTCAGATTCAAGGGCTTGGATTTTCTCTATTTTTGTATTTAAATCGGTTTCAAGGGTTTCTAATTTTTTTTGTAGTTCAGCGTTGGTTGCCGCAGAGGTGTTTAGTTTTTCTTCTAACTCAGTAGTTTTTCCTCTCGCATCATTTAATTTATCTTCTAGCTCAGATTTAGTTGATTGTAGAGTTGATTCAAGTTGGTTGAATTTATTTTCAATAATTTCTTTTTCGACTTTAATTGTGGTCAAATCAGTTTCTGTGGATGTTAATTTTGTCTTGGTTTTATTTAATTCATTAATGGTGTTATCCAGCTCTATTCGGGTGGTTGCTGACTGTAGTTCTAAATCATTAACTTTCGCTCGTAAATCCAAAAGAATCTGTCCATTAACTTTATGGGATTTATCTGGTTTAGCCTCTACTGAAGCCCAATCAATATTCATTAAATCACATTCCTATAAGTAGTTTAATTGATAAATTATTTTACTTCAATGTCAATACAGTACAAGAATATTTAAATTTTTTTGAACACTTTCGAATTTAATAAATTTCTTAAAAATATCTCCAAAGCGTATGAATGGGATATAAGAATAATTCCATTCTTGGTAAATTTTAACCTTCTCAATACAGATGGGATTTTGACCTTTTGTTTAAATTTCAAAAAAATATTAGGTAAGACTATAGTATTCACCAATTTCCTACAACGAAAGCCTTTGTTTTTCTGAATCCGACTTTTTGCCAAAATTCGAGACTTTTTTCTGTTACGGTGGCAGATACTGTAGGTGCACCTCTCTTTTCGAATCTCTCTATTATTTTTTCAACAAGTTTTGTTCCTATATCATGTTTTTGATATTTGGGATGAATAGAAAGCAGATGATTAAGACTTCTTGAGCCGTCATACACACCTCTTATACACCCGACAACTTTTCTATTGGCTTCAGCCACGAGAAATATAGCGGCACTACACTCTTTAACTCTCTTCATGGCTTCTGGTCCATCAACTTCTGGCATCTCATATTGGTTGTTCAGTTTAAGAATTTCAACCATATCATTAATATCATTAACTTTAAAATCTCTAATTAACATCAAATCATACCGGCGCATGCATTCTTTCAGTTGAATATATTTTTACGGTGTTGTTAAAGAATCATTATTTCTTAAATTTATAATTTTCATCCGTTTTATATACTAAAGGTTAAAAATTTTTACAATAATAGATAAAACAATAGTATAAAAGGAAAAAATTAATGTAAAATGAAGCTATGTAGTGCATGTTTATTGGGGATAAAATGTGCTTGGGACGGCAAGGACCGAAAGAATGAAAAGGTTATGGCTTTATCAAAGAATGAGATTTTATTACCTGTTTGTCCTGAACAGTTAGGGGGTTTGCCGACACCTCGACCACCGCAAGAAATTCAGGGCCATTCGGGTGAGGATGTGTTAGATAATCAATGCCGAGTTATTAATAAGGAAGGTGCTGACGTTACCGAACAATTTATTCGGGGCGCTAATGAAGTTTTAAAAATCATGAGATTGCTTGGTGTAAAGGAATTTATTGCTAAGCAGGAAAGTCCCGCATGCGGGTGTAATAAAATTTATGATGGCACTTTTACGGGTAAAATTATTAACGGTGATGGCGTAACGACTGCGTTATTGAAAAGAAATGGAATAACAATTATTATGGAGGAAATATTTGATTCCATTTAAAGAATTTATTTTACTTTAGGAAGAAATTTTTATTTAATAAAAATTTATAATAAACCGTTGTAATTTTAAAAGGGAAAAAAAATGCCTAAAATAATTGCTAATAATATCGAGATTGAGTATGACACGTTTGGAGATCCCACATCTAATCCATTACTTCTAATTATGGGGCTTGGCGCTCAAATGATTTCTTGGGAAGAGGAATTCTGCGAACTATTTGTAAATCATGGTTTTTTTGTGATTCGATTCGATAATCGAGATGTTGGTTTATCGACTAAATTTGAAGAAGCAGGTGTGCCAGATATAATGAAATTAGTCATAGGGGCTCAACGGGGTGATAAAATTGAATCTCCTTATACTTTGGAAGATATGGCTGATGATGCAATTGGTCTTCTAGATGCTCTTAAGATTGATAAAGCTCATATTTGTGGTGCTTCGATGGGTGCAATGCTTGTTCAGGTTATAGCGGTTCGATATCCCTCCCGAGTTTTAAGTCTTGCTTCTATTATGGGATCTACCGGAAATCCTGACCTTCCACAGCCAAAACCAGAGGCAATGAAAGTACTCATGACACCTGCGCCAACTGAACGTGAGGCTTATATTGAGGAATCTGTAAAACGTTGGCGTGTACTTTATGGTACTGGCTTTCCTTTCGACGAAGAAAGAAGGAGAAAAATGGCAGCAAGAGCGTATGATCGTAGTTTTTATCCGTAGGGTCTCGCACGTCAATTAGCTGCGATTCTCGCAAGTGGTAATCGGAGGCCAACATTGGCATCAATAAAAGTTCCCACACTTGTAATTCACGGAGGAGATGATCCACTTGTCCCCGTTGAAGGTGGTAAAGATACCGCAGAAGCAATACCTGGTGCAAAATTGCTAATTATCAATGGCATGGGACATAGCTTGCCACCTGAAACTTGGGCACAAATTGTGGATGCAATTGCAAAGAATACAGCTAAAGCTGACGTTTAGAAAAAATTTTAAGTATCATTTTTAAAAGTGAAAAAAAGAAGATAAAGATTTTCAAGGTATTCTATAAGTTATTCTCTTGCTAATTTAATTCCTCTTTTTTTAAGGCTTTTTATTACAAAAGGATATGTTATCAGAGTCTCATATTCCAAGTCGGTAATTTCTAATCTTTCAATTTGTTCCTCGGTAAATAAATCAATAAGAATAGCAGCTCTACTTTTAATTCTATATTTCTTAAGTAATTCTAATGCAGCTAACTGGTTTTTGAAAATTTTACCATCCGCACCGGTAATTTGTTCAAAAGTTTTCTCATCAACTCCTTTTAAAGAAACTCTAACATAAATATTCTTAAAATTGCTTAATTCCTTAATATAATCTTCATTTAATAGTACTCCATTGGTTTCAAGAATGAATAATTTATTTTCTGGAATTAAACTTATAAGTTCAAATAAATGCTTCTTACAGATTGTCGGTTCTCCACCACTCACTCTCACTAATGCGTAATTCATTTTAATTAATTTTTCACTAACTTCTCTTGGTGTATAAAACTTACCGAATTTTTCAGGAGTCCAAACTTTTTTTTGAGCCCAGCAATAAGCACATCTCAGATTACAACCTAAGCAATCAACAGTGGCGCAACCTCCATAGAAACTTGTTTTACGGAACCTATAATACTTTTTCGAACTACTCCTGCATACTTTTGTCTCAACAATTTTAGTTAATTCAACTGGATCAATCATATTAATTGATAGTTCTTTCTCAAGTTTCTTGATTATATTTATAATTATTACCTATTTATTTTTGCGAAAGATGGGTGGAAAAAAATAGTTATTGATTAAAAGTGCATTTGAATATCATTATCTTCTTAATTTTGGAATTAATATTGGGACATTTTTCTTATAATCCTCATAATCCTTGCCAAATTCTTTAATTAACTCTTTTTCTTCTTTCCATGAGATGAGATAATTAAATATGATTATTAAAGGAGTAGAAAGTAATGAATATAACGAAGATAATAAAATGGAAATACCCACATGTGCTAATATTGCACCGAAATATTGTGGATGTCTGATAATAGAATAAATCCCAGTAGTAATAATTTTTTTTGGTTGATGCGTTTCTGCTACTTTTAGGGTTATCTCTTTTACGCCTGCAATTCCAAGCCAAGCACCAAATATCAAGAAGGGTATAGAAATTATTAAATGGAACAATTGAATTGAGAAATTGATAATTGGAATTAAGATTGATATCTTTTGAAAAATTGGGATAATAAATCTGGGCTGAGGTGAAATCCAGATACCAATTAAAAATATGAAGAAGCCCCATCCTGAAATTAGTCCGAAAATTTTAGCAATTTGAGTTCCTTTTTGCTTTCCATATTTTTCTTGAAGTTTTAGATGCCCAACTGATAAAAAATGAATTGGTGCTATCAAAATTATACCTAACATACAAATAAAAAACAAAATATACATTTTCCACTCATTCTCCAATTTAAAGCATAAAAAATTATCGATTAATTTTAGGCTTTCTTCTATTTATAAAGTAAATCGTTTGAGTAATGAACCTATTCTTTATATTATATATTTTCGTTATTTTTGATAAAAAGATTTCCTTAATAAGCTCAAAAAATAGTTCCTTTTTAAATAATTCATTTTACATTACTGAATGAATTAATTTTAATTTCAATAAATTCCCTTTTTGTCCAATAATATCATATTGCGTATTTTTAAACAATTTTATTATTACTTTTTACCACTGATAAACATCCAAGCGAGATACGGTTTAATTTCAGTATTCTGGAAAGAAAATTGAGAGATTAATTGGAGTACTTCATCAGGAGTATAGCTTGATTGAATTGAACCTAGAGGCTCATTTATATTTTTTAATGCTTTAGGAACAACCACTTTAGTGGCAAAAGTTAAAAAGCCATAAAAAAATTTTCGTGAATCTCGTCGGAAATCAAAAATTAAAAAAGTTCCATTTTCTTTCAAAATACGATGGATTTCTTTAAACGCTTTAATTGGATTCACCCAATGATGAAGTGAGAGAGAACTTATAATAAAATCGACTGAATCATTTGGAAAAGGCAAATTTTCTACAGTTCCGTTTTTAAATTCAACTTTTTTATCAACCTTTTTCTCAATTACTCTTTTTTTTGCATGTTCAAGTATTTCTGAGGAAATATCAACACCAACTAAATTAAGTTTTGATAATTTTTCCGCAATTTGGGTGATTAAATTTCCAGAGCCGCAACCTATATCCACCAACTTTCCGCTCGGGTTAAATTTTTTCAATCGAGATATTACTTTTCGGTGTAAAAGTTTAAAGGGAAGAAAATTTGTCATTTTTTCGAATGCTTTTACAACATCGGGATTATCAACGCTCTCTATATTATGATATCTGGTACTTTTCTTTCGCGGTAAGCCAAATATTAGAATTATAATAGAAATAATTCCAATAATAACGAAAAAAACATACCAAAAACTCATAATTCTTAATTAAATAATAATAAATTAAAAAGATATTGATATAATCTAAGAAGAAAATTAAGAGTAAGAATATTTTAATATCGTTATTTATTATAATTCACAATTCTTGACTTTTGAACAAATAATTAATGAAAACGATAGTCAATGGTTTTGAAAAAACAGATATATTCTCTTTTGATATAAAAATAGAAAAAAATGATAATTACTTATTTTTATATTTTAAGAAAAACAAGATAGTGTTGAGTATTCCCGCTATAATACCGCCGTAAAATCCAGTCTCAGGCCACCATGTATATGCCTCATAAGCTATTCCAAATGAAACAATCCCTATGATGGCAAGAAGGATTGTTAAACCTGCAAGAAGTATGCCAAATATCTCTAGATCCGTTTCTATGAATTTTTTTGGGAGCAGGTCATTTAAGGCTATAATTATTTGTATTACTAATAGTATTATCATAATAATTTGTGCTGCTAAATCACCAGGTGTCCAAAATTCACAATCAAAACAAGAATATCTATTTCCATAATCAGGATAATAAAAACCTGCAAAACTAAAAGCTGCTATTAGAATTATCCCAATCACACTAAGTACTAATATCAACGCGGCAAAAGGGTCAATTCTCATTTCGGATGACATTTCATACTCCTCTTTAAATTAAAAGGGGATTTATTTTTTAATATTAAGTATTACTAATTATATTTAAAATCTTTTCTCTTTTGTATTGCGATAAATTAAACATTAAAATAGGATATTAAGTACTAACTTGGGAGAAAAAAGGAGTGCCTATTACATTATTATTAAAGGCATAGATTTTCTTATTTATATATTAAATTACCTAGAACTATTTATACTAATAACTTGAAATTTAATTATTCAACAATTATTTAGATTTAAGATTTTCTTAGCTGATTATTATGAGAAGATATAATAAAAATGTTATTTTGGTAAGTATAATAATTTCTATTACTTTATTGTGCGTATATTCTTTCAATTTAGGTAATTATGATCTTAATAGGAGGGAATTAAATCAACGAACAGATCTGAAACTTAGTCAAATTGAGGAAATTAGTTTAACTTTAAATACAGAAAAAACTCATCAATCCATAGGTCTTGCTGCAAAAAGATATTTTATTACTGTTCCAAAAGGAAATATTCATATTAAAGTATGGTGGGATAGTTTTTGGGATATGGACTTAGAATTACATGTGTATTCTGATGATTTTTTCGGTAATCTTATTGCAACAAGTGATAATCCAGGTAATGAGCAAGAATTTATTGATCTATATATAGAACAAGAGATGACTATTTACATCACAGTTTATTATCACAATCAAGCAGGGTTTTTTAATATTATTGTCCATGATGATTCATATATAAGTCCACAGACGATTTCTACTATAATAGTTATAATAATTATAGTAGGTGTTATTGTCGTTGTTTCAGGCTTTATAGTAAAATTAAAAAAATACACTAAAAAAAGAAAAGAAGAAATCGAAACTTTTATAACTGCTGAATTGAAACCATACCCTGCAAAAATGGAAGAAAGTTTTCAACCAAAAAGCGGAGAAGATCTGGAAACGAATATTTTTATTTGTCCCTATTGCGGTCAGGAAAATTTGAAATCTTATAAAAAATGCAAATACTGTAAAAAGAAATTTAAACCCATTTAAATTTCATTACTCTTTTTTCTAACTACATTTTTACAAATTTACCTGTGAATCTCTCATAATTGCCAGGTAACTTTCCATTTTCTTCCAAATATATTAGCCATCTGTGAATTTCACTTAATAATGTAGGTATTGGGTTATAAAACTCCGAATGTTCACTCCACCACTCGCGAAAACGAATAGGAGGAAGATCTTTCACCAAACATGCTTCGGCGAAAACAACTGAAGCAATATCTTTCAGGTAAATTTCGTTTGAAGTACTCATAAGGCATCTTACACAGGCTCTTGCTAGAAAGGATATAAATTCTAATACACCTTCCTTTTTCCCTTTAATCACAGAACCTAATACACCTACCACTGAACTTGAGAATTTTTGGTTAAATCGCTCAAGAACATATGGAACTAAAAATTTTTCTAATTCTTCAATTTCTTGCTCTGACATAATGGATTATCAATAAATTTTAGTATTTATTAATAATATAACTCTTATTATCTTTCTTTTTAATTTTTTTGTCTTTATCTTATTTAATTAAAGAAAAGGGTAAAAAATAACAATAAATTTAATTTCCGATTAAAAATAGTTAGATTTTCAATGTAAAATTAAAAGATCAATATATTTTTATTTGTTTGAGGAAATATTGAAACATAAATATAATTCTATTGTTTAATATAAAGAGTTTAAATAAGTAAGGAATAAGATGTCAAAAGTTAAGGAAGCGTATGCTGAGATTGAAAAGATATTAGGCGTGGATTATATTACTGATAAGGATTTTATGAGAGCGGCATATTCAAGGAATGTTGACCCCGCTTTTCCTGATAGATGGGCGGATATGATTGTAAGACCGCAATCAACGGAGGAAGTATCAGAAATTATCAAGATTGCGAATAAATACAAGATTCACATAGTTCCAAGGGGTGGTGGCGCTGATTTGGTCGGCGGCTCAGTTACTGAGGGAGGAATTCTATTAGATCTTACGAGAATGAATCAGATTTTGGAGATTAATGAAATGGATTATTATTGTGAGGTTGAGTGTGGAATAACCTGGGGCATTTTGGTTTCAGAATTACAAAAGAGAGATTTAACTACAGGAGTTCTGGGACCTGGGAGCGGCTACTCAGCGACCATTGGTGGCGGCCTCTCTAACAGCACGGCAGGTTTTGGTTCAACAAAATATGGTTTAGTTCCTGATATATGTTTAGGAGTTGAGGTCGTATTACCCAATCCGCAAGGAACTATCTTAAGAACGGGGGCAGCCGCAAGTAAATATGCAAAGCCATTTTGTCGGTATGGAGTTGCACCAGATTTCACAGGTCTTTTTATGGGTGATGTGGGAACCATGGGGATTAAGACTAAAGCATTTTTAAAGTTATTTCCAGATGCTCCATTCAAATCTCAGCGACATTATATTCTTAATAAAAATGATTATAATAAAGTATTTGAAATTATGTATAGATTGCGAAAGGAAGTTAGTGATGGGTTGCATGATTTAATTCTTGTACCATTTACTGTGGTTAAATTTATGGAAGGTATGGCACAGCAAAAACCTCCCACAAGACCGAAAATAAGAGGTTCTGTCTTTATGGTTGGATTGGAGGCATTTGATCAACGAATCTTAGATGTTTATCAAGAAAAAGTTGATGGGATTATGAAAGATAATGCCAGACCATTTGAATGGCAGGAAATTGATTTAAGCCAGCCATTATCAAAGGATTGGGAGTTCAATTTAAAGTTTGCCTATAATTATTTCAATCAATATATTTCAATTCAGCCACCAAAGATATCCTGCACAACTTGCCATAAAGTTCCGATTTCGTCTATATCAGAAATAGTGAAATTAAGTACTCAATTCGATGCAAAATATAGGGCTGAATTTCCTCCTGGAAGTATTTCCTTGTTTGCTACATGTATATTTCTATTACCTAACGGAAATTGTGTTTTTGTAGGTGGTTTTAATGCAGACAATGTTGAGGAGCAACGCCAGATTGCGATGAATATGTGGCATAAGAAATTAAGGCATCAAGTAAAATATGGTGGAGTGCATTATTGGCTTGGAGAGGCAATTTCGCAGTCCATAGTTGAGGCTGATGCTTACACATCTGAATTTATCGAATTTTTTAAGAACATGAAGAGAACTGTGGATCCAAATTTTTTATTGAGTCCAAAAAAGTTCCATTTTCACAGTTATGAAGATGATATTAAAAAATATATCGTTAAAGATAAGGAATAATAAAAAAGAAATTATATTTATAATTTGTAAGAGTGATTTATTATGAGTTTTAAAAGGTCTTTAGAAGATATTGAGAAAAAAAGAAAAGAATTAAGAACAACCGTTTTCAAAGATGCGGAAATGATAACGGTTTTATGGGAGACAAAACCAGAAATTATCGAGAAAATACTTCCGCCTCCACTTAAACCCATTTCGAGACCTATTGCCTTTGTCTTTATTGCAAATTATTCTTCTACTAATCAAGGTCTCCCCTACTTTGAAGGCGCTCTTATTTTAAGATGCGAATTCAATGGCGAAATGGGAAATTATTACTTAGCTATGCCGGTTACTGACGATAGAGCAATGATAGGTGGTCGAGAAATTTTTGGGTTTCCCAAAAAAATTGCAAATGTTTTTCTTGAACGCACTGATAAGGATGTTTATGCTTATTCTGAGCGTCTTGGAGTAAAAAACATCGAAATTCGTGCAAAATTAACGGGAAAATTCAATGATCCCGAAACTCCAAAGATTATAAAAGAACTTGGCTTACTACCCGGAAGAAAAAAGAATACCGTTAATTACAATTTTAAATATTTTCCGGCTCCTAATAAAGTTGGGTTCGATTATAATCCTTGGTTGGTTAAGCAAGAGACTGCAGTAGGTCCTAAATCAATGGAAATGGGTGAAGCAAAAATTACTCTAAACTCAACAGCCCACGACCCATGGGGCGAAATAGAGGTAGTTAAAGTGCTGGGTGCTTTATATCTCAAGACAGACAATATAATGTTGCCGGGTGAGAAAGTCGCAGAAGTAAATCCAGATGATTTCTTACCGTATTCGTATATAAAGTGGGATTGGTATTAATAATAAGCAGGATTATATCAGCATGAATTAATGAAAATTATCTTCAGTATTTATATCTTCTATAAATAAATTTTCAATAAAATATTTGATTTTACTTATTATCTATTTCAAAAATCTTATTTTCCTTTTGCTATTATTTTTGGTTCTTTCCACTCTTCTCTTAAAATACTAAAGATGGCAATATCTCTCAATTTTCCTCTACTAAAATAGCATTTACGTAAGATTCCTTCCTTTTTGAATCCAACTTTTTCTAAAACTTTTTGGGATGCTATATTCTCCGGACGAATATCTGCCTGAATACGCATGATATTTTTTGAAAGGAATAAGTAATCAACCATAATCGTTACAGCTTCAGTGCCATAACCTTTACCTCTCTCTTCCGGAAGTAGGGCGTATCCTATTTCTTTTTGCTTTCCCATTGAGACAAAATGTGCTACATAACCAATTTTTTTCCCGTCCTTTTTTTCTATAAAAAACCACTGTCCTTCCTTAAGATCATCATATTGTTTCTCTAAATCTTTAATTGTCTCTTGTGTAATGGGTTCATATTCACCTTCTATATTAAGATTATTCATCCATTCCTGCAATAAAGGCAGGTCCTCTTTTTCCATTAACTTCAAATTCACATTGTTGCCAATAAGCAATTTTAATTCACGATTTAAAATATAAATTATGATAATATTTACAATTTTTTGCGATTAATCAATATTACGTTTATAAATTTGTTTTTTATTTCATTTCTAAAGATTATAACATCGAATTTTTTAATATTTTTTTAATTAACTAATTTTGTTTTGTATTTATGTAATCTATAAATTATTAATTATCTTCTTTTAAAAAACGACTCAAGAAAAGTTTCAGATAATTTCCTTCCTTGTATGATTTCTAGTTCTTTTTTTCTTTGGGTATCGGATTGATACCAAACCATTTGAATTGCTCGAATGAACTCTACACCATCTTGAGTTATTTTATACTTACCATAATCTGGCTTTTCTATTAAATTCTTTTTGAATAATAGTGTAAGATGATTTGATAGTGCCGTTTTTTGCAAATTAGTTTCACTCATAAGAGTTTGAAATGATTTTTCACCGGAAAGTTAAGTTATGAGGATTTTTAACCTATTTTGGTTTGAAGCTGCGAAAATAATTAATCCAAAAATCGTAATTCCTATGCATATTCACGAAACAGACCCTAAAGAATTCAAGAAAAAACTGGAAGCTTGCTCAAACATCAAAGTTATTGCACTAAAAATGGGAGAAATTTATCAAGTAACATGAATTACTCATTTCTACTTTTATAAAATAAAATGAAATATATCAAAACACAGAAATTTTAGAGATTAAAAAAAGATCAATTTAATAAGAAGATAATAACATTCAAAAGATATTAAATGAAGATTGAGACTTTTAATAAGAAACAAGAAGAAACACAGAAAGAAGCAACAATTGAAAATTTTGTTAACATTGAAGAGCCTGAAAACTTTCATGTTATAACAACTTACGATGATCTCGTAATTGATTCTAAAGAAACAATGGACGCTCTATTAAATAATTTGAATAATGTAAAATATAATGAAAACTTAGCAAAATTTATTTTTAATTTTATGAGGGATAAAATAAAAGATCTTACAGAAGAGTAGTTCGGTTTATCTCTTTCAAATCAAAATACATTTTCACTGTTTTATATTTAGGTTTTTGTTTATTCTGTAATTCTCCTACTACTTTTTCTCCTAATCCTTTTCTTACAAATTTAAAATTTAATTTACCGTAAAAGCCAATAATTTTTAAATCTGTAGAAGCATCAACAATCATTAGCCTTTTGAAAAATAAAAAAGTTAAGTTCTTCATTTCCTGAATCAAATGTATATTCTTTAATATTAAAGTTTGCTTTAATCTTTAGAACTTCCGTCATCTTACTTTATTATTATAATATCTTATTTTAAAACTATTTGAATTATACTTTTTAAAAACAAAATCGGTTGATGAGTTACAGAAAAGAATAATTGAAACAATTGAATTATATAAGGAAATTGAAGTTCTTTAAAAATATTTTTTATATTAAAACAATCTGAATAAAATTACAAATTCGGATGCTTAAATAAACTTATTTAAATCACTAGACCTAATTTTATATTATTAAATTTGAAAATCATAGTTAAAAAATGTCTAATATTTTAAATGCATACAAGGAAATTGAGAATTTCATTGGATCGGATTTTATTACTGACAAGGATTTTATGAAAGCGGCATATTCAAGAAATGTAGATCCTGCTTTTCCTGATAGATGGGCTGATATGATAGTTCGACCAGAAACACCGGAAGAAGTTTCTGAAATTGTAAAAATTGCCAATAAATATAAAATTCATATGGTTCCGAGGGGTGGAGGTGCTGATTTGGTTGGAGGGTCTGTTTCGGAGGGAGGTATTCTTATTGACCTTACAAGAATGAATCAAATTTTAGAAATTAATGAATCAGATTTTTATTGTGAAGTTGAATGTGGAGTGACTTGGGGTGCTTTAATTTCTGAATTACAAAAAAGAGGTTTAACAACGGGTGTTCTTGGTCCGGGAAGTGGATATGCTGCGACTGTAGGAGGGGCTCTTTCAAATAGCACTGCAGGATTTGGTTCCACTAAATATGGTTTAGTTCCTGATATTTGTTTAGGTGTTGAAGTTGTATTGCCCAATCCTAAAGGGACAATCATAAGAACGGGAGCTGCAGCTAATAAGTATGCAAAACCATTTTGCAGATATGGGGTCGCACCGGACTTTACTGGGCTTTTTATGGGAGATGTAGGAACCATGGGTATTAAAACTAAAACATTTCTAAGATTATTTCCAAATTCTCCAATAAAAATATTAAGAACTTACATGCTTTCTAAAAATGATTATAATAAACTATTTGAATTAATGTATAAGTTACGTAAAGAAGTTAGTGATGGATTGCATGATTTATATATCTCACCACTAGTTATAGTTCGACTTCTCGCGTCTCAAGCGAAGAAAAAGCCGCCAAAAAAAGCAAAACTAAGGGGACCTGTTTTTTCAGTATATTTGGAAGCATTTGATGAACGAATTTTAGATGTTTATCTTGAAAAAGTTGATGAGATTATGAAGAATGATGCTAGACCTTTTGAATGGCAAGAAATTGATTTAAGTACCGAATTAGCTAAAGATTGGAAGTTCAATTTAAGGTATGCTTACAATTATTTTAATAAATTCGTTTCTCTCGCTCCACCTAGAATTTCATGCGTAACATGCCATAAAGTTCCAATTTCATCAGCTCCAGAAAAAATAAATTTGAGTGCTGAGTTTGATAAAAAATATAGAAGCGAATTTCCAGCATCAAGTTTTTCTTTATTTGCTTCTTCCATCCATCTTTTACCAAATGGAAATTGTGTGTTTGCGGGAGGGTTTAGTGTTGATAATACGGATGAACAACATCCAATTGCAATGAATATGTGGCATAAAAAAGTAAGAGCTCAGGTGAAATATGGGGCCGTGCATTACTGGCTAGGAGAGTCGATTTCACAATCAATAGTCGAAGCAGGTGCCTACTCACCCGAATTTATGCAATTTTTTAAGGATATGAAAAAAACAGTAGATCCGAATTTTTTATTGAGTCCGAATAAATTCCATATGTATAGCTTTAAAGATGATATTACTAAATATATTAGTAAAGATTAGTAATGGAGGGTAAAATAATGACTGAAATAAGTTCAAGGGAAAAATATAAGCATTTAAGTAAGTTAGAACGAATGATATTGCAATGTATCTCTTGCGGGGATTGTCGAGAAGCAACTGATTTTTCCTCAGACCCTCCAAAATGGGGCGTTTGTGTAGCAAGAGACCATACTCCTGGCTTTGAACCGTTCTTTGGTAGAGGGAAAATGCAAATTATCCGTTCTCTATGGCAGGGTAAATTAGAATTGAGTAAAGATATGGCGGAGGTAATTTATCAATGCCCTACTTGTAATGCTTGTTCAGAAGCCTGTTTTTATGATATAGATAATGCTTCTTTTTATGAAGCTTTGAGAGCAGAATTAGTGGATGCGGGTTATGCTTTAGATGGGCATAATGAAATGAATCAAGCAATGACTGATTTATTAAATCCATATAAACGAGATAGAAAACAGAAAAATGATTGGTTAGAAAAACTCGATTTCAAAATAAAGGATGCAAGTTCTGAGAAAGCGGAGGTTCTTTATTTCGTGGGATGTACTACCGCCTTAACTCCACAAATTCAAACAGTAGCTATAAATACGGCAAAGGTTCTTAAAAAATTGGGAGTCGATTTTTCTGTTTTTGGAGAAAATGAAGTATGCTGTGGAAGTGTTGCAATGCGAACCGGAGATCGGAAAGCGTTTAATTATGTTAGTGATAAAAATCTTGATTTGTTTCTAAAAAGTGGAATAAAAACGATCATAACCAGCTGTGCAGGTTGTTATCGAACACTTAAACTGGATTATGCTGATTTACTTAAAGATTTAAATATAAATGTTATTCATACAATTGAACTCATACGCAAAATTATAAAAGAAAAAAATATTCAATTAAAAAATTTAGGAATTAACGCAACTTACCATGATCCTTGCCATACAGGAAGAAACTCAGGAGGTACTCCCCTTTACGAAGAACCGAGAGAACTTTTAAGAAAAATGGCAAATCTAATAGAAATGGCAACCATTAAAGAAAACGCTAAATGCTGTGGCGCTGGAGGGGGTGTTAAAAAAGCGTTTCCCGAGTTAGCTTTAGAGATTGCAAAAAGCAGAGTTCAAGAAGCGGAAGAAACTGGGGCAGAAAACCTAGTTAGTATCTGCCCCTTTTGTTTCAGGAATCTTGACGATGCGATAAAAGCATTGAATTCCAATATAAAAATGGTTGATCTTTTAGAATTAATCGACCAGGCATTGAATTAATTCTTGTAACACTTTATTAATTAAAAAATAAACCAAATTGGAATATAATATTTATATAATTTACCAACGAAAATAAAATATGGCAAAAATAGATTTACCCGAAGAACATGTACCAATAAAAGAAAAAATTAGCTTTGGTTTTGGGGGGCTTGCTAGTGACATTCTTAATGGATTTGTTTTTGCTAATCTCACATTTTTCTACAATCAAAAACTAGGTGCGGATGCAACATTTTTGGGAATCGCTTGGCTAATATTTGCTATTTGGAACACATTAAACGACCCTATCGCATCATATTTCATCGATAATACTAGAACAAAGATAGGGCGGCGTATTCCTTATATAAGGTATGGGTCAGTTTTTTATGGATTAGCCTTTATTTTTTGTTGGTTTCCTATAGCTCCTTTAAATGATCAGATAGCTCTCTTCTTTAATTTTTTAATAGCATTATTTATCTTAGATACGATGTTTACTTTCGTTGGTTGCTGTTTTTTTTCTCTCCCGAATGAGATTGCTGTAACAGCTAAGGAACGAGCAAGTGTCATGGTCTATTCTAATGCAATTAGATTTGTAAATATAGCACTAGGAATAATTCTTCCAATTGTTCTTCTATCCGGTCAAGAAGGAATTTCCCCAATATTTGGGATTTCAATACTTATTATAGGTTTCAGTTGCACACTAGTGCTTTTTATAACATCATTCTTCATTAAAGAAAATATATTCGCCCAAATGCAACCTTATGAACCATTTATTGAAGGCTTAAGATTAACATTAAAAAACAAACCTTTTTGGATTTTTATGATACCTTCTTTTTGCATAAATTTAATATTTCCTGTTTTGCAAACTGGTTTACTTTATTACATCGACTATGTAGTTATTGGTCAAAATATAATTTTGTTTGGACTTGCCCTTATCATTGGAATTACATTTGGAATGGGATTTAATCTAAAAAAAATGGGCACTTGGGGTGCAAAAAAGATAATGATCAGAAGTTTATTATTAATTTCAATTAGTTTTGCAATTATGTTTTTTCTTGGGCGAAATTCCTATTTAGTTGCAATCCCAACTTTTTTCTTAGGTATCGGGTTCGCAGGAGCATTGATCGCGAATGGAGTTTTAATGGGAGAAGTTATTGATAACGACGAATTAATCACTGGAAAACGTAGAGAAGGGATCTATGGTGGAGTTAATGCAATAGTTACAAAACCAGGGATCTCTATTGCCAATTGGATGTTTCTAGGAATTATAACAATTTCTGGATTCGTGGATCCAATTATAGAAAATGGGATTTCTATTAAACAACCTCAGCCTGAATTAGCCATTATTGGCATTTTAATTGCGTTTTGTATACTTCCAGCTATTTTAATTGGTATCAGCGCAATTACTTTACATTGGTATCCATTAGATGGACCTGAATGGCTTAAAAAGAAAAGTTATATCATGGAATTACATGAACAAAAAGAACGTGAATATCTTAAAAAACTTTCCGAAGATCAAAAATTAAAAACTTAAATGCTAGTGTAAATCACTGAATTTCAATCATAAAATGAAGGATGTTATTTAGTTAAAAAGAAAAAATTGTAAAATGTAAAAAATTCTCAAAAATAGCAGAATTAATATTAATAAAAATTGCATAATTGATTTTTTTTACTTAATTATCAACTCTTCAAGTTTTTCGGGAGCTTTCGTCAATTTTAAATACCCGTCCTCAGTTATTAATATGGTATCAGAACGTTTTTTATTAGATTTAATTTTTTCAAATATTTTCATAAAAATTTCACCATTGAAAATATGCTAATAACTAATAGTATGGGATAAATATATTTAAAAGTTACATAATTGTATAATAAAATGGAGATAGAAAATTATGCCATTTTTTGATAATGAAGGAGTTAAAATCTATTATGAGATTAAAGGAGCAGGTCCAGATTTATTCATGATTCATGGATTTGCAGCGAATATTGATTTCAATTGGAAAATAACAAATTGTATAAAGGCTTTAAAGGATGAAAATCGATTAATTCTGATGGATTGTCGAGGTCATGGAAAGAGTGATAAACCCACAGATCCAGCTCAATACGGCGCAAAAATGATGGAAGATATTTCTAAATTGATGGATCATTTATCGATCGAGAGATCAAATTTCTTAGGTTATTCTATGGGTTCTTCGCTCACATTGAATTTATTACTCAACGAGCCTAGTCGAATTAATTGTGCAATTCTAGGAGGTTTTGTATTATCTTCACCGAATGATGAACAAACAACGCTGAGATATGATTCATATATAAATGCGTTAAAAGCAGAAAGCATAGAACAAGTTAAAGATCCAGTAGGTCAAGAATTTCGTAGATTTGCAGAATCAACAGGTGCCGATTTGAATGCATTGGCAGCGGTAATGACAGGTTCTGACCAAGAATCAGAAAAAATATTCTCAAATCAGAAACGTCTTGAAACAGTTCTTAAAAAAATTTCAGTGCCTGTTATGACCGTGATAGGTTCCGATGATTTTTTACCAGGCGATAAAGCATTGATCGCAAAATTAGTTTCAGATGCCTGTCATTTTCAGATTCAAGGTAAAGACCATGGGACCATTGTTTCAGATCCTAAATTTCATATGATCATTAAAGCCTTTTTAAATTACGTTAATAGAAAATAATAAAATTAATTTTTACTCAATGATCAAGTCTTCAAGTTTTTCCGGAGCTTTTGTTAATTTTAAATACCCATCCTCCGTTATTAATACGGTATCAGAGTGTCGAAAACCCCCCAAACCAGGTATATAAATTCCGGGTTCAATGCTGATAACCATATTGGGTTGAAGTTCCCGATCGTATCCTTCGGCAATATAGGGCGCCTCGTGTCCGGTGATTCCAAGACCATGGCCAGTTCGGTGTATGATATAATCACCATAACCTCGGTCAGTGATAAATTTACGAACTTTTTTATCAATCTCGCTCATAATAACTCCTGGTTTTACAAGGCTATATGCAAGAGCCCTTGCTTCAAACATGGCTTCAAAAGGCTCCTTTGTTTTCTCAGGAACATAACCTAAAAAGAAAGTTCTTTCAATTTCCACACCGTAGCCATCTACTTGAGCAGACACTATGGAAACATGGGGACCTCCTTCTTCCATCTCAGCAAATATATTCGGAACGATATGAGGTTCATGAGAAAAGGACGGTGGCCAAACAGCACCTACAGTATTGGTTATTATGAAGTTTGCATTGGGGATATCTGTTACTATCTTGGTCGTCATTACATTGGTGACCTCTTGATATAATGCAAATTCCAACATTTTAGGTTTGCAAATTTTCAGTAACTTTTTATGACCCTTATTTACAACCCGGCAGGCATGGACAGTACGCCCGATCTCATATTCTGTTTTTATAATACGGACTTCATCGATAATATCAGTAATAATTTTCTTTCCGGGTGTTTTTTCTTCGATCCCAGTAGGCATAGCAGATTCAATTCCTACTTTCGCATCATCCTCAATAAGGTTGCGATAATGATCATACCAATTTTGCCCTTCAGGCGCTGGGAACTCATAATAACTTACAAATTCAAGTTCACACCTTGATCTGGTCTCGACATGACCCTTCTCTAATAGTGGAACTAGCATTTTCGGAATTCCCTCTTTTGCAATTACAAGAATAAAGGGGCGTTCATGTACTTTATTAGCAAAGTTAGTTAAATAATAAATATTCACTGGGTCGAAGGAGATATAATAATCCAGACCTTCTTTGCGCATTAAACTTCTTACCTTTTCCAAGCGATTGGACAATTCTTCTCGGCTTGGGGGTGAAGTAATCGCTTTTAGTTTGCTATTAATTGTTTTTCAACTCACAATATTTTGATATTAATAGGGATATAAATATTTGTAAATAATTCCTAAAATTTCCTATTGAGTATATTATCAAAATGACTATCAAACGAAAGGATATAATCAGCATTAAACTTTTGGTATAAATAAATTAATGAAGCATCGGTAAAACTAAGCAATCTTTTAGAGGTAATATATTTCTTACAAACTTCAACGATTTTTGGGAATTCTTGAGGTGTATTTTGAAAAACTTGAAAAAAATTATCATTTCCAAAGAATAAGGTAATATACTTTTCTAAAAAAGAAATATTTCCGTGAGAGCGATTAATAGCTAAAGTTAAAGTTTCATTCATTATGGAGTAATTTATAAAATATTTTGGATTTTTTTCTTCAAATTCGTTTAAAATCTCGTATGCTCTCTTATGATATTGGTCTTTCTTAGATCTTAAAGCAAACAAAAAACTAGTATCTAAAATTATAATCACGATTAATTCGCTCTTAATTTTCTTAAATTTGATATTTATTTTTCAGAGACCATAGATTAACTCATCATCAGATTTGTCTAAATGATAAAGAGGCGCATCACTTGCACTTTCTCTGAGTCTCTCTATGAATTTTTTAGTTACAGAAGGTTTATCAATATTTTCAACAAAGAATTCATTAAGTCTATTATATGTAAATTCAATACTTTTGTCTAACACTTCCTGTTGAGACATTTTTTTCCCTAATTTTAGAGTAATTTCTGCTTGTAGTTTTTCAAGCAATCTCTTATTATTTAATTTCACATTTGCCATAATGATTAATAGAGTTTTCCACTTTTTATACTTTTCTACTTTTTAACCAATAAAAGTAATTAGCGCATAATTCTTTCAGGTTTGAAATATTCTGTAAATGCCTTGTATTCGTATCTATTACATCCTAAATACCTTCTGAGAATAAAAAAGAATAGAAAACAAAAATTAAGGAAATGACATTAAGAAGAATAGTGAATGGAAAATATTAAAAAAAAATCAACAGAAAAATCAATCAAAATAATTTTTTTTTCTCTTTTATTCCAATTATTAGAAATATCAGATATAAATTAATACCAGTCCCACTTCAGGAATGCATATGGTTCGAATTTATCTGATTCTACCTCGGCTACAACAGTACCTGGCCGCATGGAGTTATCCCCCACGATATATAATGCACCTAGCACTTTAACAATTTCTACTTCGGCCCATGGGTCATGTATTGAAGACTTAAGCTCAATTTCAACCTCACCCATCTCCATAGATTTCGGACGGAACTCTACCTCTTCTCTGATTAGACGAGGATTATAATCGAACCCACGCATCTCAGGAGCATTAAAATGTTTGTAATTAAAACTAACATTTACGGTATTCTTCATCTTACTAGGAACCATCCCAATTCTGATTAAGATCTTCGGAGCTTCCATATCATTGAATTTACCGCTTAAGTTTGCTCGCACTTCAAAATAACGTGTTCCAAGGCGTTCTGACCATCCTTCAACATCCTTTCCATCACGTTTTAAATGGATATTTGCCATTTTCTTGGGATATCCAAACCATTCACGACCACCTGCCAGAGCCATATCGTCCGTAACATGCATTGCAAGGCAATAACTACCCTCTTCACCATTGAATTCAGCCCTAAGAAAAAGCGCACTCTCTAAATATGGCAATCCAAAATTAGTTTTGGGATAGTTAGCAATAAATGCATGAGCAATGGGCATTTGAGCTGGTTTTAGAGGTGGTGGAAGTAATTGTTCAACAATTTCTGGTTTTGTTTCCCACAAAACAAGCAACATTTCCGCAGAATAGAAATCATACGTTTCCTTTCTTTTTTTTTCTATTTCATCTAAATTTTTTACAAAACTCATTTTAATATTTCTTTTAATAAAATAAATTAGATTATTGTAGAATTAGATTTTGTATATATATATTTTTTTAAAATCCGATAAAGTATTGATCCTATTGTAAATCGAATGCAACACTGATATGGATAAGGAATACGTAATTTATTTTAATAATATATTTCTCTACCAAGTATGCAGAGAATGTAAGAATTAATTTAATTTTTTTATAAAAACTTTTTCCCAAGATGATTACTAAAAAAAAAGAGTTAAAATTTATTTTATATTTGCTTTTTGCAGTTCTTCTTTAATCCTCTCCAGTCTTTCTCCATGCAATTTAAATCGTGATAGTATTGTAATTGCTATCCCGCATCCGATCGCAGGAAATAGGAACATAATGAGTCTTATACCGATAATAACATCAACTCCTGGAGTTACTGTATATCCACCTGCCCATGTTGTTCCTTGAAATACTAGTCCAATAGTTAAAATTGCTAAAATCGTAGAGAATCTATGTATGAACGCGTTCACTCCATAAAAACTCGCAGAACGCTTTACTCCAAAATTAAGTGCGTCTTCATCTATTACTGAGCCATGTAAAATGTCAACATAAAATAGGCATCCAGATAGAGAGATTCCTTGTATCCCCGTAACAATTATCCCCACAAGAATATCGCCAGGATTAATTATCACAAAAAGAAATAGTAGGATTATCCAAATACCCAATGTTAGCATAAATGCGTTTCGCATTCCTAGTTTCTGGCCAAGTTTTGCGTGGACTGGCAACAGAAAAGCAGCGACTCCTAAAGCAAAAACTAAAGATATTGTGATCATAAAAGACCCTTCTCCAATTCCCAAAACGTGTACGGCAAATAAAGGTAAAATCATCATTAATGTATTAAATACATACCATACAAGCATATTCGAGGTAGTAAATTTCAGAAACTCCCTATTTTTCAAACAAATTTTTAAAGACCCGAGGAAAGAAGGTCTTTTTTCAAATTTTACTTGATCTTCTTCATGTTCCCTTATGCCCTTTAAAATAAATGGTATTGCTATTAAAATCGTAATAAAGCACAGCATTGTACCCCCTAGGATATAATTCATTTTAATTAACGCAAGTTCTTCGGGTGTGCCAGTTATTGGCGCTAGGGGTGAGAGAATGAGTGATGGTAAGCTAGAAAGTATTATGCCAATAACAGTAAAAACTTTCACAAATATATTCGTTTTTGATCGTTCTTCTTGAGTTGGAAACATTTCTGGGAAGAGTGCATTAACATTACAATCCCATAATGTGTACCAAAATTCGAATGACATGATAATTAAAAGAAAATAAGCGTATTCTACGATTTTTGCCTCCGTTGCAATAGGAACAGTGAATAAAAAGATCATCCACAATGAAAGAGGTATTATCGATATAATCAAGTAAAACTTTCGTTTACCCCACTTTCCTTTGTATTTTGTCCTATCTGATAACGCACCTAAAAATGGGTCGTTTATGCTATTCCAAAGAGACCATATTATAAACCCAATCATTAATGGGATAATCCCGATACCTACTACTGCAAAATAATATGTAAAAACAAAGAGGTTAAACGCTTGGTAAGTCATTTGGTCGGGTATGGCGCTTATGCCAAATAATATCCTATCTTTAACACTATAAGTCCTATCATCTATTTTTTCTGTCATTAATAAATCACATTTATCAAATTACTATATTATTAGAAGTAACTAATATTACTACATTTAAATGCATTTATAGTTTTTCTATTCTTTCTGGATTTTAACAAAAAAGAAAAAGATATAATAGTTAAATACATTACTCTTTAATATTAAAATATACGGTAGTAAATTGTAATAAGGATTTACATAGAGAAAAGGTATAATCTGTCAAAAATTTGAATTAATAACCCAATTAAGCGTGTAGAAAACCATAAATGTTTAGATTAATTATCTCGATTTTTTTAATCTCAACATCTCTTTTGCTTCATCAACCATAGCTGGTTCTCTTCCAATTTCCCGAGCTAATCTAACCATTCGTTCCACTAATTGTGCGTTACTTTTTACGGGTACTCCCTTCTGATAATAAATACTATCTTCGAGCCCGGTTCTTACATTACCCCCCATTGACATAGCGATAAGAGTGGTTCGCAAATGAAATCTGCCAACCGTAACAACTTGCCACGTTGATCCCTCGGGAAGTTGCTCAACCATGCTTAATAGATTCTTTACCGTTGCAGGAGCACCCCCTTTAATTCCCAAAACAAGGCTAAAGTGCAGAGGTGGTATTAATATACCTTTATCGACAAGTTCCATAATATTAGCAATATGGCTTAAATCATATACTTCAATCTCAATACCACAACTCAATTTTTTACATCCTTTAACAAATTTTCTATTAAAATCCATTGGGTTACTGAATAACCCCCCACCATAAGGAGTTCTAAATTCAAATGATCCTGCGTTAATGGTGAACATTTCAGGTATAGGCTCAATTGTGAGTAAATTCAATCTTTCTTCCAGTGTTGGTTGCACAATCACGGATTTTACCGCTTTTCTACCATATCTAGTTATGGTTGTAGTTGTTTCTAGGCGAGCTCCAATTCCATTACCGATTTGTCTTATAATTGGGCATTTCTCACCAATTAATTTTACTGCTTCGTTATATACTTTTATATCGGCTGTATTTTGACCATCAGGACCACGTACGTGAAGATGGAGAATTGATGCACCTGCATTATAACATTCCAGAGCATCCTTAGCTTGCTCCTCCGGAGTTATCGGCAACGAAGAATTAGCCCATTTACCATGAATTCCTCCTGTTATCGCAACGGTTATAATTACTTTTTTCTCTGAAAGAAGATTTGGTTTCATTTCTATTATCTCTTATAACAATAATTTAATTTACTGATGACATTATTTAAAATTTTTTATCGGATAAAGCCTTTATATTATTACATCTTTCTTCTTTATTTTCTTCCAAATGTGCCTATAAAATAAAAAGTTTTACGGATTAAATAAAAAGAAAATGAATTAATAGACCAATTAATTATTCTAAATAGTTCTATTGAGTCGAAAAAATATTTAGAATAATAAAAAATGGCCGATGTAAATTATACTTTCCTTTTATCATTAACGATAATTTTAATTGGGTTTATTCTAAAAAAAGTGAATATAATCAAGGAAGAAAATGGCAAAGTTATTGCAAAAATCATATTTAATGTTACATTACCGGCAATTATTCTAAAAGTAATAAGTACCATTGAATTTAATTTATCATTGAGTTTAATACCATTAATTCATATAATTTTTGGCTTTGGAACACTCGGTATTGCCTTTATTTTATCTAGAAATTATCCGAGAAATATAAAAGGGCTAATATTAATGACGGTGATTGGGTTTAATGTTGTTCATTTAGCATTTCCATTAGTTGAAGGGATTTGGGGCGAAGAAGGACTACAATATATTGTTCTTGTTGATGCAGGCAATGCTCTAATGGTATTTTTTCTCTGTTATATCGTTGGTTGCATTTTTTCACCGACACTCAATAATGAAGGAAAAAAAGTAGACTTTAAACATATTGCCAAACGCTTACTAAAATCAGCACCTTTAATGAGTTATGTCATAGCCCTTACTATAAATTTTTCAGGTATCATTATACCAATTTTTATAACAGATATTTTGGATATTTTTGCAAGAGCAAACACGGCTTTGACATTACTATTGTTAGGTATTTATTTGAGTTTCAAATTTGAGAAAGCAGAATGGAACGTAATTTTGAAAGTTCTCTTAATACGTTATTTATTTGGACTTTCTATTGGTCTCTCATTGTTTTTTCTCTTACCTATTAACCAATTTCCTCATCTCTATAGAGTAGTTATCACAATTTCTTTAATTTTACCAATAGGCATTGCAGTTATTCCGTTTTCTGTAGAATTTGAGTATGACCAAAAGATAATTAGTATGTTAGTGAATCTAAGTATCGTTATCAGTTTTTCTCTTCTATGGATCTTAATTTTACTATTAGGTGTATGATTTTATACAAAATAATAATGTAATTTCGTCTGAAATTTTTATCTTACAGCAATTTTTTTAAAAAAGAATAATTTATTTTGATAAAATTGATTTTAATTATCAATTAATTTATAATAACTGGAGAGAATGATTTGATGAAACTTCTGGAAGGAAAATACGCTTTAGTAACTGGTGGAGGGCGTGGTATTGGAAGGGCTGTTGCGCTTGAATTTGCGAAAAATGGTGCTCATGTAGCTATTACGGCTCTTGAAAAGAATGAATTAGATCAGACTCATAAAGAAATTGAAAGTTATGGCGTAAAATGTATTTCTTTTCCAACTGACTTAACTGTTCTTGAGAATATGAAAGAGTTGGCTAAAAAGTATTTTAAAAATTTCAATAGATGTGACATTCTCGTAAATAATGCTGGCATGACCCATTATTCCACTATAATCGATTTTCCCCTTGAAAAAGCTCAAAAATTATTCAATCTAAACTTCATGGCATCCTATGTAATGACTAAGCAAATCCTACCTAAAATGATTGAACATGGTGGCGGAAAAATCATTATGACCTCCTCGGTTCAAGGAAATGTTTATTTTAGTGGCCATAAAGTTGCTTATTCTGCCTCTAAAGCAGCTGTTACTGCAATGGCTAAATGTCTGCAAGCAGAAGTGGGTCATAACAATATTCAAGTGAGTGTGATTTTGCCAGGAGCAATCCAAACTAAGTTGATAGAAGATATGAAAGATTTAGGACAAACAAGCTTTAAAGCAGATCCGCCTGAAGCAATTTCACCAATATATTTATTTCTTGCGAGTAATTTAGCAGGACGTCGCTATAATGGTAAAGTTATAAATCAACAATTACTATTCGAACTATTACCTGAGATCCAAAAAGAAATTGGCGAAGCAGATTACGATATCAAAGAATTATTAAAATTAATGAAAGGTAAACTAAGCACGCAGATTTATGATTTATTTAGAAAAAATCTAGAACTAGTGGACTTTCTATTAAAATATAAATGATAAATTACTTATTTACGATAAAAAATAAAATATTGTTGCCACAATAATTATAATAATTATACAACATAAGCAATTAGTACATCCTTCATCTGTTTTTTTCTTCTTTTCCACTGGTTTTAATTCTACTTGCTGAATTTTTTGTAATCTTAATTGTTGCTGCAGATCCGAAACTTTTCTTCTAAGTATTTCTATTTCAGTATTTTTCGAAGTCCCTACTTGTTTTTCTAACCGGGTAATTTTTTGTTTTAATTCTACAATTTCTCTTTCTTTTTCTTTCTCCTTCATTTCAACGGTTTCTTGAAATAAAGATCCGCAAAAAGGGCAATACATTTCTGTCCCTTCTACTTTTTCACCGCAATTAGGACAATAATCCACCTCTTTCATCCCTTAATAGAATTGTATGCAAATATTTTTTGCCAATAAAAATAAAAAATCTTTTTTCCTTCAGCATTTAAAAAATATCTCTTTTATTTAAATTTGATTATAACACACAACCTAAATTAAGTTCCATTTTATAATACAATTCTTAAATAATTAATTAGAAAAATAGTTTAATTTATGTTGCAGAAACTCTTTTAGGATAACGACTCTGCCTCATAAGACTTTCGTGGAGGATCTTATCCAACATTTTACATTGTAATTCTTTCTCATCATACCATAAATTATTTATTTCATCTGGATCGTTCTTACGGTCGAATAAATCCCCAAATCCAGGTAATTCTGCATAAACTGTTAGCTTATGGGTATCTGTAATTAAATGTCTTACTCTTGTGTAAAGAGGACCGTATGGACCAACTTCTTCATCCTCCTCAATTAAAAAGCAATCTCTAACTTTCTTGTTAGGATCTTCTAAAATTGAGGTTATATCAAGACCTTGCATATTTGGAGGTTGATGTCGTTTTTTAATATTTAAAATGTTGAGAATAGTCGGTGTGAAGTCAATTGAGCTTACCAGAGAATCTGAAACTGACGATTTTGTCAATCCTGGCACTTTCCACAGTAAAGGAACGTTTAATAAGCAATTATAAGGGCATGGTCCTTTTAACAACATTCCATGCTCTCCCATTAAATCTCCATGATCACTTGTATACATTACCATTGTATTTTCAGACAAACCTAACTTTTCTAAAGAGGTCAAAATTTCCCCTACCGCATCATCGACCATGGTTAATGATCCATAAGTTAAAGCTATAAACTTTCGAACCTCTTCCTCCGTTGATTCGCGCAACATCGCCCCTCTAATAACCGGGTCCTCCAAAATTGGTCCTAAATGTGGATGATTACGTAAATTCTCGATATCTTTAAAACTCGAAGGAAAATTAATTTTATCAGGATTGTACATTTCTTTATACTTTCCTGGTGGACAGACTGGATGGTGTGGATCTGGAAATGAACAATGCAAATAGAATGGCTTGTTCTCGTAATCTCCATGGGCATACCTTTCAAGGAAGGCAATAGATCGTTCTTTAACGTAGGTTGTATTATAATACTCTTCCGATAAATCAAGATCACAAAATAACGTAAAAAATTTATCTAAAAATTTCAGATATTTTTTTTTCAAATGTGGTATATATTTTGGATTTCTTTTTTTTAACCAATCAAAGTAATGTCCACTACACATGGTACCATGTGCTAGTACCATTTCTACCTCCTCAAATCCATAATATGGAATAGGGAAATTTTCTCGTACAGGATTATTACCTACTTTCTCAGCGAACCAATCACCAATACATTCTGTTGATTTAGTTTTCATTTTATACGGAGGTGTCCAAAATTGATAGTGCATTTTTCCAACAGCTGCTGTATGATATCCTTTTTTTTTTAGAGTTTTAGCCAAGGTGGGAACATCTGTAGATAAATTAATACCATTGCTTCTAACACCATGCACCATTGGATATAACCCTGTAACCATGCTTGCTCTATTTGGCATACACATAGGATTAGCACAAAAAGCATTGGTGAATCGAATACCATCTTTTCCTATATTGTCAATATTTGGTGTTTTTAAAACAGGATTACCTGCACAACTTAGATGATCGGCTCGTTGCTGATCGGTCATTATAAACAATACATTCATTTTCTGGCTCATAATTACCAAATTAATAAATTTAATCGTAAGATTTAATTTTCAAATAGCAATTTATTTAAAGAAATTAAGTTTTGATAATAAATTTTGTTAATTTCTTAAAAAACAGTATAATTATATTTATTTGATAATATCATTTGATTCTTAATTTACTATTTGAATATTTATCTAAAATTGTAAAAAGTATAAATACTTACAAATTTAATTTATACATTGTTTCAAAATCCAATTTTATAAAAAAAAAAATAAATGAAGGTAAAAAATATGGTATTAGTTATGGTAACTTCATGGTTTCCACCTGGTAAAGCAGCTGAGGCTGGAAAAAAATATCTTGAAGTTATGAAAAAATATCCTGCAGAATCTTTTGAAAAAGCTGTTTTACTAATAGGTGTGAGAGCTACTAAAGATGGTATGAAATCGATTTCTATCACTGAGGCTAAAAAAGGAGATTTAGAAAAAGTATTAAATCTTGAAATGAAACGTATGCTTATGTTTGGTGCTATCGAAGGGTTTAAATATGAAATTGAAACTTATCAATCAGGAGCAGAAGCTATGCCAATGGTAGGTCTTGGAATGCCAGAATAGAAATATACTCTACGAAAATATACTTTACGATATAATACTCTAAAATTAATTTTTTTTTTTAAAAATATTCATTTTATCCAGAATACGCTACAATTTTCTATTAAGCTTCTCAAGCATGTCATTTGTCATTGATGCAAGATCATAGCTTGGATTCCAGGACCATTCTTCACGTGCTAAGGAATCATCGATAGTTTTAGGCCAAGAATCAGCAATTGCTTGTCTAAAGTCGGGTTTGTACTCAATTTCGAATTCTGGTATATGTTTTTTGATTTCAGCGGCCAATTCTCCTGCAGAGAAACTCAATCCCATCACATTATATATATGATGGGTTAATTTTGTACCATCTGCTTCCATTAAATCGATCATACATTTTATACAGTCTGGCATGTACATCATTGGTAGAACAGTGTCTTCTTTAACAAAGCAGGTATAACGTTTATTCTTGATTGCTTCATAAAAGATTTCTACGGCATAATCGGTTGTTCCTCCTCCGGGAGGTGTTTCACTACTTATAATTCCCGGAAGTCTCATTGAGCGAGTATCAAGACCATATTTTAAAAAGTAATATTCTGCTAATAGTTCTCCGGCAACTTTTGTTATTCCATACATTGTAGTGGGTTGGAGAATGGTGTCATTTGGTGTTTGTTCTCTCGGAGTGGTTGGTCCGAAAGCGGCTATTGAGCTTGGCCAAATTATTCGTTCAATTTCATATTTTCTTCCAATTTCAAGAATATTTATAAGGCTATTCATGTTTATCTCCCAAGCTGTTTGGGGCATTTTTTCTCCAGTTGCAGAAAGAATCGAAGCCATGTGATAGATTATATTTATCTCATATTCATAGATTACTTTTGCGAGGGCATCCCGATTCAAAGCTTCTAGATAGATGAACGGTCCCGATTCACGCATGCTTTTAGGTGGGGGCGTCCGTCTTCCAGTTGCGATTACATTTTCACTCCCATATTTCTCTCTAAGTGCCGGAACAAGTTCACTGCCAATTTGCCCACATGAGCCTATTACAAGAATTCTTTTAATTTTTATCAGTCTCATAATGGATTAAATTTAGATAATAATCATAGGTTAGTCGTATAAAAAAGCTTTATGACTTATTTTTTAGAAATATTAATGAATTAAATTTTGGAAAAACTTATATGCTTTCAGAAAATAAGTTTTAAACATATAATTTTCTTCAAATACAAATCAAAATAATAAAAGATGATTAAATGAAAAGAGAACCAGAAGCATTTCTTAAAGAGGAAATAAAAAATATTTATGATAGCAATTTAAATTGGGTTATAAGGCACCTTGAAGCTTCTTCAAAACCACACTCTGTTGTAGATGGTAAGCAGGTATTAATGCTCAACACTAATAATTATCTTGGTCTTGCGACACATCCGAAAGTTGTGCAGGCATCAATCGACGCAATTAAAAAATATGGTGTGGGTGCGGGTGCAGTTCCTGTTATTGCGGGGACATTTGATTTAACAAGAGAGTTTCAAGAAAAGTTTGCTAAATTTAAAGAAGTTGAAGCATCAATTTTATGTCAGACGGGTTATGCAGTTAATTCAGGCGTTATTCCTCAGTTGATTGGGAAAGAGGATATTGTAATTTCTGATCAATTAAATCATGGCTCAATAATTGATGGAGTACGATTAACAAGTGCTAAAAGAGCAGTGTATAAACATACTGATGCGACTGACTTAGAAATACAATTAAAAGAGGCAGACAAAAGTGGAGCAAGAAGAATCCTTATTATCACGGATGGAGTGTTTTCAATGGATGGTGATATTGCTCCATTAGACGAAATTTCAAAATTCGCAGAAGAATATGGGGCAATGGTGTTTGTTGATGATTGTCATGGTGAAGGTGTTTTGGGAGAAGGAAGAGGAATAGTAGCTCATTTTAAATTACAAGGAAAAGTACATATTGAAGGCGGTTCAATGAGTAAAGGTTTTGGTGTTTTTGGTGGAACAGTAGCAGGTTCAAAAGATCTGATCGAATATATTACCAATAAAAGCAGGACTTATCTACTTAGTACCGCTCATCCTCCCGGATTAGTTGCAGCTTGCCTTGCTGCAGTTGATGTGGTTGAAAATGAACCAGAACATGTAAAAAAACTATGGGATCACACAAATTATTTTAAAAAGGAAGTTCAAGGAATGGGTTTCAATACAGGAAATTCACAAACTCCAATAATTCCATTGATTGTAGGGGATCCAGGTAAAGCCCAAAAACTAGGTGAGTTGTTATTCACTGAGGAATCGATCTACGTAACACCAATCGTCTTTCCAATGGTTGCTAAAGAGCTCTCAAGAATAAGGGTTCAGATGAATGCATTGCTCTCAAAGGAAGATTTAAATAAATCATTAGGTGCCATTGAAAGAATCGGTAAAAAATTAGATATAATCTAATATTCCTTACAAGATATAACGGCTTCAAAAAAAGGATTTAATTAAAATTAAAATTTATAATAAAATTACTTACTCTATTTTTATAAATACCATATAAACTATGAGTATTTCGATATCACTAAAATTATTATCGATAAAGATACTGAAATTAAAAAGCTAATTAAGATTTAAGATATTTAATAATTAAATTTTATCACTCTATGACAAAAGAATTTATCTATTAAAGCCCATACACTAATTATAATAAATTTTAAATAAATTGAAGAAATTAATGAGGGTAATAGTTGGAATCACGGGCGCATCTGGGACTATTTATGCACAAAAATTTGTTGAAAGACTCTCAGAAAAAGCTGAGCTAGAGATTGTTGTTTCTAAAGTTGGAAAGGAGGTTATTAGGCAAGAGAAACCGAATTTCCTAGCTGAGTTGAGTAAGTATGGCAAGGTATATGAATTCAATGATTATAATGTTTCAATTGCCAGTGGTTCCCACCTATTTGATGCAATGATAATTATTCCATGCTCAATGAAGACCTTGGGCTTAATTGCGAACGGAATTGCAAATAATTTAATAATCAGAGCAGCTGAAGTATGTATGAAGGAAAAAAGAAAGTTAATCTTGTGCCCAAGAGAATCGCCGCTTTCACCAATCCATTTGGAAAATATGAGTAAATTAGCCAAATTGGGAGTGATAATTGCTCCTCTAATGCCAGCTTTCTATACTAAACCAGAAACTATTGATGATCTAATTGAACATACAGTAACTAGGCTTATGGATTTATTAGGAGTTCCTGAGGAGCATGTAAAAAGATGGATGGAATAATAAATCATTAATAAAAAAATTAAAATAAATTTTAAGGTATATTTGAATAAAAAAAAAAGTAAAAATAAAAAGAATATTTAACTAGCTAATTCTATTGGTTCAATTTCCTTTAGTTTCTTTATTTTTTTCACTTTAGGATTTTTAATTAAATTTCCCTGTATTATTACTTTAAAAACTTCTCCAAGAAAATCAATATTTTCAAGAGGATTCCCAGGAACTACTTGAAGGTCTGCCGATTTTCCAGCCTCTATAGTACCAGTTATTTCATCGATCCCGATTATTTCTGCGTTACTTTTTGTTGCAAAATATATTGCATCTTGTGGTGTCATATCTGTATATTTAAGATAATGTTTTAATTCTTTCCAAACCTCATAATGAGTAGAATAAGGAACTGAAGCATCTGTTCCAAGGCCTAATTTTATACCTTCCTTGTAAGCTCTTTGTAATCCTTTAATCATTCCTATTTCTATCAGTTTCGCATTTTCATGTTTCACTTGTGTTATTTTTGTTTCTTTAATCGGAAGTGTGGCCATCCCCATACCTGCATTGACGGTGGGTATTAACGCTGTATACCCTCGTAGAGATTTTGGGTTGTTTTTAAATAATGGTACGAGTTCGTCTGTGATTTCAGCTCCATGTTCAATTGTATCAACTCCGCCTAAGAGAGCTTCTTTAATTCCTTCTGTACTTTCACAGTGGGTTGCGCTTAATAAACCTCCCCGGTGAGCTTCAAAACAAGCGGTTTCAATTTCCTCGACGGTCATCTGAGGTCTTCCAGCCTCTCCCACTTTTCTAGCATCCATAACTCCCCCGGTAGAAAGAATTTTTATACAATCAACTTCTTCTCGAAGGTTTTTTCTAATACATTTCCTTATTTCAGGTATTGAATCTGCAACATAACCCATCATAGCTCCATGACCACCAGTAATACAAATTCCTTGACCGGCACAAATTAATCTAGGCCCAACAAATTTTCCCTTTTCAATTTTCTTTCTTAATTTTACATCTAAATAAAAAGGATCACTTAATGACCTAAGAGTAGTTACACCGGCATTTAAAGCGTTTAGAACATTTTTTTTCATCATTTTAATAAAGAAAATCTTTCCTAAAGGTGTTTTAAATAGTTTCATTAAAATGCTCAATAAATTATCACTAAGATTCATTATTTTCATTGGTTTTCCACTACCAGATAAATGACAGTGGGCATTTATTAATCCAGGAAGCACATAGGCATCTTTAAGATCAATTTTTTTATAATCCCCTGGTATTTCAATTACATCTTTTTTTCCAACACCGACAATTAAACCTGGCGTTTCATTTTCTTTTACAATATTTTTAATTAAAATTACTCCATCTTTAATTACTTCACTATCGCGATTCCCATTGATAATATTACAATTGATTAACGCAATATTTGTCTTTGGCTCTTTTTTTCTATACTTTAATCCTTTCAGCCATGAGATTATGAGAAATATAAGTATTATGTCAATTATGCTAGCAATAATTGATATAACCCAATACCACAAAAAAGGCATCCAACTAGGATTTAAATGTGCTAAATTTAATGTTGAGCTATACATCCCCTGTCCAAAAACCCCAAGAATATCTAAAATTCCCAATGGAATTCCCGCAAAAGGTATTATCCATGGAAAAATATTCAACAAACCTACTATAATATATGCAAGTGTTCCCAACACACCATCTATTGTTCCGTATGTAATCCATGCAAATAATGCAACTAATACTGTAAAAAAGAAAAGAATTATTCCACCTGAAGCAATATAATTTATAAAAGAATTATTATTACTCATTTTTTCCAACACAATATTATTTCTGGTTAAAAATACCTTTTGTAATTAAATTTTCTACGATATATATAGCTAATGAAATTCGAATTGTATTTTTAAGTCAAACTTAATAGATTTCATAATAAAATATTATACATAGAAAAAAGTAAATATTCATTGATTTAATTAAATAATTATTTATTTAATAATTGAATTTATTTATCTATAGTAGTTTTATGTCTATTGATAGGTTAAGAAAAAAGTTTTAAGATCTAATTAGATCTAAAATTTACCCCCATTTCAAATTTGATCTAAAAAAAATTTGGTTTTATTACATAATTAATTATGAATATTTTTTTAAAAAATTGAGTAATTAGAAGTTTATGACCGTAGAACTAAGAGCATTTTATTTACCTTTTATTTTTATATCATTTATTATTGGATATCAAATGGCTTTCTACTTTCTTTATTATTATTATAGACATCGAGAAAGAAAAATAGAATTAAATAAGATTTTACTATATTATGGAATATTTTTTGGCTTGTCAATAACAGGGTGTTTATTTGATATAATTAACGATTTTTATATTACAAACATTTTTATCAAAGATATTTTTGCAAGGATGGTTTATTTACTGGTATTAATCGCAAGCGTATTAATTCTATATCATATTTCCTCAAAACTGTATAAAGAAATAATTAACCCTACATTAACAAAAATATTGATATTTATGAATATTTTTCCATTTATTTCAATTTTTATATTTAATCCAGCAACTACTGAATTTCATTTTGCTATTATTTTCATATCTATAGATTTTCTATTTTTTCTAATTTTCCAATTTAACCTAATTAGATTTTCGAGTGGTAAAATAAAAAAAAGATTGAAGTTAATATTTTTAGGATCAGTAATAAGTTATTTATCGATAATTATTGGATCTATACCAGTAAGCCAGCTTGCAAATCAAATGAATAACCCTATTATTGCTATACCATATCTTACCACATCAAGTTTAGGATTTATAATTTTATTATTGGGAGCAATAAAGTTTCCAGTTTTTCTTGAATTTTTTTGGAAACAAAATCTAATAAGCCTTTTTATTATAAATCGAAAAACTCTTAAAAAACTATATTCGTATAATTTCACATCTCATGCAAAAGATATGAATGACTCAAAAAAATCTCTCATAAATATTAATGAAAGTATAAAATTAATATCACAAGGAATGATTGGAATTATTGAAATCTTTACTGCTGTTGCAGAAACAAAAGATAAAAAAATTCAAAAAATTAAACAAGGGGGGTTTTCAATTCTTTTAGAATATGGAGAAGAGCCCATTTCTAATATTTTCTTTATTTTATTGGTTAAAGGAGAAATGGATAGCAATAAATATTTTTTAACAACCATTAAAAATCAATTTCAACGGATGTATAAACATGTAATCCCCATTTTAGAATTTCTAGATGGAAGTTCGATAGAAAGAATATTCAGTAGTTTTGATACAATTATGAAAAATATTTTAAGAATGAATTAGAACATATTTTAATGTTTATTATGTTAAGTCAAGTTATTTTTCCAATACAAGGGCCATTCCAAGAACCTTTATTGATTATGGAAGAGATTGTAATTTTTTTTGCTCTTGAATTTGGTTTTCTTTTTTTAATAAAATATAAAATTAAAAAAGAAGAAATATCAAATTTGCAGGAGAAGGCTTTTAGCTGGTTTTGTTTAGGCTATTCTCTTATGTATATAGTTTATATTATTTCAGATTATTATGTTGAAGATTCATATATACGACTTATATTATTGGATTTTGCCTATTTTATACAAATGATATTTGGACTATTATTTATCTATAATATGGAAAAATTTCAAATCTTTTTTAAAAAATTTCTATTTACCTTTATTTTTATAGTATTCATGATTCTCTTTGTTATTTGTGCTTTTATTGCATTAGAATTTGTACACACATTCTCATTTTTTTTCTCTTGGATAATCTATATTATATTTTTCTTCTACTATATGATAAGAGTAAGTACTAGTAAGCAAATGAAAAAAATTTTGAGAAACTTTAAATGGCATTTATTTCAATTATATAGTGGTTTTTTTTTTCTCAATATTGGCTATGCATTAACCACGTATGTAATATCAAATCTATTTGGTTTGATTGGGAGATTAATAGGTGCTGTCTTTCAAATAATCGGATTGATATTTCTTTCTCTATACTTTCTCTCTATATCATCAATAACTGAATACTTTTGGAGAGAAAAAATTGATTCTATTTATATAATTATGCAATCTGGACTCTGTCTTTACACTAAGCATTTTCGAGAAAAAAGAAAATCTTTTGATGAAATTGTAGCTTCGGGGGCTTTATCAAGTGTTCAAATCATATTAGAATTAATCACTGAAACAAAGGATCTCTCTATTATTGAAAAAGAAGGAAAGACTATGATCTTCCAGCCGGGAGAATATATTATTGGAGTGTTAGTTTGTGAAGAAGATCTTGAATCAATTCGAATAACTTTAAAAAATTTTGTCCAAAAAATAGAAAAAATATATTATAACGTTTTAAGAACATGGGATGGCAATTTGAATGTATTCAAGCCTATTGAAGATATTATTAATGAGGTCTTCATTTAAATATTAATCTTGAGACGGTCTATCTCCTTGAAAATATACTCTTTTTTCAATAATCGAAAAAATATAAATGCCCAACGTTGCTAATATTACTTCAGATATGAACACATACAAAAAATTCAGAGGAAAAAGTTCAATAGGTAGACTATACCAATATCCTATAAGCCATGCTACATAAACTGAAATAAATAAAGCATAAAATATTCCACCAATATATCTTATCAACTTTCTATCTTTCCCAAGTTTTTTAAATAAAATAATGCAATATAAAGCAGGAATATTCACAATACAACTTATAAAATCAAGGGGTACAAAAGGAGAAGCCATATTGACAAAAAACACGCCAATAATTTTGCCAATTAGCCCGGGTATAGGAAATAAAATGCACATTCCAACCATCACTTCAGCTACTCTAAATTGTATTTCAAAAAATGAAATTGGTTGAAGTAAATACCCTAAAACAATATATAAAGCAGCTGTTATACCGGTTACCGACACATCTAAGGATTTCAGATTCATTGATGTTATCATTTAAAATGATATTTTCTCAGAATTATTTATTAATTAGATATATCTACTTAAAAACAATTTTATAAAAATTTCTGAAAAAATTATAAAAAAATTAAAAAAACTATTAACTCACTTATTAGTCTTTAAAAAAATAATTTACAAAGGAATCATAAAAATCATTTACCCAAAAATTATCGTTCTCAGCAAACTTAATTTCTCCATAATTTTCTATAAAGTTTGGATAAAATACAGGTTTATCTATTATTGTTACTTCCATTTTTTTACCACCTTGATCTTTTTATATTTTTATATAAATAACTATTTAAATAAATAACAAATTAATTCATAAATTACTATTTAAACCTTATGACTCTTTTCATATTATTATTAAACTAATTTTAAAGATTTCCCATATATTTGGGATTCTTTTTTAAATTCAAGGGTAAACCTAAAAGCGATAAAAATAATGAGCGATTTTATGGAAATAAGAAATAAGAATGATCTTTTTTGTAATTCAAATTATAAGTCCATTATTCCTTTAGGAAATCTAAATTAAGATTTTTATCAAATACGATCATTATTATTAAAAGTTTATACTAATTTTAATAAAAATATTTGAAAGATTATTGATTCAACTAATTTTAAATTAATTGAATTAGAAAATTAAGTTAATGAAAAAAATTATTAAAGTATGATTTCTCGAATTAAAAACCTTATTTTACCTTAAATAACTTCAAAAAATTTACCCTTATTAAGAGATATACTAGAATTATTATTCCATACAAGCTTAAAATGCTAAGAATCCAATTTTCTCCTCCCAAATATCCGCATATACTAAAAGGATCATATGCAAATATTAACATCAATCCTAATTTACCTAACCAGCAGAAAAATATTGTTTTTTTAGCCGAGTATTTAATTAAACCCAATGGAAGGACAAGCAAGTCATCATTAAGTGGTGTGAGCCCAAATACAAATATCAGAAGGGGTGCTATTTTTGGATGTTCTACTAAATATCGCCTTAATCCTGTTAGAGTTTCTTTACTTTCTATATCGATAAATTCAGCGGTTCCTCGTCCTACAATATAACCGCCCATTTCTCCTAACAAACAACCAAGAGATGCGATAGTTCCAAATAAAATAGGTAAGAAAATATTTAACTCGATAAAAGGAGCACTTCCATAACATACTACCCATGTATAAGGGGTTGGAACAGGTAAGAGGTTTCCTATCACACAAATCATAAAAGTTATAATTAGAGCGGATTGTATATTCTGAAAAGGCTCCTTACTTGAAATATTTTCAATCAATTCTCTATGTTCTGGAAAGAGAATTAAATCAATAGTAAAAATTGTAATAATAACTATAAGTATCAAAAAAATAATATCTGCTTTCTTCCATTCCATATATTATGCTAACATTTACTATTTTTTACTTTTTGCTTTTCTTTTAAAACAACTCATTAATGAAAAATAAATTATGGCTTTATGAATTCTGGGATTTTTTATTTAAAAAGATTTGAGTAAAAAAAAAAGTTCAATTTTACTTTTATTCTTCTAATTCTTCTTTTTCAACTTCTTGTTCAATGTTTTCCTCGGAAACCTCTGACTTAAGTTCCTTTGGTAGATCTGTTTCTTTAAATTTTTTCATATTTAAGTCTCTTTAGGTGGTGGTGAAGATGGTGCTTCAAGCCCCCCTAATTTTTCTTCTAAATCTTTCTCTAATTTATTTAAATTATCTTGAAATATCGAGAGACCACCTTTTTGTTTTTTAAATATTTTATCATGATGATACTTTTGAGCCTTGGATTTTCTCCTTTTAATAACTACAACTGAAACTACAGCACCAGCTCCAATAGTAGAACCAATACCAACCAACATCCAAAATAAGGGAGGTGTAATAATCGGTGCATCAATTGCAACTGTGAAATAAACAGATACTTCATTAATATTTCCTTCAGTGTCATTGGCAAAAATTGTGATTAAATAATATCCATCTTCTAAATTAAGAGTAGCTAATCCATCTTCAATTATTACTCCATTTGGATCAACCATCAAACCACCATTTAGCAAACCATAAAGCAAATACCAATAACTGTCAACATCAAGAGCATTGCTCGACACATTTATGAGAATTGAGCCAGTAGAATAGGTTGTATCTAAAGGTGAAATAATAATAATATCTGGTGGTGTTGTATCTTGAACTGTAGGACCATCATAAGTATCAGTAAAAATCGAATAAGTGCCATCAGATGTGTAGAAGCTAAATTGATGAATTCCTATTTCCTCTAATGTGGTAATATAATAATAAATACAGCCATCTTCATAATTATTATCTTCTAAATCCGCTTTAATCATTGTAAAATTTACTCCATCTAATGAAATATTTAAAAATGTTGGAGGGCTATTATCCTCATCAGTGTAAATTACAGTAAAATTGAATAATGTAAGCCATCTTTCCCCCATCCAAGGTGAAACCTGACCATCAGATAAAATAGGCGGGTTTGCAATAGTAAAATAAATCGCTGTAGAATTAACATTTCCGACAGTATCATTTACAAACACATTTATTAAATAAAATCCTGTCCCTAAATTAATTATTGCATGACCTCCTTCTATAACAGTTCCATTTGGATAACCAATCCATTGGTCTTTAGAGATATCATAAAGAGTATACCAAAATAAATCAACATCAATTGCACTGCTTGAAACAATAATATCAATATTACCAGAAGTATAAGTTGTATTAAGTGGTGATAAACAAGTCAAATCGGGTGTGATTGTATCTTGAACAGTAGGACCCTCAAAAGTTTCGGTAAAGGTCCAATAAATACCATCAGAAGTATAGAACTTAAAATAATGAATACCTACATCTTCAAGGACTGTTGCATAGTAATAAATACATCCATCCTCATAATTGCAATCGAGAGGATCTGCCTTTATCATGGTGTAATTTACTCCATCTAATGTAATATTCAAAAATGTTGGGGAGTTATTATCTTCATCAGTGTATATTACGGTGAAATTGAATAATGTTAGCCATCTTTCACCCGATGATGGAGAAACTTGACAATCAGAGAGAATAGGTGCGTTTGCAATAGTAAAATAAATAACCGTAGAATTGATATTTCCGGCAGTATCATTCACAGAAACGTTTATTTTATAAAAACCTGTTTCTAAATCAACTGTTGCATGTCCTCCTTCTATAACAGTTCCATTTGGATAACCAATCCATTGGTCACTAGAGATATCATAAAGAGTATACCAAAATCTATCTACATCAATCGCAGTACTTGATACATTGATATCTATAATACCAGAAGTATAAGTTGTATTAAGTGGTGATAAACAAGTCAAATCGGGTGTGATTGTATCTTGAACAGTAGGACCCTCAAAAGTTTCGGTAAATGTCCAAAAATGACCATCTGATGTGTAAAATCTAAATTGATGAATGCCTATTTCATCTAATGTAGTTGTATAATAATAGATACAACCATCTTCATAATTACAATCACACGGATCAGCTTTTGTCATAGTATGATTTGTTCCATCTAATGTAATATTTAAAAATTCCGGGGCATCATTATTTTCATCAATATAATTAACAGAAAAATTGAATACATCAATTGATTTTTCACCTACTTCCGGTGCTACCTTGCCGTCACAAAGAATGGGCGGATCATTACAATATACTGTAGGACCGCACTTTATACAAGTCCACGCTAGTCTATGCCCATCATAACATACAAAAAAATATCTATAATTCCCCGGTTCTAAATATCGCGAGTAAGTATAAATACAGCCATCAGTGTAATCATTATCTGATGGATCTTGTTTTTGCATACGATAAAATCTCCAATTGATTATTACATAAATAAATACAGGTTTATCATTATCCTTATCCTTATAATTGACCGAATAAGTAAATAAAATCGTTTGATCTCCTTCCGAAGGAGTTACATGCCCATCACTCAATATTGGTTTATGATTAGGTCGACACCGACATGCGTTAGTCATTGCTGAATTTGTAATATTTAAAGCAGAAAATGCAACAAATAATGATATGATGATTATTATATGCTTAAATTTACGCATTTATTCACCCTTTACTTGAGTCATAGAAAATGAAAATATTAGTCGTTATTTTGATTAAAATTTAGGATTCTTTAAATATTTAAATTTTTTCCCAAAAATGTTGATTTGTTAATAAGTGATAAAGAAAAAAAAAGGAAAGTTTCAAATATTTCTTTATTTTTAATAAAATATCTTCTATTTCTGTTTTAAAAAATTTTAATATACAAATAAAAAAAAAAAGAAATTAACTATTTTTTTTAATTTAACCTTCTCTTTTTCTTGAATAACAGGACTATTCCAATACTTCCGATTATTGAGATTATAAGCAATTCTAAAGGATATCCAGGAATCTCTGGACCATCATTGCCATCACCATCACCATCACCATCGCCATCTTCTGTTATTAAAAATAGAATATCATCGCTAACTGGGCTAGTTTCTCCTATTGGATTTCGAAACTTTACATATATCGTATATACCGTATTATCTGTAGAGCCTTCTAAATATAACTGTTTTGTCGTACTATAAGACTCCCAACTGGTCCATGTGCCAGTTGTCCCATTTCTAAAGCACATTTCTGTTGCTCCATCAGCCGAAAGCGTGAGAGTTACTAGGGGGTTATCAGTACTTGCATCATCATTATTTATTACTATTGATGGATTTGTTGGTGCTATACTTGTTATTAAGAACAATATACCATCATTAACTGGGCTAGTCTCTCCTATTGCATTTCGAAACTTTACAGAAATCGTATATAACGTATTATCTGTAGAGCCTTCTAGATATAACTGTTTTGTTGTACTATATGACTCCCAACTGGTCCATGTGCCAGCCGTCCAATTTCTAAAGCACATTTCATCTGCATTAATCGCTGACAGCGTGAGAGTCACTAGGGGATTATCAGTGCTTGCATCTCCATTGTTTATTATTATTGATGGATATGATGGAATATTCAATATTAAATATAAAATGCTGTCAGAAATTGGGTTTATTTCTCCTATTGCATTTCGAAACTTTACGTAGATTGTATATTCTGTATTATTTATAGAGCCTTCTAAATATAACTGTTTTGCTGTAGCATAAGGTTCCCAATCAGTCCAACCACCAATAGTTCCATTTCTAAAGCACATTTCTGTTGCTCCATCCGCCGAGAGTGTTAAAGTCACTAAGACAGAATCAGTAGTTGCATCTCCATTATTTATAATTATAGAGGGACTCGTCGGGGGGTAAAGTGTGAAAAATATAGAAAAATCATCAATTGAATTGTTTAAATTTTGGTATGTGTTATAAAAACTGATATTATGACCAAAATTTAATCCGCAAGTATATCCACCATCTATATAATTAATGTTATCATAGTTAAAAATGATATCTCCTGAATCATATAATATAACTTCAAAAGTTCCAACTACAGGTCCTAGAGGATAATGCCAAATATCTAACCATTCTGCAACCCAACAGTTAGAAAAGTTTTGTACAAAAATTTTGCCACTACCACCACCAGATGCAGGCCGTAAATCATCCCAGAAAGGAGCGATTAAGAACCTATTATCCGTATCTCCCGAAGGGATTGGATCATTAGTCCAACCTATAATTTGACCAATGAAACTTAGGTATCCGTTTGCTCCCAAATATACAGTCGAAAATGTATCATTATAGAATTTAAAATTAAAAGGCAAAGTCTGTCTTGAATATCCATCATCCCCTAAGAATAATTCAGTTCCACTAGTTGCATCTATCCATTCATAAACATAATCCGTTATCATACTATAATTTTGTAATTTATAGATATTTACAATTGGTCCGGAATATGGTCCTTCACTAGCGGTAAAAGTCCCATCAGAACAGTTGAAATAATAAGTATAAGTCCCAATTTCATCTAAAATTATCTCATATACATACACACATCCATCCATATAATTATTATCCAATGGATTTTGCTTATCCATAGAATATTCTGTTGAATTTATTGTAATATTAATATATTCCGGCTGGTTATTATCGGCATCCGCATAATTAACTGAAAATTCAAACATAGTTGTACCATTATACCCCATTCCAGGATTAACTTGACCATTAATTAAAGATGGAGGAGCTGCACTAGTATAACTCACAGTAGGATTATATTGAACTGGAGTGGAAGTATAAAAACCACCATCCCAGCAGCCAAATGAATAATTATAGATGCCAGGTTGTAGGTAAATAGAAAATTGATAAATGCATCCATCAGTATAATCATTGTCGGAAGAATATTGTTTGGACATTACATAATAGGTATCATTAATCGAAACATTTACGTAAATGGGGGGATTATTTTCAATATCTGAATAATTAACGCTATATGTGAATAAGGTTGAGGGATTACCAGTTATTGGCATAATGGAACCATCTGTAAGTATAGGTGCGTTTAGATTAACTGTATAAGTAATATTTGCATAACCTTCACCAGATATAGCCTTTGCAACCAAATAATATCTTCCAGATTCTGTAGGGGTAAAAGTAAAAGTCTCATCATCCCCCAATACGCTTGATATGCTTGAGGCCAACATCACAGGTTCACCTATTGAAGAGGCTGTATTATTATACAAATGCAAATCAAAATCCGCACCCTCTGGAACTAATAAACGAAAGTCGTAATTTAATCCGCTGATCAGATCCGCATAGCAACCAAGTGCATGTTTATTGAATGGGTTAACAAGACTACTTGAAAGCCAAGCGCTATTAGTTGAACCCTGAGATAACTCTTGTGTATATACCTCTAAAGCAGCATCGATATTAAGTCGTCCATATCCCTCTTGAGTATCTTTCCCTCCACGGTCAAGTAGAGGGCTATAAACTATATCAATCTCTCTTGTTATGGGATAAGTCTCGGTTGCTGTCATTAAGAGCAATGCTTTAACTCTTTTGGCTTCAGTGCCAGTATAATTCCAATTTTGGTGACCACCCATGGCTTCAATTAACAGATTTGTAGCCCCTGCAACAGCTGGAGTCGCCATTGAAGTTCCAAGCATTGGAGCTAAATCGTTTAGGAAGCCATCTGTGGGATATTCCCCTCCTGCATCGTTATCATTAGTATCGGTTGAGAACATAGAAAAATTATAATAGCTCCCTCCAGGGGCCATAATATCGGGTTTAGTCGTGAATCCTGTGTATGAGGAACCACCAGAACTACTATAACTTGTTACATTATCGGCATCGCTCATTGCTGTTACTGTGATTACGTTATCTGCATCTCCTGGAGATCCAATATTGTTTCCCCCTCCACCATCATTCCCTGCTGCAACAACCGTAACGATCCCATTATCAACAGCATTATTTACTGCATTAATCATACTCGTCTGCCCGGGTCCGCCTCCAAGGCTCATTGAAATAGTAGTTATATTATATGTTGCCTTGTTTGTAATGATCCAATTTAAGCCATCAACTATATCTCCAACCGACCCATAACCCTCAGAATCAAGTACTTTTACCCCTACAAGATGAGTATCTGGCGCTACTCCCTTCCATGGATCTCCACCACCAAAAAGGGGTGGGTTAAAAGGCCAATGGATCTCACCCTTGAATCTCATATGAGGATCGGTAACATAACCATCACCAGTATTATCATCAAAAACAAGTTCAATTCTTAAAGAATAATCACCAAGAGTGCTAATTGTAGAACTGTATGAGAGATTATAATTCCAACTGTCTGTTGATACTACATAAGAATCTACAATGGCTTCATTATGGTAAAGATAAACCCAAACGTGAACTTGATCAGCACCAGCGGTATAATCGTTGAAATCACATGCAATTTCAACCTCTCCTGCTTCTGTAACATTGAATCGTGCTGCAATAATATCATAAGTATAGTCATAGTAAACACCAGTATAATCAAAACCAAGACTATAAGTAGCAACCGTTCGCCCGTATCCATCCAAAACAGGGGATCCCTCTCCCGTTGCAATTCCTGCACAATGAGATCCGTGACCGTGATCATCGTAGGGTGAGGTTAATCCATTCACCTCATCTCTCCAACCAACGATTTTGTAATCGAAATCTCCACTAGAATATCCTGGGGTGAAAAAATTGTGTGTGTCATCAAGCCCAGTATCGATTACTGCAACTGAGCTACATTCATCTCCTGTGTATGAAAGTGTATTCCAGACATAAGGACGAAGATTCATGTTTCGGGATGCATAATATAAATTCGCTTTCACAATGGCATCCTCCTCAACAAGAAATGGAACGCCTTCATGATTCAATTTAGTGCAAAATTGGTTTAACCCATCATAATCAATTGCACCTGCAAAACCATTAATAGCTATATCATATTTTGATTTAATATGTCCTCCTAAGTTCTCAAAAAGAGTATAATATGAGTCGATATCTCCTTTAGGGAACTGTATAACAACAGGAATATGTTCATATGAGATCCTCTCTAATTCCTGCTTTTCATTCCCAAGAAACCCATCAATGATATCTTCTTTAGACAACTTTTTTTTGTTATTACTCTCAACTCCTTTAAGATTACCATCTTTTAATAGGGAATTTAACTTATCTTCGAACTGATCAGCAATTCCATTATTATTTTGGTCGGCCTTTAAAATAGTTTCTTTCCACTCCTTGACATTAGATTTATCAAACATAGATGGATTAAATTGCCAGTCGTTTAATGAAATTGGTTCTATATCAGGACTTTGATTGCCATTAAATTCATTTGAAATAAAAGATAATCCGGTTAAAGGAAGTAATAGAAAAAATATTAAGAATATAAACAATCTTTTTAAAAGTTTTTGCATAAATTCCGCCTTACTTTTTTTTTATTTTTTTTTAATTTAGAATAATCAAATTGTAGTAATTAAAAATTAAGACTAATATGATATATATATGCTTTAACAATTATGAAAAAATTGGCGATTTCTTACTAAATCTTAACGAAAAAAAAAAGATTCAATTTCTATATTAATATTTCTATTCCTTTTTTGAAAATTTTTAATATACAAATAAAAAAAAAATAAGATTTGAATTTAATTCTTTAACTTTAATCTTTTCTTCCTATTGAATAATAGTATTATTCCTATTACTCCAACCAGAGAAATTGCAAGCCACTCAAAAGAATATCCTGAAATAAAAGGAAACCCTGACGTTATTCCTTCTAAGTACAAAATATTATCACATATTGGGTAACTCTCTCCCGTTGCATTTTGGAACATTGCATAAATTGTATATACTGTATTATTTATCGATCCTGCTAAGTATAACTGCTTAGTTGTGCTATAAGCCTCCCAAGCAGTCCAGGTACCGGTGGTTCCATTTCTAAAGCACATTTCTTCTGCTCCCATTCCTAGAAGTGTGAGCGTTACCAAGGTGGAATTCGTGCTTGCAGCTCCATTATTTATTACTATCGAGAGTTGCCCTGGGTGAAAAATCAAATATATAATGTCGTCATATGCTGCTGCACTTTCACCTCTTAAATTTCGGAACTTTACATAGATTCCAGATGTTGTATTAATTGTAGAGTTTTCCAAATAGAATTGCTTTATTGTAGTATATGGTTCCCAACTAGTCCAAGTGCCACTTGTGCTATTTCTAAAGCACATTTCTTCCGCACCAAATGCTGAAACCGCTAGAGAAACTAAGGTAGAATCAGTGTGGTTATCTCCACTATTTATGATTATATAGGGATTCTTCGGAGGGCTAGGAGTAAAAATTATAGAGAAATCATCAATTGGTGCATCTGAAGCATTCATTTTTTGATATGAGTTAAAATATCTAGTTTGTGCATCCAAAACTAACCCATTTAATCCGCAAGTATAGCCGCCATCTGTATAATTAATTAGATCATAGTTAAAAATGATATCACCATTTTCATATAAAATAACTTCAAAAGTTCCGATATAATTTCCATCATCATGTTCAATATCGAACCATGCTGCAATCCAATAGTCTGTAAAATTTTGCACATAAACCGTTCCATTACCTCCAGCAAAAAGTGTATATAAATCATCCCAAAAAGGAGCAATCAAATATTCATTATCAGCATCCATCGAAGGGATTGGATCATTACTCCCATCACTAGGGGTTGAATCATTGAAACTAAGATATCCATTTGCTCCTAAATATATAGTTGAATATGTTTCATTATAGTATGTAAAATTAAATGGTAAGTCTTGCGTTGAATATCCATTATCACCTAATAATAATTCAGTTCCAGTAGTTGTATTTATCCAGTTATAAGGATGACCTACATTCATACTATAATTTCTTAAATTATTTGGTCTTACAATTGGTCCGACATGTGGTCCATCGCTAGCAGCAGATTCCCCATCAGTACAGTTAAAATGATAAGAAAAAGTTCCGTTCTCATCAAAAACTGTATTAAAATCATACCAACAACCATCTATAAAATTACTATCCAACGGATTTTGCTTATACATAGGGTATGTCGTCGAATTTATCGTAACATTAATAAATTGCGGCTCGTTGTTATCTGTATCTGTATATTCAACTGAAAATACAAATATTGTTGTTCCTTTCCAACCTATTCCAGGATTAACTTGACCATTACTTAAAGATGGACCAGCCAAATTTGTATAACTTACTACGGGATTATATGTTAGTGAAGTCGAATTATAAAATACTCCATCCCAACATTCAAAATAATAATTATAGATACCAGGTTGTAGATACGTAGAAAATTCATAAATACAACCATCCATATAATCCGTTTCGGAAGGATTTTGTTTAGACATCGAATATGATGTTCCGTTTATCAAAACATTTACGTAAATGGGTGGATTGTTATCAAAATCAGTGTAATTCACAGTATAGGTAAATAAGGTCGATTGATCACCACTAGTTGGGGCTACATTGCCAGAAGTTAATTGTGGAGCATAATTATTCGGATTTCTAGTAAAAATGATTGAAAAATTATTAACGGGTAAGATAAAATCTTGGTATGAATTATAAAGATTTGTACCAATACCAAGATTTAACCCGCAAGTATAACCACCATGATAAAGGATTGTATCATAGTTAAAAATAATGTCTCCAGATTCACACAAAATCACTTCAAAAGTTCCAATTATATTTGCCGGGGAAAAATGCTCAACCAGTAACCATTCTGCAACCCAACAGTCAGAAAAATTTTGTACAAAAATTTGGCCAGCACCTCCACCAAATAATATCTGTATATCATCCCAAAAAGGAGCAATTAAGTAATCATTGTCGGATTCATTCGAAGGTATTGGATCATTAGACCAATCAGAAGGGGTTGTATCATTGAAACATAGGTATCCGTTTGCTCCTAAATATATAGTGGAAAATGTATTATTATAGAAACTGAAACTAAACGGTAAACCTTGTGCTGAATATCCATCATCCGATAATAATAATTCAGTTCCACCAGTTGCATCAATCCAATCGTAATTAAATCCTGGAATCATGGTGTAATCTTGTAGAACTTCTGTATAAATTCTCACATCATCCACAAGCCACCCTCTATAATCATTAACCCAAGGATCCCATGTATTAAAATAAAATCTTATTCGTACAGAGCTATTTCCACAATAACTTGAAATATTCAAGGTAACCTTCTCCCATGCACTAACATCAACCCAAGATACATATATTTCTTTCCAATTAATGCTATCATTTGATACATAAACATATGAAATATCCATTCCATTTTCCACATCTTTCCAATGATAAAACTCTAAATATGCGTCATCTACAGTTGATAAATCGATAGGGGCGGAGATTAGATCGCCCCAAGCCACTGAAGATCCATTATTATAAGTTCCAGTTGATTCCTTTCCAAACCACATTGAATGTGTAGGTGAATGGCATGGGTCCCATGGGGGCGGCCATGAGGTAGAAGTATTCGTTAAATGCCAGAATCCCGAAATCGTCTCCCATTTTGATAGACCACTCTCAAAATGGTCTTCAAAAAGGTTTATAACATCACTAGAACGTGGATTAAATTCAAAGTTATCGTCCCAATTTTTTGTATCATAAGTTTTATATCTTCCTTCGAATTCATTTAAAATAAAGAAGTTTCCGCACAAAACTAAAAACATTGAAATTATAGTCGCTACTACAAATATTTTTTTAATTTTTTTCATAAAATACGCCTTTAATTTATATTTATTAAAAATAAAAATTTTTTTTTTATTAGATATAATTAGAATATAAGAGATATATAAAATTTTTTGATAAAGAAATAGATGCAATAATTTATTCAGAAAAGTAGATTTAAAATCTTTAACAAAAAAGTGAAATCTTACACATATGTTAAAAATGGAAAGAGAAAATTTTATTATTTATTTTCATCACGAATATGATCAATTCCTGTTTTAAGAATCTTTAAAATATGTGCATCATCAAGGGAATAATAGGTCATTTTTCCTTGTTTTCTCGCTTTTACTATCCTTAACAATCTTAATTGTCTAAGGTGGTGTGAAACTAAGGGATCTGATATATTTAAAACTGCAGCAATATCACATACGCAGAATTCACCCAAAGATAAAAGGTGTATAATTTTAAAACGGGTAAAATCAGAAAATCCTTTAAAGATATTTACCATATCTAATACTTCGGTGTCATTCAATAATTTTGGGCGAACATTGTTGATCTTTTCTTCATCTACAAATTTAATTTCACACATATCATCAAATGATTCATTTTTATCAGAATTATTTTTGGATATTGTTCTTACGCCTTTTTATTTTTAAAGAATTCAATTTTGCTTATATTTCTTTTATATAATTCATTTTTCCTTCTAGTTTAGATTTAATACGAAGAATTTATGGATTATTTATAATTTCTTAAAATAATTTTTATATAATAATTAAACAATTATTTAATTGTTTAAGTATATAATGATATTAAATTTTTATGTAAATAAAAATATTTAGGTTTAAGTGTAAGAAATGGAGCATTCATGCCAAAAATGTAGCGGTTTAGGGCAAGTGTCTTGTCCAATTGATTCTATAAACAAACAGAAAGGAAAAAGCATTTTCGAAATTTTTTTTTGGTATTTTATAGTAATCTCCACTGTATTTTTATTTTTTTCATTCTATTTTGAATTAGTTTTTGAAGCGATATTACTTTCCCAGATATTTGCGTTAATATCTGTGGCGTTATCTTCAAAAGAGGTTATAGAATCTGCCGGGAGAGAAATTATAAAGAAAAGATTGAATGCGAATGCTCTGATGGTAATCGCCATGATTGGTGCCTTTATCATTCAGAAAGGTCAGGAGGGTGCAATCGCTATTTTACTCTATTCTATTGCAGAAAAATTGGAAGGTATTACAGTAGATAAATCGCGAGAGGCGATTTCAAAATTAATCGAGTTAGCGCCAGATAAAGCTTTATTAAAAACAGAAAAAGGAATCCATGAAATCCTGGCGAGTGAAGTCAAATTGAATGATATAATTGTTCTTAAGCCAGGAATGAAAGCACCATTAGATGGAATTATTGTTTCTGGGACCTCTTATTTTGATCAAAGTGCTTTAACAGGCGAATCAATTCCTGTATTAAAAGACGAAGGTGAAGAAATCTATGCTTCAAGCATAAATGGTGATGGATATGTTGAAATATCAGTAACACATACGTCTGAGAATACTATTCTCGCGAAGATTATTGAGAATGTAAAGACTGCTCGATTAAACAAATCAAATACTGAAAAATTCATTGAAAAATTTGCAAATTATTATACACCGGTAATTCTTTTAGTTTCAGTTTTGATTATGGTTTTTCCGATAATTTTGGGAATTGGGCAGCCAATAGATTGGATTTATAAAGGGTTAATGCTACTTGTGATTTCTTGTCCTTGTGCTCTCACCTTATCTACTCCATTAGCAATGGTTGCAGCGCTAACAAAGTTATCAAGAGAAGGAATTCTTGTTAAAGGCAGTAAATACCTCGATGAGATCACGAAAGTTAAAGTGTTCGGTTTTGATAAAACGGGGACTTTAACAGAGGGTAGGTTAAAAGTTTACGATAATATTGCATTTGGCATTAGCAAATCTGAAAATCTTTCTTTAATTGCCAGTTTAGAAAGCCAATCTGAGCATCCAATTGCTCAAGCCATTGTGTTGGAGGCAAAAAATCAAAATGTTCCTTTATTAAATGTTAAAAATTTTGAAGTGAAAAAAGGAAAAGGGGTAAGAGGTCAAATTAATAATACACAATACGAAGTTGGTTCTGTTAAATATTTTAAAGAATTGGGTTATGAAAATTCCGAAAAGAGCATAGATGATTTATCAAAGGTAGGCAAGACTCCTATTTTATTGGGTTCTAATAAAAGGTTATTAGGTATTTTATCGGTTAGAGATTCACTAAGGATTTCCGCACCCATTTTGACAAGAAGTTTAAAAAAGCAAAATTATGAATCTATGATTCTCTCGGGAGATACTCAAAATACGGTAGATTCTATTGGTGAATGTTTATCAATCGATTTAAAATATGGTAATCTCTTACCAAATCAAAAATTAGAAAAAATAAAAACCATTCAAAAAGATCTAGGTCCAATTTCTATGGTGGGGGACGGAATTAACGATGCTCCAGCCATTGCTGCTTCAAATGTAGGGATCGCAATGGGTGCATCTGGTTCTGATATTTCTTTAGAGACTGCCGATTTGGTTATAATGAATGATGATTTAACAAAAATATTGGTTTTAATAGATATTGCAAAAAATGCGAATACCATAATCAAACAGAATATTGTTCTTTCAATTTCTATCAAAATATCTTTCGCATTCCTTACATTATTTGGTTTAATGACGTTAATGCTTGCTGTAGGAATTGGAGATATGGGTGTATCTCTATTTGTTTTGTTTAACAGCTTACGTATATTTCGATATAAATCTAAATATCAAGAATTATCTGAAGAAGATTTTGATGTAAGTGCTAAATACTTATATTGCAAAAAATGTAAATTATATCAAACTTATCCTCAACATCATGGAAGAGAAATGATTAAAAATGAAGAACATTTAGTTTGTTGGAAAAAATTAGCGGCAGAAATAAAAGAAGATGAGTGCATTGAAGAATTTGAACTAAAATGCCAACAATGTAATGAAGAACTTGAAATGAAATTAAACGCTCTTTAATTAATTTACTTTAATCCTTTACGTAATAGAAATGAGATTAATTTCCATCTTTTATTTATCCTTTCGGATGTTCTTCTCCGTTTGAAGATATACCATTCAAATTTACTAAGTAGTGAATATATTTTTTTTATGTGTTTATAAACATCTGTATTCTCCCACTCTTGTTTATATCTTGTAATATTTTGTGAATTCCATATTTCAGAGTTATGCTCGGCAATTTCTGTTTTTCCTTCAAATAATTCTTTTAATTTTTCTGATAATATAGTCGTCCAAAATTTAGCCATTGCCATTGAAAAATGCAAACCAGAAGAACCAGAAGCTTCCACAAATCCTGCACTATCACCTATTAAGACGACTCCTGCACCTGGTATATAATTCTTAACCATTTGAGCGTTTGATAACCCAGTTAATTCTTCATAATCAATTTGTGCACCTTTAAAAAATTCACTAAATCCTGGATAACTCTTCTTTAGTTTTTCCCAAACCTCCATGATTTCCCCATCGGTCGGAATCTTAACAGTTTTCATTTTAAAAGCTTGTGTCATACGTTGCATTAGACCTACTTCCAAGTTTTTTCCACCTATTGGAAATATATATGCAACACATTGAGGAAAATTAGGCGCATAATCAAGATCTCCATTTCCAATTAAGTAGTACTGAAGATCAGTTGTCTTATTGATATCAGTATTCCCATTACTAATTAAGCATTTCACTATGGGACAATTCATTCTCTCATAAGGAATATTGTAGTATCTTCCAATAACACTTTCATATCCATCACACCCAAAAATCGCATTTCCATAAATTTCTCTAACATTTCCACTATCATCCTTATATTTTACTCCTGTACAAATATTCTCCTTTTCAATTGGTTCAATTACTTCACTATTTAAAAGAATAGTTACTCCTAAACCTTCAGCAACTTCTATAAATCTATCAATAAATTTACGCCACTCAAAAAAATAATGATCCATTGATTTATCAGGTAAGTGCACCATGTGTAAATCTCCAGGACTATGGAAGATTTTTCCAGTATGAGAAAATGTATTGATTGAACGTAAAAATCCCTCTCCAAGGATTTCTTCGGTTAGAGGAAAATGACGCATACCTTCACCACGTGGTTTAGGTCCCGCAATGTCACCTTTTTCTATGACCACAGCGTTAAATCCATGTCTAGCAGCAATAATACTTGCGGTTAATCCAGCAGGACCTCCACCAACAATTATAAAATTATAGAATTCCGAGTTTTTATAACTCATATCCTTTCCAGACATAATCTAAATTAATATCAATAAAATAATAAAATTAATTATAATTGCTTTTTAAAAAATTGCAAGGAAAGGCATTGACACGCTTAAAAACCAGCCCATATATATTGCTGGAATTAAAGAAGATAAAAATATTGACCCAGTTCGATGAAAAATAATTATCATAAGCATAATTGCCAATATATTCATTGTCAAGTATGGAATTAGCAAAAATGTATTCAGATAATGCACAAGTCTAACAGCCATGTAAAAAATAAGCAATAAACATTGAAATATATGAGCTAAAATCATATTCATAAAGCTCCCCTTATAATTAAAATCAATATTCTTCTTACGTTTTCCACCATATCCTCTAAATAAATATATTTGGTTGAATAGATTCGAAAAAAATATAACTATTGTATAAATTATAGTTGGAAAAATCTCATATATGGTTCTATAACGATTCTCAATCCAAAAAATGTTCATAATCTCAAAGGTTATTAATCCTATTGAGGAAAGGATTATAATTAACATGTAATTTAGAAAATTTTTATCAACGGATTGTTTAATACCTTTAATAATTGAAATTATATTGAGATTCTCACCTCTCCATAATAATGCTAAAACGATTAACATCATTGAACTGATAAAAATACTAATAAAAATTGGCGCACCCAATTTAGGTACAGGTATAAAATATTGCATTCCTATTGCAATAATACTCGCTAAAAAAGTGAATATAAAATAGAGGTATAATGGATTTTTATTTTCAATTAATATTTTTAAAGATTTATATTCCTTAGTTCTCTGTATTTTTTTTTGTTTTAAGAAAAAAGCATATCCTAGAAAATAAATAATAAGTATTTGAAGCCCATATGCACTAAATGATCTTAAGTTTTCAATTATAGAATATATAAAATCTCTCTGAAAGATGGGAATATTCGAGATTTCTCCATAAAAGACTTGTTCGAACCATTTAATTGTTTCATTAATAGTAATTGATCGATAGGCAAAATTTGTGTGGCCAGCATCAGGGACTATATAAACTTCTCTTGCAGTTCCATTAGAAAAATTGCCATATAAAGTTCTAAATTCTGCATTATCATTCCCTGTCAATAAATTTAAAGATAATTTGATCATATCTGCTGGAAAAAATTCATCATGAGCACCAATAATTGCGAGAAAATTTTTTGGATTTGTTTCATTCACTCCAAGGTATCTATGATATTCTCCAAGAAATGATATTGAAACAGATGCTTTTATTCGTGGGTTCTCATTTAGTGAATCGAAATATGAGTAAAAGGACACTGCACTTCCTCCAAGACTGTAACCAAAAAGTCCTATAGATTCATTGTCGACCAATTCTTTGGTTAAAATAAAATCCAAAACTGCATCTATATCTAAACTATGTTTTGGAGAATTTGCATATCCCTCGAGCATATATGATCTGTCAACTTCTAATCCACCTAAAGATGAGCCATGACCTCGTAAATCGAAAGTAACTACAATAAAACCATGATCAAGTAAATTGTATCGCAAAATTGCATTTTCATGTCGATTCCCAGTTAAAGAATGACAATATATTAAAGTAGGGTAATTAGATTCAGAATCTAGATTATTAGGATAATAGATACTTCCTTCAAGACGAATATAATCTTCAGTATAAACAGTGAAATCTTCAAAATTCATATTAAATTCAAATGATGATTCGAAAAAAACACTTGAAATAAAAATGATTAGTAATGACGTTAAGATCAAAAAACCAATTGTTTTTTTTCGTACTCTTAATTTCGACAGAATTTTATCTATTTTCTGCATTATTATAAGCAAATAAATTACTCCTAATATTTAAAATTTAAATAACATAAAATTTCCCTTTTTTCCCGTGAAAAAAAGGATTAAATTCAATTTGTCGTAAATATTTTAGTCTAAATTAGTATTTTACTTACAATGAGTGGAAATTTTAAAGAAATTTTTGCAATATTCAATTCCTTAGAAACCCAAGAATCTGAATTAATTTATATTTTTGAAAAGCACTCTATTAAACCAAGTGATGAAATTGCTAAATCTTGCGCACAAATAAGCAGTTCTATTAATTTAATTTTAAAATTGTATCCAAGTATCACAGAAATAAACGATAAGGTAAAAATCAAGGCGCATCTAAAATTTTACTATGAATTAATTACGAAATTAATGCATTTTCTCAAATCAGTCGAGAATTTCCAACAAATCAGTGAAGAATATTACGATCAAATAATTGAATTTTTGGAAAATAGAAATATTTTAATCAATGGGAAATACACCAGTCTCGCGAAAAACGAGTTAGATACTTTTTATTCAGATGAGAAAAAGAAAGAGATTGAATTTTTCCTTGAAAAAAGATTAAAAGATCCTTATAAGTCAAAAAAAATATAAAATAAGAAAAAAAAAATTAAAAAAATTAAATTTATTTTTACATTTCTTGTATTGCTTTTTTTTTTGCTAATTTTTCTTCTTCAGTTAGTTCTGCTTCGCCCCTTTTAACAAATAGCATCATTATAAAAGCTATAATAAAGAAAAACGCCCCGTTAAGAAGCAAGGAAGGTTGACCTAATAGATCAGTAAGACCACCTACAATCATGGGTCCAAGAATTGCCGCCATATAGCTGAAGAAATAATAAAGACCTGTATAAGTACCAATTTTTTTCTCCGAAGGTGCTAATTCCCATACAATTACAATTGAATTAGTGTTTATTAACGCCCATCCCAACCCGAGGAATACAAGTGGAATTGCCATTATTAATAAACTAGCCTGGAAGAGACCCAAGAAAAATGCAACTATTAACATTGAAATCCACATAATTATACCAATTTTAATTGCTTTTCTTCTGCCAATCTTTGTAGCAAGTATTGCTAGAGGGTAAATTGAAATTAATAGCGGAACAGTAACTAAAAAAGGTAAAAATCCTGCGAGACCTGGCTCATAACCTAAAACATTTACTCCATAAATTGTAATAAGAGCTACTATACCTTGATATCCTATGAACCAAAAGAAAATCGCAAGTAATATAAACAATGTGCTTTTATCCTTTTCGGATAAAATGTCTTTAATGCTTTCAATCAAACCAGGTGTAGTCTTTTTTTCTTTGATTTTCTTTCCTTCTTTTTCTTCCATTTCTAAAATTAATTGATAACTATACGAGTCCTTTTCCTTAATTAATAAGAGTACAACAATTAACGCACCTACCATAATAAATGAAATTATGAGAAATAATATTTGTAATCCAAGTACACTAAGTAAAAGACTAAAACCATACCCAAATGCTACACCGATTCCACCCATAAAATTAATTATTGCGTTACCTTTGCTTCTATTAACCGGTCTTACAAAATCTGGCATTATAGACACAGCTTGAGCTCTATAAAATCCCATACTTAAACCAAAAAGAAACATCCAAAAAATTAACATTAGAAACGATGTTTGAGTTGGGATAAGAGAAAAGAATAAAGCTCCTAACGGAATTCCAATAATTAAATAAGGCATTCTTCTCCCAAATTTTGTTCTAGTATTATCTGAGATTGAACCCATAATTGGTTGGAGTATTACTCCGAGAATGTTGTCAAGTGCCATCCAAAAGCCAACAAAACCTAATAATCCTACATAAGATTCCAAGAGTAAAGGAATTTGAGCATTATATAGCGCCCATGCAATTTCTGAGGAAAAAAAGGCTAATCCTATTATAAAAGTATGCCCTGCATTAAATTTTACTGCTTTTTTTGTTTCTGACATATTTTACATCCTTTTTTATTTAGATTTTTTTTAATTGATATTTTTTATTTAGTTTATTCTAATTTATAATTTACTAACACTTTAAAAATAAGATAAAAAAATAAGATGTCTTTAATAAGAACGTCCGACAATCATTTTTCTTTTTGTAGGACGAGCACACACAATGCAATTGAAATTAAATTCCTTTTCTGAATATTCTTTACTAAATTCCTTAACAAATTTAATTGGTGTTCCAATGATTTTTCCTTCAGTGCGTTTTTCAATTTGTTCTGCACAGTTGTAATCATCACATAATGGAACAATTACTATTCCAACTCGTTTTTCTATTAAATTATACAACTCATCGTAGTCATTTGTTTCTTTTATTGAATTTTCCATTAATGTTTTCGCTCTCTCACACAAGTCTTTCTGTATTTGTTCAAGAATTTTAGGGATCTCTTTAGCTCCTTCCTTATAGTCCAAAGTTATTCTTTCGCCTGTATCTCTTCTAACAACAATAAATAGTTCTTTTTCAATATCTTTAGGTCCTAATTCAATACGTATTGGAACCCCTTTGGTTTCCCACTTATAAAACTTTTTACCGGCACTTATATCTGAATCATCAAATTTCGTACGGATTCCTAAAGAAGTAATTTTTTCTAATAAATTCTTAGATTGTTCAATAATTTCTTTCTCTTTACCTTTAAATATAATTGGAACAATGATAGCTTGAATAGGGGCTACTTCCGGTGGAAGACATAATCCTAAATCATCTCCGTGCTGGGTAACTACTGCAGCAATTGCCCTTTCACTTATTCCATAACATGTCTGATGCACAAATTTTGTCTCTCCATTATCTGCTTTATATGTTAAATCAAAAGTTTTAGCAAAAATTGAACCAAGATTATGAACCGTCCCAATTTGAAGAGTTTTATGATCTCCAGGAAATATTGTCTCAAATGCTATACTATATTCAGCACCTGGAAATTTATCATAATCAGGGCGTATATTAATAATATAAGGAATTCCTAAACGATCATAAAATTTACTATATATCTCTAATCCTTCTTTTACTTGATCCTCAGCTTCTTTAGCAGTAGCATGAGCTGTATGAGCCTCCTTAAAGGTAGTTAATTCTCTTACTCGTATTAATGGTCTTGTAGTTTTAGTTTCATATCTAAACGTGCTAACGATTTGATAAATCTTTATTGGTAAATCTTGATGGGAACGAATCCATAATTTAAACATAGGATACATTACAGTTTCAGAGGTAGGTCTTAAGCATAAATTAATATCGAGCTGTTTTGATCCCCCTCTTGTTACCCAATACACCTCCTCTTCAAAACCCTTGACGTGTTCTGCCTCTTTCATGAAAAGGGGTTCTGGTATTAATAATGGAAATAAAGTTTCTTCATGAGGTATGGGTGTATTGTCTAATAAATCACGTAATATCTGAAAAACTCGTTTTCTAAGATTAAAGCCATAACCTAACCAAACTCCACATCCTTTTAAATTAAACCTATAATCTATAATTTCAGCATTCAGAAGGATATCTGAAAACCACTCCATGAAATCATTATTCCACTTTTCCCGTGAAATTTTCCCTTTTTTTGCAGACATGTTAAAAATGATAATACTATCTAAAAATTAAATTTTTACTTTTTCTCTTTCTTTTCGATTAAACGGGCTAATATTGTATAAGAATAAAAGTATTTTTCCAAATATCCTCCCTATAAACTTTAGTTTTACAATACCAAAAAGGTCTTCCAACATTTTCACATCTTCAGGAATTGATACACCAAAGAATGGGCTTAAAAATAGAAAAATTAAGCCACCTAACACAATAGAAAGAATAAATGTAGTAGTATCAGAAACTGGGAAGAAAAACATAAAGAGAAACATAATTATACAACAAGGGATTATTCGGATTAACTTAAATCTAATCTGAATTTGCAGCCGTTTTTTTATTTGCCATATCATAAATGGAAGTAAAAAAACAATAGCAATCACTTGGACCCACCCAATACCTACAAAACCTGTTAAGAATATCAATAATGGTGCAATTGCAATTATTATCACTGTTGTAATAGCGAATCCAATTCCAGAGTATTTTGCATTTCCAGAACCAATTAATGCATTTCCAAATAGACTCGAAAAGGCAAATCCAAACTGTCCAATAATTGCTAGGATCATAAGTAATTGAGCAGATAAAAATAAATTTTGGTCAAAACCTGATGCACTTATAAATGTTTCATTGTGAAGAATTGTTAATAAATTACCTGTGATTGCACAGATACCCGTAGCGAATCCGATGCCTATTAATGCAGCAATTCGTGTAGTATTATTAAAAATTTCACTTATCATTTCTCGATTCTCCTTAGAAACTGCTTCTGCTATCTCAATATTTAATGGACCACTATAATACAGAATTACTGTTTTCACAGATGAATAAGAAGAAATAATTGTGATAATTCTAAGTCCAATTTCTTGAGATCCAGGGTCAAAATAAAACAAATATAACGATGCGAAAAAAGTTAATAAATTAGCAAATACTCCAATTCCTTCAAGATTCGTAATCGTTGAAAAAATTGAATATTTAATATAATTTTTAACGAATAATGGTTCAAATTGATCCCTTATTTCTAAATTTACAGTATTAATTACATTACGTGAAAAAAATCTTCCTTTAATTATATCGATAAATGAATAAGGGCAAAATCTATGAAAATAATAGAATAATATTAGAAATGGAATGATACTTACCAAGATGTAATAAAAAACAAACCCTCCTGGAGGTAAATTAAAAATCATCCAAAATACTCCTAAAACTAATAATAATGGTCCCCATACTACGCCAGAAAAGGATATCAGATCATATCGATTAATAATTGCTAATCCGTTGATTATAATTACTTGTAGATAACCAAATATACTTTGAAAGATACAAGCAAATGCTGCTGCTTTCATATATATATTATTTTCAGGTGTAATTAAAAATAAAATCAGAGAAATTAATCCTGTTCCAAGACCAATAATAAAAATTAATTTAGAATATGATGCAGCTTTAATTTTTCCAACCTCCGGATTTAAAATATATGCTTCTTTTATTTTTGCTATATAAGATTGGCTAAATCCATTACCCAAAATTCCCAATAAACCCAATAGAGCCGATGTCGAACCAAAATAGGATAAACCTTCCCAACCTGATGTAATTATTACAAAGAACCATATACAAGAAGAGCTTAATAATGCAACTAACATGTGAATAGCTCCAGAAATCATTGATCTTGAAGATCCTGGAACATTATAAAATTTCTCTTCTGATTTTTCTAATTCTGATCCATCTATCGCTTTTTGGTGAGAATTAGATTCTGCATTGTATTTCTTATCCATTAATTAATCATTTAATTAATCCTTTTAAAAATCAATTATTTGGTTAATAATATTATTTGATTATAAAAATAGAAATGATTTGAATATAAATTATTTTTAAAATAATTTATTTTTCAAGTATTTTTTGACTTTTAACAGATATATCCTCAGAACCGGTATCAGATTATTCTTTCTCCGAGAAAATTTTGTTCATATTAATTAATAGAGTCATGTCACCTTCAATTTTATAAAGACCTTTCATTAAACTGTTTGCTCCATCTAGTTCACCGGTTGATATCTTCATCCAAGTATCTGCTGTTGAGATAATTGTCGTAGTTGGATTTGGATGTGGGCCATTATATGCCGAACATTTATCTTCATCCATAATTAAATGGTATTGGTCTTTATCTAAATTAAATTGAAGAACGGCTTTTAAACCGGGGATTGCATTTGGGTTAAAAATTCTTGACATACCTGCAAAAAATGTAGACATTCCCCCATCTGTTAATTTTAAGGGTTTTGCGTCAACATTTTTTTTAATTTTAATTTGGCTATAATCCTGTGGCATTAAGGAATCCCAATATTTATTCGCAATATCGATAAAAGTATCAACATCTTCAGATTTTATCATACTTTCTTCGTTGATCAACTTTTGTGTCTCTTTTGAGACAGTGCTGTTTGTAGCCACTTCAAAACCAGCTTGCTCGATATAATTATATAATGCTTTAAACCCATCTTGGGAATCGTCTTTACTAATCCTTTCTGCACCGCCGATTAAAATATCTCCAATATAGGTTTCATCGGCAGGTCTGGTTTTTTTCTTAAACATCTCGACCATTGCATCAAAATGGGAACGTTCTGGAAATCCAGCAACACTAATAACAAAAAGACCCTTTTTTTTTGACTTATTGCGAATTGGATGAGACGTGATACCATCTTTTTTAACTAAATAGGGTTCAACTAGTGGGATCTGGCGATCCAAAAAGTCTTTAACAATACCAGGAACGCTAAAAACATAAAGAGGAATGGCATAAACAATTAGATCTGTATTTCTTATTTTCGGTAAAAGAATATCCATATCATCTCTATGAACACATTTTCCTGGTGTCTTTGTCCAACATGTAAAACAACCTATGCAATGGTTTATTTTCTGTTTTACTAACATAATTTCTTTTACTTCCATACCAGCTCTTTTTAAACCTCTCGCAAAATGTTGTCCGAGATGATATGAAGCAGATTTTTTATGTCGAGGGCTGCCAAATATTACTAATGCTTGCTTTTTTTCTGACATAATGCTGAAAAATTTAAAGTGTTTTAAAAAATTTTTTACAGAAAATATCTCTACATTTTTTGTGAATTTAATTTATTAATTCACTTATTTGGAAAATATTTATAAATAGAGAAAAATTAACTATCATAATTAAGTATGATTTACATGAATTATATGAATTATATGAATTATATGATCAATTTAATAATATACAAAATAATAAAAAAAATGTTAATATGAATTGAAAAAAAAACATAAACATAAACATGGTGGTATAGGAAAGGAGTTCCCTCACACAGACCAGCTTAATTTCATCCTTGCTATAGCATTTTTACTAATATGGTTTTTAGATACTTTTATATTTCAATTTTCAATATGGCTTACAGCTTTAATCCCGTTGTTAATTCGAATAATGATTTTCGCTAGTTTATTTATTTTAGCTATTATTCTGGGAAATTCTTCTCATAAAGTTTTATTTGGAGGGAACAATGAAGCAACATCTCTTATAAAAAATGGAGTTTTTGCCCATGTTCGACATCCTTTATATCTCAGTATGCTTCTAGTCTATCTTGCGTTCGCTTTAGTATCAATGTCGCTTATTTGCATTATTTTTTGGATTCTAATATCTATTCTATATGATCGATTTGCGTCCTACGAAGAGAAAGATCTTGAAAATATTTTTGGTGAGGAATATGCAGAGTATAAAAAGAGAGTTGGAAAATGGTTTCCAAGGTTATTTTCATCCAAGATTGAAAATTCTAAATGAATAGTAATAGGTGTATATGATGGCTAAAATTTATAAAGATAAATATATTTTCGGAATGGTTAAAGTTGGTGAAAGAGGTCAGATAGTTATACCAAAAGAAGCTAGACAGTTATTCAATATTAGGACTGGAGATCGTTTGCTAGTAGTTGGTGATCTTAAAAAAGGAATTGCAATCACAAAAATTGAAGGAATGAAAAAGTACGCATTAAAAATACTTGGGGCTCTGAAAGAGGAACCTGAAGAAGGAATAGAAAGTGAAATGAATGAAGATCAAGGAGAAGGTGGCAAAGAATAATGAATAATAAGGTGGCAAGTTTAAATGAGGAATTTGTGAAAAAAAATATTGATGGAAAAGATGAAAATAAGCCGAATTACGGCCTTGTAGCAGTGAAATATTCTATATATATGGTTATTATAGGGATTATTGGAATAGTGGTTGCGCTAATTGGCAGTCAAGTTTATTTTCCATTTAATATAATTTTGTTTTTAGTAGGAATACCTCTTGCATTCATATGTTTGTATACAGGTCTTTCTTATATTCCATTTTATTATTTTATGCTTAAACCCGAGGAAAAAAAAGATTACTGGCATGAAGTTTTTGAAAAAAATATACAAGGAAATGAACATGTTCTAGATGTAGGATGTGGAAAAGGTCGTGTTGCAATAAAAGTTGCGAAGTTATTAAACACTGGAAAAGTTGTGGGTATTGATCTTTTTAAGGGATCAAGTGGTTATTCCCCAGAACCTGCATATAGAAATGCAAAAATTGAAAGAGTGTTTGATAAAACAGAATTTAAACATGGTAATCTTTTAAAACTTGAATTTCCAGACAATACATTTGATATTGTTACTTCAGGTTCAGTGCTTCACGACGTACATGGGGATAAAAATAAGGAAATGGCTATGAAGGAGATATTTAGAGTTCTCAAACCTGATGGAAAATTTGTCGCGTTTGAAATATTTAGAGATGCCAGAATGCATTTAACATTTTTTTTATTTAGTTTTGTTTTCAAACCTAAACATTATTGGATTGAGCTACTGAATAAGTTTGATTTTAAAAACATAAAAGTTGAAGATTATTCAGAGTATCTAAATTACGGGTTGTTTATTGCTGAGAAATAAAAAATAAAAATTAAAGAAGATTAGTAATGCAGATTATTCTTTGTTCTATTTCTTCTTTTTTATTTATCTAATTTTCTTATATTCTCGTTAATTAAATTTTAATTTTTATTACTTTTTTTAATCAATAACAAAAATTACATTTGTTTTAATACCTACTAGTTTGTGGTGCTCTTTCAGTCACCACTACGTCACTAGCCTGTGGACCCTTTTGTCCCTCTGTTACATTAAATTCAACTTTATCTCCTTCATATAAGGTTTTAAAATTACCCTCTTCAGATACAATAGAGCTAAAATGAACAAAGACGTCCTTTTCTTCAGAACCTTCCTCATAAGTAATAAAACCATAGCCTTTTCGGCTATTAAACCATTTGACAGTTCCATTTACCATTCTTAAAAACCTAAAGCAATTTACTTAAATTGTCCTATATTGAGACAATTAATTCTTAATAATGTTAGCTTATAATAAAACTTGTAGTATTTCAAATTATTCTTAAAAATTTTTAAATATTAATCTTTTTTCATTATTTTATAGTTCTTAATGATTAACAGATATGTTGCAATTTTATTCTCAAATATCGGAAGAATTTCCAGAATTTTATATTGTTTATGGTAATAATCGAGCAAAATATCCTTATTCCAACTCTTTTTTAGTCAAAACAGATAAAAATAATCATTCTGCACTCCTTTTTGATAATGGAATCGGTCATAGACTAATAAGGAAATTGAAAAGAGAATTTAAGATCCAAAAGACCTATCTTAGCCACTGGCATGAAGACCATGTATCAGGTTGCGCTCTATTTAAAAAACATGAATATTATTGCCATAATCTGGATATTCCTCCTCTTGGAGATTTAGATTTATTCATAGATTTGTATGGGGTTAAAGGAACTCCAGCTGAAGAAGAATTTTATCCAATTATGCAGTTTTTAAAAATTGAGCCTTTAAATGATATTAAAATAATACGAGACAATGATTTAATTCCTATAAAAGATGATTTAAGTGTCCGAGTAATTCATACACCAGGACATACTGCTGGTCATTGTAGCTTTTTTGAACCCAAAAGTAAAATTATTTTTTTAGCAGATATTGATTTATCAGGCTTAGGACCAATGTATCTCTGTAAAGATGCAAACGTTAATGAATTCGAACAATCTATAAAAAAAATTATGAATTTAGATATTGATTATGCCATATCAGGACATAATGGTCTATTTACCGGAAGAAAAATAATAGCAGACGCTTTAAAACGCTATTTAAACATTATTTATGAAAGGGATAATAAAGTGCTTAACCTTTTAAGTGAGAATATACCTAAAACTACTCAGGATTTGATTAAGAAACGTGTAGTATATAAAAATTATAAAGGAGAATTCGCAAACTATCTTGTCATCTCGGAGGATTTTATAATTCAAAATCATTTTGATCGTCTTATACAAAAAGGAATGATAAAAAAAGAAGAAAATGGTTATATTTTATCTTAAAAGTTCTTCTATTGGCTTATATGGATATCCAAATTCATCTGCTACTGGTTTTAAAACTATATTTCCTTTGAAAGTATTTACACTTTTTCTCAATGGAGAGTTATTTTTTAATACTGTGTTAATATCTTCATCTGAAATTAAATCAACTAGATATGGGAATAAATTTTCAGACAATGCTTCAGTTGCAGTTCTAGGATATGCTCCCGGCATATTAGTTACGCAATAATGAGTAACTCCTTCTTCAACAAAAGTGGGATTATCATGACTTGTTGGACGGCTTGTTTCAATACATCCACCTTGATCTATAGAAATGTCTACGATTGCAGAACCAGGTCTCATGCTTTTTACCATTTCTCTAGATATTATTCTTGGAGCTTTAGCATTTGGAATTAGGACAGTTCCTATTAAAAGATCGGCTAATTTTACATACTCTCTTAAGTTTTTCAAATTTGATTTTATTACTGTGATTTCCTTTGGTAAAATATCGTTTAAATCTCTAATTGTTTTATTATTTTTCTCTAAAACTATCACCTGAGCTCCTAATCCAGCTGCTGTTATTGCTGCATTCTTACCAGCAGTTCCTCCTCCTAAAACTACTACATTTCCGGGATGAACACCAGAAGCTCCTCCTAATAATACTCCAGAACCTTTATTTTTTATGGATAACAGATTTGAACCAATTATTGCCCCGATTCTTCCTGCAACTTCTGACATTGGTATTAAAATTGGTAATTGGCCATTTTCTAATTCAACTGATTCAAATGCTAATGTTATAGATTTACCATTAACTAATGTTTGAGTTAATTCTCTATTTGCTGCTAAATGTAAAAATGAGAATAGAATAGGTCCTGGGTTAAAATAATTAAATTCTTCGGCAAATGGGTCCTTTACTTTCACAACTATTTCTGATTCCGAATATACTTTCTTTTTCGAATCAAAAATTTTCCCACCAGCTTCAATATATTCATTATCTGGAAAACCTGCGATCTTGCCAGCTTCTTGTTCTATATTTACATTATGGCCCATTTTAACTAAATGTTCAACATTAGCTGGAGTTAAACTGACTCTTCCTTCACCAGTTTTAATTTCTTTTGGAATTCCAATAATCATAATCAGATCAACTTTATATTTTTTATATTTTTTAATTTCATTTATTTATAAATTTTGAACTAAAATATATCTATCTAAAGAAACTTTAATTGATAATAACTCACTTCTATTTGAAAATTAAATTGTTTTATAATGAATAAAAATGATTTTATTATTAATCGTAAAGGAAATATTCCATTAATCTTATCTGTCCTGCATGGGGGTATAAATAAATTCGAGGATATCTTACTTGAAAGAAAAGATGGTATAAAAGGAACAGATAAAAATACAATCAAAATTGTATTTAAATATATATATTTAATTATAATAAAAAAGAGATAAAATAAAATTAAATAAAATAAAATAAAATTTGATATTTTCCTTAAACTTCAAGAACTTCTTCGGGAATTGATTTACAAATCTCTTTTATATCGATACCTTTCTGTTTAAGCATTTTGACTCTATAGAAGTAGTAAATAATTGATAACCCATAAAATATAGCAACAGCAATAACTATTATGGGAGAATATCCAATCATAATGATCATGCTAAAAACAGAATAACTGAGATTAAAAATCGTTAATGTTATTACTGTTTTTCTTGAAAGTTTAAATTTTGATTTTTCGACTAATTCTGGGTATTTTTTCTCCAATTTGAGAGGAATATATGCAATAATTAAACTTGGGATCGTCATTGCAAAACTAATAAAGATTGATAAATCTATAATACTTGCCTGTAAAATTAGAAATAAACAAGAACCAATTGTAAAAAATATCAACGCCCAATACGGAGTACCATATTTTTTATGAACTTTTGCAAAAATTGAAGGAAGAATGTGATCTCGAGCAGCGGCGTATAAATCTCTTGAATAAGCCAAAATAATTCCATGAATTGTAGATGCAATTGCAATTAAAATCATAATATTTAAGATATTTAGAAATAACGGGGGAAAAAATAATGCACCAACATCAATTAGTGTACCTTCTGTTTGACCTAAAGTTTGCCAATTCATAACACCTGTCATGACAATAGAAATTAAAATATATACAACTGTTATTAGAATTATACTTAAAATTATCGCTATAGGAATATTTTTTCTTGGATTTTTAATTTCTCCACCAATCTCTATAACAGCTTGAAATCCTGCATATGAAAAACTTAAAATTATCGCACCTATAAAAATTCCCATGATACCGGTTGGAAAAAGTCCCCCTTCTGCATCAACCAAATTAGCTGGATTTACATTAGGTAAGCCAAAAATTATGAATATAAATATTACAAGAAAATCTCCTAATATTGCTAAAATTATTTGAACCCAGCTAGCAAACTTTACTCCAAAAAGATTTACAAGAAAAAATATAATTAAAATAATTATTGATATAATATACGCACTTTCTGGAATATAGATTTCAAAATAAGTTCCAAATCCTAATGCTAACAGTGCTAATGCTCCTACAATATTTAATAATATCGAAACTGCTACTATATAACCAGCAAATGGCGATGCTAAGCGGGAAGAATAAACCCAAGCGCCACCACTAACTGGGAAAGCAGAGACTATATAACAAATAATTATCGCCATTATTGCATTAGGAATGCCTGCAATAATAAAAGCCAACCATAATGCTGGTCCTGTTTCTCCTGCAGTTACACCAGTTTGAATTAAAATCCCTGCACCTACAACATACCCAAAAATGAAAAATACAACGGCTCCCAATCCCAACTCACGCTTTAATTTTTCTTCTGAATTATTTTCTTTTTCAGCCATAATTATTAACCTCTAAATGATAATTAAGGGTTTATTAAATAGTATTTAACTATTTGTAAAAATTTAGTTTTTTGATCTGATGTATTAATCGTTAAAATCGATTTAATATTAAGTGTTTTTCGATTTTCAGAATAAAAATGAGATAAATTCGTCCCAATTTTTGTTTTATCCTTGGATTTTCTTATTTACGGCGTAAAAACGAATTTTTATATTCGAGAATGTTTTTTCATATTTACAAAGCTTGCTTGTAAAATTCAATTATTTTGTCTAAAGATTTATTCGGAATTTCCCCATGAATTCCATCTATCTTTATTGCTGGTAAATCAAACATATTTGCAGCAATATTTCCCAAACTTTTAATATCTTTTATATCTTTTGCAGCGAATATTATTGTTTTCTCCTTCATATCTTTTATTAAATTTTTATCAATGCTTTTAAAAACCGCTGGATCAATAAGAACTATGCCCACAATACGATTTAGTAAAGTTTTATTACTTCCTAAAAATTCAATAAATTGATGTCCACCCATTGAAAAACCAATAATCCCTAATTTCGAATTTGAATTAATTAGATCCAAAATAACATCAAGTTGATATAAATATTTACTTCCAGTTCGATCGGGTCTAAAAAAATGTGGATTAATGACAACTAATCCCCAATTTTTCTCATTAAAAGCTCGAAAATAGGGCTCCATGCTTGATTCATCTATCAAATTCTTTCCTAATAATGTGTTGGACCAAACTCCTGCTTTCTCGGGATAACCAAGTGCTATTATGCATACAAATTCCTTATCCAAAGCATCCGGAGTTAAAAGAATGAAATACTTTTTCCCACTTACATCATCAATAAATTCTTTTTTTTCGGCCAACTTTGACTCAAGTAAATTTTCAATAATTTTATTTATAATCTCATCAAATTTTTTCATAAAATTTCAAAACCTTTTTTTTTAAAATATTTGTTTAACTAATTGTAAATATTTCATTTATTTATAAATTTTGAACTAAATTATATCTATCTAAAGAAACTTTAATTGATAATAACTCACTTCTATTTGAAAAATCAATTATTCCATGATGAATGAAAATATATTTATAATTTGTAATAAAGGAAATATCCCTCTAATTTTATCAATTCCCCATGGGGGTACAAATAAATTCGAAGACATCTTACACGAGAGAGAATCGGGAATAAAGGGAATAGATAAAAATACAATCCAAATTGCATTAAAGTTAAAAGAATCAATTAAATATTATAGTCAAGAAAAATTTAAAACCCAAATAACTCCCTCATTAATCTTTTCAAATGTTCATAGAAGTCGAATAGACTTTAATAGACCACCTAGCGAAGCATACCCAGCCGATTCTAAATTATCTGAAAAATTATATAATGATTTTCATGAAAATCTGAAAAAATTACTTTTATATAATTTTCAAAATTGGAAAGTTTCATATCTAATTGATATTCACGGTTTTGAAAAGTCCAAGAGACCCCCCGGCTTTATGAATGTAGAGATTGTAATTGGTACGAAAAATTTACAAACATTATTTCCTAAAGGTCAGCCCAAAAATGAGAAACATAAAAATATTAGAAATTTAATTATAGAAGAATTACATAAAAATAATATTTTTGCTGCACCTGTATGGCCAAGGCAAAAAGAATATGTTCTAACTGGTGGATATATAACTCAAAAATATGGTGCCGAAAATTATAATTTTTCCAAATCAATACAAATAGAATTTTCAGATGATATTCGGTATAATGATGAAAAACTATATTTAAAAGTAATTCGCATATTATCTAAGACTTTATCTAACTTTTTTTTATCCAAGTAATTTAATTATTTAGAAATAATTTACAAAATATGTTTTTTTCTTAAATTATATCTCTTAAAAAAGATGGCAAAGATGAAAACAATAGGAAAAATTTCTTTAAATGGTGAATGGAATCTAAAAAATGAAGTAAGATCAATCAATATCCCAGCTTCAGTACCCGGCTCGGTGTATGAAGCTTTACTTGAAAATAATCTTATTGAAGATCCATTCTATGGGATGAATGAACATAAAATGTCATGGGTATATGAATCAGATTGGCAGTATGAAAAAACATTCGATGTCTCTGACGATTTATTAAAGTATGAGAATCTAATTCTCCGATTTAATGGTATTGATACTATTTCGGAAATTGCACTAAATGATAATCTTATTGGAATTACAAATAATATGTTCCGTAGTTATGAATTTGATGTAAAAGATTATTTAAAGAGCGCGGATAATAAGATAAAAATTATCATTCGCAGTCCAACAAAGAAAGCTCGCGAAGAAATTGAAAAATTTGGCCATCAATTAGAACAGGCTCCTTATGCTATTTCTGGAGTTCATTTTCTAAGAAAAGCACAATATTCTTTTGGTTGGGATTGGGGACCTAAGCTGCCCGATATAGGAATATGGAAACCCATCGAATTGATTGGTTTCGATAAAATCAGAATCGATTCTATATATATTTTACAAAATTTTACATACAATAAGGATCCACTAAAAATTGCAAATCCAAAAGATATCGAGGATATTAAAGTTAAATCAGTCAATTTACAGATTCAAATAGAATTGGATTCAAATATTTTTTCAAAGAATTCTAACCAAGATGTGAATCCTGAAGTTAATGGATATTTTGCGAATGTAGTTATAATATCTCCTGATGAGGAAGAAATATCTCAAGAAGTTGAGATTAAGAATAAATTAATTTCTCTTGAGATAAATATTAAAAAACCCCAGTTATGGTGGATCTATGAGCTTGGAAAACCATATCTTTATGAAATCCAAGTATTTATTAAGAAAAATGATGTCATTATAGATTCACAAACGCACAAAATTGGAATCCGTGAAATCCGTCTTGTTCGAAATGAAGATAAATGGGGGGAAACCTTCTATTTTTTACTTAATGGAGTGCCTATATTTGCAAAGGGTGCAAATTGGATTCCAGTTGACAGTTTCATTCCCCGAGGAAAACGATTAGGGCTTTATTCAATGAATTTGAAATATGCAAAAAAGGCAAATATGAACATGATTCGTGTTTGGGGTGGTGGGATCTATGAGGATGATCTTTTTTATGATCTTTGTGATGAATTGGGATTATTGGTCTGGCAGGATTTTCCTTTTGCATGTGCACTTTATCCCTATACTTCCGAATTTATTAATAACTTTAAAGAAGAAGCAATACAAAATATCAAACGTCTTCGTAATCATGCCAGTTTGGCTTTTTGGTGTGGAAATAATGAAAATGAATGGTTAATGGAGTTATATTTATCGAATATTTTTAAATCAGACTTAATCAAAAGAGGTCAATACAAAAAAGATTATATGGAACTATTTGAAAAGCTTCTTCCAGAATTGATTAATGAGTATGATCCTCAGCATGATTATTGGCCTAGTTCACCTTCCAATGGAGGAATCTTTAGAGAGGGGGGTAGAGATTTTTTAAACCCAAATTCTCCTGATAGAGGTGATTCTCATTATTGGATGGTTTGGCATGCTGGAAAACGATTTTCTGCTTATCGTAAATTCAATTCAAGATTTATGTCAGAATTTGGATTTGAATCATTTCCATCAATGAAGACTATATCCTCTTTTTGCCCATCTGACCAATTTGATTTATATTCACCAATTATGGAAAATCATCAGAAAAATGCAGCTGGAAATAAGAAAATCCTAAGGTATATGAAGAAACGGTTCATAATCCCTAAAAAGTTTGAAAATCAAGTCATTTTATCTGAAATCACCCAAGCAGAGGCTATCGAATATGGAGTAGAACATTGGCGTCGCAATCGTAACAAATTTCATTGCATGGGGGCTCTCTATTGGCAATTAAATGATTGCTGGCCGGTTTTGTCGTGGAGCTCTTTAGACTATTTTGGGCGATGGAAAGCTCTCCATTATTTTAGCAAAAGAATTTATCAACCAATTTTTCCTAGCGTTAAAGAAGATAAAGAATCTATCGATTTCTGGATAACAAACGATTTAAGAACTTCTTGTGAGTTTATATTAAATTGGAAAATTATGAATTCTGCTGGAATGGTGCTAAAGCATGGTTCATTTAATTCAGAAATTTTTCCATGCACTTCATTAAAAACAGGAACTATTACTGTGAGTGAAATAAATAGAGATGAGATAAAGAGACAAAACAATGTGGTTTTTTTCAAATTAAAATATATACAAAATGGAGAAAATATAATATCTCATGGATTTCGATTGTTTGATGCTCCAAAAAAGTTTAATCTGCTTGATCCTGAACTTTCATATAAATTTGAAGATGTTTCTTTAAGTGAAAGTAATATAAAATTAAAAATTCAAAATAAAAACATTGCTTTTTATGTATTCATAGATTCTGGATTAGTGGATTTCATAGCTTCTGATAATTTTTTCTCTATGGAGCCAAATGAATCAAGAATAATTACGTTATGTAACATTAAACCAATTAATCATGAGAAAAAGCTTTCAAAACAAGAAATTCGGGATTCCATAATAATACGATCTTTATTTGATTTAATTAGAGATTAAATTCATTTAACTTCTTTTAAAAGACTCAAGGAATCCCTAATTATTTTGAATGAGAATAAATAAAATTAAAATTAGTAAGAATTAATAAAAATAAAATTATATATAGATAAACTGGTTAATTATTGATCATTTTAATTCTTTCCAGATTAAGGAATAGAAGTAGCATCTTTAAAATAATTGAGTTTAATGTCGCAACAAAATTTTGATTATGATATTAGTATAATTGGTGGAGGTCCAGGTGGATCTACTGCTGGTTATTTATTGAGTAAGCTCGGACTTAATGTACAAATAATTGATAAGGATATTTTTCCACGACAAAAGCTATGTGGAGGCATAATTACTTTTAAAACCCTTGACCTGTTAAATAGGTTATATAAAGAAACAACGGACACTCTTCTGGATAAAAATATTATAAATTATCACACAAATCGTTTTGAAATTAATTATAAAGTAAAAAGAATAATGTCAATAAATATTTCTAAGTTTCCTTTTTACTTAGTGGATAGGCGCGTGTATGATAATTTCCTCTTGAATAAAGCGAAGGAAGTAGGTGTAGATGTAATTGAAGGAGATAAAGTAATGAAAGTAAATTTAGAAACTTGTGAAATTAATTTGTCGAAAGGTGATAAATTTAAAACGAAATTAATCATCGGTGCTGATGGGGCTAATAGTATAGTAAAAAAAGAATTTATACGTAATGGAATAATTAGAAAAGACAAATGGAATTATAATTTAGCTACAGGGCTTGAATGTTTTATTGATAGAAATAATTTAGAAAAAGGTCTTTTTAAATATCCTATAATTTCATTTGGATTTTTAAGATATGGATATAATTGGTTATTTCCAAACAAAAACCAGATAATTTTGGGTGTAGGGGGCCTCAATAGAAAAAATAAAGGCCTTTTCAAAAGAGCATTAAATAGATTCATAACTGCTTTGAAAATAAATCCCGATGTCGTCTCTAGAGTATCAGGACATCCCATTCCTTATGGAAATTTCCACATTACCCCTATATATAAAAATAATATAATTTTAATAGGTGATGCAGCGGGTATTGCTGACCCGTTTTGGGGAGAAGGAATCTATTACACTCAAAAAACCGCAGAGTATGCGTCTTTGGCAATTTTAAATAATTTAAATAATTTAAAAAATTCTGCCATCCTCTATTTACGTCTATTAAGTAAATATATTTATTCGGAGTTGAGATATGCAATGAAGTTGAGATGGTTTATTTTTAATCCAATAAATTCCTTTTTTAGTTATTATCCCACACATCTAATGTTAAAATTAATGAGAAACAAATTAATAGAAATAACACACGGGATAAGATCATATAGATGGGGCATGAAAAAATTTTTTAAACTTGGAACATATCCTCAATGAAATTATATAAAGGTTAATTGCCAGAATTTTTTTTCTGCCCATACCAATTTTTTAAATCACCTAGTTTAAATTTTGTATCTATAAGAAGTTCCCCTTTTGCGTCTTTATTAATTATTTCAAATAATTCTTTGCAAATATCAGAATTATCTTTTGCTATATTGTTTTTCCATTCTGGGTCTTTTGATAAATCAAATAGTTTTTGGTCAGATCTATCATTAGATGTGATTAATGCATAGTGATCATCTTTATATAATGTATATACAGTAAATCCACATGTAATATAATCTCGATTTTCAATTTCTTGATCACTTTTTTTATGAAATATAGAAAGATCGATACCTTCAAAAACATCTGGTTTCTCTTTCCCTAAAAATCCAAATATCGTTGGTAAAATATCATGATTATATACATAAGACTTCTTAATTCTTTTTATGCCATTTAGACCACCAGGAGGTTTGATCATAAAAGGTATATCTATAAGTTCTGGATATAAAAACATCGGAATTTTACCTGTTGCGTTATGTTCCCCTATACTATGCCCATGATCGCTTATTAAAAAAATTAAAGAATCTTCGTATAATTCCATATTTTTTAATTCCTCAATAAAATATCCAAACCAATAATCACACATAGAAACCTCTCCCGCATAGCAAGCTCTCATATATTTCAATTCTCCACTAGTAATATAATCTAAATTTGCACTATATGCAGGTTGGATTACTTTTTTTCCATTATAATTTTTATCTACGTATAAGTCAAGATATTTCTGAGGAGGGTCCCAAGGCTCGTGGGGATCAAACTCATCGATAACGCATAGGACATTTTTTGAATCCTTTGTATCTCTAACAAATTCAATTGTTTGTTTAAAAGTTTGTGCAGGAAAATAATCATTCTCGTCTTTCCTATCTTGCACATTACTAAAATATTTTTTTAATATAGAACTTTGTCGCATCCTGCCTCCAAGATGTTTGCAAATATGTTCTTTTACTTTTTGATTCAGTTCAAAATTGCCTCCCCTTAACTGCGCTCTAAATTTATCATGCTCATGACCTCTAATCCAATTCCATTGATCAAATCCAAGGTGAAAATTCATATTTGGTTTAAATTGATGGTAAGTACTCGTTATAAATGAAGTAACAAATAGATCTTTTTTCAAATATTCTGCTAAATGAATCTGGTGTGGAGGTATGGGATACCATCCAGGAATTATAACTATGTCATCTGTCCGAAGAGCCGGCTTTTTATGATTAAAAGGAAAAGTTCGTATTCCAGTATGTATTGCTCTGCGCACTTGAATCGTAGCTAAAGATTCTGGATATGCCTTATCAAAAACAATTGAATCTTTAGCAAACTTATCAAAATTAGGTGTTTTTATCCAAGAATTACCATAAGTTTTTCCCGTATGGTCTTTTCTTAAAGTATCGAAAATTATTAAGAATATTTTCATATTGATTTCAATTTGATGTTATTTTTTGATTTTTTATCCTATGAAATTTAAATTTTATTTTTTAAGTTCCCATCGAAATGGTTTTTCTGGAGCACCTTTTCCACTTAAGATAATTTTTTCCCTCTCAATAGTAATTTTTTCTTCTTTTCCATTAATCTCTACGGTTCTAAAAAATTTTAATTCATCTTCATTAAGTTTCAAGCTGATTTTCCAAGTACCCCCCACTTTAGGTGAGTACCATCCGGAGTAGCCGTTTTTTGTTTTCTTGAATCCTAAGAGCGGTGATGAAAATTCATATTCATCCTTCGGTAAAGTTGGTGTAAATTCTACACCTTCACTAGTAATTTTTGAACCAATTAATTTGGTTGTACAATATAATGGCCAAGCATGAGGATGTAAATTAAATACTGGGAAATCAGTCCAACCCAATCCTACGCTCCAAACAATTTCCTCCTCATCTTTTTTTGAATCTTCAGTGAGTAGAGCCTCGTTAAAAACAGTTTGCCCTGGATACTTAGATAAATTCGAATTATATGTATCTGGACCACTCCAAATTCCATACCACACTTCAGGGTAGCTTTCTGCATGAATGGCAAGTGTATTTTTTTTCCATTCATCCCATGCCATATCTCCATCTACTAATGATAAAGCCCATATCAATGTACCATTTATCGAAGCCCAAACTCCACCATTCGCTCCTTGTCCTTTATCTCCAACTACTTCAAGTCCTTTACTATGGAGTCTAGCACCAATCTTTGAAGGGTGGCGTACTAATTCATTAATTGAATGAACTAAAATCTCTCTCTGTTCTGGGTCTATAGCTCCTCCAATAATAGCCCACGGTTGAGGTTCCAACCACATTTGATCTTCCCCGATCCATCCAAGTTCTTCTGTGAGCCATGCTCGTTTAAACCATTTTCCCGCCCATTGAGAGCGAACTGCCTTACGTTGAGCATCAGAATATTTTTGGACTTTTTCTGCCATCTCTTTATCACCAATGAAATTCAGCATTTCTGCGTATATTCTAAGAGTGAAAATCGCCATGGCAGCATTCAAAACACTCTCTGCATCTTTTTGAATCTCTCTATGTTTTTCAGGGGGGATGTGACCAACAACAACAACGTCGTTCCAATCACCATTAGATAAACGTTGAAGGCCATGATGACCAGTTCCTGTTTTATCAACAAAATGCTTATAACATCGTACCAATAAATCTCGTACTTTTACTTTATCTGCTTTAGGGCCGTAAATTGGATAGGTTGGAATCTCTTCCTCAAGAAAATTTATATCCCGTGTCGCAAGAATATATTCACTAACCAACCATAGTAGCCACATTTCTAAATCACTAGGTTTAAAAAGATCGGGCATTATTTTTCCACTACCACAGATTCCGTAGGGTATTTTCCCACTCTTATATACAGTTTTTAAGGTGTATCTGAGAACATTTTTAACAATTTCTGAATTGCTATAAATGAAAGGTAGTGCATGTTGTAGGGGATCACGGGTAGCACCTTGAAATCCAATAATATATTGATAAACGTGCCCTTGGGAAAGTATATGTTCTTTAAAGTAACTGTCATATGTCATAGCACCTCTTAAATAGCAATTATGCCACATAAGTTCACGATCTACCCAAGGTTCATTAGGGATAATTAATCCTATTCTATTATTTTTCCAACTCTCGCATGATTTAGACCATAACAGGGATAAATTCTCTTTATATTTGTTTAAAAGAGAGTTAAGTTCGAATCCTTCTGGTAGATAACCGTAGGTAAAATATAAGGTTTGACTTGTACCAGGTTCTAAATGTATCTTATGCTCAAGAAACATAGCGCTTTCATTACTGGAAGTAATAATTTTTGAAGTTAAATCTTCTTTAAGTCCATCTGGTGATTCGATTCCACCTTTACCAAAAAATTCCGAGCTATTAGTACTCATTCGATCTGGCTTTGTATCTAAGGAAACAAGAAAAGTCATCGGTGGATTAATATCTTCATCTACTGGTTTGGGGTAAGAGGCCTTATCAACCTTATTTAAATCCTCAATAAATTTTTTTTCTTGAAGTCCCGCACCATCATTTATTATTTTAAATTTGTGTTTAAACTGATCACTGAATTCTCGACGTATTTCTCTTGGATGCTTTTTACTTTTTTTTGTAATGGTTGTTGTATATGCCTTTAATGAAAATTGATACATATGACAACCCCAAAACTCTATCCAGCGTAGATCAGTTGGGACTTTAAGATTATTAGTTATTTTAACTTGAGAGATCAATATTGGATCATCACCAAATGGCGCAAAAACAATCTGATCGGCAATGTACCCATTTCCGCTCACTTTTTTTCGGATATAACCCAATCCAAAAATCCTATCAAATGATTCTCCATTTCCTGGGTAATATGTACTCAAATTAATCTTCCCATCAGTAAGATAACCGAACCCTCCAGCATAATGACCATGTTTAGGATCGTATTCATTAAGATATTTAGGGCTTCCTTCATCCTGTCTTACCTGAATATAACCATAGTTAGATGCTACAGCCACCAATCGATCATTACCTAGTTGATGAAGATGTTCAGTTTTTGAACGCCAAGTGTCGTTCATAGGAGTGATTGCCTTAGGATCATTTATCTGATCACAAGTGTATCGATAAGCCGGCAAACCAAATTCATCTTCGATCCATTCGCCAAAATAACCTGAACCATATGATTTTTCTGTTATTTTTTTCATCATTTAATTATTTACCTTAATATCTTAAAAAAATTAATATAATATTAATTAAATTTAATTTTACACTGTACAAAATTGAGAAATAAATTGAAGGTAGCCGTTTCGATTCACGCAAGTGATGATTTTACTACAGATATTTTAAAAAATTTAAAAGGATTCGATTTTATCCACATAGACGTAATGGATGGAATATTTGTTCCGAATTTAAAACTTAACCTAGAAATTTTAAAAAAAATCAAATTTGAGTTTGATTTCCCTATAGAAGCTCATTTAATGGTTGAGAATCCACTTGAATATATTGAAAAAGTTGTTGATTATATCGATATTTTCTTGTTCCATATTGAAATTAAAGAAAATATTCAAGAGATAATTATGAAAATAAAGAGTTATAATAAAAAAGTGGGGTTGGTGATCAATCCCGACACAGAGATTCACAAATTAGAAAAATATCTCCCGATAATTGATACAATTTTGATTTTGGGAGTAAGTCCTGGATTTTCTGGCCAAAAATTTATAGAAACCACAGTAGATCGATTAAAAAAGATTGTAAAATTTAAGGAGAAATACCCAATAGAAATAAGGGTAGATGGTGGGGTAAATTTAGAAAGTTCAAAAAAATTATCAGAAGCCGATATATTAATTTCTGCCAGTGCAATAATTAATACAAAAAATCCTAATAAAGTAATAAAGGAATTAAAGAAAAGGTAAATTTTTATATATATTGAAAAAAAAAAAAAATTAAAATAATTGTTTAAGAGGTTTTAGAGCCCTAATTCTTTTAATTTTTCTTTATTTGCTTCTGCATCTTCCTTTCTTATTTTATACATTAGTGCGAAAATAATCGTGCCAATAAGGATAATAACCATTGGGATTAGAGACATTTGGAAGATTAGACCAGATTTTGCAAATTCACTATTACCCGTTCCTAGATTAGGATCATATCCAGTTATTCCCGAAACTAATGCAAATATAAGAGATTGAAAAACATATGAAAATGCGGTAAAAAACTTCCAAATGCTTGTATAGCTCCCTTCCTCTCGTTTTCCAGAATTAACTGTTGCATTATCTATTCCTTCTGCTCTCAAAAGTCCATAGATTGCACCAGAAGTTGCGCTAAATCCAATACCTTGAAAAGTAAAGACAAGAATAACACCTGGTAGGTTAGTGACAAAGAATAACAGGAAATAACCAATTATATTTAAAACCATTCCAGCTATATATGCGTTCTTATTACCGATTTTTGTGGATATCCAAATCCATAAAGGAGCTAAAGCAAATCCGACGAGATTCACCATCAATAGGGGGAGTGCAGTGGCTCCAATATCTAATCCTAAATTATGTGTCATGAAAAAATTAAGTCCATATAAAAAACAAGCTCCACCAACAGCCCAAGTAAATCCTGCAATAACTATTCCCATCCAATTTTTATCTTTAAAAACGCGTTTAACGATTTCTCTCAGAGGAGAAGTCCCTCTATTAGTAGCATCTAATTCAGCACGAAAAGCTTTCATCTCTTCTGGCTCTCGTATCCCAAAACTATAAGGGATAACAAAAATATATGCTGTTATTGCTACTATTATGACTGTAACAAAGTATCCACTTAACGAGATCAAAATCGGTATTACTATTGAAGCGATAATAGTAATGATACCACCAATTATTGCTCCAATCCATATGACTTTCCCCCTATGAGAAGTTCCCCTAAATAAATCTGGAAATAATGCGTTTTGATTGATTTCAACGCTAGTCCCAAAGGTATCTTGCACAACCATAATTATAATTAACCAAATCACTGAAATAACTACAATTGATGAAACTTGAATAAAACTAAGTACTAATATAATTGGACCGCCAATTGAACCAACCATGATCCATAGATACCTTTTCCCGAATTTTGACGTAAATCTTTTGGATCTATCTGCAAGATATCCGATTACTGGATCATTTATTGCTTCTACAATAGAATACACGAGGTAAATCAGTACTATCATTGATTGAGGAATTAAAAGAACTGTCGCCGCAAAATATTGAATTTGACCCCACATTGCAAACAGAAATCCACTACTTACTCCTCCTAGAGTGAAGAAAATCATTTTTTTTGTGGTCAACACATCAGAAAATTTCATTTTTGCAGATTCTGTCATAATCCTTTCATTCTATATTGTTTTCAATTTTTTTTTAAAATTAATTTCTATAGTTTTTTTTTTATAAAAAAAGATCTAATTAAATGATCTATGTTAGTTAATTTAATTGAAGATGCTATCTTCTATTTAAATGTTTATGTTCAAAAAAATGGCTTAACTGGGAAGAACTTTCCCAATAAGAGATATTATGAATATAGGAGGATTTTTAATAAAAATTAAATGAAAAATATTCACTCATAAAATATAAAATTATAAAAATTAATCGATCTAATAATCATAATGTTTAGAAATTTAAACTTTAAATTATGAATTATTAAAAAAAATTAGATAATTATAATGGAAAAAAGTAAAAAGAAGAAAATAATTCCAAGAGCACGAGCACCAAAAAAAAAGGCAGAACAGTTTAATAGAATTCTAGAAACTGGAAAGGAATTATTTGTTAAATATGGCTCACATGGATTTAGTCTTCGAGCCTTAGCAAAACGCTTAAACATGTCTCAAACAAATGTATATAATTATGTACAAAGTAAAAGAGAACTTTGGATTGCTATTAGGACAAAATATTATGGAGAATTTCAAGATGGGATAAATAAATTAATAGATGATCATCAAGGTTTCTATACTGACCTTTTTTTTAAAATGGCAGAATTTTTTTTGGAATTTGCAAGCGTTGATTTTAATCGATTTGCGATGATGTTTTTAATTTCTGCTCCCCCTTCCAATAAAATTGGTCCTCTAGAGAAAAATTATAAACCATTCCAAATAATGAAATACATCTCAGTAATTGTGGAAAAAGCGGTAATTGCTAAAGAAATAAATAAAACTGAAGCTATTGAACGTTTATTTTATATATATGGGGTAATTCTTGGAGCGGCGAAAGTAGAGGCAGATCTTAAATTACGTGAAAATATTACAGAACCAATAAAATTGGAATCTTATATTTTATCTGCTAAAGAATATAGAAAATTTGCTTTAGAACAAATTAGAGATTTGTTGGAGAAAAACATTTTATGAAATAAATAATTTAGTTTAATACTACCAAGGGTAATCTTCTAAATAGTTATTACATTAGATTTTTCAGCATTATTTAATTTTTAAATTTTCAAATTGTATTAATTTTTTTATAATAACAATTCAAATTATTATTTAAGTTAATTAAAAATAGATTGAAGATTACAGATATATGAAAATAAATTTTTACAAAAAAATATAAATTATTCTAATAATTTTTAAAGTAATAAAAAAAAAAGGTGAAATTATGTCTAGTTCAAGAAATAAAATTTTTTTGCAAGTATCTAATATTATCGCTTTTATTTCAACAGTTGTAGTTAATATATTAGCAAACACTTTACCAATAAATGGAAAAACAACTGCTGAGATTTCTGATTCATATCCTAATTTATTTGTTCCAGCAGGTTTAACTTTTAGTATTTGGGGTGTAATCTATGTACTATTGGGATTATTCGTGGTTTACCAAGGTCGTGATATCTTTAAAAGTCAAAAAGAAGAAATGTATTTTCTCGATCAAATAAGCTATCTTTTTATATTAACTAGTGCAGCAAATATCCTATGGATCTTTTTTTGGCATTATGAATTAGTCCCATTATCCCTTGTTGCAATGCTAATCATACTTGCATGCTTATTAGCAATTTATTTACGTTTGAATATCGGAAAAAATAATTCAGGAATGTCTCGAATTGAGAAGTTCTCTATCCAAATACCTTTTAGTGTTTATTTAGGTTGGATAACCGTTGCTACGATTGCCAATGTTACTGCACTTTTAGTATCTATTGAATGGGATGGATTCGGAATCTCAGAAGCAATTTGGACAATAATTATACTTATTGTTGCAACTGTGATTACTCTATTAATGCTCTTTAATAGAAAAGATATTGCTTATAGTCTAGTCATTATATGGGCATTTATTGGTATAATTATTAAACGATTGGATCCTTCATTAACTTCCCATATTGATATTGTGATTACTGCTTCGATTGCATTAGTTATAATTTTAATCGGAATTATCTTTACTTTCATTAAAAAAAAGCGATAATTTTTGTTACGTTTATTTAAGTTGGTAAATCTAATAAGATATTAATTAAAATAAATATTGATTTAAATCAATTTTATTTTAAAAAATTTCTTTTGAAAGAAGATGTTAAAAAATAAAGTCGATTTTGGGCGCTCTATTGAATTTAAAGTAAAAAATCGCATTGGAATTATAACATTAAATAAAATTGAGCGTTCAAATGCTTTTGATGCAGAACAATTAGAGAATTATAAGAAAGCACTCCTTTATTGCCAAAATAGTAAGCGTATTCGAGCAATTATTTTGACAGCCAATGGAAAAAATTTTTCTACTGGAATTGATGTCGCCAGTGTAAGCGGTAAGGATATTTCAGTTGCAAAAAAACTTGAAAAATTATTGGCTGAAGTTGTTCACATTCTTTTAAATGGGAAACCAGTTATTGTAGCAATTAACGGTAGGGCGTTAGGTGGAGGTCTTGAAATACCTCTATTTTGCGATTATAGAGTTGCAGTTAATGAAGGTTATTACCAAATGCCGGAAATTCTTATAAATGTCTTTCCCGGAACAGGCTGCATAACTCAGATGGTTCGCACGATAGGCCCATTATTGACAAAAAAGGTATTAATGTGGGGTGAAAAGATTACACCAGAACAAGCATTGAATATAGGTTTGATAGATAAGCTGGTAGAAACTAAGGAGAAATTAATGGAAGTTGCCATGGAAAAAGCTAAATTTTTAGTTTCAAGAAATCAAGCAGTAATTAATGGTATAAGGCTGTGTGCCAATCATGTTTGGGAAAAATCCTATGATGAAGGTTATAAAATGGAGAATTATTGCAGCAACTGGTTTGAAATTGGAAAAGAAGGCTTTATACTAAAATTCAAAAAAGAGTTTAATTTAGAAGAAAAATAAAAAAAATGAATTAAATTAGTTAAATTTATTAATTTTTTAAGTAAAATGAATTAATTTTCTTTTAACAATAAGTTTTTCAATGATTTTGGCAAAAAAAAGCCAAAATAAAACGTGAATGAGCTAATCACCAACAAACCTCTATATAATAACATTGTTAGAATATCCAATTCTAAGAAAAAATCTAAAGAAGCTCCTATTATAAATAAAATAAAACCAATTAGTATGAATTTTGCTTTTAATCTGATTGCATGATTATCTAATTTGAATGATTTCCATGCAAAAATCGTACTTGTTATTATTAACAAGCATATCACTTCAATATAAAATAAAAAGATAAGTAATTTATATTTAGCGTCTATAATTCCAACTATATCTAATAACATTGAAGGTTCGGTGAAGAGATAATAAAGAAAAAAAGCTTCGAAAAAAATGATTTGAATTACTAATATTATTATAAGAGGTTTCTGTAGTTTTTTTTTATCCATAAGGTCAGTAAAAGCAATCATCCATAATGTTATCGATACAGGACCTAAACTTAATGCTACTAAGAAAAATAATTCTATGGATAGACCTTGATTCGTGATAAGTAATAGAATAAATGAAATAGATGGAGCCCACCAGCCTTCATACATCAATATCCATGCAATACCAACCAATAATAAAACTCTTTCTTTATTCTGAAAATACTTTAAAACTAGTTTTGAACCAGTGATAATAGATACTGCTGAAATAATTAAGCAAGTTAATCCATTAGTAATTAATAGTATATCTAATTCCATATCTTCGGTTTGTTATATGAATCAAAATTAATATAAATATAATCTAGAGACATTTAAAGATATCGGAATTGAAATTTCAATACAAAAATCAAAAACTTCATGTTATTTATTTATATTTCTTTTAACCCAAATCCTCATCTTAAATTAACTTATTATATTGAATACAATTTAAATTTAATGAAATCATCTTGTATGACCGCCCTTTTTAATTAAATCGATGAATCTTCATACTTAATATCCTTTATAAATGTTATTAAAGTTAAATTTGTAATTAATGTAATTAAAAAAAAGAATTGTCTTGTTTTGCTAGATATGAGTTTTCATAACAGAATTGTATTATTCAAGAGCTTGAAAAAACTTTCGGAATTCCTTTAATTCAGAATCATACTCTATTATTTGTAACAAGGGAAAAAAAGTATTTAAAACCAGATATGGTCTAATAACTTCTTTACTTTCAAGATTTTCTTGATGGATGATATCTTCTAATTCTTTCTTAAATTTCGTGATTCGTTCTTCGTAGAATTCGCGCCCTTTTTCAGAAAGAAACCAGAAATCATAATTTATTAGGGTTTTAAAATGCTTATCTTGAAAATCTTTAAAAATCTTTGGTTTAAATTTCATACTCTTGCTGATTAACCCTTCATAATACAAGATTGCTTGCTCAAAAAGAATTTTAATAATCTTGAAAAAAAGCATGTCATTTAACATTACATCATTAAGAACTTCTCTATCTTTACTTGATTTAGATAATGTGATTTTATCTGTCTCTAAATATAATTTTTCAAGAAAATTTGGAGATAGTTCATAAACTTTAGCATCAATAGAACCACGTGCTTCTTTCCTAGTAGATTTTATTAAGCCTAGATTATCTAGTATCCCCATGTGATGGGTTATTGTAGATTTAGCTCTCCCTAATAACTGACTTAACTTGGTCAAGCTTACCTTCTTAAATATTAAAAGTGATAAGATTATCCTAAGTCGAGTGAGGCTTTCCATTAATCTTAAAACTTCGATTCTTAGTTTTAAATTCTTTTTTGAATAATTTTGATCCATTGTTCTTTAAAAACTAAATTTCTTATGAGTTCAGTATTAAAAACATAATGATTTTATGTTTTTATTTAGTTTTATTTATGATTTTTATACTTTATTATAAATTAAGATTTCTCCTAATAATAAACTATTCAATTTATAAAAATAAATTCGAAAATCTTTAATTAATTTCTTATAAAAATGATTTTCTTTAGAATAGTTTCATTTGTTATATAAAATCTTACCATATTTTAGACTATGTATTTGTTCAATTTTTAGGTTCATATTTGAACATTAGAACCCTTTTTAAATGATTACAACATTTAAATAGAATTAATGATTATTTATCATTATTTATTGTAAAATTAAAGAAGTGAATAATGTGAGTGATTTTAAGGAAAATTTAAGATCTAATGGGAAAGAAATAAGATTTCCGGTTGCACAGGCTCATGATTTGCTACCTCGATCAAAGTGGCTTCGCGATTATTATTTTTCAGGTCATGAAAGAAAATGGAATAATCTTGCTATGTTTTTTACTACTGGTGTTGACTGGGATGTTATTTTATATGAGGGTGAGTTTTATCCAGCACCAGAAGTTTTAGATATGATTGGGATCAAGGGTAAAGGAGTGTATTATTCTGGAGAATCAATGGCCATAACAGTAAAATTACCAGACAATTTTTGGGAGCTATCATTGCCCGAACGTAGAGCAATTTTCTTTGAAACTGTTATATTAGATTACGTTCCAAAAGAAATTATTTCAGAAAATGATTTGATCGCAGGTGGACGTTTCAACACATGGCTTAGTCGATGTTTAGATAAAAAGCAAGTAAAACCATATTGGAAACAAGCTTTCAAAAATCGAAAGATTATAAGAGAATTTCATAATAACGGTTTTGGAAATTTTGGAGCAACAGGAGGGCATATTATTTGTGATCATGAAACTGTCGTGAAAAAGGGATTTAAATATATTTATGAAAACATAAAGGAGCATTATGAAAAATTAACCAAGAATGAGAAAAAAGGACCAAAAGGTAATCAATTAAGAGCAATGATGCGTTCAGCAGAAATTCCAAGAAAACTTGCTAAGAAATATGCTGATAAATGTCGTAAATTGAAAGAAACTGCTTCTACATCTGAAAGAGCTAAAGAACTCGAGCAAATGGCAAAAAATCTCGAACGTGTCCCTTGGGAACCAGCAGAAACATTTTGGCAAGGAGTCCAAGCAATTTGGTTAACTCATATGCTTATAATGGCTGAGGAATCATTTCCAGGAGCAGGAACTTCGTTTGGACGTTCTGATCAGCATCTTTGGCACTTGTACAAAAAAGACGTATTGGACGAAAAGAACATAACAAAAGACTTTGCTAAGGAAATTTTAGGTAGTTTCTGGTTCCATTGCCATACTGCATATGATGCATTTATGATATTAGGTGGAAAACATGGGGTTAATTCTTCTTTTGGTCAATTGATTACACTTTCTGGATGTGGTCCCAATGGTGAGGATCTCACGAATGAATTAACTTATACAATTTTAGAAGTCGTTGATGAATGGTATCCCAGTCTGGAGCCAAAACCTAATGTGAGACTCCACAGAAATTCACCAAAACGGTTATTAGATGTTATAGTCGATATGATTGCTCGAGCTCAAGGGAGTCCTTTCTTGTTAAATTTTGATGAAAGAAGTATCGCTGGAATGGTGTTAGAAGGTATTCCTGAAGATGAAGCTTGGGATTATGGTGTCGTCGGTTGCTTGGAAAATACGATGCAAGGAAATGATCGTTCCGGTACTGTAAATTGTAATCCGGACTTGGCAAAGAGTATTGAATTAACGTTATGGAATGGAAAAAACATGCCAAATGATGATCCAAAGAAATCTAAAAAACAATTTGGTCCGAAAACAGGAGATCCAGAGAAGTTTGAGACATGGGAAGAATTCTGGGATGCATGGGTTAATCAAATTCAATTTATAATTAAACATACCGCTGAAAATTATAATCATTTAGAGCAGTTGAGATCAGAATTTTTACCCACTCCTTATGTATCCACAATTATAAGGGGATGTGCTGAAAAAGCGTTAGATGTGCGTAGTGGAGGCCCAGAATTAAGATTTATCACAATTGAAGGCGTAGGATATGCTACAACTGTAGATTCATTATTAGCAATTAAAAAGTTTGTGTATGATGATAAAAAGTATACCATAGCGCAAATTAAAGAAGCGTTATTAAATGATTATAAAGGAAATAAAGACCAATCAATAATGCAAACAATGCTTCAAATGAAAGCCCCTAAATATGGTAATGATGATGATGAAATTGATGAGATCGGAAGAAAAATAATGGAAACTTGGTGTAATGAATGTTGGAAATACAAAACCCCTAATGATTTCCAATTTAGACCAGGAATGTTATCTTGGAATTATTGGGCAGGTCCAGATGCTTTAAAATGCGTTGCTACTCCCAATGGAAGAAATTCTGGAACCTTTTTATCAAATGCAATTTGTCCATCTACAAGTGCAGCAAATAGTGGTCCTACTGCGGTGACTAATTCTGTTGGTAAGGTGATAGGAGGAAAAACCGAAGATAACAAGTATGTGAATTATTTACCTAATGGGACGAGTCATACAATTACTTTCAACCCAAGTGTATTTTTTAGAGATAAAGAACACAAGGAGAAATTCAAAGCATACCTACGTGGATATATTGAAAATGGGGGAACATCATTGCAAATTAACATGGTAAGTACTGATATGCTTCGAGATGCTCAAAAAAAACCCGAAGATTATAAAGAGTTATTGGTTAGGGTTACTGGATACAATGCTTATTTTGTTACCATTGGAAAAGAATTACAAGAAGAAATAATATCAAGAGATATGCATGCAATTTAAAGAGATGAAAAAAATGTCAACAAAAAAATTTACTGAGGTATGGAAAAAAGAATTAAGTAAAGAAGCATGTGATTTTACTCAAAATTTGACGATGATAAAATTGGTATCCACTATTGATGATAAAGGATGGCCACACATTACTTTTATTTCAAATAATAAAGCAAAGTCTCCCAATCAAATCGTATGGGGAGAATTTATGCATGGAAAATCAAAAAGATATATCCAAGATAATCCTAAACATGGATATTTTTATATGTCTGGAGAGAAACCTTTAAGGATGTTGCAAATCAAAGCTAACTTTTCACACATCCTAAAGGCAGGAGAAGATCTCGATGAATTTAATAATTCATCTACGATGCGATATAACAATACCGTGAATGTTTGGAGAGCATTCTATGGTAATGTCGTTTCAGTTTCACCATTTCAAAAGATATCAATTGGTAAACTCATAAAAGGGATAATTTTCAGTATGTGGGCAAAAGGGGCTGCAAAATCGGGAATGACTGAAGAACGCCTTGATCAATTTGGTAAAGGGATCTTCACTGGAGCAATGAACCCAAAATTTTTGGCATTTATAGACCCAGATGATGGCTATCCAATAGTTTTACCTTGCTTCCAAGCAATTGCTGCTGATTATACACGTTTAGTCTTTCCACCTACGATGTTTAAGGAACAATTAGCATACATCCCTGAAAATAGTAAAGTTGCAGTATATGGACTAAATTCAGAATTTATCGCACAAACGGTAAAAGGTACATTTCTTGGATACAAGAAATATCGAGGAGTTACCTTGGGTTCGGTTAATATTGAAGAAGTTTATAATGCTGGACCACCTTTACCTGGCGTTATTTATCCAGAAATTGAAGTACTCCCAGAAGTTACAGATTTTGAAATGCCTATAATAAAATAATTATTATCTCATTTTTTTTTAATTTTGTAATAAAATTACTTATAGATTAAATTTAATTTTGAATATTTATGTCCACTTTTTAGATGGTGGTTTTGAAGGTGACAGAAGTACATAAAGGATTAATTTTTGAGATTTTAAAAATGTCAACTGAGGATGGACCGGGACTTCGGACTACGGTCTTTTTCAAACAATGTCCTCTAAGATGTATATGGTGTCATAACCCAGAATCTATCTTAAAAAAGCGTCAATTAGAATGGTTTGAGCATAAATGTATTGGATGTAAAATTTGTATCGAAACCTGTCCTAATGGGGCTCTGTTATTAAATGAGAATGGAATGCATATTGATAGAGATAAATGCCAGAGTTGTGGGAAATGCGTAGAAGAATGTCCAAGTACTGCCCTCCATATGTGGGGTGAATGGTGGAGTCCCAACGATCTTTTCTATGAAATTCAAAAAGATAAAATTTATTACTCTGAATCGAATGGAGGTATAACTGTTTCTGGGGGAGAACCCACCCTTCAAGCAAATTTTATTATTGAATTCTTAAAGAAATGCAAAGAAAATGGTATTTCAACAGCTTTAGACACATGTGGCATAGCAAATAGAAATGTCTATGAAAAAATTTTGCCATTTACAGATTTAATTCTTTTAGACATTAAAGAAAGTGATAGTAAAAAACATCTTGAATTTACAGGTGTTCAAAACGAAGTCATCTTAAATAATGCTATTTGGATGGCACAATATGTAGAAAAAAATGAAAAAAAACTTTGGATTAGAACTCCAATCATTCCAAATTATACTGCAACAGAGGACAATATACTTGGAATTGGACAATTTATTGTTAACAAATTGAAAAATATTCCTAGTAGGTGGGATTTATTAAGCTTTAATAATTTATGCAAATCTAAATATGAGCGATTAGATTTGGATTGGCCATTAAAAAATGAGCCCCTAATGAAAAAAAGAGATGTGGAAGATTTATTTAACCTTGCCAAAAGTACTGGTGTAAAAAATGTTCATTGGTCAGGGTTAACAAGAAAAGATTAAATAAATTTTTAATTAAATTATGAAATATTGTTTATGCCTAAAAATAAGAAGAAACTTTTTAAAAAAATAGTTGAAATTGAATATCAAATGTTTGAAAATGTTAGAACAAACCAACGATCTTTATGTCAAGATAATCCTGGGGCATTTAAGTTAATGAGGGAAATGAATCACAATGTATTATCTTATGAAACGCTTAAATCTTACCTCAACGATTTAAAAGATGCAAACTCAAAAGATAGGAATCTTATGACTGAAAAATATGCCCGAATGGGCAATTTAATTCCGCCAATTAAAGATAATCCCTTGATCCAAGAAATTGTGTCTATAGAATTGGAGTGGATGAATAATTTATCGAAACAATATCCCTTAAGTATAATTCATAAACCAAATTATTTTTCGAAATATCTTTCATGTGAATTAGAAACTTATTCTGATAAATCAATTGAATTATATTTCAACGATGTTCAAACTGCGAAGAAAAATGGAGTGAGTTTGGCAAAAGATAAATTCGAATATCTCGCTAAAAAATTGGGATATTCTTCTTTAAAGGAATTAGAATCTAAAAGAAAATTAGATTTTTAGGGTAAATAGTAATATACTTTTTATTTATCAAATAACTTATTCGCTTACTTTTAAAAAACAAATGAAGTCTATTTTTTTTATAAGGTATAACAATAGAGTGTATTTTTAAATCAATAAATAAACCTTATTTTTAAAAAAATTATAAATCTTATTCCGATTAAAATCGTGATTATCTCAATCCTAAAAATGTTGGATTTCGCGAGTAATCGGGCAAAGAATTTGAAAACCGTCATTTTATTGTCATTTGATAACTTATATGCCTTAAAATATGAACGTTTAGACATAGACTGGCCCTTAAAAGACAAGGGTTTAATGACTAAAGAAGAAGTCGAAAATTTATTCGAGATCGCAAGGTCAACTGGGGTTAAGAATGTACAATGGTCGGGACTTACTAAAAAAGAATAGATGAGCTTTTTATTTTACACTAATTTTTCACAACAAGTCCTCGTTTTCTCTAATAGCGGATAATATCTCGTTAAAAACCTCGTGATATACCTTGCTGCCAAAAAATTTCTTAAACCAACACAACGAGCTAACAATCTTTTCCAGATTTTCTTGGATACAGCAATTAAAGAAGCTTATTAACAGTAGTTCTATCGCTTCTTGTTGTGAAAAATTAGTATAAGCGGTAAGGATATTTCAGTTGCAAAAAAACTTGAAAAATTATTGGCTGAAGTTGTTCACATTCTTCTAAATGGGAAACCAGTTATTGCAGCAATTAATAATAGGGCGTTAGGTGGGGGTCTTGAAATACCTCTGTTTTGCGATTATAGAGTTGCACTTAATGAAGGTTATTACCAAATGCCAGAAATTCTTATAAACGTTTTTCCTGGAACAGGCTGTATAACTCAGATGGTTCGCACGATAGGTCCGTTATTGACAAAAAAGATACTAATGTGGGGTGAAAAACTTACGCCAGAACAAGCTTTAAATTTTGGATTAATAGATGAGCTTGTGAATACCATGGATGAATTAATGGCAGTCGCTATGGAAAAGGCAAAATTTCTTTCTTCAAGAAATCAGGCGGTAATTAACGGTATAAGGCTGTGTGCAAATCATGTCTGGGAAAAAATTTATGATGAGGCCTATAAAATGGAGAATTATTGTAGTAACTGGTTTGAAATTGGAAAATAAGGCTTTATATCTAAATTTAAACAAGAGTTTAATTTAGAAGAAAAATAATAAAAAAAAATGAATTTAAAATTTATTAAATTCTACGCTATAATAGATGATTAACCTAATCCAAGCATTGCTAAGACATCTTTTGATTCCATTAGAATCTCCATCTTAGCCTTAAAACCCTCAATAGTAAAATATGTTGAATATCGTTTCCCAATTGCCTTCATTGCCTCCATGATTTTATCATCTGGAACCTCATAAAGTACATAACCCTTAGTATCATAATCCATTACTACGAATCGATGGATTGGTTTTACAAAATCTGGATATTTTGCTTGTTTTCCTGAAGCATGTAATTTCACATATTCTTCTCCTTTATGAGGTGGAAGTATTGTGGTTACTAAAATAAATACCATAACTTATTTTTACCTCTATTATTTTTTTTGTTCAACAAAGGATATTAGAGCAAAGGAATTATTTTTTCTCAAATATAAAAGGTTTTACTTTTTTATCAAAAATTATAATAAAATAAGCAATAATTAGAAGTAGGAGAAATAAAGTTACCATCCTTTTCATCAATTGATTTTTGAATTACTATCATCACTGACTTGAAATTAGGAAAGAGGATTTGATATTGAAATTTAAAAAGGAGTTTTATTTAGAAGAAAGAAAAAAAAAAAAACGAATTTAAAATTTTTATAATATTTCTGGTTTCATTGGCTTTATTGAAATGTTAAACAAGTCCTATCATTGCTAATGCATCTTTCACTTCCAGTAGGGGGATTAATTTATATTCATATCCTTCAATTTCGCGATATCCCGTATATCTCGTGATTATTGCCTTAATCCCTTCAAAATATTTATCATCAGGGACTTCATACAAAGAATAGAACGTAGGTTTACCCTCTGCACTTAAAAATACATATATAGTTCTTACGAATTTAGGTAATTTAGGTAATTTTAAAAAAGTATTTCCAACATCGGGGGCTTTATATTGCGGAAATGAACCGGTCATTAAAATAAACGCCATTACAAATTTTCACCTTTTGTATTAATTTTTATTTAAAAAACTTGGATTTTAAAACAAAAGAATTATTTAATTTTTATTTATTTAAATTTTACGTTCCAATTATTAAAGTTAAAACAAAAATAATATTGTGGGCTAAAAGAAATAAATAAATATCCTATGTCTTGTTTTAAAAGATTTATTGGAGGAAATATATAATATTAATAATGATTTAGATATTCAAGTTCTTAAACATTCTTTTATTTCTTTTCTGAATTTTTTTATATTCACCGAAAAGTTTCTCGTATATCTTTTTGTTATCAGGATTAGGCTTGTAAATTTCCTTTATTTTGATTAAACTAATTTTTTTTTCGATATTATTAAGGAAGTTGTAAGAATTTAAACTGAAATTTCAAAAAAGAATAAATGATAGTTATTTTTGACATTTGAGAAATAGTTTATTAGTTCTGAGTCATAAATTGGTTTAAGATTTAATCTTTTAAAGGAAATTCGCTATAACTTCACTAGAGAGATAAAAATTTATTTTTATTATTTGATTCTTGAACTAATACCCAAAAGTTTTTGACCATATCTTCTAAACTGAAAAATGATGGTAAATTATTTTTAGCTAACAATTCTGAATTTCGACCAACTTCCTTATCTTCACCAATCAACCAAAAAAATATTGGTTTTGAAGATTGACTAGCAATTTCAATTATTTGATCGACATTACTTAAAACTCTAAATTGTTTCGAACAAAACATCATATTAAAAAGACCTTCAATATCAGGTTCACTTAATACTGCCTTATAAACGGAATTCATTACAGCATCCAGTCCCACCTTATTCATTATAGATTTTTCCATAGCTGGCCATATATCCACAAGTGCGAATCGATTTGGAGGCATCCACTCCGGAAATACATCTTCTAATGTTTTATATGCTTTTTCTCCCAAAACAGGAAAATTTAGACCATATTTTATGGTAAGATCGGCTGAAATTGTACCTGCACCTCCAGAACCGGCAACCATTGAAACATTACCCCATTTAGGCAATTTTTTTCCTGTTTTATACATCATTGAGAAAGTTCTAGCAAACTGAAATAATTCATGGAAGCTATATGCTCTTATTATACCCGCTTGCTTAATTACAGCATCAATTAATTGGGAATTCTCTGCAAGAGCTCCCGTATGGCTTAAAGTTGCTTTCTGACCTTGAGTAGTTACTCCACCCTTTACTAAGATAATTGTCTTATCTGGAATATTTTTAACTTTTCTACATAATTTAATAAATTTAATAGGATCTTTAAATGATTCAAGATATAAAGAAATAACATTAACCGTGGAATCTTCTATTAAATATTCCAAAAATTCTAATTCACTTAAATCAATTTTATTTCCAATTGAACATGAATATCTAAAACCCAGATTAGGATATTTTGACATTAGATACATGAGATATCCCCCATTTAACATTCCCGATTGGCTAATTATTGCAATATTTCCCCTTTTATAATTTGTAAAAACGCCGAATCCAGAAAAAAAGCCCCCTTTTTCATCACCTTCGCTATCACCATTAATTGTTGTGAGCCCCATACAATTTGGTCCTACAATTCTTATTTTCGAGAAATTATCTGTTATTTTCAGAATTTGATCGCTTAATTCAAGACCCTTTTCACCAACTTCCTCAAATCCAGATGCCTCAATAATTGCTCCTTTAATGCCTTTTTTTATACAATCTTTTAATAGACCTGGTATAAGTCGATTTGGAACATAAAAGATAGCAAGATCAACTTCATCTTCAATTTCTAAAACAGATTTCTTAAATTCTAAACCAAACAGTTTACCTTCTGAATTTGGGTTTATAAGATAAACCTTTCCCTTAAAATTATTTTGTATAAGATTATTTACAATGCGATTTCCGCCTTTCATAGGATTTTTTGAAGCGCCTATGACAGCAACAGATCTAGGATGAAGAAACACATTAATTATATCATTATTCATTAACTACATAACACATTTTTTTATTTTATTTTGTTTTACCGAATATTCTCAAATTCAATTTACTGTTTAAATTTATAAAATGAATGATAATAACTAATATTATCTAATAATGCAAAATGAATAATATTAAAAAAAGATTGAAATAAATTAAATAATAAAATTCAATTTGAACTCGTTTTTTACTGATTCTTATTAACTCGAGATAATTCTGCTTTTCTATCCACGAAACCAAGAAATAATTCTCCAGAATTTTTTGGGGGGATGAATTCTTCCTCTATTTCACTTAAGTGCATCGCATCTGAAGGACAGGTTGTAACACAAAGACCACAACCAATGCATCGGTCTCGATTCACAGTAGAAATATTGTTAATAAGGGTCAAGGCATCCATTTGACAACGATCAATACAAGTTCCGCATCCTACGCATAATTCAATATCAACCTCTGCGTAATAACTGGGTGCAAATGCTTCAATTGGACGAACTAATTTCTTGGCATGTACCAAAATATCACAACAACACCCACAACAAGAGCAAATATAACCAGGATCCCTAATATTTGCTGGTTGAAGAACTAAACCATCAGCCTCGTTTTTACGTAAAATTTCAAGGGCTTCTTTTTTACTTATTTTTCGACCCCATCCTTGATCTATAAAAAATTGAGCTCCATTCCCAAATGTCATGCATGTTTCATCCCGAGATGTTTGATTACATGGCTTTCCGATGAGTCTCTTTCCCTTACGGCAAATACAGCTAAACACACAGAATGGACCCTCTTTTTTTTCCATAATTTGTACCAGATCATTATAACTTGCTATATGATGTTCTGGTGTAATGCTTTCTTCTATTGGGATAGTGCGTATCTGGGGTCCCATTTTTACATATTCATCTATGAACGCCTCATCAATATATTGTACGACATCTTCATAATACTCTTTTGTAAGTCGACTTACTTGGTATTCATGCATACCGACTGCAAAGGGAGCATTTCCATAGTATTTCTCATCTTCCATTTTATTGAAATTTATTGACCCCTTATCAACCATGATGTCTAAAATCTTCTCTAATTCCTCGATGGACATCCCAGACTTCTTTACGTATCGATAAATTTTTTTCAAAGGTTTTGGAATGAAACTCAATTTCATGGCAATCTCTGCCTCTTCAGGAGTGAATAAATGTTTTAAAATACGGATATCAACTCCTGATTTCGTCGTAGGAAACCCAATTGGCATTTTATCAAAATGTTTTTGCAATTTACGATATAGATCTAAATTTTCATCACTCATTTCTCCATCATCATAATTAATTTTTAATAGTAATTTGAAGGGAATTCTTATATATTTTACGGGAATTTACACATTTAAATTTTTAAACATCTTTTTATTTCTTTTATAGATTTTAATGTATTCACTGAATAGTTTATCATATATTTTTTTATTATCAATGTTGGGTTTATAGGAATTCTTAACTTTAATTAATTTAATTGCTTCTCCAAAATCTTTGAAAATATCTAAACCTACCATCGCAATTATTGTAGCCCCTCTTACGCTTCCAAAATCAGGCTCATCCATTTGATTGATATTTCTTTCTAATACATCAGCTAAAATCTGGCACCAAATATCTGACTTAGCACCACCACCAATGAAATTAATACTTTCAGTAGTTCCTACTAATTTTTCTACGAATTTTAAACCCCATTTAATGTTAAACGCAATTCCTTCATATAGAGCTCTAAGTAAATCTGCTCTCTCATGATCAAGACTGAGATTATAGAACCCTCCTCTAAGGTTTGGATCATTTATTGGACTTCTTTCTCCATACATCCAAGGTGTGAAAAGAAGGTTTTTCGCTCCAGGCTCAATATTCTCTACAATCGAATCCAGATACTTATAAAGCTCTTTAGGATTTTCTTTATATTTATCTACTTCTTCTCTAAACATTTGGTTTTTAATCCAATCTAAACATGTTGCACCAGTTTCTTGTTTCGATAAACATAAGTAATTATCCATAGCAGAACAAATCGATCCGGTGTAATGCATAAGATCTTTTTTTCTTTCAGAAATGTGAGTAGCGATCCAATCTGCTGTACCTAGACATATATGGATTTGATTATCTAATATCGCTCCCGAACCTATTGCCGCAGCAGTTCCATCAAATGATCCTACAATGACGGGAATTCCTGGTTTCAAACTAAGCTGTTCAGCAGCATTTTTAGTTAATTCGCCAGCTAATTCCGTTGATTTTTTTATCTCAGGCAATTTTTCCTTATCTATTTTAAATTTGTTCAATATTTTTTCTGACCAATTAAATTTATCCGGATTAGAATCCATTAACCAAGCTGTATTAGCTAAATCCCTGGAAATTACTGCTTTATTAGTGCATTTATAAATAACATAATCTTTACAACTTAGAAATTTATAAGTTTTACTATAAATCTCTGGTTCTTTTTCCTTAATCCATAGAATATGTGAAATGGGATCCTTCCCGTTAATTCCTGGAGCACCCCCCGTAATTTTAAGAAACATAAGAAGTGTTCTTAAACCATAGCCGGATATTTTTATTATTCCTTTCGTAAATTTATGTGTTATTATAGACGCACGAGTATCAAGCCAATTAATCGCTCGCATTAAAGGATTACCTTCTCGATCTACAGGAACTGTACAATTTCCTTGACAATCGAAACTTAACGCAGCCACTTCACTTGGATCTAAATCATTTCCTTGAATAATAGTACGAGTTGTCTTTATAACAGAGTTCCACCAATCTTCTGCATCTTGCTCTGCCCATCCTGGTTTTGGATAATACATCGGATATTTCTCAATTGCTTGATAAAGCATGTTTAAATTTAGGTCAAAAAGAGCTGTTTTAATACTAGCCGTTCCCAAATCGTAAGTTAAAATATATTTTCTTTCCATTTTTATCACTTAATTTTCGTTGGATAATGTTAATAAAACTATATTTTTTTTATATTAATTTGAAATCATGTTGAAGATCTTAGCAATTCTATATTTTTTTAAAAATAGATTTTAATTTTTTGCGACCTAATTAAATTAATAAGAAACAAAAATTTTAATGAATAATCATATGAATTCTAGGGAAAGATTAAATACAACACTCGATCATAAGGAACCCGATAAAATTCCTATAGATTTAGGGGGAAATCAATCTAGTATTCACATGAAGGCCTACAGGAGGTTATTAGATTACCTCGAAATTGAAGATAAAAATATGCAATATTCTGATTTCATACAAAATATTGCGTATCCTTGTGAGGAATTATTAGAACGATTTGAAGTTGATACTCGGTATATTCGTCCTTTAGGAAGTCTGTTAGACAATGACTTTAAACCTGAGCAAGAGGGTAAGTATGTTGGGATATATGATCAATTCGGTGTTTTTTGGGGGAATGATGCAGATAAAGATATTGAAGACATTTTATATTATGATCCGGTGATTCATCCTTTTGAAGATCTCAAAACAGTGCAGGAGATAGAAAACTATGAATGGCCTGATGGTAAAGATAAAACATCTTTTAAGGGATTGAAGGAATACGCTAAAAAACTTTATGAAGAAACTAATTTTGCTTTAGTAACTCCTGTTACTGGATGTATTTATGAATATACGACATTTTTATTTGGTTTTATAAAAGCATTAAGATATTTACGGACAAGGCCAGAATTAATAATTGCTGCGATGGAGGGTTTGTTAAAATATTGGATTGATTATAATATAACATATTTGAATGAAGTCGGAGAATATTTGGATGTCGTGTGTATAAATGGTGATTTAGGAGAACAAGCAGGACCAATAATGAATATAAAAACATATGAAGCTATTATCAAACCAATAGAAAAAAGGTTATCCAAGAAGATTCATGAACTCGCTGATGTGAAGATTAATTATCATTGTTGCGGATCAACTTCCTTATTTTTGCCTCATTTTGCAGATATCGGTTATGATATCTATAACCCGGTTCAAATCTCAGCCTATGATATGGAACCTTGTAGTCTTAAAAAGAGATTTGGAGATATAATTACTTTTTGGGGTGGTCTTTGTAATACTCAAAAAACTCTTCCCTTTGGAACACCAAAAGAAATAATTGAAGAAGTAAGATATAATATAAATTGCTTTAAACCCAACGGGGGCTATGTAGCTACTAATATTCACAATATTACTGCTGAAGTCCCTCCAGAAAATATTGTGGCTATGTTTGATACAATAAGGAGGTATAGAGATTACTAATGTTAATAGATATCCATTGTCATATGAATCTTTATTTAATCCCTGAAGATATTATCTCAGATGCTCGACAAGTTGGAGTCGAGAAAATAATTGCTGTTGCTATGAGTGCTTTAAGCCAAAAAAGAATCTTAGAACTTAGTGAGAAATTTGATGCTGTTTACCCGGCTCTTGGAATTCATCCGCAAGAAGTTCAAGAAAATAAAAATATTCATAAAGAATTGGATGAAATTATTGATTTTATCACTATCCATAGCGAAAAATTATGTGCAATCGGAGAAATTGGAATGGATCACTATTTTGTAAAGGATAATACCTTATGGCCTTTACAGGAAAAAATATTTAAAACTATGCTGGAATTAGCTCAAAAATTTAAATTGCCTGTAAATCTACATGTGAAAGGAGCTGAAAAAGAAGTATTTGAAATATTACCCGCTTACAATCTACCTAATGTTAATATTCATTGGTATTCTGGACCACAAGATCTAGTAAAAACTGGTTTGGATAGAGCTTACTTTTTTTCAGTAACTCCAGCAATCGAATATTCACCTCCTGTTAAGAAAACCGTAGAACTTTGTGATTCCTCGAATCTTTTATTAGAAAGCGATGGACCCGTCAGATATCGTAATCAAACTGGAACTCCCTCGATGATTCCAGGTGTGTTAAATCAAATATCTAAAATTAAGAAAATTCCTATTAATGACTTAAAATCTCAGATTTTGGAAAATACTAAAAAAATCTTTCCAAAAATTTTTTGAATTTTAATTTCAGTCAGAAATTTAATATTAAATTAAATTTCCTATATAAATCCTCAAATATATACAACTTATGTGTCTTTGAGAATGGTTATTATTCAATTTAAGATTTTGACCCCCCTTTTATAAAATTGAAATAAACTAAAACAATATTTAAATAAATGTTACATTTAATTATTATTTAAAAAAAAAATAATACATGGTATTTCAAATATATTTAATTTGGGTAAATAATTATGGAAGAGTCTCAAAAGGAAACTTTATTTTCAACTTTAAAAGATGTATTTGATAGTGTAGTAGAAGATAAACGAAAAAATCCTAAAAATTTAAAGACACTTAATAAATTTAAGGCGATAATAAATGTTGGTTTTCAAATTGAAAAGGATTACTATTTTTGGACCAATTTGATGGCAGAAAATGGTAATTTTACCTTCTCAAGAGATAAATCAGACGATTATGATTTGGCATTAAAAGCAGCTCCAGAAGATATAATGTCTTTTATTAGCGGGGACTATTCAACCTTACACATGTTAACTAAAAAGAATGAGTTTGGATATAGAAAATTACGATTTGAAAAGGGAAGCGATGGGAAGCGTCATCTCGGGATTTTATTAAAACTTCCAAAAATTCTTGTTTTAGATAAGATAAAGTAAACAAAATAGAATTCATTCACTTTTTTATTTCTTAATACTTTTTTTTATTTTAGAAAAAGAAAATTTAGTCTAATTGGGTTAATCTTAATTCTGTAATAACATTTAATATTAAAAAATAATATGCAAAACAAGAATTAAGAAAATATAAAATAAAAAAAAAAATTTATAATTTACCAATATTGCGTGTCAATATTAGCTGAAGTATTTACCATCTCTTTTGCAGCTTTTGTAGCCCTTAATACTTTTGCCATATCGCCTTGAAGTTTCGCTTGTCCTTTCAACAACGCTTTAACAGCATCCAATTCTTTCTTTAATATCTTTTCCCAGTTATCATAGGTTGCAGAATAGATAAATTCAACTCCAATGATGCCTTCTGGAGCCTTTTCTCCTGGTTTTACAAGTTGAGTTTTATCTCCCTCTTTTAAGATTTTAGCTCCGGTACAATCACCATGGTATAGTCCTATCCACATTTCTATTTTATGGTCTAAATTTCCGCCTGGCTCAACTACAAAAATATAATCTCCTTCCCACCCATTGGGTGGAAAACCTTTGGGTCCAGCCGCTGCCCTATAATCCTCGTTTTCATTTAGTGCTTTAGCATATTGTTCAGCCCACTCATCTGTAGCAAATTTTGCCATAACATTCACTCATTTTTTTTTTAAATATTTTGAATAATTATTTAATCTTAGTATTTTTAAATTTTTTATTTTTTTAAATTTAATTTAATAAAAATTCTAATAAATAATTTAAATTTTCATTTTAGATGTATTGTTTTTTCATAATTATTATTTAATTTCTTCTCTCGCTTTCATCTTATCGATTTCTTCTTCTCTGAGTTTTCTCTTTAAGATTTTCATAGCAAGGGTTTTAGGCAGATCTTTCTTAAATTCAACAGACTTCGGTATAGCGTATGGTGGAAGCTTCTCTTTACAGTATTCAATTATTTCTTCAGAAGTAACTTTACCTTCGAACTCTGGTTTTAATGTTATGAAAGCTTTTACCCTTTCACTTCCTGGGCGGTCTGGATCTGGAATTCCAATAACTCCTACCTCACTGACACCTGGATATTCATATAAAACATCGTCAACTACCCTCGAATAAACTTTCATCCCTGATACATTAATCATATCTTTGATACGGTCAACGATATAGAAAAAGCCATCTTCATCCATTTTTCCAATATCACCCATAGCAAGCCACCCATCTTTGGTTAAACCTTTACCTGGCGTTGGCCAATAACCTTTCATTACTTGCGGACCACGGATCCATATTTCACCGGTTTCCCCAATTGGGACTTCCTCACCAGTCTCATGGTTTACAATTTTAACTTCCGTATCAGGCACTGGTATTCCAATAGATCTTTTAACTTTTGAAACAAATCCAGTAACTTTTGAAAGTGCTGTAAGATTTAAGTGAGTACCCCCCGTTGTTTCTGTCGCACCATAGCCTTCACCCATTGGAACTCCAATTTTCTTCTCAAACTTTTTAGCAACCTCTTCAGGAAGAGCAGCAGCAGCAGAAAAGAAAAAAACTGGCAATCTCTGAATATCTTTAGTAAGAAATAACATAAAATGGGTCGGAACGCCAATGATCATAAACGGACGATATTTTTTTATTATTTCAATCATTTTATCAATATCTCTTGGATCCATTAAAAATATGCGAATACCCCAAGAAATGGAAGCATGTACAGCCCAATGTCCATATTGATGGAAAATAGGAACACATATTACTAAAGAAGCTTTTCCTTTGACTGCCGGTGTTAAAGGATGCATCATCCAATGTAATGTCTGAATCACATTTGTGGTTATGTTGTAATGAGTTTGCATGGTGCCTTTAGGGATTCCAGTTGTGCCCCCAGTAAATGGCAATAGTGCCAAGTCTTCTGTGGGATTTATTTCAACTTTTGGAGGTTTAGGCTCATATTTTTCTATTAAGTCTTCTAGTAGATAAGCACCAGTTACTTCTATCATTTCAGGTAAGGAATAATCAGGAAATAATTTTGTCGGTGTATAAATTATTGTCTTAAGTTTTGCTTTATCTTTTATTTCATTAACCAGCTTGAGACGCCGATAAGAGCAGATTATTGTTTCAGTTCCAGATTCATCTAGTTCGTACAACACATCGGGAGCTTTGTGTAATATACTAAGTGGAACATGCACTGCCCCTAATCTCATTAATGCAAAATCACATATGATGAACTGGGGACAATTTGGAAGAATTGTCGCAACTTTATCACCTTTCTTCACACCTAAATCCGCAAATGCGGTAGCTAACTTATCCACATCGACCTTTAAATCTTCATAAGTCATTTCCTTATCTAAATAGACGCATGCAACATTGCTAGAATAGTTAGTCGCAGCGTCTTCGAGAAACTGGTAAACAGACATTTTAGGATATGGCTCCATGGTTTTTGGGAGTTTGGATGGTCCCACGAAATAGCTTTTAAACCAAGGTTTATCAGCGTATGTTATTTTTTTTTCTTCAACCAAACGTTTCACCTATTTTATATCAGATTTTTAAGTTTTATCTCTATTAAATTTGAGAAATAACCCAATCTAATCCGAGTTCTTTTAATTTCTCAGGAGTTGGTTTACCATTCTTGTCCCATCCTCGATACTCGTAATAAGCGTCTAAGAGTGGGTCTAAATTAACTACTTGTCCTTCAGCAGGTCCTTCGGGCATTGGTTCCTCTAATAAACGTGGTGGAAGTGTATCATCAGATCGAGTTATCCCTTCTCTTATATTAAAAATTCTTGCAAGATTATAGATTCTTTCACCTGTTTTTCTAAAGTCTTCTTCAGTAAATTCATAGCCCATAAGCTTCGCTATCAAGGATGCCCAATCTTCTCCAGTTAAAACCATTCCCATAAATTTACATCCACCGATAGCATCAAAAATACCAAATGCATCTTCAAATTCTTTGACAATTTTAGTTGTTTCCGGAATTTCTTTGAGTGGATCTCCAATATCAGCCTCATCAACGATTAAGAAAGGCATTGCTAAGAAAGCTGGACCTTCTATGTAAGCTGTAATATGATCTCCACCTCTATTTGCAGTAGCAAATGCTAACCCAGTTATCTTAGCAGCTCTGCTATCGTAGGCTGGAAGTTCTAAACCTTTAACCTGCATAGCAAACTTAATAGAATCTTTACCCAGTTTCTCTGCCATCCTTTTTGTGCCTTCAGCTAACATATCTCCAATACCTTCCCTTTTACCTATTTTATGAACAAGATCTATAATGAGATCTGCATTACCCCAATTTAATTCTAATCCGCTCGTGTCTTCTTTGGTCAAAATTCCTTTATCATAACACTCCATGGCAAAACCGATTGTATTTCCGGTAGAAATCGTGTCGAGACCATATTCATTACATAGAAAATGCGCTAAAGTAATCGCCTCTAAATTATCAACTTCACACATACTGCCTAAAGCTCCTAGTGATTCATATTCAGGTCCCTCTCCTTTACTTTTATAAGGTCCTTCTTTAATTTCACAAATACGGCCACAAGCAATTGGACATGCAAAGCAAGGTTTTCGATCAACAAGAATTGTTTCATTAATTGTAGTTCCATTTATTTTATCTGCACCTTTAAAGACACCAGTTTGCCAATTTTTTGTGGGGAACCCACCTAAATTATTCGTTATATCAACCACAGCAGCTGTTCCATATACTTCAATGGTCATTTTCAATAAACTCTGATTAACCCACTCATACCTTTGCTTGGCTTCTTCCCTATATTGATCTGGATTAGCCACTTCGATCTTTATTGTCCCTCTTGAAGCAATTGCTTTCAAGTTCTTTGAACCCATTACGGCTCCCATACCACATCTTCCAGCAGCTCGACCATAGTATGGCGCATCACAATCATTCATGACTGCTGCGTATTTAACTTGATTTTCTCCAGCAATACCTATACAAGATACATTAAACTTTTCACCAAGTTCCTCTTTGATCAATCTTGTAGTTTCTGAAGTATTTTTACCCCATAGATGCTTGGCATCCTTAAGTTCGGCTTTTCCCTCGTCTGTAACAAGATAGACTGGTTTTGGCGATATACCCTCGAATATAACTCCATCAAAACCTGATCTCTTAAAATCTCGCCCCCAATAACCAGCTGAATTTGCCTGTCCCCATACACCAGTGAGTGGAGATTTAGCGACAACACTGTATCTTCCGGTACTTGGAGATGTAGTACCTGTCAAGGGACCAGTCATGAATATTAACTTGTTTTCTGAACCCAATGGATCTATTCCTTTTTTAACTTCATCAAAGAGATATTTAGTCGCTAGTCCAGACCCACCTAAATACATTTTTAAAGTATTCTCATCAGGAAATTCTTCAGTTATTTTTCCACTTGATAAATCTATTCTCAATATCTTTCCCATATATCCATACATATTCAATTCTCCATTAATAACGTCTTTATTTATTATATTTTTTTTTTTAGTTATTTTATTGTTCTAAAATTATTTAATAATTTCATCTTTTCATATATAAATTTATTTTGATTTTTTTTTAAATAGCGTTATATATCTATGGATGGACCAAATAAGTGCATATGATAAAAATTAACAACAAATTATTGATTAATTCTCAGAGTTATTTAATAATCGTGTAGAATTTAGAACTTTTTGAATATTATTTCATAAAATTTTTTTGCGAAAATAAATGCCAATGAATCTCTAGGTATATTCATTAGTGATCTACCCTTCAAATTGAATTCTGCAACATTCTGATCGTATGGAATTATTCCTGCATATTTAACTCTGATCTCTTTTGAAAAATCGGTAAGTTGTTGTTCCAATTTTGCATTAAATCTATTTCCCACTAAAAAAACATCTTTAAACGATATATTAATTTCTTCAATTAGTTCTTTAATGCGGCGAGACGTCCCAAATCCCATTTTAGATGGATCTGTTACAATTAAAAGGATATCAGCAAATCTGTCGGTTCTTCGGCTAAGATGTTCAAATCCTGCGCAGAAATCAATAAGAATAAAATCATACATCTTAGTTAGAGATTCAATTATTATGGCGGCAAAACTATCGAGGGAGCAATAACAACCCTCACCTTTTGTTCGTCCCATAATAAGCATATCAAAACCATTCTGGTTGACAATACTCTCCCAGATTTCACCCTCTAAAAGTTTTCCGTAGAATTGTTTTCCTAACTCTATCTCGTCTTTCTTTTTATCTAGAATCATCCCTAAAGTGGTCTTTCCCTTCAATTCAATCCCAAGAACGTCTGGTAAACTCATAGCGGGGTCTGCATCTATCACAAGAATATCCTTTTTACCAGATTCCAATAACATTTTCAATAATAATGCAGTTATTGTTGTCTTTCCCGCACCCCCCTTACCAGAAACTGATAATGTTATTGCCTTTCGAGAAATCATAATTTTTCCCTTTTTGTTTTTCCTCAAATGCTATCTATTGACTTGTAGAGAAGATTCTCCTTGATAATAACTTCGCAGAGATTCGCATATACTTTTAAGTTAGTGACTGTTTTTAACTCTGACGGAAGCAGTTCTTTAAAAAATCCTACTTTTTCGTAGAAGATCAGGATACCTACACCTTTTTCAAGGCATAAATCCATAAATTCCTCGTCAACTGGGTAGGGAAAAATAAAATACATCTTATTATAACATCCGTCGAAGTCGCTCAGCCTTTTTAAGAAATCCATACATTCCCTGTACCTACAATGCGCCATCACACAATCCTTAGAGGGAATCCTGTAATCTTTAACCCTCCAGAGAACTCTGTCGCTCTCATTTTTCTTTTCCACCCATCCTTCTTCACAAATCTCATCCAATGCGGAGCTAATAAACGAATTATCTGAATCTGTTTCTATTGCTATCTCCTCGGTACTCTTCCACCCCTGATCTATTAATGTATATAGGATACCTGAGGGAATAAAATATTTACTTTTAATCCTCTTCTTCAGGTCAGAAAGTCTAGGCATGATACAAACTATATCCACAGGATCTAATCCCTGAGTCTCGAGATTCCGTCTTAAAAAATAACCCCGTGAAGAGAAATAGGCTGCTGTAGCAGCACAAAGACTTTTTGTACTTATAGCATTAGTCAAGTATATACACTAAAAAAAAAATTGTTAATTAAATTTATAAAAACTTTCTAGCTGGGAATAGTGATATTGAGAGCGCTATTTGGACAAACTTCAATACACAATTTACACGTAGGATAAGTACACATAACACGACATGTTGAGACAACGGTCCAATCTTTAGGCGGATTGGGTGGCTCTGGAGTCTCCATAGGTCTATAAGCTAACACATTATAAGGGCAGATTTTTATGCACTTTAGACAAACACTTGGATCTCCACATTTTTCTTTATCATAGTTTATTATAGGTCTTATTGTTACCATTTTTTTAATCTCACCACACATTTATTAATTGGGGAATTTCTTCACGAGGTATAAGTGTTATAGCATCATTTGGGCATACTGTTCGACATAAACCACAGCCAAAGCACTGCATCTGATTTACAACCACTTTTCCACTAGATGGTGAGTATTTTAAGGCCCCGAATTTGCACCTAACCTGGCATCTCGGTGTACCACCACATCCATTACATTTATTGGGATCCACAAGGGAAACGTTCTCTCCCTTTCTATAGGTATCAACTATGTTATAATGGAACCTTGCTCTTAGTGCGATGCAGTATGGATACTCACAATTGCAGAGCATAACTGGAACTGGAGCCGGACACCAGAAAATTCCATGAAAACAGCCTTCCTTGTCAAATTCCCTTACCATTTTTTTGGCCTCTTCCTTAGAAACCATTTTGTTCGGAGTATCCCAGGACACATTTTCCTGTAAAGGTTTCGCCGCTGGTCTAAGGAACATACAAGACATTTTTTTTATTCCACCGTAATATTTCCGGCATATGCATGGAAGCACGAAAATATCCCCTTCATTTAGATCAATTATCTTCTCAGCATCCTCAAGAGGAACTATTTGTCCTCCGACTGCTTTATCCATCAGATCTGGCAACCCTTCACGCATAGTACGAGCATTGTCATCATCCAAGTCTTGGAAAACCCCATCTATATTTTCCCCGAAGCCTATATCATATTTAAAGCGTTGCGCAGTAGTCATAATTTCCTGGATTGTACCCTTTACGCCAAGAAGCTGCCCTACCATAGTGTCTTCCATTTTTACTTTTGTTGATTCACCGTAGATGACTTCATCACTGTAATTTTTTGGATTTAGATACCACTTAGTTCCATCTCCGTATTTAATACAATGTCTACACATTTTTTTCCCTTTTTGTTTGTTTATTTTATTTTTATTTATTTTTTTATTTGTATAGTTTTCATATATAAATCTTTACTTTTTATTTAATTATTTCCCAAACTAATTCAACAAGGTCATACATTTTTAAATCTAGATTGTTCACTTCGATTGCGTCATTTAGATTCCGCCAGCAGAAAGGACAAGTAGACACTAAAGCTTGTGCGCCTGTTTTCACAGCTTCATCACATCTTTCCTTAGCAGCAAACAACGCTAAATCATTGAAACTAGATTTCACTCCTCCTCCAGCCCCACAACACCAAGCATTTTCCTTAATTCGCTCCATTTCAACCAGTTTAATACCAGGAATTTTCTCTAACATCTCTCGGGGTGAATCGTATATTCCCATGTGTCGTCCGATGTGACATGGGTCATGGTATGTTATCGTTCTGTTAATACTTTTTTCGAGTTTTAATTCTCCTTTGTTTAATAAATCCAAAAGGAAATCAGGGAAATGAATAATTTCAAAATCGTAATCCAACTCGTATCTCTCTTTGTAATCTTTAGCCAACATTCTATAACATCCAGCACAGGATGTTACAACTCGTTTAGCACCGGTTTTTTTCATTATCTCAATATTATGCTCTGCGCACTCCTTTGCGATTTTGGATTGTCCAGTTCTCTGTAGTGGGGAGCCACAACACCATTCATCCTTTGAAATTGTAAAGTTGATACCTAATTTTTTTAAAATATTTGCGGTGGCTGATGCAATATTCTTCTGTCTATAAGAAGACGTACAACCTACAAAATATATTATATCTGCTTTTTCAGGTAATTCGGATTTATCGAATGGGAGCCAATTCAGTCTATCCTCGTGAGATTCCAAATAAGGATTGTGTTCTTTTTTAGTCCATTCTCCAAACTCCTTTTGTTTCGGCATAGGTCCCAATCCAGCTTCTACAACCCTCTCTCTCAAAGTTTCAATTATCTCTGTTATATGCTCCTTAAGTATATCTGTTTGGCATTGGATTTCGCAGTTTCCACATAAAGTACAACTATAGATTATCTTTAGAAGTTCAGGATCATCCAATTCCAACTTTCCTTCAGTTATTCCTCTGGCGATCCACATTTTACCACTAGGAAAGTATGGTTCAAACCCATATTTTTCACCTGCAGGACAAACTGTTAACCAATCAGGAATACTTTTTTCCCATAATTTAAGTTTGTATACATTATGGCAAGTTCCACATCTGGTACACATATGTGTCCAATTTTCTATTTCAGTCATAATCCCCACCTTCCTGGATTCATTATACGGTTGGGGTCTAATGAATTCTTAATCTTTTTCATGAATAGTGCGAAATTTGGGTCACTTCTCTCTAATATCATTTTAGCAATCTCTACTGGCGTCTTATAAGGTATATATCCAATATCCATTAACTCTTTTGCCATTTCTCTAATAAGGACTCTGGTTTCTCTCACTTCTTCTGCATTTGATCTATCAAAGCCAATGAGGGTTCTCATCGCTCCAAAATGTCCATTTTTAAAAGTTTTTGCATAAAGCCATGGAGTAAATCTAGGATGTCTTGAAAAAACTTCATTTGCAACATTCCAGGCCGTTTCATACTGACTGCAAGGACCATAAGCACCAATCCAAGTTAAACCACCGGGTCCGTGAGTAAATAATCCTGCAAAAGTCATAGGGACATCAAGAACTTTAGTTATCCCATCTCCTACATCTTTATAGTCCCAGAGACCGCATTCATATTTTTTGGCAAGAGATTCTATAATTTCCTCTTTTGCTTCTAATTCTTTTATCGTATTCACCGCTGAGTAATCCATTTCTAAATATATGGTTGGTGCAGACTCATCTTTCTCACTTCCAGCAATTTCTCTTGGCATTTGAATTACCGCAAAAGCCAATCCCCAATTAAACATGATGATATTATCACAAATTTGTGCTCTACCTAACTCTTCCATTAATTGAAAAGATTCATGTATCTCATCTGACATAATCATCTTAATACCTGTATAAGCGGGTTTAGGATCGAGTTGAACCGCAATCTTAGTAACAATACCAGTCATACCTTGCCAAGAAGTAAAAAGTCCGATTAGATCAGGCAGAGGATTGCGACTAAACCAATATTTGCTTGTGGCACAAGATCCTACCTTTACAATTTCACCCGTTGGAAGTACCGCCTCGAGACCATTAATAAATGCAACTGTGGTCCCATATTTTGCAGATAATGTGACAAGTCCTTCTAAAAGTACGTTAGGAACGACTCCTGCTGCTGGTGTAGCATAAGTATAAGTAAAAATTAAATTTGGATGATTTTTATCAAGATAATCTTTTATATCTGCGAAAGTAACTCCAGCTTCTATAATTGCATACTGATCCCGCTCATTTACCTCTAATATTTTATTCATTCTCTTCAGATCAACAATAATACCTCCCTCAAGTGGAATTGTAAGACCTCCTAAGTTGCTACCTGACACGAATGGAACTATAGGTATTTTTTCTCTGTTAGCTAGTAGAATTATTTTCTGAACTTCATCAACAGTTATGGGTGCCACTACAAATTCAGGCATATGGGGGACATTTTCGGTCATATCCCCCGAATAGACAAATAAACTTGCAGACTTATCCATTACATATTCTTCACCCACAATATCAATCAATTCTTTAAATATTGCCCCGTGATTTGGAACCTTCTTATGAATCACTAATTCTTTACCCTCTTCACCAACTGTTTTTTCTATTTCAACCATTGATTTTTTCACTTTAATTTTGATATAAAATAAAAATTATAATCACTATATTCAACGATTTAGTTTAAAAGAGTTTTAATACTAATAATATTATCAACGGTCTTAGATCTTTTTTAACATAGTTGATATTTTTAATGATTTTGCATTATTTCTAACTTTAGGACATCTTTATTAATTATCTTTCAATTAACTCTTTACAAATTACAAAAATCTAAATAATATTTTATAATAAGTGATCATATTCATTTTTAGAAAAGAAAAAGAAGTAAAATTCACTATGGCAAACATGAATTTTAATAAAAAGATATTTTTTGGAAGAAATATTATCACCGTAAATCCCCTCCAACCAATTGCAGAAGCGGTTGGAATTATTGATGAGAAAATCACTGCAGTCGGAGAGCTTGAAGAAGTTAAGAAAAATATGGGAAAAAATATTGAAACAATTGATTTGAATGGAAAAACATTACTTCCGGGATTTATTGATTCACATATTCATCCAATTTTGTTTTTATTTTTCTTCTTAAATCTTGATCTATCCAAAATCCGAAGTTTAAAAGAACTTCAAGATCTATTAAAAGAAACAGTTGAAAATAAAAAACCAAGGGAATGGATATTTGGATTGAGTTTAAAAGAAGAAAATTTTGATATTCCTAAATTACCAACTCGATGGGATTTGGATCTGGTTTCTCCTGATAACCCTATTTTTCTATTGAGATATGATGGACATATAGGAATAGCTAATAGTATGGCACTAGAATTTGCAAATATCAACATTGATACTGTCCCTCCCGAAGGTGGTGAAATTCGAAAAAATGAAAATGGAGAACTTACAGGCGTTTTATCTGAGACAGCTTTACCTTTTATATCCTCTAAAATATCTTTTCCTAATCCTGATGAAATTAAGGCTACATCTTCGGAAGTCTTTCAAGTTTTAGCAAGTAAAGGTATTACTAGCGTCCATGGAATTGTTCAAATGGAAAAAGGTGGTGAATTAGGCAATTTAGGAGGTATAGAAATACCAATTCTAAAAACTATTATTGATAAAGTTCTACAGAATTGGTACCTTATGATTTCCGCTATTAACCCTAAAAAAATAAAAAGAATTAAAAAGCCACCGCTAGATGAAGGAAAGGAAGATGGAAAATTCAAAGTAAATTGCCTTAAACTATTTGCAGATGGTACCTTTGGTGCTGCTACAGCTTGTATGTTCGAACCATTTTCGGATCAACCAGAGAAAATTGGTTTTTTAGTTATTGACGAAGAAGCGCTTTATAATCGAATGAAAATTGCTCACAATCTCGGGTTCCAAATTGCAATTCATGCAATTGGTGATAAGGGAAATAAAATTGTTGTAGATTTATATAAAAGACTTTTAAAAGAATTCCCTCGGAAAGATCATCGTCATAGAATTGAACACGCTTCTATGCTAACTTCTGACGTTATTAAAGACATGAAAGAATTAGGATTAATCTGTTCTTCTCAACCCCCTTTTATAAATTCTGAATACACATGGTTGGAAATGAGATTAGGTAAACAGCGTTGTAAATACACTTATCCATTAAAATCTGTGGTTGATGCTGATGTTGTTTTTACTGCGGGTTCAGATTGTCCAGTTGAAGATCCAGACGTTATTTTAGGACTTCATGCGTTAGTAAATCGAAATGGGTTTATCCCTGAAGAATGTTTGTCTATGGAAGAAGCACTTAAAGCCTATACTATTAATGGTGCATTCGCAGCCTTTGAGGAGAATATAAAAGGAAGCCTTGAGCCAGGAAAATTGGCTGATTTAGTAATTCTAAATAAAAATCCTCTTGAAGTTTCGAAAGACCAAATAAAAGAAATTCAGGTAATCGAAACTATTATACGCGGAAAAACTGTCTATAAGAAAAAATAAAATCGGAAGAAAAAAGCAATCTATTTATTTACAAGTAGTTATACTCTTTAAGCTTCTTAATAATTTTTGGTTGTAATTCATTGCGATTTTCCATTATTTTAAATATATCTATCAAGTCTTTTACTGTATCTCCGTATATATGCAATGAATTACTAAAATCTAAATAATGTCCCATTCCAACATTTAATTCATCAGCAATATATTTTTGAATTCTAACCATCCCATTTACGTTTGCTTCCCATGCTCTAAATAAATCCCGACTTCTCCAACATGTCTGCAATAAGAGTTCATCGTTCTTTATACGGAAAAATAATCTCTGTAGACAGGGAGGGTCTTCAGAATAAGGATCAATATAGGGTCTCCATGTTGTTGCTTGTGCTCTCCGGGTATATGGTTTATCTTTTAATTTTTTTATTATATAATCTATCTGATTAATCCTTGGTAAATCCAATACACTTAGAATAATGTTATTTATTCCTATCTGTTCGCTTATCTCTTTACTGAGATCTAGTTCAAGCCCATTTGGTAACTTCCAGATTTCAGTTTCTCTAGAAGTGATAACTTTTTTGGCAAATTTCAATTTTTCTTGAGATTTTACCTTATTTTTATCAATTAAATTAACCACATAATCTTTCTTTTCAGAATCTTCTAAAGAAAACGCTGCATAGTTATAAATTCTGTCATGATATGAATATGGAAAGCTTTTAGATGAGTCCCATAGATAGTGATCATGAACACCTTCCATTATTTCCTCAATATATCCGCTCTGTATAGAACCAATGAGAAATGTATCAGCCATAACTCCATATACTTCATAAGAATTTCCAAATTTTGACTTGATTTTTATTATTTTGTCTTTTCTTTTTATTGGCTTACTCATTGGTTTTTTTACTTCAATTAATACTGTTGCATCTTTAGAAGGCGGTGTGTCTAGTTTATCATATTCAGTCTTGATATCATCTCCCTCACATAAAACTTCGGTTAAGGAGGAAAGCCATGCTTCACCAATACTCTGTTCTGAAATATAGATTATTTTTGCCATAATGATTAAATAAAAACCCTAAATTATTTTATTTTAATTATTAGAGTTTTAATACAAAATGGTTTTTCTTCAAAAAAAGAAAAAATTAAGGATCTTTTTTAATTCATATCGATTAATAAAAGATTCAGAATTTTTAGCCGTTTTTTAAGCTCTTAAAAATAGTTAAATAATAATAAATCATATTTGATCAATATAAAGATTCTCTAACGCTTTAGAAACCTCTGGAGTAATGTGATGCTCAATCCCACAGCACAAATTTTCTAATAATAATGCATCCTTTAATTTCAAGACATCCTTAAAAAAATGTTTTAAATGATTATATTTATCAATAATATTTTGAGCAACTATTTTTCCTTTTGAGGTTAATCTTAACGATTTTCTAGGCTTCCAATTTATAAAATCTTTCTGTTTTAATTTATGCAGTATGCTGGTTACCGATGATGGTTTAACCCCTAAAAAATCGGATATTTCCGAATTGGAGACCCAGCCACCTCTATTTTTTTTCGAAATAAAATAAATAGCTTTTAAATAATTTTCAAAACTTTCGGATATTTTATCCATACTTATTCTTCAACCTTATACCCATATCAAACTTTATGCATACATAGGAATTAAATAATAAGCACAATAGCATAACCGTCTTAATAGGTATTAAATACTTTTTTATTATTTTCTTAATTTTCTAGTATTAATAAGGAAAATTTTTTATAAAAAGTTTTTGAATAATTATTCAAAAAACATTTGATCTTTTTATTATATTTTATAACTTTTTTGAAAAATTAAGAATTTTTAATAAGTTTTTAATCATTAAATTAGCCTCTATTCATATTTCAATTCAATAGGCATTTAAAATGATTCACAACATATTTATAAAACGAAAGGATTATCATTAAAAGAAATGAATAATTATTCACAACTAAAAGTAGATAAAAAATAATTAATAAAATCGTAAAAAGATGAGATAATATTACACAAGAACATATTGACCAGAAAAAAAAGGCAATGGATGAAAGATTGGAAAATATTAAGAAAAATATGGAGATGATAAAGCATAAGATCGTCGTTATTTCTGGTAAAGGAGGTGTAGGAAAAACTACCGTTGCTGTCAATCTTGCAATCAGTTTAGCTAGCGTAGGTTTAAGGATAGGAATACTAGATGTCGACATTACAGGTCCTAATGTAGTAAAGATGTTAGGTATAAATCCAGAATTAAAACCAAGGATTGATCCAGAAGCTAATAAATTTCATCCCATTGATGGACCTCTAAACATAAAAGTATTAAGTATGGCTTTTTTAACAAAAAATCCAGATGAACCCGTTATTTGGAGAGGTCCTATGAAGATGATTGCACTAAGACAATTTTTAGGAGATGCTATATGGGGGGAACTCGATTATTTAGTGTGTGATTTGCCCCCAGGAACTTCTGATGAGATTTTAGATATTTTACAATTAATTCCAGATGAGAATGTAATTGTGGTAACAACTCCGCAAGAGGTGGCATTAATGGACGCTCGAAAAACGATTAAAATGGCTCAAGTAATGGAAAGGAATGTACTTGGAATTATTGAAAACATGTCTGGATTTAAATGCCCAAAATGTGGTGAGTTTATAGAAATTTTTGGAAGTGGAGGCGCAGAAAAAGCTGTAAAAGATTTTGGTATCAGATTGCTAGGTAAAATTCCTTTCGAAACAGAAATAGGTCAGCAAGGCGATCAAGGACTACCTTTTACTCTGAAATATCCTAATTCTGAAAGTGGAAAAGCTTTTAAAGCGACTGTAAATAAAATTCGAAAAATTATAGAAAAATAAAGATATAAAATTAAATTTAAGAATTAGTAAAAAGAAAATGACTAAAGATAGTTTTGATAAACATGAAGACAAGCTTTAAAAAGAAATTATGAAAGAAGAAAGAGAAGTTTTTAATGAGTATATTGTTGATTTATCCCACAATCCAAGAAATTTTGGCAAGCTTCCAGATAAAGAAATATCAGTTTCACAATCTTATACAGGTCCATGTGGAGATTCAATGCAATTCTTCTTAAAAATTAATGATAATATAATCAAGAAAGCAAATTTTATTTCTGATGGATGCGAAGCTTGTATTGCAACAGCAAGCCAAACAATGCTTCTTATTGAGGGAAAACCTATAGATTATGCAGAAAAGTTAAATTCCGAAGACATTGATAAAGCTTTGAAAGGATTACCAGAAGATCATAAGCATTGCACAGAATTAGCAGTAAGAACTCTAAAACGTGCAATTCAAAAATATAAAAAGAATGAGGATTAAAAGAAAAATGAATATAAATTATTGCCAAAAAGAAGAAAAGCATCAATTTCCAAAGAGGAAGTTAATTTGAATTATTATTTTTTAAATATACAAAAATTTTATGACTTTTATAGTATTTAAAATTTATAACAATGAATAAAATGGTAATTACATATATTTCTGGCAGTCCTAGGAAAAAAAGTAATACAGATTATCTTTTAAATACTGCACTATCTATTACGGATGGCTATTTTTTAAAACTTACTGATTATCAAATTGAACCTTGTAGAGCTTGTGAGGGATGTATAAAGTCAAGTAAATGCGTAATTGATGATGATATGAGTAATAAAATTCTACCAATACTCCTCGAGAGCGATGTAATTGTTTTAGGAAGCCCTGTTTATTTTAATAATATATCAGCTCAGCTCAAAGCTTTTATAGATCGAACTTGGAGCATTAGAGAGCAACTTAAAAATAAAATTGGTGGTGCTATTGTTGTGGGTAAAAAATATGGATTAGAAAGTGCAATTTCTGCGATGACAGCTTTCTTTCTTAAACATGAAATGATCCCAGCAAATAGAGGTGTCTGTGGTATAGCTTATTCAGAAGAAGAAATAAAGCAAGATTCCGAAGCTATAGACTCTGCGAGAAGACTCGGTAATCGTATTCTTGAACTTTATAAAATATTAAAATTATAAAGCATATAAAATTTAAAATACAAGTCTGATTTAAATGAATAAGTTAATTCTTATTCTTACACATATAAAAGTATTACTTACTCAAGTAAAGAAAATATATTTAAAAATATTTTGTAATGATTTTAAATCTATTTTAAGGAAAATATCTTAAAGATTATACTAATGAAGTATGTATATGGACCTGTTCCCAGCAGGAGATTAGGAAGCTCATTAGGAATTGATCCAATCCCTTCAAAAACTTGTAATTATCAATGTATTTATTGTCAATTAGGAAGAACCACTAATTTTACCAATGAACGTAAGAATTTCTTTCCAAAAAATGAAATCATTGCAGAAATGAAAACTGCTATTAAACAAAATGAAAACAATATAGATTACATTACATTTGTAGGAAGCGGTGAACCTACTTTATATAGAGATTTGGGAGCATTAATTTTAAAGGTAAAAGAGTTTTCTAAGAAGCCAGTCTGCGTAATTACTAACGGTGCTTTATTATATGACTTAGAGGTTAGAAATATTCTTATGCTTGCCGATGTTGTTTTACCTAGCTTAGATGCAGGAGATGAAAAATCGTTTATTAAGATAAATCGACCACACCCATCAATTAAATTTGATGCTATGATTCAAGGGTTTATAGACTTTCGAAAAAACTTCAAAGGTAAGTTTTGGATAGAAATAATGATAATGAAGGGAATTAATGATTCTAAAGAAGAATTATTAAAGATTAAAGAGAAAATTGATTTAATAAAGCCTGACAGAATCGATATAAATGTTCCAATAAGACCTCCTGTTGAAGAATGGGTTAAAATTCCTGATAAAAATATTATTTCACTATTAAATGAAATTTTTGGGGAATATTACGACATTAATTTTCCGGAAATCGGAAAATTCGGTTTTTATTCTTCAGATTTCGAAAAGGAAGTATTATCTATAATCGAGCGACATCCTATGAGACAAGAACAAATTCTTGAAACATTTTCTTCTAATAATTTTAATAAAGATGAAATTTTATTGGGGTTAGAAAATCTAGAGTCGAAGAAAAAGATAAAAAAAATATTATATGGTCAAAAAATTTTTTGGAAATTACTTTAATTCTAAAATAATTTAATCATTTCTCCAAAAAAATTAATTTAGGCATCTAACAATGGAAAATCATTCATGCAATATAAAATAATTTTTCACCAAAAAAAGAAAAAATTATGAATATTTTTTATATAAATCTCTAATGTAGGCTTCTAATTCGGCATGTGTCTTTTTCTCATAAGCAATTTTTCCGCAAGCATCTTCTAAATCAAACCATTTTTCTATTAATTGTTTATTCATTAATGTAATTGAAGATTTTATTAAGAATAAAAAGGTTGTTAAATGCTTGGTTAGTATTTTAAGAAATTTTTTTGTTTCAAGCTCTAATTTATCTCGTGGGAAAATTCGAGTTGGAAAATTGATATTTTTTAAGTCTTCTAATCCAATTCTGTCTGAAGTGAAAAGAAGGTTTTTCGCATAACTCAATCCGAACGCCAATAGAGGTAAGAGAGTCGCTCCAGTTTGTGCATAGGCAGATATTGCAATTTCTGGCAACCTAAAAAACATTTTCTCAATTGGTTTATCTGCAAATATCCTTAAATCTGATCCCATAATTAAAAGAAATCCAAACCCCACTGCGGTTCCATGAACTTGAGTAACTATTGGTTTTTTCATAAGAAGCATCTTTTGATTCACTTTTCTGCCAAATTCGATTAATTTTTCTTTTTTGTTTTCATCTTCTATAATTGATAAATCATATCCCGCGCTGAAAATTTTTTCATTTCCTATACTTTTTATTAATATACATTTGACTGATTCATCTTTATCTGCTTCTTCAAGTTTATTATATAACGCCTTCGTAAGTTCTAAATTAAACGCATGTGCCTTTTCTGGTCGATTTATTGAGATTGTCGCAACACTTTGCTTAACTTCATATAAAAGTTTTTTTTCACTACTCATATTAAATTACCTATTGATTTTTATAAAATTAGGATAATATTATCTGATATTTATAATATATTGATTGATTTCATATAAGTCATAGTTTCTTTAGCGACGTCTTTAAATGAAGGTTTCATAATCGTTTCTACTGAAGCAAATCCAGTAAAATTATTTTTTTCAAAAATATTTAGAAATCTCCGAAAATTGAAGTGACCTGTGCCCGGAGCTCGGCGAGTATCATCTGATAAATGAAGATGGGAAACTTTCTTCGCAATAGAATCTAAATAATCCCAAATTGTTGTGGGATCTTCTTCCAAATGAGTATGAAACGAATCAACCATAAGTTTGAAGTTCTCTGAACTAATTTCTTCAATCATTTCCAATGAATCCTTAATTGTATTATAAGAATCAATTTCAAAACGATTTATCGGCTCAAAAATCAATTCGACATTACTATCTTCAGCTAATCTACAACATTTCTTGAGTGAATCTATAATATTTTTCTTTTCGGTTTCTGGATTATTTTTATATGTAAATCGCCCTCTAATTAATCCAATTATCACTTTGGAGTTACTAATAGTAGAAAATTCAATATATTTTTTAATTCGGGCTATAGCTTTTTCCCGAATATTTAAATCCATATCGCCAAATGAGTATCTAAATCTTAAAAAAGTAGAACCCGTACCTAGAGCAGGAATCTCCATATTATATGAGTCTGAAATATCCTTTATTTCTTTTACAGGTATTTTCTCTGGCTTTAAAATAGCTAATTCAATTCCTTTAAAACCTAAAGGACTTAGAAATTCACATAACTGGGAATATTTACTAATAATTTGTTTTTCAGAACTATTTAACTCATTTAATCCAGAAACAATACTAAACTTCATGATATTATTTTAAATTTTTTTTTATTAAATAATTTATAACATTCAAAATAAATCGTTTATTATTAGAAATAATGTTATGATAAATTAAAATCTAAAGGTGAAAGAAGTGAGTGAAAATGTTATATTAATAGAAGAAAATGAAGATGGAACAATAACTACAATTAAAATGAACCGTTTAGAGAAAAAAAATGCAATGAATTTTGATTTAATGGTAGAACTTCAAAAAGCAATTGATAAAATTGAACGTTCTAAAACTAGAGTTGTTATTATTACTGGTGGTGAAGATTTATTTAGCGCTGGAATTGATTTAAAATTTTTAACTGGTCAAGAAACAGATCCAGAAGGAGTTATTCCAAATTTAAGAATACCTGAAAATTTCAGATATTTTGCTAATACTTGGATTCAACCACTATTTACGAAAATTGAAAAAATGGAAAAGCCTACAATAGCAAAAATTAATGGATATTGTTTTGGAATGGCTTTTGAATTAGCCCTCGCCTGTGATTTCCGATTTTCTATGGATTCAGCGATATTTAGCATGTTAGAAACTAAGATTGGAATGAATCCTGATGTAGGGGGTACTATTCGTCTCACAAGACTGATAGGTGTCCCAAATACCAAAGATATTGTTCTTACAGGGAGGCAATTTGATGGAAATGAAGCCTATCGCTTAGGCGTCGTAAATCGAGTAGCAAAAACTCCAGAAGAATTAGATTCAATAATTAAACAATATACAGACGAATTAATTGATAGCGCTCCTTTAGCAGTCGGTTTAGCAAAAAAATTAATTGATGACTGTTATGGTAAGGATGTAGCTTTCGGATTGGAATTAGAAACTCTGGTAAGCTCTCAATTACTCCAAACAAAAGATGCTACGATAGGTGCTTTAGCAAAACTCCAAAAAACCAAACCCAAATGGAAAGGAAAATAAAAATTAATAATATTTCTCTTAATTTTTCTATCTATTTTTTATAATTTTATTAGGTCTTCTTATTTTAAGAAGGAAAAAAAAATAAGCATTTTAATAGTTTTAAATAAATTTATCACTTATGCTTGATTAACTAAATTAATTAAATTAAATATATTCATGTGATAAAATATGAGTAAATGGGATTTGCCACCGAAAGGAGGCATAATGGATAAACCCAAAGGGATTTATTTACAAACAATGAGTATTACTGAGATTCAAGAACGATTAAAGAAGAATGATGTTATAATCGTAACTATTGGATCAACAGAAAATCATGGAGGAGCTGCGTGTATTGGTGAGGATACATTTCTTGTGACCCGAATGGCAGAATTAATTGCTGAAAAAACCGGATGCACGGTAGCTGAACCAATATGGTATGGTTCCCATCCTTATCATCATTTAGGAATGCCAGGTAGCATCATTGTGCCAGAAGTACATTTTAAGGGAATGGTTCGAGCTGTAATAGCTGGCTTATGGAACTTAGGTTTTAGAAAACAAATATTACTCAATGGTCACGGGCAAGAATATGTAATTCCTTCCGCGATTCATGAATGGGCAAAAAATTATCAATTGCCGGCAGTTATTTGTAATGTTAATTGGTATCACGCAATTCCAGAGCATTGTATGGATAAAGAACACGGTGGACCATTTGAAACGCCTTTTATTCACGCTGATGAGGCTGAAACATCATTTTCCATGGTTTTATTTCCTGAGATGATAAAATTAGAAAATTCAACTGATAATAAACCGGTTGGATGGATGCCTGAAGGACATGTTGATAAAGCAGGTAATATTTATCAGAAGCCAATTAAATGGTATGGTCAGGTTGGTTTTGGCCCGATAGAGGTATCTGCTTATCCAGAGGGAAATGTTGGTTGGCCCAGTAAAGGAACATTTGAGAAAGGAAAACCAGGAATTGAGGCACTTTTAGATTATCTTGAGAAATTAGTAAATGATATATTAAAGACTTTTCCTCCTGGAAAATTACCTCCAATTGAGGGAATTACACAAAGAGATCCTAAAGAAGTGATGGAATATATAAAAGGACCATTAAACGGTGGAAAGAGTATCTATGAGTTAAGATACCCTCCATGAAAAAATAATTGTTTTTCTTTTTTTTTTTTTAATTACTTTTCAATATTAACGGAAATTTTACAATTTTCCTTATCAGTTTGTAATAATTTTAAATTCTCTGGAACATCCTCAATAGATATTTCCTTGGTTATCATTGGAGACATATCGCATAGTCCAGAAGCCATTAAATTTATTACATTTGGAAAAGTACTATGCCCGCTGTGTCCTTGGGCTCCTATAATTCTTGCTCTCTTGACTTGAAAGTACTCTCCACAAACTGGCATTCTTTGTTCGGCTCGTGCAACAATAACAACCGTGCTATTAACTCCCTTACATTCCCAAATAGCGTTTTGAATATCGTCTGTTACAATATGTGGAAGACCTGTAGCTTCTAGATATAATTTTGCTCCCTCTTCATCTGTTAATTCTTTTACGCGATCAACGAAATTTTCTTTTATAGGATTAATGATATAATCTGCACCCATCTTTTTTGCTAACTTTGCTCTACTCTCTTCAGGTTCTGAAACAATACAAATCGCTGCTCCTGCTGTCTTTAGAATTTTAGTAGCAGCAATTCCAATTGGGCCCGCTCCTAAAATAATTACGTTTTCACCTGGACGAATTCCCCCTCCCCTTTCTATAACTGCATTATAAGCTACTGAGGTAGGTTCAGTCAAACTCCCTAATTTATAGATATCGTCGTATTTACCTTCTAATTTTTTCAAACTCCAACATAGCTTAGCGGGTACGGCAATATATTCTGCATATGCTCCATCAATAGAAAATCCAATTTCCTGCAATCTTTCACAGTGATTTGGATAACCATCACAACACGGCTTACACTCACCACACCATACCATCTCTTCAACAGTAACTGGCTCTCCAGCTGTAAATTTTTTTCCGGTTCTTTTAGATATTGCTTGCCCTCCAATCTCAACTATTTCTCCTGAAAATTCATGACCCAGCGTACATGGAAAAGCTGTTAATCCGGGATAATAAATATATCCATCTTCATCTTTTTGAGCCATATGAACATCAGAACCACATATACCACATCGTTTAACTTTTATCAGGACTTCATTTGACTTAATTTTCGGTTTTTCTTTATCGATAACTTTCACTTCAGGATTCCGCCAGACTTGAGAACCTAAATAAGTTAATTTCCCATCAATATCTTTTGATCCCAATTTAAATTCTTCCTTGGGATCCCATCTTGCAAATAATGTAACTGTTTTCATTTTAACCATAATAAAAATATATTTCTTTATGTAATAACTATTTTTGATTAATTATTTAGAATTCATCAAATTGAATAATATTTATTAAAATAATTTAATGTTGATTTATATGGGAAAAATGTTAGCTGCAGTATTTCATAAAAAAGGTGAAAGTGGAGGAGAAATCACCTTAGAGCAAGTAGATATTCCAGAAATAAAAAAGCCTGATGATGTTTTAATTGAAATAAAAGCTTGCGGGATTTGTGGAACTGATTTAAAAATCATGGAAGGAGCTCATCCGGCTAATGATAATGTAATTTTAGGACATGAATTTTGTGGGATTGTAGAGGATATGGGAGAAGATGTCATAGATTTAAAAAAAGGCGATAAAGTTGTTGTTGATCCAAATTTAAAATGCGGGATTTGTCCAGCTTGTAGGCGAGGGCATGATAATCAATGTGAATTTCTTGCAACTGGTCAAACGTTTGGGATTTTTCAAAACGGAGGATTTACAAAATATTGTGTTATCCCACGTAGAGCACTTTATCAACTCCCAATAGACATAGATTTAACAAAAGCAGCATTAATTGAACCTCTTTCTTGTGCGGTACATTGTCATAATATAGCGGATGTGAAAGAGTGTGATAATGTTGTAATTCTTGGAGCAGGGCCTATGGGCTTGATTATAGAGTCAGTAATTCGAAAACATCCAATAAATCAATTATTTGTTGTTGAGCCAATGGAATTTAGAAGAAAAAAAGCTCTTGAATTGGGTGCAAACTATGTGATTAATCCAGAGATCGATGATGTTGAAAAAGAAATAAAAAAATTAACAATTAACTATGGAGCAGATGTGGTAATTGATGCCGTAGGTATATCCTCGACTTTCGAGATTGCTCAAAAGATATGGGCTAAAAGAGGAAGGTTAATCTTATTTGGACAAGATTCAAGAGCGGAGGGGATAATTAAACCTAATGATATTTCTCGCTGGGAGAGATCAATTTTCGGTTCATATATATCTAGCGGTGTGGACTACTTGGATGCGATAAGTTTAATTAGTAATAATATAATCGATACTGACAAACTCATTTCTCACAAAATTCCTCTGGAAAATTTACTCTCAGAAGGAATGAAAATCATGAAAGAAAGGACAGGTTTAAAAATTATTGTAATTCCTTAAATTCTTTTATTTTTAGAGTATATATTATAGATTTAATTAAGAGTAAGAAATATCCAATTTTTAAAAAATGCTAGATACATACTTTTTTTTAATTTATATTATAACGGTTATGTGTTATTTATTAATTCTTTTTATGTATCTACATCATTCAAGTAAAAAATATCCACTAGATAACTTTTTAGGCTTCTCAATTTTGTTTATTCTCTTTTTTCATTACTCAATTTTAATGATTTTAATGTATAATGGTGCATTTTGGGAGCGATTTTTTCTGCCTATTCTATTTTTTACACCACTTCTAATAATATTAAGCGTGGTTATTATATTCTCGATTATCGTTAAAATTTATTACATTTTAAAGAAAAAATCTGAAAAAATGGGTAAAAATGAAAATGAAATAAGAAAGAGAAGAAAATTAAATATTAAGGATTGGAAACCTGTGAATAGAGATATAATTCGGAAATTGCCACATATTATTATATTTATCTCGTTTTTTATAATTTGGAGTATTGGCTGTTCATTAGTTTATTCACAAACTGGAAACCTATATGGAATGTATCCTATGGAATCTGATCTATTATTTCTCTTCTCGTCTATTTATTCTGATGTAAATAATATTCTTTTTTACATGTATACCTTGGGGTGGTTTTATTTTTTTTTAATTGTAGTTCTATATTGTTTTGCAATAATTGGTATTTTTATGGAATTTACCAGAAAGTCAAAAAATTTTTCATTTCCATTTAATTTGATCTCCGTACGTCTATTAAAGGAAGAGGAAAAAGAATCATACGGAACTTTTTTGTATTTTTTTATTGGGCATTTATTCGCGGCAACATTTTTACCCCCTTTACCCTTTTTTGCAGTTATTTCAATGAGTTCAATTGGAGATTTAGTTGCAAGTCAAGTTGGAATGAGAACAAAACATTACCCAATTAAATGGAATAAGAATAAATGTTGGGAAGGCACTATTAGTTCAACAATAGTTAGTTTCTTCTTGAGCTACTTTTTTCTTGGCTTCATTTGGGCATTTTTTTTTGCCATTTTATTTTTAATAATTGATATTGTTATAAAAAAACCAATGAATGCTTCTGATAATCTTTTAATCCCTTTTTGTTCAACTCTATTATTTCTATTTCTAAGATTTTCTGGTTTAATTTATTATCAATTTCTATATTAAAATAATCCAAACGTAATTATTTCCATGTTAAATTCAATTTTTTCATTTTTCTATAAAGATATCTTTCAAATCATCTTTTTAAGATAAGAAAATAATATAAAATTATGTTTTATCTGCCTATTACTTTGATATTCATTGGGCACGCTATCGTATTCTTAATATATACTCTCAAAAATCACAAACAGAAAAGACAAAAGAAAATTTTTGCAAATGAATTAATTATTTCAATGTTATTTTTCGCAGCTGGGCTTGTTTTTCCTTTTATGTATCAGTCTCACAATCCGACTCTAGATCCAAATATACTGAACTTTCTATGGTTAACCTCTTCAATATTCATAATAATTGAAGAAATAGTTTGGTTTTTTGTGATTTCTTATGTTTTTATAGCATGCAAGAAAAATCCATCATTAAAAATCGAGAAAAATCATGAAAACTTTAAGAAATATTTTACTCAAAATTGGAATTATGATTTTCGAAAAGACATTGAAAGAAAAATAATTCATATAATTCCTATTGGAGTCATATTTATAATTTGGACTATTGGGAACATTCTTGATATATTTGGGGTATTAACTCAATGGAATATTGATATTTATTCATATTGTTATTGGATTATTATTACAATTGGATTTGGTTTTGTTTTGATGGTTGCCATCGCTGACATTTTAAAGTTAAATAAAACTTATTTATTGCCTAAATGGGCAATACGTTGGTATAGGAAATCTATGATAGCTGATGAATTGGAAACATATGTATCATCAACACCGTTAGTTCTCTGTTTTGTGCCATTTATATTTGTACCCTTTCCAATTTTTGCAAGTGTTGCACTAATAACTACTGTATCAGATGCTACTGCTTCATTAATTGGAAAAAAATACGGCAAACATAAAATTTTCGAGCAATCTAAAAAAACTATTGAAGGATTTATTGCAGGATTTACCTCAACTTTTTTGATTGTGGTTTTAATAACTATTATTTATCACTCTTTTATGTCTGTAAGTTTAGGAACGATTCTTATTATGGCTACTGTGGCAGCATTTTTATTTTTAATAATCGATATTTTTTCAAAATATATAAGTGATAATATTCTTAATCCAATTTTAATAGGATTAGGCATGTGGATAATTTTTATTTTGATCTAGATCTGATCGTAATCTTATATTTGATGAAAAACATTAAAAAATAATAATAAAAAAAGGATATTAATCTTTTTAATGCTTTTTAATTGTGTTATTATTAGAATTATCCTCATCTTAGAATATTTTTTTCAATGCAAGTAATAGGAATTAATAAGAAAATGATTTAAAATGGAAAATTTAAAAATAATTCTTGCCTCTGGGTCGAGAGATAGGGCAAAAAGTTTTGAGAGGGCTCAACTGGATTTTGAAATCATCATAAGCGATTTCAGTGAAGAAGAATTAAAAGGTAAAGAATTGTCCCCAATTGAATTATCTATAAAATTGGCTAAAATGAAAGTATTAGATGTTAAAAAAAAAATGGAATTCAAGGGAATTGATGCAATAATAATCGCTGCTGATACGCTTGTAGAATTTAAAGGGAATATAATCGGAAAACCTATGGATGAAAATCACGCACTAAAAATTCTTAAGAAATTAAATAATAATATACACAAACTCATCTCAGCAATTGCAGTAACCAGAACATTTAATGATAAAATAATTTCTGATTATGATATCACAAGTGTTAACTTTCTAGATTTATCTATAGATGAAATTAAATTATATATTAAAACAGGAGAATGGAAGGGGAGAGCCGGAGCTTATTCTATACGAAATAAAGCATCATTATTTATTGATAAAATAGAAGGATCCCCCTCTAATGTAATAGGCATTCCTATGCATAAACTGTTTTTAATCTTAAAAAATGAGTTTAATTATAATTTATTAAGACAGAAAATTTGAACTTTTATCATCTGAAAATTTAAATGAAAAAGGTTTTTCTTTTTATAAAAACTCTTTATAAAAAAATAAAGTAAAGTGAATTCAATTGGCTAAAAAAGATTATAAAAATTACAAATTGATAAGCTTCATTTGTGTAATTGGGGCATTAGTTGGTTTAGTCTTTGCAATAATAGATATGATAAGTAGTGTTCAAGCGGCTAATATTGAGGGAATACTATATAAACTTTTAGGAATTGTATTTTCGATAGTAGTATTATTTCAATGTTTAAAACCGGATGATCCAATCCCTTATCACTGGTTGTTATTTATTATATTCGGAATTCTCATTGCTATTTTCGCTAATTTAGTTGGTGGCATAGTTGTTATAATCGGTGGGCTTGTAGCGTTGATTGACGTGTTATAAATTTAATTAAGACTTTTTTTCTTTTTTCTCTTATTTCGTCTGATCTAAATAATATTCTACAATCTTCTCCGCTAAGTTTATCTCAGTTGTTTTTTGAAGCGCCGTAAAACCAGGAATTGAATTTACCTCTATAACTTTTAATCCATTATCTGTCTCTAATATATCCACTCCTGCGATTTCTGTTTTAGTTGCTTTAGCAGCCTCAATTGCTAATTCTTTCAACTCATCTTTTAATTCTATTGATTTTGGTTTGGCTCCTGCATAAATATTTGTTTTCCAACTATCACTAATACGATACATGCCTGCAACTGCTTCATTCCCTAAAACTAGAATTCTAATGTCTCGGTTATTGTGTTCAACGAATTCTTGGAGATAAAAAATCTCATTTAACTGGGATAATTTATAAATAACATTTTCTGCAAAACCTCTATCATATATTCTAGTGACACCAATACCCTTCGAGCCAAAAACAGGCTTCAAAACAACATTCTCACCTAGGATCTCAAAAGCTTCTAAAGCATCGTTGAAATCCTCACATATTATTGTTTTTAACGTTGGAATATTTGCCTTTTCAAATAGGAAGGAGGTTAAAAGTTTATCTGTAGCAAGTTCTAAAGATTCTCGAGAATTAATTAATTTTATCTCCATATTTTCTAGAATTCTTAAAATATCCAATCGAAAAAATATTTTTTGTGTAACATCTATCCCAAAACCTCTTACTAAGGCTCCTCTTGGCTCTATATCTTCAAAAATATTGCATAGAAATTTTTCTGAATTTGGTTCATTCTTAACATTTAAACCAACAGAAACATTCATTTCCCCGGGAATTATTGTTTTAACATCGAATCCTTTCTTTTGAAATTCCTTGGTAATAATTTTAACCTCCATATCAGATGGATTTGGAGTTATAATCGCAGTCTTCATTCTAATTACCTTTTATCACTTATTTTAATCAGTATAATAATTTAATATAGTAGAAACACTTTAAATTAAATATATGAATTTCAAGGAAGAAGATGGTAAAAACGAAATTGAAAAATTAGTAAATATTCACAGAACACTTAATAAACAATATCTTGAAAAAAAAGAGCTAATCAAAAAACTTACTGAGGAGCTTAATGAACTTAAGTTAGTAATAAATCAATTAAATAAAGTGATCTCAGGAAAAAGTTTTACTACTGCTAGTAATTTATTGAGTGCTGAAGATTTATTTAAAGAGAGTATAGGAAGTAAAGGTAGTGGGACTTTAATAAAAAGAAAATTATTCTCTAAAAATAACGATCTTCTCTGTATTTTAAAATTTTTTGACTTTAAAAAAGTAGAAATTCAATTTGTTGAACCAGAGAAGATTAACGTGAGAGAAAAATCTGAAATCTTTATTAATGATTTTATTCAACAAATTCTAATAAAAATTAAAGAAAAAGAACCTCTCCTCGAAATGAAAATAGAAAAATGCAAAAATCTTGATTCTATTCAAAGAATTGAATTAAATAATGTAAATAAATTGGAATATTTTGATTTAATTGAATTAGGCGTGAGAAAAGTTATAGATTCAATATAAAATTTTCCCAAATTAAAAAAAAAAGAAAATTTATTAGTCAATTCTTGTGTATTATTTTTAAGAGTTCAAAAATTTTAATAATATTATTAATGAAGGGGCTTTGATCTATGGCAAAAAAGAAATATAAATGGCTGATAATGCCACAACTACATTCTGGCTATAAAGAGATAAATCTTGAAGTAGCCTTATTAAATAAGACCAGAGAATTACTCACGGATGAGGAAGGAGACCTTCCGCAATTCATAATACTTTCCGGGAATTTTTTTGATGTTCAAGGATTTGCATATTCAGCAGTAAGAAGCTGGCGTGGTGCAATAAAACCTAGCGAAGATAGTAAAAAGCAGCCCGTATTAGAAGCAACTTTTGCCTCTCTATCTGTCTATCTAAGTTCTCTTCTTAGTTTTCAACAAGATTTTTACTATGCTTTCGATGAAGTTAAACAAATTTTAGATGATGCAGACCGATGGGATTTATGGGCTATTATCGAAGAAAAAATTCCTTTTGTCTGTTTGCCTCCTCAAGAAATGTTTGGTTTGAGAAAATCCCCTATTAGTCCCTATTACCTCATAACTCAAGATGGAACTATGACACTGGGAGAATTATATCCGAGTGTGTATTTAACAAGGATTATACAAACAATAAAATCTCGCTTTTTTTGCTATTATACTTTTGAAGGATATTCTGCATTTGGATTTTTCGACTCCTTGCCTCCGAGTGAAAATTTCGGTTTTGATACTGAACCAAGATCGCTAAGATCAGGAATAGACACTGAAGGAATTATTAAATATATCAAAAATTCTAAAAATATAAAAGAAGTTTTTGTAGGATTAATTAATGCTCATAATAATGCTCTCCTTGAGCAATATTTAATACCTGATTACGAGACCTTATTAAATAAATTATTAAAGGAGGAGGAAGAATAAGATGGTGAATTTAGGACTACTCGGTGCAGTTTCCGTAGGAAAAACAACCCTCTTAAGATTGTTTGTAAGTTATATTAATAAACAAAAACTCGAGACACTGGAAGGAGGAAGAAAATGTGTAATTGTAAAGACCGATTTCTCTGGAGAGGCAACCTTACCTCGAGAAGCTACAGAAAAAAAGGAAACTAAAACGATTCATCCCAATCGTGTAATTTTTAGAGATGAGACTGCAAAAAAAGCACATACGATTTTTGCCCCGGGAGGTGATAAAGCGAGAGCTGTAGTTCGTATGGGAATTATTACAATTAGCCGGATCGCTTCACAAATTATCGTGGTATTTGCTTTAGATCGCTCTATTAATGAGCAATTTGATTTTTTCAATGATGTCCGTTTCTTTCCTAAACATATCTATGTGTGTCTTAATAAATGTGATCTAATAAAAGGAAATAAAGCTCAACAAGATAAAAAACTTAAAGAAGCAAGAGTAAAAATTCAGGCTTTCTTTGATAAACGAAAGATAGAAATTGTGGATTTCTTCAACACTGTAGGAGAACATTTAGAAGGTATGGAAGATTATAATGACAACTTGGCTGCCATGATATTAAAAATTATCACTTCCCATTAATTCTAGCCATCTCTTCAGCTCGTTGATTGAGTATTGAGTAAATTTTTTCGATATCTTTATCAATCCATTTTATTGCTAGTAACCAAAAGAGTACACCAATAATTCCAATAATCATTGAAATTACCACTGTAATTTGATAATTTCTATTATATGACTCTAAAATCATACCAGCTATTATTGGTCCTATTCCGAGGCCTATATAATATAAAGATTGACTAGATGAACTGATTATTCCTTGACTTTCAGGTAAATTAATTTTTTGTATAAGTGGTGGCTGATTAATACTATATATACTTATAATGGAACGAAAAATAAATGCACCAATGCCAAGTAACCAAAAAAGATTCCCGAGAAAGCTATTATTATTGTTGCGGTTCCTAATAAAATCCCGATTTCTCCAGCATGAAAGTCTTCACCTGGCCATATTAAATTTGAGACGATTAATATATTTATATATAAAGTTGAAATAGATAAAGCAAAAGAATTATAAACTAGGAAATTTGGCCACAACTTTTTAAACAGAACTGAAAACTTAGTTAATTCTCTATCTTTTTGAGTTGTTGAGGAAGACATTATTATCTATCAAAAAAATTCACAGTTTTTAAGGATTAATGTATTTAATGGATCTCTTCATTAAAATTTATTTAAAAAATCACATATTAGCTCCAATCTTGATCAAACATTTAATTTTAATGATAATTTCATAAATAATTTTTCGAGATTTAGTTGATATCCAATAAGTGGGGTTAAATTAATTTCATTATGATTTTTTAAAAATTTTATAAAACCTAGCTTTTCTAAATCTCTTAAGTCGTCCCGGATATCTTTTTTATTTCTTAATCGCTTTATTTCTTCTATTTTTGCTATACCATTACTTTTTAAGCATAAAATTATTGCACAAAATAAAGTTGCAGCCAATCGTGGTTTATCTTGAAATGGGTTTGCTAAAATCAGATCGCTCATGCTTGATTTAAAGGTTAAGAACCAATGGGTGCTTATAGGATTATATTGGATTTCGAGTCCTAAGGGAGATATATATCTGGAAAGTTCAATTAATAGTTTCTTAAATATAAATCCTTTCTCTCGCCCAGAAATTTGCAATTTCTCTAATATCTCTTCTTTGGTTGAACCCATCTCATCCAATTGGTCTTTTTTACTTAATAAATACATCAATAAGGATATTTCATTCATCTTTTCCACCTTTTGGTATATAAATAAAATTTGTTTGTTTTTGATACCTGATAAGACCATTTTGAAGTAAATGTAAAATCATAATAAATTTTTCAAATTTATCTTCCTGTTTCTCGATATCTTCGAAGAGATCTTCCATATTACATGGTAACTTTTCAGATATTTTATTAAAATAGTTTTCAATTATTTCTTGAAATGAACTTGAAGGCATTTCTAATAAAAAATTTTCATCTTTTTGTGGGATTTCAAGATTTTCAATAATATAACCTTCTCTAATTCTACTTTCCAGTGAATCTTTAGACCCCTCTAAAAAATCAAGAGATAATGCATCTAAATTAAAGGGTTTATACCAACATCCTTTAAATAAATTGAATATTTCAATATCAGAAGGATTTGATTCTAAAAATCCCAGGAATTTCTTTTCTTGACCAAACAGGGCCAAATATATTTGTAATTCATTAAATTTTGTTTCAATAATATTACATAACTTACTAAATGCAGAGGAAGATTCGTTCAGATTTTGTGTATTTATGGATCGCTTAAATTTTTGAAAAATTGGATTTAAATCTACACTTAGAGCATGTTTGGATCCTCTATGAATTATCTCAAAAATTTCTTGAATTTCTTCAATAATAGACGGGGTAGAGGAGTTATTTTTTTCCATAATTATCCCTATTTTTTTTAAGTTCTTTTTATCTTAGGTTGGAGTATCGTTGATGGACCTATTGCTCCATTTCGTGCAACTCCAATAAGTTTGTCTGCCATTGAAAAAATATATTTAGATGCTTTTGGCACAAATATTATTATTTGTATTTTATTCATCTGAATTGCGCTCTTTATTAATTTATAAGCGATTTCAGCGTTATTTTCATCCAAGTATAATTCTGCTTCGTCTAATACAATTATCCTACTTGATTTAAATTCTTGTAAAGATAGTATTAAACAAATTGCAATAATAGAGCGTTGCCCTCCACTTAATGCGGTTATATCTCGTAGCTGTTCTTTTAATAAAGCTGCTTTAATTTTAATACCTAAATTTTCAAATTTTCCCGATAAATCTATCGAACACTGAGCTTTAATTTCAGAGATTTCAAATTTTTTATTAATTAAATCTTCTAGTTTTTTGATAATTTTATTAAACTTTTTATAATATGTATTTTCTAAATTTTTTTCGGTTTCTTCTGCTTCAATAAGGTCTCTCTGAATTTGTGCTTGATTTTGAGCAATTTTTTTGAGTGTTTGAATAATTCTCTCTTTTTCTAAATCTAGAGTATCGTCAATATCTGCGTATTTCATTAATCTTTTATTCAATTCGAGAAGATCATTTTCAATTTCTTCAATTGGACGTATTTCTATTTCTTTACTCAATATTTTTGGACCAATCTCTTTATTAACTTTTTCTAGATCTAAGATTTTAGATTGGAGATCATTTTGTAGTGAACTCAATTGGTCTTGTTTTCTTTCATAATTTAAATTAAATTCAAGATTTTCTTGTCTAATTTTATTTTCTTCTTCCTTTAGAGTCTTTTTATCTAACTCATATTTTTCTTTCTGAATTTTTAAATCCTTAATTTGATTTTCAAGTCCAGTTAGTTCTTGAAATACTTCAAATGCCTTCTGATCTCTACCTTGAAACTCTTTTTTAGTTGTTTTATAATTAACGTTTATTTTTGTAAATTCAGCGGTTTCTTTATTTATAATTTCTTGAATTTCAGATAATGATTTCTGTTTTTCATCATTAATTTCTGACCAATGCTTCTTTTCACTGTTTTTTAAATCAAATTCTTCTGGAATCTTTTCTAAACGCTTCTGCCATTCAAAAAACTCTGGTTTTTGTTCTCTCTTTAAAATTTCTACTTCTTTTAACAAATTATCGATTTGTATTTCAATATTATCATTCAATTCGTTCATTTTTTTTCTTATTTCAAGGAGATTATCTTTTTTGCTTAAAAGTTTTTGTTCTTGCCGAAATAATAATTCAAGAGTAGGTAAGGCATCAATTTTCTTAGAAATTTCTCGATATTTTTGATCTATTTTAGTTTTTAAGGATTCTAAATCCTTTCTTTCATCATTCGATTTACTTATTTCCATTTCTAATAGATACAATTGATCCATTTGTTTAGTTGGACTTAATAATCCTTCTAATTTCTTTAAATATGGGGTTTCAACAACATAATCATATGATATGATTTGTTCGCCTTTTAATGTAACGCATTTACCTCTAAATTTGTAGTTTTTATGCATAAGTGTTCCTGTAGTAAAATCTTCTACTACAAGACAATTTTTCACTTTAGAAAAAATTAATTTCCTTACATCTTCATCATTGCCTTTAATTTTAATTAATTCTGCGAGATAGCCCAATACTCCATCAATTTTTTCATATTTTGAAAATTGACGAATACTTACTTCCTTTGGTATATATATATTGCAATAAACATTATGGCTATCTTTTAATTTTTTTAGTAGAATAAAAGTATTCCAATCGCCTGCAATAAAACTAAATAATACTTTCTTTCCTAAAACTGATTCAATTGCAAACCCCAATTTATCATTATATTGTAATAATTCAATTATTGGGCCTTTTGCGTTTAGATTTCTATTATAAATTTCTTCTTTTAAAGATATGATATTTGAAGGTAAGAATAATCTTTTTTCTCTAATGGAATAATTTAATCTTTTATAAGCATTAACTTTTTTATCATGATCCTTTCTTATTTCACTTAGTTGTTCTCTCAAATCATGAATTTTATTATCCAAATTATTACGTTGATTAATCAGCTTTTCTTGTAAATTCTCATCCTTATCTTTAAGAAACCATTTATTTTGCTCAAGTTGATGTTTCACATCTCTTAATTCGGCGAAAATACTATCGATTTCATCATTAATTTCTGTTATTTTTTGGGTATTCTGAATAAGTTCATCTTGTTTTTTACTTAATTCCCCTTTTGTCCCCTTAAATTTCTCAAGAAAATCTTTGTGAATAGATACCTTTTCTACTAATTCATTTTGTTCTTTTAAAATATCAGAGATTGCAGAATCTAGTATTTTAATATTATTGCGAATGATTTTTAATTCTTCTGAGATTTTATTTCCTTTAGCTTTATTGTTGTTTAATTTACTTTTTAATTTATTTTTTTTTTGTTCTAATTCTTCTAAACGTACCTTTATTTTTTGTTGCTCAATCTTCCACTGTTGAATTATCTTCTCTAGTTCTGAAATTCTACCCCTTATTTTACCAATATTCTCAGACAGTTTTTCTGAATTTTTATTAATTTTATCAATTTTTTTAATGATTTCATTTGTTTGTGATATAAAATCTTCTAATTGCTTTTGTAAATCATTAATTATAATAGTAATTTTCTTAATATTTTCTTCGAGAATATAAATCTCTTTCTCTATTTTATCTCGATTAGCCCATAATAACTCATCTGTAAGGTTTTCTCTGTCTTTGAGCAAATCTCGCTTATCTTCTAATCTTTTTAACTTAGGCTCCAATAATTTTAATTCAAAATTCCAACTATTTTGCTCTGTTTTTAATGCTTTTAATTTTTCTTGTAATTTGGCTACTTGAGTTTTTTGATTTAAAATTTCCTGCCTTAATCCTTTTAAACCCACTCCTTCCTCTAAGAAAATACATAATTCCTCAGGTTTCATATCTTTAAACGCATCGATTTTGCCTTGACTGACAAAAGAAAATTGATTATCCGGATTATAATTTAATGATTTCACGAGATCTCTTATTTCAAGGGAATTAATTTTTTTGAATTCTTTATCATTTTTTTGCTTTATTTCAAAAAACGGAGCTTTTCCTCTAAGAACTGTCCTTCGTATTCCAATTAAATTCTCAGGTGTCTGAATATATAGTTCGATTAGAGCATGATTTTGTCCGGATCTTATAAAATCAGACCATTTTGAATATCTCTCATCCCGTTCATTGCTACCCAAGGCAAACTTTATCCCTTGGTAAATTGTGGATTTACCGGACCAATTAGGACCAACAATCAGTACCAATCCTTTAGAAAATTCTGCTTTATCTCTCTGAAAGGCTAAAAAGTTCTCTAATATGATTTCCTTAATATAGACATCTTGGTCTAGGTTATCCGATGATTTCATAGGCTTGATTTTTTTTGATTTTGTCGAAATTTTCTATTCCTTCCTAAATGCTTTTTTAATATTATCAATTCTTTTTTTTGCCTTTTCTAACAGTATTAAAGCGATATTTGGAGGGTCATTCAAAATAAAAGAATATTCTGCTAATAATTTTCGATCGTAATCTTCAAGGGGTTCTTTCTTTTTCATCTTATCTAATATGACTAAGAGCTCTGTATAATTTTCTGAGGCTGCATCCTCATATAATTGTTGTACCATAAAATTTGAAATTCTTTGTGATTTAATCTTTTCTATTTCAGCTCTTAATTTGGATTCAAGTTCTGGAATTTTTTTGTGATCTACTTTTGAAAGTTCTATTTTAAATTTCTTATTTTGATTTATTGATTGAACTATTGAGGAATTTATAGGAGTTTGAAATTCCCCTAATTTATTTTGAATAGAATTTAATGAAATTAAATATGAAGGAATAAATTCCCCTTTGTCAATAATTTTTTCTATTGTTTCTGTAATATCATTAATAGAATCATTTAATTTTGCCACATTCCGTAAATATGCAGTGCTTATCAATTCCCTTATATCTTTTACTTCCCAACCATCAGTTAAGGAAGTAATTCTGCCCACATCAAAAGTATGATTTGTAGATATCTCTTCACTAATTTTTTCTAAGATAATCCTTCTTTCATTTTCAGCGATAGTTGGAATTTTTAAATAAAAATCAAATAATTTAAAACTTGCTCGGCATAAAGAATTCTCCAGATGATTAATTCCTAGGAAAATAATCCCATTCTCGTTAAAATTGAAATTTTCCATCTTATTTTTTAATTCATAATATAAATGTTCGAATATATCAAAATGAATATCTTTATAGTTTCTCTGAAAAAATTCTTGTTGATTTTCAACAACAAATATAAATTTTAAAGCTCTTTCAATGGTTTTATCTTTTTCTTTAAGTTCTTGCTCTAATTTTTTAGCATCCCTATAAATTTTAGCCAAATTATCAAAAATATTTGGAAAATTTAATATAAAATCATCAGGAGATTTTCTAATCTCGGAAAAATTTAATTTTACAAATTTTAAAGTGAATGTCTTTGCAATCAATTTAATATAACGTAATATATCTGAACCATAAGGAGCATCAATCAAAATTGAACCTTTAATCTTCTTTATTTTAATTTCTGATGATACAACCTCAGAACTCAATAAAAATTTTATATAATCAATAATTTCGGAATAAGATTCGCGATAAAATATATCTTTTCTTTCAATTTGTAAATCTAATGGGTTTTTTATTATTAAATATTTCAGTTGATTATTCTGATTTATGTTTAAATTTTTTATGATATTTCCCCGCAATTATTGTGATATTTGATATTTATTTTTATTAAGAACAAATTCTAATATTTAAAATTTTGCGTATTAACAATCTTACCTTTAAGGTATTATTCGATAGATATATTTCCGACAATAATATTTAAATTATCAAATTAAATATTAAAAATTTTTAACTACAAAAATTATTTTTAAAATCTCATATCAAAGATTAGTGCTCTAAGATTTTGTAATTTTAATTATTTTTAGAATTTTAAATAAGTAAATGGAATAAGATTTTTCACCTTTTAACCCCTCTCTCAATAAACTTTATCCACTTATTTTCAAATATTTCAGTTAAATTAGTCCGAATCATGTTATCTTTAATTAAAATCTCATAAACCTTCTCTATTTTTTCAAGATTAATCTTTTCAATTTTTTTAAAATGAAATAGCTCTTCTTTAAAAATGAGATTACTAAATTTTCCATAAATCCAATCATCAAATTCTATTGGCATTAACTTATTTTCTAAATTAATTAATAAATTTGAATGAGTTTTTTCATTCATATATAGTTCATAAACTATTCCATTACTTAATTCATAAAAAAATTGGATCATCGCATCGTTGAAAATTAAATTTTCATTTTCAATATTATAATACTGAAATAGAAACATCAAATAATCTGCGATATTTTCAAAAAGGGATTTATTTTTAGGTCTAACAATAGGTATTTCTTCCAAAAAAGTTTTTGATATATTTACTGTAAGTTCTGACCTATTTGAGAAATTTATTGCATAATACCAGTTCATTAGATTGGAGTTTAAAATTACTAAAACAAGTTTTAAAGGAAATTTCTTTCGGTATTCGTCACTAATGATTATATTATTTATCGATGAAAATGTATAAAAAATCCCAGGGTCATAATTCACTTTTAATGGTTTAGGTCCTCCACTAATTCTTTGTAATATCAATTTATTGCTAGTAAATACTTCATTAGGTCTTGCCCTATGCAAATTTTCTCTTTTATATCTAATAAACTTTCCAGACCATTTAGTAATATACCGATCAATATTTTTTCCCTCTAAAAAAGGCATATCTATGGACATCAGTCGAGTTTCAAAGACATTTCTCTTTTTAGAGCAGATAATTCCTTCAATAATATACTCAGTAATTTCTCCTAACCTTATTGAATTATTTATAATTTCTTCACAAATTTTATGTGCTGTGTCATCAAGATAAATATTAATTACATAGCTCTTATTTTTCAGAAAACTGGATTGTGTTCTCTTATTTTCTGTATAAATGTTTTCATTAAGATTTTCAATATTTGATATAATTTGCGTCTTGAATTCCTCATCTGGCTTTTTGTTTTCAATAAATAAGCAGGCAATAGATGCAACTACATTTCGAAAAACACTATTAGATAAATCAACAATTCGATTGATTGAATAATTACTAAGTATGTAATCTCTGTAAATATCGAGATTAGTATTGCGTAAAAAATTATTTGGAATTATTGCCGCTAATTTTCCACCCTCTTTTAATAATTCTAAAGACCTTAAGATAAATAGAGAATACGTATTTAATTTATTGGATTGAATTTGCCTTCCTTTTTTTGATTGAATTAACCCTAACTTAGAAATATAATTTTTGAAGTACTTTTTCTGTAAAGGAGAAAAATTCTCTCCTCTTGTAAAAATATAGGGCGGATTTTCCAAAATGATATCAAATCCTCCGCTCTTAATTACTTCAGGAAATTCTTTACTCCAGTGGAATAACTTCCAATCTATTGAAAAATCTTTACTAAATGCATCTTCCCCATTTATTTCTTCATTTAAACTGCTAATTAAACTATTTCCAACCTTTAGATTAAAATTTATATTTTTATTTCCATAATTATTAAAATTAAGTTGATCGTTTGAAATTAACCATTTTTTCATTTGGGATTTGCATTCTTGAACAATTTCTTCAAATATATCAACACCGTAAAGATTATTTTCTAATATCTCAACCTTATTCTTGGAGGTCGGTTCTCTAAGATTTAATCTTTTTGCAATTTTACTCGTTAATTCAAATAATATTTGTCCCGATTTTAATAAAAATATGCCAGCTCCGCATGCTGGGTCTAAGATTTTCAAATGTATAATAATGTTATTTAATTTTTTTAAGTCATCAAGATTGTCTGATAAAATTAATTCATCAATATTCTGATATCTTTTTTCAAAGAATGTTAATATATATTCAAAAATTGCGTTTTTTACAATGAATTCACTAATGTACTCTGGAGTATAGAATATTCCTGCCTTTTTCTGGAAACTATTTGATTTAAGATTCATCGGGTTTTTTCTTTTTTCCCAAAAAATAGTATAATAATAAAAAATTTGGAAATTAGATACTAACTAAAAAGATTCAATTTTATCTACGGTCAGATCTGAAATTTTCTCAGAGCCAGATACAAACATAGCAATTTTTAATTCTTCTAAAAATGTTTTAATCAATCTTATTGATATAAGGGGACCTTTTCCATTTTCTATATCCTGTTCAGCAGTTTTTAAAAATGGTGATGCAACACCTGCTATATTTGCACCTAAGCAGATACACTTTGCAATATTTATCCCTGTTCTGATACCCCCAGATGCAATAATTTTCACCTGAGAATTGTCATATATTCCACTAACATTTAAGATTGAACGAACAGTAGAAGTCCCCCATTTCTCAAAAACCTTTGCTAAATTTCTGGAAAAATCATATGAATCCTTATATAAATTATATTCTTCAATTACATATTTATTTGGTCCCGCATATCCACTAATATCAATATATTTAATACCAATATCATGTAAAGCTATTGCATCCATTCTGGTTATTCCATCTCCATATCCTTTCACAATAATTGGCTTTTTAACGTGCGGAATTGATTCTTTTATTTTCCCGAGTAAGCCTTTAAAATTTTTTTCTCCTTCTGGTTTAAGAACCTCTTGTAATGTATTAAAATACAGAGCTATTGCATCTGCATCAATCATATCAATACATTTATTTAATTCTTCTACACCGAAATTCTCTTTTTTCAGATGTGTAGCGGATATATTAGCGATTTTTAATACATTTGGAGCCAAATCTTTAATTACTGTAAAACTACTCTGAATTCCCGGGTTTTCTATTGCTGCATATTGAGAGCCACACCCAAACCCAATTCCCATTCTCTCTGCTGCTTCAGCTAGAATTTCATTAATTTGTTTTATATATTCAGAGCCACCTGTCCATCCGAGGATTACAAGAGGTATTTTAAGTTTTTTTCCGAGAAATTCTGTTGATAAATCAATTGAGTCATAATCCACCTCAGGAATTGTATAATCTTTCAATTTAATCTTAGAAAAACTTGCTTCATCAATTTTTGGTCTAAATTCCAACTTTTTCCTTATTTCTTCTAACTTTTCTATAGTATTCATATTTGAATCACTAATTATAGGATAATTTTTTTAAAAAATTTTTTTAAAGAATCATAAAGTATTTCACATTAATTGAAGATTATTAATCTATCAAATTATTAAAATTTCGAGGGTGTCAATTTCAAATTATGTTTAAACTCGTTTTATTGCGACATGGTGAGAGTGTGTGGAATAAAATTCCATCCAAATTTACTGGTTGGACAGATGTTGATTTATCTCAAAAAGGTATTGAAGAATCTAGGAAAGCAGCACTTCTCCTAAAAAATGGAGGTTATACTTTTGATATTGCATATACTTCAGTTTTGAAAAGAGGCATTCGAACGTTATGGATCGTTCTTGAAGAGATGGATTTGATGTGGATTCCGGTGTTTCGCTCCTGGAGGCTAAATGAACGCCATTACGGAAGTCTACAAGGGTTGGATAAAGCTGAAACCGCCATAGAAAAGGGTGAAGAACAAGTTTATATTTGGCGTCGAAGTTTTGATATTCCTCCTCCAGCGTTGGATAAATCAGATTCCCGTTATCCTGGGCATGATCCAAAATATAAACATCTAAAAGAGGAGGATATTCCCTTAACCGAGTGTCTCAAAGATACTATAGCACGTGTTCTTCCGTACTGGCGAAATGTCATTTCACCAACAATCAAATCAGGGAAAAAAGTTTTGATCTCTGCCCATGGTAACAGCTTACGAGGTTTAGTTAAGGATTTAGATAATATTTCAGATGAAGAAATCCCAAAGTTGGATATTCCAACAGGTATTCCATTAATTTATGAATTAGATAAAGATTTAAAACCTCTCAAACATTATTATCTTGGCGATCCAAAAGAAATTGAGAAAGCCATTCAGGCTGTAAAAGATCAAAGCAAAAAAATGCCATAAATTTAAACTTTTATGGAATTATTTTTCTAAATTTCTTAAAAATTCCTCTTTTTTCTTCTCTCCCTTCTTTTCAAATCTCGGCCAGAGTTTTTGAATTACCTTAGGAAAGCACATAATAAATTTAGAGAGAAATGCGTCAAATCTGGGAATGTACAGCTCAACTTTTTTTTTAATGATAGCTTTTAATACTAATTTCGCAACCTTTTCAGGTTTTATTGGCTCAGCCCGAAAAGTTAGAGGAGAGCCTCCATGTTTTGCTTCGAATTCAAGCATAGGAGTATCAACTGAATCTGGAAAAATAGTAGAAACCACTATATTGTATTTTTTAAGCTCAAGGTTTAGAGTAAAACATAACCCCCTAAGAGCAAACTTTGTTGCAGTATAAATAGAACTATAGGTTTCGGGAGCAATACCAGCGAGAGATGATATCGTTACAATATTTCCCTTTTCAGCTTTTTTCATTACCGGAATCACTTCTTTGATACAGCGAATTATACCCACTAAATTAACATTAATCTGTTTTTCTATGTCATCATAAGTAGCATCTTCAAAAAGTGCAGGTATTATGATCCCTACTGTATTTACAAGAATATCTATTGTTTCATACTTTGCTAAAGTTTGAGATATTAAGTTTTTTACTTGATCAAGTTTAGTTATATCACATAGAATTGTTAAAGGTTCCTGAGAAAGTTCTTTCCCAATTTCATTAAGTCTTTCCTCATTAATATCAGTAAGAACCAAGCGAATTCCGTTTTGATCCAATAATTTAACAATTTCTCGACCAATTCCACCTGAAGCGCCCGTTACAATTGCAATTTTATCTTTCAGTAAATCAGACTTCATATAATTAATTTCTATGATTTAAAATAAATATTTAACTTTTTTCTGAAACTTTATGGAATTAACAATTGAAAGGAGAAATTGTGTGGCATATTGCAATAAAAGGACAAATTATCAAAAGATATAGCCCAGGATGGTTTTATAAAGCTCAAAGAATTGTACATTAGGTTGCAACTCCAAATCAAAACTAAATTTCTCTTACTTTCTTTTCTTCAATTAAAATTTTGATCAAAACCTTTAAATATGTAAGTATTATTATAGTTAAGTAAAGAAAATGTCAAATATATTTGCATTCCAAAAATATTTACATAAAAAAAAAAAAATAAAAAGGAGTTGAAAAATAAAAAATGGAAACAAAAGAAGCTGATGAGCAAAGAATCGATAATTCCTTAAGAAAAAAATCAGATGTAAAGGCGATATTTGGTTGCGTTGTAATTCTGACCCTTTCATGGCTACTAGTTGTTTTAATATTATCGTTGGTGCAATTAGATCCTGAAATTGGATATGTGAATCCAGCGTTTCTGCAATCTCTCTTTATCCAATTATTACTGTATATTGTAATAATTCCGAGTGTAATTATCTTGGTGGTGAATGATATATATATACAATATTATCTCAAAAATTTCTCGTATAGAATGATGAGTTCTCATTTGGAGATTAAACATGGAATTTGGACTAAGAACAGAGCAACAATACCTTTTTCTCGGATTCAAAATATTAATATTGTAAATGGTCTTTTCGATAGAATTTTTGGTCTTTATACGGTGAAAATTGAAACTGCTGGAGGAAGCGCTTATACCCAAGCAGCAAAAGGTTATGGAAAACCGGAGGGATACATACCAGGTATAAAAGATCCCTTCACATTTGAGAAAGAGTTAAAACAAATGTTGGATAAATATAACGTCTTGCCATCTGGACTGGAAGATAAAATCTTTAAGCCACAAGAATTGGCGTTTGATAACTTTATATCATATGTTTTAACGAAATTGAGAGATAAGGATGATTTACTAAAGAATAGTATTAAAGAATTGAGAGAAAATCAAAATCTATCCATGTTAGATTTAGCAGAGAAAGTCGGTGTTAAGAAAGTAACTATAGAACAATTAGAGTCAGGTAAATATACACCATCTTTGTCATTAGCCTATAAAATTGCGAAAGAGTTAAAGGTTAGAATCGAAGATTTATTTAAATTTTAATAATTAATTTTTTTTTAAATTTTTATAATTATTTGCCTATAGTAAGGTGATTCTGTGAGATTAGCGAAAAAATTAGTATCCAAAATAAAGGAATTAAGAGAAGCAAATAATTTTATGACACAACAAGAATTAGCGGATGCCATAGGGGTTTCGAGACAAACCATCTCATATTTAGAAAAGGGAGATTACAATCCATCACTGAAAATAGCGCATGATATAGCGAAGCATTTTGGAAAATCAATTGATGATATATTTGAATATGAGTCAGTAATGAAAATAAGACGAGCAGAGTTTAATCTTACCCAAGAACAGTTAGCAACTTTAATTGGAGTAACAGTAGAACAAATAAAGAAAATAGAAAATGAAGAATTTAAAGAAGAAGATAAGCCACCAGATTTTATAGAAAAAATTGCAAAACAATTAAAGTATAAATTAGAAGACCTTATCGAATTTGATAAAAAATAATTATAAAAATAAATCAATATGTATAAAAAAATTGTATAAATACTTAAAATATTTAAAGAAATATACGATTAAAAAAAATTTGGATATGATAAAGATGACTATGGATTATGCGATAATTACTCAAAATCTAACTAAAGATTTTGGAAATGTAATCGCTGTTAAAAATCTTAATTTAAAAATATTATATGGTAAAACCTACGGAATTTTAGGACCTAATGGAGCTGGTAAGACCACAACTGTTAGAATGCTTAATTCAATTATATCTCCTACTTCGGGTACCGCACAAGTTGCTGGTTATGACATAATTACCCAAAGTAAAGAGGTTAAAATGAATTGTGGTTTTTTACCAGAATCTCCTGGGTTATATCAGAAATTAACAGCGGTTGAATTTTTAGAATTTATAGGTGAGTTATATTACTTGCCTAAAGAAGTAATATCATCACGTATTGATGAATTATTAGAGTTATTTGACTTAGAGGATAGAGAGAATGATCTTTTAGAGGGTTATTCTCGAGGTATGAAACAAAAAGTATGTTTATGTGCCGCATTGATACAAGATCCGAAGATTATTTTTTTAGATGAGCCTACATCAAATTTAGACCCTGTTGCAGCAAAAATGGTAAAAGATCTAATCTCCGATCTTGCAAAAAAAGCGGATAAGACTATTTTTATTTGCACACATCTTCTTGATGCTGCTGAAGATTTATGTGATATGATTGGAATTATTGATAAAGGAGTATTAAAGGTGGAAGGAACACCAAGAGACATAATAAATTCTGTAAATGCTGAGGATTTAGAAGATGCATATTTAAAAATTATGGGTACGACTAAAATTGAAGATTTATTGGCTTGGAGGGAAGAAACGCCCAATAATAATGAAATCAGTAAAAAGAAGAAGAAGAAAAGGAAAGATAAAAAATGACTCTATGGAAAGTGATTGCGAAAAATGAACTTAGGCGCAGGACAAGCGGTCAGCGAAATCATCGAATAAGATTTTTTATAATAATATATTCCCTCCTTTTAATATGGGCATTTCTTTTAGCTCCTTTTCTATTCGATCTATTTATACCAAATATAGTAGGTGCCTTTCCTGCAGAAATAATTATACCCGCCATCGCTTTAATTATTGAATTCTTGTTGATGATGTTTTTTTTAATGCTCATAACGTATCCCCTACAAAATATTTATCGTAAGACAGAGATAGGTTATAAAGAGATATTATTAGCTTCTCCAGCCACAGCAGGTGATATTTTTTTAGGAGAATACATAGGCAAACTGCCAATTTTCTTAGCCTTTATCTTAATTTTTACACCAATACTTATGGGTCTTATCAATCCAATAATTGATTTGAATATTATTCAGTATATTTTAATTTATTTGAGTGTAATTGGGCTTGTATTTTTTGCCGCTTTACTTGGATCAATTATTACCGCTTGGCTCGAGCATAAAATTGCTAAAAGTGAGAGGGCAAGGGATTTAGGGAAAGCTTTAATGTTTGTACTTTCTATTGCTATGATGATTGTCATGTATTCATTAATGTTTCTATTCAACCAGCTTATGAACAATCCTGAATTAAAAAATTGGTTAATGTTTTATCCTTCTTTATGGTTCTCTAATATTATTTTATACATTATAGATCCAGTATTAATTAGTTCTTATTTTCTAAATATATGGTATAGTTTATTGGTAGTTGTTTTTGTGCCATTATTAGTTTTATATATATCGTTTAAAAGAGCGGATGCGTTTTTTACCTTAGAGGGTGGAATAGAAAGAATTTCGGCAATTATTGAACAAGAAAATAAACTATATGGCTTCATAAGAAAAATTACAGGATCTAAATGGGAGGGATTGGTTATTACTCAATTTAAGGAATTCTTTAGAAGGAAAGAAAGTATTATGAAACTTGTTTATGTAGTAGGACTTGCTGCAGCAGAAGGGGTGATTTTTTCTTTTATAAGTGGTGGCGAAATGGATTTAGGTGAAATAGATTTGTATATGATAATGATTATCATGATAGGAGGTATGATGTTTGGCGTAATGATTGGTAATTATATTTTCGTTGGTTCCAAGGATTTATTATGGGTGTATAAAAGATCTCCTAGAAATGTGTATGCTCTTGTTTATTCCTATTTGCGAATGATGCTAATTTTAGTAATCTTTATTAGTTTAGGACTTACGATCTTTTTAACTATTTTCTTTCAATACGACCTCTTTACCTCAATATATTTCTTTTTCCTCTTTGTAATTTACTGCATGTTAACGCTTTCTCAGGCGATAGGATTACAATGTATTAATCCTGCGTTCGAAGAGAAAGGTGCTGATATGCAATTAAATATACTTCTAATAGTTGTAATTAATATGGCTGCAATGTTCGTTACTATATTTTTCTATATAGCAATAATTGTAATAATAGATCCACCTCTTGAATTAATAAAATTCATTTTACCATTTCCTTTATTCCTTATAGGAGGTGGGGCTGCTATTCCCTTACTATTCTTTGGCATTAAAAAATTAGGTAAAATTGAATAAGATTTTCTAATATTTTTTATTTCAAATTTTTTATCTTTATTTCAATTTCATTAAGTTTATTTTTATATTTTTCATATAGTTCGGTGTAATTTTCTAAACCAATCTCTCCTTCTTTCTTCATTTTTTTTAGTTCCAATATCGTTCTGGAAATTCCGAATTTTTGACTCTCTAGTTTTTCCTGTTCTGAATATGATGTTTTTTTCTCGATTTTCTTATTTTTAAATTTTTTGAACCTTGTAATATTTAGATCTTTGGGGACTATTTTAGATAAATAAATAGTTGCTTTAGGTACAAAAGGTGCAAGATTTTCCGGAATAATAATAACAGGTTCTGGATCTTGGATCTTTTTAATTTTCTCATAAGGGAGATCTTCGATTTTTATTTCTTTAAAAATATCATCCGATACAGTAATATTATCTTTAATACTATGTATTTCTTCTTCTTTCAAATTTGGGATTGTATTTATCATTTCTTCCCAAATCTCCTTTGCTTTATTAAAATAGAAGTATGCTTTTTGTTTGAGGTCATCTACTCGTTTTTCATCTATGCTGTAATCCGAGGCAACTTCAACAACTAATGTACATGCTTTTCCCATATCAAAATGCATTTGTGCTCTTAATTGGTGTTTCTTAATTTCATCATGTTCCTTCAAATAAAAGATTCTTTTTGATAAAGCACTTAATCCAGCATATAATTTGGAAGCAAATATTAAATTTCCCTTCATTTCTTCATTAAGAGCAGAAATACTTTGTGCAAACAAGCGTGCTTCTTCAGATTTTATTTCTAAATTTAATGGAAGTAATGATTTTCCCTTGTAATTTTGATGCATAGCTGCAGCTGAAAAGTATGCAGATGCCTTATAAATTTTACTACTCTCTAACATTGCAATTATCGCATCTTCGGGGTAATCTTCCTCTTCTCTTTTTTGTGATAATCTCTCATAACCTTGGCCTAAAACCTCTAATACACGAGCACATTCATAATATAGATCTCTTATTTGGATTGGCTTACTTTCCAATGGATCAATATACTCTTTCGTAATATCCATTTCATTTAAGATTCTCAAGTGATTAATATTTCCATAATTCTTGTTTAATAGCATAGTATAATCTAAAATATTGTTTAGTTCATCAACGGTAAAAACTTCCTCATTTTTAAACTTATCTTCTAATTTTTTAATAGTAAAATGCAGAAATCTAATTTTCTGCACTTCTTCTTGTTCAAAAAAAGGCATTTCAATCAATATCCTTATTTTTTTGTTAGATTTTTTTTGTTAAATTTTTTTTATATTATTATTTATAAAATATATCCTTATCCATTTTAATATATGATCTTTTCAATAATAGATAATGTCTAAGAAGATATTCATTTTTGAGTTTGTCTGTGGAGGTGGTTTTAATAAATCAACTTTACCAATCTCTTTATTTTGTGAAGGATTTGCTATGCTTCGAGCATGTATAGAAGATTTTAAGTCAATTGATTTTGAAATTGAAACCCTTCTAGATGATCGAATCTCAAAATTAAATGGAATTCTTGTGGCAAATACAATTTCATTTGTAAAAAAAAATGATGATTTTATTAAAATATTTAAAAAAATTCTCATAAATAATGATTATGTATTTATAATTGCGCCAGAATTTCAAAATATTTTATATAATCTCACGAAGTTGGTCGAAGACAATGAAAAAAATCTCTTAAGTGTCGGTTCAGACTTTATTCAACAATTCTCTTCAAAATATCGAACATATGAATTTTTTCAATCATCGAAACTAAACACTCCTAAAACATATTTAATTCCATCTAATAACAATGGTTTAAATATTAAAGTTTTAAATAACATTTTTGAAAAATTAAGAAAACCAATTATTCTAAAACCAGAAGATGGAGTCGGTGCAGAATCCATTTTTTTTATCGATAATGTTGAAAAACTAAATGAATTTATAAAACAAATGAATTCCAATAAGGAAAGTTTTATCGAGAGACCTTTTATAATTCAAGAATATGTTTCCGGACAAGATCTTAGTGTTTCTTTTATTGGGAGGAAATTAAATTTAACCGAAAATTCTTATAAACCTTTACCCATCTGTATTAATACCCAAATCTTAAATATTTCAAAATCAACTGAACCAAGCCAATATTTTGGTGGATATTCACCTATAGTAAGTGTTCCAATGAATTATTTAAACCAATTAGTTTCAGCATTATCAAAATTCAAAGTAGAAGGGTATTTTGGCGTTGACTTCATTAAATATACTTCAAATCCAAATCCCTTATACTTCATTGAAATTAATCCCAGATTGACAACAAGTTATTTAGGTATCCGAAATGTGTTCAAAGAAAATCTTTTCGATATTATTTATAATTCCAAACTTGGAAATATAAAAGATTTAGACTTTCATCCAATTGGCTTCTCACATTATCGCAGGTTGGATTTTTCCTTAAAAGAAAAAACTAACTCAAAAAAACACCCGGATTCGAATTTAGTTGAATTTCTCTTTCTGAAAAATATTCCAGAAATTATCACACCTCCAATATCTATAAACGGGTTTGATTTTTCGTCATTCGTTGCAACAAACGAGAAGACTTTAATGGATTCGGAAAATAAACTGCAAAAAATTAAAAATAAAATTAAACAATTTCTTATAATTTCATAATGAAATAAGAAATAATGCAATAAACGCTCCGTAGTGAATAACTAAACTAATAATTAAGGCTCTCTCAATTTTTATATATTTATTTACACTGAGATTATATGTGACTAACCAAAGTGACCATACTTGAAAAAATATCAAAAGAAAATTATCCAAAATTGTCAAATAACTCAGATCTAAAATTAACAAGATAGTATGAATTATTAGATATATTAAAATTGGAAAATAAACCAACCCAAAGTTAAGAAAAATTTTAAAAGAATTCTCACTTTTTTTATAAAAGAGCCAACTGAATAATTCTATTAAAGAATAGAATATTAAATAATTTAGAACAAAAATTAGACCCAAAATAAATTTAGAATAGGGATCTAAAAGTAATGGAAATTCAACAGAATCTTGAAAAAATAAAATACATGTATTTAACCCAGAAAAACCCGCTAAAATTGTTCCTGTTATCATTACACTTATTGATATAACTATAGTTAAGATATTTTCTCTTGGATTCTCGAGTAACATTTTTTTCGGCGTAAATGACAAAATACCTCTTAAAAAAGGTGACTTTATTTCTTTTTCAGAAATTTTCGTGGATTCAATTGAATCTATATTTGAATCAAGGAATTTATAAGCATGGCTTCCGAGAGTAGTCAGATAATACTTTTTATTTTTTTCCTGAAAAATTAAATCTTTTAATGCCTCTAAATGATGATATATTGTCCCAGTACTCGCCCCTAATATTTTTTTAAAGTTTGTAAAGGATGAATGTCCTTGCTCACCAATAATTTTAAGCATTTTGCGTCGAATTTCATGGCTCAAAGCTGAGTAGAAATCTTCTTCTTTATGATTGGGTTCTTTTCTTTCTGAATCCATAATCCATTTCACATAAAATTTAAGAATAATTTTAATTATTCTTCGATTTGGGTATTTTCTTTTTCTTCTATTTGGTTTACCGGTATCTCTTCTTTCCAAGTTAATTTAGTAATAATCTCAATAAAAATTAATGAAAATCCAACTATAAAAAAATAAAATCCAAGCTGAATTGTTAAAATAAACACTATTTGATTTACAATAAAATCTAAAATGAATATTGTGTTAAATCCCAAGCCAATTAACTGGATTATTATTGAATTAATCTTTAAATCTTGACGAAAGATATATAAAAAGCTTCCGGAAAGGCATATTATACCTGACATAAGAGGAAAAAAATACACAAATGCATCAGGGTCAAATGTGGATAAAATAAATATCAAAATTAAATTATTATCACTAAACCATGGTAAAAATTCAGATAAAATGACAAATATCCCACCAATTACACCTATATAAGAGAAATAATTTACCTCTTTAGCCTTTGAAAGAAATGATGTTGACAATTTAAACCACTTTCTCTTTTCTTTATAATAATCTTTTCTTTATAATAATCTATCTTTTTTTTTAAAATTGGTTTTATCAGTATTTTAATGTAAATTATTAAATAAGAAAATCATTATAAAATAATTAACATTTAAAAAACAATTCTATATAATAAAAAATCCAAGTTTTGAATGATTGGAGGGATTTAAAATTTTAGAACAATCTGATGAAGTTTTTAAATATAAGATCACTCTTTTTGGAGCGGGAGGAGTTGGTAAAACTAGCCTTCTGTTGCGTTATATAAAAAAGACTTTTAATGAAGATCTCAAAAAGACTATCGGTAGTAATTTCCTTATCAAAGATGTCAATATCGACAATAAAAAAGTAAGACTCCTCTTATGGGATATAGGAGGTCAAGCTCAATTTCAAAAGCTAAGACGGATTTACTTTAAGGGTTCAAATGGCGCTTTAGGAGTCTATGACGTCACTAGCTCTGACTCTCTTATGAAAATACCAGGCTGGGTTAGTTCAATTAATAAGTCAGTAAATAAAGAAATCCCAATGATATTGGTTGGGAATAAAATTGATCTTGAGCGTAAAGTTAGTAATGAAGAAGGCGAAGAGTTGGCGACGCGCTTGAAATGTGAATATTTAGAAACTTCAGCGAAGACAGGCGAGAATGTAGAGAAAGCTTTTCAATTTATCGCGAGAAGGTGTCTTGAGGATTCTCAAATGTAATTTTTTTTTTAAAAATAGAATTTACCCTTATTTTCTAACTAATTACGTTCTTTAAAACATTTTTATTTTGAACACTCTTCATAACTGAATCCTTAATTTAACATATAGTTTCAATCTACTCAAGAAGAGAAAAAATCTGAAAAATTTAACAAATTTTTTATTGAAAGCCTCGATAAAGTAAATTATATTTATTTGAAAGATAAGCGTGTATGGAAAATGAAAATGTTATTAATACACTCAGAAGGCTTAGAAGTATATAAAAAAAAGCCAGCTACAGCGGAACCACAGAAATTTGAGAAAGATAAGATAGAATTAGATGGGTTAATTCTTGTAGCATATGTTTCTGTAGAAGATCAAGACACATATGATATTAATGTCATTGCTAATCAAGGTGCAGATGTAATTGAAGATGCAATTTATCAGATTGAAGGGTTTCCCGAAAAAATCCGCCAACAAAATGAGGAAATTCAAGAATTCAATTTAAAAGTTGAGAAGGGTGAAAGTAAAGGAAAACTCAGAAAAAAAAAGGAGTTAATTCTTGATAAATCAAAATATAAAGTAGATAAAGTATTAGTGTATCCTTGGGCTCATTTAAGCAAGTTTTTAAGCAATGATAAGGAAGCTATGGATGTGTGTCCTAAGATTGCCGAAATTTTAAAGGATAGGAGTATAGACGCATCATATTCTCCGTTCGGGTGGTACAAGGCTTTTAAAATTAATTGTCTGGGGCATGAATTAGCAGAAATGTATAGGGATGTGAAGCTATATATTGAACCAGAGGAACATATCGCGAACGCAGTGTTTAAGATTTTAACTCCCGAGAAAAAAGAAATTGAAATTGAGTATGATTTAGATGGGAATTATATCTTTCCAGAGGAATTAAGCAAGCTAGGATATGGAGATCTTAAATTCTTTTTTGATTCTGAACTGGGAAAGGCTAGAGAGGATTTAAGTGAAGAACCCGCTCATATTAAGTATATGCAAAAATTTGAATTAGTTGATTTTGATAAAAATACAGATAGTGGAAATTTTCGGTGGTATCCCAAAGGGGTTATTTTAAAAGAAATTATTCGAGAGTATGTGAAGAATAAAGTGATTGATTTTGGAGCGATTATTGTTGATACACCTATTATGTATTCGGCGAGCAATAAAAAATTAATTGCTCAAACAGCACGTTTTCCTGCAAAAAGTTATTGGGTTATTTCTGGGGCTAATCGTTATTTATTACGGTTTGCTGGAGATTTTCTTCAATTTCAGATGTTTAGTGATATGTTTTTAAAACCAACGTATTTTCCACTACGACTTTATGAATACGTGCAATACGCTTTCAGACGAGAGCAAGAAGGTGAATTAAGCGGACTCCGACGTTTAAGAGGTTTCATTATGCCAGATTTACACACGCTCTGTAAAGATTTGAAATCTTCGATTGATGAGTTTAAAAAACAATATGATGAAGTAAAAGAAATTTCAGATAATTTTGGTCTCCCTTCTTACATCACTTTCAGGTCAACACGAGAATTTTATGAACAAAATAAAGAATGGATTTTGGATTTAGTTGAACAAGAAGGAATTCCAGCATTGCTTGAGTTATGGGAGGATAGATATTATTATTTCGTTTTGAAATTTGAACGCAATGTTATATCTTCTGGAAAAAGTCCCAAAAGCGCAACTTTAGGGACTATTCAAATTGATGTTGAGAGTAGTTTAGATTATATTATGCAAGGAGATATAAAAAGAGAAAAATATGATATCAAATTTACTGATGATGATGGAGTAGTAAAACGTCCAATTATTCTTCATAATTCACCAAGTGGAGCCGTTGAAAGAGTCGTTTGGGGTTTATTAGAGAGTGCTATAAGAAATCAAGATAAATTAATTCCTGGTTTCAAGACTTGGCTCTCTCCTATTCAAGTTAGAATTTTACCAATCTCAGAGAAAACATTGGATTATGCTGAAAAATTGATGAATGAGGTAAATATTTTAGGATACAGGGCAGATTTAGATGATCGAAATGAGAAATTAGGTAAGAAGATAAGAAATTCTGAAATTGAATGGATTCCATATACAGTAATTGTCGGTGAGAAAGAATTAGAAAGCAATACAATCTCTATTCGCCAAAGACTGATAAATCAGCCATATGGTGAAAATAAAAGAACAACTGTGAGTTATAATGAAGTAAAACTCAAATTTTTGTTGGAAATGCTAAAAAAAGATACTGAAGGATATCCAAAGCATAAATTACCAGTACCCTTCCGAAAATTTACAACAAAAATTAATTTCAGATAAGTTTAATTCTTATTCATTCTTTTTTTTAATATTAATTGAGTAGCAAATCTCTATTATTGGGTTGTTTTTAGATGAATTTAAACAATATTTTTACAGAAATAATTAAAGATCTTGACGAATTAGATACAGTGAGAGAAGATATACTAAAACTCTCGCGTGAAATGGTAAGGAACTGTAGTGAGATTATTAAATCTCTGCATCGTAAAGATTATGAAGATTTTAAAATAAAAATTAAAATTATTGAAGAGCAGCATATTCAACTTAAAAAACTTATTAATAAGAATCCCCTTTATTTTTCCAAATATCTTTGGACCCCCGAGCAAGAATACACCGAAGCCGTGCTTTTTGAAGCAGTTTTATTAAATAAAAATTTTCCTTCTTCAAGGGATTTAAATTTAGAACCTCTTTCTTATATTCTTGGTATGGCGGATCTTATTGGTGAAATGAACAGAATGTGTTTAAATATGATTAGAGATGGGAAAATCTCAAAATTAAATCATTATTTTGAAATAATGGAATTGATTTATGATAATTTATTTAATTTGGATTATCCAAAAGGACTTCTAAAAAATCTTAGGTCAAAAATCGATGGTGTAAGAAAAACATTAGAAAATTTGAGAAGAAATATATCCTTATCAATTCAAATGGACCGGTTAAATTCATCTCTTAAAGAAAAGGAATTGAAAGATTAAATATAAATGAAATTTGAATAATTAGGTGTTAGAAATAAAAAAGAAAATTGTAATTACGGGGACTTTTGATCTAGTTCATCCGGGACATACTTTTTTAATAAAGGAGGCATCAAAATTGGGTGAAGTCTATGTTATTGTAGCTAGGGATATTAATGTAAAAAAATTTAAGGGTGAATCTCCTATAATCCCTGAAGATCAACGACTTGAAATGGTGCAGAATTTAAAAAATGTTAAAAAAGCAATATTTGGCAAAATAAATTCAGATTATTTGAAGATTATTGAAGAAATTAATCCCGATATTATTATGCTGGGTCCTAATCAGAAAGTAACTATTAAAATGATCAAAGATGGTTTAAAGAAAAAGGGTCTTGAAAAAATTAAGATTATTAGATTAGAGAAATTTTATAATAAGCACAAATTCCATTCATCTACATTAATTAAAGAGAAAATTATCAAAGATTTTTTAAAATATAAGAAGTAAAGGACATAATTTAAATGAAGAAAAAAGAGCCAAAATTTAATTATCATGACTACGCTGAGTGGTTTGCACTTATCAATTTAGCTCATATTTTAACTGAAAAACCGGAAATTCGAGTGAAAAGCACAGAGTTTTGTAAAAATTTGGGCACAAGTCAGCAAACCGCTTCAAGACGACTTCAAAATCTTGAGAAAAAGGGATGGATCATTAGGAAAAAAATGTTCAATGCTCAACAAATTGAGATTACTGATAATGGTTACCAAATAATTTTTCAGATCTATGAAAAAATTAAAGACATTTATGAGCGATTTCATGTAATTGGAAAATTAATTTCTGGAGCTGATCAGGGGCGATATTACGTTTCCATTAAGGGATATTATGAGCAATTTAAAAAAAAATTAGGGTATAATCCTTATAAAGGAACTTTAAATTTGGAACTCTCAGATCATCATTTTATGATCCTCACGCAAAAATTGGATCTTATTAGACCTGTGGTAATTGAAGGTTTTACAGAAGAAAATCGTGGGTTTGGTGCTGTTCTATGTTTTCCAGCAATTGTTTATAAATTACATAATCCAAGTATTACAAGTATGGGGGCAGTTCTACAAATTGAAAGAACTTTCCACAAAAAGCATGTAGTTGAAATCATTTCAGAACCATACTTAAGAGATTATCTAAATATAAAGGATGGAGATAAAGTAGTTATATTGCTAAATAATACAAATTAAAAGAAAATGGGATTATATCTTTTAATAATTTATCTTACTTAATTCTTTTTACTTATTAAATTAGTTAATGATTTGTGGATTTAATTAATTTTCTCCCTTTTGCTCTGCTTTTTCTTTATTAGCAACTATTGCTTTAATCATTGCTGAAAAAAATGTAATAAAAATTCCTACTAGCGTTAAAGTTCTATTAACAATTTTATCCATGAAATCTGAAAGTGAATCATCCCAAAATTGTAGAGGAATGTTTATAGTTAATAGGATAAGTATAATTAAAGCTGCACCTAAAAAGCAATAAGATATCTTATTTCCATAGTTAATAATGAATTTTATAATAGATTCTTTTTGTAATTAGTATCAACTCCAATAAATCTTTATATTATATATTTTTTTTTTTAGCTTTTTTAATATTTTCCATTAAGAAAATTTTGATATGATTTTAAAGATCAGAGAAAAAATAAGAGTACGAAATAAATCACAGCTGAAAGGATCGCCGCAACAGGGAAGGTTAAAAACCATGATGATACCATTCTACGGAATGATTTTCTATCGGGTTTTTCTCCTTTCATGCGAGCACTGCCAATTAAAGCAAATATTAAAATATGACTACCTGATACAGGCAAACCTAATATGGTCGCTCCAAGCATTATCATGCTAGTGGATACTTCTGCTGACAATGAATCACTAGGTCTCATTTTACCGGTCGTTGTTGAGATATTTTTAATAACATTTTTTCCTACAAAAATCAATCCTGCCATGAGGATAAGACCAATAATAAAAGTTAAGATCGTAACAACTTCTTGCGTTAAATTATCAGATCCCATCAAACCAATCAAAACTCCGAGGGCGTTAGCGGAATCGTTACCTCCACGACTAATTTGATTAATACAGACAAATGTCAATATGACATATTGCAAATATTTTTCGGTACTTTCCACCTCTAATAAACCCGCACTACGATATTTCATGAACCGTTTAATGATTAATTGCATTGCTATCGCACCAAAAAAACCTAAAATTGGTGAAATAAACCATCCTAAAACAACTTCACTAATTTTTACCCAATTAATGCTAAGGAAATAATTTTCTCCAGTAGAAATCGCCCATACGAAGCTAATCCCGAAAATTGAGCCAACTACGCTATGTGTTGTGCTGATAGGTACAGAAGTTTTAGATGAAATGATCAACCAAATAGATGTACTAAGCAGGATTGCGATCATCATGAACGAATTATAATTTACAGATGGACCTAATAAACTCACTCCGATTGTCTTGCCGACATTTCCAGAAAGAAAAATGACTCCTAAAAAAGCCAGCACTCCTCCGAGAATTACTGCTCTTTTAAGTTTTAAAGATCCGCTTCCGACTACATTTGCCATAGTTTCGTCGTTACTACCGATTCCAAAAGCTAGGGCAAATGCTAAAACTATGAGAATTATTATAACCCAGTCCATATCCCATTTAATTCCTTTATTTTTTCAAACAAAATAGATTTTAAAATCGATACTTCCAAATTAAACCTCGAATGCCATCGCCAAAATTTTCTGCTTTATTTATCGCTGATAAAATCTTTTTGATAATTTGGTCATAAAAAATAAAATCCGCGTATTCAGGTTTAAATTCATACAATTTCTCGAGAAATTGGTATTCTATCTCTCTTGCATCGCGGCGAATATCCTCAATTTGATTAACTAACCTTTCTGCCTCATCGAAATCATCGAAAATCTTTACTATTACCTTCCTAAGTATTTGCCCAATATTTTTTGCTTTGGCAGCTACATCTTTCAACATTTCACTTAAATCTGGAAAAACTTTGGGTTTATGAATCAATAATCTCCGCGCAACGGTTTCTGCTGCGTCTATAACTTGCTCAACGTGTTTTGCGATGTATAATCGATCTCCTCGCGAAAAAACCATTACTTCTCGGGAAAACAAGCGTGCTGAAATCTCTTCGAATATTCTATCTGCTTCCTTTTCTGCTATTACTGTAGCTTCGCAATATTTTTTAATCTCCTTTTTTTTACCGTCACATAACGCGTAAATTGCATTGGTCATATTATTAAAAGATACCTCAAGCTTTTCTGCAGATTGAATGAATAGATCTTGTATTTTCACTTTACGAGATTTCTTTTCTTTTTCATCAATTTTTTTTTTAAATTTTTGAAGCAATTTTCATCTATTCCTTGAGTTTTTATAATATTTTATAAAACTAATTTAAACTTTTTATTATTATAAAATGAGATAATTAATAAATTATAGAAAAAAACATACAAGTTTAAATTAAATTAGCATTTTCCATCATTACACGTGCTAAGCTTGTAAATACTGATTCAACATTTTGACCAGATTTTGCGGAACATTCAATAAATCCGTATAAATGTCGTGACTTTCCAACTTCTATTGCATCTTCTTTAGTTACAGATCTTATTTCCTCTAAATCTGCTTTTCCCCCGACTAAAATAATAGGAATATTATTATAACTATCTTTTAAATTGCGACGAATTATGTCTAACCACTCATCTACATTTATTAAAGTAGAATATCTTGTGATGTCATACATGAAAATTCCTCCCGTAGCTCCTCTCACATAACCACCAATTAAGGCTCTGAAACGTGATTCACCGGCAAAATCCCATATTTGTAGAGAAACCTTTCTACCTTCAATTTCAACATCTTTGAGGTAAAAATCAAGTCCAATAGTCATCGTTTGGTCTTTAAAAATCCCTTTAACATATCGATTAGTTAATGTAGTCTTCCCTACACCGCCCTCCCCACAAATAAACATCTTAAAAACGACATCTCTCATCTTTTTCACCTTAAATTAGACGATCTTAAAAAAACCTTTCATTGGACTTAATATATTATATACTAATCGTGATATTTAAATAAACTTCCCTAGTCTTATAGATTATTATATAGATTTACATAATTGTTATTAAAAATTATTATTATTTGGGTAATATTTTAATATTTTATTCTATCTCAAAATTATCATTCTATTTCAGAATTTACTATTCTAGTTAGATTTTAAAAATTCTTCTTTTTTAATGATTGAACAGGCTTTAACTAATCTAAAAATGGTCGTGCTAACCGTTAATATCATAAATATGGGAAGGCACTCCCAAAGCCACCCTAAAATAGAAGATATTGAGATAAAAAATAATCTTTCAGATCTTCCCATTAATCCAATATCATAATCTCCCGGAGAAATATTTTGTGCTCGTGTTCGAGCATAGCTAATAAGAAGAGAAGCTCCCAATGAAATGTAAATAATAAAATTAATTTCAATCAAATTCCAATATTTTTGGTACCAAAAATGAAGTAAAATTGCTAAGAAGATTATAAATTCGGAGAATCTATCAGCAATTGAATCCAAAAATCCTCCAAATCTTGATTCTTTATCCAAAAATCTTGCAATTGCGCCATCTACTCCATCGAATATACCTACTAAAAAAACAAAAATACCAAATAACCATTCAATTTTCAAAACTGTAAGAAATATAAAGCAAAAAAAAGATAAAATGAGCATAATTCCCGTAGCATAATTTGGAGTAAGACCAATTTTTGCCAATATTTTTGCTAATCTATTAATTAACGGTCTAAAAATATAGCGTAAACGAAATTTTGATGGCATTATTTTACATTTAAAAATAACTTAAATGGAATCTTAATTTTTTTTAATATTTTTCTTTATTAAGCAATATGTTCCTGGGATAATTGAGCCCATAATTGATATAATTAATGTAATCTCTAATCCAATAATGAAAAATAAGAAAGCATCTACTCTTATTAAAATATTAGGAAAAGGTGTGGTAGCCTGAAAATATAATAATGCAGGTCCAATTCTAATATATAACAATGAAAAAAATATTATTACCGCTAAAAAAATTGAACTCGTAGCGAACATTTTTCTTCTCACAATTATTCCAAAAAATGATGTAAAGAAAAAAATTATCAAGGATAAAAAGAGTAATAGTGAATCTAATTCTATATAAAAGTTAAAGTGATTAGAATCTATAATATAATTCAAATATGATTGGGAATCATAAACCTGAGGCCAAAAAAGGGCGCCTGTAATGATTATCATGCCAATTACTTGTAATATCCCAGCAATAATATTTAAAGAATACAGGTATTTTGAAAATTCTTGAATTTCTTTACCTCTAAATTTCATACTTAGAGATGAACTACTTTTCTTTAATTCCTCTATTTTGTCTAAAACATCAATGGGGGCTCTACTATCTATTTTTTTAAATTTATATGGTACATACTTTTTTTTCAATTCTCCTAAAAGCCCCCTTGCATCAAATTTTATTCTTGCTGTAGCTTTCTCTCCTTCTAAATACCAAATGATATCTCTCGAAGTATCTACTAAAACTGCCACATCATCACTGGAAATTTCATCTAACTTTATCCATTGATTGTTTTTTAATAAATACGGGAAAAGTTTTGAAGACATTGTTTCTAATCAGTTTTAAAATAATAATTTCAACTTATATTATTGTTGATCTCTATTAAATATTTTACTCTATTAATTATATTAATAAAATTATTTTACAATAAATATTAAACTCCCAAAAATAAACTCTAAAATTTTATTTATCTAAATAGACCTATCTGATTAAAATACTCCTAATTGGAATAAATTAGAAAGATACAAACAAAGTAGAAATTATAATCAGAGCTCTACCACGATGAAAGAAAACATAATAAATGTCTTAAAAAAAAAAATAGACATAGTTAGAAAAAATCAAATCCATCATTATCAAATGGAGCTAAATTCTTCTTGGCAATTCCTATCTCTCGAACATACTTGTTTAATTTGAGAACTGCTTCTCGAACTGCTGATTTGGTTTTAGCCCCAGTACAGACAATTCTTCCAGTTGAAAAAACAAGAAATACAGTTTTTGGATCTTTCATTCTATAAATTAATCCAGGGAAAACTTCAGGTTCATACATTGCATCGTCCATAACGATAGTAGCCATATTTAAATCTATGTTTGTATGGAGATCCCCACTAGCTACAATATTTTGAACGGTTATTACCGGATTTTTTATTTCTATTCCCACTTTTTTTATATTCTTGATAATTTTTTGAACAACTTTATCTGCTTCAGATGCTGCTCTAAGACCAGTAATAACCATTTTTCCTGTAGAAAATATTAATGCGGTGCCACGTGGCTTTTCAATTCTCATAACTAACCCCGGAAATTTTTCAGGATTGTATTGAACATTTTCATCGTAGTGTGCAATTAGATTCAAATCAACTGGTTCAATAATTTCTGTAATTACTGTCCCAACAACATTTTCTACTTTATATGTCAAATTAGCCTCATAATCATAGGCTTCCCACTCATCTTCTACTTTTAATTTTTTATTTCCAGAATTTTTTTTCATATTTCTTATACTCTAAATATAACGATCTTTAACTATAAATAAAAATAACCTTTTAGATTATCTATAAGTACTTAAAATATATTTAGAAATAAAGCTTTTATGATTCTTTTTTTTTTTAAATCTCCTTTTCTCTATTTTTATTTGCCTAAATTTTTAATATCGGTATTTTTTAATATCTATTAATTTTTAATATAATTATTAATTGTAGAAATATAATTAAATATAAATTTCCTCTTAAATAAGTTGATAAATCTTGAAGTTAAAGTTAGTTTTAAAAGTAAAAAATCAGAAGGGAAAAGATTCTTCAATAAAGTTTAATATTGCTCCAAGTAAACATATAGGATTCATAAACTTTATTAATTATGCTCTTAAGAACGAGAGAGATGTTACTTTAACATTTGAAAAAATATCAACAGCTGGGCAGAAAGAGGAAAGTAAGGTTTTTGGAAAATTTAGATTTGAAGGAAAATCAAAAGATCTTGGTGAGTCTATGGAAGAGGTTATTCTTGCAAAAGAAAAAGATATGAAAGCCAAAAAGAAAAAAAAATGAAAAATTCTATTTCAATTCAAACTTGTGGCAGAATTAAAATATGTGATTAAATTATCACCTATTCCCTCTTAAAATATAAAAAAAAATTTTAAAATTTTTCAATTTAAAGTAATTATTTAATAAGATTTCCTATAAAACTAGATGTACAATAAGATCAAATCCATTATTCCATTTTTTTATTATTTTTTAAAAAAAAAAGATTTATAATCTATATTTTTTATTATTCCCAAAAGTAAATCTTAAGATTTAAATTTTCAATTTTAAATGGTTGAGTATTTTTGAGGAAAAATAAGAAGTGTATAATATTTTTAGGCTGTTTAATTATTACTATATCACTTTTTCAAATAGTTATTTTAGATCTTACTCTATTTGAAAATGATTTAAAATCAGATAATAATGAAATTATATATGAAGATTCCCATGGTCAGAAACTTAAAAATTCTGCCGGGATTAGCCAAGGTTCTTTTATCGATGTAGGTCTTTCTCAAAATGTCTCTCTCTATTCCTCTAGAAATTTCACTTTTATAAATCAAACTACTGAAGATAGTGGTATTACATACAATAATTCCGTTCTTGGTTGGAATATAACAAATTTTGAGTTAAATTTTACAAGTCTATATACTACTGAAAAATATATTCCATTTGAAATAAGAAGTGGTGATGCTGATGAATTTAATGATACTGACTATTATTATTCCTCATCATTTGAAATTCCAAATTCATGTTATGTTAGAAATATCTCAATGTTTATTCAATATCCAGGAGGATTTCTACCATCAATAAAAGATTCCAAATTTACTATTAGGATTTATAATGCTACTATTGATGAAGACAGTAAAATAGTTCCAAATGAAACTTTAGATGATGCTTATGATAATTTCACTTTTGATTTAACAAATAAACAATATCAACAACCAGCTCGATGGTATCAAGCAAATTATACGAACGTGATTTTAAATATTTCTAAAACAGTTAACAATACCTTTTTTGCTGTATTTCATGCAATTGATATTGCTTATGGTGGATATATAGAAAAACAGGGTTTTATTTTCTATGCTTTCGAGGAACCAAATGATCAATATGAAAATATTTTTTATAAAAGAATTCCCTTAAGTGATTCATGGATTGAACAAACTGGAAAAAATAGTTTACTTAAAGTAAATTTAGCTCCATTAACCAACACACCAACACCAGATCAAATAAATTTAACCGTATTTGACACACCCGTTAATTCTTCAGGAATTTATCATAATCAAGCCTTTTTTCCAAACGAAAATAATCAATTTCACATTCCAATATCTTCATTATGGTTTAATGAGGTAAAATATAATGTGTCTTTTTTAGGAAATTTTAAATATAACACAAAATCTTCTTCTACTTTTAATGCGACAGTTGGAAAAGACATCTTATGGAATTCAACTTTATTTGTGAAGCATTTTCCAAGCGATTCTCGAAATAATACTGCACGTTTTTATAAACCTGAATTCTGGGGATATAATTGCACCTATAATGAAAGTGTGTTATTTAGCGATACTGAAGTTAATGTCAATCCAACTTATATTGATCTAAATAATATCTCAAACAATAACTGGACTATTACCTTTAATCAAATTAATGCAATTTTAAGCACTCAAATCCAATTAAGTAATGATAATAAAACCTGGATTAATATTGTGAATTTTGCCAATATGACGGATTATATAAATGTTTCTGTTCAATTTAATAATTCAAATGGAGAATCTTCAATGTATGTATATACTTCAGTTTTAGATATAATTTTTCAAGAAAATATTACTGAAAATAACTTTTCCTTCCCTATATGGCGCCCTCATCAGGATACTAGTGCAAAAGAAAATAATACACTGATTAGATTACAAATTCATTCTAATAATGGAACCATGGCGGGAATTAAAGCTCTAACATTTAATGTAACTTTATCAAAATTGAATATGACTATAACTGGGGGCGATAGAACTTTTAATTATGGAGATTATGCTGTTTACAATATTTTCTTGAATGATACTTTTACAGGTGAAAACGTTAGTAATTCAGAATTTTCAATTTGGGCAAATTTTTCAGGAATAAGCCAACCCTTGGATCTCATTTCCTATGATATTCTCGACCATAATAATGGGAGTTATGATATTACATTAATAACTGAATTAATGTTCGATGGAAAACAAGTTGAAAATTTAACTCTTGAATTTTATGCTGAAAAAACAGGAATTTATTCTCAAGTAAATCAAAATGACACCTTTAAAATAACTATTGAACCAATTCCAACAAATTTAACGATTTTATCGAACTCCTCTAATATTGTTGTTTATGGAGATACTCCATATATATGTTTACAATTCCGTACCGAAGCGGATGGTCCCAATTTAACTAATGCAGAATTTAAGATATATAATAATTCCAATTTATTACCCTCTTATTCTTATCTCGTTTCAGAATTGCCAGATAGATACCAGATCACTTTTCTTTTAGATTATTTAGAAATTGGAGATTATAATCTAACAATCATAGCTGATAAAACTGGTGAGGGAAATGTTTCATATATTAATTCAAGTGTAAATTATAATTTAACATTTATACTGGCAGATTTTATTGTAGATCTTGATTCGATTCCGGTTATTTACCCAAATGATCTAAGTAAAAGCGTTATTCTCAATCTCTCATATGCTTACGGTCCAATTGAAACAGCTTTAATAAATGCTTATCTGGGAGAAAATCAATTGAGTTTTGCTTTGACTGAGCCTGGCATTTTCAAACTCTTTTTAGATTCCACCAATCTCAATATTTATGAAACATATAAATTTAATATTACTATAACAAAAATTAAATTTAATCCTTACTTTGAGGAAAGATCTGTCTATATTTATCCGTATCCTTCACATATTGAAATTCCCGAGGATTTTCATAATATAACTCTATATCAAGAGCAAGATCTCGATTTAATTGTTATATTAAAAGACACTTTTCGACAACAAGACATTTTAGGAGCACAAGTTAAGATGAAAATCGAAGGATTTATCCCATATTCTGACGAATTTATACCAGTAGTCTCAAATTTTGGGTGGTATCAAGGAACTTTAAATCTTGGTAATTTAAATCCAGGAATATATGAAGTTAAAATTGAAATGAATGCTTCTGACTACACACCAGTAGAAACATCAATAAATATAACTGTATTGAAAAGAGAAAATAGTAGCTTAGAATTTCTTAATAATTTAAAGGATTTTTATGTTTGGGATGATTTGATTGATATTGAAGTGATTTTAAAATCCGGAGAAAATCCATTAGCAAATGAATCAATTATTTTTCAAATAATAGAAATCTCTGAGAATGGAGATTTATTAGTTATTAATATTCCCACAATTACTGATAATAATGGATATGCTATTGTACACCATATTATTGGAAAAGTTGATTCAGTAGAAATAAAAGTTCTTTTCGACGGAACTATTAAAAATAGAAACTCAAGTACCAATATAGTGAATATAGATGTTAGATCAACAACAGAGCAATTTATTTCAGGATTTTTACTTTTGATTCCTTTTATTGTGGGCTTTTTATTAATAATTACTTCTTATATTTTAGTAAATTACTCAAGGAAAAAGAAGAGAAAACAAATTTGGCACGAAAAAACTAATAAATTTTCAGATATACTAAACATTGAATATTTAATAGTTATCCATAAATTAAGTGGCCTTGCTTTAATAACGAAGGAATTTAGACAAATTAAATTTGATGGTACTTTAGTGAGTGGTTTCCTTCAAGCAATTACACAATTTAAATATGGATTAAAGCCAGGTGCTAAATTAGAAGAATCTACGGGTGGTTTTAAAATAGATTACCAAGATTACCTTATTTTCCTTCAAGATGGAAAATTTATTCGATTGGCATTAATATTAACATCTGAACCTTCAGAGAATCTAAAGGTATTGGTTTCACAATTCATTGAAGAATTTGAGAAAAAATACGAAAAATATTTAGAAGTATTCTCTGGTCAACTTAGACCTTTCAGTGATCATATGGAACTTATTAATCAAATATTTAAATTGAATTTATCTTTGCCCCACATTATAAACAAAAATCCATATAGAATAAAATTAAATCTCATTCAGAAAAATATAATTTCTTTAGCCAAGACATTAGAAACAGACTACAAATCATTTTCTATTAGTAAATTATTAACTTACTTAATTTCAGCCTTACCTAAAAAATCGAAGGAAGAAATAGTTGCTAGTATATATGATCTAATAGATTTTAGATATCTTATACCAATCCATGGTATTATTTAAAATTATAAATTTACCTTTTTTAATTACATGGAAAAAGAGATTAGTCCCATTTTTGTGAAATTTTTACATATATTAAAAACCTCAATCTCGTCATATTGTAATTTTTGAGCAATATTCGCAATATTATTATTTCCATTTATTTCCTTAAAGATCTTTTTTGCCTTTTCCCCTGTCAAAAAACGTTCAGGATTTGAATTTGATTTAATTCTTAATATTGGTTTTGCACTTGAAAAGGGATTTTTTTTAGATGCAATTTTTTCTTCAATAACTTGTTCATTTTTATCTTCATTAACATTTTCTTCGTGATTTTTCTGAACATCCAGTTTTTCTTCCATATCTTGATTATTATTAGACTCTTCTAAATTATCATCATAAGAATAAATTTTTTCTAATTCTTCTTTAAAGTCTTTAAAATCAGCTCGCTTACCACTCCATTTTTCTAACATATTAGCATTATATTTATTTGAAAATGAAGAGGATATTTTTTTTAATATTTTTTTAACTGATTTCTCATCACTTTTTATATCTGTTGATGCTATATAGATTAAATTATCGATTTTGGGGTCCCTCATAAAAGATAATTTCATATCATTAGATAATTTTAATTCACTAATATTTCCAAAATCTTGAAATTGGTCCGATAGACTATCCAAAGCTGAGAAAAACCCAGAAATCATAAGTGCATTATCATTTTTACTTAGGATTCCATTTACTTTTGGACATTGCTCAGTTAATAGGGGAACTCCATCCTTTATAATAAAAATATCCTTAATCATCAAATATCCAAAAATCTATTATGTATGAATTAGTCTAGTTCTAATTCTAAATATTTAAATTACTAAAAAAAAAAAAGGAATATCCAGATATTACTAAAACTTCCTCTTAAAAATTAAGAAATTCTTAATCGTGATAAATAATAAATAGGTCTATGTATTTCATTCTGAAAGAATTTTATCTCTTGTTTTGTATGATCTCCAATATAACCATTTATATCTAAAACTAAAATTGCTTTCTGATCTTTTAATTTAGAAAATGCAATGTCTTGTAAAATTTCCCATTCATCTTCTGAAAACATATCTTTATTCAAGAGTCCATCCACCGAGGCAATAGAAACTAATTTTTTATATTTTATTTGTAAGATTGACTCAATTTTAACGAAATAATCATGAAACCTTGCTGATCCCACTAAAAATATATCCTTTTCTTTTATTAGGGAAAAATCGTAATCCTGAAATTCTTTTAAAAATTTTTTATTTAGTCGCATTTCATTTTATGCCCAAAAAATTCTCTTTAATTTTAAAATGTAAAATTCATTAATGAAATTTAATATATAATAAAAAAAAATCTCAAATTCAATAAAAATTTAGATTCCGACTGTCAGGGTTTTATTTTCACGAAAGATAATCTTTTTTATCCACTTAGGCAGAATAAAACCGATATAGAAAAACAAATTTGCTAAAATTAATATTATTCTGAAAATCACCAATGAGATCTCATTCATTGGAATAACTGAATCTGCGATAGCACCTATACCGAAGCATAAAAATGCGATTAATAAAAATCTCCCCTTCCATTGGATTTCTTTTTCTTCTATTTTTAAAGATTTTGCAGCAAAATGAAAGCCGGTTGCACATGATGTAAATATACTAACTGCTAAATACACTAAAACAAATCCTTTATAATCAATATCAAATGGATTTGTTGGGTCATCTATTATTCCTAACATCTCTTCAACAGGAGAATTTGGAGAAAAATATAAGAAATAAAAAGAATATATCCAGAAAATTAGCGAAAATATAACATATATACTTAATATTAACTTTCTCTTTCTTGGTTTAACTGTCGTAAGATATATATCAAGCCAGAAGATGATTGCGAGAGGAAGTAAAAGATTTCCAATTATAATATAAATATCATATGGAAGTGGAGAACCAGTAATTAAAAGATTAAGATATCCGAATCCACTTGGATACCATGGTGAAGACGTGAACATTACACATAAAGCAAATTCAAACAAAATTCGAGATTTCTCATTATATGCTTTAATAAATATAATTCCCGCTAAAAGTAAAGCCGCAAAGTTAGATATAAGTGCAGTTATCCCGGAAACGTGAGCCAACTGACTAACTTGAAAAAACACTCTAAAAACCTTTTAAATATTTTTAACTAAATATTATTCTTAGAACAATTATTATTTGAATTTTCACATTTTTAATATTTACTTTCTATCTCATCTTTTTAATAATTATCCCTATTGCTAAAAATAATATTGAAGATAACGGAAAAAAAAATTTATTTATTTCTTCAAAACCTAGAGTATTAATTAATCCTACAAGCATTATTGAAGAAAGAATAATATTAACCCTGATAAATCTAAATTCATAGGTCTCTTTTTTTTTCGATAATTCTCGTCTAATTTAATATTAGATTTATTAATTGGCATGTTTAGCTATAATAATTACTTTATATTCTGGTACAATAGGTTCATCAAGTCCAATATATTTACTTTCAATCACTTCAAATCCATATTTTTTCAAAATTTTTTCCCATCCGTCCAGATTGCGAAAATTAAGAGGAACATTGATATCTTCATCCCCAATTACTCGATTGTAAAACCAATCGAAAAAGCTATTGGTCACTCTTATATCGTCATCCTCAGCATATGCTTCTAAAATTACTAAGCGATGTTTCGTTACTCTCACTGCTTCCTTTAATAAATATTCTGGATTATTCGCATGATGCAAAACAGTATAAAGAATGGTAGTATCTACTCCCTCATCTGCTAACGGTATCTCTCCATCTGGATTGTACAAAATTAATGGAAGGTCTGTATAATTGTAATCTACAATATCAATAAGCACAACTTCTTTTCCAAGTTGTTCTTTTATTTCTAAAGACAAAAATCCATCTCCTGCACCAAGATCTAGTATCCTATCTCCTACGATGTAGTCTTTAACTTTTTCAAAACTCCTTTTTGCGCGTTTGATTGCATTGATCTTTCGATCTTTTTCATGATCCACGTATTTTCTAATAAATTTTCGTAGTATATGTTCAACCTCAATAAATGGTTTTCCTTTTTTCAAGCCTTTAGTTATTGTTCTATTTACATAAAACCAAAATATAGTTCTTTTAAATTTATTAACCTTAGCACATTTCATGGAAGATAATAATAATGAGCGGATTTCCTTCCAATGTTGCTTATTTTTTTTGTTTTTCTTAGAAAATATAGGATAAATTAGACCTTCGAGAACATCAAGATCATTCTGATGATTTGATCTATGAAATTTTATTAAATCTCCTTGGGGCATTTTTTTAAACTGTTTTAATTAATATTTAAATAAATGAGTATTTGCTTACTTATAAAATTTATGAGTCATTGCTCATTTTATATTATTATGATGTCAAGAAAAAAATTTTCTCGAAATAAACAAAAAAAAATAAATCAAATTTATAAAATCTTTTTTGATCTTGTATTAAAAAATGGTTATCATAAAACAAGCACAAATCATGTGGCAAATGCAGCTAAATTTAGCATAGGAACCATTTATAAATATTTTCCAAAAGGTAAAGAAGATATTGTAAGAAAATATTTCGAAAAATCAATGGAAACTATGTTAGATAGAAAAGATTTAATTGAGCTTAGTAACAAAAATACCTTAGAATTTCTTAATAATTTCATTTTTGATTTATTTAAAAATCATAAGGAAAATAAGGGATATAATATAGCATTTAGATCTGCTATTCAATCTGATAAAGCATTACTCGAAGCACATAAAAAAGGTATTTTTAAAATTTTTAAAGATCTAGCGCAAAAATTAAGAATGATAAATAAAGACTTTAGTGTAATACCTGAAGAAAAATTGATTGAAGTATTTATATTTCTTTTTAATCTTCTTAATGCGATTATATTTCATCATTTATCTTTAATGAAATTATTTGATACAGATGATAAATTAATTAAATATCTTTCAAATATATCTGGTTTTTCAATAAAATATTTACTAAATACTTAAAGAGGCTGTTTTAAATAAGATTTATAATTCTGAAAATCCTCTTTTTTAAAATAATTTCTTTTTTTATGAATTATTTTTAATTTTTTACTTACATTTTTAAAACTATTGCAAAAATTCTCTTTAATAATTATCCTAAATTAACAAATTTAAAATTTAAAATTTATATAATTATAAATCCAATCTTTTATTTAATACAATCTTGTGTATAAAAAATGAGAATTCGATCAAGAAAGCATTTAAAACGACATAATTTACTTGTAGTATTGTTATTTTTTCTCCCATTTGGTTCATTTTTGGGATACGCTGGCGGTGTATTTTATATTTTGGATGATCTAGCCTCCTTTACTTATACTATCGGATTAAATACGACTGATTTTATTGAGCCCGATTTCAACAAAATGGCTCAGTGGTCTGCAAAAATAGATGATCGATTTGAACAATACCATATGGCTTCAAATTTATCTTTAACAATTACATTCACAGATTATAACTACACGATACCTGCATATTACCATTCTACCGATAATGCTGGGTTATCAACTGGAACGTCGCTAGCTACTTATTGCTTTAAATACAAAGCAGCGAAAGATGAAGGAAATCAAACAATGATGGAAGATGCATTGAGAATAATAAAGGGATTACTAACCGGATTCTCTTATATGCTCGCTGTTCCCAATGGTGGAATTGGTCCTGATTATCCGGGAATACCAGCAAGATTTTATTGGGCTCCTGAGCATAAAAATATCCCAGGATATGAATATGTCACCAATTGGATGCTTAGCTCCCATGTAAGGCATTTTAATGGTTCTGGAGATTATAAAAACTGGCGTTGTAGGTTATATACCTCAAAGGATGAAATGGGCGGTTATTTGTTTGGTTTAGGGCGCGCACTTCAGTTATGTGATGACCCATGGGTTCAAGAACGTGTAAAACTATTAATCGCTCAATTAATTGAGGGCTTTCGAGAAACCAACTGGTTGGTTATTGGAGGAGATGGGAACCCTTGCGGAACTGACTTGAAAGCAACCTTAGGCTCAGGAGAATGGATTTTATCTCTATTAAATTTGGGTAGAATAGCATATCCTGGGTTATATGACGATTTATGGCACTATTATGCAACTAAGAACATGTACATGAATGGAATTGGAGAGGGTTCTAATTTTAATATAATTGAGGAGTACTACGGATGGAATTTTGGACACATGGACCTCTTCAATTTAATTATGACTACGCAAGATCCTAACTTAAAGCAATTTTTTATTAATGAATATATTCAAGGCACTTATCCGCTCATAAGATATCATCGTAATGCGTTTTTTAATATGATATATCTTGTTTGGACAGGAGATGAAAATCAAACAATTCGTAATGATATTTTTGATCAATTAATGCGGTTTCAAAATAATATAGAATGGGGACAGGGAGCATATATAAACTTTAATGCAACAGAACGCCCTTCATGGCATACGAAGAATCCAGCACCAGAAAAATGGAATCAAATTCTAAATGGACCATTGGGTTTTCTATATGCACCTATTGCACTTGAAATTGATTTTACCGATGAGCTCTGGATGCAACCTGCCACTGTTGATATGATGTACTATGATCCTGGCAATTTTTGGGGTGATAATCCATTTGAAGAAGATGGTGGGCGCCAAGGGAATGGCTTAACTGAAGGAGATGGTCGAACATATAATTGCATTTATTGGATGGGTCGCGCTTATGGAATTATTCCACCACCTTCAAGTTAAATAAAAATAAAATTGTTAAGTAAAAATATTAGATGGTTAAAATGGAAGAAAGAAACCAAGCCGTTGAAATTGATATAATTAAGGAATTATATGAAAAGCCAAGACGTTTAATTTTAATAATTCTTATCTTAGGAGCATTTTTTTTAATTCTTGGTTTCTTTATTCTTGTTCTAAGTTATGCTGTAGAATTTATAGATGTAGGTATTGATTTTGAGGTTGCTTTCATTCTTGGGTGGATTTTATTTGGAGTAGGTTTATTTATGTGTATAAAGATTACAATAATGAAAATTCCAAAACCACATATAGTTTCTTATTATTTGGATAAGTTTTTCGAAGTTAATGAGAAACCAGAAAAGTCCATAAGATTTTATTCATTTGCCCTCAGTAGATTAATTGCTTCATTATTATTCCTTATTTTGGGTTTCGTAGATCTATTCATTTTAACTGGAGGTCTTTCTCACCACTCAGCTCCATTCGGTCAAGCAATAGTTTTAGGTGGTCCTTCTTATTTCTATACTGTTGGTCTTTTTCCCAGTCTTTTTGGGATCGGTTTATTTTTATATGTAGTTATCAGTTCTTTCCGAGGTGCCTTCTCAAATTCAAAAAATAATTTGTATCTCCATGAATTCAGACCCACCTCTCCATGGACTACAAAAATTCTGAAAAATGATATTGAAGCATTACGGTATCAAAACAATCAATTAGGACCTAAACTTATTTGGGTGGTTCTATTAATGCCTTTTATCATTTTGTCATTTATTGAAGGTTTTTATCTTATAAATTTGATCGCAATTCCGAGATTAGAAACCCCAGTTCAGGGAATTTTATTAATTTTTTCTGCTATTATGGAATGTTTTGCTTTGTTCTTTTTGGTTTTAACTCCTCAACATTATTTTGAAATTGCAACAAAGGATGATTTATACGAAATGTGGTTCATGCCAGAACCTTTAAAAATAGAATTGAAAGAAATCCCAATAGTATGTGATGAAATATCAAATGTTCTTAATTGCGCAATAGGTAGCAATGAATCCTCAGAATTTATGAAAAGCAATCAAATTAATGCGACTCATCGTCATTATACTAATCTTATTTTGGGTATTTTCTTTATTGCTACATCCGTTATAATGTGGAGTTTTTTTGTTTTATTTGGCACTCTCTATTGGTGGTTTGCAATCATTTTCGGTTCAATTTTAGTAATAAGAGCAATTTCTCAAGATTTCAGTGATATTAATGGTGATTTAATTGATTACAATCAATCTGATAAAACTTTAAGATTTCAAAGAAAATTTCGTTATAAATTCTTTAAAATTTGCACATATAAACCTACTGAACTAGAGCTTGTTAAACAATTTAGAAAATTAGATTTCTTTGATATCGCTGCCATCCCAGGATTGTTATTCTTTATTTCTTTACAAATAACACAAAGTTGGGCTCTTGCAACATCACCAGTTTTAATTCTTGATTCTGTTATAAGTACGATTTTTATGGTCGTTGTATGTTTTCTAATTTTTATATACCTATGCGTTCCATTGGATCAAGTAAAATTTAAGACTTCTACAATAATTTATTATATCCCTGTAACTTTGGAATCTCAACAGAAATTTAATTTTAAGTCACTTTTATCAGAACCTTTTAAAAAGACTTTCATTTTAAGATTTTCAATAATTTTGGCGATAATAGTTACAACTTTATGTGGTACTTGTATTTATTTAGGTTTTCTTTTCAAATAATATTAAAAAAGGTAAAAATCGTATATCAATCAATTATTGGGAGACTTTCATAATAATGGCTAATTACGATCCATCGTAAATTTTAAATAATATTTAATAATACATATATATATGTCAGTAATTTACGATCCATCGTAAATTATAAAAAAAATATATATGGATAAAACTAAGAGAATTAAAAAAAATATGCGTAAAAAAATAATAATAATTTCTACGATTTTAGCAACTCTGATCGTTTTCACTATGTTCAATGCTAATCCAGTATTATGCAGTGATTTAAAAATTCAAAATGGTAAACCAAAAATAGTATGTTATTTTTCGATTTCTCAAGATTGGTGCGAAAATCTGGTTGGAAACTTATGTGATGTGGAGGTTTTGGTTAGTGGGCAACAAGATATTCATTCCTACGATCCTTCTGCTGATGTACTCTTAAAAATGGATGGAGCAGCTTTATATATAAAATTAGGAATTGGGATTGAAGCCTATACTCAAGCAATACAAGATAATTTTCCATCAGTTCCTGTAGTAACATTAAGGGTAGATACTGCCACAGATCCGATTAATGGTGTTGAGCCTACAAAAGACCCAGTTTGGACATTTCCAGATGGTTCTCATCCTAATAACATGCATTTCTGGCCAAGTCCTCGATTTGCAATAAAATTTGTTAATCGTATGGCACAAGGGATAAAAGAAATTATAGGTGCATCGCAACCTGTGAGTTTTAATTCTACAATTGATGATAATTTAAATGCCTATAAAGAACAATTGCAACAGGCTTATGATTGGCTACAAGCTAACGCAACGATTGAACCTTTTGCGAGCATGAAAGTATGTCCATTTCATCCGGCATTTATTTATTTTCTTGAGGATTTAGGTGTTGAGCGAGTTGCAGTAATTGAGCAACAGCCCGGGGGAACAATTCCAGCCAGCCATTTAGCAGAAGTAATCGATAAATTAAATTCTTCTTGTCTCGTATTATATCATCCTCAAGAAGCGGAGGGAAAATTTCATGCCGAGCAAGTTGCCAGAGATGGGGAAGCTAATATAACATGGTTAACTCCATTATTACCTATTGATACTCCTGAAGGATTAGAAGGTAAATATGGGGCACAAATAGATACATATCTTGAGATGCTTGATTTTAATGTATATCAATTGGCTCATTCAGATGTACCACCGGCTGCAATAACTATACTTGGGTTCCCTATAGTTTGTATTTTAATTCCAATATTTGGAATTGGAATTATTTTAGTTTTTAAATTGAAAATTAAAACGAAAACTTGATAAATTTATTCTAAAATTTTTTTTTATTTTTAATTAGAGAATTATGAAAAAAAAGTATATTGTATTATTTCATCTACTTGAGGAGCATTTGGATTTCCTTCATATAAGATGGTTCTATTTAAAATAACTAATCTATCTACATTTTGGCGCAATGATTTGAGATTATGATTAATTGATACAACCGTGAGATCACGAGTTTTATGCAAATTCGTAATTAAATCAAAAATTTCTTTTGTAATCTTAAAATCTAAGTTGCTAGTTGGTTCATCTAATAATAAAATTTCGGGGTCTCTAACTAAAGCTCTTGCAATTAGAACTTTTTGTTGTTGTCCGCCACTTAAATGTCCTATAGGTCGATCTTTCTGTTCCCACATTCCAATAGTTTCTAATTCACGCCTTGCAAGGTCAAAATCTTCTTCACTCAATCGTTTTCCTATCCCATTTAGACCATATCTTCCCATTAATACAACATCTTTAACTGATGCTGGAAAAAAAGAATCAATTTGATGTGCTTGAGGGACATATGCGATTTTTTTTAATATTTTGTTAGAAGTTCTTTTTTTATAACTTATAGGTTGCCCATAGATAGATACTTGTCCTTCAATTGGTTCAATTAATCCTAATATTGTTTTTAAAAGAGTTGTTTTACCCGAGCCATTTGGACCTGCAATACCTAAATACTCTCCTTTAATAATATCCAGATTTATCTGCCATAGTGCTACTACATCTCGATAAGTTACGGTTACTCCATTTATACAAATAATACTTCCTTCAATACATAAATTTGGAGCAGAATATTTTAACAATTAATTCTACCTCTATTTTTTTTAATGTTCTATATTTTCTCTTTTTCTTTTTTTCTTTTCTACCATTTCTATAGGTTTATGACCTTTCCAAGTATGTTCTGAAGGCATTTTCTTAGGATTTACTTTTAAAATTATTTTTCTATGATCATCTGTATGAACGTGAGGAACATCAATATTTTGTATATGATCAACAATTTCTTCTAATTCTTCAAAATTGCAATAACGACATTCAAGAGGGCTGACAGCCTGAGATCGTCTTTTTGGAGATAAAAAATACGATATTGCGAAAATAATAGAAGCAACAAAAACAATAGATGGTCCACCAGGAAGTATTAATAAATAAGAGAACATAATACCAAAAAAACCTGACGAGACTCCGATAATACACGATAATATTAACATTTTCTTAAAATTGAAGGTCCACATATATGCAGCAGCAGCGGGCATAATAAACATAGCAAATACTAAAATTGCACCAATAGCATTAAGAGAGATTGTGATTATGGCACCTAACAATAATAAAAACAAGTAATCAAGTTTTTTAACAGGTAATCCTGAAACGTTTGCCATTTCTCTATCAAAAACAATAAATTTATATTCATTTCTTAGAAATAAAATGATTAATAGAACAATGGCACTTGTAATAATCATGGCAATCAATTGTACTTCACTAATTAATAAAATTGCCCCGAATAATATTGACGAGACACTTGCAGAAAATTCATCCATGAAACTAAGAATAATTATACCTAATCCCATCATAGCCGAAAAAATTATGCCAATTACAATATCTTCATTCATAATTTTCTTTTGATTCACATATCCTATTGAGACAGCGCTTGTTTCTGAAAATACAAAAATAAAGAATAATGGATTAATACCTATTAACATCCCTAATGCTGCACCAGCAAAAGCTGAATGAGCTATAGCTTCTCCTAAAAATATCATCTTATTTAATATAATATAACATCCAATTATTCCGCCGATTATTCCAATTAAAGATGCAGCGATAATTGATCTAATCATCCAAGGTCGGTCAAATAACAAAAAAAAATCAATTATTGATATAAAAATCATTCCAAAAATCCTCCTAAGATTTACGATCTCTCGTAAAATAACCAATAATAAATAATCAATTAAAAAATAAAAGTCTTTGCACATTTTTTATGAATTAATCTAAATTTTTTCTAATTGTGATTATTTTCATTATTTTAGTAAAAAAATCTTATTCTTTTCTTATTTCGAAAGTTTTTATAATAGATAATATTATATATAGATGAGAAAAAATAATAAACCTAAGTTATATTTAATGACACTCGAAGATAAAATTTTGAATTATTTAGAGAAAATTAACAAACCAATAAGTGTAGGTGCTCTCGCTAAAGCCTTAAATTTCAAACATAGCACTGTGAATAGTGCAGTGAAACGTTTAGTTGGAAAAAAATTTGTAATATGGGAACCTTATAGAAGTGTTGAGTTAGTTGCTGCCGGAAAGAAAGAAGCTCAGCATTTTAAATTGCATGAACATCTGGTTGCCCTTTTCTTAATGGATGTGTTAAATCTTACCGAAGAATTTGCTCATGAAGAAGCCAGAAAAATTGCAAATGTTATTTCTTGTGATTTGATAGAAAGAATTTGCGAAGCTTATAGCCATCCAAACCAATGTGTATGTGGAGAAATACTTCCCAATGGTTTTTTGCATGATCATTAATACTAAATTATTTTAAATAATGCAAAAAATTAACACGAAAATGATAATCTTAAGTAGAAGCAATTCTTACCAAAAATTAAATATACTAAAAATAAAAAAACAGATTATTTAATATCGAAAATACTGAGGATTATATCCTGTAGGATAATTTTTTATATTTTTTACTTGTTTTTCTTTATTTCTTTTTTTATTCATTTTTTTTTCCCTCTTTTGTGATTTTTTATTTTTTTTTTAATATTTAATACAAAAAATTAGATTTCTTAAAAAACTCCATAGTTTCTAAAATGAATCTGGCTTTTAACTTTCTTTATTTGAATTAACTCTTTATAACATTTTACGTTATACTTTGCTTCCTCATATAATTTCAATAATCGTGATTTATCTTGTTTATCTTCAACTTTTTTTATCTCGATTTGCTTTCTTGATTTAGGGAGTTTTTCTAAAGCAATTTCTATTTCAGCACAATCGAGAAGTGCTTCATCTTTTGCACATACTTGGGCCATTTTTTTTTATCCCTTCTAATTTTTTTCAATTTTTTATTATTAATTTAAATTAAGAAAATAATTCATATATAAGTTTTGAAGCCGAACTCCATACGAAGTTCAAGAGCCGATGTGAAGTGCAAAGTATTTAAATGTAATTGAACTATTTTTAAATGTAATTGAAATAATATTTTTTTTGTGTTTTTTAATGAGTCGCTCAGAAAAAATAAATATAATGTATCCACCTGAAGATATTTTAAGTCCTCCCTATGGTAACCGAGATAATGAACAAATCATATTATGGATGCTTTCTAACAATAAGTTTTGTAGATGGTCAGATTTTAAAGTTGAAATAAGTGAGTCAACATTATCAGGTAAATTAAATAATCTTATTAGTAAAGGTCTTGTTGAAAAACCTGAGCGAGATTACTATCAAATTACACCAGCAGGCAAAGAAAGACTAAGTGAATTGGTCTATTTAAAAGAATCTGGTAGAAGAAAATTAAATTATCCCCCAAAAGCAATTATAAGTAAAAGGAATTATGATCATGTTGCACTTTGGATGGTAAATAACAATGATTATTGCAAATGGTCAGATTTTCGTGAAGAACCTCTTTCAATTAATCAATCTTCTTTATCAAAAAATCTTAATTTATTAATGACCAAAGGATTTGTAATAAACGAAAATAAGCAATATAAGATTACTCCAGAGGGTAAGACGGAATACTCTAAAATGTTGAAATTATATGATCTAGACCGACAATCAATTTTGGAAGAAGAAAGTAAGAGAATTGAAGATATTACACAAAAAACCATAAAATTTTTCGAAAAATATGAAATAGAAGAAGACGAATTAAAGTTTCGATTTCTAAATAACAAGTTAAAATTAGATTATGCTAAAGTTAAAAATACTTTAAGTAATGAGGAAGATTTTGACAAAATTTTACTTTTTCTTTCCCTAAATCATCCGAATCAATATCCTGAATATATTTCACCTGAGGAATTCTCTGGCAAATATGATATTAAAAAAACAATTCTTGATTATTACGTTTATAAAATTATAGAAGAGAATTTTTATCCAATAAAATTTTTCAAATTAGAAACTAAACAAGATAAAATTTATTTTTTTCATGTAAATGAGAGAATAGAGAAAGTATTAAGAGCTATGGTAAAAGATTTTATCATAAAATTTACTTATTTGAAAAAGCTTTATGAAAAAACTTTTTACAATAATACATCTTTAGATTTAACACATTTACTAGATAATATCTTAGATGATATCTGTAATAGTGTATTTAATAAAAATCTGAAAGAACCATTAAGAGAATTTTTACCAGAATATATTAAATATTTGGCTTATAAAATCGAAACTGAAAAAAGTTTAATTGATCCACTAGATAAATTAGAAGGCATTGTTTGGCAAAATATTCCTGATGTATTTCAAACTTATGATTCTACTGATTCCCAATATGATTTTATTGAACAAAGTGAATTTAAGTATTATTTAGACCTGCAGATATTTAAAACATTAGAACCTTATTTTTCTTTTAAATTAGATTACTTAATAAAACAAAACAAATTTGAAAAAAAGAAAGAAGTTAATGAAGATTTAAAGATTGTAGATTCTGATATTAAATTGAATCCAAAAAACTTTGAACTTTATCTTCTGAAAGCAATAATTTTATGTGTATCCAATAGACATAATGATGCCATTGAATTGTTGAATAAAGAAATAGATATTAATCTTGCTCAAAAAGAGATTTACGCTTCCTCTTCTTTCATAATAGCCTTTTGTTATATGACTCTTGGAAAATTTGAGAAGGCTTTAAATGTTGCTAATGAATTACTTGAACTTTATTCTAACATTCCTATTTCCTATGCCACAAAAGCAATAGTGCTTGGTTATAATATTATTTATAAATTTGAAATACAAAAAGCACATGAGGATATTGCCCTAGATATGATTGATAAAACTATTTCATTAGAGCCTAATAAATCCAATAAATCCCTATTTTATCAATTAAAAAGTTCTATTTTGCGAGAATTGAAAAGATATGAAGAAGCATTTAATGCAATCGATATTGCTGTTGATCTAAATCCAAAAAATATACATCTCTATTTCACCAAAATACACATTTTAATTTCAGTTAATAAATTCGATGATATATTAGCCTTATTAGAAGAAGGTATTAAGGAATTTCCAGAGAAAAGGAAGGATCTTTTATGGAAAAAAACACATATATTTTTTAAAATGAAAGAATTTAATGAAGGAATAAAAATACTTGACAGTTTAATTGAGTTATACCCTGAAGATTACGAACTTCTGAATAGTAAAGTTTATGGGTTAGCATTTTTAGAGAAAAAAGAAGAAGCTATAGAAGCTGCTAAAAAATTAGTAACACTTGTTCCAGATAATGGAAATTACCATGATTCTTATGGTGAAATATTAATGATGTTTAATGAATATAAAGAAGCCATAAAAGAATTTCAAAAAGCATTAAAACTTGAACCATATGGTTTCTTTTCTTATGAGACATGTATCAAAATGGGTAATTGTTATAAAGAGCTTGGTAAATATGATTTAGCAACTGAATATATTGAAAAAGGAAAAATGATTTCAAATAGGATGATATGTGAACTTGAAACAAAAACATGTTGGATCGAAAAAGCAGAAAATTATCTTTCAGAAATTAAACAACTGAAACAAGAATCATGAAAAAATTTTTATTTTAAAGTTAATCAAGTCTGAATTAAAATTAATATAAATATTTTAACTTTTTTTATTTTTTTTCAAAGATTTATCTATTATTTTACCCATTGTGATTTTATCAACATAAGTTCCATTTTTCAAAAGAGCTGCATATTTTCGTCTACCTTCAATCTCATACCCTAATTTTCTAACATAGAGGTGTTCTGCAACTTCATTTCCCTCAAAAAAATCTGCTTCAAGTCTTTTTAACCCCCTTTCTGTGGCAATATCTTCAAGGATCTTCAATATTTTCGTAGCTAATCCTTGATTTTGAAAATCTGGATGTATAGATATACCCCAATTACCAACATGCCTTATTTTTTTTAACTTCAGATTTACACTAACACCTGCTGAAGCAATAATTCTCTGATTATAAATTGCCCCTATCACTAAGTCCTCCACTTTATTAGATAACATGTTGTAAAAGTATTCTTTATTTTGCTGTAAATCCTCTTTCTCAAATTCTCCTAATAGATACTTATTAACTTGATTTAACCAATTATGGGCAAATTCATAATTGTTATTTTTTTCATAATCCTCAATTGACAGTCGTTTAATCAAAACAACTCTACCATCTTTCAATTTAAATTCTTCTGAAATTTCAGAATTCTCAAACATATTCTTTCTTCACTCTGCAATATTGAATTCGTTAATTAATTAAAAAAATTGTTTGAAATTTCTAATTTTATATGTTTTTTCAATTTTTCTTTTTGTAATTTTTATGATTTCTTTTTTTGCAAAAATTCTACGCATTCTGGAAGAGTAGGTCTTTTATATTCAGGAGTAATAACTTTTATATCATATAACTTTTTCATAAATTCTTGGAGCATATGTGCTGTAGCGCCCCAAATATTAAATATATTATTTATATTAGGAACTCTATATTTAAAACATAACATTTTCCAATTTTTAGGATCTTTTGGAAATGGAATTTCATAAAAAAGATTTTTTTGAGCAATATATTCAATTGGTATTTCAACTAATTCTTCTACTTCATTATGATTAATTTTGAATTTTATTTCATTTGTATTTTTAATTAAGCTTACAAAAGGGCGAATTATAAAACCTGTAAGTGTAGGCAAATCATCAAGTCTTCCAATAATTTTTAAATTTTCACGAGTGATACCAATTTCTTCATATATCTCTCTTAAAGCAGTATCTTGGAGAATATTATCAAGATTTGAATCAAAAGTGCCTCCAGGAAAACTCATTTCTCCTGTATGATGTTTTAATTTTGGAGAACGAGAAGTAAAAATTATATTATAGCTCGATTTCGTTGGTTTAATTGGAATTATTACAGCAGATTTTTTTAAAATAGAAGATTTTAACTCCAATGGTGGAAAATTTCCTAATTTTTGTTCAATAAATAAATAATTAAATTCCATCATCTAATTTCACAGCTTCTTATCTTCCCCAGTGATAAGGAAAAAAAAGTTTATTTTTTTAAATCTTTTTTTCTTTTAATGCTTTTGTTAATAGCGGTACAATTTCTTTCAAATCTCCGATAACACCATAATTTGCAACCTCAAATATCGGTGCTTCGGGGTCTTTATTTATTGCTATTATAACATCACTGCCTTTCATTCCTACTAGATGCTGGGTTGTCCCTGAAATTCCACAGGCAATGTATATTTTTGGTGAAACAGTTGTACCACTCTGTCCTACTTGACATGATTTTGGTTTCCAGCCAGCTTCAACTGCAGCCCTACTTGCTCCTACAGCAGCATTCAATACATCAGCTAATTCCTCGATAATTTTAAACGTCTCTTTACTTCCAATGCCTCTACCTCCAGATATAATAATATCAGCTTCATCAATTGATTTTACACCCGGTATTGATGTCTTTTTCTTTTCTTTTACTATTGTCTTAAAAGAATCAACATTAATATTAACAGGTTCTTTAATAACTTCAGCACTTTCATTTTGTTTTGGTTCTGCCTTTTCCATCATCTTAGCTCTTATTGTTGCCATTTGTGGTCGAGTATTTGGACAAATAATATCTGCTAAGATATTATCGCCATACACTGGGCGAGTCATTAATAATTTACCATTTTGTATAGTTAATTTTATACAATCAGCTGCGAGCCCCAATTTTAGTGTGGAAGCAACCCTTGGTGCTAAATCCCTTCCCATTTTTGTGGCAGGGAATAGTAAAATATTTGGTTTATGCTTTAGAATTATCCTAGTAAGAATGGAAGTATATATTTCTGTGTTATATTCTTTAAGGGCATCATCTTCAGCAATAAATATTTTACTTGCACCAAAAGTAGAGAGTACATTACAGAATTTTCTTATTTCGCTTCCAATAATCACAGCACAAATATCTTGCTTTAATTCATTTGCAAGTTCTTTTGCTTTACCAAGCAATTCTAAAGTAATTTCTCTTATTTCGTTATTCTTAATCTCAGCAAATACCCATACATCTTGATAACTAGAAAAATTATCTTTTATGGACTCTATATTAAATCACCTTATCCTTAGTTAACAATTCAATAAGCTTTTCAACTGCAGTTATAGGTTCTTCAACAATCATAATACCTTTTTCTCTTGGAGGAGGATAATAAACTTTAGTAATCTGTATTAACGATCCTACCGAGCCGTATTTATCTTTGGGGCCATCTAAATTTTCAAAATTCCATATGATACATGGTTTATTTTGAGCTGCTATTATATTTCGCAAAGGTGGGAGGCTTGGTGTAAATGATGATGGAGGAATCCCCGCTAAAAGTACCGGGATTTGTGATTCTACTATTTTAAATCCATCATCTGTTTGTGATTTTACCAATAATTTCTTTCCTTCAAATTTTTCTACGCTTTCTACATAAGTGACTTGCGGTATTTTGAGTTGAGCGGCTAATTCGGGACCAACTTGAGCTGTATTACCATCAACTGTTTGTTGTCCACAAAAAATTATCTCAAAATCTCCAATCTTATTAATTACTTTAGAAAGAGTGTAGGCTGTGGCAAAAGAATCAGATCCTATAAAGACATTGTCACTGAGCAAAATAGCTTTATCAGCACCAAGTGCAAGACATTTCATTAAAACCTTTTTTGTTTGAGGTGTTCCTATTGATATTGCAATGATTTCATCCTCATTTTTCTTCAACTTTAAAGCCTCCTCTAAAATGAATTGATCAAAGGGATTTAAAGTGGTTGAAATGCCTTCTTCCTGAAGTTTATTAGTTTTAAGATCAATTTTTACATCTATTGATTCTGGAACCTCTTTCACACAAACTATAAATCTCACAATAATATCCACTAAAATTTTTTTAATCTTTATTTCCTTAAAATAATAATATAAAATAATAAAAAAAATTTTAAAAAATTATTCTTTTCACTTGTAGGCAATAAATTCCTTGCCAAGTAGCTCTCTAGCTACGATCATCTTCATCATTTCTTTTGAACCTTCTGCAAGCGCAAAAGACCTTATAGCTCTCCAAGCGGCTTGGTCTGGACACTCTCTAGAATAGCCAAATGCTCCCTGCCATTGCATAACATCATTTATAGCATTGCAAGCCCAATCAGATGCAAACATTTTTGCCATAGCGATTGCTTTACTTGTTTCAAATCTAGATCCCTTTCCTTGTTGTTCTTTGTCAATAGTCCATAATGACTTATATGCCAAATCTCTTAACATATTAAGCCTAGTATAATGTTCTGCTAGTCTGAAGTTAATTTCTTCAAATTTTCCAATAGCAGTACCAAAACATTTTCTTTCTTTAATGTAATTCATACCGTTTTCTAATGATTTCAAACCTGCTGCTGCGCATATTACTGCAATTAATCCCCTTGCAAATTCGTACCCCTCGTGAACAATGTAAAACCCCTTATTTTCTTCTCCTAATATATAATACTTCGGAATTTTTACATTATCTATTGCAAATCCACCACAGGATATACCCTCTCTGCCTAAATCATCAATGTATGTTGGGGTAATACCATCAGCCGTAAGAGGTAAATAAAACATTGTCATACCTCTAGTGCCAAGTTCTGGGTTCTGCTTCGCAATCGTAAGATGACCTCCACCTTCTGCAGCTTCGCGTACCCCACTTATATACATTTTCTCTCCATTTACAATATAACCATCACCTTCCTTTTTGATCATAGTTCTAGTTCCTGCTACATCTGACCCGGCATCACTTTCAGTTGTAGCGATTCCAAGAAAATATTCTCCCGCAATAACTTTTGGAAATATCTCTTTTTTTGCTTCTTCTGTTCCATATTTATTGAGAACAAAACCCCATGCTGCTTGAACGAGATAGAAAACGGGTATTGAACCCGTAGGATCTGCTCTTGCCAGCTCTTCTCCTATAACACCAGCGCTCACGGCATCAAGTCCTGAACCACCATATTCTGGTGAGGCTGTACATCCAAGAAGACCAAGTTCGGCCATTCCTTTCTTGATTTCTATTGATATCTCCCTGGTTTTTTCCATTTCAAGAGCAACGGGTGCAATTTTCCTTTGACAATACTCCCTTACACTTTCTCTGAACATTTCTTGTTCTTCAGTAAATTTAAGTTCCATTTTTTTTTATCTCCTATGTGATTTATTCAACTTTTTGTGTATATTTTGTTTTGAAATTTAATTTGAATTAATTTTAATTGACAAAATCTTTATTTGATTTTATTTAATTTTAATTTTTCTGACAAATTATGAATAATTTAAACAAGATCAAAAAAAATTATCCTAATGTAAATGCTAATTTTTAATTTGGTTTCATAATTATTTTTATTCGGTTACTTATTTGAGCTGAAATTAATGATTGATAAGAAAGAAGAAAAAAGACTTTCCGAAGATTTAAAAAGATGGAAAGAAAAAATTAAGAAATTTGACTTGGAAAAAATTGAAAATAGTTCGTATTTTCAATTAAAACCCATATATACACCTTTAGATCTGAAAGATACTACTTATGGTGATATTAATTTACCGGGGGAGTTTCCTTTCACAAGAGGACCATATTCAACAATGTACAGAGGGAGATTGTGGACGATGCGTCAGTATAGTGGCTTTCAGAACGCTAAATTAACGAATCAACGTTATAAATATTTACTTGAACATGGTCAGACTGGTCTAAGCGTCGCTTTTGATTTATGTACCCAGATGGGTTATGATAGTGACCATATTTTAGCTCAAGGAGAGGTTGGAAAGACTGGAGTACCAATTTCCTCATTAAAGGATATGGAAGATCTTTTTGAAGGTATTCCGTTAGACCAAGTTAGCACCTCTATGACCATCAATGCTCCTACTGCTATAATTCTTGCGATGTATATCGCATTGGCTGAAAAGCAAGGTGTATCTATAGATAAATTACGTGGAACTGTGCAAAATGATATTTTAAAAGAATATCTTGCTAGAAATACCTATATTTTCCCACCCATCCCATCTATGAAGTTAGTCGCCGATGTAATCGAGTATTGTTCAAGAAAACTTCCTCATTTTAATACAATAAGCATCTCAGGGTATCATATTCGAGAAGCTGGAGCAACAGCAGTTCAGGAGATTGCCTTTACTTTAACAAATGCAATAGCGTATGTAGAAGAGGTATTAAAACGGGGTTTAGATATTGATCAATTTGCAAGTCGATTAGCTTTCTTCTTTTGTACTTATAATGACTTTTTTGAAGAAATTGCTAAATTTAGAGCTGCAAGAAGAATATGGGCTAAAATAATAAAAAACAGATTTAAAGCAAAAAATTTAAAATCAATGCAATTAAGATTTCATGCTCAAACTATCGGTTCCTCATTAACCGCTCAGCAACCCGATGTAAATTTAATAAGAGTTGCCATTCAAACTCTTGCTTCTGTATTGGGAGGAGCTCAATCAATTCATTCGAGTAGTAGAGATGAAGCTCTAAGTCTTCCAAGTAAAGATTCTGTACGTTTATCATTACGAACTCAACAAATAATCGCATATGAAACTGGTGCTGGAAATGTAATAGATCCAATTGGCGGATCATACTATTTGGAATCACTAACAAATCAAATGGAGGAGGAAGCGTTTAAAATAATTAAAAAAATTGAACAACAAGGAGGCGCAATTAATGCGATAGAAAACGGTTATATTCAAAAAGAAATCCAAGAAAATGCATATAAAATACAACAATCCATTGAGAAGGGAGAACAAATTGTAATTGGAGTAAATAAATTTCAAATTGATAAAGAAGATTTAAAGTTGGAGATTTTAAAATCAGATCCGGAAATTGAGCAACAACAGATTGATAAATTAAAGAAAATTAAAGAGTCAAGAGATAACAATCTTGTGCATGAGAAACTTATTAAAATCAAAGAAGTTGCTAAAACTGATGAGAATTTAATGCCTTATTTGATAAATGCCGTAAAAGTATATGCTACTACTGGGGAAATTTGTGATATATTAAAAGAAGTCTATGGCACTTATAAAATGACAACTATCTTTTAAAAATTTTATAACAACTTTTTCACACTTTAAATCCTTTCTATAAATTTTTTTAAAAGTAAGATAAATGTTATAGAATTACAATTTAAATATCCTTTAAACGAATTAATAATATAATAATTTAATAAATCGAACTATTTTAATTGTGATGTAAATGGAAGGACATGTTCATTTTGAAGATTTAAATTTGGAATATGGATATTCTTGTATGCCTAAAACTCTGCACTATTATTCCAATGAAGAAAATGATTTCCGGATGGAAGTACGCAAGTGGTGTAAAGAAAATGTTGAACCTATTGTAGAAAAAATTGATAGGGAGAGAAATTATGAGCTTGTAGTTGAAACTTTGCGAAAAATGAAGCCTTATTTAAATATAATTATCCCAGAAGAGGCTGGAGGTCTTGGTAAAGGGGTTTTATATCGTACTATTTTTGGTGAAGAATTAACTGCTTTCAATTATGCTTTAGCAAGTACATTTGGAGCATCTTCATGTTTATTTGCTGGTCCTGTTATAGAATTTGGAACTCCAGAGCAAAAGAAGAAATTTCTTTCAGGAATTGCTGATGGCACAAAAATTGGTGCAATAGGTGTAACAGAACCTACAGGGGGATCTGATGCAATTGGTGGAATGAAATTAAAAGCTAAAAGAGAAGGAGATCATTATATCCTCAATGGAGAGAAGTGTTTCATAACAAATGGCAGTGTGGCTGATTATATTTGCTTATATGGAATAACAAATGATAAAGTAAGACCTCATCAAGGTATTACAGCATTTATATTTGAAACTGATACTCCTGGTTTTGAAGTTATCAAAGATTATAAACATCTGGGACGCAGAGGAATGCCTAATTCACATCTGCGATTTAATAATTGTAAGGTGTCAGTTGAAAATGTGCTTCATAAAGAAAATGCGGGATTAGATGTATTGCTTTTTGGTCTTGATGGGGAACGAACTTTTACTGCGTCTCAATATATCGGCATCTCAAGAAGTGCATTTGAAGTGGCATACAAATACGCACATAGACGTGTGCAATTTAGAAAACCTCTTTATTCATTTGAGGGGATTTCATTTAAACTTAGTGAAATGTTTATGTCTATAGAGATAAATAGAATGGCTGTAATTCAAATTGCCAGAATGCTTGATGATGGTCATTATTGTAGAGCTTCAGTAGCTGCAATTAAGGCCCGAACTGCAGATGATGCAGTTAAAATTACTCAAGAAGCCATACAGGTTGTTGGTGGACTTGGATACACTGAAGAATATCCATTAGAACGCTATTATCGAGATGCAAAAGTTGGACAAATATCAGCTGGTACTGTAGAAATTATGAGATACCTTATTTCAAGAGAAATGGTTAGAATGTGGGGCAAATAAATAAAAAAAAGGAGATTGATGATGAAAGAAAAAATTAAATTAGTAATCAAAGATAATATCGCAACGATAAAATTCATTGATCCAGAGAATTCCAATCCGTTAAATAAAGATACGGGAAAAAAATTATTAGATGTTTTAGAATCTCTTCGAGACAATAGTGATATAAGATGTGTAATAATTACTGGCTCAGGAAACGCTTTTTCAGCAGGCGGAGATATAAAACAATTTAAGTCAAGTATTGAAAATGGAAAACCAGGTCAATTAATGGATGATTTAACAAGAGATCTTTACAAAATTGCATTAATTTTGCGCCTTTATCCAAAACCAGTTATAGCAGCCGTAAATGGATGGGCTGTTGGAGCAGGGATGAACCTTGCGCTTTCATGTGATATTATAATTGCTTCAGAATATGCAAAATTTAGACAATCCTTTTGTAAACTTGCTTTAATTCCTGGATTTGCTGGAACAATCTTATTAAGTCGCCAAATCCCTTGGCAACAAGCTGTACAAGTGTCTTTTTTTGGAGATACTTATTCTGCAGAACAAATGAAAAAACTTGGATTTATTAATGAAATTGTCCCTGCAGAAAAATTAGAAGAGGTTTCACTAAATTGGGCTCAAAGATTTGCTAAAGGACCAACCTTAACCTATGCAAGAACTAAAAAATTATTTTTTGAAGCACTTAGCACACCACTTGAAGAACATCTTGAAAATGAAAGACAAATGCAAATAAAATCAGCTGAATCAGAAGATTATAAAATTGGTGTATTTGCATTAAATAATAAAAAGGAACCTTTTTTTATTGGAAAATAATATCGTTTAAATGATAAAAATGCCAGAATTAAGAGAAGTTGTTATTGTGGATTATTTACGTACCCCAATGTCCAGAAGTCGTCCCAACCAACCAGAGCGAGATGTTTTTTATAAAATTCCAGCTGATAAATTACTATCCTTAGTAATTAAAGAAATAATCGCAAGAGCAAAATTCGATCCAGCCGAAATTGATGAAGTGATCACAGGTTGTGCTAATCAAGTAAAAGAAAATTTTCTTTATGGAGGACGCCATACTGTCTTTTTAGCAGAATTACCTGAAACGGTCGCTGCTATGGGTATTGATAGACAATGCGCATCAAGTATGACAAGTATTCATATCGGGGCAATGGAGATCGCAACAGGTAACTCAGAAATAGTTATTGCAAGTGGCATGGAACATATGACAAGAATTCCCCGTGGAACTGATTTAACTGCCCGGCATTATGAATTAACCGATGAAAAAATCTATCCAAACCATACAAAATACGATTTAAAAACCGGATACTCAATGGTTCAGACGGCACAAAAATTATGGGAACAGAATCCTGATATAACTCGGGAGGATATGGATTATTGGAGTATTACTTCCCATAATAGAGCTGTCAAGGCGCGAAAAGATGGATTTTTTGACGGAGAAATCCTTCCTATCGAAATAACTCTCCCAGATGGTACTAAAAAAATAATCAAATATGACCAATCAATGCGAGAAGGATCCAATATGGAAACTATGAAAAAACTCCGTCTTGTTTCAGAAGGAATTGAAAGGAATGCTCAAATTACCCCAGGAAATTCATCTCCATTGAATACAGGGGCAGGATGTTGTGTCCTTATATCACTGTCTCGTGCTGACGAGCTCGGAATCAAACCCCTAGCAAAAATTAAGGCGATGGCATGGGCAGGTGTTAATCCCAGTGTTATGGGACAAGGTCCTGTTCCTGTAAGTAAAAAAGCTCTTACTCGCGCTGGATTACAGGTTGAGGATATCGATTTTTGGGAAATCAACGAAGCATTTGCAATTGTTCCATTATATGCAAAGAAAATGCTGGGTATTCCACATGAAAAAATAAACGTGAAAGGTGGAGCTATTGCTCTTGGACACCCATTGGGAATGACGGGTGTGCGATTAATCGGAACTCTTGCAAGGATTCTACAATTTGAAGAAGGGAACCTTGGTCTCGCTACGGCATGTGTGGGTGGAGGACAAGGGGTTGCTACAATCATTGAAAGGATTTAAGGCAATATTTATATAAAAAAAGTGTAAAAATTCAAGATATATTAATAACCGGCTTAGAAATTGACTATCTTTCTAATTATGATATTGATTTAGATTTAATGGATGTATTTAGTAAAGATATTGGAATTAATGGAATAATTTCGAAAGTTGAAAAGATTATTCAATTAAAAGCTTAATTTTATAAAATATACTTAAAAACAATTCAGTTTGCAATAAAAGTGGATGTTTCCATCACTATTAAAAGAATCTAGCAGATTAAATATATAAAAAAAGAAATACAAGAATTAATTATATTATTATTTTTTTAAATCTATTTTCTCGATTTTTGGAAACATTTTGGTGAATAAAAAAGCCAAACTCATAAATCCTATGATTCCGATAATAAATAATCCAAGTGCCGTACCTTCTATTCCAAATATATTAAATAAAGTAAAACTCAAAATTGAAATCACAAAATACAGAACGATTTGGACGAGAAGCATTAAAAACCACTTTACTACTTTATGTTCTTTGTTCAACTCTTCAATAACATACTTGTATTTCATTTTACCAAATAATCGCATCTTCATCTCGAACATTAATAATAAGAAAATCCAAAAAATCGGAATTGTAGCTAAAGACAATATCAATAATAATATCGAATTTGAAATTATTGTAAGCACTACTGTAAGTATAGTAAATGATATTAATTGAATTACTGACATTAATATCAATTTAGCTTTCGCTTGATCACGAGGAATAACTGGTAATGATGCTAGTGTGGTTGCACCAGATTCTTCCATATTGAGAAGACCTGATATTAACATCACAGGTACAATTATACAGAAAATCAATATTATCGACAAAGTTATCATTATACCCGTTGGTGATGATGCATCACTCCCAATTGCGCCATAGAACGAAGTAATCATTATAAGTGGAATTAAAATTGGCATAATTAAAAATATTAATGTCTGAAAATCACGAGATGCTGTGATCAGATCTTTTTGGATATATGACTTAAGAGGAGATTTTGTTTTAATCTCAACCTGGATTTCTTCAGGAACGATAAAAAGTTTTCCAGTTTTAATTTCTTTAGGTTCTGCAGAAGTTGCACTTTTTAGATTTCGAATCGCAACCTTATAAGTACCCCATGTTATAAGGATAAATATCGCAAAACCAATAATAGTAGTAAATAATAGACCTATAGGTATTTGATCTGGAGCAATAATCAATGATATTAAATAACCGGGGGCAAATGGATAGGGGATTAAGCTTAAAATAAAATTTAATATATCAGAATGCTCAAATGTGGCAAAAATGTTAAGAAGGTCATAAATAGCATTGATACCCCATGATAGCATGAATCCAGATCCCATAGTGATAATGAAATAACCAGCCATACTTAAAATTCTGGCTAAACTTGCTTTTTTTGATTGGCGGTTAGGATTATTTAAAATACGACTTAAGCGTTCTGAAATAATTATAAGCACACTAAAGCTAAAAATCAAATTGAGAATCGATGTAGCAATGCAGACAAAGAAGAGCAAAATATTCTGTGTTCCAATAAGCATAATAATAGGAAAAGCAGCACCCAAAACAATAAGTGGGATGTTCAAAGAACGAAAAATGGTCATAAAACCTAACTTTTTCAAATTCTTTTTTGGGATAGGTAAAGTTTGCAACCATTTGAAAGCATTACCTGTCATTAGAGAGCTGATTGGCAACATACCTAAGACAATAAGGTACATGATTACCATCGCAAAAAAGATCCCAAAAATAAAACTAGAAACAAATAATATGGTTCCTATTGTGTATCTTCCGGCATAAAGGTAATCCATAAGTTGCGCATAAGTAATTAATGGAAAAATAGGTAAAAAAACAAAGAGGCATGAGTAAATAACTTTCATCATCATTGATACATTTCTAATGTAATTTGCATTTTTTTCGAGTTTTTCTAAAAATCGAGCTTGATGAGCTCCGGCAGATTGAATCTGAGATTCAAGAAATATCTCGTAGTTAGTGTATTTTGAAAGTGAGTAAGATTTGAATTTTTGCTCTTCCATATTAAATCATTTCTTCCTTTATTCTCTTTTTATATGATTTCTGTAATTTTTTTACAATCTCCTCAACTGATGTATCTTGTTCAGTAAGACGTAAAAACACATCTTCTAAATTTTCACCTAATTTATTAGCTTGATGTCTTAAATCCTCAATTGTACCGATTCCTACCAATTTACCTTTATTTAATATTCCAATCCTATCACATAATTCTTGTGCAACTTCCATAATGTGTGTTGAAAAAAGAACTGAACCACCTCGTTGAGTATGTAATTCCAATATTTCCTTGACTACCCTAACAGATTTTGCATCGAGACCTGCAAGAGGTTCATCCATAATAAGTAAATCTGGGTCATGTAAAATCGCAGCAATAATTTGAATTTTTTGTTTATTTCCATGTGATAAAGTGGCAATAAGATGTTCATAATATTCAAGTGCCTCCAAACTTTCTAAATATTCTCTTGCACGTTCTGTAGTTTCTCCCTCATCTAAACCCCTAATTGAAGCAATAAAATTAAATAAATTTCGTGGTGTTAAAGATTTAAATATAAGAGGCTCTTCCGATACATATCCAATACGACGTTTAATTTCCACTTCATTTTTTTCTGGATTTAAACCAAAAACAGACATCTCCCCCCCATTTGGCTCGGGTTCGAGCAATCCCATGAGAAGTTTAATGGTAGTAGTTTTTCCTGCACCATTTGGTCCTAAAAGACCAAAGACTTCCCCTGCACGAACTTCAAAGGAGATCCCATTTACTGCTTTTACATCTCCAAAAAACTTTTTTAAATTTTGAACTACAATTATATTTTTATCCGGCAATTTTTTTTTCCTTTTTTATTCTTTTTATGTAAAAAACTTTTTAAATGTTAAATCTACTTTACATTTACTTAATTTAATTAAAATATAATTACATATTTAAAGGTTTCGAATATTATAAATTTTTTATTTATGTTAATCTTATAAGAGTTTATTTATTTTTAATTTGATTAATTAAATAATTATATTATTTTTCAAGGTTCGATATGTCCCATTATATTACTAAATGAATAGTATGATAATGAATACTGAGAAAGCTGTTATAGCAACAAGCGTAGCTAATAAATAATCTGCACGTTTTGAAGGCCTTGGTACTTCATGACCACATTCATTGCAATATCTGGTAAATTTTTCTAAATGATTGCCACAATAGGGACATCGTCTTCTAGCCTTTCGCCTTCTAACAGCGGCAGTTAAAGCAGGAACTGCAGACATAGTTCTTTTTCTTTTACTTCCTTGTTTTTTTTATTTTTGTATTATTAAAATTTTTATTATACAATGTTAATAGAAAGTATTTAAAGGTCAGCAACTGGTAAATTAGATATTTAAAGGTTTGTATTTACATTTCTGAATTGAATTAATTTGTTCAAATATGATCATATGCTTTAAAAAATGGATATTCAATGATTCAGACGGCACAAAAATTATGGGAACAGAATCCTGATATAACTCGGGAAGATATGGACCATTGTAGTCTTACTTCTCATGAAAGGGCTATTAAAACGCGAGATGAGGGATTTTCTGACGGAGAAATCCTTCCAATTGAAGTAAACGTTCCAGATGGTACTAGAAAAATGTGCGAACAATAAAAGAGAAGGACTGTTTAATTATTTGAGCATTCCTCCAAAACCTAAGCCTGAAATTCAGGAAGTCAAAAAAATTTCTGAAAAAACTCAAAAAAGACAAACTCTCATTTTTGCCTTAGACTGGTTTTAATTGGGGCGAAATTTTAGGAATTCTTACGTATAGAAGCGTAAGATATACTGCACCCATAGACCATTCCAAGCCAAGGATTAAATATATTGCATTTCTGTATGGGCTTATGATGAATATTAAAAAATTAAGCACACCTACCATATATTGAAGGATTGAAAGTCCCAGATAGGGGTTTTCATATTTACTTTTTTTTATAAAGGACAATTTCCCCTTTAAGAGGAGAATTATAAAACTTACTCCTAAAATCAAAAAAATAATGGATGCGAGAAGACCAAATCCATCAACAATAATGAATATATAAAAAAAAATCCCGAAAATGCTGCAAATAGTTACAAGATACGAAAAAATTAATTTCTCCCTTTTTATTTGGTAGACTTTTTTCAATTTAACCATAATATTTCTTATCTCTCTCCAAATACAATTTTCACTATTAAAATTTAATTGACTTAAGTATTTATATATTTGTTTAAAAGTTTAGATCCGTAAATCAATGAATTAAATTAATAAAAGATGGTCAATCAATTCAATAAAATTTTATGGGCAATAATATTACTCATTAAATTAAAGATCCTTTTTACAATTAAGTATATTTATAATATTATGGTATATAATATCAGCAACTGGTAAATTATCTATTTAAAGGTTTGTATTTACATTTCTAAATTGAATTAATTTGTTCAAATATGATAATATGCTTTAAAAAATGGATTGATTTAAAAAAAAATGCATATTACTAAAGGTATGAATGAAAATAAAGAGATTCTAAATAGATTGGAAGATTTAATCTTTATTAATAGCATAATCGCAACGGAGCTTATCCGAATTACTGAAAATACCGTAGGTATACTTCATGGAAGTGAATTTTTAGAATCAAGTTCGTGTAAATCGGAACATAATCTACTTAATGAAAAAATTATCCATATTATCAAAAAATATCAAATTGATAAGGAATCTTTTGGTGCGTTAGAGAAACATGTATTGAAGCATTTACAATAGAGGTAGAAAATATGGAAGACATTTTAATAGAAAATATTTCAATTCCAGTAGATGATGGAAAAACCTTTTTGAATGGATCTATTTATTATACAAATGATACTCCCGAGAAAGCTCCATGGATAATTAATATTCCTGCGTTTATGGAAGATCGAAATGGTAAATTTGTAAAAACATTTACTGAAAAATTTGCTAAGGTTGGATATTATGTATTAGCTTATGATTTATTACCGGGAAAAAAAACTGGGAGAAATTGGATTAAGTTTTTTGATAAAATCTTTTTTTTTCTTCCAGAGATAATCAGTTGGATTTTAGATAATCAGAAAAATCGAATTTTGGATAAAAAAATTGCACTTTTTGGGAGAAGTTATGGAGGAGCTATTATACTAACTCAAGGTTTTAAAGATGTTCGGGCAAAAATTCTTATTGCTTTATGTACAAGATACGATTATGCTACAGTTGGTCAGAGTAAAATAAATTTTGGTGAAGAAGTAATTAAAAATGTAAGTCCAAAATTCTATCTTAATAAAGATCCTTCAAATAATAATAGAATTCTAATCGCCCAATGCAAAGATGATGATAGAATTCCCTTTGAAAATCTTTTTAAGATTAAGGAGCAATTAGGATTAAATGATGAAAATGTATTTATTTATGAGACAGGTGGGCATTCATTTAAAGGAAATAGAGAAAATCTATTTCAAGAGATACTAAAATTTCTAAAAAAGTTATAAAAAAATAATTTTAATATGAACATCTGCAAAATATAATATAGGTGAAAAAAATGGGTAAATATCTGATTATAGGTCCTTCATCTCAGTTGTTAGGAATGAGAATTGCAAAGCTGCTCAATATTGAAACTATAACAACAGAAACGAAGAAATTCCCAGACGGGGAGAATTATTTGAGACTAAACATTGATGATGAGTCCCTAATCGAAGGAAATGATATTATTATTATCCAAACTACAGGAGCGAGCATTAAGGAGAATCAAAATGCAAGGATTATAGAATTATTCATGATGATTTCTGCAGCGAAGAGAATGAATCCTCAGAATTTAACAGTAGTAGTTCCGTACCTAGCTTACGGACGCCAAGATAAAATCTTTAGACCGGGAGAAACTAGATTTGCTAGTGTAATCGTGAAAATGATTGACTCGTTAGGTATTGATAAATTTTATACTGTAGATGTTCATGCACCTGATATATTAAATGATTTCTCGATTCCCGCCAAAAATCTCGATCCAATGACCGAAATTGCCAATTACGTGAAAACATTAAATCTGAAGAATGCAATTGTTATTGCACCAGATAAGGGTGCTGTAGCCCGCTCAGAACAATTTGCAGCACATTTAGGAGAAAATATTCCTGTAAAGTTATTCTCAAAAGAACGAGATGTGAGAACTGGAGAAATAGAAATGTATGCTGATATAGATTTATCAGGACATGATGTAATTATTTCAGATGACATAATAGCGACAGGAGGCACTATGGCTAATGCAATTAAAATTTCTAAAAAATGTGGTGCAAATAAAATATTGGCAGTGGGAACCCATGCTTTATTATTAGAAAATGCAGCCTACCGTATATTGAATGCAGGAGCCGATGAGATCATTGGAACAGATTCTATTGATACACCTGTGAGTAAAGTAAGTATTGCTAAACTTATTGCAAAACAATTAGAATAAATTAGATGATTCCTTAATTATTTTTTCAACAATTTCTCGTGTTTTTTCTTGTAAATCTGTTATTGTTGAATTGTTAGTAATTTTATAATCTGAATTCTCTATAACTTCTTTCAAGCCAAATTCAATTTCTCTCTTATCTCTTTCTTTAATATCCTCTATTTTTATTGAATCATCTTCTCTTTTCCTTTCTAATAGGCGTTTAATTCTAATCTCTTCATCGATAATAATAGATATTATTGGGAATTTCCAAAACTCGCGAAAAATATTCACTTCGTTCATTGAGCGTAAACCATCTACGATAATTAAATTAGATGGGTTTTCTTTTATGAGCTCAACACTTTTCTTTGCGATAATATTATTTCCATATTTTTTTCTCAATTCTTTTGCAATCATTCCAAGATTTTCAGAAGTACGAGGTATATTTCTCAGTTCTGCCTCTTTTCTTATTACATCTCCCATTGTAATTATTGTTCCTATGGATTTTATCCCTTCAAGAGCTGATGATTTACCGGCTCCAGCTAATCCAACAAAACCAATAACAATTTTATTCTTCATAATTGGTTGCGTCATGATTGAAAAGAGAAATTATCGTTTTTATTAATAATAAGTTATTTAATAAAGAAGGTTTTTAATAATTTTTTTTGATTTATTATACTATATAAAAAATTCATGAATTGTCTGCTCTTATAAAATTTGATATTCTAAATTATGGTAAGAAAATATATTAATTTTTCATCAAAAAAAGTTGATCCAGAATCTCCTTGCATTATCTCAATGAAAGCATATAGGAGAATTGTAGTATACGCCTTGAGATATGCAAATAATGATATAAGGCCAAAAAATTGGAGAGAGGCATATGGAATTCTAATTGGACATATTAAAAATGATAATATCTGTTATATTTCGGATGCAATTCCGATGGTCGTTGGTGGTCGTGCAGGTGTTAAATTTGAAACAAAACAATATGCAGATATGGCTCAGATCGATGAAACTCTTTATGAAAGATTCCTAAATGAACAAAGTGATGATTTTATTATAGGGTGGTGGCATACGCATCCAGGCTTTGGCTGGTTTTTCTCCAGAGTTGATACTTCAACGCAACTAGGATATCAAGGTCCAAATCCATATGCCATAGGACTTATTTATGACCATACAGAGCACACTATTAATGTTTCTGGAATTAAAGGTTTACGACTTGTTGATACATCTCGTGGTATTTATTCAAAATATGCATTTGCAGAATTAAAATTTGATGTTCCTGTTGATCAAGCAATAAATAACGCTAATAATGAAGCTAAGGAAATACTTCCAAAATTTAAAGAAATTAAAGAAATATTACAATATATTCATAATATATTACGAAAAAGATTGATGGCTCAATTACAAAGAAATTTTGGATTAATCCTAGTTGCAAAAAGAGAAAAAAAAATTACAACCTCAGAAGAACTAGCTGAAGAGGAGGCAGATCGTTATCTGTATGAATGGAATCCAAAATTCCTAGAAAAAAAATATCGTGTTCCGCATTATAGAGAAAAATTAGAGAAAGAAGTAGTTAAATCAAAACGAAAATTGAAAAAAATCCTAAAAGATAAAACATCTACTAAATCTGAAGCTAAAAAGAAATTTGAGGAAGCAAAGAAAAAAATTCAAGGCGAATTAGAGAAAAAATTACTGAAACCAAAAGAATGGTTAGGAAAGATTAAAGATAGATTCAATGAAAAATTGGAAGTCATTCGCCCTTATTATGATTATTTAGATACCGCCGAAAGAAAGATCATCGAATATTTGGACGAAAGACTAAGTTCTTATTCAAGAGAACTTGAGATTATTGAAGAAAAATTAAAATTCAAAATAAGATAACTCATCTTAAAAAAATCATACTTCATTTTCAAATTACTTGTGCTTTGACAATTTAAAAATAATTTAAATATAACAAGGTTTTTATTTAGTATAGTCAAATTTTAATTATTAAGTTCTAAATATCTTTTTTTAAAATATGAATCCCAAGGTTATCACCGTAAGAAATCGACGGGACAAAGGCAAATACACGACAGATGGTATATTTGCACTCACTTCTGGGACAAGAACTATTTTAATTAAAGGAGAAGGAGACGAGATTGCAACTGCTGTCGAAACCGCTGTTGATCTAAAAAGAAGAATGTATCCAGGAGTCGATATTAGCAATATATCTATAAGTTCTCGTAATAATAATTATGGTAATTATGGTAATTATGGTAATTATGGTAATTATGGGAAAAACCGGGATTCTCGAATGAGAGGCGAAAATTACAGCAAAAACAATAAAAACAACAAAAACAATAAAGATATTATATCTAGAATTGAAATCGAATTATCTACAAAATGATTCATTGATTCTAAGAAGAAATCTTTTTTCTGCTATTTATTACCTTTAATCCATTAGAAATTTTTTAATCAGTATTGTGTTTGAGAATTAGAGCTTGAATCATTACTAAATAAGATTAATAACTCAAAATAATTTTAATTTATCATGACACTTTCGAAAAAATTATTGTATGTATTCATTTTCTTCTACATCGCTGTTTCTGTATATCTTTTATTATTTTTTGTGAGTCCTGAATTCCAAGACTTTGTAATATTAGTGCGCTCTTCTTTTGTGATTCTAACAGAAGATGCTAATTATTTTTTAGGTTTATTTATTGCTTTTTTAGTTTGTTTGATTGGATCAGCAAGTGTTGGCTTCCCAATTCCTTTTCCATTCATTTTATTTACATTATCAAATTCATTATTAATGAAATACAGAAATCAAGGATTATTACTCGGAGAAATATTAGCTAACAGTAATTTTTGGATGGAAATTATGGGTTTTGTTGTACTTGGAGGATTAGGTTGTGCTATTGGAGAATTAGCTGGTTATTTCGCTGGATATGGGGCTGGGAAATTAATGGATGCCTCAAGTTCCAAAAGCATGAAGAATCTAACTGGGTTTGGAAAATTGGTTGTAGAAAATGATAAACGAACTTTCCTATACATTTTCCTATTTGCCCTTACTCCTGCCCCAGATGATTTATTATATATTCCACTTGGTTTGCTTCACTATAAATGGTACAAGGCATTATTACCTGGATGGATTGGGAAGACTTTTACAACTTTATTCTATTGCACTTGGCCACTATTGGTGAGACTAGGACTTTTAGGGATTGGTGCAGAATTAACTCCAATTCAAGATGTGATAATTGAAGGTATTATGCTTATTCTTACAATAACAATTATGATGTTTATATTTGGGTTCGATTGGAGTCGCTATTTGGAAGATCGGCAAAAAAAAGAAAAATAAATCAACATTTAATTACTTAATTTTAATTCGGTATTAGTTCCATTCTTTGCATTAGAAAATAAATTTAAATCCTCTATATTATTAATTTTCCCCATTTTATTCATCTTTGTTGTAAGATTATCATTCTCTACAAAGATATAAATACTGTCAGTCTGGGGGCAATAAACAATGTCTCCTTTCTCAACCGTTAGCGTTGCCTTGGAGTCAGGACCCACTGATATACCTATTTGAGGAAGCATCCAATGAGTCTTCGAACCTATAAAATTAAATCTCCCCCTAATAATAAGTGGTAATTTTTCTAAAATTTCCGTAACTGAAAAAGGACTTAAATGTCTATAAAAAGTTGCTTTAATTGTTCCACAGTCAATAATATTTATGTTAATTGTTATTTTATCAGAATTATCACTCATATGGATTTAATATAATAAGACCTTATTAAAATATTTTCTAAATATTTATAAATGTGAATTTTCTTATATCATTTTGGATAATAGTATCCGTTTGCATTGGTTTGATATTCTAACAAAATTTCTGGAACCTTAGAAAGTTATTGCATTAAATTCGTTAAAAATTAATTCAAAAACTAGGCTTTTATTCAATTAAATCATAAGTTCTATCAATAAAAAGTCTTTCTTAAACAAACTATAATACAGAGAACCAAATAAGTTCTTCTCTGATATAATTAATTGATTCATGGGTAGTAAGATAAGTAATTAGAAAATTAGTTTCCGTTCAAATAAACCTAAAGCCATCAAAAAACCTCTCTTTAAAATAAAAATCGGCTACAAAGAATCAAATATTGAGATATTAATCGTATAAGCTCTCGATTCACTGTATAATGGTTAAATTCGGTGAAAATTAGTTTTCAATTATTATAATATGCAATGTTTGCCAAACTCTGACACAGAGAATCATAATACTGACTTCTCTGAAATTATAAAATACAAGTTCTACTTGAAAAAAAATCTCAGATATATAATCTTGATATATCCCAAGATCCCAGAATGATAAATGAATTAGAATCTTCCAAAATTTCCGTTATTTCAATTAAAAATTTATCAAAAAAAAGAGGATTCAAATGATTCTGAAGTTTGCTAATGCAAAACTACTATTATCCCCCTTTTTTTTTTAATCTTCAAATCATTTTACTTTATAATGTGCTTCTAAAAACTGTAAATCTTCTATTGTATCTACTTCAAAAAAATTTAAAGATTTATTTATTTTGCAGGTAAGAATTTTTTTTTCTTTTAAATAAAGGTTATTGATGAATTCCCTTAAATTTGAGTAGTCACCTAGATTAATATCAATCGAATCTCTTATTTCTTTTAAAAATTTAGAAGGGAAGAAATAAACTGGAATCACTTGAAAAATAGGTTCCTCTAATTTCCTGGATTTAATATCAATCTTTTCTATAGATTTTAAGAATTCATGATTCTTTTGCTTTAAAATATTTACAGCAGAAATAGAATAACATTTTTTCAATTTATATATTTCTATTAAATTTTTATCAAATTCACGATAAAAAATAATTGGCATATTAGCATTCTCCCTTATTTTTTCTTTAATGCATCCAAGTATTGTATTAAGTAATTCATTTTCAAATAGTGTATCTCCTGGAATTAATAAGAAGAAATTATCATCGAAAATAAAATTAGGTTCGTTTAAAATCTCCAAAAATGAATGAAATGGTCCTTTTTTGTAATTCTTTTCCGCATTTACAGGAAAAATTGAATTATTTAAGTGAAAGTTTTCAATTTTATTTTTTGATTCCAAATCTTTAATATAGTTAATAAAAATATTCGCTTTATATCCATAGATAAGATAAATTTTATTAAAATTTAGATTTAAAAATTGCGTTATAGTATATTCTACTATTGATTTATCGAGTTTTTTTATTTTTATTAAAGATTTGGGAATTTTTGGAAAGAATTTTTGAATTCTTTTTCCTTCTCCTGCACAGAGAATGATTAAAGATAACTTATTATAATTTTTCACTTTTTCTTTCAAATTTTCTTTACTTAGTGGTTATTATTGTTTCATTTTCTTTGACCACAACCGTATGCTCTGCTTGTGCGACAAATCCATTTCTTACTTCGACAAGAATTGGATAATGTTGAAGAGCTCCTTTACCAGCTAAGCGATTTATAATTGGCATTATTTTTTTTTTTGGAAATAAATTTTTGTTTAAAACCGCTCGGGGGCTAAATGGAAGTGTAGAAAAATTTTTTTTAATTTGGCTTATTGCAGTTCTTAGTTCATATGGTATATTTTTTTTGATAACTTTATGAAATCTATAAATATAACTACTTTTTCCATCTTTTACACGTCCAAACCCGTTTGTGGTAAATGGTTCAATCGCATATGCATCCCCAATATTAATTTCTTGATTATAAGTTTTATCTTTGAAATTAGGAACAAATTCCCCTGCATGCAAAGTATATTGTAATAATCTGTGTCCTCCAAGGTTCATTATCGGTTTTAATCCATGTTTAATGATCTTCTCTGAAATTTTTTCTCCTATCTCAAATAATTTAACACCGGGTCGAAAGTTTTCAATTGCTGCATCTAATGCTTCTTCTGCAGCTGTAACAAATGTATCAAATTTTTTATCTTGGTTTAAATTAATTGTGATGGCTGTATCAGCGATATATCCATTAACATGCGCTCCAAAGTCTAATTTTAATAAACCTTCCTCAGGTACTACACTCTGATCATCAATTGGAGAACTATAGTGAGCTGCAATTTCATTTAATGAAATATTTAAAGGAAACGCCAATTCTGCTCCATTTTCAATTATTTCTTCTTCACATTTATCGCAAATTTCAATAAATGGAGTCCCAGGTTTGGTGAGTTCCCGTGCTAACTTTTTTGCGCTTTTAGTCGCCTTTCCAGCTTTTATATAATCTTCAATCATTTTTCTCAAATTATAAAAAATTTTTAGAATTTTTTAAGGAGTTAATCGGTCAGGTGTTCTTGGATACATTACAGCCTCTCTAATATCTTCAAGTCCACAGAGAACAGTAATTAATCTATCAATACCTAACCCTAATCCAGCATGAGGTGGCATGCCAAAATCAAACATTCTTAGATGAGATTCAAAAGATATGGGGTTTAAACCCTTTTCTTCTAATCTTTCCTCTAAATATTCCTTATTATGAACTCTCGTTCCTCCAGATGTGAGTTCAAGATATCCTTTTTGTAAATCGAATGATTCTGTTAATTCCGGCTTATCTTTATAGGGTGAAATATAAAATGGCTTACTCGATGTTGGCCAATCAATAATATAATAATAACCCGGTAATACTTCACCTAATTTTCTATAAGCTTCAGTTGGGATATCTTCTCCGAATTCCACATTTATATTAAAATCGTTTGAAATTTTTTCAATTATCTCTTTATACGTATATCTTGGAAACGGTGTTTTAGGAACAATTGTTTTTTTTTCCATATTTAAAAATTTTAAATCATCCAATCTTACTTCTCTAATGTCTTTTATTATGAATTGAATCATTTCTTCAAGTAATTTTAATACATCTTGCATATTTGCAAAAGCCATTTCAACATCTAACGTAAAAATCTCACATAAATGACGTTTCGTATGGCTTTTTTCGGCTCTGAAGGCAGGACTTATTTCAAACACGTTCTCAAAAACACTACATAATTGTTCTTTATATAGTTGAGCTGATTGAGATAAAAATGCCTCCTCCTCAAAATATATTATTGGAAAGAGTTCTGTTCCACCTTCCGTTGCAGAAGCTATAATTTTTGGTGTTGTAATTTCTGTAAAATTATTTTTTAAAAGAAACTCTCTTATTGAATTGATCACTTCTGACCTTATTCGAAAGATGGCTTGATTTTTCTTAGATCTTAAATCTAAAACTCGGTTATCTAACCTAATATCCAATTCTGAAACTGTTTCTCCAGTCATATCAATAGGTAATTTTTCTGGAGTTTTATTCAAAATCTTGATTTGGGAAGGTATTATCTCTATTCCACCAGGTGCATTTTTAAATTCTTTAACAATGCCTTTTACCATTACATTCCATTGATATCCTAGTTTAATATTAAAAATACCATTAGAAATAACGCCTTTCTTTAATGTAATTTGTCGCTCGCCAAATTTATCTTGTAGAATTATGAATTTTAATCCTCCTAAATCACGGTAATTTTGAACCCATCCACCAAGTATTACTTCTTTTCCTATTAACTCAGGAATTATATCTTTCGTATAATGAGTTTTTCTAAAGTCGTCCATCTCATCCATAGACATAATTAATCAATCCTATTAATATAGTTCAAATTTTTTCTATTGTGATATTTAACTTTAACAAAATAATCTTATTAATTTATTGTTTCATGAATTCCCTCAATAATAAAGTTGCATATGAACCTTTTCTTAAGTCAAAATCTAATCTCATTTTCTTTTTCCCAGGAAATAAATCATCATCATCGATTTTAACAATTTTCAATCCCCTAGGTTTTATAGATATGGGCCTATATGTCCCGGGGAAATCTAAAGCTGGAAATTCCGGAAGGCTAAAAATATCTCTCATTATTGCTTCATCTTTCAATATTTTTAAATAGATTTTAGACATTAAATGCGAGGGGTTTAATTCCGAATCATACCCTATTATTGGGGAAATAATTGCTGCTCGATCAATTTTCAATGCCTTTTTTAAAGGTTTTTTTAAATGTCCATTGTATAAATACTTTATTTTAGTTAGATGGCCCATTTCATCCTCTAATATACCAATTAAATCTCCTTTTACAGGCTTAAATTTTGGATAACCCATTTGAATTCTCTTAGAGAGAGCTGTGTTAAATAAATAAGATTGATATGCACTAATAACTAAATTAAGTACACCCTTAGAAATAGATACTAAGCATCCAAAATAATCTTCTCCATTTTTAGCCAAGTAATCAATGATATTTTTTTCAAATTCAAATTTTCTTGGGATTTCATCAAATGAATTCAGTCGTTCAATACTCTCAGAAATTTCTTTCCTTCCACCTATGTTTTTTATCTCTTCAATTGAATAAATTCTCATCAAAAACTCTTCGATAGCTTCCTTGTATTTCTTTTGTAAAATATATTTGCCAATAAGGTGAGAATTTGGACGATAGATTCCAAATCTCTGTAAGCCATAATAATTTGGGAACCCATATTTATTTAAAAATTGGTTAATTGCTTCAATATTCCTGCTTAATTTTTGATAATCTTCTATATTTCTAATTATAATTGAAAAGTGATTCCCCCAATTGTCTCCCACTTTAACGCGATGTTTTGTAGACCTTATCTCTCTAATAAATATGTTTTGTTTTTTAATTTTTTTCAATTTCTCGATTACATTACCTTTAACTGACATTTGCTGGACAGTAATCGCTCGATGGTCTTTTAACCCGGAATAAGAAATATGCTCAGATGGAATACCAAGTTCATGTGCAATAATATTTAATACTTCTAATGTATCTCGTTTTATTTTGGTAACATTAAAAGTAGTATAATTACCTGTTGGTAGGAAAACTACCTCTGGACGATCTTCCCTTATTTCTAATATTTTTCTTTCTCGTGTAATCTCCCTAACAATAAAATCCTTAAATTTATGTTTAATAATACCCCCTATTCCTCTCTCAATGGTTCCATAATATTCGATTCCGACGAATTTTTCATTTTCTCTAAGTCGAATTTTTTCCATTTTAATCGTTATAAGAGTTTAAGTTCTCCACTAATTTTATCTAATATATCTGATTTCGCCGGACCAATACCTAAGGCTGTAATAGTTCCAGGTTCCAATTGAGTTAAACCAGCATCTTGAACTAAAAAACATAGTATTTTTTCTTTTAAAACTCTATGATAAATTGATAATAACTCTTCTAAAGTTTTAATTTTTAATACAATTTTCTTTTGACCTTGATTAATCCACTGCTTCCAAACTATTTTATCTCGTTTTCTAACTAAATCTGACGAGCTAACACTTGCATGGCAGGATTGAACACACTTCTTTCCTGCACTCATTCCAAGATCTGTCCTTACTAAAATAACTTGTTTATATTCAATTGCAACCATATGAACTCCTCTATATATAGTGAAACAATCAATAAAAAGAAAAATTATCTATTTATTCAAAACTAATTCTTATAATTTGAGTAGATATCTCCTCAATAAGCTCTTCAAGCTCATCTTTGGTAAAAAGAATTTTGTCTTTATCAATCTTACTAATCATTGCTTTATACTCAACATCTCCCGTAGGCACAAAAATTTCATTTAACCCAATCAATTTACCCGGAGAGATTAAACTCTCTACAATTTGTCTAATTTTTTTTGTTTTTTCAACTAAAATTATATATGTAACGTTATATTTCTTTCTCAGAATTTTTAAAATCTCCGTGTTATATCTAAGTTTATCTCCCTTTCCTACAATAAAAATCACAGCATCTCCAAAATCAATAGTCCTATATAAAGAAGCCTTTTCTAATGAGGGGTATTTTGCTTCTATTTCTAAAAGATCTCTTGCGATATCTAAATCAAACTGAGATATCTCATTATTTTCTAACTTTCGCTTACAATTTGAACATAAAAATGACGATTTAATGCATGTTTTATCTGCCGGTAAATCTAAAATTTTCTTTTACCTTTTATACATTCTTTCACAATTCTATAATTGAACAATCAATTTTATTTATCAGATCATCTGCAGTTTTAATATCTGTTTTGTAAGTATATAAATACTTCTTAGTTCTCAATTTTAATTTAACATCTTCTTTCCCACGCTTTACTCTACAATGAATAGCAATTTTACTTAATTCTATGAATTGATTTTCATCGATAATTTCTTTAGGCATTTGCTTTTCGGCTTTTCGGTTCTCGTATTTTTCTACTATTAATCTCAATTTATCTCTATTATAATCAAATGAAAGAAAAATCAAATATTAAATTTTTGATTTACCTTAAGACTAAATAGAAAATTTCGAAAATTTTATAGATTATTAAGTATCTTTGAAAGTATCTAAAATTTTTTATATTAATTTCAAAACAGTGCTCAAAAATGGCTCCCATCGATGATCCGCTTAAGAGGAAGATTGCCGCATATCATTTATTAGCCAAACATTCAATATGTAGAAAATGTGGAGCGCATAATCCAATTAAAGCCGTAAAGTGTAGAGTATGCCGGAGTAAGGATCTACGGCCAAAAAGAAGAGAACGTTCAAAATAACTTCTTTAAATTTTTGTTCTCTTGAAATTAAATATTTCTTGGTTAAAATAGAGAAAAATTTAAAATCTATATGACATTGAGATCATTTAAATAGTATTAAAAAAATTTTGAAATTTAAAAGGAAGAGATGAAATTTAAAAGTGCAACTAGGTGGTCAACCAGTTCTGATCTTAAAAGAAGGAACTGAAAGAACTAAGGGTAAAGACGCACAAAGTAATAACATAATGGCTGCAATCACGATTGCTGAAGCTGTTCGAACTAGCCTTGGACCTAAAGGCATGGATAAGATGTTAGTGGACCAATTTGGCGATATTGTAATCACCAACGATGGCGCCACAATTCTTAAGGAAATTGATGTACAGCACCCAGCAGCAAAAATGATGGTGGAAGTGAGCAAAACACAAGATTCTGAGGTTGGAGATGGAACAACTACTGCAGTAATACTCGCTGGTGAATTGTTAAAACGCTCTCAAAAATTATTAGAGCAAAAGATACACCCAACAATAATTGCTGAAGGTTTCAGAAAAGCCGCTGATAAAGGTTTAGAAATTTTGGATAATATGTCTGAAAAAGCAACTATAGAAAATAAGGATATACTTAAGAAAATAGCAATGACTTCCATGTCTTCTAAATTGGTTGCAGAATCAAGAGATTTACTCTCTGATATCTGTGTAGAAGCCATGATCTCTGTTGCGGAGCAAGTAAATGGAGAATGGAGAGCAGATTTAGATAAGGTTCAAATTCAGAAAAAGGAAGGTGAAAGCATAGATGAAACAACATTAATTAAAGGCATTATCTTGGATAAAGAAGTTATTAATCCTGGTATGCCAAAGATCGTTGAAGACGCTAAAATTTTATTGCTTCAATCTGCAATAGAGATTACAAAAACAGAATTTGATAGTAAGTTGCAGATCACTAGTCCAGAGCAGATACAGGCATATCTTGATCAGGAGGAAAATATGATTCGAAATATGGTGGATAACGTTATCAATACTGGTGCAAATGTAGTAATTTGTCAGAAAGGTATTGACGACATGGCTCAGCATTTTCTGGCTAAAGCAGGAGTATTGGCTGTAAGAAGAGTCAAGAAATCTGACTTAGAAAAGCTTTCCAAAGCAACAGGTGGTATGATTTTCACAAATTTTAATGATTTACACAAAGATAAACTTGGTTATGCGGGATTAGTAGAAGAGAGAAAAATTATGAAAGATTCTTGGATTTTTGTAGAAAAATGTAAAGATCCTAAAGCAGTAGTGATTTTAATCCGTGGTGGAACAGAATTAATAGTAGATGAAGCAGAACGTGCGATACATGATGCCTTGAGCGTAGTTAAAGATGTTATCGAAGATGAGAATATTGTTGGCGGTGGAGGTGCTCCAGAAATAGAGACTGCTATTCAATTAAGAAAATTTGCATCCACTCTTGGAGGAAGAGAACAATTAGCTGTTGAGGTATTTGCTGATAGTTTAGATATTATTGCGACTACACTTGCTGAAAATGGAGGTCTTGATCAAATTGATATTTTGGTTAAATTAAGAGCTGCTCATCAAAGTGGAAATAAATTTGCGGGAATTAATCTGGAGAAGGGAAAAATCGAGAAAAATATGATGATTTTAAATGTTATCGAACCAACCGTTGTCAAAAAGCAAGCAATAAAATCTGCTTATGAAGCAGCAAGCCTTATCCTGCGTATTGACGATATAATAGCTGGCTCAAAATCTGCTATGCCCCCAATGCCTCCAGGTGGAATGGGTGGAATGGGTGGAATGGGCGGAATGGGTGGAATGGGCGGAATGGGAGGAATGCCTCCTGGAATGATGTAAATTTATTGATTTTTTATTTTTTTTATTTTTTTTTAACAAAATTTTAAAATCAATTCTACCTTAAAATAAATTGATTTAATCTTTATTGGAAGTAATAATTACTTCACAAGGTAGCACATCTAAGTGAAATGGTTTTAAAAAATGGTGGAAATTAAATTAAAATCTGGACAAATATATGATTTTAATACGATAGAGAGTGTAAAAATAGAAGAAGATAAAACCATAGAAATAATTGCTAACTTTGAGCAAGATGGAGAATTTAAGACTTTTCTGTTAGCAACTGATAGTATTGATAAAAAATCGTTAAGAAAACTTATTAAATATCAAAGTAAGGAACGATTGGACCAATTTTTTAAAGTTTTATAATAAAAAGAAAAATTGAATCGTGAATAGAGATTCTTTTTTACAGAAAAATATAGAAAAAAAAAAAAATTAAGGTTAATTTAGATTTCCAATTCATCTAATTTTTCATTCGTTGGGACACCATTATCATCCCAATCCCTTATTTTATAAAATTCTTTCAAATTTTCTGATAAATTCAATTTAAATCCGGCTGTACCACCACTCTCTAATACTCTGGTGACAATTTCTGGTAGGGCATCATCTTTTTTTGTTATTCCTAATTTGCATGAAATCAATCTTTTTATATTTGAACCTCTTTCCCCTGCTTTCAATAATAATTTCTTTTTCCCAAGGGATTCAAAGCCAGTTGTTGCTTTTAATAATTGACACATAGTGGAAATATTTACATGAGTGAAATTACAAATTACACTGGAATCATATATATTGGTTAAATCTTGATATGCCATAACTGATGCTTCTCTACCATTAATATCAAATCGATCACCTTTTCTCATTTTAGGGTATGATGCGGCGTCTCCATCGATATTATAGAAATCACCTTTATTGTGATTAGCTCCTGTGCAACATGTCAAATATGTAAGAGCTTGACCAGCATATGCTCTAGGGTCGTGCATTGGAATTTCTAAACCCTTAACATGAGCAGCTAAACCAGGATCTACTCCTAATTTTTTCGCCATAATACGGACACCATCTGCTAAAACATCTCCAATTCCTTCCCTTTTAATAATTTTATCTAATAACTTTAGTACAACTTTGTCATTACCCCATTTTATTTCCTCCAAGTTAATATCCGATAATTTTTTTTTAATTTCATCCAAAGCGATTTTATTTTCAACAAGATAAATTAAAAATGATATCGAAACACCACCAGATATTACATCTACTCCTTCAAGATTGCAAATGTGATTTGCCCTGATTATCGGTTTAAAATCTAAGATTCCGCACATTGGACCAAAAGCTGCCATTGTTTCATATTCTGGTCCATGAACTTCGATTTCTTCACCGTTTACTTCTGTAATTGTTATTCTTCCACAACCTATTGTACATCCCGCACATGCATATTTCAAAACGGGGTATTGTTCTTTTAGTGCCCGTCCTGTTAAGTTTTCAGCAACAAATTCCGTATTTGTGAAATAATTTGCCGGAATATCCCCAAGAACCATTCCCATATCAGAATATATTAATGTGCCATAATGACTAAAGAAATTAACTGCAAAAGAATTATGTATATTTCTTAATGAGGCTTTGCCTTTAGATATTAATTCATCTTTACTATAATATTCTATGGTTTTTTTTCCTTTAACAATGAGCGCTTTTAATTTCTTTTTTCCCATTAAAGCTCCGAGACCACATCTTCCCGCTGCCCTTCCCTCATCATTTATTACCGCTGCATATTTTACCAAGTTTTCACCAGCTTTTCCGATACATGCAAGACGAATCTTATCATCATTAATTTCTTTTTTAATTAATTCTATTGTTTCCCTTGTATTTTTGCCCCATACATTTTTTGCGTCTTTAAATTCAATGATACCATCATTTATAAACAAATATAAAGGTTTATCCGCATTACCAGTTATAATAATTGCATCAAAACCACATCTTTTTAGCGCTATTGGGAAAAATCCCCCCGACGTTGCTTCGCCCCAAATTCCCGTTAAAGGAGATATCCCCGTTACTGAATATCTGCTGCTAGAAGGTGTAGCAGTTCCTGTTAGAGGTCCAGTTGCAAAAATCAGTGGGTTAATACCAGCAAACGGATCAGATTTTAATATTTCATAATCTTTATCCATAAGGAGATTGTAAGTTAATTTTGCTGATAAACCCACTCCACCAATGTATTTTTCCGCAATATTTAAATCAAGATCTTGAACATCAATCTTCTGATTGCTCAAATCAATATATGCAATTTTTCCATTATATCCAAACAATTGAGTCATTCTTTTTATTATCTCTCCTTTATTTATAATATAATTCCATTAAATCTTCTATTTTGTTGTCATAGGATATGAGAAAAATCTTTCGATATTGAGGAGGATCAACCTTGCGTGAGGAAGATAAGGTGCAATAATCATTGAATGCAAATTCAACCATTTGATCAATATTGGCTAAATAATCTTCCTTGGAGATTTTTGGTTGTTCAAGTTCTCTTATAGAAATAGGACATTTTGCCGACCTCATGAACTCTCTTAATTTTTCTAATAATTCTTTTAATATCTCATTACGCTTTCTTCCTTCTGTATTAACGCTAAATAACCTCGCTAAGTCCAAAAAGCGATTTGTTACCTTCGATTGATATGCAATTGAAGCACATAGAAATAGTCCAACACATACCCCATGGTGCACGTGAAACAAAGCCCCAAATGAATGACCCATTGAATGTTCAATTCCACCAGAAACATTTCCAAACCCCAATCCTGCGATATAAGCGGCTAACTGCATTTTCTCTCGTGCCTCCATATCATTTCCTCTTTTCACAGAACGTGGAAGATATTTTAATATTAATTCAATGGCCTTTAAATTACACATATCTGAAAAATCCGTACTCATTGTTAAGACATAACTCCCCATAGCGTGCGCTAAAGCATCCATTCCTGTCCCCATAGTTAAGTATGGAGGCATAGTTTTTACAAATTCAGGAACTAATACGGCGAAATCCGGACAAAGTTCATATAATACAACTTCAGTCTTTTTTGGCGGGTCTCGATCTGTATCGGATACAACCGCAATAAAAGTAGTTTCGGCTCCGGTTCCACTTGTGGTTGGTATAGCAACTAACCAATATACTTTTTTTCTAAGACCTAAATAACTTGGAGCCATTAAATTATTTAGATTAATCTCCGGTTTCTCATAATATAATAAAATCATTTTGCTGGTATCAATAGCAGAACCTCCTCCTACAGATATAATTACCTTTGGATCATATTCTTTACAGATTTCTACTCCTTCTGAAACAGTATATTTGGGAACATCTGATAAAACATTATCGAATAGCCTTGAATCAATGCCTCTTAAAGTTGCCAATCGCTCAGCTACCTTCTCTCCAAACTTTCTCAAATCTTTATCAACAACAATCAAAACCCTTTTTTCTCCATCCTTTAAAAATGCTCCTAAATGATTTATAAAATCAGTTAAACTGTTTGTTCCAGTAAAAGTAGTTTTGGGACTTGTTATGGGAGAATGGTATCCACGCATTGCATTGCTCGCTGCTTTGATAAATAAACCTTTTATTTCAGGATTTTCATACCAAGCAATATCTCGTCTCGACATAATTATGAATTTAAACTTTGAAGTTTATAAGTTTTTATTTATCTGATAATAGAATTGATTGGTAAAGAATTACTCTTTTCAATTATAAAAATTTAATTAATCTTGAAAAATTGAAATATCGAAAAAAGATGCTTAATCTAAAAGATATTGATTGGGATGAATTTATACAACCTCCTAAATCTTTTGGTCCAACAGTGCGCTGGTGGTGGACGGGATTAGATGTAGAACAAGAAGAATTGGTAAAAGAAGTCCAAGAATTGGATGAGGCGGGTTTTTTAGGAGCTGAAATTCAAGTTTTTATGATAGGTTCTCCAATGGGATTGGAAAAAAAAGATATGAAAAGAGTTTTTCGTTCTCATAGGTTTATGCAACCCTATTACTATGAAATGATTAAGGTTGTCTTGGAAGAAGCATCAAAACGAGATATGATAATAGACATCACTATTGGTTCTTCTTGGCCTGCTGGAGGTACTCACATTACTAAAGATGATTCTATGAAAGTTTTATTAATCGGGCAAAAAATTATAAAAGGCCCGATACGCTATGTAGGTGAATTACCACAATTTCAAAAACCACCAAATGTAGGGCTAGGTCAGAGGGAATTTTTCAAGGAAGATATGAGAGTAGAAGCTGTTGTCGCAGCTAAACCGATAGGAAAACCAGGTGAAATCAAATATAAAGAAATTGAGACCGCTTATCTTGATAAAGAATCAATTATAATATTAACTGATAAGGTAGAATATAATAATATTTTAGATTGGCAAGTACCTGAAGGCGATTGGCAGATATTTGCTTTCTACAAGGGTCCTTCAGGATCAATACCATTATTTGATTGCCGTTCTTCCCCCAATAAAAATAGTTTAGTTTTGGATCATCTCTCATCTAATTCTATTAGAAAGCATTTAGATGTACATCTAGGGGAAGGAAAGAAATATTTTGGGAATTATTATGGGAATACTTTAAGGGCATTTTTCACAGATAGTTTGGAATTAAGTTCTGATTGGTTATGGACAGATAATTTTTTAGAACAATTTAAAAAGCGACGAGGATATGATTTAACACCCTTTCTTCCGGTATGTTTTGTTCCAAATAGAGATAATAAATTTCTCCAAGCATTTATTGGTGGCGAAACTCCTTGTTTTGATTTTAAAGATGATAGCGGAGATAAAATTAGATATGATTTTGAAAAAACAATCTCAGACTTATTTTCTGAAGAGTTTGTTCAAACAATGACGGATTGGGCTAATAAGTATAAATTAAAAAGTCGAATTCAAGCTTACGGTATTAGAGCAGATACTTTAAAATGTTTTGGAATTGCTCATATACCCGAAACCGAACAACTTTATGCTGGAGGAATTATTGATTTTTTGAAATTAGCCGGTTCTGCAGGTTTAATATATGAGAAACCCATTGTTACGGCTGAATCCATTGTATGGAATCAGAGAGATTATATGACAACTCCACTTAAGTGGAAAGTTGCTGCAGATAGATTATTTATTTCAGGAATTAATCAGATGATATATCATGGTTTCCCTTATCAGAATCCATTGTTTCCATACCCCGGTTATTGTGGATTTTCTACACCTTATTTACCAAATTCAATGAATTTTTCATCAAATTTTAGTCGAATGAATCCATTTTATGAGTATTTTCCACTAATGAATAAATATATAACTAGATGCCAATATGCATTACAACACGGGAAAACTGTATCTAATGTTGCAATCTTTTATCCAGTATTTAATTATTGTGATTCCATATTAAAAAAAGAAGAATTGGTCGGTGGGTGTTTGGATGAAAATGATGCTCCTTTAGCAAAAGGTCAGACTAATGCCCATTTAAAAAATAAGAAAAATTTAGACAGCAATGAGAAGTGGACTTTATCTCTAATAAATTTAGCAGATAACCTAACTGCAAATGGTTTTTATTATACACACGTCAATGAAGAAAGTATATTAAATAGTAAAGTTAAGGAAAATAAAGTTTTAATAGGGGGAGCTAAATTTGAGGTATTAATACTACCGAATGTTGATGCTATTTCACTTGATTTAGCAACTAAATTAAATGATATTGCTGCATCAGGAATCCCAATTATATTCATCAATATTTTACCTAAAAAACAACCCGGATATTTAGATTTTGAAGTAAATGATAAAGAGATAGAAGGCATTATTAAGAATTTAATTGAAAAGAAGAAATCTTATTACGTTGAGAGTTCTATAAATATAGCTCAATATATTATTGAATATTTAGAAATTAAACCTGGAATTTTATATGAGGGACAACAACCTTCAATTTATTACATTCATAAGGCTACAGAAAATTCTGACTGTTATTTCCTTCGTCATTCAACCAATCAACCGATAAATATCTCAATGAAATTTTCTCATTTTGACAAAATTCCTTTTATATTAAATCCATGGACAGGAGAAATTAGTCAAGCAGTCCAGTATAAACAGGAAAATGGTCATATTAAAATGCATTTACATTTTGATGCTTATGATTCTTATATCATAGAATTTAGGAAAAGTAAAAAAGAGTTTCATATTGTCGAGAGTCCAACCAAAACTAAAAGAATTAATAATAAAATTTTTGGATTAATTGAAACTACCGGTCAATTTTTAGTAAAATTAAGCAATGATTCTGAGAAAGTAATAAAAATCGAAAATGAAATACCTCCTACTATTCCACTTAAAAAATGGGATTTTAAAACTCAGCTACGAGATCATCTGGGTAATTTCACACCTATTCACATTTATTTTGAGGAATTAAAAGATTGGCGTAATATACTGGAATTAAAATATTGCTCAAGTAAAGGTGTTTATACATCAAAATTCTCATTAGATGAAAAATACATCCAAGAAGACTTGAAATTAATTTTAAATCTCGGTCGAGTTCACGACGTTGCAGTCGTTAAAATTAACAAAATTGATACTCAACCATTATTGTTTTATCCATATGAAGTAGATATTAGCGATTATGTTAAAACTGGAGAAAATATTATTGAAATTATAATAACTCCAACATTGCGTAATCGATTGATTGGGTATGGTAAAAAAGGAGGGAAAAATTGGAAAAATCATAAAAGGAAAAAGGAATTTATGCCTTCGGGCTTAATTGGCCCAGTTATAATAAAACCAGTTAAAATGGTTGAAATTATATAGAATTTTAGGATAAAAAACACATGGGCTAAACCTTTAAGTTTTTTTAATTCTTTTTAAAATATATTTTCTTAAATTTTTGGCGATGTTTTTCTGGATTTATTCCACCACGCAGCACAAAATCTTCATATTCCTTATATAAAAGAACCATATCATCATACAATTTTCGATATTTTTTTCGAGGAGATATAACAGTTCCTCTCATTGAAGTAAAATCTTTTACAATATCTGCCCACGATTTTTTAACTCCATTTTTATCATAATAAGTTTTAGCACTCCTTAATGCTGCTCCTAATGCAGCAGAATTGCTTATGTCAAATTGAATAATTTTTACATTATAGATATCAGCAATAGTTTGGAGAATTGCCTTGTCTTTAGAAGCGCCTCCCGTTGCGTAAATGATTTCTGGTTTTTCCCCAATCCATTGAGAATGGAGTCGCATTGATAGCATTTGGGATTCTATAATTGCTCGAACATTCCCTAATTTATCATTTTCATCAAATCCGAACCGATATACTTTAGGATTTAAAACTTGAGGGACAATTTCTGGTAGAAAATGAGGGATCATAATTTTTCCTTCATTTCCTGGTGGAGTCTTCTCTAATATTTCTGAAAAGTCCTCCCAATTTAAATTAAACATATTTTTAACATTTTCTCTTGCAATAGCGCCATTTTTGAAACAGATTAAACTCATATAATCGCCTGTAGGAGATCCAAAAACATGACTTTCTCCATGAGGATCTGTATGTAATTTTTCCATAAAACCAAAATATGTATCACTTGTTCCTAAACTAATTGCTGCTTTTCCTTTTTCAATTAATCCAACGCCAATAAGGCTATTTGGATTATCTCCAGACCATGGCAAAAGAAGGGTATTAGGATTAAAACCATATTTTTTAACAAAATAAGGAGAAATTATCCCAATAATATGATAAGACTCAGTTAAATTTGGGAGCTTATCTTTTAAATTTGGAGCTATTGCATCTAATGCTTTATCGCTCCAAATCTTTTTTCTTATATCCATTAAATTCATGCCCGCTCCATCTCCATGATCAATCGGAGCATTATCCCCTAATAAAATTGAAGCCATAAAAGAACTTACAAGGTGAATTTTTTTTGTTTTTTCATAAGCTTCAGGATTTTCTTGAAAAAATTTTCTTATTTGGGGTCCAGAGAAACGTTCAAATGTATCTGAACCAGTTAATTCAATAGTATTTTTTTTACCTCCAAGTGATTTCCTAATCTCTTCGCATTGCCTTGTGGTACTGGAATCCATCCAAATAGGTGCAGTTTCCCTAGAAAATACATTTTCAAGTTGTTCCTTTAGATTCTTGGTGGAATTAAGATTTTTAAGCGCTTTAAAAAATTTTTCATTTAAATATACGGTACCATGTTGTTGTCCACTTCCTGAAATTGCTTTTATCAGACTCAAATCAATTGCTGCTTCTTTAAATTTAGAAAAAATTAAGTCCAAAGCTTCGACCCACATAAGTGGATATGAATGAACAACCTTTTCATCCTTAAATTTTATAATCCCATGGTCTGTATTATATTGAGGAAAATATTCACCAAAAGGGAGTGATCTTGAAATAACCGGTTTTTTACTTTCAAAATCTATAATGATCCCAGTGAGACTTTGAGTTGAACAATCCAATCCTAAGAAGTAATCTTTTGTTATCATCTTAGATTATAATATTTGTTTTACTCCATTAAAGTAGCTTAATATTATAATTCTTAAATGATATCATTTTAGATAAAATATAGGATATAATTTTTATTTAAATTAGATTGAGAATGTAAAAAAATGGTAGATATAAATCCAAAGTTTATTGATAAAGAAGAATTAGAAGGAATCTCATCTGATATTTCCTTAGAAGAAATAGAGAATTTTGATAAACATTCGCTAAATAATTTTGTTGAGCTTAAAACAATAATCGAAGCGAAAGAGCCCGGCTCACCCTGGGTTATTGTAAAAGATAATAAAACTGGTGAAAGAGAGGAAATATTTGATTGTACATCAATGAATTGGACTCTTGCCTTAGGATTTGCACATCCGGATGTTAATTATGCTGTATATGAACAGATGAAAAGATTAACTCACGTAAGATCAGGCTGTTTAACGCCAGCTCGTGCTAAGTTTTGCAATAAACTAGCTGAACTAGCACCTGGGAAGTTAAAAGGGGGGAGAGTAGTAATAAATAATCAAGGTGGAGGTTTGGCTCTTGAGTCTGCAATAAAATTAGCAATAATTGCTGGGAGAGGTGCGGATCATTTTTTAACATTTTTTCATGGATATCATGGTACTAGTTTAGCAACGACAGGTGCTTCCCAACCATTTCATGCAGTATCAAGATTTTCTCCGTTTGGTACTGAACATTTCACTAGAGTTCCCCAACCTTATTGTTATCGATGTTTATGGAAATATAAAAACGGATTATATGGCAAAAGAGATCCACAATGCAATTTAGAATGTTTTGACTTAGTTGAAAAATATCTAATGGGAATGACCCCTAAAAGACTTGTAGGAGTTATACTTGAGCCATTTCAAGCAGCGGGAGGTCACATTCCTTTTCCTCCAGAATTTCTTAAAAAACTAAAAGATATCTGTGAACGTGAAAAAATTTTTACAATATATGATGAATGTCAAACTGCTGTTTGGAGAACAGGGAAATATTTTACATTAACTGAAAAATATGAAAAAGAACTAGGAATTGATGTTTCTCCTGATATGATGATGTTTACAAAAGCAATTGGAGGAGGTTTTCCCTTAGGAGCATTGATTGTATCGCCAAAAATTAAGAAACGTTATACTCCGACGGAGGAGCATACTACTTTCAGTTCTACCCCGATTAGCTTAACTGCAGGTCTCGCTTCCATTAAAGTGATTGAAAAGGAAAAATTTGGAGAAAATTGTGAAGCCAGAGGAAAGCAAATTACAAAAAGGTTATTTGAACTTCAAGAAAAATATGAAGTTATAGGTGATATTCGCGGTCCCGGCTTATTCATTGGAATTGAATTAGTTAAGAATCAAAAATCCAGAGAAGCTTATACGGAATTATTAGAAGAAATGGTTTTAGAAGGACCCAAACAGCAAATCTTTTTAGGACCAAGTATGCCAATCTTTTCTGGTACTGGACAAATGTTGATGCGAAATGTAATAAAAATTAAACCTCCATTGAATATTACTGAAGAAGACGCTGATTTTGTATGTGAAAAATTCGAGAGTGTCTTAAAAACTTCCTTAAATAAAATAAAAAAATAATAAATTAATAAGTGATTGAGAAAAGAGGTTTAACTTAAGGGATGGTTCGAGATTTTTCAAATGCATTAAAAGTATCTTCAGTTGCCGAGGAGTATGAAATTACAAGGAAACATAAGTGCGAATGTGGAGGACAATTAAAATTCATTCACCAATCATTATTGAATAATGAAGATCGATACTATGATGAATTACAGTATGTTTGCGTTGAGTGCAATAAACAATATGAGTTTCTATTTGATATAAATAGTTTTTTTGGAAGCATCTTTTAATCTTTTAAATTTCTGAATCCTTCAATTTTATTTTCTTTTTTTTCCAATATTTAATGTGGTTATTATAAATTTCAATTAAGTATAAATATACAAAAGTAGTCACCTAATATTATTAAAACTTTATCTAAAGTCAATAACAGCAATTATAAAATATTTCAAAATCTAAAAGGCATGATAATAAGTGAATATTAATGGATCTCCCAGATTATATAAAAAACCGATATTGGAAGGATTATTTACCAGCCGGAATCACCTTAGAGATTGATATACCTGAAGATATATCCCTGGGTGATATATTTCAAAAAGGGGTAGAATATGGTGATAGAATTTCAATGGTTTTCTATGGAAAGGAATATAGCTTTATAGAGCTCGATAACTTAACAAGAAGATTTGCTGGTGCACTGTTAAAATTAGGCGTTAAAAAAGGAGATATTATAGCTTTATGGTTACCAAATTGCCCACATTTCAGCATTAGCTATTTTTCCATATTATCAATTGGAGCAACCTTGACCGCTATCAGTCCATTATTTGTTGCGAGAGAAATGTCGTATCAAATAAAAGATTCTGGAGCTAAAATTTTGATTATACTTGACAGATTTTTCCAACAATATAATAAAGTTAAAGATGAGCTACCGCTAGAAAAAGTAATTCTCATTAATATTGAAGGTCAAACTCCAAAAGAACCAGAAACTAATAAAATTGTTCATTTTAATACTTTAATGGATCAAAATCCTGAACCCATTCAATCTTTTGAAATTGAGATTAATTCCAAGGAAGATATCGCTGTAATTCAATATACTGGAGGCACAACTGGATTACCAAAAGGTGCTTGTTTATCTCATTATAATATCATAGCAAATATTTTGCAAATCAAGCAAATCTCTGATTATATGAAAGAGAAATATCTTAAGGAAGATATTCAATCAATCTCTGTGCTCCCTTGGTATCATATCTACGGACAAACCTGTGAGTTAGCAGTTGGTCCTTTAATTGGAGCAAAAGGAATCGTCTTAGCAACATTTGATCTCGGTCAAATCTTTGAAATAATGAAGAAATATAAACCAAATACGATACTCGGTGTGCCAACTATGTTTATAAATCTTTTAAATTCACCTCTAGGTGAAAATGTAGATTTTTCTTGCTTGAAATATGTTAATGTGGGTGCAGCGCCATTACCAATTGAGATTGCCAAAGAATGGGAAAGAAGAACTGGATTCGCCATAGGTGAAGGATATGGACTTAGTGAAACGAGTCCAGATGTGACTACTTCTCCTCCTTGGGCAAAGAAAAAATTAGGTAGCTGCGGTCATGCAGTTGCCAGCACTTTGGTGGGGATTATTAATGAGAAGTTAGAATTTTTACCGATTGGAGATGACGGAGAATTAGTTGTATCAGGCCCCCAAGTTATGATTGGTTATCATAATAGACCTGAAGAAAATAAAAAAGTTTTTTTTGAAGCGGGCGGTTATAAATGGCTGAGAACTGGTGATTTTGCAAGACTCGATCAAGAGGGATACATTTTCCTAATTGATAGAGTAAAAGATTTAATAAAATACAAAGGACACTCCGTATATCCAAGAGAAATTGAGGAGATTTTATATGAACATCCAGCAGTTCAAGAATGTGCTATAATCGGCGTAAAAGACCCTATCAAAGGTGAAGATATAATGGCACATGTCATTCTTAAAAATGAATACAAAGGTAAAATCACCGAACAAGAGATTATCGACTGGACTAAAGAAAATATGGCAGCCTATAAATATCCTAGAAAAGTGAAATTCGTTCGGTCTTTACCAAAAAGCGCTATTGGAAAAATTTTAAGACGAATTCTTAGAGAAAAAGAAATTAAAAAAAGGAAATAAAACATTTGGATTATTTATTTAAATTAAATTATTTAAATCCTTAAATCCAATAATCCTAATTCCTTTATTTTTTCACTATTTGGTATTCCTGTTTGAGGATCCCAATTGCGAACCTCATAATAATAATTTTTCAATTTATCAAAATCTGGCGCTTTACCCATTGAAGCCCCTTCCTTAACTGGTGTTCGTAAAATTTTAGGAATATAATCATTTCTTGAATTTAAACCCATTTTAATATTGAAAAGCCTTTTAATTGTAAAGATTCTTTCACCGATTAGTTGAATTTTTTCTAAATCAAGGTCAATTCCGAACAAGCTATTTAATAATTCTACGAAATAGGAAGGAGGTGGGTTTATAAAATTACATATTATTAAACTAGAATAGAAAGCACGATAATCTTGTAATCTTGCACATGCTTCAGCCATTTTTTTATTGTTTTGGTGCATATCAATTTTATTAACACCAACTGATGAAAAATCTATTTCATTTCCTTTTTTTCCAATTTTATAGATATCTCCTGTCATATGACAGGGACCTCTTGGGCTAAATCCGTAGGTTAATGACATTCCATAACAATTCCGCATATCATGATATGGAACTTCCAAATTATTCACAGTCGCTATTTCATCTCTAGATATATTAAATCTTTCTCCTACAGCGTTAGAACCATCAGCAAGAACATCTCCAATTCCCTCTCTAAATGCTATTTTTTCAATTAGTTTTAATAGAGAATCCGAATTACCCCATTGTAAATCTAAATTATCAATATCTTCTTTTTTAATCTTTTTTTGATTATATAAGTGATAAAGTAATGCAATAGTCCCACTAGAACTTATTGTATCAATTCCATAATCATTACACATATAATTTGCTTTTATTATTGAAGGTAAATTATCATTTAAAATCATTGAGCCAAATCCTGCAATCGTTTCATATTCAGGTCCCTCATGTTCTGGCAGAGAATAATCCTTATTATTGATAGCTACTATTCTTCCACATCCAACTACACAATTCCAACACGATCTATTTTTTACTAAATATTCTTGTTTAAGGGTTTGTCCTGAAATCTTATCTATTTCACTCCATTCACCCTGAGAGAAATATTTTATTGGTAAATCTCCTAATGAATGAGCGGATCTTATTCCTATGCTTGTGCCATATTCTCTAAAAGCTTTAGTAAAATTAGAATTCGTTATATACTTACTGATTTTTTTAACAGTTTCTTTAAATTCAGAAGGTCTTGCTATTTTTGGTTTTAAATTGTTTCCCATAACAGATATCCCTTTTAATTTTTTAGAACCAAAAACCGCCCCCAACCCTGTTCGTCCCGCTGCTCTACCTTCAGCGGCTACTATAGCATATTTAACTAAATTTTCTCCAGCCTGCCCAATACATAGAACTCTTGCATTTGAGTTATCAACTACCTTTTTGAGTATTTTATTAGATTCAATTATTCCTTTACTCCAAATATGGGAAGCATCACAAATTTCGGCATTATCTTTAAATATTTTTATATAAACCGGATGTTCTGATTTTCCAGTGATGACTATCCCATCATAACCAGTCTTTTTTAATTCCAGTCCAAAAAACCCACCACAATTAGATTCACTCCATAAATTAGTATAAGGTGATTTTGAACAGATTACAAACCTTCCGGAAGAGGGAGCTGCTGTTCCACTTAACGGTCCAGTCATAATCATTATTTTATTTTGAGGAGATAAAGGATCTATTTCTTTATCAATTAACTCAAATAAATACCGACAAGCATATCCAGCACCACCTAAAAACTCTTGGGAAAAATTATGATTTAATTTTTCTTCAGATATTGATTTATCCGTTAAATTTATTTTCAAAAGTTTTCCAGTAAATCCAAAATATTCCATTTTATTATTACCATTTATTACATTTTCTGAAGTGTTTTTTCCATTAAAAATTTAAAATAAAAAGTTATTTATTATAAAATTCAATAAATTAAATTTTTATTTCTTATTAATAAAAAGATTAAAATTTCCAGAGCTAAATTGTGTTAAATAACACTTTAGATTATAACTTTTTATCAATTGCATTTATTTTTTTTTAAGAATTAGCGAGATTAATATTAAGGTTTTGTAATTTCAAGTAATTTATTTTTTAATTTTTCAATCTGGTAGATATCTTCATTAGAAATAGAATGACCAATTCTTAAAATATCATTTACGATCTCTTCATCAATATTTTCTTCAATTATAAAACCTTGTTCTATAAGATCTTTTCCCTCCTTATATAATAAAAGAATAATCTTAATATATGCCATTAATTTCTTAAAATCAGTAAAATTATCAATCTTATCAAATGCACTCTGGTTAAGAAAACCATTTTTAATTATTTTTGCAATAAATAAATCTAGTCGTTGATCTTCAGGTAAATTCTTTACTCCTAATAATTGAGTAATATATTTTAAATCATTTTCCTTAGATAAAATCTCATTTACTTGTTTTCGACATTCATACCAATCAATATCTATTTCTGACCAATTAATATCATTCTGATTCCACCAATTTTTGATATATTCCGGATAATTTGAATATGAATTTAGCCAATTTATAGAAGGGTAATGCTTTAAATAAGCTAAACTAGAATCTAATGCCCAAAACGTTTGAACAACACGTTTAGTAGTTGCGGTGACTGGTTCACTAAAATCTCCCCCTGGAGGTGAGATAGTCCCAATTATTGTTAAAGAACCAATTATTTCATTTCCTAAATTATCTTTTCCTAAAGCTTTCACAACACCTGCTCGTTCATAAAAGCTGGAAATTTTTGACGGTAAATAAGCAGGATAACCCTCCTCTGCTGGCATTTCCTCCAATAGCCCCGAAATCTCTCTTAAAGATTCAGCCCACCTTGAAGTACTATCAGCTAAAACCGCAACATCATACCCCATATCTCTATAATATTCTGCTATTGTAACTCCTGAAAAAAGACTTGCTTCACGTGCTGAAACAGGCATATTTGAAGTATTTGCAATAAGAATGATATGCTCAAATAATTGTAGCCCGCTTTTTGGATCTATTAATTCAGTAAATTGTTTTAAAATATCGGCTATTTCATTCCCTGGCTCTCCGCAACCTATATAAATAATTATATCAGCGTTGCACCATTTAGCTATTGATTGTTGGATGACAGTTTTACCCGTACCAAACCCTCCTGGAATAGCAACAGAACCTCCTTTTGCTACAGGAAATAATAAATCTATTACACGCATCCCCGTAATCAGTGGTTTATAGGGATCTATTCTCTCTTTATAAGGTCTGTTCCTGGTAATTGGCCATTTTTGTAGCATGCTATAAGATCTCTCTATGCCATTTTTTTTTAATTTATATATCTCATCAATGATTGTATAATCACCTTCTTCTGCGATAGAAGATAATTTTCCAGAATTATTAGGGGGCACCATTATTCTATGTTCTATTAAATGAGTTTCTTGTGCTATACCAATTATATCTCCGCTATTTACATCATCATTTATTTTTTTTGATGGTATAAAATGCCATTTTTTTTTCCTTGATAAGGATGGAAATTTAAGCCCTCTCTCTAATCTTCCATCTTTGAATTCGTTAAAAGTTTGTTGTAATGGCCTTTGAATTCCATCGAAGACGTTTGTTAATAAACCGGGAGCTAACTCCATTGATAAAGGTTCATGAAGATCAATGACTTCTTCTTTTAATTTTAATCTTGTTGTATTTTCGAAACATTGAGCAACTATATGATCAGAAAATTTTTGAATTACTTCACCTAAAATATTATGGTTTGAAACTTTAATTAAATTATGAACTCGTATTTTATCCTCTAATCCTTTTATTTCGATTAATGTCCCATTAATTGCAGATATATATCCATATTCAGATTCGGTCATTTTTTTTTAACATATTTAAATTTTTAAAATTTTTCATTAATAGTAATCGGTCTTTTTGCCACAAATAGGGCATTTTTTTGCAAATTTCGTAATTATCATACCACAATTCTCACATTTACGAATAATGGGCTTGCGGTATTCAGAATCTAAACTAATTTGGTTAAGGTGTTGTAATTTAAATTGTCTCATCTTATCTTTTTCTTCATAATCTTCCCGTTTTCTTTGAAATTTTTCCCTTGCCTTCGCTTTTTTATCAGGAAAGATTCTTGAATAGAGAGATTTCCTTTTTCCACCTAATAAAGGTCCAGCAAATACTAAAAATACAAAAATTAGTATTAATCCAATTATAAAGGGATTTACCCCAAATTCATTAAAGAGATTATACAAGAAAATGACTATTAATAAATCAATAACTAAAAAAAATGCTCTAATAATAATACTTTTTTTAGATTTTTTTTTTTCTATGTCTTTATTAGTCATATTTCTAAAAAAATAACAATAGATAAAGGTTAAATCTACAAATATTTATTTGAGATATATTTTTTTGCCTTATTTATTCGGTCTAAAGTTTTTTTTGTTTCAATCTCTCTTTCAATATCTTCAGAAATTACATCTCTTTCAAGATCTATTTTAAAATTTATAATTGAATATTCATTGTCTAAATGGTAAGGAATGAATTCAATTCCCGACCCTTGAAAGAATTTAAAAAAGAATTCGTAAAAATGAAGCCGCATAGCGTTTACAAAGACAAGTAAACCTTCTAGTAAAATGACTACTATATTTCCGAAGATCAATCCAAGCATTTGGATGCCCATAATTAAAAATCCTTCTCCTTGTATTATATCAACCATCGCCTTTACAGCAAGCATTAAAGAGATATGCGCCAATGCTAAGGCTAATAATCTTATATAAGAAGCAGTATTACTTATAACAGTTAATAAAGTTTCAAATGTTTCCATTGTTCCTTCACCCAATAATCCTCCATATGATTCTTCTTTTAAAAAAGATACACGAAATGCTTTTCCGAGAGGTTTTAAGAATATTAATAATAACCCCGGTACCAATGGTAATAAAATCGGATATGGGTACTCAAACCACATATTAATATTTAACCCATACATAAAAATCAAAATGGTCCCTCCAGTTAATAATAATATCTTAATGAAAGAATCTGTAAACGCAAGAAATTTACGACCTTGCTTCCAATAATTTAATGCTTGAATAAACCAACCCAAATTAATGTGGAAAACTCCAAGTAATACTGCAAATTTAAATGCAGTCATAATATTATCCAAGGGATTAAAAAGGGTAATATTTAAAATTGGAATTGTAATGGGTTCTAAATAAAATAATACTTGCCCAAATATTACTACCTCATGCATTCCAAGAAAATCTCCATATAATATCCCACCCAAAATAGAGCCCCAGCCGCAATAAAAAATAATCCAACACAAATTATATAAGTCGCTCCCTTTTTTCTCTCTAAATTTTATGGCACCGATTAAACCCGCAATAATTAATATTAATCCGTGCCCTATATCCCCAAACATTAAACCAAATATAAGAGGAAATGTCACTGCAATAAAGGGGGTTGGGTCAATTTCATAGTAAGAAGGAGTACCATACATTTTTGTTAAGGTTTCGAAAGGTCTTATAAAAAATCTATTTCTCATTATCGTTGGAGATTGAGCTCTTAAATCATTCTTTTGTATCTCAATCTCAGATTTTCTTTTGGTGTCTTTTTCTTCAACGATGTTTTCAAAACCTTCAGTTTCAAAAATGGGATGTTTTTTAGATATATTTATCGAATTAACTAGTGTTTTTTCTTTAAATTTTTCTAGAATCTCATCTATTACTTCTTTTTTTTTATCTTTAAGAACAAAAAATTTTAGCATTACACGATCCGATGATATTTGTTCAAATTGTTGTTCAGCCCAATTATATTTTTCTAAATTTTGAATTACTTCATCAATAGCTGCAAATTTTAGAAGGCTCTCATCTTTTATCCTCTCTAATTCCTTTTGGTATTTAGATAAAGTATTTTTAATTAGATCAATTTCTCTATCAATTATATTAAAATTAGTTCCTTTAGAAGTTAAATATCTTCTTAAAATAGGTATTTCTTCTGCAAAGATAATATTAATTCTTTCTATTAACTCATTTTCTCTTTCTTTTGGATATATAATATAAAAAGCTATTCTGTCATCAGATATTTTGGAGAATTCAAAAAGATTTGGAAATTTAGAGAATTCAAAAAGAGCTTTTAAATTAGTTATATTTTTTGAGAAAGTAGTATAAACTTTAAATTTTAATTGTTTAAAATAAGTTGGGCTCTCTCGATTTAAATTGAAATTATCCATAAATTCATAGCTACTTTTTAAAATATTTAATTTTTCCAATTCAATTGTTGCTTTAGCAATATATCTATCCAATTCATTAAAACGATTAGTGTAAAAATCTATCTCTTCTTTAATTAAATTAAATAATTCATGTAAATCATTTACTTCAAATGGAATTCTTTCGCTTTCGTCAAATTTCAGATTAGCAAAATCGAATCTCAGAATTTTAAAATTTCTAAATAAAGTTTCTATATTTTGTCTTAATATAACGATTTTTCCTAATAATGGGGTTTCTTCTGATTTTTCTTTTATTTTAGGTTTTTCTTTTGGTTTTATATAAATAATATTTTTTTTAGAAAGATAATTTAAGATATTATCTTTATAATTGTTATTAATAGTTATTTTTACTAAGCTCATCTCATTTGTTTTTTTCATTTATTTCACATTATAGATAATTTCTTATTTTTGAATAATCAAATCTTTTGTTTTTTTTAATCTAACAAAACTTTCCCTTTCTATTTCTTCCAAAATATCATAAATTTGCTTAATATCTAATTGCAAATCAGGGATTATCTTTTTTTTTAAACCATTTATCCTACGATTTATTTTTTTATAATTCAAAGCAACCTTTAACATTAAATCTTCTCTTTCTGCAAAATGGATCATGATTTCAAAAAGTTCTTTTAAAATAATAATCAGTTCATCACAATTGTGACTTGTATTTTCAAAAGAATAGGCAGGCAGACGCCCTTCTTGAATTATTTTATATTTTATGTCAGGTACAATTATTCCAAAACTTTTTCTGTATTTTATATTAACTACTGGGTTATGTTGAATTTTACTTATTTCACTTATTAAATTAACTTGTATTTTTCCCATTTCTTTATAAGTTTGATATAATTTATACAGCGTTTTTTGGTATAAATCTAAAAATTTATTTTTATATAATTTATAATCTGACCAAAATTGTTTAATTTGTACAATCAGCTGTTCTCTTTTATATTCTAAAAAATTTTCACCTTTTATGGCAAAAATCAATTTTTTTTTCAAATTAAGTAAATTTGTTTTTGTAGGCTTTATTTCTCTGAAACTAATAATTCACACCTCTGGATAATATTTATCTATCAATTCCTTATGAATTCTAAATAATTGATTTTTCTCTAAATTAGATAAAACTTCCCATGCAAGAGAAAATGTTTTGGAAAAATTGTGATTTTCATCTAATCCTTGATTTAGGAATTTTTTCTCAAATTGTTCTCCAAATCTTAATGTAGCTTTTTGATCTAGGTTCAATCCTTCTTCTCCTACGATTGAAATAAGGTCTCTTACCTCAAGGGCACTGGAATAAGAAGCTAATAATTGAGAACTGATATCAGCATGATCTTCACGTGTATTCTTTTTACCAATAGCATCTTTCATAAGTCGTGATATAGAGGCTAATACATCTATTGGAGGATATATACTTTTTTTATGCAAATTTCTATTGAGAACTAATTGTCCTTCAGTAATGTATCCTGAAGTATCAGGAATTGGATGTGTAATGTCATCATTTGGCATTGTCAGAATTGGGATTTGGGTAATTGAACCTTTCTTACCCTTTATTTTTCCTGTTCTCTCATAAATAGAAGCAAAATCCGAATATAAATACCCTGGATAGCCTTTTCTGCTCGGTATCTCTTCTTTAGCAGAACTTAATTCTCTTAAAGCTTCGGCATAATTCGTCATATCAGTTAATATGACAAGAACTTGCATCTCTTTTTTAAAAGCAAAATATTCTGCTGTCGTTAATGCAACCCTTGGAATAATTAATCTTTCCATAATGGGGTCATCAGCAAAATTAATAAATGAGATAATATTCTGAATACTCCCACTTTCTTGAAAACGATTTAGAAAATAATTTGCATCATCTTGAATAATACCAATTCCACAAAAAATTATTAAAAATGGTTCTCCTGTTAAAACTTTTGCCTGAGTTACGATCTGAGCTGCTAATTTATTATGTGGCAATCCTTGTCCGCTAAAAATAGGAAGTTTTTGACCCCTTATTAATGTGAATAAACCATCTATCACAGACATACCTGTCTGTATAACTTCTGAAGGATATTCTCTAGCAAAAGGATTGATCGGGGTTCCGTCAATTTCACGTTCAACATCTGTTAAAATATCAGATTCCAATTCCTTTTTTGTTTTAATATCAATCGGTTTTCCCAATGAATTAAATGTTCGTCCAATCATGTCTTTAGATATTTTCATTTTGAAAGAATCGCCAGTAAAAATAATTTCAGCATTTTCTGAAGATAATCCACTTGTACTTTCAAAGGCTTCAATAACAATAACATTTTCACTTATTTTTACAACTTGGCCAGTACGATCTTTGCTATTTTCTGTTCGAATTTTAACTATTTCCCCATATTTAACATCGTGTTCGTTCTTTAAGAATAAAAGAGGGCCTATTATTTGTTTTATCTTTTTATAAGATATACTCATTTTTCACTTGTAACTCCACGTGTTAATTTCATATATTCTATTCTATTTAGTAATATCTCTTTTAATTTTTCAATTTGATTAAAGTCTTTATTAGGCACGGTGTGACCAATTCTTAATATATCGTTTATTTCCTTAAGAGCTCTGCAATCTTCAATTATAAAACCTTTATCCAAAAGTTCTTTACACTCCTTGTATAATAAAATTATAATTTTAATAAATCCCAATAATTTTTTTACATCAGTATAATTGTCTATATTATCAAATGCATTCTGGATTAAAAAACCATTTTTAATTATTTTTGCAATAAATAGAACTAGCTGTTGGTCTTCTGGTAAGTTTTCTTCTCCAATTAATTGGGTAATATATTTCAAATCATTTTCCTTTGATAAAATTTCATTTATTTCTTTTCGACATTCATACCAATCAATGTCTACTTCTGACCAATCAATGTCTCTCTCGTACCACCAGTTTGAGATATATTCAGGATAATTTGAATATGAATTTAGCCAATTTATAGCCGGATAATGTTTTGAATACGCTAAACTAGCATCTAATGCCCAAAATGCTTGAACAAAATGTTTGGTAGTTGCTGTAACTGGTTCACTAAAATCTCCACCTGGAGGTGACACCGATCCAATTATTGTTAAAGAACCAGTTATTTCATTTCCTAAATTATCTTTTCCTAAAGCTTTCACAACACCTGCTCGTTCATAAAAGCTGGAAATTTTTGACGGTAAATAAGCGGGATAACCCTCCTCTGCTGGCATTTCCTCCAATAGCCCCGAAATCTCTCTTAAAGATTCAGCCCACCTCGAAGTACTATCAGCTAAAACCGCAACATCATACCCCATAGCTCTATAATATTCTGCTATTGTAACTCCTGAAAAGATACTAGCTTCTCGTGCTGAAACAGGCATATTTGAAGTGTTTGCAAAAAGTATTATACGTTCTAGAAGAGATCGCCCACTTTTAGGGTCTAATAGTTCGGTAAATTGTTTCAAGACATCAGCAATTTCATTACCTCTTTCTCCACAACCCACGAAAATAATTATATCAGCATCGCACCATTTAGCTATTGATTGTTGGATTACAGTTTTACCCGTACCAAACCCACCTGGAACAGCAACTGAACCTCCTTTTGCTACAGGAAATAATAAATCTATAACACGAATACCAGTAATCAGAGGCTCATGAGGATTTATTCTTTTATTATAAGGTCTGCTCCTGGTGATCGGCCATTTTTGAAGCATACTATAAGTTTTCTCTTTATCATCTTTTTTTAATTTATATATGCCATCAAGGATTGTATAATCACCCTCTTCAGCAATAAATGACAATTTTCCAGAAACATCAGGAGGTACCATTATTCTATGTTCTATTAAATTAGTTTCTTGCACTGTGCCAATAATATCTCCGCTATTTACATTGTCATTTAAATTTTTTAATGGTACAAAATGCCATTTCTTTGTCCTTGACAGGGATGAGAATTTAAGACCTTTCTGTAATCCACCATCTTTGAATTTGTTAAAAGCTTGTTGTAGTGGCCTCTGAATTCCATCAAAAATATTAGCTAATAAGCCGGGTCCTAATTCCATTGATAAAGGTTCATGAAGATCCATAACTTTCTCTTTTAATGATAAACGGGTTGTAGATTCGAAACATTGAGCAACTACATATTCAGAATATATTTGAATTACTTCGCCTAAAATATTTTGTTCAGAAATTTTAATTAAATCATGGAGTCTTATTTGATTTTCGAATCCTTTTATTTGTATTAAAGAACCATTAATTGCAGAGATATATCCATAATCAGATTCGATCATATTCTTTCAAATGCCCTTCTATTCTTAATTTTTGATTTTGAATAAAATCCTCAAATTGTTCCTCAATTTCTTTAATATTTGAATCAGAAACATTTTTAGAAAATTCTATTTCAATATATATAGAATTTTTGTCAATTAAGTTACTAATTGAATAATCATAATTTATTTTCCCTTCATTCAATAAAATCTTAAATCCGCCGATAATTTCAATATTATTTTTTTTTATCTCAACAGAATTATTGAATAAGTTTTGGATTTTATCTAAATTTTTACTAAAATAATTATAATCTTTAGAATTAAATAAAATTGTTATTTTTTGATATTTGTCTAAATTATCAATATTCTTTTTAATAGTATCAAGTAAAAATTTTAAATAATTTTCATAGTTCTTATTTATTTTCTCTTTTATTAATTGATACAATTCATTCGTTAGATCTGCAACTAGATTATTTTTTGAAGTCAAAAATCTCTCTTTTATTTTCAAAAGAGTTGTAGATAATAAATTATTTAAATATTGATTATACTCTTCAATATATTGATTTCTTATTTTAAGGGAATTTTCAATATTTTTTTCTCTATAATTTTTTTGAATATCTGCTTTTTGAAATAAGAATTTTTCGTTAATTTTTTTGATTTCTTCTTGAGATTGTTCAATTAAATATAATGCTAATTTGCCAAATCGTTCTTTTAATTCTTTTAAATCAGAACTCTTAATTCCACTTTTTAAAATACGATTTCACCTATAGAATCATAGATTTTATTTAGAAATACATCATTCTTTTCAAAATTTTCTTGAAATATATCAGGCAGTAAATGTATGAGTGGCTTTCTATTATCTAACTTGAAATCTATCAAAAAATCAATAATTTCTATTGGCACTTTCATGGCAATAATAATTATTCCAATTTCTGATTTATTTAATAAAAGATTCAATACTTCTAGAAAATTATCATCATTTTTAATAACGGTTCCATCAATCCCCAGAAGGCTAAACATTAATACAATATGCTCATTTCCCATAACATGAACTTTTTGATTATTAGGCACTAAAATCAAACCTCAATTTTTCAATAATTGATTTTACTAAATTTTTACGATTCTTTTTATAATTTATTTCAATATTCTTAATAGCAACATCTAAATTCTGTTCTAATATTTTAATTTCATTATTAACCTCTTCAGAGAGACTTTTTAAAGCTAAACTAACAAATTTTTGTTTTTCTGCAAGAGTTTCTTCTATAAGATTCTCTTGTTTCTTTTTTAAATTAAGCAGTTCAGTTAAATTTTCTTTTTTAGTTTTTTCAATTAAATTATCAAAAACTTGCTCAACATCCTTTACCCATTTAAATATCTCCATAATTTTAAAGAATTTTTTTTACATTTTGAAATTATTTACTATATTATAATTATATACCTATATGTGATTTTAAATTTCTAAATTTTTCCTGAGTAATCTTAACTACTTTTGGAATAATAATTAATCGTATTTCATTTTCTTTTTTTATTACCAGCTCTAATATCTTGTATATTGTTAAAAAATCAATATCATCAATCTTTACTTGAAATTTTTTAAAATAGTATTTTTGAAATAATTTTTCGATGGATATTATAAAATGCTTTTTATTAAGACCAAATATCCTAAAAAAAGAATTAATTTCATTATTTTTATTAAAATAATTATAAATTATTGAAATAAAATCTTTTACATTATCAAGATATAATAAATAATCAATACTATAGGCGTTTAAAAATAAATAGTTCTTTACAAGAAATTGAGTTAATAATTTTTTATCAATTTTATTTTTAATTCCTCGATAAATTATATTTAAGTTGTATATCTCAGATTCATAATTCACAAATAAATTAAACATTGTATTTTCTTTTTTATTGAAAGTATCTTTCTTTCTGATTAAATTAATATAATATAATTGATCCAAGAAAGATTCTAGGACAAAAATTTCATTATTTTTCTTGAAGTAAAGAATACCTTCTCTTACAGCTTTATTATATCTAGTATGTTTCATAAATAACTGGATCTCATCAAGGGATGGAATTTTAATCAAATCTTCAATAAAATCCGTATTTTCTAAATATTCTTCGATTAAATAATTAACATTTTTTTTTTTTTCCTTGATACTCTTACCTAAAATGGTTTTAAGAATAATTTGCTTAATATTTATTATTTCATATTTCAATAAATAATCTCTTAGAATACTTCTCATATTTGGGGGTGAATATTGCAGAATTTTTCCAATTAACATAAAATAAATCTGGTAAAGAGACTGCTCAATTTCCTCGATTGTATATTCTTTAATATTTAGGTTTGGATAATATGGACTAATAAAATCTATAAATTCTTCAATATCATTGATGTCTTTTAATCTCTGTAGAGATTTATTGTCAATAATTAATGGTTTTAAAAGACTCATTTTTATATAAGAGTACGCATAAGAAGGTACAATAACGCTCGTTAATTTATCGCCTCTCTAAAATTTTTTAAAAATTTATATAAAAAATGAATTTTTTCAGGCTGGTGGTGTAGGAATTTTTGTCCATAATAGTATAGCAACAATAAAACCATATACTGCTAAAGCTTCACAAAAAGCAACAACTAAAAAAGCTTTAAAAAAAGTTTCTTCGCGTTCCGCTAAAGCTGAAATTGCTGCAGTTCCAACGGTTTTTAAAGCCATTGCACTCCCTATAACGGAAGCTGCTAATGAAATTGCTGTTGAGAAAGCTAAGGCTGTAGCAGTTGCTGCACTATAATAATCAAAGGAGCTAGCTTCAGCTTGGGCACTAACAAAAGTTATAAGACTATTAACGGTAAAAAAAACTACTGCCATTAAAAAAAATTGGAATAATATAAATAACAAAAAAAATTTATGCTTTCCTTTCAAATTTGACATCTCTTTTTAATTTAATTCATATATTTGGATATGTAAATATAAATCGTCAAATATAACTTTTTTTATTTTATAATATTTCTACTAAACTTTTTCCATTAAATTAATTATAATACATAATTTTTTAAATAAAAAGGATAAAATATTTAATTTTTGAATTATTTGATAGATTTAAAATGGTTTTTTGTTCCGACTTAAAATGCTTTATCAAGGCTTATTTAGAATTTTAGATTTATCATTTCTTGACCAATTTAAAGCATTTTTCGACGGCATTGATACTTATTTACAAAGATTAGTTTCTAATTTATTATCAGAAAATATTTTAAAAGAAATTGAGATTTTACATCTCTCTGCCGACATTTTAAATGTTTTAAATAATGATTTAATTAAACTGGGGATTGATCCCCAATATCTCAGTGGAAAAATTCAAGAATTATATCTTGAAGCACACTACAAAGAAAATGTTAGAACTTCAATGGATGTATTTAAGTTTAAAATTATTCCTATTATAAATGAAATTTTTTTAGAACTTTTCATTTTTTATATTGGGGGTGTTATTGATAGTTCTATTATCCTAAATTTAAAAGAATTAAATTTGCTCCCTTTAGATTTAATTATTAAATTAAATAAGCTTAAGGAAGATTTACACAAATCTGATAAATTTGAGAATTTTCAAAAATATATAGGCTTAATGGATAATGTATGTGGAAAATTGTGTGGAAATAAGAAAGATATTGAACATTTGGAAGATATTGATAATTTAGAAATTAAACTCCAATTAAATTATTTAATATATCGTATTATTGATTTCTTCAAACTTCAAAGCAATTTTGATTTCTCTAATATTAGAACATTCATTAAAAATAATATGGATAAATGGTTAATTACAACACCAATAGTATCTTTAACTAATCCAGAGATTTACTATTGTGGAATCTTTTTAGCAAATGAATTGAATATTGACTTAGATAAACAAATAATTGAAAAATTTTTAGATAATATTTATAATTCTATTATTGAAGAAACTTATACTCCACTAATTGAAGAAACTGATCAAGTATATTATTTTTTAAAAGCATGTGAAATTGTATATGATCATATAGAGCCAAGTTATGTTCAGAAATTGATTAAAGAAGAAGAAGAGGAGTTTTACGGTATTGATAATTTAAAATTAATGGAAACCAGTAAGCTTGCTGTTATTTTAAAAATTTATTCTTTATTAGAATTGCGAGAAAAATTAGAGCTAAAAAATATCGAAAAAATATTAGCAGTTATAAAAGAAAGAATAAATAATGAAGGAGTAAAACAATTTCCTGATGGATCTATATCTTCAGAGGCAACGTATTATACTCTTTTTATACATTATATGAGAAATTCATTAAAAATATTCGAAAATACAAATTTTATAGAAAATATAATACAAAAGATATATAGAAATTTAACATTTTTAAAATTTGAAGAAGATATCAATTTTGATTTAGTTTCCGAGATTTTCTATTCTTGCGAAAGCCTGAAATTACTGAATTGTATTGAAACTAAAGAAACACTTTCTCAGTTATCAAAATACCTCTTCCCAGATTATATTACTGACAAAATAGATAAAATTGGTTCATTGCCTAAAAATAATATAAAATATCGTTATTTTAAAATTGATAAAATTACAGGCCATAAAAAAGAAATATTATAATACCTTTTTTTAAAAGAAAAATAAATTTTTTAATTTTTAATTATTTTTAATTATATTATTTAATATAAATTTAGATAACAAACCAAATGAATTTAATAACGAAATAAAATTGATCGAAATCAAGATTTAATTGCACTTAAGATATAGCAAAAGCCAAAATAGCATTCTTCGTAATATTCAATTTTATTAAATTTTGATTTGATGTATGTAATTGTATCGCGATTTATATCAATTCCTCCTGAAATATAAAGCGGTTTAAAAAATAGGTTTAAAAATCGATAGGGAAATTCTGAACTAAGCATCATTCCAATCATTGCGAATCTTCCTTTCGGTTTAAGAAGATTATATATTGTGTCTATTGCCTTTTTATAATCGGGTATTATTTCCATTGCATAGGTGCAAAGGATTGCATCAAAAAAAAAGTTAGGTTTATAATCCGAGATATTATTATTCACTAATTCCATATTTGCCCATTTATGCTTTTTAATTTTCCCATTTGCGACTTCTAGAGATTTTGATGAAATATCTACTGCTACAAACTTTCCCCTATTTTGTAAATAACTTTGAATAATTTTAAAATTATATCCTATACCGCACGCGACATCAAGTACGGTGGAATTAGTATCTAAATTCAATCTTATAATAGCCATTTTTCTATAAATCGAATTTTCTGTAGATCTGCCAAAAAAAGCATCCAATTGCATAAATAGGGTGTGGTTAGCAGCTTTATTATAGAGTGATTTTACTTCTTCTTCTTTAGATTTCAATTTGTTCCTTGTCTATTTTATAGACTTTCTCATTGAAAAATTAATAATAAATAAAATGAATTCTCCAAATTAAAACACATCTTTGTTACTTTTTTATTGAATATTCAATCAAGATCAGGGAAATTTCAAATGTATTTGCCCACTTAAATCCCACATATCTTTTAGTAATATTATAAATAAAGAATATTTGAATATATGTTAAGTGGAAATTATTTTGAGGTTCTCATTTTTTGAGTTTAGAATAAATAAAATTTTCTTATAGAAAAATTAGAAAAAAAAGTGAATTGAATTGGTTATCCAAATAAATAAAGGTCCAGACAATTGGACTATAGAGAAAAAAAGATTTAGTGTGCTTAATGTTGGTGTAGGTGGCCAAGGTATCATTAGAACCACACAAATTCTTGCTTGGGCAGCTTTAATGGATGGTTACCAAGTTCGAACGGCTGAAACACACGGAATGGCTCAACGTGGTGGTTCTGTTAGCGCTTATCTTAGGTTTGGACCTGAAGTTGCCAGCCCGTTGATTCCAAAAGGCCAAGTTGATATTATTTTAGCATTCGAAATTAGCGAAGCACTTCGAGTCTTTAATTTTTCTGGACCAAATACATATTTCTTCGTAAATAATAAAATCATTATACCTCCAATGGTTAACCAGATGGGTTTTAAATATCCATCTAACGAAATTCTATGTCAACAATTAAAAAATTTACATTATAATACATATTTCTTTGATGCAGACAAATTGGCATTAAAAGCTGGGACATCTAAGGCATTAAATATTGTTATGTTAGGTATTATTTTGGGTTCGGATAAATTACCAATTAAGGAGGATTCACTTAAACATTCAATTTTACGTTTTATTCCCAAAAAGTCTCAAGAAGTAAACCGAATTGCATTTCAATTGGGTATTGAAAAAGGAAAATCTATTAGGAGGGACTTATTATGAGTATTCCTTATTTTGCTGAAGAAATTCCTGGTAAGCGTGTAATAATGCTTGGTAATGAAGCTATTGCTCGAGGGATACTTGAAGCTGGAGTTGTAATTGGGGCGGGTTATCCAGGTACTCCATCATCAGAAATCTTAGACACCCTTGCAAAGATGAAACCTTATTATCCACATTTAAACATTGAGTGGAGTATAAATGAAAAAGTTGGGTTTGAGGTTGCGTATGGTGGGTCTATTTCAAATGCAAGATCAGTAGCTGTAATGAAACATGTAGGATTAAATGTTGCGTCAGATGCATTTATGACTGCCTGTTACGCAGGTGCTCGTGGTGGAATGGTAGTGGTTTCTGCTGATGATCCAAACTGTTTTTCATCCCAAAATGAGCAAGATAATCGTTATTTCGGGCTCCATGCTTTAATCCCTGTATTTGAACCCTCTACTGTCCAAGAGGCTAAGGATTTAATCAAATATGCATTTGAATTCTCCGAGGAGCATCATACAATAGTACTATTCCGGACAACGACTCGCTTGAATCACGGTCGAGGTGATGTTATGCTTGGAGAGATTCAAAATATTGATCGCCCTTATGGATTTGATTGGGATCGCGCACGTTGGGTTTGTTTACCTTCACATTCGCGTGTACTTCGCACCAAACTACTCGAGCGATTTGAGAAGATCTCCAATCTTGCCGATGAATTTCCCTTCAATTCTCTTAAATTATCTTCAGAAAAAATCAATGGAATACGTTACGGTTTTATTGCTGCAGGTATTCCTTATGCCCAACTAATTGACACACTCATCGATTTTGGCTTGGAGAATAAAGTCTCCATCCTTAAACTCGGCATGGTCTATCCTCCACCTAAAAAACTCATTAGAAAATTACTTTCTTCAGTAGATAAAATATTAGTGGTTGAAGAACTAGAACCAATTCTAGAAAACATTCTGAAACAACTTACATATGAAAATAAACTGGTAAATGAAGTTGAAATACATGGTAAAGACTATTTCCCTCAACAAGGAGAATTCTCAGGAGAAATATATTTGGAGAAAGTGGCAAGTTTCATTGGGATAGAATATAAAAAAAACGTTATTCCTGATATTAAGATATCATTACCTCCACGACTTCCTGTGTTGTGCCCAGGTTGTAGTCATCGTTCTACTTTTTATGCGATTACATTACTAGAGAAAGAATTAAAATTAAAATTTATAAACTCTAGTGACATTGGGTGTTATACACTGGCAGTATATAAACCTCTTGAATGTGTGGATACTGAAATATGTATGGGTGGCTCCATTGGACTGGCAAATGGATTTGCTAAGATTCACTCAACCGAAAATCCAATACTAGCGATACTAGGTGATTCAACTTTCTTCCATTCTGGAATTCCAGCTTTAATAAATGCTGTTTATAACCAAAATAACTTATTAGTTGTAATATTAGATAATAGATCAACAAGTATGACGGGATTTCAAGATAACCCTGGGACTGGAATAAAAATTACAAAAGAACCTGGAACTCGTGTTGTAATAGAAGAACTTGTTCGTGGATGTGGAGTACCACCTGAAAATATATGGGTAGAAGATTCTTATAATTTAAATAAAATGGTTGAGAAATTGCGAGAAGCTTTAAAAGCTCAAGGTGTAAGAGTTTTCATCTCAAGACATCTTTGTTCCTTGTTAGAAGAAAAAGAGTTTCGATCAAAGCAGATTCAAATACCCGTTGTAAAAGTAGATCCCTCTAAATGCAAAGGATGTCTTATCTGCGTTAATCAATTTGGTTGTCCAGCACTTTCTTTCAATAAAGAAGAGAAAAAAGCAATTATCAATCAAGAAATCTGCAGGGGATGTAAAGTATGCATTAGTGTATGCCAATACGACGCTATATATGAGGAGATAAATTAAGAACATGACAAAACTTTTTTTCTATCCAAAAACAATTGCAGTGATTGGTGCGACAGCCGATCCTAAAAAATTCGGAAATGCTGTAACAATAAACATTCTTGAAAACAAAGACCTCCAAAGTGAATTATTTCTGATATCTCCTCGAAATCAAGAAATTCACGGGTTAAAAACTTATAATTCCGTTATAGATGTTCCAAAAGATATAGATCTTGCTATTATATTAGTACCTGCCAGTATTGTAGAATTAATCGTGGATCAATGCATCGAGAAGAAAGTTAAACGTATAATTATTGTGTCTGCAGGATTTGGAGAGATAGACGAAAAAGGTAAGAAAATTGAAGCAGAAATAGCTAAAAAGTGTAAAGAAGTTGGAATTAGAGTTATGGGGCCCAACTGTGTAGGAATACAAAATATAGATATTGGTCTTAATGCTTCCTTTATTCAATCAGCTCCTAAAGGCAATATTGGCATGGTAAGTCAATCTGGTTCATTTGGATGTGCATGTTTTTATGAGATGGAACAACATGATTTGGGATGTTCCAAGTTTGCAAATATTGGAAATAATATTGATGTATCTTTCGGTGAGATCCTCGAGTTCTTCAAGGAAGATGAAAATACTCAGATTATTTGTATATATTTAGAAACCATTACTGATGGTAAAGCCTTTTATGAAATAATGAAAAACATCATCCCATTAAAACCAATAATTGCTCTAAAAGGTGGTAGAACTACTTCAGGAATGAAGGCTGCTAGCAGTCATACAGGTTCTATGGCTACAGATTATAAAATGCTTAAAACTGCTATAGAACAAGCTGGAGCAGTTATGTGTGAAAATGTTTCTGATTATATTACAGCAATTAAAACATTCTCATTTTTGCCACTTCCAAAAGGAGAAAAAATCGGTGTATTAACTAATAGTGGAGGTAGTTCTGTTTTATTTAGCGACAAGGCTGAAGAATTTGGTTTAAAACTTGCTGAATTCTCTAAAGAACTTAAAGAAAAAATGGCACCTCAATTAATATCATTAGTAAAAATGGTCAATCCACTTGATATGATTGGAGTAGCAGAAGAAGAACAATATTACAATATCACAAAAGCAATGCTCGAAGACCCTGGAATAGATATAGTTGTTTCATGTCTTGTAATACCTCCCTTTCTAGAAATGAAATCTGATGAGCATTATCGTGGAATAATTCGGGCGTGGAATGATACTGGAAGAGGGAAACCGGTAATCTCGTTAATTATGTTTAGTGAAGGATTTCAAAATCTTAAAGATTTAGCAAAAAAAGAAAAAACAACCATATACTTCACACCACATGAGGCGGCTTATGCAATAAAAATATTAATTGACCGAATGAAAATATTACAATTAAATAAATAATTTCCTTTATTTTTGCTTCAATATTATGTTATTTATTCTTTTTTAATCTTTGTTCTTTTCTTAATCTCTTCTTTTTTAAATTCTCTTTAACAGTACAATAAATAGGACCTGTTAACGCAGACATATAACAAGAATTGCAACTAATACAATGTGCTGGAGATATGTCACCATTTTTCCAACGATTTGGAAGGTCTGGTTCGCGAATCAATGGTCTACACATTGAAATGAAATCAATTATTTTATCTTGAAGAAATTTTTCAACAGTTATAGGATTTTTAACTCCACCCACAAGGATAGCGGCACAATCTTTCATATATGGTCTAATTTCTTTAATACTTTGCAGAAAGTAGTTTTCTTCTTCTGGACCAATATTTTGTTTACTAGGGAGTGCATTTTTAGTCCCAATTAAAGATTCTCCCATCCCTCCTGACACTTCAATTGCATTATAACCCGTGTCTATAACAATTCTGGCAATTTTCTTTCCCTCTTCTAAGGTCATACCTTCAGGAACACCATCTTCTGTCTGTAGTTTAATTATAATAGGTAAGTTTTTTCCAACCTCTTCTCTCAATTGGTTATAAATATCAACTAAGATTTTAGTTCTCCTCTTAGTATCTCCCCCATATTCCCCAGTACGTTTATTTGAATAGGGAGAAATGAAATTACTGAGTAAATATCCGTGTGCAGCGTGTAGTTGCACCATATCATAACCAATTTCATAAGCCCTCCGACCTGCATTTACAAATTTTTTTATAATTTCTTTGATTTCATCGTCTGTTAATTCACGAGGTACTCGGTTGACTGACTTATCTGGAATTGGTGAAGGTCCAACGGCTTCAAATTTTGGATGTGAGGTTTGACGACCTGTATGCGCAAGTTGAGCCGCAAATTTTACATCAGAATAATCATGAACGGCATCGACTAACTTTTTTTGTCCTGAGATGAATGAATCATTGTATAAAGCTGGGCTGTTAGGCATAACCGAATAACCTAACTCTATATTGATAAATCCCGAAATTATCAATCCAATCCCTCCTTCAGCCAAATCTGTATAATTTTTAATATATTTATCGTTTATGGTGCCATCTTTATTGGCTAACCTTTCGGTTGTGGCTGATCGAATAATTCTATTTTTAATTTGAACATTTCCAATTTTTCCCGGACTAAAAAGCTCTTTTAATTCCATAATGATCCACTTTAATCTCAAAATATTTATAACTTATTGATTGATGTCGTCATTCCACCATCGATAACTATGTTTTCTCCCGTGATAAAATCAGATGCTGGTGAAGCCAAAAATAAACAAGCATTTGCAATATCAGCTTTTGTTCCTAATCTATTCAATGGAATTTTAACACCCCTCATATCTAAAAATTTTTGAGCCAATTCCGGATCATTATCATATGCTTTAGTTATATGAACCCCAGGAGAAATAGAATTAACTGTGATTCTCGGTGCTAATTCAAGAGCCCATAATTTAGTAAAACAAATCAATGCTGCTTTGCTTACACTATATACCCCAATAGCTGGATTTGGTTCTATACCTGCACATGACGCAATATTTATTATTTTACCTGTTACAGGTGCAAATTTTTGTAACCTCATTTTCCGAAAAAGATTTTTAACTAACAACCAAGGACCTTTAAGATTTACATCCATAACCCTATCATAATTCTCAATTGGGCACACTAATGATTTATAAAGACCTCCATTTATTCCAGCATTATTTACTAAGATAAATACATTATCAAACTTCTTGAATACTTCCTTACTCATTTCTTTCACTTTATCTGCATCAGATATATCCATTTGGTAAAGAAGTATTTCACAATCATGTGATTTCAAAATAAGATCCCTTGTTTCTTCAAGTGATTCCAAATCGATATCGTTTAACACTAAGTTTGCCCCCTCTCTTGCAAATGTGATTGCTATTTCACGCCCAAATCCAGAACCCGCTCCAGTGATTAGACCCACTTTTCCTTCTAAAATTTTATCCATAAATAATCATACCTCTAATTATTTTTTTAATATTTTTCTTATATATTCGAGGTTAATTAAAATTTAAGTTCCTTTCGCTAAAAATTAGACTATTTGATAATAATTGGTTTAAAAATGAAATAATAATGACTTCACGTATAATTTAAATATTAAATAAAAAAATGAAAAAAAGCGAGTAGAAAGTTGTTAGAAGCATTTTATGGTTGGAATGGTATGCAAAATTTTATAAATTGGTTTAGTAGCTTAAGTACGATCCAGCAAATTATCATATCAAGTGTAGGATTTGCACTTGCAGTGGCTATTATAGTGCTAGTATTTATTGGTCTTGCTTATCTGTTAAAATATATATTTATGGGTCTTGCTTATCTGTTAAAATATATATTTATGGGTCTTTTCTATATACTGGAGAAACTTTTTAAAGGGCTCCATATAATCTTTAGGAAATTATATGAAATATTAACAGGTAAATCAAGCTCGGAGAAAAGTGTTGAACCTATATACAATGAAAAAATTGAAGAGAACCGCTACCTTAAGAAATCTATTATAATATTACCTAAAAAAACAGGTAAATCTTCAGAACATGAGCAAGGATTAGAATATAGCTATTGCCCAGAATGTGGAATTAGATTCACTGAGAAAATGAATGATCGCTTAAATTTAAATGGCAAAACTTATTGTGTAAATTGTGGTCAAAGTTTTATTATTGAACAACAAATCATTAATCCACCTATAGCAAAATCTTTTGCAAATTATAAATAAAATTTAAAATTTTTATTTTAAATTTGAAGTGGATAAGTTCCAAATTTTTTAGTAGCTTCAATCATCCATTTAATGCGCTGATATGACATAGCAGGATGAGAATTAGAAGGAGAAAGAATGTATCCACCCCCAGGACCTAAGATTTTAATTGCGTGTTTTACTGCATCCTCAACTTCCTTTTTATTGGCATTTACTAGGATATGTGTAGTATCAATATTTCCTAGCAGGCACAATTTATCACCTAATTTCTTTTTTACTAACTTTAAATCTACGTATGGTGGTTCGAGGCAATGGAGTGCATCAAATCCAGCTTTGACTATGAAATCGAGAAGAGATGTGATATCACCATCAGAATGAAATATTATTTTACCACCCCATTCATGAATCGCTTCGGTAACTTTCTTCATGCAAGGCAAAATATATTTATCAATGTATTTGGGATTAATAAGGGGTCCATTTCTGAACGCAATATCTGCTCCTTCAAAAAATACCTTTGCACCACATTCAGCGTAAGTTTTAAACAACCCAAGGACGATTTCTGTAGTCATCTCGAATCGTTCTTCAATTAATTTAGGATTACCTTTTAGTGCTCTAACGAAAGGTCCCATTCCCATACCTTGCCAAACAGGGGGAAATACTGATGTAAAATCGTCCGTTACCATGATACAAATATCATTTTTAAACTTCTTGCTTCGACGCTGAATTGTTTTATAAAATTTTTTAGCTCGTCTAAAGATTTCTTTTAAATCAGGCTTTGGCCAATTTTCCCAATCTTCCTGGTTTTTTATTAAGCCTCCATAATAATCTGGAAATATATTTCCGTCTAGGTTAATTATTTTATATTTTCGCCCAAAAATGTCTGTCATTTCTTCCTTACTTTCAAATTTAAAAGGAATATATCCTACTCCACATGTATCATAGCCTATAGCGGCTGCTGTTTCCATCGCTCTTGAAAATACATTAATTTCGATTTCAGTAATAATTCCGTTGACTTGCTCAACCCAATCATCAGGATGTTGCTGTTCCATTTCGTCTATAATATCAAACGCTGTTCGTGGAGGTTTTCCTAAAACCTCGTTAACAATATTCCCATCAACGAAAATAGCGTGAATTGGTACTCTATCCGGAATCTTTAGGTTAAGAGCTGCCCAAACTCTTTCTTTACTATTCATAATTTAATATATCCGAAATATTGAAATTTAATTTTTAGATTCTCTTAGAATAATTTAATTATTAATTTAAAACTTTAATTGATTGTAAATTTATTTATAATTAATATTTAAAACTTTAAATAACACAGAGTGTTTGATTGTTCAATAAATAATATAAATTTTTAAATTATCACATTAAGATGATTGAAAATTAGGGCTGCTGTATTTGAAGATGTAAAAAAAATTGTATATAGAGATGATTATCCTAAACCAGTTCCGGGACCTGATGAGGTAATTGTTAGAGTTCATTACTGTGGAATCTGTGGAAGTGATATTTCTAATTTTATCCATAAAATATATCAAACACCTTTAATTATGGGGCATGAAATCTCTGGAGAAATTGCAGAACTTGGAGAAAATGTATCAAACTGGAAAAAAGGGGATAAAGTTGTTGCAGTGAACGTTGCACTTGAAATAGGGCAAGTAGCTGGAATGGGTATCTTTCAAGATGGAGGATTCGCCGAATATGTAAAAGTAAATCAAAATAATGTATTTCTTCCCCCAGAATCACTTTCCAATAGAGATGCTGTTTTGATTGAAACTTTTGCAAATGCAATTAGAGGTATAACACTATCTAATATTGGAAATAATGAAAAAATCATAATTATTGGAGCTGGTTCTATTGGTTTATCCTTTTTAAATACTTTAATAAAAGAGAAGAATCCTGAATATATTATTGTCATTGAACCTCATGAATTTTTAAGGGAAAGAGCAAAAGAGATTGGAGCCACTGAGGTTTTTCCTCCTAAAGTAGTGAAGGTTAAAAAATTTATGAAATCCCACGGGAAATCTACTTTTATTTTCGATTGTGCTGGAAATGAAAATACGATAAAAATGGCTATGGATCTTATTAAAAAAGGTGGAACGATTCTACTCGAAGGGATTCATAAGGGAAGTATCGATTTTCCAATATTTACAATTAATTCTAAAGAAATTTGCTTTAAAGGATGTATGGGGCACGATAAAGAAGATATATTAGGAGCAATAAAACTATTTGAAGATAATAAAGTTAATCCCTCTCATTTCATTACAGATGTAATACCTTTAAATAAGATTCAAACAGGTTTTGAAAGATTTCTTAAACCAGGAGAAAGAGATTTTATTAAAATCCTTGTTGAAATCTAATAAATTGATTTTTTTCTAATTTAAGTATCTATTTAATAAAAAAAAATATAAATAAATTTTTTATTGATTTGCTTTTTGCGCTTTTTTAATCACTGCTTTTTTCATTGTTTGGAGTATTTTAGTAGCATCTGGTGTTTTGAACTCCATTATTACATTTATTACTGCAGGTAATCCCGAATCTATCGCCCGCTGAAAGGCAGGTTTAATATCTTCTGGTTTTTCAACTGTTTCAGCATAACATCCAAAACCCTTTGCAATCTGAGCATAGTCAGTTCCTATAAGATCTACATTATAAAATCGTTTATCCCAGCCATATTTCTGCCCACTTTTAATCATACCCCACGCATAATTATTTGCTATTATATTTATAATTGGCAATTTGTATCTTATCGCTGTATCGAGTTCTTGGACATTAAATAGGAATGAGCCGTCGCCTACTATATTTACGCATGGTTTATCCGGAAATGCAAATTTTGCGCCGATTACATACGGAATCCCAACTCCTAAATGACCCATTGAAATAGAAGCTAAAGTACTTCGTGGCGGTCTATGCTTTGTATTAACTTGCATCCAACAAAACGTAGCAAGATCACCCCCATCTATTGCAAAAATCGTTTCTTTTGGAAAGAAATTGAAGATTTCGTTTAGTAATCTTTGTGTTTGAATAGGAACTTTTTCCGAAATTTTTGGCTTTAATTCTAATTGCTCTCGTTTTTCTTTATATTCTTGAACTTGAACATTCCATTCAGAAAATTGATTTTCTTTAAGGTAATCATTACTTTTCTCCAAAATTTGGGTTAAAGCCGCCTTTGCATCGGCTACTATTCCGATATCCGTCTTACGGTTTAATCCTATAACTTGAGGATCAATGTCCACATGGATAGTTTTTTGATTGGGCCCCCATAAGGGCGCACCTCCGAAAAATAAAGTGAAATCCCACTTACAACCCACAGCCATCACGACATCCGCGGTTTTGGCAATGTTTTGCATATAAGTTGGTCCCACGCTCGTACCAACAAATGTTTCGTCATCCTTTCCTAATGATCCCACCCCATTGGGTGTTGTTCCAATCGGGATTTTATATTTAATTGAAAATTTCCTCAACTCCTCCCAAGCTCCTGACCTCATTACGCCGCCCCCAACTATTAAAAACGGTTTCTTCGCATTTTTAAGGAGTTCTAAGGCTTTCTCAATTTGTTTTGGATCCCCAAAAAGCTTTGTTTGAGGTCTGTACAATTCTGGACTCCATAGCTGTTCCATAATTTCTTTACTAACTCTGCCCGTTAGAGCAGATTCTCTTATCTCCAGAAAAACTGGGCGCTGTCTTCCAGATAAAGCTTCAATAAAGCAAGCCCGAACTGCACCGGGGATTTCATTAGGTACCTCTACTCTAATTTGAAACTTAGTAATTGGTCTCAACATTTCTATTTGTTGAACATCGCCTTGATAAACACCTTTACGGTCTTCTACCCTTAAAATTTGGGCACCTATAACGAGGAGAGGTATCGAATCCATGTATGCGGCGGCGACAGCAGGTATTAAATGTGTCACTCCGGGTCCTACGGTACCCATACATACACCAATTTTCCCGGTAACTCTTGCATAGCCATCAGCCATATGTCCTGCTGCTTGCTCATGTCTTGTCATTATGGTCTCGATGCCTTTATCCTTACCCCATCGATTTACCGCATCATAAATCGCTAATAATTGACCTCCTACAATGCCAAATATATACTCCACGCCTTCATTAAGTAAGCATTGGACTAATAAATCCCCACCATTATAACTTTCTTCTTTTTTTTCTTTACTCACAATTTTTCACATTCATTTGATTAGTAATATTAAATATTAATAAGTTCTAGAATAAATCCTAATATTTTTTCGGTATTTAGGTAATAAAAATTAACTTTCCCGGCTTTTCCGCTTTGGATAACATCGATATTATACTCTTCTTTGAAAAATTTTAACATTTCGTCTGCGTTTTTGGTATATGTTCCTAGGTGATGTAATCCAAATCGTCCTGCTTCGATCGCGTCGGAATAAACATTAGGTCCTGTGGCTTCTACGACTTCCACAATTTCTAACTGTTTATCCCCCCAATGCTGCATAATTTTTTTCATTTTCACAGTTCCTTCCTGACCTTTATAATTTACATCGCTACTTTGTTCAACGATATTTAGTTTAGCTCTAAAGTTAAGAAGCTTTCCAAAGATCTCCGCAGCTTTTTCGATATCTTTTACAACAATACCCACTTGGTCAAATTTAGGAATTTTTATTTCAGACATATTTTTCAAACTTTAATTTTTATATCTTATATTGATAAAATTTTATTTTTGCAATAGACTCCTTTAAAGGAAATTCCCCTTTTAAAATTAGTGATTTTAATTCTTCCGCTAATTTTATTGCTCCGAATCTATCTGATTGGCGCAACACGACTGGAACTTCCTTACCTTCAAATTTAATTCTTTTTAAATCACCAATAAAAGCATTTTCAGGACACATTTGAATACAAGCTCCACAATTATAACATCTTGTTTTATCAATGCCCTTTTCCACAATAAAAGCATGGGTTGGGCAATCATTTTCGACTGGACAAGTTTCGCAATTTATACATTTTTTAGGATCAAATGTTATTAGGAAATTATTATCCCAGACATCTCCATAAGTAATTTCACCCATTTTTTCTCTTCCAACTAAATTTAAAATTTGAAGAGGAACATCCTTATCTGATTTAACCATGGTGTTTAAAATCTTCTCATTCAAAATAGGAAATGCTACTGCAATAGAACATATTGGTTCTGGCCCATATGATGTCATAAACGCACCCATATATTCGGGTTTCATTCCCTCAAAATCTGCGATAGTCATTAAATTTGGTTTTAAAATATAATTTCTAGTTCCAGGTCCCATAACATAACCAATATTTCCATTAACTAATACAGGAGTACCCACTCCAATAATTTCAAAATTAGGATCATTCTGAAGTGGATTTAACGCTCCACATCCAGAAAATGTTAATTGAGAATTATTTGGCTCAAATTTAAGAGCTGAAAAAATAGTTTCTACATAATCTTTTGTAGGATTCATCATTGCACTATAATTTTTTATTGCTTGACGAGTCCCCATTAGTCTTGCAAATTGCATCTCTTTTAAGCTCAAAGTTTTTTCTATTATAACTCCTTCTTCAGTTTCTGCTTTCATTTCAATTGGTTTATTTTCAACGAGATCTCTAAATAAGAAGCCACCTGTATAATTGGTTCTCGTTTTGCTATGCGTTGTACTATATACAATTACATCAATTACGCCTAAAAACTCATTAGGACATGGACCAACATAACCAGGAATTCCATTTAAGGTTATTTCTTTAAATTTTCTATATTTTTTTGGCTCGGCTAATCGAAAAGAAAATATTCCAGCAATTCCACTCATTAATCCTTTTGTCGCAGTTGTAATAACATCAACATCTTCGAATTCAATTTTTTCACCCTCTGCAATTTTATCTAAGAATTCTTGCGCTGTTATTACGACAGCTGTGTTTTTATCGATTTTTTGTTTAATTTCTTTAATAGTTCTTGTTTTAGCCATTAAATAAAATATTGAAATATGAAATTTATATTTTTTAAAATTGAAAAATCGAATAAGGTATCTATTGCTAAAAATAATTTTTATTGAGAAGCTTAAGAATTAAGTTTAATATTTTTATTATCAAAGTTTAAATATATTTTAATTGAAAAATAATAATTATAGAGTGATGATTTTATGCTAAAAGAAAAATTAATTAAAAAACAGCCGTTTGAGGGAAAGATTGTTATTGTAACCGGAGGTTCTACCGGTCTAGGAAAAGACACTGCTAAATATGTTGTTCAATTAGGGGGAAGTGTTTGTATCATTGCGAGAAATGTAGAAAATTTAAAAAAGGCTGTTAATGAAATAGAAAGTTTAAAAGTCAAAGATGACCAATTTGTTGAGATGATTTCTTGTGATACAACTAAAATGGAACAACTAAAACCTCTTTTAACGGAATTTATAGAAAAACTTAGGACTCCAGATTATTTAATCAATAGTGTTGGCTATGCATATGCACAATATATCGAAAACCTTACACTTGAAGATTTTAAAAGAAATATGAATGTTAATTATTATGGTCAATTAATACCAATACTAATAATATTACCATATTTTATGAAAGCTAAGAAAGGTTATATCGCAAATGTCTCTTCTATGTCAGGTTATATTGGAACAATGGGTTTTGCTACCTATGTACCTTCTAAATTCGCAGTTGTAGGATTATCTGAAGTATTACGTCAAGAATTAAAACCTTATAATATAAATTGCTCTATTCTTTACCCTCCTGCTATGGATACTCCTGGTTTTAAAAAAGAAAATGAAACTAAACCAAAAGAATGTTTCATTATTGAGGAGAGAGGTAAATTATTACAGCCTGAAGTAGTAGCAGAAGTATTTATTGAAGGAATTTTGAAAAAAAAATTTCAAATTTTTCCTGGCGAAGCAAAATTTATCTGGAGAATGTATAGACTTCTTCCTAGATACGTTCGCTATTTAGCTGACAAGATGTATTTTAATGCACGAAAAGAATTAGGTAAAGAATAGATTATATAAATGATTTTTTAATTTATTTTTTTATAATTATTCATTTAATACCTTGCTGATATAAAAAATTGAATGAACAATTAATAGGTATTATTGATTTTGAAATCATTTACCTAATAAGATAAAAAAAAAATAAAAAAAAAGTAGTTATTATTTTTTGTGTGAAACTATAATTTCAGTTCCGAATAATATCTTTTTTGCTGTTTCAAAAGCAAAGTTATAGTCGAACACCTTCTTTCCCTTGGTATTAGTTGCATCCTTAAAAACCTGGCTTTCAACTTTATATTTGAGACGACCAATATCAAGAGCACCGATTCCATAAATACCAGGATAAATCTCCTCGTCATTAGAATTTGGTTTTAGTCCTTCAATCCCGTAGGGTGGAACTAAATTAATATCGAGAACAATTTTGTTTGGTGGGAGTTTTTCCATTAATTTTTTTGATATCATTTGAATTCCTGCTTTTGCAACAGACCAAATTACATCTGCATCTTTTACAATTTCAAGTCTTTCTTCATCGGTGGTTGCCGCTACTCCAATTATTTCTGAAGCATCTTTACCAGCCTTTTCCGTTAATTTCTTTGCAAGTTCTTTTACAGCCTTTTCCCGGCGAGAAATAATTACAGGTTTAGCGTGAAATTTAGCCGCAATTATCGCTCCAATTTGCCCTACGGGTCCAGTACCCCCTAAAATGACTATTTTCTTTCCTGTAAAATCTGTTATTCCGTGTTTTCTTGCAATTTCTATGGTTTTAGCAACAACTGCAGAAGCTGTAGTATGAGCTCCACGGGGATCTATAATTACAGGCGCCTCAAAAGGTGGAACAAGCGCATTTTGTATCTCTTCTGCAACTCTCTCTCCTTCATCAACATTTGATCCACCAACAAAATAAACGGTTGGAGCATTTGGTTTTCGTGAAAACATAGCATCTTGGACCAACTTTGCGACTCTATCAGATGTAATTTTGCAAAATGGAATAACAACATTAAATCCTGCATCATAGGCCATATTTATATCAAAAGGTGAAGCATATTCATCAGTATCAAAAAAATACAAAATACTCTCCGCTTTCTCTTTTTTCTTTACCTTTATTGGAATTATTTCAAGAACAGAGGTATTTATTAGTTCTTTTACTGAAGAAATATTATCCAAAGATTCTTTAGCAACTTTTTTGATATTAATTTGTTCAATTTCAAGTCCTAAGTCATCTGCAAGATTTGTAATGCCTTCAAAATGTCTTTTATCACTTATAAACAGTGCCTTCAAATGTTTTTTTTCGACTTTTTTCGCCAATTCAAAAATCCCCATCATCATCCAAGATTCGCGGATTTTATATCTTATCTCATTTTCCTGCTTATTATACTCATCAGATAAATGTTCTCTCCACATTACTAACTGTTGATAATGAGGATCATTCGGATGAATTCCGCCTTTTTCTTTTAATTGTTGAATTTCTGTATTTAATTTTTGAATAAGATCTTTACTACCATTCAATCCCGAAGAAATATAATTTAGAGCATTCTCGGGGATGCCTATCATTTTGTAGGGAATCTCATTCTTTCTGAATAAATCTACGAATTCATCTTCATAAAGCAGTCTATCATTTGACCTCATCCCTTTATCCTCTACTACGAAGTCAGGGCTATATTTATTTACTAAATTTTCAACAAATTCCATATATTCCTTAGAAACAAAAAATAAATTTGCAGCAATGGCTTCTTCCCCTGTCGGCTCTTCTAACGACCAATCTATCGGAAATTCACTCTCAACTAATACTAACTTAAGAGTCTTATTTTTTAAAGGTTTTAATTCTAAAGATTGCATTTTTTAATTTACCTCATATTTTTTATTCAATTTGTGTTGCGTGTTGTCCCATTTTTTTGAAAACTCTATTAACATTAATTTTTTCAACTTTTATTTCTAAATCATCTGCTAGAGATTTAATTCCATCAAAATGTTCCTTATCACAGATAAATATTGCTTTTAGATTTTTCTTCTCAATCTTCCTTGTTAAATCAAGAATCCCCATCATCATCCAAGATTCTCGGACTTCATATCTTATCTCATCTTTTTGTCTGGAATATTCATCCTGTAAATGATCCCTCCACGCAGTTAATTGCTGAAGGTTAAAATCGTTAGGATGGACACCACCCTTCTCTTTTAAATTCTCAATTTCTACTTTAATTTCTCTTAATAGACCTAAATCTCTATCTATTGTTGAAGCAAGATAACCCAGAGCATTCTCGGAAATATCTACCATTTTATATTGAATGTTAAATTTCCTGAATAAATCTACTAAAGCATCTTCATATTGTAAATCATCGCCTGAGCGCATTCCTTTCTCTTCCACTATAAAATCAGGCTTGTGATCTTTTACCAGATCTTCAATAAACTGCAAATATTCTTTAGACATAAGAAATAAATTCGCAGTAGTCATTTTTTTATCTGATGATAATTCCATCGACCAATCTATCGGAAATTCACTCTCTACCAATAACAATTTAAGAGTTTTTTTTATTATTTTTTTTAATTCTAATGTTTGCATTTCTTTTTTACCTCCTGTTTAAGTTAAAATTAAAATTGATTTTTTTTTCATAATTTTGTTAGTCTCAAAATTAATAACCTTGATACTTTGAGCTTCAAATAACTTTTTCAATTCAGAAAACAATTCTTTATGGGTAAAATGGATAAAATTAATCTCATCTTCATTGATCATCTCAATTATATCTAATACTTTTTTTATGATCCATAAAGGCCTTAGTTTTAAGTCTAAATAATCTTCTTTGTCTTTTACTTCACTTTTTAAGAGATGTATCCATGAGAACAGGTTTTGAGCCTTTAATGACTCTTTTTCAGCAGGATTTAAACAGAGGTTTTCATATTCTCCTTGAAGTTCCTCAACTTGTTCTTTTTTATCTGATATCTCATTTAATAAATGGATTTTTGCGTAATCAGGGATATTAACATAATAGTATGGCGTCTCAAAATTATCAAAAAACTGTGCTAAAGGAGTCTGATAAATCTTTTTTAATTCATCATCGCATAAATCAATCGTAGCAAAATTGAATTTTTTTCCTCTTAAGAGAATCAATAAATTTTCATATTCTGCATCTGATAATTCTTTACTTTCCTTTTCTATTAGATATAAAGAAACTTTCTTTTCTTTTATCGGTTTTATTTCCAATACTTCCATTTTTTTTATCCCATTCCAAATTTTTAGGTATTTTTTTTTCTTGAATTTTTTTATTACTATTTAATTGATTTAAATGCAATAATTTAATATATTTGATAAGAGGAATTTTGGACAACTTGACTAATTAATTAGTCAAATTGACTATCTTTTTTATCATAAATTAAAAGAATTTCTATTTTATACTAGTTGTGAAAAAAATTTGACAAAAAAAGTTTGATAAAATTGACAATTGGAATAATCAAGAAAACAATTTTTTTTATCATAAATTAAAATATGCTTTTTAAGAATAAAATTAAAAAAAAAAAGTGAGTTTTGAATTTATTTAGCGAGATATTACCATTTCTTTGCCAAATAATATTTCTTTTGCAATTTCAAAAGCAATATTATAATCGAATATTTTTTTTCCTTTGGTCTTAGTAGCTTTTTTAAGAATAGAACTTTCAGTTACAGATTTTAAATGGCCTATTTCTAATGCCCCGATTCCAAAAATTCCGGGATATATTTCTTCATTATCATATTTTGGTTTTATACCTTCAATACCATACGGTGGAACCAAATTAATGTCTATAACGATTTTATTTTTTGGCAACTTACTCATTAATTCTATTGATAAAATTTGGATTCCTGCAGCTGCTAAAGACCAGATTATGTCAGCATCTTTGACTATTTTAAATTTTTGCTCATCCGTTATAGCGAATTCTCCAACTATTTCAGAAGCGCCTTCTCCTGCCTCTTCAGTTAATTCTTTTGCAAGTTTCTTAACGGCTTTTTCACTCCCTTTATCCCATGTCTCAACTAGAACTGTTTTACATTTTTGTTTTGCCGCAATTACTGCTGCAATTCGTCCAACTGGACCCGTGCCTAATACAACCGCTTTTTTTCCAGAGATATTATTTATCTTATGTTTCATTGCAACTTCTAGAGTTTTCGCGACTATTGCCGAAGCTGTAGTATGAGATCCTCGTGGATCTATAATTACAGGAACTTCGAAAGGTGGCACTAAGGACTTCACAACTGTTTTCGCAATTTTTTCACCTTCTCTTACATTTGCCCCACCAATAAAAAAACTGGTCGGTGCTTTCGGTTTTCGTGAAAATATCGCATCCTGTACAAGTCTTGGCACTTGTTCAGCTTTTACATTGCTAATAGGAATGACTACATCAAACCCTGCATCATATGCCATATTAATATCAAAGGGAGATGCATGCTCATCTGTATCTAAGAAATATACAATTTTTTCTAAAGAATTTTTATTCTTAATTTTAACGGGAGCAACTTCCATAAGTGATACCTTTACGAATTCCTTTATCGTATTTGGTTTCTCTAAATCTCCAATATTTAAAATATTTTTCTTAACTTCAAATTTTTGAATTTCTATTCCCAGGTCATCTGCAAGGGTTGTAATCCCATTAAAATGCCTTTTATCACAAATAAATAGACATTTTAAGTTTTTCTCTTTCTGTTCTCTTGCCATATCAAGAATCCCCATCATCATCCAAGCTTCACGGATCTTATACCTTATTTCTTCCTCTTGATTTTCGTATTCCGCCTGTAAATATTCTCTCCACGTTAATAATTGCTGAAAATAGTGATCATTAGGATGAACCCCTCCTTTTTCTTTAATTTTTTCAATTTCTGCTTTAATCCCCTTTAAAAGTTCTACATTCTTGTTTATTGCTGAAACGAGATAACCAAGTGCGTTTTCTTCAATGTCTACCATTTTATAAGGTATTTTAAAATCTCTAAATAAATCTACAAAAGCATCATCATAATGTAATTTATCACTGGAACGCAATCCTTGTTCTTCAACTGCAAAATTTGTTTTATATTTCCGTAACATATCTTCAATAAGCTTAAGATAATCTTTTGACATAAAACTGAAATTTAAAGATTGTTCAAGCTGCTCTTTTGTTGGTTCCAACCACCAACCAATTGGAAACTCACTTTCCATTAATGTTATTTCTAATTTCTGGTTTTTTAATGGCTTTAATTCAAGTACATTCAATTCATTTTTACCTCCTATTTTATAAATTGATTTGAAGTTATTACATTATTTTTAACACTGAAAGTTCGATCTGAGATTTCAGTGTTTAAATTATGAATAATAACACTTATTTTGAATTCCTGAAGCAATTTTTCTATTTCAGGAACTAATTCTTCAGGACTAAAATGCAAAATAATTAAGGAATTTGTTTTATTAGCTCTTGCGTTATCAAATATTTTCTTAACGATCCATTGAGGCTTAACTTTTAATTTTAAATAATTTTCTTTATCATTAACCTCATCTTTTAATAAAACTATCCAAGAGTCTAAATTTTGAGCCTTAAATGAATCTTTTTCGGCAGAATTAGATAATAAATTTTCATATTCCGCCTCTAATTCATTAATCTGTTCTTTTTTATCGGATATTTCTTCTGATAAATAACCTTTTGCATATTCAGGGATATCAACACCCCAAAATTGGATTAATAAATCTTCCAAAAACTTTGCTAAGGGTGATTTATTTAATTCTTTTAAATTTTTACCCATTAAATCTATAGTGGTAAAATTAAATTCACAATTTTGTAAAAAATCCCCTAAATTTCTTGCTTCTACTTTTGATAATTTATGATTTTCTTTATTAATTATATATACAATAATCTTCTTATTTTCAGGTTTTTCAATTTCTAAAACTTCCATTTTAATCAAAAATCTTTATTTTTAATTTTTTTTTTTTAATTTATTCTTTTCTCGAGTAATAAACCTTATTTTATAATAAAAATAATTTGATAAAAGAAATTTTATATATTTTAACAATAATTGTTGTTAAAATTGGGAGAAGTGAAAGAAATTAGTCATCGATGATTTATCAAATAATCATTATTTAAAACAGTTTACTAAAAAAAATTGAATACGTCTTTTTTCCCTTCATTCTATGTAATCTTAAAGAAAAAATCTCGTTTTTTAAATAACTTGAATTATCTTTTTTTTTTTTTTAATTAATTTTATTTTCAGTTTAAAAAATTGGTATTATTTCTTTTTGAAGATTTTTGATCAGTAAGATTTTTATTTTTGATAATTTTATTTATCATAGTAGAAATGATAATTATTTTTTTTAATTATAATAATATTCAATTTTCGACAAAGAAATATAATTTCAAAATAATGTTTTATAAAATTTATTAAAAGGAGATTGAAATGGATATATATTCAATTTTAGCTCATCCATTTAGGAGGAAGATTTTACTACTTCTTGATAAGGAAAGTTATATCGCTTACACGGATTTGATGGACAGGTTAGGTTTAGAGACTACTGGGCAATTAAATTTTCACCTTAAAAAACTTGGGACTTTAATAAATAAAGATAAAAAATCCTATTTTCTCACGGAGGACGGAAAACGAGTTATAAATTTAATGAATATTGATAAAAAGATTTTAGCAGGCGAGGATATTGAATATTTAGATAAAGTTGGTAGTGAGATTAATCGTGTAGGGGTTATTATTTGTAAGTGTAATACTGAAATTTCAAATCTTATAAGTATTAATGCACTTGAAAATTACATTAAAAGAATTCCCAATGTGGTTACTGTGAAGATTTTTGATAATCTTTGTCAGGAGAAAAATATGGAACAGATTACTAAATGGTCTAAGGATAATTATTTGAATAAGATTGTTATTGCTGCGTGTTCTCCAAAAACTCATCTGCATATATTTGAGAGAATTTTTGATGGAGTTATTGATAAAGTTAATATTGAGATTGCTAACATCCGGGAACAATGTTGTTGGGTACATCAAAAGGAACCCACTTTAGCGTTAAAAAAAGCACAAATTTTAATTGAAGCGGCGGTTGAGCGCGTAGCATTACAAAAAGATGTTCAAGTAAAAACAGTTAAGATTGAAAAAAGTTGTGCTATTTTGGGTGGCGGAATTGCAGGGATGACACTTGCATCAAGTTTAGCAAAGGCTGGGATTAAAGTCTATTTAATTGAAAAATCCCCAACATTAGGAGGTAAAATTGCCAGGTGGAGTAAAATTTATGGAATGGGTGATTGTTCAATTTGTCTTATGTCAGAAATGATAGGTGAGGTCGTAAAAGAAAAAAATGTCGAAATTTATACCAATACTGAGATTGAGAAAGTTTCGGGTGAGGTAGGAAATTTTTCGATTGATTTAATTAAAAAGCCCCGATATATTGATGAAAAGAAATGTACTGGATGTAAAAGATGTATTGAAATTTGTAGTATAGAAAAAAGTAATCAATATGAATTTGGATTAACAGCAAGGAAGTTAATTTATATTCCTTATGTTCAATCTTATCCATATGCTCCAGTGATTGACCAAGAAGATATTGAAACTTGCCGACAATGTAGAATTTGCGAGCGAGCTTGCAACAATAATGCGATTGATTTGGATCAAAAACTTGAAAATATAAGGATTAGAGTTGGAACAAAAGTAATAGCAATAGGTGCAGATTTTTATTCTGATCTAAAGCCTTATAAATATAATCCCCAAAATGATATAATTACAACACCGGAATTTGAACGTATTCTATCAGCGGATGGACCAACAGAAGGTAAAATTTTGAAACTTTCAGATGGGGAACCCCCGAAAACTATCTCAATAATTCAATGTTTAGGCCCATTTGATGATTTGCCGGAACATTGTAGTACTCTCGCTTTAAAATATTTGGAATCTATTTATTTACAGATTCCAGATTGTAAACTCAATATATTTTTTGATTTGAATAAAATTAGGAAATCTAATGGGTTCATGTTAGACCCATCTGATGAAAAATTTCATTATTATGACAATATTGAAATTATAGAGAAAGGAAATAAGAAAATAATTATTTCTGATTCAGAGCAGTATCCCTCTGATATGATCGTGTTAAATGTCAATTTTGTTCCAAATAAAGATTTAAAAGAACTTCGAAAGACATTAGATTTTACATTAGACGATCATGGTTTTATGAGTGAAGAAACGCTGGCATCAGGTATTTTTGGTGTCGGTTCAATTAAAGGTCCATTAGATTATAATTCAGTGATCTCTTCTTCTAATGATATCGCTATTAAAATTATTTCATTGTTATCAACTGATTATTTAATTACAGAATTTAGCGGTATCGAAATCAAAGAAGAGAATTGCGGATTGTGTGGTTTATGCATATTATCCTGCCCTTACAATGCAATCACAATTGAGGCAGATAAAATTACTATTGATAAATTCAAATGTAAAGGATGCGGAACTTGTGTAAGTGTTTGTCCCACAAATGCACTTGACTTAAACATTGATACTACTGAAAAGATACTGAAATCAATTGAAGTATATTCTAAATTCAATTTAAAACCAAAAATAGTTGCATTCTGCTGTCGTTCTTGCGGATATGGTGCAGCCGATGAAGCTGGTCTAAAGAAACTTTCCTATAATCCCAACATCTTTATTATTAAAGTTCCATGCACAGGGCGGGTAGATGCGAGTTTAATTTTTAAATCTTTCAAATTTGGATTTGATGGAGTAATGATTATTGGTTGCAGAAAAGATTCCTGCCGATTTATAAATAGTGTAGATCAAGTAAAACAAAAAGTTAAACTTTTAAGAGAAGTTTTAGGTCCTATTGCTGAAAAACGAATAATACGTAAATCATTAAGCGCCGTCGAGGGCAATAAATTTGCAGAGATTGTAAATTCTTTTTATCAGAGATTATCGGAGGAGATTAAAAATGAAACCTAGTTTCTTAATCGAATCATTGACTTCTTGTAGTGGTTGTATCTCAACAATGATTTCATTAGATATCTTTCCTCAATTTCTTGATAAGGTAAATCTCGTTCGTTGTTCATTTATGAGAGATGAAAATAATATCACTGAAAATGATATCGCTTTAATTGAGGGGTGTGTTTCAGAGGAAAAACAAATCGATATTCTTAAAAATATTCGGAGTAAATCCAAGAGAGTAATTGCTTTAGGAACTTGTGCCGCTTTTGGAGGAATGCTTGCACTCTCAACGGTAAAACAAGCAGAACCTATATCTAATTATATTGAAATAGATGGAATAATTCCTGGATGTCCACCACCTTCTAAATTATTAGGTAATTGTATTATTAGATTGTTAGAAAATAAAGATATAGTTTTACCTGAAAAAAACGTTTGTGCAGATTGTGAATTTAGAACTGATGATATTGAAAAAAAATTTAAGAGACGAATCAATGCAATAATGCCGAAAAATTATAATGTAGATAGTGAAATTGAAGATAAGCGTTGCTTTTTAGAAAGGGGAATTTTATGTTTGGGACCAATAACTAGAGATGGTTGCGAGTGTAAGTGCATTAAATTTGGCCTTCCTTGTGATGGGTGCATGGGACCAATTAAAAATGATTTCACCTCTAATACCATTAATTTTTTGAGCACGGTAAATCTTGCCAAAGGTCTAAGGAAATATAAAGGAATTTTCTATCGTTATTCAAAACCAAAAACCAAGAGGTAAAAAATTATGAAGAAAGTAGTTGATGTATGCACCCGGGTTGAAGGACATGGAAATATAAAAATTTTACTTCAGAAGGATGAAATTACAAGTGTGAATTTTGATCTTGAGATATTTCGAGGGTTTGAAAATCTATTGATTGATAAAAGGTTGATTGATGTTCCTAGAATTGCATCAAGAATATGTGGATTATGTCACGCATCACAAACAATAGCAAGTTGCAAAGCAATAGAGAGCATGTATGAAATTGAACCCTCTCTACAATCAGTTCTTTTACGGCGATTATTAATGATTGGTGAGTTGATAAAATCACATTCAATGCATTTCTTTTTTCAAGCATTTCCCGACCTTTTTGTAATTTTGGATAAACAACCAAAACCACTCTCACTGAATGAATTAGTCCATTTTGATTCTAAATTAACTTCAAATATGTATGAATTAATAAAAATCGGCAATGAAATTGTGAATTTATTTGGCGGAAAATCCGTTCATTTAATAACACCCATTATTGGTGGTATATTTTTTTCACCCTTAAAAAAAGAAATACATCTTGCACGGAGATATCTACAAAATTCTATAAATAATTTAAAATGGGTTATTGAGCGTTTCATAGAGATATTTTCTCAATTTGATCCTCCTGTTGTTTATTCCTTACCAAATCCTGCTTATATGGGAATGCATAATGATGAAAAATTTGATCGGTACAGTGGAATCTTACGATTGGCACAAAATAATAAAATTATCGCTGATTTTCCCGTATATAAACATTCACAATATTTTGATAAGCAGGAAGATTTACATGGAATTGATTTCTATCTAAAAAACGACCAAAACATTCTTGTTGGCCCACTCGCACGGAATAAAATAATTAAAGATTATGGAATAGATGAACTGCAATCCTATATTGGTCTTTTTAATAAAGAATGGCAAAATAGTATTTTATTCTCAAATTTTATTAGACTAATTGAAATGTTGTTTGTTTCTTATGAAGGTTTATCAATTCTAGATAAAGCTGAATTGATACAAAAAAATGATATAAGTCCCATTAATTTTTTAAAAAATAATGAAGGAATCGGCATGGTTGAGGCACCCCGAGGAACGCTTATACATTATTATCATGTAAATAAAAAAAGATTAATTGATAAAGTGAAACTTTTTGTTGCAACTGAAATTAATTTGCCCATTATTGATGAAATCCTTACAACACAAAGCCAAGAATTGTATGAAAGAACTGGTGATTTAAATCAGATCAAAAAACAAGCACAAATGATTATAAGATCGTTTGACCCCTGTATCTCTTGCGCAACACATTAATTTTTTTTTAAAATATAGAATATACTATTGTCTTGTAATTATAGATTTTTATTATAAGAACTTTTAAATTTAAGTTATTAAAATAATTTTCATAGAGATAAAATTAATTAATCTTTAAAATACACCAAAAAAAAAATATTCAATAATAAAGTTGGTAATTATTTCTCTTCTTCCTTAAATATTTCCACTATTTTATCTTCAGAATCTCTGAAAGGATGCAGAGCTCCTGTCCAATCCGGAAGATAAGTTTTATGTTTTTCCTCGAACCATTCAACAAATTCTTTTAAAAGACTACGGTTTTCTAATGATTGTCTTCCTTTTACAAATAATGCTGAGAAAATATATTTCCCATATTCAATTATAATTGTGATATCTCCATGGTCAATAGTCTTTAGTAACTCCGAACTTTTTGTTGCTTCTTTAATGAAGGCTGTAATAGCAGTGAATAGACCTGCAATCAAGCCTGAATCGGCAATATCTCCCACTTGCTTAAAGTTATGGCTAACTAAATCCCTGCCATCTGAATAAATTACATAAAGTCCTTGCAGCTCGACTTTTTCATAAGTATATGTGAATTCTGGAATCCAAAAAGAGATTTTTCCATTATAAAATAGATATTTTAAAGTAAAATAAAATCTACGCATTTCTTCCTTCTCTATTGGTCTAATTTCTTTCAAAAACTTATTATTCTTGATTATTTCTAATAAATCTTTAACTTCTTCTCTTTCTTCAATTTTTTCTGCTTTAACTTCTGGTTCAGGAGTTTTTACTACTAAATATCGATAGAGATCTGTAACATATGCATCAAACTTTGGAAATTCAGAAATTCTTGAAAAAGAAATCTTTTCGACCATTTTTTCTCCCTTAAAAACATTTTTAGCAATAAAGATTTTATTTAAATAATATAAAATTAATCCCCAGATTAATAGATTAAAAACATAGCGTGTATAAGTGAATGGAATCGCTAAAATTTCTAATAATGGAAATCCACCTTGAGTTGAAAGGTTGACTTTGAACAATACTGTCCTTATTGTGTAAATATTTTTATCAAGAAATGAAAAATAAGCTGGTGAACCAGTAATCCAATATTCTTCCGGAGCAAAATTGATTGGAGGATAAAAACCTGCAAATCTAACCAATATTGAGATTAAAATGACAATCCCAAGATAGATAAAAGAAGTCATAGCAATCTTTTTAATAAACTGCATACTTCTCGAGAAAAGATATGCAAAAAGTATAACAGAAAAAATTAAGATAAATGTATTTATGATATTAAATAGGTCTAATCTCAACGCCTCTTCTAAAAATATATTATTTCCATAAGAAATATCAGCTTTTAGTAGTAGTTCGTCAAAATATTCTTGACTCATAATTATCCCTATCTGTAATGGATTAATTAAAAATTGGTAAATAATAAGGAAAATTACACACCCTCCTACGCCAATAATTAAAGGAATATACCAATTTGTCCAATCTATCTTTTTTTTCTTCGTTTTTGTTCTTTTCCATAAATCAATTAACTTTATAAAAATTAAAATCGCAATAGGTTGAAAAATTTTATGGAATAAAATAAATATTCCAGCACCCATCATAAAATATGCGAAGAAATAAAGTATGAAAACGTAATTTGTAGTAGTATCTGCTAAAAATAATAAAATGCTTAGAAGAGATATTGGAGTTCCTACTTGAAACAAACTTCTAAAAGTATCTTCTCTCAATTTTTCTCCAATGTATACTCCTTTAAAGGAAATTTTACTACTATACACCAAGTGAATCCCAACTAACAGTGTAGCAATATATACAAATAAAATTTCCACAAACCATCCCATAGTTGTTGTACCTGTGGTTAAATCAATGCTCTCTAAACCTAAAAGTTCGATTATGACGGATATTAAGTATAGAGATATTGGCAAAAGAACAATTAATAATTTTAAGAGTTGTTTTTCTTCCGACCAATCACCTTTTATTAGTCCCTCTTCTATCATATCAGAAGGACTTTTTTTAAATTCAAAAGTTAGATCGGCAAGTTTATCCCTCATAACTCCCGGTTCTTTTCGCAATTTTCTCCATAATATAAGAAACGATAAAAGTGGACCTACTAAAAATATAAATGTTAAAGTTACAAAAGGATATTGGAAAAAATAGCCAATTAGAGACATCATATGAGAAAATATGAAAAAAAATGCCATAAAAATATTTTCTTGTTCTTGGGGATGCAATTGAAGCTCCTTAGGATCGATATCTGTTTGAAACATGATTGGTAAAATCCAATATACTAGAAAAAAAATAATAATTCCTAAGAAGACTCTTAAGTATAATTTTCCAATTAATCTTTTATAAATAAAAGGAATTGGAATCGCCAAAAAAATGATTGGTAGCCCATTTAAAAACAATAAATAAAATATTTCTATCGGTTCCATTTATAATGCCTTATTTTTTATATTAAATTATTTATAATATACGTTAATTATTTAAATGATTATATAAATATTTGCTGATCTTGGATGAATAACATAGGGATAATCTCAGATAAAGATTTTGGAATTTTAAATGAACCACCTTTCCCCCGACCTTATTTTGAAGCATTTGAAACACCTTTAAGAATTAAATGTATTATGGATTACTTTGAAAAAAAGAACTTATTTGAAGATAATAGGATAAAAAAGATTCCAATAAGAAATTTTGAAAAGATTGAGGCAATACTTGAATTAGTTCATACTAGATACCATATTGATTCAATAAAATATTTTTCAAATTTGGCTTCTGGAAGTGTTGGTGAAACTGTTTTCATTACTGAAGAGACATTTAAATTAGCAAAAAAAGCAGTTGAAGGAACAATTACTGCTTTTAATTCCGTCATATCAGGAGAAGTCAATCAATCATTTGCTTTCATAAGACCTCCGGGTCATCATGCACTAAGAGATGTAGCTTCAGGTCTGTGCATTTTTAATAATATCGTAGTGGGTATTCAATATTTAAGAAAAATAAAAAAAAATGCGAAAAAATTCGCCATTATTGATATAGATAATCATTATGGAGATGGAATCGCCAAATTTTTTTATGAAGACCCTGAGGTCCTTTATTTTTCAATTCATGAGTATGATTTTGACCAAGGGGAACTGGGTTTTATTCATGAGCTTGGAAATAATGAAGGTTTAGGCTATAACATTAATTTTCCAATACCTCCCAAAACTACTGATAAGTATTATTTAGATTTTTTTGATATTTTAGAGGCAGTGTTTTCAGAATTTAAACCTGAAATGATAATTATCGCCTGTGGATTTGATTGTCACTACACCGATCCCATCGGAAATTGTTTGCTTACAGCCAATTCCTACATAAAATTTACTCAAAAATTATTAACACTCGCAAATAATGTATGTAATGGGAAGATCTCATTTATCCTCGAAGGAGGATATAGCTTAAGTGCATTACCAATATGTTCTTACGCTATAGTTAAAACACTACTAGGTGATATGGTTAATCTACCTTCTCAAGAAAAAATAGAATTTCCCGAGGATTTAAATATCTCAAAAGTAATTGCTAAAGTAAAAGGAGAATTAAATAATCTATTAAGAGATTATTGGCCAAATATTTCCTAGTATCTATTGATAAAAAAAAGAAATTGTAATGCATTGCATCAATTTAATAAAATGAAAAAAATAAAAATAAATTTTTTATTCTTTACAATTTCTTTTTTAATTTTTTTGCATATTCTTGCACGTTAAATAACGCATCACGAGGACCGGCTTGAGGACTAATATAGCACACTAATGCAGCGTTGTTATCACCTGTGGGGCAAATTATAATATGCCCCTTTCCTTTAATATTAGTTGCGATTTTTCGTTCAGGAGTATTCTCAACTACCATAAAATTAATCCCTTGTAATGTAATTCTTCCAATCCCACTTGTGGCTTGAATTAAGTTCAATATACCCGACAAATCTTGTGATAAATCCCAGTTCTCCGTTTGAAAACTTATTTGATTATCACTACCAATTAAAGTTACCCCTATTACGTTTGGTTCTTCATTTAATAAGTCATTTATAATAACACTAATCTCAACAGACAATACATCTCAACCCTTTTGAATTTTTGATTTTTACGATTAATGAATATTAATAGCTAAAAATTATTTTAAAATTCGTTTATTATCTATTGCTTAAATATATAAAATACATTATTCTTTAATTTAATATATCTAAAAATATATTGGAACTAACAATTCAAAAAATAATTCATAAAATTTTTAAGTGACTATTATGGCTTTACGATTGTGGAAAAAGGCAGTTGTTCTTACACTTCGAAGTAAAAGAAGGTTTACAGTCTTTACTTTAATGTATACTGGACTACTTATTTGGTCTTCATTTTCATTAGATTTAACTCCAACCTTGGGAGACATTGGGATTACCTCATTTTTTATCGCAATGGGCATTTCGATGTTCCTGTCGCTTTTATATGCATGGATAATCACGAATTATAGAAGACGTGAAATAGCCACACTCAAATGCATCGGTTGGACCAATAAAAATTGTCAAGCGATCATTATAGGCGAAATTCTATTTACTACAATAAGTGGTTTTCTTATCGTAATTGAAATTTTATTTCACATAGTAGCATTTTTAGGATATTTTTATTCAGTATATGATCAAGACTTTGCTGCATCAGGATTACCTCTAATATCTCTCAGTTCTGTCTTTGTTACATTTCTCTTATTCATTTTAGTTCAATTAATTGGCATCTTTTTAGGCACAAGGAGAGTTCTAAAGGTCAGACCTATAATTGCATTAAAAAAGGTGGGAACTTAATAAAAGGAGGGAAAAAAAATGGTAGATATGGATGTTATGATAAAAGCTGAAGAATTAAATAAGGAATATAGAAGAGAAGGGGCAATTATTAGAGCATTGGTAGATATCAACTTGGAAATCAAAGAAGGAAAATTCATAATCATACAAGGACCAACCGGTTGTGGAAAGAGCACACTTTTAAATGTGATATCTGGTCTAGATTTACCCGATAGCGGGAAGGTAATATTGGATGGCGAAAATATTTCCCGCTCAACAGAGGACCGTCTTGCTCGAATTCGTAGAAGAAAAATTGGCTTTGTCTTCCAAGATTTTAATTTAATCAATAATTTAACCGCTATTGAAAATATAGAATCTACTCTATGGCCAACGGTATTACGCAATAAAGAAATTGAAAATAGATCGATTTCTGCTTTACGTGATGTGGATCTATTAGAGAGGAAAGACCACTTTCCTGCCCAAATGTCTGGTGGTGAGAAACAAAGAGTTGCAATCGCCCGGGCAATTGTACATCGACCCCGAGTGATCCTAGCTGATGAACCGACCGGGAATCTAGATCCAGATTCTGAAACAATGATAATGAACCTTCTCAAAAAAATAAATAAAGACTATGATACTACGATGATTATTGTAAGCCATCGAGATTTATCTAAATATGGTGATACATTAATCAAAATGGATAAAGGAAGAATAGTTTCCGTAAAATAAAATCCATTTACCTTATTTTTTCTTTAATATATAAAAGATAAGTGAAATTAAATACTATGATTTTCTTAATATAGATAATAAAAAGTACTAATTTTTGATGGGAAAAAAAATGGGATTAAAAAGAGTTATCTGTTCGGGCTGTTTGGGTATGTTATGCCTCATCCCGATGGCTTTAATTAGTTTTATATTTTTAGACCTTGGATCGGCTATTACTGGCGGATTACTTACGAATATGGGTGATGCATTAATGTCTCTTGGTTCTCTTTCTATTTTAGGTCCTATAGGGCCTTTAATACCAATATTAGGGGGTGCTTTCTTTGGAATCATTTTGCTAATGCTCTTTCCGTTAGATTGGGTTCTTCTTTATAGACCTGACCAGCCTCTGATGATGCTGGCAATAATTCTACCTTGGATATTATGCTGCACACTCACAGCAGCTATTTTCGCACATAGCCCAAAAGGAGGTCTTACAACCTCTGTAGCTATAGGTTTAGGCTATATGATACCTACTGTTGTAATTTACCTTTTATTACCTGTAATTCTTAACATGGTTATCTCAGGGATGTTGGGTGGAGCATTACCTATTGATTTAAGTTTTATTACAACATTAATTGATGATGTATTCGAAGGTTTAACGGATAGACCGTTTGTATTAGCCGTTATAACAGCAATTTTAGAAGGATGTTTAATTGGGGGGGTGTTTGGGGCATTTATTGGCTCACTGAAATATAAACCGGGAGAAGAAGGAGGAAAAGTTAAGAGTTATGCAGAACCGGAACTTGGCACCACTGAAAAAGGTGAAGTGAAGAAGAAAGCAGCATTGGAATCCACTGAAGCTACAAGCTTTTGTATGCAATGTGGAGCTAAATTAGAGGCTGCAGATACATTTTGTACCAATTGTGGGGCTAAAGTTTAATGAATAAGCCAAAAAATCTCTAAATATTTATAGAATTATTAAAAATATGTTTTTTTTCTTTCTTATTTATTTTTTCATACAAAAATTTCATTTTTTTTAATCGGGTTCGAATGTTAAAACATCTTTTTAATTTTTAAATTTATATAGAATTAAATAATATCTATTCATAAAATAAATCAAGTAGATAATATATTTAATGTGATGATTAAATGTCTAGGAGAATAAAAGGTATTATTGTAAGTAGGTTAATTGTCCTTGTGTCTATTTTTTTAGTTCCAATTTTAATTTTCATAATCTTTTCCCTTGCACCATTCCAATTAGCATGGGCTGATGAACAAACTCAATTTATTTTGTTGAAAATACTGATCCCATTAGTTTTTAGCATTTCTTGGGTATATTTTTTGTTAATTTTTGCAATTCGAACTGCCACTTCAATAGATATGATGGATAAAACCATTGGAGTAGTTCCTTTAAGATTAAAATTTTTCTATGGACTTAATGCAATATTTGTTCTACTAATTTTAGTTTATCCATTAATTACCCCCATTCTTTCAGTTTTATCATTTGCATCCTTTGCATGGCGTTTGACTACCTTCCGACGAGAAGAATGGGATACACAATCTAAAACTTCGTTATTAACAAAAATAGCAATTATTTTAGCAATCATTCTCCCTGTTGTTTGTGGGATTATTATCCTCCCTGAGATTATCATATTATCAATATATTTATGGAGCACTATTTGGGTTCCATTATTGGATTATATTTATATAATTTCAAGAGCATTATGTACTGCACTTGCCTTTGGGTCTTTAATTATTTTATTTAAGAAGTCGGGTATAAGTGAATACGAGCAATTCTATATGAGACCAGATGATGCTAGCTTTTTCATGGGTGTAAAAGTTTTTGACGCCTTTTGTTTTCTATTCTTTATATTTTTAGAATTTTTCCAAATTCCGATTATTGATTTCTTTTATTATGCAGGATTTGTTATTGTGTGTTTTGTTGCCTTAGCTAATTTAATTAAAGGAAAAATGGAAGATAGATCATTCAAATCATACATTTTAGGATACCTAATCGCAATAGTATTTATGGGTTCAAGCCTAATTACTTATGATATTGGCCCCCTTTTTGACTTGGGAAACACAATAAAAACTTTAAGCCTAATATTGTCCGCAGTTATCTTTATTTTAATATTTTTTATAACCTTTTTGAAAATAGAAGATGTAGAAAGTTGAAATTTAATCCAAATTTAAAATCTCAATTTGTTGTCTACATCAAAAATTACATCTAAATCCATCTCATATGAAGAAATTTAAAATGTTGTTGGAAAATTCAATAAAGAATTTGAATTTAAAGCCATTTTTATCAAAAAAATAAACGCCATTTTAGATTTGAATAAAAAAAATTGAAAATTTTGCGTGTATCAATGCAAATTTTGGTTTTTCTAATATATTAGAAACTCAATTTATAAAAAGAAAATTTTACATATGTATTATTAATTCTAAATAAATTTTAATAAAAAATTTTAAAAAGATAGGGATAATCATGGCAAAAATTGGATTTAAAACAGTATTGATTATCGCCTTTCTTATCAGTTCTTCTATTTCATTACCACTGATGGTTTCTGGGCAAGAATATGGAGTACAATCTGCATCTGTATTGCAAGCAGATGACCTCATGAGTGATCCATCTGGTCTCTGGAGTGGAATGGGATCAGCAATGGGAATGTTTGGACAATTCGGACCCGCTGGAGAAGTGCTTGGGCAAGTATTAATGATGCTTTTTATGCAAGGATTAGACATATCTTCACGAGAATTGCTTCCAGGGGTTTTTGTATTAAACGCATCCATGGAAGACACACGTAATTGGAGTGATCCTCATGATCATTATCGTAAATACTGGATTCCATGGGAATATGTGGAAGCATCTAATCTTACTGGTCCAGAATATGGTTGGGGCAATCCCTATTGTGTTATTAGCAAAGAGGGAAATGTAACCTACACATTTACATCTGGTGCCGCAATCACATTCGCAATTTGGGATAGTGATGGCTCACTTATAGCTGTATTACAAAGAATTATTGACGTGGGTAAGGAATTATTTATAATGGCTGAAAAATTCGAGGATGAGCCACCAACCGAAGAAGATGCTACAAAAGCGGCGACAGTGATAATTGGAAAAATTGCTAATGTTATCTCTTATTTACTCATCCATATTAATGATATTATCAATGGCGATGAGTTAATAATGTTAAACCCAATTACCTATCAATCGTTATTGATTGAAACCAGCGCTGACTTCAATACAACAAAGAAATGGTATTATGCAAATGGGACTGAATTACTTAAAGAACGGATTGAAGAATTGGGCTGGAAAAACATGGCTGAAGAAAATCATGATGAATATATGCTATGGCTCCTTTCAAACCAAAGTCTTGGAGGTGTACACACAAAAAAATGGACTCACTTTGCTTTTGACCTTATTCAGTTGTGGATTAAGAATTTTCACATCGAAATTGATGCAAATGAAATAATAAACTTGCTTGGTGCAATTCTACCTACAGGTAATGGTGGTGGCGGTGACATGTTTGGTCTATCTGTAGATAATGGAATTGGTATTTCTCAAGATCCATTTTCAAGTATAAATCCCGCCAAAATCTTTAAAGGTTGTGATATCGAATTCTACTTATTTACTCACCATCTTACAGGAGCTTTCCTATTCGATGATGCAAATGAAGATGGAAAAATTACTGTTGATTATGTAAATGTGTTAAATGAAACTACTGGAGAACCACTGGTAATTAATGGTAATAATGTCCAAGTTCCAAATTCTACAGAAGTGACCCACCGAATACAACTGGGAGCAGTAAATGATTTCGATGTTAAAGAACCAACAATTAATAAAAATGAAGACGGTGTTGACGAATCAATTTCCTGGGGTATGCAAATGAATGATGTAAAACTCTCTACTGTGCCGTTGGGTGTTGATATGGAAGATTATGTCGGAGATGTTTTAGAAGAAGACCTTGATTTTATATTCTTTGGTTTTACATTCATACCAAATATCACAGATACTGTAGAAATCACAGAAGGTGAAACCACCAAAACTATTCAATTAGCATCGGGTAAAGTTAAACTAGATCAGTATTTTGCGCCATGGAATGATGGTGCTGGACCTAATGCCGACATTACTGATCTCGATATGGCAATTATTTATCTCTCAACTGCTTTACACATTCATTTAAATATGAGTTTAACTGAAATCCCAGAAGATAGGATGTTACTATATAATGATCAAAAAGATAGACCTATGCTGACCGAAAATGATTACCACGAAGAAGAACACGCTTTATATATAGGCAATTATATGCCGGGGGCTGAAGTGGTTCCTTTTGTTGATATTGCTGGACCTTATTATGAACAAGTAAATGAAACTGGCACATATCAACATCCCGCCAGTACGAGTATAATCCCTCTGGGATTGTTCGAGGCAGGAGTTTCAGACTTCTCAACTCACATAAATGAAGGGGATCCTACCGCATCTTTTACTTCTGAAGGCTTTTTCCAAACAGATTTCAATGTGATGCTATACTCTGTAAATTATCCAACATTCGCCGGAAGTGGTGATGGGTTATTCCATGACCCTGTATTCAGCGTTTTCATGACTTGGGAGGCTCAATCAATTATCTCCATTATACTTCTCTTAGGTGGTATTACTTTACTTGGAGTTGCAACGATTCTAATTACACGACGTAAAAATAAATTGATAAGATAGGCAAGTTAAATTTAAATTTTTATTTTTTTTTATTTTTTTGATAATACCAAAAAATAAAGAATATTTTATATTATTTTTAAGAGTCCTTGTATTTAATTAGTTATAATTAGTTAGAGAATTAGATCTTAAATAAAGAATATGAACAATTTTAGAGATTTCGACATAAAATTCTGAGTAAATGATTATATTACCCTCGAATTGGAAAATGATAATACAATCATATATCTAAATTATGAAAAACTCGACGTGTGCAAATATTTATTATTAGATATTGCAATTGATGAAATTAAATCATTAAATGAACTTCAATCGATTGATGAGGCGAAACGTCTATCATTGTGAAATCTAAAATTGGTTTTAAAGTTGTAAGACTTAATAGGTAAAAAATTGTTTCATAACGGGCGCTCCAGTGGCATCGGGTGCTCATTAGCGATTGGCTTGGCAAAATAAAGTATGAATCTATTTATCACAGATATTGATATGGAAAATTTTAGGAGGGTTTAAAACGAAATAGAACAGTTAGAATTAGGAATTAAAGTCTTTACAGGCAAATGTGAAGTCTCTAAATTAGAGGTTTTTGAGAAAGTGGCAGAAAAACTCTACTCAGAGCTTGGTGGGGTCGATTTGCTCTTCAATAATTCATGAATTGCAGTAGGAGCACCTGCTGAAGAACTGGAAATTGAAGATTGGACAAAAGTCTTAAATGTAAATTTATGGAGCGTAATCTATTTGATTAAAGTGTTATTACTAAAATGCTTGAAAGGAGTTCAGATTTTATTTCGATAAGCTGTTATTTCGATAAGCTTGCTGTCCTGATTTTTATCTTTTTTTTTTTAACTATAAATAGTATTCAATTCTTTTTTTAGTAATCCCAAAATCAACCTAAACCAACTAATGATAAAATTATCATTAGGACTCCACTAAATAATGCTAACATTATTGCCCAATAACGAGTTGGTTTCAAGTCTGGGGCGTTTTCTTTCATTTCAATGTAAGTAAGAGGAATAGGAATGATATATAGCAAGCCTAATATTGGTCCAGATAACATACTAGCAATAGAGAAAAGCCACATGGGTTTTCCTGTGATAAAAATAAAGATCATAGGTAAAGAGGCAAAAAAAGCAAGACAAATTCGATAAACATTTTCTTTTTTAATATTAACTTTACTATAAAGCCCAAATTGTTCTAAACTCTCTTCCCATAACCTTGAGAACCCGTAAAGCGGTCCTAATATCGAACTAAAGAGTGCAACGGCTCCGCATATGATAAATAATAACCCAGACCATTTGCCGTAAGTTAAAGTGAAGATAGATTCCATTTGAGGTATGAGTTCCCACCCTACGGGCTTATAACCTTGAACATGAAGTGTCTGAGCCGCTGCAATCCAAATAAACATGGAAAAGAAAGTTAAAATTAAAGCCGACACGAGATTCTGGTATAAGATTACCTTTTTCCAACCATCTAACCTTCTTGTTTCTTCCTCTGTTAGATCTTCAGGTTTTAATTCAAAACCATTTTCGTAAGGCTCAAACATTCCCATTTTTTTGTCTTTAGCGAACCAGATATATGAAACTGTCGGTCCAAAACCAGCACCCAGGACAACAAATAGTACTGCTACCGTCATAATCCCCGATGTTGTCTCAAGACCTTCAATTGCTCCAGGTAATTGAGGAGTGAACCCTATTATCCATTGCTCCAAAGAGGGCCAAAAAAGTATAGCAACAATAGTTATTAAGGTCAAAAAAATCCAAAGCAATACGCTGGAAATCTTTTCCAGTAAATTATAACTTCTTGTAACTACTATGGAAAAAGCAATAATCATTATTATCAATATCCAGATTTCATTAGAGATTGGAATTAGATAGTTAATCGTCCCCGCAATTTGACCCAATAATCCAGCCAGCAGCATTGAATGAATTATGCACCCAGCCATCAAACAAAAAAACATCCATCTCAGCCATTTCTTATCCCAACAAGTCTTGAGAAAAGTCTTACCTCTAATAACGCCATATTGTACCAAATAAAATTGTCCGAATACTTTGATAAAAGCGATAATAGGCGTGAGATAAATCCCTGTCATTCCTAAATAAGCCCCCATTAAGGGGACAGTAATAAATTCTCCACCTCCAATCTGTGTTGCCGTAAAGATAAAAGCAGGACCCAAATACTTGAAAAATTCTTTAGGAGATAAGGGAGGTTTGGAGATCCGAGGTTTTAAAAATACTTCAGCTTTATCAGACGAATTACCACTATTTTGAGATGAGTTATTTCCCAATTTTCATAAGCTCCAAAAGGCTGAATTTTCCTCGTTTCCTATTTCGTATTCTATTGAATAATGAAAAAACAAATAAAATAAAAATCTTTATTTTTTTTAATGCGGTAGCAAATTAGGCTTCGCGGTTATTTATATCGATACTTAAAATATATTATAAAAGAGGTTACACAGAATTCGAAAGGGATACCGCCTCCTTCAATAATGCCATATTTTACCGCCTTGGTCAAAGTATTTAAATGTTTACGACCCTGGTTTAATCCTTTCCACGTATTTGCAATTCCGATAAATGGTTTATTATTAATATCTTTTTCTTCCAATCCCAAATCTTTAATAAATTCAAGTGGAGCATAGTAATACGGTGTCTTTTTAATTACTTCAAATATTGTTTTACTTCTTTTTTTTAAATCTCTCTCTTTTTGACGCATTTTTATTCATATTATTTTTTCATTATATTGATTCCTGAATTTTCAAATTATATTTATTTTCTTCTTCAAATGGTTAAGATATCTCTCTTTACACGTTAAATTAAGTTCTAATAAGAAATTGTATAATTTTTGGAAATAATAAAAAAATAAACGAGAAAAAAAACATTTCTAAGAGCTCTAAAAAAATTTAAAACAATTCTACAATTATATCGCTTATATTATTTATATGATTTAAAAGTAATATTTTCTTAAAATCGAGATTTTTAAGTGATAAAAAATGTCAAAAGAATGGCAAGTAAATGAAGATAAAGCTTGGTTTAAAAAATGGTGGCCAGAAAAATGTCCTAAGAACATGGAATTTGAGAAGATTTCATTAGGAGAATTTTTTGAAGGGCAGAGAAGGAAATATGCAAACGATAATATGATGTGGTTTTTGCATTCATGGATGACGTATGATGAGGCTGGTAAGGCTATGGATTCCCTTGCGACTGCTCTTTCTAATTTGGGGTTAAAAAAAGGGGATGTATGTGCATTACTTCTGCCAAATAGTTTTCAATATATCATTAGTTTCTATGCATGCGCAAAGATTGGCGTTATTGCAACCGGAATTAATCCTACCTACAAACCTCTTGAAGTTTTATATCAGATTGAGACGACTAATCCTAAAGCTTTAATTGTATTGGATGCCTTGTATGGTGAATTTGTCAAGCCCATAATTGCTAAGACCAACATTGAGTTTATTATATATACAAACGTTGCAGATTTAGCTTCTGGTCTTTCAGGTGCGATTAAATTTATTGGTAAATTGATCGGTAAGATTCCAAAAGGTAAAGTTGATTTTGAACCAGCTTATAAGTTGTTAGATCTATTAAAAACGGAGCCAAATCTTCCTGATGTTGATATTGACCCAGTTGATCTTCCCGTAACATACATAATGACGGGTGGTACAACTGGTATCCCAAAAGCTACGGTATTAACTCATTTTAACTTAGTATCTAATGCAAGACAATGCATTTCATGGTTTGGCGGAGAGGAGCCTGGAGTAGGAGGTGTCGGTGTTTTACCATTATTTCACTCGTTTGCTATGACTACGGTTATGAATGCATGTATTGCACTTGGCGGTTGGATGATGTTATTTCCAAGACCCCCTCCAACTGAAGAATTACTTGAGACAATTCAAGATTTACCGGCACCAAAAGGTTTTTTATATACTGGTGCAGAAATTTTGTTTAAAAGGCTCGCTGATCTTCCAACAATTAATGAATTTGATATTATGGGTAAATTACGCTTGTGTGTTTCAGGAGCGGGTCCTTTACATGGACCGGTCGCAGAAGCATTTGAAAAGAATACTGGAGGAAGAATAGTTGAGGGATATGGTCTTTCTGAAGCAAGTCCTGTTGTTAGTGCTGGTAACTTATTTGGAGAAAGTCCTATTGGCACTATAGGTATGCCGTTTACTGGAACTGACTGGGCTATTTTTGATGCTGAAGATTTTAACAAAGGTCCAATTGCTATTGGATCACCTGGTTCAAAGTACGGTGAGGAATATTCCGGAGAGATATGTGTATGTGGTCCTCAAGTTATGAAAGAATATTTAAACCAACCAGAAGAAACTGCCGACACTATTAAAGAGTGGGATAATCGAAAATGGCTTCTTACGGGAGATATAGGGTTCATGAATGAGGATGGAACAATTGCGATTCGAGATCGTAAGAAACAATTAATTAAAGTAGCTGGTCATTCCGTCTTTCCGAAAGAAGTTGAATCAATGCTTATGAAACATGAAGCTGTTTCCGAGGCGGCTGTTGCAGGTTTACCCGATCCAGAAGGAAAAGTAGGCGAAATTGCCAAAGCGTGGGTGGAGATAAAACCAGAATATAAAGGAAAGATTACCGAGGATGAGTTAAAAGCTTGGACAGAAGAGAATCTAACAAAATGGAAATGTCCGGCAATTATTGAATTTATTGACGAAGTTCCAAAGAGTGTTCTAGGAAAAGTTCAGAGAAGAGCGCTCCAAGAAGCAGATTCGCTCTGGAAATCAAAGTAGAGTGAAATTTAGAGTAAAAAAATTATTTAATCTCTTTTGTTTTTTTTTTTTTTAATTATTTGTGTTTTTAATTTGAAATAGTATTATTTAAATGGATTTTTTTTTATTTTAATATTTTGTAGATACGATTCTAAAGGTGGAGGTGTAAATCCTTTACTAACAGCAATTTTTTTTAATTCTCTCATTATTTTGGGTAAATCAACCTGAACTGGGCAAAAATTTTTACAATTTTCGCAAGAAGTACATAAAAACAAACCATTTTTCACAGCCGACTCAATTCCATTATGAATGTAATCTTTTATAATACCATATGCGCCGAGCCCCATTTTTGAAGCATATATATTTCCAACTGCTCTGCTTGCAGTACATACGTAATTGCAAGCCTTACAACTTATACAATGCAAAAATTCTTTAAGAAAACTATTTTCTTTAACTGCTTTTGTTCTCCAATCATCTACAAGTATGACCACTACTTCTTGAGCTCCATACATACCTGTTACCTTTGCGCCATAAATATCATTTGTTGATGATGGTCCCCTAATAAAAGATATATAACTACCAATTAAGGTATTCCATCTTTCTTGCATATTTACCTGTAATAATGCATCATAAACAGTGGGAACGATTTTTGAAATACCGCAAATCACGATATGTTTCGGGGGTAAACGGGTTAATAAACTAATATTTCCTTCATTTTCTATTAAAACAATAGAACCATCTTCCGCTGCTACGGCATTAGCTGATGTTAATGAAATCTTTGCTTTAAGGATCTTCGGTCTATGTGTCTTTCTAAAAAAATTAGCAATGGCTGGTGCACTAGGTTCTACATCAACATTATATTTTTCTTTAATTTTTTTTGCAATTTGGTTAGGGTGAAAATGAACTCCAGGAGCTAGCTGATATGATGGCAATTCATACTCAAACAGCTGAACCAAAACATCTCCTAGATCAGTTTCAATAACTTCTATTCCATTTTTTTTACAAGCATCTAAAATGCCCATTTCTTTTGCATCTGCACTTTTTGATTTATATAGAGTTCGTTCATCTCCTAATTCTTGTAAAAATAATTTTTGAGCTTCCTCATTAGTTTTAGCTAGATAAACTTTGGCGCCAGTTTTTTCTATTGATTTCATTGCTTGTTCAGTATATTTTTCAAGATTATTTACTAAGTCTTCTCTCATTGGTCTTAATTTATCTACATATTTATCAACATATTCCTTAGTATCCTCATTATATTCCCGATGCTTTTTAACTGAGGCAAGATTACCCCAAAAATCAGCAAATTGATACTCTTCGCTCGTTTCATCAAGAAGTTTCTTAAGTTTTTCCTTATTATTTTCATATAATTCTTTTCCTGATGTCATTATTCAATCACCTCTCCTTTTTTCAATTTATTTATGAATTCCTCAAGCTTAAATATTTTAAATCGTGGTTTTTTTTCTGATACAAGTCTTTTAAACGTTACATAGCAAAAGCTACATGGAGTAATCAAAATTTTAGCTCTTGACTTTTTAACTTGCCTGAAGATATCTGCTGTGGTAAAATTACTGATCTCTTTAAATGAAGAATATACTCCTGCCCCAGCTCCACAACAAGTTGATAATTCTCTCTCAAACTCAAGCGATACTAAATCAATATTTTTTATATTACTTAAAATGATTCTTGGCTCTTCGAATATTGGAATCCGGGCATTTTTCATATGACATGGGTCATGGTATGTTATTTTTACACTTTTTTCTCCTGGATATATCAAATTAAGCTTTTGCATGTATTCTGGTTTGGAAAGAAACTGTGATATGTGATTTATTTTAACATCAAATTCAGGGATATATTGTGGGTAAAACGTTACAAAATAATTATAGCATCCAGCACAAATAGTTGTTAGTTCTGTTACATTATTTTTTTTTAACCAATCATAGACCTCATTGCAGTTCTTTCTTGCTCCCTCCTCGTCAGTATGAAATAATAAAGAGCCACAACAAGGAGGGTCTTCTAACTCTTGATATTCTGGTTCTAGGAATTTGATTAATTCTGTCCCTGCTTCACATAGAGTCGGTAATTTGCTTAAGTTTATACAGCCATGATAAATTAATTTAACCATACTTTTTATTTCGTTATTAGTGAATTTTAAGATTTCTCTTAATTATTTGAGAATTACAAGAAAAATTATTTTAAATCAATATTAATTATAGTTGGATATCAATTTGTTAGTTAATGAGAATTTTCAATAAAATCTATAGTAAAACCATAACTCATACTCATTAACAGAATCCCTATTAGAAAAAATCCTAATATACAATATTTTCTATTCATTGAAATATCCCTATAATAATTTTTTTTTAATTTAAAATGTTTTAGACTAATAACTCTGATACCGTTATTTAAATTGAAATGGTAAATTTTTGAACTATAATTTTTCATAAAAAAAGATTCAATTATATTTTTACTCTTATATTACAAATTGGAATAACTCTTCTCTCAAGTTTATAAATAGGTGATGATCTTCTATTTTTGAATAATGGGAAATTATATCGTCTTTACTTTATTTGATTTTTTAGTAAAATTCAATAATTGAATGATTTTATATTATGAGTTTAATTTTTATATAAGTCAAGAAGTATAGTTTTAATTAATAAAAAATTAAAAAAATGTTGAGTAAGTCAAAATTATGAGAGTCACAAATCAAGGTATGCGTGATTGGTTTGGAATGTTTCCATCTTCCACGTTTGCAGACAATTCATGTCATCTAATCCCCGGCATGGCTAATACGGGTGTTATTGAAACTGATGACGGTTTAGTAATATTTGATCTTCCCATAGTGCAATATGGTCCAAGGACATTTAAAGAAGTTCGAAAATTAACAGATAAACAGGTTAAATATATTATCTATTCACATGGACATTTTGACCATTGTTTTGGGTATGCACCATTCATTGAAGAAATTAAGGTAAAAGGTTGGGAGATGCCTAAAATAATTGCCCACGAAAATTGCCTAAGAAGATTTGAAAAATATAGAATGTTGGATAAATATCATGATTGGTTAAACAAACAACAATTTGCTTCAGTATCAGGTAAGAGACAAAAGATTCTTGTTTCAGCACATGAAACACTTGCCCCTACTATAATTATGCATGGAAATGAGGAGCAATATTCATTCAAACTAGGTGATTGTACTTTTAATATCTACCACGATAAGGGCGAGACAGATGATTCAATTTGGTTATGGGTACCAGAAAAAAGGCTTATATGTGCGGGAGATTTAATGGTTTCATCTTTCCCTAATGTTGGCAATCCATATAAAGTACAACGATATCCTAAACAATGGGCTATAGCAATGGAAAAAATGATGGAAAAAAACGCTGAATATTTAATTCCCGGGCATGGTCCTTTAATTGAAGGCAAAGAAAAAGTAAAAGATGTCTTATCAATTACAGCAGAGGCTATGCATTTTGTACATGATGAGGTTGTAAAAAGATTAAATGAAGGCAAGTGGTTTGAGCAGGTATACCAAGAAATACTTGAGATTTATCCAGAGAAGTTCAAAAAACATAAATATTTAAGACCAATGTACGGATGTGTTCGTTTTGCAATACATGCAAGTTATAGATTATATCATGGTTGGTATAATAGCGGAAATCCAACAGATCTGTTTCCAGCTAAGTCAGAAGAGATTGCAAAAGAATTTTTGAGATTAAATAGCGAAAAAAACTATATGGAACATGCGAAAAAATTATATGAAATAGGAAAATTACAATTAGCCCTTCATATCCTTGATATTATAATAAAAGGAACTGATAAAATGCATAATAAAATACTCTTAGAAGCTTTAAATTTAAAGTATAAAATATTGAAACAAAAAGCAAACAATGAGACCTCTTTCATAGCAGCTAATATAATTGATAATGCGGCTTATCAAATTAAAGAGAAAATAAAAGAATTGGAAAAAAAATTGAAATGATTCTAATTAATACATTTTTTTTTACGTTTAAATTTTTTGAATGAACTAAAAGATGAGTTACCTTAAATTAAAAAAAAAAAAATAAAATAAATTAAATTAAATTTTAAGATTCTAAGATTTTCGATTTACTCATTGCTGTGATTACTTTATCTTTAGGTTCTGGTACGAAGAATAAAACGATGAATACCCCAATATATGCTAATAGACAAAGTAACATTCCAGTGCCTAATGCTTGAAGTGAAATAAATGGATTTGCTAACCTTTCTGCTGTAGTAGTGTATGGATTTAAACTATCAGAAATTAATCCCACAAAAAACGCTCCAAGACTTGCCCCACGTGCAATTGAAAATATAATTGAATTTGCTGATGCTCTTACTTCAGTATCATACAATTCAGAAGACCACACACCAAATATGCCATGAAGACCAAATGAAACCGTAATTAATATTGCCGCTACCATAATCATTGAACTATCAAAAATCAATAAAAGAAATATTCCAAATATTGAGCCACCTACAATTCCGAATATATTATCAATAAGAAATGCCTTTTTTCTGCCAATAAAATCACTTAAAGCACCAAATCCAATTAATACAAACGCTGCTATTAACATGAGGGCTAGCATAAACATTAATGAACTGTTTTCTGGATATGAATATCCAAGATGATCAAAAAGGTATTCAAAAAAAACTGGTGCAAAATCTACTAATGTATGATATGCCGTTTCGCATAACCAGAAGAGCAATATCAATAGTATTGTCAATTTTAACCATTTTTTGCTAAAAATTTCTTTAACTCTTATTTTTTGCTTAACCTTTTGTTCTTTCGATACTTTATCATATTCAGACCAAATTTCCGATTCGGGTAATGCAAACCAGAAAAGTATTAGAAATGGAATTGGAAATAAAGCCGTGATAAAGCAGAATTGCCATCCAAACGGTGCAATTAATAATGTTACGATAATCGCAGCCATATATCCAACAACAAATGTCGAATGGACCAACCCACCAGCTGCCCCTCTTTTTTTTGGTGAAAAATGTTCCGAAATTAAAGAGAAAGAAATACCCCAGCTTACACCGAGTCCAGAAACCATTCTTAATATTGCAAAAAGTATAAATCCATTTGAAGGGACTAAAGAAGTTAATGATGAAAAAATTGCATCCCATGCTATTGAAATAATTAATGCTTTCTTACGTCCAAATCTATCTCCCAATTCGCCAAATAATATAGCACCAGGCACTGTGCAAACGAATTGAAGCGATATAACAAGACCAATTGCAGCATCGTTTACCGCGAAATATGCCTTTAAATCGTTAGCAAGTAGGCTAATTAAAACCAATGAGTATCCATCATGCATCCATGCAATCATTGCTGCTAAAATAATTACCAATACAATCCATTTTGAATTGGATTTACTTTCACTCATGATTAAATTCCTTTTTATGTAAAATTGTTATTTTAAATAGATATATATTACATTACTAAATATATAAAATCTTCATAAATATTTTGGATAAATGATGATTAAAAGAGTAAATGAAAAAATATTCAAAAAAAAATATATTAACTTTATGTTCCTGCGACTCGTTTAGGATCTCGAGTTTGAGCTTTGAGATTCTCTTGCAATAATTTATTAACCAGTTTAAATCGAATATTTTTAAATTTCTCTTTATACCACAAATTATTCAATTCATCTGGATCGTTCTTTCGATCAAATAAATCACCATGATCTTCAAAACCTTCATATATTGTTAATTTATAATCTTCGGTTACTAAATGTCTTAATCGTGCTTCAAGAGATCCAACTTCTTCATCATTTTCGATGAAAACACAGTCTCTAACTTTTTCATTTTGGTCCATTAATACCGGAGTCATATTAAAACCTTGCATATCAGGAGGGTGATGGCGTTCTTTAATATTTAAGAGATTTAGAATGGTTTTTGGAATGTCGATGGAACTTATTAAAGATTCAGAAACTCCCGGTTTAGTTAAACCTGGCACTTTCCATATTAGAGGAAGATGTAATACACCATTATAAGGGCAAGGACCTTTAAATAATAAACCATGATCTCCCATTAAATCACCGTGATCACTGCTATACATTACTATTGTATTATCTGCATAACCTAACTTCTTTAGTGTTGATAATATTTCTCCTATACTATAATCTATTAATGCAACAGACCCGTATGTTAAGGCTATAAATTTTCGTGCCTCCTCTTCATTAGTTTCTCGCAAGAACGCTCTAAAAAATGGTGGATTTTTTAAAAGAGGTCCCAAAAATTTATGGCCATATAAGTTCTTTACATCTTTAAAATTCGGAGGAAGCTCAATTTCTTCTGGTTTGTACATATCATAATATTTTCCTGGAGGACATAGAGGATAGTGAGGATCTAAAAAAGAGCAATGCAAATAGAAGGGTTTATCTCCATAATCTCCCTGGGCATGTCGTTCAAGGAAGGCAATAGTACGTTCTTTAATATATGTTGTACTATAAAGTTCTTCAGGAAAGCCCTTATCACACCATAACGAGAAGTAATTGTCGATTCTTCTCCATTTCTTTTTTACAAATTCAGCGTGTTTCGGTGACTTTTTTTCCAACCAATCTAAATAATGTCCAACGCATATAGTCCCATTACCCGTTGCGAATTCGACTTCTTGGAATCCATAATATGGGAGAGGAAAGTTTTCTTTTACTGGGTTGTCACCAGCTTTCTCAGCTATCCAATCACCCCAACATTCTGCCGATTTTGTTTTCCTTCGATATGGAGGAGACATAAATTGAAAATGAGTTTTTCCCATAACCGCTGTACGCCAACCTCTTTTCATTAATGTTTGAGCAATATTTGGAAGGTCTTCCCGTAGATTAATCCCATTACTCCTTACACCATGCACATTTGGATATAATCCCGTATGTAGTGTTGCTCTGTTGGGCATACAAATAGGAGCAGTACAAAAGTAATTAGAAAATCTAACACCTTCTTTTGCAAACTTATCAAGATTTGGTGTTTTTAAAATTTGATTTCCATAGCATCCCAAATGATCCACTCGATGAGCATCAGAGATTATGAATAATACATTCATTTTTTTACTCATTGCAATCAAACCACTTTATTTTATTTATAAATAGATTCTTTATTATTGAAAAATTATTATCCTACTTAAAATTTAATAAATAGCGATAAAAATCAATTAAATATTAGAAATTTTTATTTCTATTACACTGATTTTTCCTGAAATTTATAAAATGCATTATTTAAAGAATAAATTGTTCGTACTAACAGGACTATCTACTTTTTATTTTTCCCCTATATGAAATTTTTCTCTTTTACTAATTTCATGAACTATATTGTTAGTTTTTATAAAATAATTTTACAATTTATTAATAAGATTTCATTTCCACTCTACAAAATGATTCTTTTATCGGCGAATTGGTTATTATAATTCTTATTGGTTAAATATGGTAATCAGTTTTTTAGCCCCTTACCATTTTAGTACCACACTTTGGGCAATTTTGATTCATGCACGGAACTCCTACTTGATGTGGAACCGTATGACCACAATTTGGACAGATACAAGCCCCACTAGGACCAGCAGCATAAGGACCTCCCATTCCTCCTCTACCGCCTCTACCGCCTCCACCGCCTCCACCGCCTCTACCACTCATAAAATGACCTCCTTTAACTATATTTTAAATTATTTAATTAATTTTTAATTACTTCCATATGAAATTTACATACTTAAGAACCCTTGTATGCAATATCACTATTATTAAAGATATTTTACATTAAATAATAATCTAATCTTAATATTTGGAGTATAAAATCTCTAATTATAATAACAAACCAAAAGATTTACATAATCAATTCTCTATATAATGAAATTAATTCTTGATAATAAACAATATCTCTATAATTATAATCATATCTATCTTTTTGATTAATTATAATTAAGAAAAAATTATTTTTACTACTTGAAATATGAGAAATAAAGATAAAAAATCTCTGAAGATTAAAAATATTTTTAATTAATTGGTTTTATGGCTTATATGAGTTTTTCTATAAGATATAATTTTGTCCGTACTAATGGGAAATATTAATATATTCTCTTAAAAATATCCTATTCAGATTAAAAGAAAAAAGAATTGTTCAGAAATTTATATTTGAAGTTTTTTCTTCATTAAACTTCAATACTACAAGAATAATATTAGTACTATCACTTTTAAGAAGATTACTTCTAAATATCAAAATAATTCAATATTAATAACTTAACATATTTAAACGTTAATTTTAATAACAAATGAAAAGATTTACTTAATCAATTCTTTATATAAACAAAATAATCTTTTAAGAAAGACGATTTTTACGAAAATTTTATATAAATTTTAAATTATAATAATTACGGGTTGTAGAAAACATGGATGAAAATTTGGCTTTAGGATCATTCTTAGGAAGTTTGGTAAATGAACTACAATCCACTTTAGGAAAACCTACGTTAAACGCTCTAATTTATAGAATTGGCCAAAAATCTGCTGAAATTATCGCCAAAAGAATTCTTGAAAAGCACAAGCAAAATGGTGGTAATTTTGAAAATATTTCTGCTGCTTTTAATTTATTTCAAAGTATGGTTTCTCAACTATTTGAAGCTGAACTGCTTAATCAAAATAATGAAGAAGACCGAACAGTAATTAAAATAAAAAATCGATGCCCATTTCATAAACTTATTGCAGAAAGAGAAGATCTTGAGTATGGTGGCACTCTTTGTCAATTTACTAAAGCGTATTTTGAACAATCATTAAAAAAACTAACAGACATAAAAGTTGAATATAAACTGAATGGTGTTAAACCCACAGAAGATTACTGCTACGTCGAATTAGTATTTTTGAAAGATTTGAAAGAAATGGAAGCGAAATTAAAGGAAACCAATTCCCAAAGTATAAATTAATTTTTATACTAAATTATTTATAGAATGAATTATAAGAAACAGATTTCTATTCTATTATCTGATTTTATAAAGGAAATTACCCCACAAGAAGTGGAAAAATTAATTGAACTTCCTCCTAAAGATATTGATTTTGATTATTCATTTCCTGTCTTTATTTTATCAAAAGTGAAAAAGAAATCTCCTCAACAAATTGCTGTAGATTTAGAAAAAAATTTGATTAAGCCTGAATTTTTATTAAAAATTAAAGCTGTTGGACCATATTTGAATTTTAATATAAATAAAACATTTTTAGCAAAAGATGTATTAACTAATATTTTTAATAAAAGGGAAGAATTCGCACGAATTGAATCCAAGGAGATTGAGCTCCCTCTTAAAATCGTTGTTGAGTATCCTTCCCCAAATACAAATAAACCCCTACATCTTGGAATTCTTAGAAATATTTTTATTGGTCAATCAGTTTCAAACCTTCTAAGATTTATTGGTAATGAAATTTTTGAAGTTAATTTATTCAATGATAGAGGTATTCATATTTGCAAAAGTATGCTTGCATACCAAAAGTGGGGGAATAATAAAAAACCAGAAGATGAGAATATTAAGTCTGATCATTTTGTTGGAAAGTTCTACGTTTTATTTAATGAAAAATTGCAAAATGATCCCGACATGAATCAAGAAGCTGAGGATTTACTTCATAAATGGGAAAATAATGACCCAAATATACGTGCTATTTGGAAAATGATGAATACTTGGGCAAAACAAGGTTTTAATGAATCATTTAGTAAATTAGATGTTAAATTTGACAAAGAATATTTCGAATCTGATATATATAAAAAAGGAAAAGAAATAATAAAAACTGCAATAGATGGTGAAAATTTTGAACAGGTTGAAAATAAGGCAGTTATTGCTAGATTAGAGAAATATAATCTTCCTGATAAAGTTTTACTTCGCAGTGATGGCACATCACTTTATATTACACAAGACATATATTTAGCTAAAAAGAAAAAAGAAGATTTCAATTACGACAAGTCAATTTATGTTGTTGGAAATGAACAGAACACCTATTTTAAGCAATTATTTAAAATATTAGAACTTTTAGGCTTTTCGGAGGAAATGATTCATCTTAATTACGGTATGGTATATTTACCAGAAGGTAAAATGAAAAGTAGAGAAGGTCAAACTGTCGATGCAGATGAAATTATTGAGGAAGTATATAACTTAGCTAAAAATGAAATATTAAAAAGATATAATGATTTGAATGAAGAGGAAATAGAAAAGCGATCGAGGATCATAGGACAAGCTGCTTTAAGATTCTACATTTTGAAATATGATTCAAAAAAAGATTTTACCTATTTCCCTGATAAGAGTATCTCATTTGAAGGTGATACAGGTCCCTACATTCAATATGTTTATGCAAGAATTCAATCCATTATTAACAAAACAGAAGTTGAGATTGATACAGATATTGATTTTTCACTCTTAAAACACAAAACCGAAAAAGAATTAATATTTAATCTATATCAATTTCCGGAAATTCTTAAAGAGGCTGCAGAATCTTACAAACCACATTTAATGTGTCAATATCTATTAAATTTATCACAAAAATTCAATATCTTTTACGATAATTGTCCTGTTATTTCAAGCGATGAAAAGACTAAGAAAGCAAGGTTATTATTAATCAAATGTAACCAAATAGTTATTAAAATTGGTTTGAACTTATTAGGAATAGAAGTTTTACTACAAATGTAAATTATGTAAGGGGTCTAATTTGGTAAAAACATTTTACGACTTTAAAGATAACTTTGACCATAGCACTGAGTTCTTAATTTTTGGTATTCCATGGGATTCTCTTAGTTCTTTAAAGAATGTAAATTCTGCTGCCGCGCCCTTCAAAATACGAGAATTAACTTACGACCTTGCGAGATCTACTGAATTGGGATTTGATATTTCTACATTAAATGCTTCTGATTTGGGAAATGTCGAAATAGACCCATCTAATAATGAAAAAAATCTGATAAAAATTGAAGAATTTGTTAGAAAATTGTATAATCCTTACAAGTCACCTAAAATGGTGATGATTGGAGGCGATCATTTTTGTACTTATCCGGTATTAAAAGCCATTGGGGATTTAGTTTTGGAAAGGGAGAAATTTGGCGTTCTTATATTTGATGCTCATGCAGATTTCTACTATGTTTGGGAAGGAAAAAAAAATTCTCATACAACCGTCGCTCATAGAATATTTGATTTAGAATATATGAATAACAAAAATTTATTAATTGTTGGTACTCGTGATATCGACAATATTGAGCTCGATAATATAAAAAAGAATAAAATAGAGCATATTAATTCTTGTGAAATATACGATATTGATATTCAAGAAACAATTGAAAAAATTTTTAAGTTCTTTAAATCTCAAGGCATCTTAAAATTATATGTATCTATTGATATCGATGTGTTAGATCCATCAATTGCTCCTGGAACGGGATATGTCGTTCCTGGTGGTTTAAGTTATAGAGATTTATGGCAAATTTTAAGAAAATTAGCAGAAGAATTTAATATTATAGGTTTTGATTTAGTTGAGGTATCTCCTAACTTGGATTTGCAAAATAAAATAACTCAGATTTGTGCAGCAAAAATAATAGTGGAATTTATGAGTTTTATCAAAAAATAAATTTAAGGCATTGAGAAAATGAAGGATAATAAATTTAAACCAGTAGAGCAGATAGATATTTCTAAAAACGATAATATAAATAAAATCATTAGGTCTTTAATTAATACGGGATTTAATGCGAAACGACTAGCTTTAGCGTGTGAAATTTACGAGAAGATGATAGAAGATAAAGAATGTATAAAATTTTTTGGACTTGCAGGTGCAATGATCCCGGTTGGTCTTGGAAAAGTGATTCACGATTTTATAGAAGAGGGTTTTCTCGATGTACTTGTGACAACCGGTGCAACTATAACTCATGATGTCGCTGAGACTCTAGGATTCCACCATCTGCAATGTGATCTTAAATTAGAAAATATTGATGATGCAGAATTATATGATAAAAAAATCAATCGAATATATGATGTATTTTTACCTAATAATGCTTATGAAGGAATTGAAGATTTTATTTCAAAATTAAATGTCCCTAACAATGAGATGCCGGTAAGTGAGTTTTTAAAATTTTTAGGTGAACAACTACCAAACAATCCTAATTCGATTTTAAAAATTTGCGCTGAAAAAAATATTCCAATTTTCTGTCCTGCTTTTACTGATTGTGGTCTAGCACTTCAATTGGGTTTTCACAATCAAAAACTCAATTTAAATCATTTTAAAGATATGCTAAAAATGGTAGATTTAGCATGGGATGCCAAAAAAGCCGGTGTTTTTATTGTTGGTGGAGGTGTTCCAAAAAATTTTATTATGCAATCCCTCCAATTTTCTCCTAATTCTGCCTCTTACGCAATTCAAATAACAATGGATCGACCAGAACCAGGAGGACTAAGTGGAGCAACATTAAGTGAGGCAGTTTCATGGGGAAAGGTTAATAAAGAAGCATTATACACAACTTTAATTTGTGATGCAACTATTGCTCTTCCCTTAGTTTTTTCATATTTAAAAAATTTAGAAAAATGAACCTTTTAATCGTTGCTCAATGGTTTTTCCTTCTTCTCCAAATAAATTATCAATCTCTTTCTTGAATTCTTGAAATTCTGATACATGTGCAAGATTTTTATTTTTATACTTCTCCTTAAATAACAATAATAGTTTTCTTAATTCAGGAACAATTTTTTCCTTTTTTTTATCTAAATCTTTCACTTTATCCATTATTATATAAGAAATAATTATTTCAGAAACATCCTCAACATCCGTAGATAAAATTTTATCTTGAGTGAATATTAATGATTTCTTCTTACCTTCTATATATTCAATACTATGAGAGAATGCCGCATCTGAAAAGTTAATTATAGCCGTTAAAAGCCCCGATCTTAAGTCTTTATCCTTTATACTCGCCCCAAAATCATGATACTGTGAATTTACTATAGTAAAACCCCTAAATAAAATTCCACATTCGCGAATTAAAACCATATAATCTCCCAATTAAAAATTCTTAAAAATTCCCAGTATCTATAAAATAATTCTCTTTTCACATATTTTAACTTTTTTCTAGTTTTTAGAGATTTATCTCGAGCAATTTTCCACACGATTTACAATGTTTCCAAGTTCTACTAATTGGAGCCCCACAATATGTACAAAACCACCCTTCTCTAACTTTTATATTGTTTTGATGTGATGGGGGTTGCTCATATGGAAGACGTGGTATTCCTTCACCTTTTTTAGGACCAAAAGGTTCATATTCTTTATTTGGTTCCTCTGTGCATTTAGAATGGCATTTAGGGCAATAATGTTTTGGTATTAGACAGTAATATATGAGGTACGGATTTATAATCATAAATAAATACAAAAAGAATACAAGATTGAAAAACCACGTTAAAATTAATAGAATCGTAAGAATCGTAGTAATTATAAATATTATTCCAGTAAAAGTTACAAATACTATTGTATTAAATTCCGATCTTGTTGGAAAACAATTCATTCGACAATTATTGCAGAATCTCATTTTATTAATATCTTGAGGCATTAAGTAATCAATCTCTCTTTCTTTAACTATAAATTATTTATATTGTAATATAGATAAATATGTGGTTTTAAAAACTACTTAAAATTAAATAAAAAGAAGACTACGATAAATTCATATACTTTAAATTAATAACATAAGATAAATAAAATAAATCACGTGAAAACGATTTGAGTGAAGAGGAAAAATCTTATATTTTCAAAATCGTTGTCGTAGGGAACGGAGCGGTTGGCAAAACATCACTTATTAAGCAATATACTGAAGGGAGTTTCGTCAAAGACTATATTAAAACAATTGGGGCTCAGTTCTCGAAATATATTGAGGAAATTGAGGATATACGTGTAAAACTCTTTTTTTGGGACATTGCTGGTCAATCTGAGTTTTCATTTATGCGTCCGACGTTCTATAAAGGAGCAAGAGCAGTCATTTTAGTTTTTTCATTAATAGATTCGCAGAGTTTTAATAGTATAAAAATTTGGCATGAAGATATCAAAAAATTTTGTGGAGATATTCCAATTGTGATTTTTGGCAATAAAGTTGATCTAGTAAATGAAAATGAATTAGATGATTCCAAAATCAATGCATTGAAAGATGAGATTCGTTTTATTAAATATTACAAAACTTCTGCTAAAACAGGTAATAACGTGTATGATGCTTTCAGATGCATCATAAAAGAATTATACGATTCCGTAAAAGAATAAGCAGATTCATCAATTGAAATAAATAAAATTACTATTAAATATAATGACTTTTACTACTATGAAGGAAAATAAAACACCAGAAATTCTATTCTTCTCCTCAAATTTTTGTGAACCATGTAAAGAAGTTGAGAAATTAATACATAAAATTAATATCTCGATGTTTGGAAAAAAATTAAAGATTCAGAAAATCAGTATTGACATAAAAAGTCCAATAATAAAGAATTATAAAATTGCAAGTGTGCCATCTTTAGTAATCGCAGGAAGAAAATTAACTAGGAATGTAGATATGGATGATATTATTGACGCAATATTACAAGGATTTATATCTTCTGTAGATATTTGATTAAAAATTTATTAAATTAAAATGCTAAAAATTAAAAAAAAAAAAGGAAAATTTATCATGAATCGTTCTCTATTAAATGATTTATTAAAGAAGATGAAATCTAATCTTCTTGAAGGAAAAAGTATTGGAAATTTGAAAATAGGTGCCTTATTAGCTCTGGGTAGTCAATTGGAGGCTGTTTTTTATTATTTAGGCCATGAACTAGGTTTATTATTTGATGTTCCTAAAGTTTATGATCTTACTAAAATTCCTGAAGAACTTGTTAAAATAATTAAAAAATACAATTTAGGTGAAATTGATATAACTGGACTCTCACAAGAGCAGATTTCACATGAACATTTAACTGTTAAATTAAGAAGTTGTCTTACTTGTAAAGATTTATTATCTTCAAAAATATCTGCAGAGGGAACATTTTGCAGTTTTGAAGCGGGATTATTAGCTGCTTTAGTTGAGAAAATGAGTGATCTTCAATGTTTTGCTCAAGAAGAGAAGTGTAGTCTGCAAACCGACCAATCGTATTGTGAATTTATAATTGTATATCAAAAGGATTCAATTAATCATATTTGAAAAAGTAAGCACTATTATCACCCATATTGCAATAAAAATATTAAATAAAAGAAATTTTAATGAATTAATTGATTAAAAATAAAAAATTATTATAGAGAGTTTTATATATTTCTTATACATAAATCTTATTTAATAATAAGTTCATAGAAAAATCGAATAGAGGCAAATTAAGAATATGAGCGAATTTATAATCAAAATCTGTCTTTTGGGAGAAGCAAAAGTCGGAAAAACCACATTGGTGTACAGGTTCATTGAAAATAAATTCCGTACCGATTTTCGAAGTACTTTAGGAGTAAATTTATTAAAAAAGACAGTTAAAATCGGGGATTCAACTGTTGTGACTCAAATATGGGATTTAGGTGGTCAAGAACCATTTAAAAAACTTAGAAAACTTTACTTAGAAGGAGCAGAAGGTGCTTTATTACTTTTTGATGTAACTAATCAACAATCATTTACTAAATTAGGAGAATGGATTTCAAGTTTTAGAGAAGTTCACGGGGATAAACCAGTAATCTTAATAGGAAACAAAATTGATCTTAAAGAAAATATTATAATTGATCAAAGTCAAGCTGAGAGGTATGCAAGTGAAAACAATATGAGTCTTGTACTAACTAGTGCAAAAACTGGACAAAATGTTGAGAAATCATTTGTTGATTTATTAAAACGCATTATTTAAAATTATCTAGTATTTTTTATTTGAACTTTACTTTTTTCAGAGAGCTCTCATAAAACGGGAATAAATAAAAATTTTTAAAATTTAATGGGATTTTATAGAAAGGAAATATCCTCATAATCAATTGAGTCCAAATTCTTTTTAGCAACACCTAAATCACGAACTTGTTTATTCAATTTGAGAACTGCATCTCTAACAATGCTCTTTTCTTTAGCGCCGGTGCAAACAATTCTCCCCGTTGAGAAAATTAGAAAAACAGTTTTTGGATCTTGCATTCGGTAAATAAGTCCGGGAAAGACTTCTGGCTCATACATTGCATATTCCATCACAATTGCTGCCATATTTAAATCTATATTTGTATGAAGATCACCACTCGCTACGATATTTTGAATGGTTATTACAGGATTTCTTACATCAATTCCAGCTTTTTTAATATTTTTGATTACTTTTTGAACAACCTTATCAGATTCAGATGCTTTTCTAAGACCTGTAACTACCATCTTACCAGTTGAAAAGATCAAAATTGTGGCACGTGGTTTTTCTATTCTCATTACCAGACCTGGAAACCGTTCAGGATTATATTCTACATCGGGTTGGCGTCTGGCGATTTGATTTAGGTCAATTTTTTCATCGATTTCTACTACTACTGTGCCTACAACATTCTCAATTTTATAATCTAGGTTCGCCTCGTAATCATAATCTTCCCATTCATCTTCTCCCTCACCCTCTTCCAAATCATCATCTTCATTAAATTCTTCTTCACTCATGTGTCTTATACCAAATAAAGTCTTATAAAATGATAAATCAATAAACTGTATTATTTTAAGGACGATTTAATTGCAATAATTTTACGTTAGACTAAATAAAATAATGAAATTTTTGATCCTATTTAAATATATATTTAAAATAAAAATTCATTTAAAAATGAATGCCTTTAATACTAATTTTATTCTGTTTTATTAAAAGTTAGTGTGAATTAAACTTAATGTTATGAATTATTTTTCGAAAATCTCGCAAGATTTTTTCATTCATTATCCCTTCATTCATATTATTTAAATAAACCAAAATTACTTCTCCCGTCTCTATATCCTTAAATCCACTAATTCGAAAATGATCAAAATTTTTGCTGCATGAAATATAAAGTGAATCGGGTTGCTCATCGTAATGTAAATGGGAAGAACAATGAATGCAACGATTTTCTGAGATATGATTAAAGATATTTTTAATTTTTAAAGAAGAGATGTTTTCATTAACCTCTAATTCCATGAACATATCTCAGACTAGTTGATAAAAAAATATTATAATATTTAAGTATTATCGAGATATAGTTCTCAATAATACCACAGGTAAATTAATAAAAAGTTATTTTGAAATTGGAATAATTTTTGATCTCATCACTAAATTTATAGTCAATTTTATCAACATGCGCCCATCTTGGTCCTATTTTTGAAAATTCAATTAATTCATTCAGTTTATCCAAGGGACCTTCTGCCTCAATTAAAACACAGCCATCTAACATATTTTTTGCATAACCAGTTAAATTCAGTTTTTTTGCAACTCTTCTAGCTGTATCTCTAAAAAAAACGCCTTGAACTCTCCCATATACTTGAATTTTAACATGTTTAATTTCCAATGCTTAATTTCCCCTCAATATAACTAAAAAAAAACATTCTTAAAATATTTGGTTCTTTATTTTATATATTATTTTTATTTTAAATCTTAAAAAAAACTTGGTTTATTTATAATGAATCTTACAGAAGAAGAACAGAAAGAAGTAATAAAAGTAATGAAGTCTCAAATGCTAACTTTATTAGCTGGAGATGTAGTAGCGAAATTTGAGAAAGAATTTGCTAAATATATTGGGGTTAAGCATGCGATTGCAGTAAATTCAGGCACTGCTGCATTACATATTGCGATAGCCTCTTTAGATATAGGTCCAGGTGATGAAGTTATAGTTCCACCGTTTACTTTCATTGCTACGGCAAGCTCAGTTATACACAATAACGCAATCCCGATTTTTGCTGACATTGATAATAAATCATATACACTTGATCCAGAATCAGTTAAAGAAAAAATAACTGATAAAACAAAGGCAATAATACCCGTTCATTTAGCTGGAATAACTGCAGATATGGGCTCATTATTGGATATTGCTAAAGATAATAATATATTCATTATTGAGGATGCCTGTCAATCTCATGGAGCGAAATATAGCGGTAAAAAGGTAGGTTCAATTGGGGATTTAGGGACTTTTTCATTCTATCCTACAAAAAATATGACTACAGGAGAAGGTGGGTTAATCACAACAGATGATGATAATTTAGCAGAACAGTGTAGATTAATAAGGCATCATGGTGAACCTTCTTGGTATATTTATAATAGGTTAGGATGGAATTATCGAATGACTGAAATTCAAGGAGCTATCGGAAGAGTCCAGTTAAAAAAATTAGATGAGTACATAGAAATTAGAAATACCAATGCAAATTATTTAACTGAAGCTGTCAATGAGATCGAGGGCATTGATCCCCCTTTTATTCCAGAATATTGTAAACCAGCTTTTAATTACTGGATTGGCCGAATTCACCCTGAAATTATTGGTTTAGATAAGCCACAATTTTTAGAAAAATTTCCAAGTGGAAAGGTTCTATATCCTAAACCTTTATATAAAACAAAATTATTTCAGGAAAAGGTTGGCTATCCTAGAGGATGTCCGTGGTCTTGTCCATTTTATGGAAAAGAAATTAATTATACTACTATCCATTTAAATGTGGTTGAAAAAGTGGCAAGTGAAATTTTTGCATTGGACATTCATCCAAAAATAACAAAGGAAGACTTGGATGAAAATATAAAAATATTAAAGAAAATTGCTGAACGAAGGTAACTATTTAAAAATTAAAATTTGGTTGTGTGGTTTAATCTGGAGTATAAATATAAAAGATTTATTGAGATCAGTCTTGGATTAGGGGGAATTTTTGTTTTTCTCTGGTTGATTTCATTGGAACCTCCAATTCATATTACTTTTATCTCTCATTTTATCTATATATGTTCTTTAATTAATATGATGATTTTTAATTTTAAAAACAAACATCTAACCACATTAATGATTTCAACTATGCCAACTAATGTTATTACACTAGTGGCTTTTCAAATAGCTGATATTTATTATTCATTAACAGTACTGGGGTATTATATACTCGAGCACATGATCCGAAATTTTATCCTTCATGGAATTCCCCCAATTCTTGCTTATTATATTATTCGTATTCAAAAAGGCAAGATTTTCAATTGGGAGATATATAAAAATGTTATAATTGTTTTTATCTTGTGGTGTTATTTTATGGATTATAGATATACTGACGTCATATACGCTTACCCTTATATGTGGTTTATGTTTGGAGATTTAATTTGGAATACCACTTTTGTATATTTCTTCTTAAAATCAAGAGAGAAAAAAACATTAAGAACTTAAAATAATATATAGCATATCATATTTTATTATTAATTGTAAGATTGAATCTTTAATTCATAATATGAGTTGGAAACAAGATTGGCTGATTTAGAAAAGATATTTAATAAAGCAAATAATTATTTTGCGGAAGGGCAGATTATTAAAGGACTCTCTTTGCTTTTAGATTTATTAAACCGTGAAATTACTTTTAAAAGTCATGGTTCCCAAATTATGAATAAGGTTATTGATGAGGGAAAGAAGGATCCAGTAGTCACTTTTCCTTATATTGCAAAATATTACAAATCTGAAAAGAACCTAAATGCAAAAAAGCGAGTTCTATCTTTATTTAATACTTTTATTCAAGAAAAAATAAATCTTAAAAAAGAAGTTGATGAGTTTAATCCTTGGTACTCAATTATTCAAACATTAAAAAAATCGAAGGACCAAGATATTCTAAAATTTGCAATAAAACTGGTATCTATTTACTTTAATAATAATAAAGAGGTTTTTATTAAAAATTATTCGTGGATTGCAGAGATCCTTGGAAATAAAACAATTTTAAATTCGGAATATGATAATCAAGCGGAAATTTATAGCTTTTTTGCAAATTTAGTTGATTCAGAACCAAAGTTTATTGATGTTATCCTTCCAGTAATAAAGAAAATGTTTAAGAGTGAAATTATTGCATTACGAATTGAGACAATTAAGGCAATCGGATGTTTAAGCTTATATGATCTTTCCAAATTCGAAGAATTTCACACTAGAATTCAAAAGCTAATTTCAGTAAAAAATATTCAATTTAGAAGTTATATTATTCAGGCGCTAGGTAGACTCGGTTTTTCTGATTTTAATATATTCAAAGCCTTACTCCCGAATATAATTAGAGTCTCTTTTTATCCTGATTTAATACCTGGATTAGCAAAAGTTATAGCATTACATATACAGGATCACACAGATGACATATTAAATGAAATTAAATCACAATTTGATGAGAAAAAATTAAAAGAAGGATTAATAACCCTGATCCAGAAATTAATCCAAACCTCAGCAAATAAAGTGGATGAGAAATTTCTCGATTCCTTAATTGAAATAGAAAAAAGCAAAAAAATAATCCAAAAACTAGAAGATATTAAAAGCTCAATTAAAGTTTATCAAGAATCCTATAGAATATGTCCAATTTGTTTTACAAGCAATAAATTAGCTTCAAAATTCTGTGCAAAAGACGGATTCCTATTAATTCCAAAGGATATAGAAATTATTGAAGAAATAGAGAAAGTTAAGGAAGAGGAGGAAGAAGAAGTTAAGAAAGAGGAAAAAATGGAAGAAGTAGAAGAGGAAGAAGTAGAAAAGGAAGAAGAAGTTAAAGAAGAAGAAAAAGCAGAGGAAGAAATAAAGAAGAAAGAAAAAGCGAAAGAAGAGAAAGAAGTCAAAGAAGAGGAAGAAATGAAAGATGAGAAAGAAGTGGAGGAATAAAAATAAGCAATAAAAGATTTTATGGAATAAATTCTATCTAAATATGATTAAATAATTCTCGTGGGATGTTAAATATTATTCAATATAGATCCAATCTTTTTTTTTATCATATGTGATTAATTTTTGTTTTTCTAATTTTGCTAATGCTTTTCTCAAACCAGACTCTTTAATTTCTAAACATTCTATTAACTCTTTGTAAGAACAATTTTCTTTGTTTATGAGAAAAGTTAGGATTTTAAACATGGCTTTGATCTTTCCTTTGTTTAAAATCGTATCTATTCTTATATTAACATCATGCTGGAATGTCTTTAATTTCATCACATCATTAGCTAGTTTACTTATCACTTCATCCCTTGTTTTAAAAACTGTAAAACTGATTTGAAAAAATTTATTAATTTCTTTTTTTATCTCATCTTCTTCAAGAACTTTTAATCTTTCATCAATATCATGTAATAATTGAATGAAATCTTGGCCTTCTTCATATTTATCGAGTTTAAACACAATAATGATTTCTTTTTCATCATTATAAAATGAAACTGAATTCCACTCTGCTTCTTCTGTAATCATATAACTTGGAGTGAAATTGTGACTTATTTGAATTTGCTGCACAATATTTTCAGGAACTTCCATGTCCTCTGGGATCTTTAAAGAAACGATTCCACCTTTCAACTGGTCCCATCTAATTAGAAAGATTCCTTGAGGAAATATTTTCACCTTAAATAATTTAATTTAAATTAATCATCAATGTTAAAAAATTAATCTTTAATCTATCAATTAAATATTTTAAATTAAAATATATGCACATAACATTGGGTATTTTCACCTTACATAATTTAATTGAAATTAATCATTATAAAATAATATAATTTATACTGTGAAAAAATTAATGAGCTCCCAGAAATATCCCTTAATAGATGCTCACTGCCACTTGACGTGGAAATCATTTGATAATGATTTAGATGATGTCATAAAAAGAGCAAGACAGAATAATTTAAAAGCGGTAATTACAGTCTCTGCAACTATTAATGAGGCAGAAAAGAATTTGGAAATATGTAGGAAATATAAAAACTATATATTTCCCTGTATGGGACTAATTCCAAGGCTATATTTCGAGAAAAAAAGTATAGAATTATTAAAACAAAAAATAGAAAAATATCAAAATGAAATTGTTGGTATTGGAGAAGTAGGATTGGATTTCTATTGGGTGAAAGAAAGAGCTAAAAGATCGGAAATGGTAAAAAAATTTCAAGAATTATTACCTTTTATAAAAAAAATGGGAATTCCTTTAGTAATACACGCTCGAGATGCTGAACATAAAACAATGAAAATTTTAAGAAAACACAATTTTGATGATTATAAGGTTTTATTTCATTGTTATGCAGGGGATACTAATACCATTAAGGAAATTGTATCAAATACTTGCTGGTCTTTTACAGTACCAACTTCAGTAACATATAGAGCAGCTAATATTAATGCCGCTAAACAAATACCGTTAGATAGAATGATGCTAGAAACTGATGCTCCATTTCTTGCACCAAACAGAAATATTAAAAGAAATGAACCGAAAAATATTACAATTAGCGTTAAAAATGTAGCAAAACTGAAAAAAACTAGTGTAGGTAGAGTTGCTAATGAAACCACTAAAAATGCTATTGATTTTTTTAATTTAAAAATTTAAATGAAATCGAATTTATCCACCAATAAAAATATAAATTCTTTTGATAATACATTAAATTAGGTAAAAATAAATGCCAATCTACACGGTATATATTTTAGAATGCACCGATAAAAGAGGACGGCATCAATATTATACCGGTTATACCAATAATATACATAGGAGATTTTTAGAACATCAAAATGGAAAAGGTGCAAAATTTTGTCGTAATAAAAAATTAACTTTAAAGTATATAGAAACTTATCCGAAACAAATTGAAGCAATGAGAAGAGAAAGAGAAATTAAAACTTTACCAAAGAAAGAAAAAACAGAATTAATAAAAACAAAACAATTGTAAGTGCTAATTTTTGGATAAACCCAGTTTTTTAATCGCATTAGTTGGTCTTCCGGCTTCAGGTAAATCTACATTAGCAAACGTAGTTAAAAAGAAAATGGTTGAAAAATTCAAAGTAAACGAAGATCACATCTCGATTATTGATCCTGATTTAATTAGAAGTATAATTATTGAAAATGGCGTGGAATTTGATTATACTGTAGAACCAATCATTCGAAAGGAAAATTTGGAAAATATAAGAAAGGAACTTGAGCAAAAGAAAATTGTTATCAGCGATGACTTAAATTATTATCGTAGTATGCGTCATGATTTAAAACTAATAACCGATAGTCTAGATATTCCCTTTTTTATTGTATATTTAAATACTCCATTAAAAATATGCTTAGAATGGAATAAAAAAAGAGGTTCTATAATACCAGATGAAGTTATCTATAAAATCCAAGAAAAAATTGATAAATTTGACCGTTATAGTTGGGATTTTCCAATCTATTCTGCCGATTTAAGTATCTCAAAAAATTTAGATGAAGTTTCCGATGAAATTTTGAATATTATAGAAATTAATCTTAATTTACTAGAAGATAGTTTTCAAAGATTAAAACTAGAAAAGGTTGGTGAAAAATTAGAAAATAAAAAGACAGAACTCGATGTACTTACGCGAAAAATGGTTTCAGAAATATTAAAAGAACAAAAAATTCAATTTAACGGCAAGGAAATTAGTAATTTTAGAAAGCAATTTATTAATAAAAATGTTAATTCTGATTTAAGCGTTAGCGAACTCATTAATAAATTTGAAACAATCTTAAGAAATAGAAAAATTGATAAAATAAAGTAGAAAAAATTTTATTCTATCAATATTTTTTATTCTTAAAATTAAAGGAATTTTAAAAGTATTAATTTATATTTTTTTATTTTAAAGTATTATTTTACATCAATAAGGGATTCTATAAAATGTCGAAATTATTAACTAAAGCTTCTTTAAGAATTGAAAAGCTTGAACTAGAGAGAAGTGGTAGGGGTTTATGTTATGTAGATAGTGCTATTATTGAAAAAATGGGATTATCCAATGGAGATATTATTGAAATCTTTGGAAAGAAAAAAACTGCAGGACTTGTGGTTTCTTCTAGAGAAGATAAAGGTAAGGGGTCGATTAAAATAGATGGATTAATTCGACTTAATTCTGGTGCTACAATTGGTGAAACTGTAATAATCAAAAAAGCAGAAGTTGATGAAGCAAGAGAAGTTGTCTTGACTCCAACCCGACCGGACATTGATTTGAAAAGACAAGCTAAAACAATTAAAACTAAATTACTTCAAAAACCTATTGTTATTGGAGATATCATCAGTATTATGGGAGCTATAATTCAATCCAGTGATCCAGACGATCCAATGAATGAATTTGCTAAGATGTTTCCATTCATGAAAGGTTCTATGAGAAGTAAGGGAACTCCTGGGACATTAAGGCTAATTGTTGATAATACTGAACCTTCTGGTAAAGTAGTAATAATTTCACAAAATACAAGGATTAGAATAAATAAAAGAGTTGCGTTATTAAATGTTTCGGGAGATATTGTTACCTATGACGACATTGGCGGGTTAACCGAAGAAATCCAAAAAGTTAGAGAAATGGTTGAACTTCCTTTAAAACACCCCGAACTTTTTCAAAGGTTAAATATTGATCCACCTAAAGGTGTATTACTATATGGTCCATCTGGTGCCGGCAAAACCCTTATGGCAAAAGCTGTTTCTCAAGAATCGACTGCTCATTTTATCCATATAAATGGACCTGAGATAATGAGCAAATTTTACGGTGCTTCTGAAGGTAGATTACGAAATATTTTTCGAGAAGCCGAAGAAAAAGCTCCCTCTATAATTTTTATTGATGAAATCGATTCTATTGCACCAAAACGTAGTGAAGCTATGGGTGAAGTTGAAAGAAGAGTTGTTTCTCAATTATTATCCTTGTTAGATGGCCTTACAAGTAGAGGTGAAGTGATATGCATTGGTGCAACTAATAGAATCAATAGTATAGATGAAGCTCTTAGACGACCAGGTCGATTTGACAGAGAAATAGAATTTAAAGTCCCAGATATTAAGGGGAGAAAAGAAATCTTACAGATTCACACAAGAGGCATGCCCTTAGAAAATGATATAAGACTTGATTACTACTCTGAAATCACTTACGGTTTTGTTGGAGCTGATATTATGGCCGTATGTAGAGAAGCGGCAATGTATGCATTACGTAGAATATTACCTAAAATAAATCTTGATGAGCCTATACCTCCTGAAATTATTCAAGAATTAATAATTAAAGACGAAGACTTTATTCGGGCGATTAATTCAATCGAACCGAGTGCAATGAGAGAGATTATGATAGAAGTTCCCAATGTAAAATGGGAAGATGTTGGAGGTTTAGAGGACATTAAAGAAGAATTAGTAGAAGCTATTGAATGGCCTTTGAATTTCCCAGAATTATTTAAAAAAGCTGGCATTAGAACAATAAATGGGGTTTTACTTTTTGGTCCGCCCGGATGTGGGAAAACTTTACTGGCGAAAGCAGTTGCTACTGAGAGTAAATGTAATTTTATTTCAATTAAAGGTCCGGAAATATTCTCAAAATGGGTTGGTGAAAGTGAAAAAACAATTCGAGAAATCTTTAGAAAAGCACGTCTAGCCGCACCTTCAATTGTATATTTTGATGAGATTGATGCTATAACTTCTGGAAGGGGTAGTTTTGATGGATCTCATGTATTTGAATCTATAGTAAATCAAATTTTAGTTGAAATGGATGGCCTTGAAAAAAGAGAAGGAATTGTAGTGATCGCCAGCACAAATCGGCCAGATATGGTTGATCCGGCATTATTAAGACCAGGAAGGTTCGATCGTCTATTATACTGTCATGCTCCAGATAGAGAAAGTCGTCTAAAAATTCTAGAAGTTCATACTAAAAATATGCCTTTCGCACCTGATGTTTCCATGGAAAAAATAGCCGATCAAACGGAAGGATATAGTGGAGCTGACATAGAAAACTTAGTTAGAGAAGCAGGTATGCAAGCCTTAAGAGAAAAAAAAGAAAATTTTGAAATAGTTGAGTGGCGCCATTTCGTATTTGCGCTCACTAAAGTTAAATCTTCATTATCACAAGAATTTATCGATCAATACGATAAAATAGCAAACCAAATTACAAGCTCCAGAAATATCAAAGAAAGTCAAATCGATTTTTATAAATAAATTTTAATGATTGTGAGTATTATTTTCTCACATGTTTGACTATTTAATTAGTGATGAGTATAAAAAATTAAGAGATAAAGTTAGGGCTTTTGTTAAAGACGAGGTCCCCCATTCATTGCTAAAACAAATGGACAGAGATGAAGTAATATATCCCAAAGAATATGTTCAAAATTTAGCGAAACACGGTCTTTTAGGTTTAAGATTCGATAAAAAATATGGTGGACAAGGTTTAAACTGGGAAGCTGAGATTTTAGCACTTGAAGAAATTGGAGTTCTCGGAATGTCTCTCGGATGCTTATTTTCACTGGTTAGCATCTGTGGTGAAGCCATTCATATGTTTGGCTCAGAAGAACAAAAAATGAAATATCTGAAACCGACTTTAGAAGGTAAGATTTTCAACGCGGAAGCTCTTACTGAACCTAGAGGAGGTAGTGATTTCTTTGGTTCTACATGCAATGCTGAAAAACAAGGAGATAAATACATCTTAAATGGTGAAAAAAGATTTGTTGTTGGAGCAGAAGGTGCTGATTATTTTTTAGTCTATGCAAAAACAAACCCAAATGCACCATCTCGTGAATCACTAAGCCTTTTTATTGTTGATAGAACGGAGAATGTTAAAACCGAATATCTATATGGCTTGATGGGCACAAGAGGCGGAGGTGCAGGAAGATTAGTATTTAAAGATGTTGAAATTCCGGAAGAAAATATAATTTTGGGAGAAGGTGCAGGTGGTAAAATCTTTTATCAAATGATGGTCCCAGAGCGTATGACCAGTGCTGGAGGTATGCTTGGAACTGCAAGAGCTTGTTTACGAATCGCAGCTAAATATAGTACAAAAAGAAAAGCTTTTGGTCGGGTTATTAAAAGATTCGAAGCAGTAAGCTTTAACATCGCAGAATCTATTACCTTGTTAGATGCTGCTAGATCTTTAGTCTATAATAGTGCAAGAGCAATTGATAATGGTGCACCTCCAAATGTTCAAAGAAGATTAGTCTCTGAATCTAAAAAATTTGCCACTGAAGCTTGCTGGGAAGTTATCAATAAAGCAATGCAAGTAATGGGAGGAATAGGTTATACTACAGTTTATCCTATCGAACGACTACTCCGGGATGCACGATTAAGCATGATTTGGACTGGAACCTCAGAAGTGATGAGTTTAATTATCCAACATGAATATTATAATGAAGTTTTATCGGAAAAATGGCAAGGAAGAGATGTTGAAAAAGATGCATTAGATTCCGATGCTGTAGAAGAAAAACATTATGGCTAAATATACTAAAAAGAGATTCTAATCGGGAGTAAAATATTGGTGAAAACATAAAAAAATTATCTTATTTCCCCGAATTGTTTTAATATTGCTAAAACCAGCGATTTAAATGCTTCTTTGACTTTATCTCCCGTTTTTGCACTAGTCTCAATAAATTTTGTCGCGTTAATCTTTGTTGCTAAATCTTTCCCTTTATCTGTTGAAATTAATCGTGACTCCTCTAAATCCATTTTATTTCCTATAAGAATATAAGAAGTGTCTTCCCTAACATTACCTTTAAAATCCTTCAGCCAAGAATCTGAAATATTTTTAAAAGTTTCTTGCCTAGTAATATCGTAAATTAAAAGAGCACCTCGACATCCCTGAAAATACAGAGGGCGAACCTGTAAATACTTTTCCTGACCTGCAATATCCCAAAAAACAAGTCTACAATGAATTTTTTTGGTGCCATGCTCAATATTAATATCACTTCTAAATAAATCGCAACCCAATGTGGGTTTATACTCTTTTTCGAATTGTTTTTCAATATATTGTTTAATTAAAGAAGTTTTACCTACTGCAAAGTCTCCACAAATGCATATCTTAAAAATGAAATCTCGTTCACTCATAATACCTAATCTTTATTTTTTCTTTATAATATTAAAATTTAATCTTTAATTGAAATATTTCAATAAAAAATTGAAGAAATTCCTAGGAAATAAGTTGATTATAATGTTAAAAAAATTACTATATTTTACCAAGATTCTTTAATATTTGAATAGACAAACTTTTAAAGGCATGAATTACATTTTCTCCGGTTTTTGCACTGGTTTCAATAAATTCAGTGGCATTAATCTCCTGAGCTAATTCCATGCCTTCCTCTTTTAAAACTGATTGTGAATCCTTTAAATCTATTTTATTTCCTATAAGAACAAAAGAAAGTGTACTCCCCGTATTAATTAATAATTCATTTAACCAAATATTTTTTATATTTTCGAATGTCGTAGGTCTGGTGCAATCATACACTAGGCAACCAGCTACTGACCCCTTGAAATATAAAGAACGTATTAACTCAAATCTACTTTGCCCAGCTATATCCCATATTACTAGTGTACATAGAAATTGCTTAGCATCAACTTCTATTTCTACATTCTGTCGAAGTAGATTTGCACCAAGCGTTGGACGATAATCCTCCTTGAATTTCGCCCCAACAAAACGATTTATTAATGAAGTTTTTCCAACAGCCGCATCTCCTATTATTACTATTTTGAATATATAATCCCCTTCACTCATAATCAAATTTCCTATTTTCTTTTAAAGGTCTAATAAAGATAAATCCCATTCAGGATCATTAATTCTTTCTATAGATGGTTTAAATTCATAAATTAACACCTCACCGGTAACACTGATAATAGAGGGTTGGCTTAAATGACCTCCAATGATTGAATAATCTGCATTCCCAAGGGTTATATGCAGGTGAATTATTGGTTCTCCATCTTTCTGAGCAATAGAGCCCATACAAGTCGTCATCTCAACAGGAGTTTCGAATGTTTTAATTTGATATTCCTTGGTGTCAATATTAAAATAACCAATCGTAAATTTCTTACATCCGCCAATCACATTGACTAATCCTGATTTAACTTTATGTTCTTTCACAAGTTTCATAACAGAATCTAAAATATCCTCTCCTCCTTCTAATTTCGCAACAATTGCTCTTCCAATTTTGAATTCTTTGCTTTTCATAGAATATTTAGCCTTAAAAAGAATATATTGTTTTATGCTTAAATTAGTTGTCTATGAGATTTTAATTTCAATTAACATTAAAAAAAAATTTAGCTATTAACTTTAGAATTTTTATTTGTAGGATTAAAAATTACTTTTTTATATGTTTATTCCATTCAATTTAGCAAGTACTTTATAGAGTCCTTGAGTCCCTAGATTCTCTAATCCCAATGCCATTGCTGATATATAGAATTGATAAGCAAGGGAAAGTCCAGGAAGGGAGAGATTCATGTGTTTTGCTTCTTGAAGCGCAATTCCCATATCCTTTACGAAATGTTTAATAAAAAATCCTGGATCAAAATTACCTTTTACAATACGTGGGCCCAGATTATTAATCGACCAAGATCCCGCTGCACCTTTTCCGATAACATTAATTACCTCGCTTAAATTAAGATTGGCTTTATAAGCATAAAGAAGAGATTCAACTACGCCTATCATTGTTGATGCTATTAGAATTTGATTGCTCATTTTTGTGTGTTGTCCCGAGCCTGTTTTACCCATGTAAGCAATATTTTTTCCCATTAATTTGAATAATGGTAAAACTTTATCATAAATGTCCTTATCTCCGCCTGCCATTATTGCTAAAGTTCCCTCTCGAGCACCAACATCCCCACCAGAAACTGGAGCATCGATAGAATTAACGTTTTTCTTTTTTGCTTCATTATATATCTTTTGAGCTAAGGATGGATCAGAAGTGGTCATATCAACGATAATTGAACCTTCATGACTTCCTTTTAAAATACCATTTTCACCAAGATATACTTCTTCAACATCTTGAGGAAATCCCACGATGGTAACCACAATATCGCTATTTTCAGCAACCTCTTTTGGGTTTGAACACCATTGTGCCCCCCCTTTTATTAATTCTTGAGCTTTCTCCTTCGTTCGGTTATGAACAGATACATGATAACCTGCTTTTAAAACATGAGCACACATGGATTTTCCCATTACGCCTGTACCAACCCAACCAATCTTTTTTTCCATATACTAATAACACCTTCTTAAATTAACTTATCTTTAAAAAATATTGAAAAGCTTTCGTTAATTCAAAATAAATTCAAATATTATATATTTCTTATGTTTTCTCTTACTTAATTTTAAGATTTTTTGTCAATTAATTAATTATTACTTGTAGGAATATAGATCTTACTTTTGTGCTAAATGTGTATTTTGCTCTATAAGGTTCGTAATTATAAAAATATATAATTTTGGGCTATTTTTCTCAAATTTCTTCCACGTAAGAAATGAACATGCTTCACGCATCTTAAACTTTCAGTACTAAAATTATCGATTGAGTAAAAAATAAGTTCTCGATTTTTTTTAGCAGCAAGATTGAAAAAATATGGACGTGGTTGGTTTTTTGCGATATATATTATATATTTTTCACTTGAATATATAATTCCCGCTTTTAACAACCGTTCTGCTTTATTTTCTACATTTCCATACTCAAAATCAAATTCTTCAAGAAAAACGGGTCTCAGACGACCCGGTGGAAATATTGTTAATAAACCACCGACCTCAACATGGGCGATTCCAGGACCAATAACATATTCTCCAGGGTTTATAGTATATAAAGCCATATCGCTTTCTCTTTCATGTTCTGCCCACCATGTTATTTTAAATGGGTATTTCTCGTTTTCTTCTGTATCATTATCAAATATAATTATTAAGGTATCGATTTTTCCCATTATTGGTCGTTCGTTTCTTACATAAATTTTTCTTTCAGTTGGCCACTTCCGAATTGTTTCTTTTATGTCAATTCCATCCATCAAAGATGATTTGAATTCTTCAACCTTTACATTTTGATCTTTTAATTTTTTCTGAACTCTTTTGCGTATGAATGCAAAATAATCTTCAATAATAATATCTTCTGGTGGCCATGAGACCAAATCTCTTCCGCCATCCCAAAGATCACGCCATTCTCCCCGATATTTTTCTTTTGGTCGTTTTTTCATTGGAAGATCGTCATTTTCTTTATAATATCTGGCATTACGGGGACGTAATTTTATGAATTTTCCTTTAGAAAATGCCCCTTCCATATTCAAATCTAAATCTGGATATTTACCGCTATCATCTTCAAATGGATATTTAGCTGCAACCTCAAGAACCTTCCAAGCGTAATCATCATCCACACAATTCTTAGAAGATACTAATAATTGAAATAATGTAGGGTTTAGTAAATTCTCAGCAATGGATAAGTTCCTACAATATTGAAATAATGTTTTCAGCCTATGCAAGTCTATAAATTCTTTAAATTCTTCTCGGTAAGAATCTCTTGCTTGCAAAAAAATGGGTCTAATTAACTTCTGTTTGTCAAATGAATTCAACTTTTGGAAAAAAATTTCTGGGTCTTCATATTTTTCTAATTCTTTTTCAGAATATTTCTCTCTAAATTTTTCCCAGTTGATTGTTATATACGGTATTTCTCTCAGTAAGAACCTAGCAGAATCACCTTTAATATTAAAAATTTCAACATATCTTTGGGGTAATAGATCTTTTTCTACTTCTTTTAATTCTGATTCATTTTCCAAATAATGTTTTATATTTTCCCAATGAGCGAGCCCACAAATAAAAAGAACTCTATTATACATCTTCATTAATTTTATCAAATGGGATGCCATAAATTTTTCACGCTTTTTATCAATTTTTCTTAGCTTCTCGTCCTCTGGTAACTGTTTTTTCTTTTCTTTAATTATTTTAAATACCTCTCTGTAAAATACTTCAAGTCCAAGCTTTGATAAAGCATAATCATCAGGCAATTGATACGCAAGCGGAGTATAATCTTTAACACTTAAATCAATAAATTCAAGCGTAATTTTATGTTCTTGAGATAATCTAATTCCCTCAATTATTGCATCACCCGGATCTATAGGAATGAAACTCATTGTTTTTGGTTGCATTGTATCTGCATATCCAATAAGAGATAAGTAAGGGAGCCTTTCTACACCTTCTAAAATTTGTTCTTTAATATTATTTGGTAGTTCAACTGCAATTAGATCTGGATAAATTTGATAAAATGCAGTACGAACTAGTTTTGAGAATTCAATTCTTGAATGAAAAACAGGAATAACATAAATATTTTTGAATTTTATGTAAGGTATTTTTATTATTTTCCCCCTTCTATTATAATTTACAAAACTTAATTTCTGAGTTTAAAGAGCATTATCATCTTTTTCATCGAAATCAGATAACTCATTATCATAGAAATCATTATCATCAGAATCTTCTGTATCACGCAACACTTTAAATGAAGGTGGCATTGGTTTAGAATCTTTTATTTTCGAAAAAGTAATCAAAATGTCTTTTTCTCTACGTTTCATGTATTCTTCATATTCTCCTTTCGTAAATTTAATAGCCGATTGATCTAGAACGTGAATCATTGAGTCTTTAAAATCTGGAACGGATAATTCATTATAATTTTCATTTTTATATGCCTTCAATTTCATATAATAGCGTAAAATGTTTATCCCATCGCGTACGGTATATAGTTCATCATGAACATGTGCATTTTGTAAAAATTCAACAGTATATTCCAAAATTTCCTTTTCGGCAAAAGGAAGATTATATTGTAATATCTCTAATTCATCGACTCTTCCGGGGAATTCAATAAAAATTTTTGGTTGTAACCGGCTTGAAATATATTCTGGGATTTCATAAGTGCTTGAATCTTCATTCATTGTAGTGCATAATCTAAAATCTTCATGTGCATAAATCCTAATGCCGGCGATGATTGATTCCACGTAACGTCTGCGATCCATCAGTGGAGCTATTGAAGCCCAACACTTCTCTGACATTCGATTTCCCTCATCTAATACACAAACACCCCCCTTTATCATTGCTGAAACTAAAGAACTTGCATGGTATTCTATCTCATTTTTTGCGGCAATGATAGGGGTTATAATAAGATCTTCTGGTCTTACATCCATTGAGGCTTGAAATAAATAAACTGGTTTTTTCAGTGATTTTCCAGCGGCATATGCTAATGTAGTTTTGCCAACACCAGGTTTCCCTAAGATTCGTGGATTTAAAGGCAAATCATTAACATCAACTTTCATCCAAGCCGCTCTTAATTGCTTAATAAGGGTATCATCACCAACCCAATCCATATTTACTTCAGCAGGCTTTGATAAACGTAGCTCTACGCCATCTATTACTACTTTTTCCACTATAATCAATTATAATTATGTTTATTTTACTTAATATTTCTATCTGAATGATAAAAAAACTAAGGAAAAATGAGAATAAATCAAATTAAAATTATTATTAAAGAAGTACAAGAAATTCCTCACGAGTCATATCAATATCCCTTAAAATTTTTCGTAGCAGCCCTCTTCCAATCTTTTCACCTTTATGGAAAGGAATTACAGTCGTTCTTCCTTCTGGTCCCCTAAAAAATTTATGTGATCCTTTTTGTCTTATTTCTCTGAAACCTTGTTTGTTGAGGATTTTGATAAGTTTTTCTGGAGTAATTGGGTTAAGCTTTTTCAAAAGAAATCTCCACCTTCTGAATTCCTACGAATTTAGTAGGTTTTTCAAGCTTGTCCTTATCAACCTCGAGATATAATTGGATAGCTTCAACGATTCTCTTTTGTAGTTCATCTAAAGATTTAGCTTGTGTGTGACAGCCGGGTAATTCAGGAACACTTCCGATATAATATCCATCTTCATCCCTTTCTATTACGATGTTAAATTCTCTTTTCATTATAACTTTCTCTAAATTTATTTCTATTCTATATTTAAAATTTCTACACTTTTTTTAAATATCTTATTTTACTTATTATTTTAACTCTTTATATCTTCTTTTTCAAAATCATCTTTTGGAGCATAATTAATTTCATGGAAATCTAGCCTTTTAAGGAAATAATCTAATCGTTTTAGAAATGATTGGAAATTTCTTTTCTTTTTAGGTGTCCATCCAATTTCCGTAACGGCAATAAGGCGCGGAAATGTGTGCCATTCCAGACCCTTTTTATTTGGAATATATTCAGTCCATAAACAAGCCTCAAGACCAAGTATATGTTCATAGAATTTTTGATCTAGTTCAATTGGAATGGGGTCATACATATAAGTTTTATGCAATGGAAGTAAATTGTAAGGATAATTCAAATAAAGTGCGCTCATTTCTGACATAACCACATTCCTACCCCTTCTTATATGCTTCAGAACTTTATCAAAATTATGTGTCCAATAATGACAAATAGCATTTTTAGTTAAGTTTTCATCAAGAATTTCATTCCAGCCTATTAATCTATGATTATGCGCTAATAAGTAATCTGCAATTCTATTTGTGAAATAAGTTTGCAGATCTTCTTCAGTCTTAAATCCTTCCTTTTGGATGCGCTTCTGGCAATCAATACATTTTTTCCATCGTCTTTTAGGAACCTCATCTCCACCTGTATGAATTATCTCAGAGGGAAAAATCTTCATTACTTCATCAAAAATATCTTGTACAAAATCATAAGTCTTTTCCTTTCCTACGCAGAACACATCTTTATGAATACCAAAACTGGGGCTGACATCAAATGGTCCACCAGTACAACTTAATTCTGGATATGATGCAAGAGCTGCTGTAGTATGACCAGGCATATCTATTTCAGGAATAATGGAAATGAAGCGTTCATTTGCGTATGATATTATCTCCCTTAAATCTTCCTGAGAATAGAACCCAGAAACAGTAATCCCATCTAACTTTTTAGTACGTCTTGTTAGGTAAGTACTTTTTCTTTTTGAACCAATTTCCGTTAGAAGTGGATACTTTTTTATTTCAATCCGCCAGCCTTGATCATCAGTCAGATGCCAATGAAAAATATTTAATTTTAAGAAAGCCATTAGATCAAGAATTTTTTTAACAACATCTTTACCAAAAAAATGTCTTGCTTCATCTAACATAAATCCCCGCCAAGGAAAACGGGGGAAATCCTCAATTTTTACACAAGGAATAGACAACTCTAAGTTTTTCTGAGAAAAGTCTTCTATTTTAAGTGGAAATAATTGTCGCAATGTTTGGACGCCATAAAAAATCCCATTTGGAGTAAGAGCTGAGATATTAATACCATCTCGAGAAACTTTTAGATTATATCCTTCATGCTTCAAATTCCTCTCATTATCAGAAATTCCCAGTATAACTACATTATTTTTTTTTTCTATCTGTGTAAGATCTTCTATCTCTGGATTTAAACCCGTCGCTTGGGCTAGGAATTTTTTTAAAAGTTCAGCAATTTTTTTTAATCTTAAATCTGTAAAAATAACCGTTTTTTCATTAAAAGTAAAGTTCTCCTTCTCTAAAATTATTTTAACTGGTTCAGGTATAACAGAAACTTTAATATCTGACATTATTTCATTTCGCTTCATTTACTATAAGTTATTGGTTATTGTTTTATTAATTGTAGTTTTTATTGATATAAATAAAAATATGAAAATCTTATTGATATATTGCAGAAGCGATTACTCGACAAAAATTACATAAAAGGTCATAATCGATATTATCAATAGTGCGTTTTCGGTGAACATATTTATACACACTGATATCACCAAAGCCTATACCATTAAATCCTTTTTTCGCAGAAATCCATCCATCACTATGAACTCCTATTATTTTTCGTCCTTTTTTAATTTCTAAATTATGCTCTCTTGCAGATTTAAAAATTAAATTAATAAATTTAAGAAAGTCATTTTTCTCCTCACCAAATTTGAATAGATTAATTCCTTTGCCGATTGCATCAAAATTAATTATGATAAATTCATTTTTGTCATATTTCTGAAGACTATTTAAAAAAAATCTAGCACCCATCGTTCCAACTTCTTCAGCTCCAGTAAATAAAAACCAGTACTCATAATTTTTAGACTGAACCTTCTCAATTTGAAAATGGTGTAATAATTCAAGAACTATTGCAATACCTGTTGCATTATCTAATGCTCCATCAGAATTATTATTTGACATATTGATTAGGATAAAAATGCAAGAAATTAAATTTATAACCATTATTACACTTGCTATTGAATGGAAAAGCAAAAAAAATTGTATTTGAAGGAAAAATCTTAAAAAAAATAAAATTATTAAGATTAAAACAGATATAATCCAAGCATAATAAGATAATATTCGATATATAATAGGTAAAGTCTGACCTTTTGAATCTACATGCGCAATAAAAATCAATTTTTTTTTCTTCTCTTTCTTATTACCGATTTCTGCTTCTGAATTCAGTTTAATGAGTAAATTTTGAGAACTTAATTTATTACCAAATTTTATTTTCTCAGGGTTTCTTGAAATCAAAAAAAGTAAAAACGATAAAAAAATCACAATACCTAAGAATAGATTAAATATTACATCTGTTACATTAAGATATTTCAAAAAAAGAATGATAAATACTAAAATAACATAAATTTTTAACAAAACATTTGAATAAAAAGTAGAAAACACAAAAGAGTGGCTTTCGGTTTTTAACCCTAATTTCTCAATTTTCTGTTTAATCTTTTCAAATGCTAATTTTTCTGAATTTGTCCCATAACGGCGAGGGAAAGAAAGTTCTTGAAGATTTCCCTTTATTCTTGATAAATCAATCATATTGATTAGTTTTTGGAAGTTTTCACCTTTTATTAAACTATTTTAAAAATCTCACTTGAACAATTTTTGCCGTTTTAAACCGCTCAGCGATATTAATCATCTTAATGGTTTTTTTACTCCAGTTTGGATTACGTGGTGCTCGAACCCATATAGTGAACCAATCAACCACTTCAATTTTGTTGGGCCATTTCGGAAATTTCTTCATGGGATTACCAACACTAAAACAGAAAGGTTTCGATTCAGCACCCGCTTTTCGAACTCTTCTATTCATTATTATTTTAGCAAGTTTTGAGATTGCGTCAAAAATAATTTCGCCGCCCCGAAATCTTTCAGCCATTGCTCTAAAAAGTGTAGAAATCTCCTCTTCTTTAAAATAGTAAATAAATCCGCCCGCTATAAAGAAAATGCCCTTATCAGCGTGAAATTCAACATCATCGAACCAGCTATAATCTAACACAGACCTTGCAATATATTTATTCCGGGGCGATTCGGGGATAAATTGTTTGCGAAATTCGATAGCATCGGGTAAATCTAAATCATACCATTTAATCTTACCATTATCAACACGGTAAAAGGTTGTATCTAATCCGGCTCCAATATTAACTACAGTGGTATTCGGATTTTTCTCCATATACTTTTTCAGAGCATTATCAAAACTCCTGGCTCTAACTAAAAGCCCAAGTCCTCGCCATTCATCTAAAAGTTCTTGAACTTCAGAGAAATTATAATCAAGCTTTTTAATAATTTGAGAGGCTTTAGGATCATTAAGCAAATCTGGGTATCTTTCACTGTAAGTTGCTCGAGCCCATAAAGGACCAAGCATAGTTGTTTCAATCGTGCCATTCTTAAGATTTAATTTAAGTGTCATATATCCTAAAATTAACTTTGTCTAAATTTATAATTTGTGTTCTTTTTTTGTAGAAAGACTTTATTATGCACCTTTATAGAATATAAAATCAATCTTTATTAATCCAATTCATATATTCTTATATATTTAAGGAAGGTGTTAATAAATTGCAAAATGAAAAAATTGAACCTACTTATATCGGTCACAATGATGGCTGTGAGTTTATAATGCCTAAAAAACTCTTTCAGATGAAATTAAAAGGAGTTATTCCACCTAAAGATCTTAAAATATTTAGTAGATATATCAGAAAGACGATTATTGGATTTGATCTAGCACGTAAAACAAAATCCGGAAATAAAAACAAATCTAAAACAGCGACAACGCAAGAATTTTGGGAAAATTTTGAAAAAAAAGCTAAACATTTAGGTGCAGACCTAATCGGATATACAACGGTTAATGAAAATTATATTTTTAAAAACCTCACTGTTTATGGAAAAAATGCCATTGTGCTTGTTATGGAGCTAGACTGGGAACAAATCAAGACAGCTCCAAGTTATTTCTGCGCAATAGAAGCCTTTAGAGTCTATAAAGAATTAGGAGATATTGTTATTGAACTAACAAATTACTTACAAGAACAAGGCTATAAAGCTGAAGCACACCATCCATTTGGTGGAAAATTATTATTTCCTTACCACGCTGTGGCTGCAAATATAGGAATAATAGGACAACTTGGATTGCTTATTACCCCCGAATTTGGTCCGAGACAACGTATTGGAATAATAACGACTGACGCTGATATTCCACTTAATAGAAAAAAAAGGGACTTTAGTGAATTGGAAGAATTTTGTAATAATTGCGGGGTTTGCGTTAAAAGTTGTAAAGCTGCTCTAGAAGAACCCATCGAAAAAGTGAAAGATTCTGGAGTTATATCTCGCATAGATCGCTCAGAATGTATAGAAAGATTAATAGATGATAACTACTGCTCAATTTGTCTAAAAATTTGCTCTTTAGGACACCCAAAATAATTAATAATATTTTAATTTTTACTCTAATTCTAAAATTAAAAATCTTAATAACAAAAAACTATTACTTTTAAGAAAATCTCTTAAAAAATTAAGTGAATATTGTATGAAAGAAGTAGATAATGTAAAATTCTATGATGTTGCAGATATTTGTGAGATGATTAAAAATTATTTAAGCAAAGAAGAAATAAGAAATTATTTCGAAGAAAGTAAAATTAAAGGAAAAAAAATAGACAATAAGTGGCATGCAGATAAAGAAGCTCTTGAGTTATTTTTAGAAGAACTTGCGAAAGAAAAGGTTTTTCTTATAGATACACAGAAAATTAACCTAACAAATATTAAATTAGAAGGTAGAATTTTAGATATTGGAGGTGGTGGAGAAGGAGTAATAGGGCAATTTAAAGGCGAACAAGTTATTGCAATAGATCCTAACAAAAAAGAGCTTGAAGAAGCTCCCTATAGTGGCGCTTTAACCATACTTATGGATGCAAAAGAATTAAAATTTTTGGATAATACATTTGATACAGCAACATCCTTTTTTACAATGATGTATATTCCAGTAATAGACCATAAAACAGTTTTTCAAGAAATTCATAGAGTTTTGAAATTAAATGGGGAATTTGTTCTCTGGGATGTAAATATTCCCAATAGAAATAACAAAGAAAGAGATTTATTTGGATTAAACCTTGAAGTAAAAATTAGTGATAAAATAATAAATACGGGTTATGCAACATTATGGAATAAGGAACAAGACATGCAATATTTTTCAAATTTAGCTAAAAGCATAGGATTTGAAATTTTAGAACAAAAAGTAGAAAATGAAATCTTTTACTTAAGATTCATGAAAAAATAAATTATAACAAGTTTAACTTTGATTGTGCCAAAAATCTAAATTATAAATATTATTTGGGCTAAATAATTTCCTTCAATTGTCGTAATATTGCTTACTTTTCTCAGTTTTATATATTTTTGGCAATTTTTTCGATATAATTAATAATTGATCTTATACAAAAGTTTATATATGATAATGTCCACTATAATATTGGACGTCCAAGACTATACCAAACGTCCAAAAAAAAAAAACTACAAAAAAAAAAAAAAGAGATGGATTTGAATTGAAAAATATAAACACTGAAGGGAAGAAAATAAATAATGGAGAATTAACAAATGTACAGTTAGAAAATTTGGAAGATTTCTTAAAAAAATGCAATTATAGTAAAGAAGAATTGGTAACAGAAAGTGAGGTAGGATTATCTGGATTAGGAGATCTAAAAAGATTAGGATCTCTAAAAAGAAAATATAAGATTAGGAGTTCTAAAAAGAATATGCAACATATAATTCAAGTTCTTATTCAAAATCTTGACCTGAATTGGTTAATTTCAAAAATCGCATTTGATCTTCATATAAAATATGATAAAACAATCAGTCAAGGACAAGCAGAAGCCATTATACGACGAGTTTTAGGTATAAAACTCTCAAGCACGGGTAGAAGTCAATTGCATGAATTACGTAAGAAAATTCAAAAATATAAAAGATTTTTAACATATTTTGAAGAATGGGGCAAACAGGAGGACTATACACTAAAAATTATTATAATGGGCTTAAAAGATAAACAAAAAAATAAATTATTCCCAATACCATCTGAAGTAGAGGGATCTTATATAACCATAGGAGTGGAATTCCATAGAAAAATAGTAGAAATTTATGATAAAATAGTGGAATTACAGATTTGGGATGTTACAGGGAATAAAAAATTCTTATTCCTAAGACCAAAATACTATTTAGGTGCTGAAGGAGCAATTATAACTTATGATAAAGGTGATCGTGAATCATTTAAGTTAGCCAAAGAATTTTATTCTGAATTAAAGAAGGTAACTAATCTAAAGTTCAAATTAAAAGAAAAAAAAGGAGTTTATGTTGACATTCCTATAACTCTCATCGGTTTAGGCGAATCCAAACTAGTGACTTCAGAAGAAGGGCAATCTTTAGCAAAAGAATTAGGAGCATATTATTATGAAATGTCAGAGGTTGATAAACAAATTTTTGGAGAAGCACTCTCTTATCTCTCCCTTCAAGTTATTACGAGATGCCAGAAAATGATGGGGAAAAGATATTAATTTGAAAATTTAATAATTTTTTTTTTAATTAGAAGGGTTTATAATGAAATTATTAATTTTAAGTTATTTCGATAAAATAATTGGCCCAAAAATTTTTTTAAAAGTACCAGATAATTATAATAGCAATTATCTGCAATATATCCCTAATTTAATGGATTATTATGATGAAGGTTATTTCATTCATGAATTTGGTATATTAAAAACCGCAAATCTTATTTTTCAAATATCTAGTCCATTAGCAAGAGGAAATATGGAGATTGCTATGATATCAATAGTACTTCTTAATGAAGAGACAAATTCTAAAATTTTTCAGGAATCATTAAAATATTTTGCTTTTGAGATAAAAAAAATAAATGATATATATCAAGGATTTTACATTGAAAGAGAAGAAATCAAAGGTACTCGTAAAGCGTATATTAAAATGAAAGATCTGATGAATTTATTTTATAATTCACTTCCTAAAAAAATCTTATTCAGAAGATTTAATATTATACCATTTCAAATTTCTTATCAAATTTGCAAAATAGGAAAGAGTAGAAGAAATCTGAAAAACATTAGAGAGTTTTTAAAAAAATGATCTAAAGAAAAGAAAAAAATAAAGCATGATAATTCACCTAAAGCATACTAATCCAAATCGATATATCCAACGTTTTGGAGGCCATTCTAACCTAAAATTTAAGGATTTTACCGTTTTATCCACATCAATCCCTACCGCCTCCATCGAATATCTCATTTCATCCGGATAACGACATGGTTCTCCACTATCATATGTACAATCCCCATCTCGCCGATCATGACAAATTTGACAGTGACCTCCAACCAAAATTATTTTTTCTTGGAAAGGTTCTTGACTCATTTCTAAAAATTGATTTATTTCTATATCAAGCCCTTTTCGTGTGATCTCTTTGGAAAATACTCTATTTCTTATTCTCTCTTCACTCCAATTGGGGTGTTTTGATCGAGTTTTTTTTATATAGGAATTTAAATCAAATTGAAAGTATATTATAAAAAATTTTTGAAAGTATGAGATTTCTTCTTCTAAATAGGGCGCCACTGGGGGACAAGACCAATTATGATTATAATTTGGGCATTTAAAGTTCGGATTAATACAATATGTTTGAACCTTTGGATCGAAAACAATATCATTAAACTTAATTTCAATAAAAGGCATAAAAGTATCTTTAAAAGTGATTAAAATAATATAATTTCTTCTATTATCATTATTGAATAAGAGTTTAAAATGGAAAAAATAAAAGAAAAAAATAATAATTGAAATTTTTATTGCTTTATGTTTTTACTAATTATGGTAATAGTGCATCTTTTACTTTCTCAATCGCTATTACATAATGGTTAATAGCATTTCCATAATTACCCTCATTCCATAATTCTTGTGCTTCATTGTAATGATTCCAAGCATTTTCGATAGGATTGCTGATTGCGTTCATTAATGCAGATTCTGCATCAACGATCTTGAGATATACAACATCTTTTATATTGTTCACAATCGATTCAATTATGTCTGAAGTGTTTACACCATATCCTTCTGCTTCTAACAAGAAATAAATCACATCTTCGAGTCTATAAAATGAACCTTTAAGATTGCTCGCATTTGCCTTTTCTATAGCAATTATCAATTTACTTTCGGCATTATTAAGGATGGCCATTGCATCATCTGAGATATCTCCTGTTTTTAACTCTTGGATCTCGGCTAATCGATCCAGAAGATCATCTAAATACGATTCAGGTATCCACTCACAACGTGCTTTCATAGCATTTTTATACGCTCTTTTAAAATACCTTACTGCCTTGTCGTATTTTCCATTTGCTAACTTTTGAAGTGCCAAATTATATTTCTCTTGTGCTACAATAATATGGTAGTTATCCTCTCCTACCATATTAATTGCATCTTCTAATGCTTGATCCACTATGCCTTGTACCAGATTAATGAGTGAGTCAATTATTTCTTGAGTATCAGCACCAAGATCTTGAGCGTACATTAAGTGCTCCACTGCTTCTTGGATTTTATTAAAAGCATCATAGAATTTACCCTTCTCAAATTTAATTATTGCCCTGTTTAATCTTCTTATAGCAATATTTATATCACATTCTGCTTCCTCTGGCACCTCAAGGTTCTCCAGAATAGTTATTAGGTCTTCAAGAATTTCTGAGGGTATAATAATATCAATGCCATCATCCCAAATTGGAAAATTATCTACGCTTCCTGCTGTTCCAGGAATATTATATGGCGTATCACCTATACCATCGTCATTTGCATCAATACCATCATAATCATCCCAATAATTACCTATTGTTCCATTGTCCCATTGATTATTTATACCGCTGTCTTGAGCATTTTGCCCATTATTAATAAATAAATTGTCGAAAATAGTGTTATTATGACAATCATATAATATCTTAACCCCACAATTACTATTACAATTTAATATATTTCCTGAAAAAATATTGTTATTGCTATTAAATTGTAGACCAATCCCATTTTCAGAATTATCATTTATGATATTATTCAAGACAATACAATATTCACTGACTTCAAGAAATATTCCTATCTTATTGTGACTTGCATTATTATCTAAGATTGTAAAGTATGAGCAATTACTTAGAATTATGCCAAAAAAATTATTATGAATAATTGTATTTTCAAATATGATATTATTTACACATCTAAATGCCTCTATACCCCAATTACCGTTAATAATTGTATTTCCCGAGATTATATTATAACTACAATGAGGTCCTAAATATATTCCAAAATGATTTTTACTTATTGTATTTTCTGAAATTGTATTGTTATTACATTGATTCCTTAAAATTATTCCATAAGGATAATTAATGGTTGGATCAAAGTTATCAATTAAATTTCCTAAGATTGTATTATTTACACAATGATCGTCCAAAAAAATTTGAGCTGCACGATTAAAAGAACAATTATTATTAATTAATTCCGCATTAGATACATTATTTAATTTAATTCCCGCTCCGAAATTTGGCCAACTTCCACCCCACGAATTATATACTGTACAATTTTCGATCTGGAAATAAACATTGGAATTTTTTATCTCGATACAACTAGATTCTCCATTACCATTAATGATAAGGTTTTTAATAATATAAGGGTCATTCCAAGTCCCAGAACCACTACACCACTCTTCATTTGCAACTTCCATCCATGTATAATCTCCAGTTCCATCATCATTAATAATAAATGGTGAAAGAACCCAAAATGTTGGGCTCGGTATAATTTCGGAGATATTGAAATATCTTGTTTCCGAAGCCATATTACTTGAATTATCATAGGCGTAAATCGTAAAGTAATAGAGATTATCTATTGGGTAAGAATTCACACTCCAATTAAAGTCGTATGTATCTCCTCCTGCCCATATCATATTATCCATACTTAAAAGAGTTCCGTTTGGATTATAGAATTTAATAACAACAGGTTCTTGAATCATTATATTATCAATAATATTTGCTGTTACTAATATATTACCAGTTCCATACTCCGCTTCTTCATCATAATAAGTAATTGTTATGACCGGATTTATTGTATCTTGTATGAAACTAGATATATTGAAATACCTCGATTCGAATGCTGTATTATTCGAAGTATCATTTGCATAAATCGTAAAGTAATAGAGACTATCTACTGGGTAAAAATTTACACTCCAATTAAAGTAGTATGTGTATCCTCCTATCCATCTCATATTATCCATACTTAAGAGTGTTCCATTTGGATTATAGAATTTAATAACAACAGGTTCTTGAATCATTATATTATCAATAATATTTGCTGTTACTAATATATTATCAGTTCCATACTCCGCTTCTTCATCATAATAAGTAATTGTTATTACAGGATTTGTTGTATCTTGTATGGGACCAATTATGCTGAAATACCTAGTTTTGAATGCCATATTATTCGAAGTATCATTAGCATAAATCGTAAAGTAATAGTATCTATCTGCTGGGTAGGAATTCACACTCCAATTAAAATTGTATGTATCTCCTCCTGCCCATATCATATTTTCCATACTTAAAAGTGTTCCGTTTGGATAATAAAATCCAACATAAACAGGCAGCTGTAATTGTACATCATCAGTCACATTGGCTTCAATATAAATTGAACCATTCCCATATGTAGTGTTTAAATTACTATATGTAATTTCTATTATGGGATCTATATTATCTATAAAAGGCTCAAGTCTACCTCCTGATACTCCGTAGAACCACACTTTTCCCATTGGATTAGGTTGATATCTTGTGATATTGATATTATACACAGCATAATTAAATGCTACATAACCAAATGCCCAAGGCATTAAATCTTCAACACAATATCTCTGTATTTCTTCGTATATCCCTTTTCTAATAACTGGATTGGTTTCTTGGAGCCCCTTCTCCATCAAATCTTGTAAATAATAATCATTAATTTGACATCCATTTCCTGCAACAGTTCTATTGGTCATCATTGTATTAATATAATTACTTGGATCATTATAATCCGGCATCCAACTAAAGAAGTAGAGTTGCAACATATCTCTGTGAAATCCGCCAAATTCGAAACATCTAAAAAGGAAATATGGCAAACTCATTCCTGCATCGGTCACTTCGATTCCAATTTTTTTTAGATTATCTTGTAATAAAACAAATATTTCTTCTCGAACTCGGTTTCCGATATTATATGTATAATTATATGTTTCAAATGGTGTTAGTCCCTCTGCAACAGTTATCCATTCTGCATCATCAGAGATGTTAAATCCAATTCCAAAACCCATACCTTGCATAAGGTTTCTTGCTTTTGTGAGATTTAATGTGGCAACATTAAATGAATCGTTAGCATATCTAATACCATTAGGAATAGGTGATTTCAATCTTGCCGCTGGACTGTCTAAAATCACGTCGATAATATAACTATAATTAATCGCATATGAGATTGCTTGTCTTTTTGTTTTGTTTATTTGCTTGTTATTCATTCCAAGATATCTCATAATTGTACTTGGGCTACTTTTTACAATAATATTTGGATCTATCTCAAAAATATCTAAAAATGAGGGTAAGGGTTCATCTAAAATATCTATTTCTCCTGATAATAATGCTTGATTTCTCTCATTCGCATCCGTTATGATTGAAAATTTTAAATATGTAATATTGGCTACACCTGCCCAGTAATTCTCAAAAGCGTGGAAATTTAATTCAATATTTGGAATGTACTCATCATATACAAATGGACCTGTTCCTATTAAATCTCCGGTTGCAAAATCAATATATTCAGTTGTGGGTGTAGAATTTGGTGACATGATACCTGATCCAGTAAAACACAATAAAGCCTCGAATGCTCCAAAAGGTCGATTTAACACAAAATTTATTGTATTAGCATTAATAATCTCAGTTCTATTAATTATTGGAGTTCCATCATTCCAACGATATAATTCATCAATTAAACAGATTCGTGTTTCTTCTGGCAGAGTACCTGATACATTCATGAAATAAGCTAACCTATCAAAGCTCCATCTAACAGCTGTTGCATTAAATATTGTTCCATCGTGGAACATTACTCCTGATCCAAGTGTGATCATATAATTTAAGTTATCTGGAGACCATGTACCCATTGAGGATGCTAATCTTGGTATTATTGATAATTCTGGATCTGATAAGTTATAAGCAAGTAAGGTCTCAACAACTTGATCAATTACATCAAACGAACCCGTATCCCAAGCATTGTGCGGATCTAACTCTCCAGGTCCATAGCATTTTCCGTATATTAAAAAAGTATCTTCATCTGCTGTAAGAATTTGTTCATCAATTTTAACAATATTTGATGTATCAGTTAGTTTAACATTGTTTGGTGTAATAACTAAAAAAGCACAAGCTAAAAAGAGTAAAAATGCTCCTAAAGTAATTAGTTTATAATTTTTGTTTAAAATTTTTTTCACCTTGGATTTTCGTAAAAACTTTTTAAAAAGACAAAAATTAATTTATTATTATTATATTTATATCTTTCTGTTGATCAATATGTATTTTAATCTTATTTTATAATTTATTCAGAAATTGGTTATTTTTAAAGAATATCCATGCAATAATGATTTTTTTCAAAATTTATGGTATTTAATAGCCCCAAGCTATGTATTAATTAGGATATTAAAGATATTTATTCTTGACAGGAGTTATGAAGGCAAAAATTATTATTATTGTTCCCAAAAATAAGAATACCGCATATAAATTCCATGTTGCCATGATTCCAATAAATGGGTTCATTATAGCTTGTTAAATTCCGCCGAGCATACTAATTGCGCTTAAAACTGTAGCTCTGTTCTCTGATTCAATCTGTTTCTTGATTCCATCTGTAAAAATTAATCGTCGCGAAAACCCGAATCCCATAAAGATCATAATAAAAATTATACTTATTGGGACAAACATCGTAAAGCTCATGAATATAAGTTAATTCAATAAAAGCATATAATTTAACCTTGGGAACCATTTAGATTTGGGATTTTATAATTGATTTTTTATATTATTATCCATTAAAAATATCCTCATAATATAAGTGTTTTATTAAAAAAACGACAAAAAATATTTTATTATAGAAGTCTGTTTTTTCCGGTTAATTCTTTTATACTTTAAGCTCCATTTACGAGTTGCAATCCGATACGTTTTTCAGTAGCCTGTAAAATAGCAGATAACATGTCTTTATATGATATTCCTTCAATTTCTGACATTTTTGCGAGATGTCCGTCCCAACACCATCCTGGATTTGGGTTTATCTCCAGTAATTTAGGAATACCTTTTGAATCTAAACGCCAGTCAAATCTGCAGTAATCCCTACACTCGAGTCGTTTAAATAATTTTAAACAGCTATCAATGATATAATTTTTTATTTCATCATCGATTTGAGCTGGAATCGATGTGATTTTCCTATAGACTGAGTCAGATAACCATTTAGCTTCATAACCACAAATTTTCGGTAAATCTTCTGGAAGTGAGGAATAATCTTCTTCAATAATTGATACTTGGTAATAATCAGGGGGATTTCCTATAATTCCCACAGATATATCATTTCCAGTAAGAAATTCTTCAATTAAAATTGGTTTATCATAACCGAATTTCTCCCTAATTTCTGTTATTGCATTGATTAAATCTTCACTACTTCTAGCGACGCTGTTTTTTGTAATTCCAAAGCTAGAGTCTCCAAAATTGGGTTTTACAATGACCGGAAAATCAAACCCAAGATCATATTTAATATCTTCTTGTTTAATATAGATACCCTCAGCAACAGGGATCCCCATTTCTTTAGCAATACCTCGCACAAGTGATTTATCATAACAAAACGCCAAGCATTGAGGACCTGCACCTGTATATGGAAGTCCAAGTATTTCTAGCAAGGCAGGAATGTGGAGTTCTTTTCGGGCATCATTAATATAACCTTCATCACATAAGTTAAACACAAAATCAATCTTATTTTTAAGATTAGTCAATTCAAGAATAAGGCTGTCATGATTATCAAGATATATAAAACGATAATTTATTAAATCTCTCAAAGATGATTTCAGTTTATCAATTGTATAAAAATCATCATCATCAAACTTAGAATTTGGTTTAATGATGTCAGACTTTTTTGGATCCCCTAGAATAACCACTACATTTCGAATTTGTTTCTTTTTTTTTAGTTTTACTTCACTCCATTCTTTTTCTACCACTGCAGAAACAAGTATCCGACGCTTCATCATTCCCAAATCTTGATTTCGTTGAGAATTAGGGGTAATTTCACCGTGAAATTGAATCTTTTTAAAACCTACTAACTTTAATAATTCTTTTATTTGTTCTTTGTTATATAAACGTTCTGCATAAAATTGATCTGCTATTACCCCCTTTTCTGCATCCGTAATAACCTCACGGGATATTAAGCGTTGTTGATCTTGTGAGAGAGAACGTTCTCGGCAAACAAAATATTTTGTATCTACCCATTCCCATGAACGCTTCTGAAAATATTTCTTTAAATACTCTCCATCAGCTAAATCTAAAAAGATTTTACCCAAAGGGTTCAGTACCCTTAAGACTTCTTTTAATACTTTTGAATCATCTTTTATTGACTCGAAATATCCAAAACTATTACCTAATATCATGACAACATCAAACATATCTGTGGGATATGGCAATTTTCGTGCGTCGCCCTCCTTGAATTTAGCAGGTAAGTGCTCTTTTTTTACGACCGTTCGGGCTTTTTGGATCAAGTAAGAAGATTGATCAAGTCCAAAAACATTTTTAAATCCTCTTCTGTTTAATTCTATTGTGTGACGCCCTTGTCCGCAACAAAGATCGAGAATATTCTCGTTTGGATTTAATTCTAAAATTTTTAAAAATAGAGTAACTTCTTGCGCAGTAATTTTTTGATCATTTACAACATCACCATCTGTCTTCAAATAAAGCGAATTGAAAATTCGTTTCCACCAATCAGAGCGTACATATTGTTCAAGATTTTCTACAGGTCCTAGTGAGGCGTATTTCCTATTATTAAACCATTTGTGGTGGGAATTTTTTTTACTTTTGGATTGTATACTATTCATTGACTTTATATTCCCAATAAGGAAATATATTATTTTTATTGAAATTAAAACAATTTCATTACTATTTAAGGTTATCGTTTATTCTTTAATACTGCACTTACAACCAAATAACCTAGTAAAAATTAATTAAAATTTTCTTAACTTTAAATATCGCTACATGCTTTAGTTTCGATTTTTGATCTTAACCGATAGAAAATTAGTAGTCCTATTAAAATTATTATATTTTAGATAAGAATTATTAACCAATTAAAAGTAAATAGACGCCCGATATAAACGGAAAAACCCAATAAAGGTAAAAATTTCAATCTTCATTGTGAAATTAATTTCGGCGCTACTTTGACTAAAAATTTTCAAAGTTAAAAATAAAATTATCTTTTTAAAGCAGAATTTATAATATGTCCTATTATGCTTCCCTCTATTGAATAAAATTCTTTATATAATCTAAAAACTGTCGAATCAAAGGAGGGATTGGCGTTTAAATCAAGTAAACAAAATTTATTATCTTGGTCAAGCAGCCAATCATATCTCACATAATCCTTGCAGTCTGTAATTTTTTTTAAATAAATTAATGTATTCTCAATGTTTTTTAATAAATCAGTATTTTCGATATCACATCTATGGTAATAATCCTCTACTGGAGCATCACTATAATTTTTTTGCTCGAAATCGTAAAATTTTATGGGAGTTACTAGAACAGTAAATGCTTTCACATCACTACATTCGTGATTACCAATTACCAAAGTTGTATATTCCCTCGCGTTTTCTATGAATTCTTGAACAAGAACGACGTTTTTTTCACCTAAACTCTTCTCAATATATTCAATTCTATCTATAACCTTTTTAAACGAATTACAAATGCTATTTTCATCTAAAAGTAATGAATCACCGGATATCCCCGTTTTAACGATTGCAGGAAATCTCAAGGTGTTAATTTTTTGTTTTAAAAACCTTAAATTTATTCCCGGATAATATATGACGGTATTTGGATAATTAATTCCAATATAATCAAATAAATATAACATTAGATCTTTTCTTTCAAAGAATTCTACATTATTCGCTTGCCTACCTGTATATTTTATGCCTAAATGGTTAAATAAATCTATAAAAAATGCATTCTTTGAGAAATCGTTTTCATATCCATTATCTGCAAAATTAACGACTAAATCGATTTTATCCTTTTTTTGGAAAAAATAATCGATACTCCCACTGTGGTCATCTATCATCAGAAAATTATATTTATCTCTTAAATGATTTAATTCATTTTGAAAATCATTAAAATCAGTATAACCATCTATGGGTAATTCAAAATCATAAATTTTAATTTTGTTTGTCTTATCATAAAAAAGAATAACAATGTTTTTCATTTATTGTTTTCAACTTCTCTATACTCTCAATACTCCATTTTTATTGAAATAAAACGCAATACTGCGGTGCAACCTTGAGATAATCTAATATTCTTAACTATCATATATTTCCTAATTTATTAAAAGTAAAAATATATAATTTTATATGGAAATCTAAAATAAAAAAGTTAATCTTATATTTCATATTTTGAAAAAAATGAGTGAATAAAGATTTCGTATTTGCTACTTCAAGGATACGTTTTGCAATATCCACTCCTAGAACTTTTGCTCCACTTGCTGATTAAAAAAATGATTGAAACCCAGTCCCACAGCCAATATCTAGCACTTCTTTTGATTGGAATTTATTTTTTACTTCTTTTGCAATAATATAATGAATTCTAGAAAATAACCATGCATACCATAAATCGCTAATATCATCATAATGATAACTTAATTCACTAAAAATTTCTGAGATCTCCATTGAAAACTTACTGTATTAATTAATAGAAATTTCAAATATGATTTTAAAAGTTAATTTTAATAATTTTTTTTTAATATGATGTATTTAAAAATTTTTTAGTCAATAATCATATGAGTTAATGTAATTAATCTACTATTATACTATGTTTATTCTGAGTTTTTAATACGTTTAAAAATATCAAATTTTTTCTAAGATGTAATTTTTAGAAATATATCATCAAAAATCGGTAAGTTTATAAACAAAAGCTGTTATTACTTCAATCGTTTATTATAAAAAAATATCTTATATCAATAACAGAACATAAGGTGATAAATAAATGGATGAAAATAGTGGTTATGGCCCAAAAAGGAAGAAAAAAGAAGATTTCGATGAAGAAGAAGATGAAGATTGGGATGATGAAGATAAAGAAGAGTATGAAGAAGAATGGGAAGATGAAGAAGAATAGATGATATGTTCATTATCGAATAATAATAGAGTGTGATTTTAGCTCAATTATTAGGAGAATTTTTATTGAAAAATGAAATAATAAATTATGTTTTTTTTTGTGATTTCTACTACATTTCCGGACATTCTATTTTGCATTTAAATAGGAGTTTAATTTCTAGTATGTAAATATTTATTCGAAATTTATCAAAACCCTATGATTCTAAAATTTTAAGTGGTTTATCAGTTAATTTATTTCCTGTTTCTTTTTAATATATTCCCTTTTCCTTGCCCATTTGTTTAAAAATCCCATATCTTCGCCAAATAAAGTTTTTCTAACCTAATTTGACCTTAATCCGGGTAAAAGGGAATTAATACTCCAATAGAAACGTGTAAATATACAAAAAAATAAAATAAATATAATTTCAGCGTATTTCTACTGTAATCTATCACCATTGCTTTATATTCCGTTGCTTTTTGGAAATCCTCTGTTCTATTATTTTTTTCCAAATTGGTTGTTCTATAACACCTACTTTTTATTTTGAGATAAAAAACATCAAAGATGTTTATTCTTAATAGGTGTCAGAAAGGCAATCACTATTATTGTCGTTCCTAAAAATATGAATACCGCATATAAATTCCAAGTCGCCATGATTCCAATAAATGGATTCATTATAGCTTGTATAATTCCGCCGAGCATACTTATTGCGCTTAAAACTGTAGCTCTGTTCTCTGATTCAATCTCTTTGTTGATTCCTTCTGCAAAAATTAATCGCCGCGAAAATCCGAAACCCATAATGATCATAATTAAAATTATACTTATAGGGACTATCATCGTGAAACTCATAAAAATAAATGCAATACCTGTTATCATTGTGCTAAATGTTAAGTATCTCTTACCTTTCTTGAACCATTTCATGAATTTTGGAACAAGGTTAAAAAAAACCATCTCTGTAAATGTCATCATAGCCAATATGAAACCGAAATAAACCATAGGTACATTAAGCGCTTCTAAATATAATTGATAAGTCCAAATTATGAAGAATGCTAATACATTAACTGAAATCATGTCAATAGCTAATAATTTTATAATCTTATTTTTTCTTAATTGCACAAAACCTTCTTTTAATATATTTAAGTATCTCTTTGATTCTTTCGCCAAGTCGGAGTTAGGTTCCTTGAAAGTAAATGACACTATCGCAGCCATCATCATTGGGAAAAAGCAAAATGTCATAGTTAATTGCAATGAAATATATTCTGCAATCATCGAACCAATTGGACCACTGATCATTATTCCAATTATCGACATGCTATTTGCTCGACCCCAGATCTTAGAAAATCTTTCCTTTTTATTTATTTTCTTCAATGTATCATATATAAAAGCTTCATTTGCGCCAGAAGACAAAGCTGCTCCTAATGCCCAAAGAGTCTCTCCAATTGCAAAAATGAATATATTTGGAATACTCGAATAAACCAATGTAGCCAATGCAGTCACAAGAGCCGATAATATCATAGCGAGCTTACGTCCCAAAAAATCTGCAATTGCACCACTTGGAACTTCAAATACAAATATCATGAACATGAAATAACTCTGCAAAAACATAATTTCTACAAATGTTATTTGACCCCATTGCATAAAAAAGGGAACTAACACTCCGCTGACTGTGTGCATGCTAATGAAAAGATTAAATAAATAAAATTTCAACACATTTCTACTGTAATCTATCTCATTCACTTTCTTTTCCATTGCATGTTGGAAATCTCCCTTTCCATTTTTACTTTCTGAATTGTTCATTTTTTTTTAACCCCTATTTTTTTATTTTATTATAAAATCAATATTAATCTGAAAGAAATCCGTAGAATTATAATATAAAAAAAGAATATCAAAGATCTAAGAAAAATAAAAGAAGTGCAAGAATATACAAGGTAATGATAATAAGATGCAAAAGAGAGAAGTCGTTGATTTTATAATCGAATCATAAAAAAATCAATGTCGCTATACAAGTCAAATTGATAGACGGCATATTATGTACTTTGAGTAGTCCGATAATTTTATTCCATCTATCTTGACTATATAACATAAATTACTCATCAATTTTTAACGATTAAAAATAAATTTAACGCATTGAATATAAACTTATCGGAAAATGGGACATTTCTTGAGCAATTTATGGGAAAGTAATGGGAGAAAAACTCTTTCTAATAAAAGTTAAAAGATAAGACTTCTCATGCAGATAAAAGAAATAATTAAAAAAAGATGTTAAGATAATTATTTTTGAACTGCTTTAACTAATCTCTCTATCTCGGCCTGTACTTCTTGTGGTGTTTTATCCAATGCTCCTTTAGCTAATTGCTCCTCAATATGTGGACGATGTATGGTGTTGTGTGCGCAAAATGGAATTTCTAAGACCTTTGAAGGATCTGATGGATCTATCACACCATAGTGAACTAAACAGCGCGATACTCGCTCCAAGTCAAAATTATAGGCATCTTGAAAATGCATCGCTGAAATCATTAAATTTTTCGATTGCAAAAAGGCTCCTGCAGCCTGCAATCCCGGTTTGAAAACAAGACTTGCAAACTTTTGCAAAGTTTTTGATGAAAAAATCTTTTCTGGATTTTTAACATATCTAACAAGACCTGCGAAAAAATAAGCTCTCATTAAATTTCTATAAGCTGCATCAGCCATTCCATCAATAAAATCACCAATAACATTTCCTATTTTACCTAAATTTTTGATGTCAAAATTTCCAAACATATTCGTAGGTTTTGGCATTTCTTTACTCTCTACCATATCCCAAACTTTATTTGCCCACCTTATTAACCCCTCAACGTCAAAATACTTTTCAATAGGTTCCCATTCACCATGTTCATTAAGAGGTACAATAGTAGCAAATCCACAGTCTTGGTGAGAAAGCATAGAGAATTGAGGCATGTCGTCAAACCATGCTAGTAATCTCGTGAATTTCCCTGTAGTTGCGATTGGGTAAAAATACGTAATAGCTCCACCTGTACATTCGTTAAGTGCAACTTTCAAATCACTTGTAGTATATCTCATATCCATTAATTCTTCATAGCTAATCCTTCCGCATAGAGATACTGGTTGAAAGACAACACCGGCAACTATATCAGTATTCTCCTTAGCATAATTCATAATATTTCCAATTTCATGGTCATTCATTCCTTTACATACCGTTGGAACAAGCATTACACCCTTTAAACCAACTTCTCTGCAATTTTCAATTACTTTTTGTTTTAAAGGCCATAGATTTACGCCTCTTATTTTCTTATAAGTTTCGGGTGTGCAACCATCAAATTGTAAATAGACTGCATCACATTTGGCTTGTTTTAGTTTTCTACAATACTCTACAGATTTTCCTAACTTTACTCCATTGGTAGTAAGCATTACTTCGGTAAATCCAAGTTCGTGCCCTTTTCTTATTATGTCGAATATGTCATCTCTCATTGTTGGTTCCCCACCAGATAATTGAAGCAAAACTGGTGGTACTGGTCTCATCGATCTAAAATGCTCCATAATTTGAACAATTTGATCATATGTGGGTTCTACAATATATCCTGCAGCATTTGCATTAGCAAAACAAATAGGACATACCAAATTACATCTATTTGTTACATCGATTAACGCAATACAAGGAGCCGATTTATGGTTCTCGCAGATGCCGCAATCATAAGGGCAACCGTTCCTTCCTTCTTTAATCCCCGAACTAACAAAACTTGGTTTTGTAGATGTTAAAGTTGAGCCAACATCATTACAGAAATTTTGACCCCAAACATAATCTTCCTTATTAATTGATAATTTATCCTTGAATTCGCCATGAGTTTTACATTCTTTTCGCATCATAACCCATTTTGTATTATCATCAACATATATCTCGGCTGGAATTTGTTGAAGACATTCCGGACAGATACTTGTAGTATTTCTAATTACTTCAGTCATTATATTAACCTCTCATACTGGGGGAATATTATTGTATGAAAGAAAAGTTATTTAATTAAATACTCTTTTATTCAATTTAAAGATTTTAAGATAACTAATAATTGGATTGATATTTTTTATTAAAATTGAGTTAATTTTTTAATAAATTGATTGAAAATATCCATTAACTAATTATTTCTTAGATTAGGCGTTGATTGACTTTTTTTTATATTGAAAGATTTCTTTTTTATTAATGTTTTGCAATCTATTCTAAATTATAATATTGAAACTTGTAAAATTAGCTTTAGAATAAGCTCTTTTTATTCTAAATGTCAATTGGTAAAACATTAATATTCTAAAATATATGAAATTATTCCCTTTAGAATTCCATTTATTCATTTAAATTAGCATTTAAAGATTCTTTTAAAACATTGTTTTTTAATAGAGTACTCTTCTATTCGATTTTTTTAAAAAAATAAAATGCAGGTCAGTTTAAAATATGATGTAGCCCAGTTAGAATTTAAAAATAAACATTTAAAAAGGGTATTCCTCATTAAGTAATACTAGTAACAATGTAAAAGTGTTGTTTTTCTTACTCCACCCTCAGGAATTTTTTGAAAGGTGGATCCCTGCCACAAATAAATAGGGGGAGGAGGAGGGCGAAAATAAGTGTAGACTATATTCTACACCAACCAAAAGACAAAAATCCAGAGTGGCAGGGATCTTATTTTTGGTTTTTATTCCTATTTAATTTTTGCCTTTAAAGTTCCTCCAATCAATTATTATACAATTATCTTTCTGATTTTTATCTTTTTGTAATTTATCTACTAAAATTTATGTTAATCTCTTAATTAAATTTTTTTAAGATACAAGTTTTATGTCTTATATATTATATATGTAAACTTTTATTTTAATAATCTTTTCTGTTTTTTTTTAAGCTTCTTAAGAAATTATTTTTACTTTTGAATAAAATTTCGAAAAAAGTGTCGAATTTTGATAATTTTGATAACTATTTTTTATTGATTTTTATATTTTTAAGGACTTTTTAATCAATTTATAATTTTATATCATATAATTATTATTAATTGGTTCAATTAGAAATAATATGCCGCAAAACCAAAGATCTGAATCTAATATTGGTAATCAATTAAGAAATAATTACTTTTTGGTATTATTTTTCATAATAGGCTTTGTTGTTTCTAATATTAATATGTATATAATTTTATTATCAATGGAGGTATGGGCTTACTTATTAATCATCTTTTTAATTATAATCCCTGCAATCATTATTGGGTTAAGGCTACGAATATGGTCTTATGGATATATGATTGGATATTCTACTGCTGGAATCTTGGGAATATTTATATATGATCTTTTTATTGGAGCTTATACAGTAGCCGTTTCGATTTTCATTTTTATAATTTTATGGTTGATTTTTTTTAAGACATGGCGTTCAATCTCAAAAATTAAAGTAGAATAAATAAGAGTTTCGACATTCTTTTTATTAAATTTATTCCGATTTTTCTAATAAGAAGGTTGGATTTTTGCATCCAACATTTATATTTCTTAAGGGAGTTTCAGTATTTGGTTTTATTATATTTTTCATTATAAAGGAGAAGAAACCAGATTTTGGACTAAGGGTTTTAGAATATTTCACGATCGATTTATTCCAATAATTATGGAATACCATTTTTCCCAAACCTATTCTCGACGGTGGATTAGGATATACTTTACTATAGCCTAATATCACAAGAGAACATATATGCCAATTATTAGGACATTTTACTATTTCTTTTATTCTTTTTCTCGAAAAATCTCCAATCCAACAAGAACCTATTCTTAATGAATAAGCTTTTAATAATATTAATTGATTAATGGCTCCTACGTCAATTTTTGCATAAAAAGCCGAAGAATTTTTAGCTTCAAATGCAATTAAAATAATTAAAGGAACTTGATGGACATGAGATTGTTTTATAAAAAATGCTTTAGTTGTTTCTGCAATTTTAGAGAGGGTTTTCGGATCATCTATGGCAAGAATTTTTATAAAAGGTTCATTTAAAGTTAAGGGGGTATATAATCCTGCCTTAACAATTTTATAAATTTTCAATAATGATATTTTATAATTATCTCCTTCGCGATAATTTCTTATCGAGCGCCGATCAAGAACTGCATCAATGGCGGATATATTATATTCTTCTTGAGTAGTTTTTTCTAATAAATCTTGTTGAACTTTAAATGGATTTTCCCACAGATTATGAGATAAAAAATCTTCAAGATTTAATTGATTTTGGGGGATATCTTCCTTAAAATCATCTAAAAAACCCAATACAAGAATTGCATCAATAGATATATGTCTTGGGATTTGAAATTCCTCTCTTAGATCTTCTCGATTAAAAATTCTTATCCATCTAGTAGACAACCCCAAATCATTTGCAACTATGATCATGTTAATTATGGCAGCACCCATTTCAGTTTCCCCATAGATCTTTCCAGTCAACCTATTAGAATGGCAGCAAATTATGAATTTAGGCGCAGATTGAGCACATAAAATATCAGTCTTATGAATATTTTGTATTTTAAATTGATACAGGTCTTGCTCAACATTGAAATAGGATTCATCAAATCTAAAACTTGCCTTATTTATCTCTTTCTCTGTGATTTTTTCAAGAACTGATAATCTTTTAATTAACCGAGGATCTCCATCTTTTATGGATTCTCTAATGAATTTTATTTTTTCATTATCATCTATAGAAATAAATCTCCAAACTTGTTGATTTCCGGCGGAAGGAGCCCAACGTGCCGCTTCTAGGATTTTCAGAATGGTGTCTTTCTTTATTTTTTTTTTAGAATCAAATTTTAGAGCATTTTTAAGTGATCCTAATGTGTCTATTAATTTCATAAAAAATCATTAGAATAATTAATCGAGCTGATTTTCTTTTCATTACTTCTTATTTTAACATCTCAGGAAATAGTAATTTTCAAATTTAATTTAAAGAAGAGGAATATCTTCAATCATTACATTATTAATCCTAGGAATATCCGAAAATTCTTCCTTAATTTTTTCAAGAGTTATATTAATTTCATTTAAATTAGCGATATTTATGTAAGTTTCATAATAACAAAATTCTTCGGCGTGGCAGATACCTGTAGTATGCAGAATAGAATCATTTAAATTCAAATCTTTTAATATATTAGATATAATATTTACCAACTCTGGAGAAAAATCTGTTAAATTTATTAAAATTTTTTTGATTGCTTTATTTTCTATTGGGAATATATTTATTTTCACGATGTCTTCCCTTATTATATAAATCAATAAAAAATAAGGTTTCTCTTCCAAGGATTGGATTATTTTTTTTGGAATAATTTTATTTGAAACAATATCCTCATTTTTTACAATTAATCCTATTGATACTTTTTTTCCTTTATCTTCATTTAACGCCATTTCTACTTACAACTCTTGTTTTTTTACAATATAATTGCAATTCTCTATTGAATAGGTAATTGTTAGTTTTAAATTTTCTGATTTTTACATACTTTCTATAATACTTGGGTATTATTTGATTTAATATTCGATGTTCTTAATGGGTATTTTTGGAGAGATTATCAAATTTTAAACCATTTTTATACACCGGAGTAATTTTATTGTATTCTAATAATAGGGTTTCAAAATATAGATATTCAATTATTGATAATTTATCTGATAGATTTCACGCTATATTCCTAATTGATGCTAAAACTGGCTTAACTTTTTTAAGCAAAAAGTTCTCAAAAAACTTTAATAAATTTAATTCAGATAATGAAGATTTAATTTCAGGATTCTTAAATGCACTTAATTATTTTGTGAAGGAACTTGATTTTGATAATGAATCAATAGAAGAAGTGAATTTTAAGAATAATAGAATTTTATATAAACAAAAAGGGCGTTTAATGGCTATAGCTATTTCAAAAAAAACAAATATTGAAATTGAACGAACATTTCTTTCTATGATTATTAATGATTTTTATCTTTCTTTTAAAGTCAATATTGAAAACTTTTGTGGAGACGTGAAAATTTTTGAAAAATTTAAAGATAAAATAGATTTATATAAGATACCCAGTGTCATTCAACCAAAACATTCAAAAATAATTCCTGGGTAAATTTTTGATATATTTAATCATTCCTATTTTCTGTTTCTTTGGATTTTATCTCATCAAATTTTTTCTCGACTGTTTTTTCGATTTGTTTGCCCTTTCCTTCTATATCTGTATCAATAGATTTACGCAGTTCATCCCTCTCTTTTTGTCTTTTTCTATAAAATGCTTTATCTGCGATAGTTTTCTCGATTTCTCCCTTTTTACTTTCAATATTTGCTTTTATTTCAAATCTCTCTTTATCTTTTTCCTTTAATTTTTCCATTTTATATGCTTTATCGGCTATACTCTTCTCTAATTCACTCTGTTTTCCTTTTATATCAGGTGTTATTGTTGCCAATTCTTCACTCTGCTTTTTATGTCTTGATATTTTAAAAGCTTTATCTCCAATACTTTTCTCAATATCTTTTCCTACACCTTCAATATCTGCTTGTATGGCTTTACGTTGTTGCTCACTTTCGCGCTTTTTTTCAATCATAAACGCCTTATCAGCAATTGATTTTTCAATTTGTTGTCCTGTACCTTCAATTTTAGGCTTTATTGAAGCGATTTGTTCATCTCTTTCCTTTATTTTTTCAATTTTGAAAACTTTTTCTTCGAGACTCTTCTCAATATCTTTTCCTACACCTTCAATATCTGTTTGTATGGCTTTGCGTTGTTCATCTCGTTCTTTTTGTCGTTCAATCATAAATGCCTTTTCGGCCACTTTTCCCTCAATCTCCTTTTTTGTTCTTTCTATATCAGGACTTATTGCTTTGCGTTGTTCATCTCGTTCTTTTTGTCGTTCAATCATAAATGCCTTTTCGGCTACTTTTTTTTCAATTTCTAATCCTGTCCCAATAATTCTCGGTTTTACTGATGTTCTTATATTATCCTTTTCACGACGTATATCCATACGAAATGCCTTATCCGCGATATTACTGGCAATTGCTTTCTCAATTTCATTTAAATCCGGCTTAAAACTGGCTCTCATTTCAGCTTCTGATTTCATTCTCTCAGAAATAAAAATTTTATCAGCAACAGTTTTAGCAATCTCTTTTTTACTCTGCTCAAATGATTCCTTTCTTTTTTCTTCAGTTTTATCTAAATATTCCTTAATCTCGCTCTTTTCTTTTTGAATGAGTTTCTTTAACATCTCCTTTTCTTTTTCGATTTCTTCCGGTGTTTTTTTATTAATATTTTCATCTTCCAAATTTTTCACGTTTCTTATTGTCCAAATTAATAATAAATGGATAATTATTTCTGTATTTTAAATGAAAATAATTCTTAATAAAATTAGGTAAATTTTATATTATTTTATAGGAATTGGTGCGATATCTTCGCTAACTGAATCCATTAAACTCAATATTGTAAATTTAAGAGTGAGCATCTCATTTACCTCATTCATCAATCTTTTAAATTGGCTCGTTCCCTTTTCGATGCTATATTCCATTATTAAATTTTCAAATTCTCGAATTAATTGGAATCGTGTCTCCTCTTGTTGATTTAAATCCAGTCTTTGTCTGGAAATCCATTTATCAATTCTACTTTTTATTTCAATCTCTTTATTATCTCCTGAAACATATGACACTTCGAACTGCTCTAAATCTTCAATTTTCTTGACATAGCTTAAATCAGTATATATGGGTTTTACCATCAATCCTAAATTAATAATCAATGGTTGCAATTGCATACATTTGAAACTTCCTGTTAAATAATCTAAAACAAAATCCTTTTTAGATAATTTTTGATACTCAATAAATTCATTAAGGAGTTTGAAAATTGTAGTTTTTAATAATAGCTCATCGTAATCATCAATATTTTCTGCAGTGATTTCCAATGATTGAAGAATACAATTATTAATTGTTTTCATAAAAGGTTTAATTGATTTAAACATTTCGAAGAGATTAATGAATTTTAAGATTTTGTCGAGGATTGTAATTTTATCCTGAGCTGAAAAAATATATCTGTTAATAAAATCTTCCAGATCAAAAGATTCATTCGAAATTGAAAGGAAACTCTGTATTTCCTCAAACTTTGAATAGATTCTCAAAAAATGTTATCCTCAAACTTGAATATAATAATATCCGCTCTTACTATATTTAATACTTTTCATATGTCAAAAAAAAAAGAAAAGAGAAAAAATTTACTTAATATTAAAATATACTTGGAATCAGAGCCTTTGAACCATGTAATTTCCCAGCTATTGCATAATATAATAATTTCCATATTGAAAAGTCTGGGGGAAATACATCGAGAGCCTTTACGTCCATCAATTTAAATAAAGCGTTAATAGTTTCAGCTAAATTATTGCAATTATGCGAAAAGAACACATTTTTTTTACCAAATTCTTCCCTCAGTTTTTCTCCAACCTCGTCTATAGCACAAAACCCTGCTACAAGACCTTTGGTATATCCCTCGTTTTTTAGTTGTTCTACTAGATCCTCATCAAATCCTTTGCCCATTACTATAAAAAATCCACCTTTCCCTTGATTATCAAGCCAAAAGCATTGCAATGTTGCTAATGGATTATTCTTACAACCCTCTTGACAAAGTAATTCTTTACCTTTGATTATTTTTACATCTTTTGGAAATTCCTGAACTAAATCAGTAGGATATTTTTCTTTATATTCATCTAAAGATTTTCCAGTTACTTTAATTTTACTCAAATCACCCTCTCCAAGCCCTCGTTCATTTGCAATTTTTAAATGTGGGACATCTTCTAAAGTTAAGCCGAAAACTCTTGCACCGACTACATCAACTGAAACAGTATCTCTTCCACCAATTAAAATATTAAATTCCTTGACGAGTTTATCTTCTAAAGCTGTTGGGGGATAATGTCCATGAATTGTGCCCTCAATTCCATCTATTATTGTAATATCCGGTTGAATATATTCATAAACATCCACAATTTTTGAATGAAGATTGTAATTGTGGTCAATTCCTCGATCTGCATGTTGTGGGTAACCCCATTGATTTTTTATTCCTAAGGTAACACCTGCCATACTATGGGTTTTTAATTTTGGTAAATTGATGTAGGTATATTTATCTCTGTTTTCCATTAGTTTAACAATTGTTTTAGGTAATCTGAAAGTTTTTAAAATATATTCAACATTAGATTTTCCTTTAAAAGTGAAAGTTTCTGTTTTTTCCTCATCTAAATAAATTGCCTTTGCTCCCGTTTTTTTACACACTTTTCTATAACCAGTTATTGCAAAAACTATTCTACTCATATTTCCTTGCGTTGAATTCTCCATAACATAAATTTTACTTGCCCCAATCTCTTTAAGATTTTTAATTACAATCTCTAAAACTTCGGGAGAAGTATAAGCGTGTTTTTTAAAATCGATGCCATTAACTTTAATATAAACCTCTTTTGAACTTTTTAAAATGGATTCTCCATCCTTTTCAAGATGAGAAAACATATCTTTAATTGCGGAATCAATCCCTTGAGTCGTATCAACAATAAAAACTTCTGACATAAGAAATTATTTTTATTTTTTTAAAAAAATTTAGTTGAAATTAATTTTTTTCTATTAGAATTAAACTAACAATAAATAGAAATTTAATGTTTACTTTTATCAGTTTTTTATTAAGGTAATTGGTTTTAAGAAATAGAAAAAAAATTGAAATTTTAAATTTAGATTTTAATTTATATCCAGCCTAATATCCCTAGAAAAATTACGAGTAATACAATGTTTATTGCTGCCATTACCCCGATCACAATACGTTGCTTCTTAGGTTCCCAGTAATAGCAATAACATGAGACCACGAAAAATGGTATATACACAAAAATAAAGACTGTTAAAGCATTCCACCATTCCCATACCCATACAAACGTAGGAGTCATTATGAGAAATATTTCTATAATTGATACCATACCTGCATTGACAATAGCAATAAAAAGACGGCTTGGGATACCCAAAACTTTCTCCCTTGGGTCTTCTGGAAGAATTTTACTAACCGCAAGTCCCATGACAGAGAACATCAAACTAATCTCAATTCCAACACCTATAAGAATTAAATATGCTGTACCTGTGGGAATGGTCCAGAGGGCATGACCAGTAAAAACTTGGAATAAAGAATTAATGATTTCGACAAACCAATGCACCATATATAAAGACATTCCTGCAGCAATACCCTTCCAATTTTTCTTTTGGATCTCACTGAAGTAAATGAACATAACGACAACAATCATAAAAACTACATACCACTGGAAGTTTTCCCCGCTACGTAAAATTGCTAAAGCTTGATCAGTTGCTTCCGGATTATTCATAATTTTCACATCTAAAAAAGATTTAAAATTTTTTTTAATTATTTCTCTTAATTTTTTTATTAATTTATTTTTATTTTTTTGCATAGTTTTTTAATTTGTAGCCTAAATAAGTTTTGGCACAAAGAATCACTATTTTTAGAAAAGTAGATAAAATAATTTCTAAATAACTTGATTTAAAGATTTTAAAATAAAAAAAATTAAGATTTAACGTTTATTTCCAGTAACTTTTTCTTTTTTCTCCTTATGTATTGCTTCCAATTTATTTTTAATTTCAGCATACTTTTCTTTTGTAATTGGGAATCGTCTTAAGGATAATATTCCAAGACCTATCGCGACTGAGGGAAGCACACAAATTAATATTCTTAAACCTAAGTGTGTCCACTCAGTTACTATGGTTGGATCATATATTTTCCATCCAATATTCCCAAAAACTAATGCAATTGATAAATATACAGCTATTGTTGATAACCGTATTATTAATGCGTTGACACCATAATAAGCAGCCTCGCGTCTTATACCTGTTTCTAATTCATCATAATCAATTATGGCACTCATCATCACATCTCTTCCAAACATTATCCCAGCAAATCCGAAGCCCACAATAATATATGCAAAAATAGCTCCAATTAGATCCCAAATTATTAAGAATGGTATCAAGGTAATAATCACAGATCCTAATGCAATTAATTCACCATTTTTTACTCCCTTATTTGCGAAAATTTTACTCCATAATACCATAAAAATTATTGCAGAAACAAATATTAGTGCTAAAAATAATGATTGGATTAGTGCATCAGAAATATTCAAGTTATATCGGAGAAAATAAGGATTTATTATGGGTATTAAGCCAAAAATGTACCAAACAGCAAGATTTGTTATAACATATATTCTAAAAGGCTTATTTTTAAAAGTAAATTTTACTGAATTAAAAAATGATGGAGCTGTTTCTGGGTCTTTAGAGTATTCTTTTCTTTCTTTCAATCCAAACATAATGAAAATGAAAGCAAATATTACCGCTAGTATTGCCATAAAAATTGAAGCATTAATATATTCCATCTCGTGACCAGGTTCAACATATTCAGATACAAATAAAGATGGTAATATCGCAGCAAATAATAAACCAATTATATTGAAAATCTGAACATAATTATTTGCTTTTGTCCTCTGTTCAAGATTTTGGAACATTTCTGGAAAAAGAGATGTTTGATTCAAACTATACATTGTATAGAATGTATCAAATAGATTAATAATAATTAAGAAATATATAAAAATGCTTATACTTGAGCCAGTTAGGGGGGGCGTCCATAAAAGAATTAATAGAATACATGTAGGAATTATTCCACATATAATATATGGTTTTCTTCTACCCCATTTAGTACTAGTACGATCTGATAAAGCACCTAAGAGAGGATCATTTATAGCATTCCAAATTGTCCAGATGATAAAACCTATCGTCACCCACTCAAGAGGAAGTAATTTCACAGCGAAATAAAAATTAAAAATGTAAAATGTGAACATTTGGTAAGACATCGTGTCTGAAATTCCTGCAAAACTATAGAAAATTACTGTTTTTTTTGAAATTTTTTCACTTGAATTGCTTTTTTCGATATTCATTTTACTTCTACTTTTTTTTTAAAATTTTATTGATTATATTTTAATTCTTATATATTTATATCTTTACAATCTTTAGAGATTAAGCAAATCAGCCCTATAATTAAGTATGCCTTTAATTATCTTACTGGGATTAAAACATACAGAATAATTAAATCACGCTTTAAATTCAAATGATAATTTATTAAAACATATTTGGATAATAAAATGAATGAATGTAAATTAATATTAATAAAGGTAGTGTATGTAGTGAATGTAATAAGATATTTCTTACATTAGGTATTTATTTCTCAAATATTTTATATCCTAAATATGTTTTAGCGCAAATAATTATAACTCTTAATAAATAGATAAAAGGGTTTTTAATTAATCTAGATCTACCGAATCTCCGTTGATAAAAATGAATTGGTACTTCAACTATTTTAAAATTATTTAATTTTGTATGTATTATCATTTCTTGGGTGTAGGTGTATTTCCCTTTCAATTTTTTTACAAATATCTCAACTAACTCTTTGGATATTGCTCTAAAACCTGTTTGAGTATCTGAAATAATAGACTTTCTGGAAATGAATAATGAAATCAAATAAGAGATTATTTTATTTCCAAGAATTTTCATGGGACCAAAATTAAATTCGATATTTTGAAGCCGAGTTCCCAAAACCAAATCAATTTTTTCTCTTTCGACTTTCTCAAAAGGTTTAATCAATCTTTTAATTTCTTCAGGATTGTATTGCCCGTCTGCATCTAAATGAATAACTATGTCAGCTCCTCGTTTCAGAGTTTCTCTTAATCCTTTTTTAATTGTTTGTCCTAATCCAATATTTTTTTTATTATTGATTACTATTGCTCCATGTTTCGTTGCCAGCAAGGCAGTATTATCTTCACTTCCATCATTTATTACTAGTGTTTCAACTAAATAATCTGGTAATTTAGGTATTTTTTTTAAAACCCAAGAAATATTCCTCTCTTCGTTATATGCAGGAATTATGATTATAACTTTTTTTGGCATGAAGAATTTGGTATTTTAATTTAGAATATAAGTATTATCTAAACAATAATCTGTTCTTTAAAAAAATTCTTTAAACTAAATTTTGATGAAAAATCAAATTGATTTTTTTGAGGGTAAACATAAAGCATAAAAAGTAAAAAAAATAGATTTAAATTATTCAATTTCCTTTGATAATCGTCTTTTAATTAGAATTATAACTATTGGGAAAAATAATATTATAGTAATTAAAATTGCAGTAAAGTCGAACCCCGGAATATTACTTGTTACATTTTCGTATCCTTCTTCTACTACTTCCTCTACTCCTTCCTCTACTGCTCCGAATACACCACCCCAAAAAGCCATATGTATTTCATTGAATAAGTTGTAAATTCCATTGGCGATTTGTTCAAATATTCCACCTTCACCAGGAGGCAAACCCCCAGAAAACTGCATAGAAGCGCCTATGGCAAAAAAAATAGCAATAAATATCACTAAACAGAAACAACAAATACATGTACCCCAGAAAACACGGTGACCTGATTTTTCTTCCATCTTTTCTCACTTATTGGATTATTCATTTTTCAAATATTGCTTTTATTTGGGATAAGGTTATATAAAAATTTTCTCACTAATTTAAATTTATTAGTAATATTAAATTAGACAAAAATTAAATTTCAAATATGTTCTTCATATTTACAAGAGAATTTATTCTCTTTTGATTGCTTAAAATTTGAAATTAATAAATAATTCAATATTTCTATTTGATATTTATATGAATCCAATAACTGTAAAAAAATTAGGTTATACATCGATTCTGACTTTGAATTTAATATTTTTATTTTTGATTGTTTTCTCGATTCCATTTATGGAATCTAATGGAAAATATCTCATGGGAATTATCTTGATTCCATTATTAATCATCCTTGGTTACATTGTAGTTGACAGATATCACTTTATTTTAAGAAAAAATGATGATTTGAAAAAGAAAAGAAAACAGAATAAGAATGAATCTTATCAAAAAACCCATCTAAAAAAAGATAAACACAAACAAAAAAAAAATAATGGACTAATTCTAAAACTAGATGAAAAATATTATATTTTTTCGAAAAAATCAATAATAATTTTGTTAATTGGGAGTCCTTTATTATTTTATTTTTTCTACATATTCTTTCACACAGAGACTAACAATTGGTTAGAAGAAATTGCAACTAAACAAATAGTTTTTATTTTAAATGTTATATTTGACATTAAATCACAAGTATTGTTTTCTCCAGAAGAAGAAATACCTTGGATGATTCTTATTCTTCAAAAAAATAATATTTTTTATATAACAAGGGCATGCACAGCAGTACACGCTTATAGTATTTTTGGAGCTATCATTATTCTTATCCCTCACTCACAAAATCAAGCAACAAGAGAAGATATAATCTGGAGAAAGACGAAAGCATTAACAATTTCAATAATTGCTATTTACATTTTAAATATATTACGTTTGATTTTATTGATTTATCTTGATTATATTGAAATACCTTTAGAACCTATACATATGGCTTTAAATTATTTATCTGGAATTGTTGGAGCTTTAATTTTTATGATTCTTCTTTATAAATGGACGCCAGAATTTTATGTATCGATTTATTATATGTACCGTCTAATAATTCAAAAAATCAATTTAAAAGCATTATTTAAAAATAATTAATTTAAATTTTTCAGTTTCCTTAAATTTTAATATTAATAATAAAATTCTTGGCGGTGGCTCTATAATATTTCATTCTTATATTATAATCACTATACTTAACTTTAGCCACAAAAACTAATTTATTTTTAACCAAATCATCGAGATGGCGCTTTATTGTGCCAGGATTGAGATTGGTTGCCTTTTTAAGGTCTTGGATGGTCATTGCTTTCTCGAGCAACATTTTCAAAATCATCTTCTTTTTCTCATGTAATACTATGAGAGCGAGTGAGGAGTCGGTGATTTTAATCTCTTCTTTTATTTTTGAAGATTTACCAATGGAAGAATTAAAATTACTCGCCATATGCCATTATTCACATTTTTTTTTTGATATTTGAAATTTTATAATATTATTTAGATTATTCAGATGGTGGAAAGGGTTTGAATCGTTCGAATTCGACATTATTGTAAATTCCTGTTGCAATCAATGACAACATCGGAAAACCGATTATTGCCAGAAATGATATAAATAAACCAAGTAAAAATAGAATCAAAAAAGGACTTGTTAATGAGGGTAGAAATATTATTGTGATAAAGCTAACCGTAAATGGCGTGATAAAAAAAATCAAAAAAAAAATTCCCCATGTAGTAAGCAATCGTTTTGCATTCTTACGTAAAATCCGAAAATTTTCGATAAAACTATGCTTTAAACTTCCTTGTGCGGTGATGCTGGGAAGGGTATTGATAAAAGTTACAAACCAAATGAAAAAGAAAAGGAAGCTGATTATCAACCACCCAATTTGAAAAGCATCCAAAGTAATTGTTTGCGGGGAGCCCATATTATTATGGTCAAAATCAAAAATTATCATTCCCAAAAACCATCCCATAAGAATTAGAATCGTTAAAACAAAATATTGCCACCAATAACGTCGGAAATATGTGAATGAACTTTTAAATTCAGCAAACATTTCTCCCGAAGACATAATATCATAAGCCAGACCATTTTGACAGTTTAGAAAAGCAAATAAGATAATTAGGGCAACAAAAATGGTGATAAATCGAAAGATGAATGAAATATTAAAATTTTGTGGGAAAATAAACCAAAAATCTTCAAGTGATAACGATGGAACTAGATAATAAATTAAACCTATCAGTGAAAACATGATTATTTCAATTGATATGAAGGATAAAAAAGCGAAAAATTCAGTACTAATAAACGCTTTGTAATTTTCTTTAAATAGCTGCCAACTATTCTTAAAATCCTTTTTTGTTTCCGTGAATAATTTAAATGAGTTTCTGGATCTCATGTTAATATCAAATATGGAATTAATCTATTTATTTCTTTGGTGCTATTTTGATTTACTTACTGCGTTAAGTAAAAAAACTTCAAAGATATAGATGTGAAAAATTCAAACTATTTTAATATGAAAAATTACTAATTTATAAATGTTTGCAGAAATGCAAAATACTTAAATATGAGAAATTATTTAATTACAAATGTTTGCAAAAATGCAAAATATTTAAATAAGAAAATTCTTATATAAAATAATTTGAAAACTTTTTTAAAAATTAAAATCAACGAGGTATAAATATTTGAAAGATACAAATCTGGATTTACTTAAAAATGATTCCATAGAAAAATCGTATGTAGTTGAAACTCAAGATTTAAAAAAAACCTATTTAATGGGTAAGGTTATAGTGCATGCTTTAAGGGGAATCGATTTGAAAATTGAAGAAGGTGATTTTATTGCTATCACTGGTCCCTCAGGATGCGGAAAGTCAACATTCCTAAATCTTATAGGCGCTCTCGACAAACCATCTAATGGAAAAGTATATATAGATGGTGCAGATGTTTCTACCCTAAAAGGAAATCAACTAGCTAATTTAAGACGCAAAGTTGGATTTGTTTTTCAATTTTTTAACTTAATACAAAAATTAAATGCTCGAAAAAATGTAGAACTACCATTAGCAATAATGGGTGTCAACAACAAGAAACGAAGAAAGGAAGCCGAAGAATTATTACGAATAGTTGGTCTCGGAGATCGTATAAATCATAGACCAACAGAATTGAGCGGTGGCGAACAACAGCGAGTAGCTATTGCCAGAGCATTGACAGGTAATCCAAGATTTCTTCTACTGGACGAGCCAACTGGAAATATAGATTCAAAAACTGCACAAGAAATAGTTACATTACTTAAGAAGTTAAATGAGGAAAAAGGAATTACTATTATTCTTGCAACCCATGACCAAAATATAACTAATGAGGCAAAGAAAATAATTCATCTTATAGATGGAAGAATAGAGCATACAAATTTTGAGAGAGGGGTTAATTAAAATGAAGATTTTAGATGTTTTTAAATACGCTTTGAGTGGCATTCGAGTGAGAAAGCTTAGAACTTTCCTCACCACGTTGGGCGTTATCATCGGAATCACCGGGATTGTTGCCCTTTTATCTCTCGGAGAAGGTTTCAGGATTGAGATGACTGGTCAATTTGAACAAGGTTTTTCCTTAAATACATTAACTGTCACTCCAGGTGGTGGATTTATGGGGTTCGGAGGAGGTGATGATGAATTTTATTTATTAGTTAATGATACTGAGACAATCGATGAAGTAGAAGGTGTCAACATTGCACTGGCAATAATATCTAAGCAAGTAAGTATCTCTTCTAACAATATAACACGATCTGTTTCTGTAGTGGGTGTTAATTTTACCCAATATTCAGAGATATACGGTAGTACTTTTCTTGCAGAAAATGGATCAATACCTTTTAGCCCAGCGAATGATACAATAATCCTAGGAGCAGGAATAGCTGATCCTTGGAATAATGGAACTCTATTCGCTAGCGTAGGCGATAAGATCAATATAACTTGGGCGACTGGGCCAATCCTTAATCCTATAACAAAAAGTTATATAGCCAATGTATCTACCATCCTTAAAGAAATTGGCGGATTTGGCCTGGGTGGACCTTCAGACAATCAAATTTATATTCCAATAACAACAGCACAAGAATTTTTTGATACTGAACAATGTAATCAAATAATTATTCAACTAATAGATAGCAATCAGGAAACCATAGACTCGGTAACATCAGAGATAGAGAAATTGTATGATGACAAAGTTAGTGTGATTTCTCCGACAGCTTTACTTAGTACGATATCCGGAATGTTTTCAATAATAGAACTATTTTTGGTAGCAATATCGGGTATAGCTCTACTAGTGGCAGGTATAGGCATCATGAATATCATGATTGTTTCTGTTTTGGAACGTACTCGTGAAATTGGTATCCTAAAATCGTTAGGTATGAAGGATCGAAACGTTCTAACAATATTCATGGGTGAAGCTAGCTTAATTGGTCTATTAGGTGGAGTGCTAGGTATTGCTCTTGGATGGGGTGTATCAAATGTAATTTCCTTATTCTTATCTGTCTTTATGAGCGGTGGAGTAGGAGGTGGGTTCGATACGGGACAACAACAAGCTATGGCATTAAGTATAACACCTATTTTGACACCAACCATATTATTTTTAGCTTTCGCTTTCAGTCTCGTAGTCTGCATCCTTTTTGGCTTATATCCAGCACGGCGTGCATCAAAACTGAATCCAGTAGAAGCATTGCGATATGAATGATCTAAAATAATTAAAATACATCAATTTTTTTTTCCTTTTATTTTATCTAAAAAAATTGAGTAAGAATATGATTAGATATCGTAATGAGGGCTTTTAAAATGTTACCAAAAAGAATAAATCATTTGTTCTATTAAAAAAAATATTCAAAGATTGTGTTAGAAGTAAAATAATAGATAATTGATTATGATATGACTGAAATTAAAAGCAATTCTGAAAATATAGTAGAAGTTAAAGACTTAGTTAAAATTTATAAAGAGGGTAATTTAAAAGCTGTAGATAAAATTTCATTTACTGTTAAAAAGGGAGAGATTTTTGCGCTTTTAGGTCCTAATGGGGCTGGTAAAACAACAACGTTATCGATCTTGGCGACTCTGCTAAATGCAACAAAAGGGGCTACATTTGTAAATGGGTACAATGTTGCGAAGGATCCCGATAAAGTAAGGAAGAGTATAGGATTTGTCTTTCAAGAACCTTCAGTAGACGGAGATATGAAAGGTTGGGAAAACCTTGAATTACATGCGGTTCTTTATGGAATGCTGAAGAAAGAAAGGCAAGTTAAAATACAAGAAGTATTGAAAATTGTGGATCTTGAGGATAGAGCCGATAATTACGTAAAAAATTATTCTGGTGGGATGAAACGTCGCTTAGAAATTGCTCGAGGATTGATACACGAACCGAAAGTTTTATTTCTTGACGAACCTACTTTAGGTTTAGATCCTCAGACACGGCGTAAAATCTGGGAGAAAATAAAAGAATTAAATAAAGGAGACTTAAATATGACTATCTTAATTACCACCCACTATATGGATGAAGCAGATGAGCTCGCGGATAGAATATGCATAATGGATCACGGTAAAATAATTGCTATGGATACTTCGGAAAATTTAAAAAAACAATTATCTGGGGATGTAATAGATATACAATTTGAGAATGTTGACGATCAGTTTAAGTTTCCCATGATTATGAAGCAAGTAAAAGAAATATCTGGAATTAAAAATATTTCATTTGGAACTGCAGGAAATGAACAAGATATAATACCGAAAATGCAACTACCACCAGGTATGCCTGCTACTGTTACTCCTGAAATGATCCAAGCAAGAATGAGAGAAATTTTGTCTGATCCTAAAAAATTGTTAATGGCTTGGAAAAAGATGCCAATGGCAGTAAATATGTTTTTAAATGCACCATTAATCGCTAAGAAAAAGATTGCAGATTTGTTTGACGACAAACTTTTAGAAGAGGTTCCAGAAAATATAAAACAAGAGTTAATTAAAATAAAAAAGGGAGAATATCCAGAGGAAGAAGTGGATATCGAGCCATCTTTATCGATCTCTTGCGAAAACGGTGGAAAACAATTACCTCTAATCATTCAAAAAATAAATGAAAATAATTTAATCATAAAATCTGTAAATATGCATCAACCTACATTGGAAGATGTGTTCCTCCATTACGTTGGGAGCGCAATAAGGGAGGAATCTTCAAATCACACAAAAGGTATTAAAAAGATGATTCAAATGAGGCAATTAAGGAAGTGATAATAAATGTCAGAATTAAATATTACCAAAACCAAAATAAATTATAATGCGATATGGGCACTGGCGAAAAGGGAGTTATTGGGATTCTGGAGAAATAAATCAAGGGTTATCTCATCAATAGCTCAGGGAATACTCTTTTTATTTGTATTTGCGGGAGGATTTTCATCCCTTTCAATAACTATAGATGGGACATCTATTGATCCAAGAGCTTTTACTGCTTCAGGTATTGCAGCAATAGTTATTTTATTTACGGGAATCTTCGGAGGTATGTCAATCTTTCGCGATAAAATGTTTGGGTTCATGAAAGAATTAATGGTTGCACCTGTTAGTCGGAATACGCTAATGTTTGGAAGAACTTTAGGAGTAGCTTTACAAACCTTGGTGCAAGTTTTAATAATGATTGGTCTAAGTATCGTTTTTGGATATTACGGATATGACCTTAATTTAATTTGGCGTGTAATGTTGGTCTTACCCGTCGCTTTATTGGCAAGTATTGGAATTGTTGGAGTGGGGTTAACTATCAGCACTCGTCTGAGCGATATGCAGTCTTTTGGACTAATCCAAACATTTATCGTGATGCCTATGTTCTGGTTATCGGGGGCTTTATTCGCTTTCAATTCAGTACCACTTCCTATGCAGGTAATAATGATGTGTAACCCTTTTACTTATAGCGTGGATCTATTTAGATTAGTGTTACTCGGAGTATCGTACTTTCCATTTTGGCTTGATCTAATAGTGATGGTACTATTTGGAGCGATTTTAATATTAATTGGAGCAAGATCATTTAATAAAATGGAAATAAGTTAAGTAAAAAAGTAATATAAAAGAGAATTAGTATAAATTTACAGAAATTCTTACTTTAAGAGGGCGAATAATTTATCTTTATCATCCCTCTCTGCATATTTGGTGTTTTTTCCTATTTGAGTAATATTATGGAGGTAATCTTTTATCTCTTCTTCGTCTAATTGCTTTTCATTTCGGTAGGTTATTCTTTACCTTTACCCCAAATATTATTACCCCTTATGTGGAAGCTGTGTGCTTTTTTTCAACCAGAATCTAAAATAATTCAATCTACTTTAGTTTTTTAGTAATAACAGTATTTAATGTAACTTTAATTAATTTCGGATGAAGGAATTTTACAAAAATAAAGGAATCATAATTCTTTAAGTAATTCTTCTTTAAGGATGGCAAGTAATCTCTTTTTTTCATTACCATCTATTCGTTTTATATCTTTTCCTATTTGTAATATATCATGGGGATGTTCTTCTAAGACTTGTTGTTCTTTCTCATCCTTTTTTGAACTACTCTTATAAGAAAAGTTCATCAATAAGATATACCTCAAATTTCATTTATCGACAAAATTTATAAATATTCGCGAAAGATCATTTTTCCGTGTTAGTGTTTCTTCCCTTTTTTTCTCATGAGAAAAAGGAATATTATAAATCTATTGATTAATTATTTTTCATATTTATGCCATATCTCAATTTTAAAGGAGAAAAAATTTATTATCAGCTTAAAGAAAATAACGCAACAAGTTCGCAAAATATGGGATTGATTTTTATTCATGGGTCAAGGAGTAGCTCGCTCATTTGGCATAATCAAATTGATGGTCTAAATCTTGATTATAAAATAATAGTGGTTGATCTCCCTTCGCATGGAAACTCTGATAAAATTTTAATATCAGAAATTACCCTTGACCTTTACATTAATGTTATTGAAAAATTGAAAGAATCTTTGAAATTAGAAAAAATAATTTTATGTGGGCATTCATTAGGTGGTGCTATTATATTATCTTATTATTTAAAAAATCCTAATGATATTGAATCTTTAATTTTATGCGCTACAGGCGCTCGATTACGGACTAGCTCCGTTATATTCCAACAACTCACAGATGATTATAACCAATATCTGAATTATATACGTCAAACAGCATTTCATAGGAAAGCTCCAAAATCAGTTATTGATACCTATAGAGACCAAATCTCTAAAGTCGACCCCCAAGTTATTTACAATGACTTTAAAATATGTGATGGCTTTGATATTATGCAAGAATTGAAATTAATTCAAGTCCCGTGCCTAATTTTATGTGGAGATAGCGATATTTTAACCCCTTCGAAGTATAGTCAATACTTCCATACTAATATTAAAGACAGTAAATTACATATTTTACAACAAGCGGGGCATATGGTAATGTTAGAAAAACCCCAGCTAGTAAATCAGTACATCCAAGAATTTATTGAATCTTTATAATCGAAACGTTTTAAAAATTGAATTTAATTATTATTTTATCAAAAATCATAATTAATTTTTAGATTAAGAGATGAGAATATGAAAATCGGTTATGTTCAAACATCCCCAATTTTTGGTGAAAGGGAGCAAAATTTTACACAAGTTAAGGGATTATTAGTTAATAAAAAAGCGGATCTTATTGTATTACCTGAACTTTTCGCTACAGGTTATACCTTTACCTCTAAGGAAGAAGCCAAAACTCTGGCAGAAAGTGTAGATGGGATTACATCTCAATTTTTACAAAAAATGACCAAAATTACAGGTGCAACAATTGTTGGAGGTTTCATTGAAAGAGATAATAATAAAATTTTTAATTCTGCGATGATTGTTTCTGAAACTGGTGTAATTGGTATATACAGAAAGATTCACCTTTACTACAGGGAAAAATTATGGTTTTCACCGGGAAATCAACAGTTAAAAGTTTATAAGATAAATGATTTTAAAGTTGGGATGATGATTTGTTTTGACTGGATTTTCCCTGAAACTGCTAGAACGCTCGCACTTCTAGGTGCTGATATTATTGCACACCCCTCAAACTTAGTGCTTCCTTATTGTCAAAAAGCAATGATCACTCGATGTTTGGAAAATCGAGTTTTTGCCATTACTTCTAATAGAATAGGTCAGGAGAAACGTGGCTTAGATAATTTCTCATTTACAGGTGCAAGTCAAATAACCTCTTATAATGGAGAAATTTTGTCTTCAGCCCCAAAAGCGAAAGAGTTTGTAGATATTGTTAATGTCGATATTAATAGAGCAAGAGATAAAAATCTTAATGAATTTAATAATTTAATTGAAGATAGACGTATAAAATTTTATCAATATATTTAAAAATTTATGATTCTCTTTTTTTTATGAAAATAGGATATCCTTGTATAAATTTGACCTTAAATTGTAGAAGTAGTAGAACATTCCGTTTAGAAAATTATTCAGAAGAAAGACTTATAGAAACAATTGAAAATAATTTGAATTGCTTAGCAAAAATATTAGAATTTAACTATAATAATAATATTTTATTTTTTCGAATTACTTCGGATTTAATACCTTTTGCTTCTCATCCAATCATGAAATTTGGTTGGTAAGAGTATTTTAAATCAAAATTTAAGGAAATTGGTGTGTATATAAAAAAGAACTCAATGCGAATAACGATGCATCCAGGGCAATATACTGTTCTTAACTCTATAAATGATAAAGTGGTTCAAAATAGTATAAAAGAATTGAAATATCATACTGAAGTTTTAAACTTATTGGGTTTAGATTCAAAAGCGAAAGTAATTACCCATGTGGGAGGAGTTTATGGTGATAAGAAAAATAGTATTAAAAGATTTATAGAACGACATAGGAAACTCAATGAAAGTATAAAAAATCATTATGTTATTGAAAATGATGATAAGAATTACAATTTAAAAGAATGTCTGCTAATAAATGAATCAACAAATATACCTATAATTTTAGATTTTTACCATCATTTTTACTATAATTCAGGAGAATCAATTGAAAAAGCAATTGAAAATACTTTTAAAACTTGGAATGAAAAAGATGGACTGCCAATAGTACATTACAGTTCAGAACACCCAGTTAAGGGCAAATTTAAGCGTGCTGATGAAATAAATATGAATTATTTCAAAGAATTCATAAAAATGACAAATAAACACAATTTTGATATTATGTTGGAAATTAAAAATAAAGAAAAAAGTGCTTTAATGGCTATAAAAAATCTTGTGAATGATATAAGATTCATTAGAAATAGAATATGATTATATAGAATTTTTGTTTAATAGTATCTATGAGCGTAATAAAATTATCACACATGAGTGAGATTGAAATAAATTCAGCAATTGAATCTAATAATTTATGTAGAATTGCATTTATTGATGAAGATTATCCTTATATTTCTCCCTTTCAATATGTTAATATCGACAATATCTTATATTTCCATTTAACAGATTATGGAAAAAAAAAGAAAATACTAGCAAAAAATCCAAATGTATGCGTATCAATTGAAAACTTCAAGCCTAATCTCAGTAAATATTATTTTATTTCAATGCAGGGTAAGTTAAAGTTAGTTAAAAATAATGATCTAAAAAAGAAAGTTGTTAGTCAAATGGTCAAACGAGCCAGGGAAAATTATTCAGAGAATTTCCTTTTAGCTCATGGATTTGATAAAAAAGAAGGATGGGAGCATTTTACTGCAAAAGATCAACTAATTTATAAATTTGAATTAATAAACAAACCAATTGGACTCAAATCATTATAGAAATATCATGACCAAAATGTCTTTTTTATATAAAAAAGAAAAAAAAATAAAAATTTAAATAATTATGGTTGTAAAATACCTGCAAAGGCTAACCATGCCAGCAATGATTTAGCTGCCAAACTTAATATTATATATACGCGTTCACCAAAAAGATAATCTTTCCAAGGACCGACTCCCTTATACTGAAGAACCATGTTTATAGCAAATGTATTAAATAGAACTAAATATGTAAAGAAAATTACGTATACAAAATCAGGCATTCCTTCAGCGTCTACGCCATAAAAGTATCCTAAAATCACAATCCAAGGAATTGCTCCAGATATACATCCCATTATAAATGGCTTCCAATTTAATTTCTCTGTATATTGATTAACTAATTCCATTACATAACCGAACATTATCATCGTGGCATTTAAGACAAAAATCATTACCAGAGACCATAAATCCCACACACCAAAAAGCAACGAAATAAAAGTTATCATAATCGAACTAGAGAATGCATATTCATACCAACGATAAGGATTGAATCCTTTCTTTAGATTTTCATTATATCTCTTATTTAATGGATAGGCAATAAGGAGATGGGCTACCGCGGACAATAACAAGAATGAAGCTAAAATAGCTCCAAAATATGAAATTGTGAATATCACTTCAGGATTGGGATAAATATTGAAAATATCGGGAGGAGTGAATTCATAAGTCAAGTAAAAAGTATAAATATCTCTAGAGAACTCCAAAATAAGACCTACAGTTAGCATTAGTATCCCTTGTATCAAATGAAGAATTCCCATATTCCTGTTAAACTTTTGTAAATAATCAGATGAAATATTGGAATTTGCAATAATTTCTTGTCGTTCTTTATAATTCATTTTAACCATTTTTATAATTTTTAAATTTAGATTTTACATTATTAATTATCCAAATAAAGAATTTAAATAATGGTTTTAAAAATTATTTAAATTTTCCAATAATCAGTTTTAGATTTAATGAGTTTAGGGTAAAATTTTAATATTCAATTAATGACTGAAATTTTTATAATCTATATAAATAAAGATTAAATTAGCATATAGAATATCAAGCTTAAATTAGTAGGAAAGGAAAGTGAATCCAAATCTAAGATTGTAAAAGAAACCATCATTATGATCCTAATAAGTTTTATCACCGTTCTTGTTATTGACATTATAACGATTCTTATAGGGATTACTGAAATAGGACCTGCATTATTGTTAAGTTTATTACTTTGGGGGGGACTTGTTGGAACTATTGGAATTAATCAGACTATCTTCAACAATCGAGGTCTAAAACTATTTCTTATAGAATATATAGTGTATCTCTTTGGATTTCTTATTGCAGGAATGATTTTAATTGTGTGGACTTAAATTTTAAAGTATAATTATTCTTTTTTTTTTATTTAACTACTTATAGAAGTTCAACAATGTATAAAGGCCATTTCTTAAGAATACCTTTTGGTACTTTCCCATTTCTAACTTGAGTTAAAATTTCCTCTCTAGCTGCTAAAAAATTTATAGGTTGGTCATCAATAATACGAATATCAATTTTCCTATCAAGAAACGCCTGGCGAAGCTCTCCTTTGTTTAGATCTTTTAAAATTAGATTTCTTAATTGATCTTCAGTTAGGCATTTTGTATTAATACTAGAGGGAAGGATTAATCTCCAACTAATAATATCTTTTTCTTTAGATTATTTTAATTATTCTTAAAACTATAAATGAAAGATTTGTTATTTTTAAATTTAACAGAATAAATAAAGTAAAAAATAATTTATTTGTTTTTTAATGAAAATCATTTATTTTTAGGAATGTACTAAAATATCATAAAGCCAAGTCCCAGAATCTTGGAAAATTGGTAAATGAGGTGGAAAATAAGTAAATATTATTAAAGATAATCCCAATCCAATTATAATTATCCATGAAACAATGCTTATCCATTTTTGAAGTTTAATTAATGTGATAATCTTATTATTAATGAATTGACCAATAATCACTCCGACAAAAAAACTCAATATGTCGATAATAAGAATTTTAGTGCCAAGAATTGCCGTATATGAATAAAAGATAATTAATATGGGGCTAATACTTATTAACGCGACACTAGCCTTTCTAAAGAAATTCTTGTAAATTTCTTCTAAGTTATAATAAAAAAATAAAAATGAAAGGATCAACAAGAATTAAATAAAGTTGTAAAAATACATTCAAAATATGAGAAATACAAGAAGGTATTGCTATGGACCCTGGCTATCTAGAAGGTTAGGGTCATCCCTTGGTGTTGATATTTTACCAAAAATGAAAAAATGCACTTATAATTGTGTATATTGTGAGATTGGATCAACACAACCTGATCATTTAGTCCCTCCTGATTATAGAATCAAAGATCCTCCCACTCAAAATTTTAGAAAAGAATTGCATTCATTTTTAAAATATACAACTCATTTAAATTCCATCACTTTTGGTTATAATGGAGAACCTACGCTAAATGAGAATATCTTAGATTTTTTAAGACTTGCTAAAGAACTTAGAAATGAGAAAAATTGGCCTAAGAAATATCCTCAACTTACGTTATTTACTAACTCTAGTACCTTGTTTTTAAAAGAAATAAGGGAAAAAATAAAAAATTTTGATCTTGTATTGGCAAAATTAGATGTAGCGAATGAAATTGATTTTAGACGAGTGAATTGCCCCCATAAAGATGTTCCAAATATTGATATAATCATTGACTCCCTCGTTAAATTGAAAAGAGAAATGCCGAATGATCATAAATTAGCAATTCAGTGTTTAATTTTTAATTCAAATAGAGAAAAATTTACTGACAATAACACTTCAGAAAACATAAATGATTTAGCTTTTGCATTTAAAAAAATTAAACCTGATATAGTACAGGTCTATTCTATAGCTAGAATGCCTGCAAAATATTACGTCTATGCTATAGATGACGAAAGAAAGGCATGGATTGTCCAAGAGTTTAAGCAAGTCATAGATGATGAAAGTGTGGATATAAGATATTTTTAGCTCATAAACTTGGGAATTCCATCTTCCCTTACATAAGGTGCATAAGCACTTATATATTTCATAGCATCATCTGGAGAAATTACTACGGCTAATCCACTGTGTTCTTTTGCATATTCTATTGCCACGAATAATAAAGCACCTGTAGTGGGGCCAACAAGAATACCATTCTTTCTTGCTAATTGGATTCCTGTTAGGTACGCATCATCATCTTCAACTTCCAAGATTTGATCTATTATAGAATAATCTAAAATTTTTGGTTTCAATTCTTCTGTAAGATCAGATATTCTCTTCATTCCAGGTAAATTGTGCTCTGCTTTAGCTGGTTCAACACCTATGATTTTCACTGAAGGATTTCTTTTCTTTAAATATCTTCCGACTCCTGTTATTGTACCGCCAGTTCCGAGAGCACCAAAAAAATAATCAATTTTGCCTTGAGTTTGTTCCCAAATTTCTGGACCTGTAGTTCTATAATGTGCTTGAACGTTTAAATGATTCTCATATTGATTTGGATTAATAAATCTTTTTCTTCGCTTACCTTTCATTATCCCATTCACTAAACCCCTTGCTCCCTCATTTGGGAATGATGGGCATAAATCATCATCTGCTTCCCACAAGTTGTTAACTCCTAATAACCTTAATAGTATCTTCTTTTCTTCAGGGATTCTACTAGGGACTGCTATTTCTATTGGAATACCCTTCGCATTAGCAAGAGCTGATAAACCAATACCGGTATTACCCGATGAAGGTTCAATTATGTATTGATCTTCTTTTATCTTAACTCCTTCTAACATTGAGAGGGCAATCCTATCTTTTATAGATCCGAATGGGTTATATCTCTCTAATTTAAGGTATATTGGGAAATTTCTATGCGGATTAAATCTTTCACTTAATCTAACTAAGGGGGTTGGATTCTCTGGAGTTGCAATCAACTCCTCAATACTTTCAAAAACTCTTAACTGAGATTTTGTGCTTACATTCAGTTTTTTACTTATCTTTGCAAATATAGTCATTTTTTTTACCTCAAGGATTTATTATCAATAAATTTAGCCACCATAATACCGTTATAATTATAGGAGTATGATGGATGTATGAGAATATGTGAGGTGTTGTTTTTAGCAACAACAATCCCTACAACAGTTACAGAAATAAGAATTTGGTTGATTCTGTTGTCTAAATCTCATTAAATTATTAAAATATGAGTTTAAATATAACATCCTTGATTATAAATTATAAAAATATTTTAAAATATTACATTTTCTTATAGTTTTTTCTATCTGACTTTATTAGATGTAACTATTGTCATTACATTATATAAGGATTGAAAGAAATCGTCATTATACTCAAAATCTATTCAGATTTATGCCAAAATTTTGGGAATAAAGCACCTGTCCGTTGTTGATATTCACGATATTTATCTCCAAAACGTTTTATGAGATCTTTTTCTTCATAATGAATCATAATTGGAGTATATATTACAACTAATACAGACATCAACAATACGAGAAACCATGAATTGACGGCAAAGGCAATTGCAATGAAAATTGGGAATTCTCCGAGTGTTTGAGGATGTCGGATATAATTATATATACCCCCAAACATTTCTGTTTCTCCTAATGGACGTAAAGACTCGAAACCAGCATCTTTTATGCCTTTAAAAATAATTATAAAACCAGGAACAACAATCGCAATGCATATACCTATACCCACTCCAATATTTTGATGTATTATCCAATTTAATGAAGGAATCGGAAACCATACCCAGAGCAAGATATTAACGATAGTAATGAATTCAAAAAGTCCTGCTAAAGATCGCAAAATCTTGCAATCCTTCCACGCTTGTTCACCCCTTTTTTCCTTTCTTTTCATTGGTTGGACGCTTAATGTATAAAAATAGCAAAAAAAAAGTGCGCTGAGAATCAATGAAATGAAATTTATCCATTCTATCATAACAGGCAAATTATAATACTTTAAGATTTATTCTCCCAACAAGGAAGACATTATATAATATATTGATACATATTTAAGTATGGTTTTTATAAATTCTGAAGGGAAATTTAACGAAAATTCTTATCTTATAGATGGACAGTTATTTCGAATGACTGGAGTCATGGCTATCTACGTAATTGAGAACAATGGAATGCGGATGATGATCGATACTTCATCAGAAATAGCAGCTAGAAAAATTGTAAAAAAATTAAAAGAATTTGGATTATTCCCAATTCATAAATTGCTCTTAACCCATTCTCATTGGGATCATGTACAAGGTGTTGGTAAGTTAAAGAAATTAATGGGAGATTTTGAAGTTTTAGCTTCAGAAAACGCTATAGAAGACTTGAAAAATCCAGAAAGGATGAATGAACCCTATGAAGCGACTGTGAATCCAGTAGAAAATGTCATACCATTAAAAGAAGGAGCAATAATTAATTTAAATGGTTTAAAATTGGAAGTTATAAATGTTTTTGGACATTCATTGGATTGTATTGCTATTTTTGATAAGAAAAATAAAAATATTTTTCTAGGAGAACCTATTCATCATAAATGGGATCACGACACTATTATACCAAATTTTATGCCGCCCGATTTCAATGAAGTAGAACTCATTAAAACGATTGAAAAATTGAGAAAAATGAGAGAAAATTTAAATTTAATTTCTTTATCTCATTTTGGAGTATGGACAGATGAAGATTTGGATAAAATTTTCAACAATATGGAAGAAATTCATTTTAAAACAAAGGATGCGTTCATTAAATGGTATAATGAAAATCCATCGGCAGAATATGTAACAGCGAAATATCAGGAAACTTTTATACCAGATTCGAAAATATTTACTATTGAGAACATACATGGATTGCAATTAATGATTTCATGGTTAATAAAAGGTTTAAAATTGAGCGGATTTATCAAATAAAAATTTTTTAAACAAAAATGTACTTTATTATTTAATTAACACCTTTAGCTCATAAGATTATGGAAGAAAGATATATCGTTGGAGTTGATATTGGGGGCACATGGATAAGGGTTGGAATTTGTGCAGATGATCTTAAGGAGGAAAAAATAAAGCATAAAATTGCCAGAACTGGAAAAGAAAGCCCATATTCAATTAGTACTTTGGTCTGTGAGATACTGAATCAATTATTAATTGAGAATAATATTGAAAAAGAGTATATAATTGGTATTGGTCTGGCTTCTGCTGGTCCCATAGATTTAAAGAAAGGTGAGATATTTAATAACGCTAATTTGGGATTTAAAATAATCCCTTTAAAAAAGCCAATTGAAAAAAAATTTCCAGGGATTCCTATTTATTTTATTAATGATTGCAACGCCGCTGTTTTGGGTGTTCATTATTTTGAAGCAGAAGAATATGAGAAAGATAATTTGGTTTATATTACAATCTCAACTGGAATTGGTGGTGGTGTAATTTGCAACGGACATTTACTACTTGGAAAGGAAGGGAATGCGGTTGAAGTAGGTCATGGATTGGTTGCCCCAAGAAGTAAAATTCAATGTAATTGTGGGGCCTATGGATGTTGGGAAGTGTTTAGTTCGGGAACTGGGGTTAGAAATCGAGCTTTAGAAGCGATAAGTGAAGGGAAATTAAATATAGATATTCTACTAGAAATAGTAAATAATGATATTACAAAAATTACGGCTAAAGAAATATTTCAAGCAGCTCGGAAAGGTGATAAGCTTTCAAAAAAAGTTATAGATGACTGTGTTTTCTACGCGAAGGTTGGTTTTGGCTTAGTTAATAATTTTTATGATTGTTCGACTATATATGTGGGTGGTGCAATGATGAAAGACCATGAGCAAATACTTCCTCCAATAATAAAGCAATTTAAAGAAAATCCTATTATTTTTACAATTAATAATCCACCAGAAATAAAGCTTACAAAATTAGGTGATGATGTCGGTTTAAGAGGGGCTTTGGCCTTAGTTAAATACAAGACTGATAATCATAAAATTATTTCTTAAATTTAAATAAAAGTTATATTATCATTCATCTTTTAATTCATATTGCCATGAAGAACGATAATTTAATAATCACACCCAGTGGTATCCGGGGAATAGTCGGAGAAGGATTAACTGTTCCAGCTGTTATTAATATCGTTTCTGCTTTTGGGCAGTGGATTCATAAATTTGGGAATGAAGTAATAATTGGAAGAGATACTCGCACTTCCGGTGAGATGCTTGAATCTGCAGTTATCTCAGCTCTGGTTTCAGTCGGGTGTAAGGTAATTAATTTAGGTATATGTCCGGCTCCAGTTATTATTTATACAAAAAATAAATTAAAAGTACCTGGTGGCATTATTATTTCTGGAAGCCATAATCCTCCAGAATGGAATGCTTTAAAATTTTTATCCCAAGAAACCTTTCTTAGTAAAGCAGAGTTAGAAGAAATTGCAGAAATATCTGACTCTGATAAAATTAAATATGCCTCTTGGGATACACTTTCACAAATAAAAGTTATTGATCCCATTAACGATTATCTAAGGGATTTACTCAAGTATTTAAAATCAGATTCAATAAAAGAGAAAAATAAATTAAAAGTAGTAGTTGATACAGGAGCAGGCGCGGCAAAAGTTATTGTTCCCAAAATACTGGAATCACTTGGTTGTGAAGTAAAAGTAATTAATAATGAATTATTAGAAGGAAATGATTTTCCCCGAAATCCAGAACCAGTTGAATCAAATCTTGAAAGTTTAATAGAAACTGTAAGAAAGGGACAGTTCGATGTTGGTTTCGCATATGATTGCGATGCAGATCGATTAGGTCTCGTTGGAAATGATGGTCAATGGTATCAAGAAGATATAGGTCTTGCCTTAATTACTGAACATACTTTTAATGAGTTATCAGAAGAAAAGAAAAAAGGAATATTTGTCACGAATGTTGCTTCATCTTTAATGTTTGATTCAATTGTGAAAAAATATGATGGCTCAATAATAAGAACTCCAATTGGTGAAAGATACCTCGCAGAGAAGATGTTTTTAATAGAAAAGAAGAAAGCAGAATTGAATATTAGTAAAGGCTCTTTTATTTTTGGTGGGGAGGGCTCTTGTGGGGGAGTTATGTTTCCATCATTTAACAATGCCAGGGATGGTATTTTTGCTACGGCAAAGATTATCGAAATTTTGGTAAAATCTGGTGAAATAATTTCAGATTTAATTAGTAAGTTACCAAAGTTTTATTCAAAACGTGTGAATATATCCATTCATGGAAAAGATTTAGAAATAATAAAACACGAATTAAAAAATCACAAAATAACACAAGGTAAAGTTTTTTCTGAAATAGGTCATGATATAAAAATACTATATCCTGACCATTGGTTCGTTTTAATACACCCATCAAATACAGAACCAGTAATTAGAATAATTAGTGAGGCGAAATCTGAAGATCTAGCTAAAAAACTTGTTCAATTTATTACTCAAATTGTTCAAAAAACCTCAACTATTTCATAACTTTAATTTCTTACGATTAATTAAATAAAAAAAATTTCTAACGGCTGTTCTTGATCACTTTCAAAAGAAAATGATTTTTTTATTTTGCAATAATACAATTATTTAAGAGATAAAGATATCCCAATAATTTTTTGATTGTATTTTTTAACATTGATTTTGAAATAAACATTTTAAAAAAATCATTTTACTTAATTGCGTAATCAACCGCAAATTCTGCATGAATTTTTGTTGTGTCAAATAATGGAACTTCAACATCTTCTTGCTTAATTAGTAAGGGAATCTCTGTACAACCTAATATAACTCCTTCCGCCCCTTTTTTAGCAAGATTTTTTATAATTTTCTTATATTGCTCTTTAGATGTTTCTTTTATTTCTCCCAAACATAGTTCGTTATAAATTATATCATGGACAATTTGCATCTCTTCAGAATTTGGTATAATTACTTCAATACCATGTTTTTCAATAAGCCTCCCCTTATAGAAATCTTCATTCATTGTAAATTTGGTTCCTAAAAGTCCAACCTTCTTAAAATCTTTTTCTTTAATTCTCTCAGCTGTTGCGTCAGCGATATGTAATAAAGGAATAGTAATATTACTTTCGACATCTTCAGCCATCTTATGCATTGTGTTAGTACAAATAATAACTAAATTTGCACCTGCTTTTTCTAATCTTTGAGCGCAATCTATCATTATTTTTGTAAGGTCTTCCCACTTTCCCTGGTGTTGTAATTTTTCGATCTCATCGAAATCAACTGAATACATAATACATTCGGCAGAATGAAGCCCTCCTAATTTTTGCTTTACGGTTTCATTAATTATTCTATAATATTCAAGAGAAGATTCCCAACTCATGCCTCCAATAAGTCCTATATTCTTCATAGTTCTAATGAATTAATTTAAATTTTTATTTTTTTATTTAACTAAATTTATTTAAAAAGTTAAAAAAAAGGGTAAATTTAGGAATTTTTACTCCATAGGTCTCTTATTATCTTATCTTTAATAAGCGGCTCAACTGTAATATCCTCTTCCACATTTGTTAAGCAACTAAAACAAGATTTCCCATTGACACGGATTAAACATCTTTTGCAGAACCCCAATCTACAGTTAATAAAAAAAGCTAAACTTGGATCTTCATTCTCTCTTATATAAACCAGACAGTCTTGAACACTCATTTTTCCACTTATTGGGACTTCAAAAGTATCATAGTAAGGCTTCTCATCCTTGTGTGGATCAAATCTAAAACATTTTACTTTTATTATTTTTTTCTCTTCCATATGATCCCCTCATTTATTCTCTCTTTAAAGAGGCTGTCGCCACACCTATAGCCTCTTGATACGTCAATTTTCCTTTTGGCAAAGAAATTTTTGTTACAACAGGTTTTTCAAATTTAATATCCAATTCACCGTTTTTTTGTTTCATAACAATTGTTTTGAGCCAATTGTCGTGATCAGTATTTGTATAATCTCTACGATAAAACTCACCACGACTCTCCTCCCGAATTAGCGAAGATTTAGCTGATAAATATAAACATGTTAATATATTTCGTAACTCAATAGCCTTAATCCACTCATCATTCAATTCTTTGCTTTTAGTAGAAGTAATGCAGAGATTCTCAAGATCATTATTTATTATTTTCTCCAGTTCTCCAATCGCTTCTTTTAATAGGATTCCTTCCTTGATTAAACCAACTTTTTGCCCAGAAATTTCATGTATTTTTTTAGTAAGTTCATTTGGTGTAATTCCCTCATCTCTCATCAATGGTTTATTTATTCTATCCAAAATCTCTTTGACTTGATTCTTATTTATCTCAGCTTGTTCTACTTTTTTAACGTATTTTGGAGCAACTCCACCTGCAATTATTCCTTGAACACCAACCTCAGTACAAGCAGAGGCAACTCTTACTGCCCCCCACAGACCGCCAGAGCATTCTCCTGCTGCAAATAATCCGGGGATAGTTGTTTCTGTATTTTCATTGACCTTGATTCCACCACCCATATAATGGGCAGCATTTCCCACCTCTATATCTTCAGTTTTACATTTTTCTAACAATTCTGGTATGAGAGTTATAAATTCATAGCGTGTATCTTTAAGTTCATTTTTAATACGGTTATTGGCGATTCTAATAATTGCATCAATAAATTTTGTCCGTAAATGTTTTAATGAAAGAAAGATACCGCCATGTGGCCCCCCACGGCCATTTTCAACCTCTAATTCCGAAGCAATTGATACTATTTCTTTAGTGCTTTTTTCCAAATTTATTGGATCATATTCTTCCATAAATCTTTCACCCTTATTATTTACAAGTTGGATATATTTATCAAAAGGGTCAATACAGCTAAGGACATATAGTGCTATACTCCCTCGGTCTTTCGGGGGCCAGACCATTGTTATAGGACAGAATTGTACCATCTCCATCGAAATTAATTCTACTCCGGCTCGGTAAGCCACCCCTATACCATCACCTGACAGATCATATGAGCCCGTGTTAAATGAATATGCTCTATGCCACCCTCCGGTAGCTAATATGATTGCCTTGCACTTAATCAGGACTGTTTCTCCAGATTTAATGCTTAAGGCAACTGCTCCAGCAATTCGCCCATCGCTTACTAATAAGTCTATAAGCATTGTATCTTCCAGCATTGGAATTTTTAATTCTTTCACTTTTTTTCGGATAGCGGCGACCCATAAAGTACCAGCACTTGTGATACCACGAGCCATTTCCTCCGTGTGGACTGAGTCATATCCGTAGATACGCATTCCCCAATCCATAAGATCCTTCATAGCTTTAGGAGCATACTCAACATACTTTTCAACCATTTTTTGATTATTTAGATATAATCCTTCTCTAACAAGGTCTTCAAAAAATCTCTCGGGACTGTCGCGATCATCGCCATCAAAACCTAATATTTTAGCTGTTTTCCCATCTACATTAAAATCTACTCCCGCCATCTGAGAAGCCCCACATTGCCCAATTTTCCCCTTTGTTACTATTAGAACATCAGTTCCATGACTATGTGCTTCTATTGCTGCGTGACCTCCTGCACCTTCGCTTCCAACAATCAATAAATCCGTGCTTATAATTCTATCAAAAAATTTTTCTACTTCTCCCATATTATACCATCTCTTTAATTTTTCTCATAAATTAGATTGTTCAACTACTTTTTTTTAACAATATATCTTAGAATACATTTTTTATCTCCCTTTGTTAAAGTAGCGGGTACTTCAATGCGAAGATTTGGATTATATCCTTTTAAAGTAGATTTATCAATATATTCGCAATAAATTTTTCCATATTCCAATTTATCCCAATCCTTGCAACCATTACAAAAGACACAATCCCTAAGTTCAATTATAACATCTCCATCAATGATTTTGGGTCTATATTTTGCCGTGTTTTTTATATCTAAATCACTGTAAATGAAAAAGTTTTTTAAATTCTTCTCTTTTCCCACAGATTTAACGAGTTCTCCTACTCTTCTACCCCTTTCTTCTCCATACTTTTTTACCGCTTCTCCTATCGCATCTCTACCTTTATCTCCAAATTGATTAATTATTTCCTCTGCAATAGTGCAAAATAATTGGGAAAACATAGCAAAGAAGTGAGTCTTATATTTATTCCCTACTTCTTGTTGTCCCTTAAGAACTTCCATAATATCTTCATTGGTAAATCCTTCTGATTCGTCTAATATCGTTAATCACTTCCTAAATTTTGATTTTTTTTATTTTAAATTTTTTTTATTACTATTATTTTTGGTATTATCAATAATAAATATTAAAGATCCTTTTCTTATTGTAAATAAAAATATTTGCCTCTCTTTATTAATAAAGTAGGTATAATTATATTCACTTGAGTCTTTATGGTAGATTTAGAAGTTCAGAGAAAGAGTCTTCCTCATAATCCAGGAGTGTATTTGTTTAAAGATAAAAATGGAAATATACTCTATGTAGGGAAAGCTATCGATTTAAATAAGAGAGTCTCCCAATATTTTCAAAAATCAACTTATAGAGACCCCTATTTTGGAGAAAAAATTAAAGATTTAGTTAGTCACATTGTGGATATTGACTATATAATAACTGAGAATGAAAAGGAAGCATTTATCTTAGAGAATATTCAAATTAAGAAACATCTTCCAAAATATAATGTTAGATTTCGTGATGATACAACTTATCCTTTTTTAATGATAACCTATTCCGAAGATTATCCTAGAATTAGAGTTATCAGAGGTCCACACAAATATAATCAAAAAAATCTGTTTATCGGACCATATACAGATAAAAAAGAATTAAGACGTATTCTAAGATTTATACGTAAAACAATCCCATTTTGTACTTGTAAGAGAAAAGTTAAGGAAAATCAAAAAAAGGCTTGTATGTATTATCAAATAAAATTATGTCCCGGTCCATGTATTGGTAAAATTACACCTGAAGATTATTTACAAAACATAAAACAAGTAGAATTGTTTCTTAAAGGAGAAACCGATAAATTAACAAAAATTCTTAAAAATAAAATGGAAAAAGCAGTAGAAGAACAAAATTTTGAATCTGCTGCAATTTGGCGTGATAGATTAGGTGATTTAACTCGTGTGACGATTAAACATACAATAATTTCTGGAAATAAAAAAAATCAAGATATTATTAGTTATTATAAGGATGAGGAGTTTTCGACCGTTTTGATTTTATTAATAAGAGAAGGAAAGATATCGGGAAAAATTCCATTCATATACGATTTGAAAGGTAAACTTATTGAAAGGAACGGAATTATACCCGCCTTTATGAAACAGTATTATCTTCATCCAGCAACAAAAGTCCCTAACGAAATAATTGTAAGTGAAATACACGAGGATGTTAAAGTATTAAAAGATCTATTAAGTGAAAAATTAAAGAAAAATATTATAGTTAAAACTCCTAGTGATCATTTCGAGGAAGGATTTTTAAAAATTGCTAATAAAAATGCAAAAGTAATTGTTGAGCAAGAAAAAATAAAACAAGAACTGGAATTGGAGAGCCCTAATCAAATAAATCAAGCTCTTAATGAGTTGAAAGAAGTCCTAAATCTCCCTAATATACCTCATATTATTGAAGGATTTGATATTTCAAATATTCAAGGTACTGATCCAACAGGATCCTTAGTGTCTTTTCTTGATGGAAAACCCAATAAAAAATGGTATCGACATTACAAAATATTGTCTAAGTCTACACCTGATGATGTCGGCATGATGAAAGAAGTAGTGTATCGTCGCTATAACTCTTTAATTGAAAAAAATCTAGAACTTCCCGATTTAATCCTAATAGATGGAGGTAAAGGGCAATTAAATGCAACCTTATCTGTCTTAAATGATTTAGGAATAGGAAATACACCGATATTGGGGTTAGCAAAGAAATTTGAAGAAATATATCTCCCTAATAAAAAAGAACCAATCAGATTATCGGATGATTCGGCAGCTCTCAAACTTTTGCAACGAGTTAGGGATGAAGCCCACCGATTTGGAGTGAAATTACATAGAAAATTAAGAGAAAAAAGAGTTTCAAAATCAATTTTAGATGATATTCCAGGAATTGGCCCTGCCAAAAGAACAAAATTATTAGAAACTTTTGGAAGTGTAGATGGAATAAAAAGAGCAAAACTTGAAGATATCTCAGAAGTTGTGGGAGAAAAATTAGCCATTATAATCCAAGATTTTTTATCTAATAATAATTAATTTAAATTAAGTGATCAAATGCCAAAGACTGTAAGATTATGCCCTAAATGCCGCTCAGCCAAGTTACATCTTTTAACTAATGTATCTGGTTGGTTAGCCCCTCAGAAATTCGAATGTAAGGAATGTGGATATTGTGGCTCCTTTTTTGTTGAAGTAGATATTGATGAATTAAAAAAATTGAAAGAAGAAAAAGAAAAGAAATAACCTGTTTGTAATCGGAATTAATAGCGAATCTATAATTAAATATATTAATCTTTAATTTATTGAATATCTAAAAGTTTAATGTGTATTGTATATGGAACAATTAATAAAGGATGCAGAAAGAATTAGGTCTTTAGAAATTCAAGGTGCGACTAATGTATGTTTGAGTGCCTGTGATTTTTTAAATAGTTTTGCTCAAAGAATAAGAGCAACGAATAAAAAAGAGATATTAGAACAATTATATAAGGCAAAAGATGTATTAATTGATACTCGCCCTACAGAACCAACAATGAAAAATGGATTGAAATACATTCTTAAAAACCTTGAACTTGAAGCAGATTCTATTTCATTATCTGATATTCTTTTAAAAGTTCAACAATATAAAGAGGAATATCATAAGAAATTATTAAATTCAAAAGAGAAAATCGCAAAAATAGGTGCCAATCGTATTCCATATGAAGATCCAGAAGGTTTTACTGTAATGACGCATTGTCACAGTACCATTGTTTCTGCAATTCTAATTGAGGCTAAAAAACAGGGAAAAGAATTTAAAGTTATAAATACAGAGACTCAGCCGAAATTACAGGGAAGAAAAACGACGAAAGAGTTGTTAGAAGAGAATATAGAAGTAATTCATATAATTGATTCCGCAATGCGCTGGGCAGTTAATCACTTTGAAGTAGATTTAATTTTAATTGGGGCTGATTCAATTACTTCAGAAGGAACTGTTTTAAACAAAATCGGCTCAAGATTATTAGCTTTGGTTGCACATGCAGAACATGTACCATTTTATGTTGCTTCACCGCTACTGAAATATAATCCTGAAACTTCATTTGGATTATTAGAAAAGATTGAAATGAGAAACCCTAATGAAATATGGGAGAATCCCCCAAGAGGCGTACAAGTAATGAATCCTGCCTTTGAAACAGTTAGTCGGAGATATATTGATGGGATTATTACTGAATCTGGTATTTTTGCTCCTAGTTATATCCATATATATTTCGAAAGACTTTACCCAGAATTAGTAGGATAAAAATTAAACTTTAATATCTTTCCATTTTTCAAATGCTTTTTTTAATTTATATGAGTTTTTTGCATTCTCGATTAGATAAATATTCTCCAATAAGAATGGAGTATGTAAATAAAAAAAGAGAACATTACTAAATAAAAGAAAAATTTAAAAATCTATATTCTGATTAAATTTTAAATAATTGCACTCATCCAACATTTTGAGAATTGTTTCACTGAATGAAAAATTCTTAACAAAATTTTTATCTATAAACTCCAAATGATAAATCCAAAGTGTTTCTTCATCAACTAATTTTAAGATAGCATTAATAATCTTTTTAGATTTTTGTAGAAATTTTAAATAAAATTTTGCAGGATCTCTTATATTGTTATTGATTTTGAAATAAGCCCTTCTTATTTGTAAATCCCACATCATAAAAACGTTTGGGTTTAATATATGCAAAATCTTTGCTGCTCCAGTATATCTGATTGAAGGCATTATAGAGAAAGTCGAAAAAATACGTTTAATTAAATTTCCATTCTTATTAAAATTTAATTTACTTAACTTTTTCCTTTTTAACTTTTCTAAATCTAATTTACATTCATTATATGCTCTTAAAATCTCTTTTTCTAAATTATTTTTTGTATATTTAGATAATGTTTCAAAAAATCTTACATTCCACATGTAAAATATTATCTTTGAACTAGCGAGTATTTTATTAATGTTAGATGGATCTTGGTTAAGAATATATCTGGAAATAACGTAGCTTGAATCGCGTTTATTTAACGCATGGTATTTTTTACATCCTTTAATTAATTTTTTGGGGTTTTTTATACTCTTTAAATATTTTTTTATCTCAATAATAATTTTCTCAACCTTTGTCTAATAAAAATAAGGTAGAATGATAAATAAAATTTAATATGATATTTTTTTTGAATCCATTTTTAAAAAAAAATTTGACTATATAAAAAATTATTGTACTTCTTTAAAAATTAAGGTGAATGATGATTAATAAGATAAAACTCAAAATTAATCACTTACATTGTGTTTAAGGTATAAAAATTTATTATTTTTTTATAAACTCAAGTAAAAAATTATTTAATTTTTTTTTAATAAATAAACAAACAAACCATAATAACTATATAGAGCAGAATGTGAAGATATTGAATCTAAATGATAAAAACAATTATATGGATAGCAAAAATTAAAATAGGCTAAAATATTACTCCTGAAAATAATAAAATATCAATTTTTAAAAAGAATATTCTGTAAATGTTAATCAATTACGAAGAATAATTGCCTTTTCTCTTTTAATAGTCTAAATATTTATTAATTTTTATTCATTTAAGGTATAACCCATTTAGATTTTATAGAATAAATAAACACACCGATTATTTTTTATGTTATATTTATAAATAATAATTCATTTATTTATTACGTCACAAATGGGAAATTCATAAAAAATGGTTATTATAAACGTTTATTTTGTTAATATTTTAAATTGAATTTGCTCTAATAAACAAAATTTTAATAGATAATTTTCCTCTTAACATTATTTCTTGAAAGACACATAAAAATAGAATGGATAATCTTGAATATTATATTAAATAAACAAATTAGTAGTTATTGGGATAATCACTCAAAAAGATATAGAAAAGCACAATGGACAGGAACATTAACTTCCCAGTTTGATTATGAACAAACAAAAAGAAAATTATTAAGAAATTTAAGACCAAAAAGAAATGAAAAAATTTTAGAAATTGGTTGTGGTCCCGGCATTTGGACGCAATTAATAGCAAAAAACTGCTTTGAGTTAGTTGCAATAGATATTTCTAAAGAAATGATTGATAAAGTAAAAAATTATGTTAAAGATAATAATGTTAAATTTATTAACTGCAATTTTCTGGATTTTGAAGTTAATGAAAAATTTGATAAAATATTTTCAGTCCGAGTAATTGAATATATTCCTAATAAAATTAAATTATTCAAGAAGATCAGTAAACTTTTAGTTCCCAATGGGGAATTAGTGATAATAACAAAAACAAAAAAGTCTATTTGGGATTATTATAAGAAATTAAAAGTATTCCTACGATTTTATAATCGGAATAAGTTTAATGAAGTTAGACAATATTCTTGGTTCGAAAATCTTTCATTAAAGTTTTTAAAATCCTTAATAAAACAAAATAATTTATCCATTCTTAATATTTCACCAGTAATAATAAGGCTACCAATTTTTAAACGGGGAAATGATGAAATTCCCTTGATAACAAAAAAATTAGAGAAAAAAGTTCTAAAAATATTTAATTATTTTTCTGGAAAGCTCTCTAAGATGCCTATTCATTTTCAATTATTTATTGCTGAATCATATTTAATTCATGCAAAAAAAAAGGTGTTATATAGATGAGTATTTCTATTATAATTCCAACTCATAATCGTGCTGAAATACTTGAATATTTACTTATTGAACTAAATAATCAAAAAGGTAAATTTGAAATTATTATTGTTGATGATGCATCAACTGATGGAACTAGAAAAATGATTAAGAATATTGCTCTACATCTGAAATATAAATTAAAATATATTCAATTAAAACATCAAGTAGGACTGCCCACTTCTAGGAATATAGGAGTTAGACATAGTAATCATGAAATCGTTGGATTTATAGATGATGATTGTTTTCCAATAAGGAATGATTTGTTCAAACAAGCAAAAAAATGGCTCAAATCAAAAAAAAGTAAAATAGTGGGAGTTGGAGGACCAGTTTTTTTTAGATCCACAAAACAAAATCCTTCTCTCTCTAAGATAGAAATTTCAAGTAGAATGATTGGAAAGATCAATAAAATTATTCCAGAAATAATTGGAAATTTTTATATAAAACCAAAAAAGCCAATCTTAGTTGATACTCTTCCTGGTGGAAATATGTACTTTAAAAAAGGTATTATTTACCGATGTATGGGATTTAATCCACAATTTGATGGAAATCATTATCGAGAAGAAACAGATTTTTGTCTTAGAGCAAAAGAATATGGTAGAATAATTTTTGATCCGAAAATGCTAGTAAATCATTTAAGAGTTAATTATGGTGGCTGTAGGTGTAAAGCAGAAAAATGGTATTCAAATATTATATCTAATACAACTTTATTAATAATGAAGCATTGGAAAAGTCCTATTGAAATTATTACTGGTATTTCTTTATATTTTTTCAAATGGATTTATAATTTAATTAATCATAAGGAAGATCAGCGTTATTATAATGTTGAAAGAAATACTTTATTTCGTTCAATTTTAAAAGGTTTCTGGCAAGGGTTTAAAAAATATTTTATACGTTCGAAAAAGTTAAATTCAATAATTATTAAAGAGAAATTGAAGTTTGCCCCGAATACTATTTCCGAACTGTATAAACACGATTTATTAAAAGCTGAAATATCCTGAATTTTGGATGTTTTCTGTTTTATCCTTATTTTAATTATAATTATAATAGTCTAATCTTTGTGTTTTCAACTTAAATTATTTTAAATATTTCCATTTTTCAAGTGCTTTTTTTAATTCATTATGAGTTTTTGCATATTCACTTAAATTAATGTTATCCAAATAAGCTTGAACTGCTTGCCTCATAGCTTTTGCTCCAGCTTCGGTACCTTCTGGATGTCCATGAACACCTCCACCCGCTTGAATCACGATATCTGTTCCTAAAATATCAATTAATTTATGAACAACATTAGGATAAAGACCTCCAGAAGCAACGGGGAAAGTTTTCTTAATATTTCCCCAATCTTGATGTAACATTGAATAATCTTCTTCTTCAATAAACATATTAGTAAGTACCTTATTGATATCTACTACTTCTTTCTCTCCACCTTCCATTTTTCCAACTACTGTACCAGTATGTAGTTGGTCCATTCCGATTAGCCTTGATATTTTAGCAATTGATAACATCGTCATACCATGTTTTGGGTCTCTTGTTATGGCAGCGTGCATTGCCCTATGAGCGTGTATCACAACATTTTTATCATCAAGATAATCTCGTATTTCTTGAAGTGCAGAAAATCCTAAAGTAATAATATCAACCATTACATACTCTCCTCCTTGTTCAATGACAAAATCCGCTCTCTCTTTCATTTTACTAACCGGAGCTGTAATATTTGGCATGTATATTTTCTTTTCGCCAGTTTCTATTTCGATTTTATCCCGTATCTTTAAAGTTTCTTTAACTCTTGTCTCAAATTTATTAAATTTCATGCTTGTTAAGTTTTCATCATCTTTTACTATGTCTAAACCTCCTATCCACGACTCTCCGCAAACTTTTGCGTGCTGTTTTGGATTTAAGCCCACTTTTGGCTTAACAATTGTACCCAAAAGAGGTCTACCAAAAACTTTTAATAATTTGCGAATTCCCTTTATTCCGAATTTAGGTCCTTTATATACACTTACTATACTTTTTGGAAACTCTATATCAATTAATCTTAAATTGTTAATTGCTTTCATGCCATAAATATTACCAGCAATAGCACTCAGGATTTGAGAAATATTATCTGCTTCGAAGAGTTCCTCGTTATAGGCGATCTTAATTATTTTTTTCTCTTTATTTATATGATATACGCATGGTTTTAATCTTTGAGCAATATCCTCAGAAAGAGTTACAATATCAGTCCAAGTTCCAATAGAACTTTCTTTAGCAATTTCCTCACATGCTTTTTCTATAGAAGAAGTATCAGCAGCTTTCTCAACATAATACATTACTTTAAGATCATTATCAGAAGGTTTATAATCGAGATTTAAATAATCTAACATATTAATTTCTCCTTTTGTGATTTAAATATCGTTGAAATAAAAAAGATTTTTCCTTTTCTCACAATTAAATATTCAAAAAACCTCTTTATAAAAACTTGGAGAAGAAAAAAATATTTAAATAGAAAAAAATTTAATTGATTTTTTATTTTCTAATATGTGAATTAAATGTCTTCTAAAAAAAAAAATTCTAAGGCGGAAGAATTAGAGTTAAGGAAAATTTATTTGAAAGTAGATGATTTGAGTTATAAAGATGATTCCTTAGTTATAGATTTGGTTCGCTTTTTACAAGAAAAGTTAGCAAGTATCCAAATTGAGAGAAATGGAAATGAACTTGAGATTTCTGCTCCGCTATCAATGTCAAAGAAAATAATAAAGCTCAGAATTCGGAAATTCTTATATAAAAACAACTTAAAAGAAAATTTCCGCCCGATATCTTACAAAAAAGAAGAGAAGGATGGGTATGAAATTCATGAGAAGAAACAAGTAGAATTCACTTATTATTAGATTAATTCTTTATATTGTTATATAATGGCTAAACCTGAAAAAGTCAAAGGTCTAAACCTTTCAATTAGCTGTGTTGACGATGTCTTGACATGCGTTAATTTAGCTAGCCTCTTAGAAGTTTCCGCATGGCCTAAACCGGGTAATGTCCATCGTACCATAAATTTTGAAAAGACACGGTTTGAGCATTTTCTTGCTGGAATTTGTGCAATTCAAATATCTTTTAAAAATTTATGTTATAGAGTTTCTGAAGAATATAAAACTAACCTACATGATTTTTCATCTGTAAGACTAGGAAACTTTTTCCTTGATGCTGTAAAAAGGATGATAGATTGGCAAGGGGGTGGAAATGTTTTATTAGGGCATATTTTAATTCTTGGGATCTTATCTGTAACCGCAACAATATGCATTAAACAAGATGCATTATCTTTTAAAGATTTTAAACAAAATTTAATTAAAATAATAAAAGAATCAACACCCACAGATTCAATTAATCTTTATAAAGCAATAAGATATTGTAACCCAGGTGGAATGGGAACTGTGCAGAAATATGATTTGTCTAATGATAATTCACTTCAAGATCTCAAATCAGATAACATTAATTTGGAAAAAATCTTTCAACTTTCACAAGATTATGATTTAATTAGTTATGAATATGCAAATGGATTTCCCATAATTTTATCTGAAGGATTTCCTTACTATTTAGAAACTTTTAATAAAACTGGAGATGTTAATGTTGCATCTGTGCATACTTTCTTAAGAATTTTAGCTAATCATCCGGATACATTAATTTGTCGAAAAAGTGGGCTTACAGCAGCAAAAATGGTTTCATTTACTGCAAGAGAAATTTTAGATGAAAAAGGATTATTGAGTTCCAAGGGAAAAAAAATGATTAAAAAATTTGACGCTTTTTTACAATCGAAAAAAGGAAAAATGAATCCAGGAACTTCTGCAGATTTATTAGCTGGTGTTATTTTTCTCTCTTTAATTTTTGGTATTAAATTATAATAGTAAAATACAATAATATTGAGGTTATGAAAAAAATGGTGGAGTTTTGCGACGAATGCGGCGGATTAATGCTCCCAACAAAAGATGATATTGGAAAAAAAATATTTAAATGTAAATCTTGTGGTAAAACAAAACCGCTTAATATTGTTGAAGAAAATCATTACACAATAAAGAAAAAAATAGAACACTCTGTTCGAGGAGAAATAACAAGCGCTTCAGCAATATTAAAATGGAAGGATGAAAACCTAAAAAGTGCCATAAAAGATTTTAAATGCCCTAAATGCGGTTATGATAAGGCTGCAATAGAAACACGTCAAACAAGAAGTGCCGATGAAGGGATGACTCATTTTATAATCTGTTTAAAATGTGGCAAGATGATAAAAATTGGAAGTTAGAGATTCATTTATTTTGTAAAATATCAAATATTAAAGATAATCCAATTATTTATATTAATAAAAATGACTTATACTCCTAATCTAAAATCTGTAAGAAAACATAAAGTTCCTGAATGGTTTCATGATGCCAAATTTGGAATTTTTATTCATTGGAGTTTATCTTCTGTTCCTGCGTTCGCAGTTGTTGGACAAGGTGATTTAGTTGAGATTCAGAAAAAAGAAGGAATCGGCGCACAATTTGCAAAAAATCCATATGCAGAATGGTACTTAAACTCTCTCAGAATTGATGGGACTGAAACTCAAAAATATCATCGAGAGACTTATGGAGAAAATTTCTCCTATGATGATTTTGTACCAATATTTAATAAAGCCATTAAAAAATGGAATCCGAATGAATGGGTTGACTTATTTAAAAAAGTAGGAGCTAAATATGTCATTCTCGTTACTAAACATCATGATGGATTTCTCCTGTGGCCTAGTAAATATCCCAACCCCCGAAAGAAGAATTATTCAGCAAGCCGAGATATTGTAGGAGAACTTACAAAAGTGGTTAAGCGGGCGGGGTTAAAAATGGGTTTATATTATTCTGGTTCATTAGACTGGTCTTTTACTGAAACTCCAATTATCGACATTATTTCTTTTTTAGATAATGGACCTACGGAACCAGAATATGTTGAATATGTAAGTAATCATTGGTATGAATTGATAGATAAGTATGAGCCAATTATTCTATGGAATGATATTGGATATCCCCCTAAAACAAATGTGAATGAATTATTTGCCTATTTTTATAATAAATTTCCAGATGGTATTGTTAATGATAGATGGATCCAAATTTCGAAATTTACTCGAAAATTATTGAAATTTAAACCAATCGCAGCGTTAATAAAATGGATAGTCAAACGCCTGACTTCTAAGGGAAGTGTCTCATTCCCAATATCTCATCATTATGATTTCCAGACTCCAGAATATATGCGTTTTAAAGAAATTAGAGAAAATAAATGGGAAATAACAAGAGGCATTGGTTTTTCATTTGGATATAATAAGTTTGAGCCGAAAAGTCAATATCTGACGTTAGAAGAATTGATTTATATGTTTGTGGATATTGTGAGTAAAAATGGAAATCTCTTGTTAAATGTAGGTCCAATGGAAGATGGCACGATTCCAGAAATTCAAAAAAATCTTTTATTAAAATTTGGTAAATGGCTCGAGGTGAATGGAGATGCAATTTTTGGGACCCGACCATGGATAAGAGCAGAAAGTAAGACTGTAGATAATATGGAAATACGATATACCCAAAAAGAAAATGTACTTTATGCAATTTTATTGGGGAAGCTAAAAACTAACACAATTACGATTAAGTCATTAAATTTAGAAAAAAATGCTAAAATTCAAATTTTGGATAATACAAAAGATTTAAATTGGAAAAATAATGCAGAAAACCTTGAAATTGAGATTTCAAGAAATTTATTATGGGCTCCAGCTTATGTGTTTAAAATTAAACCAAAACCAATAAAATAAATAAAAATGTAATATTTCTTGGGTTTATTTTTTAAATTTCATTCTTTATGTTCTTTTAAGTTTCTTTTTTCTCGATCCTTAATATATTTTTTAACAGGTCTAATGATCATATAATGCCCTTGCTGATATGTTTTATAACCGTGAAAGATTTTTCCAAGTTTAGAACCAAAATAGTACCAGAAAAGGTATGATATGAGTAAAAAGAATGCAATTATTTCCATACCGGATTGATGAGTTATTCCAAAATCAAGGCCTAAGACTATAAATGAGTTCCACATATAATATTTCCCTCCATCGACCATAGGAATATTTACCCATGGAAGGAAATTTATCCAAGTCATATCAAATATTTCAAAATAAATTAAGGAATCAAAAATCCAAAAACCAGAAATAGAAATTATGGCTAAGAAAACAATCCAATCCTTATTTCTTTTCCGTAAAAATTTTCGATATAAATATGAGTTAACCCAACCAACCCAAAACATCAAAATCAGCGATGTTAAAAACCCCATATTTTAATTTTCACTCTCCAACCATCCATTTTTAATATACCAATCGATCGTATCCTTTGAGGTGCTTTTGTAATCAGGAAATTTAAATTTGAAACCTAATTTTTTAATTTTTTCATTAGAAAATAGATATTGATGTTTTATATAGCCAGCCATAGATAAATCAACAGGAGGTCTGGAATTTAATTTTCGAGCTTTTTTTTCCTTTCGCTTAGCAAGCCAAAAAAGAGTACTCGACATAAATTTATAAAATGGCCACCAAACTGGAAAATTAAAATAATCAACATTTAAAAGATCAGCAACATACTCAAAAAAATCTTCTTGAAAGCAAGAATCAATAATCAGGTTATAAGCTTCACCAATTGCTTTATCATTTTCCGCTAGAAAAGTTGCTGCACGGGCTAAATCTACCACATGAATTAATGGCATAGCTAATCGCTTCTTTTTTGGATATATATGGATACCCGGACCAACACCTGATTTATTTACAATTTGGAAAATATGGAAAGTACCATAATGTTGATAGGGACCAATAATAGGCGCGGGTCGGATTATGATTGTTTTTAATTTATATTTTTCACAATATTCTTTTAAAACCTTTTCTTGTTCCATTTTACTAATACTATAATTATTTGGAGGGTTATAAGGAGTTGTCTCATCAGCAGGAATTGGATAATTTTTATTATCTTTTTTATATTTAGGCTCCCCGTAAACCCCGCATGTGCTCCAATGTATAAATCGTAATGTCTCCAAATTTTGTGATTTATAAATAATTTCAAGTAAATTCCTTATCCCCTCAACATTAATTTTTCTTAAAATATCTAAACTAGCAAAATAATCATATAAACTGGCCGTATGGAAAATCAAATCATATTTTTTATCTTTAAATAAAGGTTCAAGACTCTCTGGTTCGGTCAAATCTGCTGGGATGAATTCTACTCTCTCATGTTGCAAGACTTCTTTCATATATTTCAATCTGCTACTAAAAATCGTTTCCTTACTCATTATTTCTTTTCTCCTAGCTGATGGGAGGTCAGTTGCAATAATTTTCCAATTATCTTTTGTTTTTAATATCTCTCTTACAAGAAATGTACCTGTGTGCCCTTTTGCACCATCAATTAAAACTAATTTGCTCATATTAAAAAATAGTATAAGGTTATTACGATTAGATATCTCAAATTATTATTTAATTAATTTTTCTAAAATAAATTTTTGATTTATTATCTCGTTATTAAATGTAATTTGAATGATTTTATCTCTATTCTGGAATCCCGATAATAAACAAACATTCATATGCGGAATTTTTACTTCTTTTTTGATTAATTTAAGCAATTCTTTATTTGCTTTACCTTTAATGGGTGGTGATTTAAGCGAAACCACTAAATTATCATTTTCTTGGATTATTTTTTGTTCTTTAGAATTAGGTTTTACATGAATTGAAAGAGTAAAGGTATTTTCATTAACTTTTTTTAAAAATGACATATAAGACGTTTACTCCAGAAATTTATCTATATTTTCTCTTAGAATATGAAATGAATTTTGCGATATTTTAATCCCTCCAGCTAATTTATGCCCCCCTCCAATTCCACCCAGATCTTTTTTAATATTTTGAATTACATAATTTGCTCCCTTGCCCGGATTTTTTTCAAGATACTTATTACTACATCGGACACTCAATTTTATCATATGATAACGTTGTTCTTCACCACCTAAAAATAACATTTTATTGGGGTCTAAAATTTCATTGACAGTTGCGAAACTGCTGGTATCTGACCAATTACTTGGGGGGATTTTTCCTTCCGCATCAATAATTATGGCTTTTTCTGACACTTCTTTTTGAATTCTTGATATGGTGCTTAAATTCTTTATTAGATTTTTTATGTAATCATAATACATTTTCTTTGAATATAGAGTTATATTTGGGCTTTGTAGTAAATTAAATGCGGCATTTATATTATTAAAACCTAAAATATTTAATAATAATGAATGCTCAAAAACAAACTTTAGTAATCCACTTTTCTTTGGAAAGATTGCCGACTTTCCAATAATATTTGCATTAATTGAGCCCTGTAATTTTTCAATCTCATCTGAATTAAGCTTGATTACAGGTCTATTTTCGTCAATTTTCAATTTGCGCAATATGATTTTGGATTTCTGGAGATCTCCCTCAATTTCTTTTATAAACGGTAATATACTATATCTCAATCCTTCCTTGATTGTTTCATGCATACCTCCAAATAAAGTTAAGCCATCCAGTTCTAATATAATACCCTCCTCAATAATTTCCTCATAAACTTCTTTATTAAAAGAGGCTAATTTATCCATAGATTTTAATGAATCTCCGGAGATTCCAAGTATAGCTAACCATCCCAATTTAACTATCGATGGTTTTATTCTTTTTGCAAACATATATGCTAATGTAGCTCCTGCAATATCACTTAATCCATCAAATCCATAAATTGTAGGATTCAAAAGGAATAGATTATCTGGGATTTCTAGATCTTCAATCTTTTGATCAATTTCATGATGATCCAAAATAAAGAAATCTTCTTTTCGATCTTTAATTATTTCAATTATCTCAGATATATTAGAACCAATATCGGTAAAAATAAAAGCTGTTTTTTTATTACCTAGCTTAGAAAAAAACCCTTTTAAATAATTTTTCCAAGATTGCGCTAGATTAAAGATATGATATTCAAATGGGATCTGTAATTTATGTAACAAATTCTGTATTAGAGCAGAACTACTAAATCCATCAGCATCATTATGAGAAATAGAAATTACTTGCTCATATTGATTATCTAAAAAATTCTCTACTAAATATTCTAATTGAGATAAAAATTTTTTCTTATCTTTTTTAACATTCATTCGATAATTATCAAATACAAAAAAAAATTAAAAATATTTACATAATTTTTGGAAATATTGATTTATATGTTTTAAAATTTTGAAACTAATAAAATTAAAAAAATATCACACTTTATTTAGTCTATAAATTTTCAAGTTAGAGTTTAATAATGTTAAATAAGTTTAATTTAAAGAAATTTACTTTTGTCTTAGCAATATTATTCATTCTTTCTTTTTCTCTAACATTATTTTACGTTAATGGTATTAAGGAATTAAATCATAAAGATTCAAGCAATTTTGATTATAATATTAATTCTCCAAAATTACAATTATTTGATTATGAACCAGTTTTATCAGAAAAACTGCATGATTTGGGGAATATCTCGATAATAAATATGGATACACAAGATCAAGGATTTCTTTATCGAAATATTGAATATGAAAATATTAAAAATGATCTTGACTCTGGAGATTTAATTGCTCAAGATTTTGATTTAATTTTTAGTAACACAGTAAGACCCGCTAGATTTAATAATACAGATATCAGAGATCGATTTGAAAATATTATTGTAAAATTCAATATTTCAATAATATTTGATTATAATTCCAGTGCATCAGGACTTTTAATGTATCAAACAAATTTACATCCAACGAATTTACTTGATGCTTATCTTAATGAAACCTTACTTCCTAAAGAAAATTATACAATTGATTCCAAAAACGCTTTTATTTATAATTATCGAGAACAACATATAGCGAAAAATGGCACTTTACGCTTTATTTTTATTTACGATTATTGGTTATCCATTGAATCTTGGAAGATTAACCAAGATCTTAATCAAAACTTAAATATGATTAATAAAACTCAAATACAATCAGTTAATTTTACTTATGGCTTTAATATAGAAGGATTAATCAAAACTTCTCAAGGATATAGTATACTTGCTGAAAATTTAACATTAGATTTTTTATTTTGCATTGAAGATAGTATTAAACTATACAATTTCGAATACTCAATTGGAAATGAATCCAAAGATATAAATGCTCATAAAAACCCACAAAATTGGTTTAATGGTTCTTGTCCAGCGAATCAAACCATAATATCATTGAAATTTACCACGGATTTCATAATTTCATTTAATAATGTATGTTATGATTTTTGGGCAATAGATAGGCTTGTTATGTCGGATAATATTCGAGAGCGTATATATCTCTTAGAAATTCTTGATGGACCTATAGGTATTTACCTTGGAGGAATCCAATTCATTGAATCCAATATATATTATTCTCAATTTAGGAAAACAAATACTAATTTCGAGCGTGTAGCAAATGTTATAGACCTAAACATAACTGAAGGAGGAGGTTTGTCACCAAGACTCGGCTTAAATGTTATTAGCTCTTATTTTATTAAGAATGAAGTCCTTGCAGTAATTGTTGAATATCAAACTACTGAGTTCCTATCTGTAGTGGTTACAGATCACATAAAAGCGCCCCTTGCAGGAATGATTTTAAAATTTTATTTTTTCAATCAAACTTATGGTACATTTATTTCATTGGTAAAATCTCAACCTATTCCTCAAAAGATAACCAACTATGCAGGACAAGTCTTATTGTATAATGTGCCAATAGGAGTATATTCTATTGAAGTATACAATTCTCTTGGGCAGTTTATAATGAATGGAACAGCAGATACTTCAATACCACTCAATTATATAGATACTACAGTTATACACTTTCCAACGTGGATCATTATTTTCTCAATTTTTTATTCCATCATTTTGGGAATAGGTGCATGGATTTATATAAAAAATAAAAATCAATAATATTTTTTAATGAAATAGATATATTAAAAAAAGTGATGAGATATAATAGTAATTTACATAGATGAACTTAAAGATTTTGTGGCTTTTCTCGAGAAAAGAATTACAGATAATATTTTTTTCGAAATAAAAAAAGAAAGCCAGCAAGATGATCTTAATAGCTTAAAAAATATTGAAATTATACTTCATTTCTTAGGAAAAATTCCTGAAAATTCCTTGGTACTGTATGAAACAAAAATTAAGTTTTCTGCACAAGATATGGGAAAACCCGAGAGCCTTATAATCGAAGAGTTGCAAAATCTCCTTGATACAGCCAATTTAAATTTAAAACTTATAAAAGGAAAAATTAGAGAAATTTATATCTCTTATTCTTAGAAATGAAAAATCATTTAATATATCCATAGCCAATTAATCTAAACCGCTTTTTAATAACCCTACTGATGGATATTAATGAGTTCTTCTCTGTGCATAATGGAATTGATAGTTTAATTTGAACATAATCCTTAGTAATTTTTTCCACAACGCCTGCAGTTCTCATAGTGCCGCTTACTAATAATAAACGTTCATTATGTTTAATAGGTTCTACTTTTATTGGTTCTTCTGCCCCAATTACTTGATCTAATAAATGAATCTCTAGTTTTAATTCTGTTAAAATTTCCGGCAATGTGCCTGGAGCTCCGCCTAAGTTTCCGATCAAAGAATCGCTCTTTGTAAGAAAAGGATCCAATTCAGTTCCAATTCCAATTAAACCACCTGGTTTTGCCTCTTCCAGTCTAATATTTCCTTGACTAAGACTTACTACTTCAGCAAAAATCGGTTCATATCCACTTTTTCCTCGTAACCCCGGTCTCATTTCTATATCATCACCAATTTTTCCTAATCCCTGAGTAATTGAACCTCCAATTACACCACCAACTAATTTATCAATTTCTGTTCCAGGTTTATTAATATCAAAAGATCTAGCAATTAGAAACCTAAAATCATCATCTTCATTTAATTGAGGTGTGGGTATATTTTTTTCAAAATATTCTATTATAAGTTCGATATTTGCATTGAAAACTGCTGAAACGGGAATAATAGGAGCATTTTCTGCAATAGATCCCTTAATAAAACTTTTAATCTCATTAAAATTCTCAATTGCTCTTTCTTCAGAGACTGAATCTATCTTATTTTGAACTATAACAATATTTTTAATATTAGCAATTTCTAAAGCAGCTAAGTGTTCTCGAGTTTGGGGTTGAGGACAAATCTCATTTGCTGCTATTAGTAATAATGCCCCGTCCATGAGTGAAGATCCACTAAGCATTGTAGACATTAAAACACTATGCCCAGGGGCATCTACAAAGCTAATTTTTCTAACAAATTCGAGATCTCCTTTACAATAAATGCATTTATATCTTTTTTCTCCCTTTTTACGAGCTTGTTCAGTCATCCAATAAGTCATATATTTATTACAAGCAGAACATTTCAAAATCGTTGAGTTAGCATAACCTAACTTGATTGATATTCCTCTCTCTTGCTCATCTGAGAATCTATCTGTCCATTCTCCGCAAATAGCCTTGACTAAGGTTGTCTTCCCGTGATCTACGTGCCCTACAAGCCCTATATTCGTCTCTGCTTGAATCTCTCCGATTAAATCCTTAAGATTTTGAGAATTTTTCGGTTTTGCTGGGCTCTTAGGAGTAATCTTTTCCTTAGTTTTTGATTTTGCAATCGTCTTTTCTTTTCTTTTTTGTTCTTGTATTTTCTCTTTTTTATCCTCTGAAGGCGCCATTGGACATTTATGTGCGCTTAAACGCTTAAATTCCTTTCCACAATAAGGACACTTTTGACTCAATTGCTAAATAAAACTCCCTTTTTTTTTAATATTTAATATTTTAAATTGGTTCTTATTTTTAATGAAAATAAAATAATACAATAAATAAGTTTTTAGAATTTTTGAAAAATCAAGGTTTATCTATTGTATGAAGGGTCTTTATTGCCCCCTCTTTCTTTTCTTTTGTTGAATAAGAAATCCTTAATTTACTATCTACGTAAAAAGTTGAGAGTTGATCGCAAATTCCATTTTTATGCACAATATATACTGGTGCAGGAAATCTTTCAGTAGTTATATCAGAAAGTTCAATTCGAAAAAAAATTTTTTTTTCGCATTGCGGACAACTACTTACTTTCAATACCATCTTTTTAACCTTTCTTAAATATTTCCCTTTTTATACTCTATATCATTTTCTTAGTTTATCTATTTATTTGATAGAATAATCTAAATTTCATTTAAAATTATTTAATATAAATATTAAATTTATTAGAATAGATTAATTTAACATTCTAAGAGAAAAATTACTTCCTTAAAATGCAGTCAACCAACAAATTAAAATATTCAAGGTATTTGATTATATTTTTACTTCATTATTGTATAATTTTTTCTCTCTTCTTAACTTCAAGTTCAAATTATCAACAAAGATTTTCTTTATCTGCAAATAATGAACTAAATATTGACCTCTCATTACTTCCAAGAGCAAATCTTACTCAAGATTTAAAAGAATGGTTTAATCCAAGAATTGAAATGTTAATTATTGCTCCTCCAGATAAACCTAATTTCACTAATATTTTAACTCCCTTAGCTGAATGGAAAAATCAAAAAGGCGTGAAAACACTGATTTTAACAAATTATTCAAGTTATTCCGGTGTAGATACACAAGAAAAGATTAGAAACATGATTAAAAGTTATTATAATTCTGAAGAAATTCAATGGGTGTTGTTAGCAGGAGATACAGACTTAATTCCCATAAGATTTGTATATAATAATGATGTACTCCCGTTAGGTGAGTGCGAAACGGTTGGAGATGATTATTCTAAACCAACAGATTTTTATTATGCTGATTTAGACGGAACCTGGGATGATGACGGAGACGGGAGATGGGGCGAATCATCAGTATATAATGATAATGGAGTTGATGAAATCGATTGGACTCCTGAAATTTATGTTGGACGCTTACCCGCTTCAGATGATGAGGAGTTAGAAATTATGGTGAATAAAACTCTTAAATACGAAACAAATCCTCAAATAGGAGATTGGATGAACTCATTTTTACTTGCAGGTGTAATTTCTGATTATCCTTATCAAACAGAATCTGGGATTGGTGAAGATGAGGCGAGACTTACAAGTTATATTCTATCAAATTATGTTCTAGATTCAATGGATTATGTGCATTTGATCCAAACTACTTCAAGCTTTGAACAAAATCCAGATTTTGATAATATTACAGATCCAAGTTTAACATTTCGAAATAATTTTAATGATGGACATTCATTGGGTATTTTTGCGGGTCATGGAGCTCCCAATAGATTTATTAGTAGATCTGGAGATATAATTTACAGCAGCAGTAATGCAGGAAATTCCTCAAATACTAATATGCCCACATTATTTTATGCTGATGCATGCACCACTTCCAGTTATGACTATGGAGATAATAATATCGGTGAAATTTTAATTAAAAGACAAGATGCTGGAGCGATAGGATATATTGGAGCATTAAGAGCTACTTGGTATTTTGAACAAGATCTAGACTTAGAAATGTTGAATCGCGGCAATTGCAAATTATTTTGGGAAGCGTTCTTTATTAATAAAAGTTATCAACCTGGAAAAGCACTTTACGATTCTAAAGTTGAATATCTAAACAGTGATTGGTTTCAGTATTCTAATATAAATATCTCGCTCGAATGGGAAAGAAAAAACGTCTTAACTTATTGTCTATTGGGAGATCCTGAAGTAGATATTTATACAAATATCCCAAAAACACCTAAAGATCCATTCTCTGGAGACATTTATGAAGGGCAGCATTTTTCAATGTATATAACAGATATTAATGATAACGCTCTCTCAAATATTAGGATTAATTTTGTAAGTAGTGGAGGGAAATATCGAACTTTCTATTCAGATATAAACGGACACGTAAATATAATCCTCCCTTTGGGTATCGACACATATAATTATACAATTACCGGACACAATATCAAACCAATTAACGGTTCATTTACAACCCTACTGGATAATAATCCTCCCATTTTAGAGAATCTCCATATGAATCCTGAAAAACCATCTGTTTCTGATAATATCTGCTTTTCAATTAACGCATCCGATAATGAATCCGGTATAGAAAATATTTTCTTTCTGATTTCAAATGATAATTTTTCTTCATATAATTATTTTCCTTTGGAAAAAGAAAGTAGCACAGATGATCTACATTCCTATACATTAAATAAATTAGATTTTATGGAATATCAATATGCCATTATTGGATTTGATTATGCAAATAATTCAATTTTTCTCTATAACATAAATAATTTCCAAATTGAGATCCTGCCACCTATTTTATATTATGTTTTAATCTCAATTAATTTTGGATTGCTTGGATTACTTGCCTTAGGTATAATAATTCTTTTTAATAATTGGCAAAATTACAAAAAGAAATATATAAGATCTTAAAAAAATTAAATTGCTTCATTGGTTTTATCAGTTAATTCATATTTTCTTAATGATAAGAGATACCTGAGAGAACGATAAGAACCTAATAACCCATGACAAACCATTGCGAGACCAATAAAAAACGCTGCAATAAAATCTCGAAAAATAAAAACTAGAATTAACATAAAAACTCCTGAGACACTAAAAGAAAAAATCAATGAAATTTCACCAATTATTATTTTTCTTACCGGTGTTCGCTTCAAAATATCTTTTAAATCATTATAATATTGCTCTTCTCCCTTATCTCTAATAAACCAAGAACTTTCCAAGTTATTGGCAAATAGATATAAACTCCATAAAAAAATGAAAAGAGCAAGGTAAAAATCTAAAGATCCGAGGATTAAAATAGGAATCTGAACTAAAATCATCCCTTTCCAACCAATTCTTCTAGCTATTTTATTAGTTTCGAGTTTTAATTTTGCCGTAACATAGTAGGTGCTTAAAATATCTAAAGATCTGCCCGTACCTACAATAAGCAAATTAATTAAAAAATTAGAATTCTGATATATTAATTGCATTAACATTTTTTTTCTAGTCCTTAGTAAAAATTAATAAATAAAAGTTAAACATTATAAAATATCTCTCTAATTTAAAATAATCATTTCAGTGAGGGAAATATGTGGGAAATTAACCCTTATGAAATAGCAAAAAAACAACTTGAGATAATTGCAAAAAAAATAGATTTACCTCCAAATATTGAAAAATTTCTCAAAAACGTAGAACGCTCAGTTATTGTTTCAATTCCTGTCATCATGGATGATGGAAACCTAACAATGTTTGAAGGATTTCGAGTTCAACATTCCTCTGTTCTTGGTCCTTGTAAAGGTGGTATACGATATAGTCAATTGGTGACACTTGATGAAATTAAAGCTTTAGCTATGTTAATGACTTGGAAAACAAGTCTTCATAGACTCCCATTTGGAGGCTCAAAAGGAGGCGTTTGTGTTTATCCTAAAAATGTATCAAAAAGAGAATTAGAATGGATTACTAGAAGGTATACTGCAGAAATAATTAATATGATAGGACCTAATAAAGATATTCCAGCACCAGATATTGGTACAGATGCTCAAATTATGGCATACATAATGGATACATATTCAATGCAGTATGGGAAAACAATCCCTGGAGTTGTTACAGGAAAACCAATAGAAATAGGGGGTTCCCCTGGACGAAGTGAAGCAGCAGGAACCGGACTTTTTTTTATAATTGAAAGATATTGCGAAAAGTTTGGTCTTAATTTAAAATCAATGACTGTGGTTATTCAAGGATTTGGCAAAGTGGGTTCGGTTATTGCCAAAAAGTTATATGAATATGGCTGTAAGATTATTGCAATTACAGAATTAGCGGGAGGGATACATTCTGAGAAAAGTCTTGATGTAGATCAGTTAATAGAATGGAGAGATAAAGGAAAATTCCTTAAGGATTTTAAAGGAAATTCTATAAAATCAATTACCAATGAAGAACTATTCAAAATTAAATGTGATCTCCTTATTCCTGCTGCAACAGAAAATCAAATCACTGAGCATAATGCAAATGAAATTGATTGTAAAATCATTTTAGAGGGTGCAAACGGACCTACAACACCAAAAGCAGATGAAATTCTTAATAAAAAGGGTACTATTATTATTCCCGATATTCTTGCAAACGGTGGAGGCGTTATCGTTTCATATTTTGAATATGTCCAGGATATAAATGCATATTATTGGGATTTAGAACGAGTCAATAAAGAACTAAAGAAGATTATCTTAGATACGTTTGAAAATGTTTGTAGCCTTGCTAAAGAAAAGAAAGAAACCCTTCGAACTGCATCTTATATGATTGCAGTTTCAAGGGTTGCAAAAGCCTTACAATTAAGGGGAATTTTTCCATAATGGAGAAAAAAAATGATAATATTATCTGTAATATTTAATTACAACTTTTATAAAACAAAATATTAATATAAATTTAAAAAATTAATAAGGAAAATTTTATGGAAGTTAATCCTTTCGAAATGGCAAAACAACAGTTGGCACTCGTCGCTGAAAAAATGAATTTAAATTCAGATACACACTGTTTTCTTAAAAGAGTAGAAAGATCGTTAATTGTTTCAATACCCATTATTATGGATGATGGTAGTCTTAGAATTTTCGAAGGATATCGTGTTCACCATTCAACTATTCGAGGTCCTGGAAAAGGTGGAGTGCGTTTTAACCCTAATGTTACTTTAGATGAGGTTAAAGCATTAGCTACTTGGATGACTTGGAAATGCGCTCTACACAATCTCCCTTTAGGTGGCGCTAAAGGTGGAATTTGTGTTGATCCTAAAAAGTTATCACATAGAGAACTTGAACGACTTACAAGGAGATATACTGCAGAGATCATCAATATTATTGGACCAGATAGAGATATTCCTGCTCCAGATGTAGGTACTAATGCTCAAACTATGGCTTGGATGATGGATACATATTCAATGCAACATGGAGCTACAATGCCTGGCGTTGTGACAGGAAAACCCTTGGAAATTGGAGGATCCCCAGGTAGAAGTGAAGCAACAGGAACTGGCATTTTTTTTGTGATAGAGAAATTTTGTGAAAAAGAAGGTCTTGATTTAAAATCTATGTCTGCAATAATTCAAGGTTTTGGAAAAGTTGGTTCTATTATTGGTAAAAGGCTGTATGAATATGGAACAAAAATAATAGCAATTTCAGAGTATTATGGTACAATTTATTCTGAGAAAGGTTTAAATATAGATGAATTAATAGAATGGCAAAGAAGAGGAAATCTTATTACTGATTTTAAAGATGATTCTATTAAGATCATTCCTAATGAAGAATTTTTTAAAATCAAATGTGATATTTTAATTCCTGCAGCAACAGAAAATCAAATAACTGAGTATAATGCAAATGATCTTAATTGTCAAATTATTTTAGAGGGCGCAAACGGACCTACAACACCAAAAGCAGATGAAATTCTTAATAAAAAGGGTATTGTTATTATTCCCGATATCTTGGCTAACGGTGGAGGCGTAATCGTTTCTTATTTTGAATACGTTCAAGATATAAATGCTTATTATTGGGATTTAGATCGAGTTAATAAAGAACTAAAGAAAATTATTCTTAATGCATTTGAATCTGTACATAAACTGGTTAAAGAAGAAAATGTGTCTTATAGAATAGCCGCATATATGATTGCTGTCTCAAGAGTTGCAAAAGCAATTGAATTACGGGGAGTCTTTCCATAATAGAGATTATGGTAATCTAAATAGAAAATTTTTAATTTTTTTTTGATTAACTTAAGAATGATCTGCTCTTCAATATTTTTGATTATATCATTAATTTAATAAAAAATAGAATGCAAATCGCACTAAATTTCTGAGTTCGGAAAGGGATCAGGTTTTTCCAACATCCTATGACCGTTAACGAATTAACAGTTTACAGTTTCCCGATAATCGCAATATCAGTACTTACCTGTAACGATATGTTGTTTAACTTCCAGTCTAGTGCGAAGTGCTATAAATTTATAATAAACACTTTTATTTTAATTTTATTCTTTACTTACTATTTTCAATCTAATTGAAATATTCCTACATTTATTATGATCATTTTACTTAAAACTCTTAATTTAATTGATTTACTTTTAGAAAATTTAAATAGTTTTGAAAATAATCTTAAAATATCGATGCCTAATAAAATTATAGTATTTTTCAAACGTGTTGGGCGTAACTGGTTTCTAATTTTTTTAATAGCCGTGATATTTGTTTTTTTTATAGAACCAATACTAGCAATTTGGTTAGTGGGTATTGCAATAATTTTATATTTGTTGTCATATCTTCCTAATCTCTTCTTCAAGAGATCCTTTAAAGCAAAAATGATGGAATATTATATGATTGAAGAGGATACAATTGCTTATAAAATGAAAAAACCCTTGAGAAAAATTAGAGAAGAGTTATTTAAATTATCTCAAAAACAACGCAAAAAACCATATCTAATTGTATATTTGGATAATAGATATATTTATTTTCACGAAGAATCAGTAAATAAGTTTAATGAACTTTATAAAAAAGGATTTGGTGAGAAGGAAATCCTCGAGGGTATGAAAAAATATGATCTACAAACAAAATCTGAAGTCAAATGTATTTTGAATACTCTTAAAAAATTTAATCGGCTACCAGAAAGAGAAATTTCTGTAAAAGAGTATAGAGATAAGGATACATATTAATATCTACGAATTACTTAATTCAATCCTATTTTTTGATTAATAAATGAATCTTAAAAAAAAAGAATTGATAATATAAGATCTTCAAATCTCAATTCTAAAAATGAAAAGTTTTATTTTTCTGAAATTAATTTATTTTATTAATAAGAATTACTAAATACAATTAATAATCATATTTTATCTTATAAATCACAATAAATAACTCATAATTTTCGGTGGAGAAAAAATACCTAAAAAGTTCATTATGAAAATCTTGACTGCCGGAGAGGGCGGCGTAGGAAAAACAACACTTTTACGCCGTTTTGTCGAAGGACAATTCTTCTCAGAGACTAAAATGACTATTGGAGTGGAATTCTTTTTAAAATCTATTATTTTAGGAGACAATGAGATTACACTTCAACTCTGGGATTTTGGTGGGCAAGAACGTTTTAGGTTTTTACTTGGAAGTTATGTTTTAGGGGCTAAAGGAGCATTACTAATGTTTGATCTTACAAGAATTGCAACATTGGAAAAACTTGAACAATGGATTCAAATTGTGCGCCAAAACGACCCTAACTTACCTGTTTTATTTCTTGGGACTAAAATTGATTTAATAGAAGATATAAATGTGAATGATGACTTTGCTTTATCATATCTCGAAGACTTAAATTTATTTGATTATCTCAAGATATCTTCAAAAACTGGTGAAAATGTTGAAGAATCCTTTAAACGTTTAACTCAAGAAATATTAGAACGCCAGGGTATTCAAATATAAATGTTATCTTATTTTAACGACCTAAAAGATCATCAGCTTATCATTTTGGATGCGAATTTTATTTTAATTCCATCTCAGTTTGGGATTGATTATTTTGAAGAAATTAGAGATATCATCCCGGGGAAATTGGCTTATATCGTTTTTAAATCCACTTTAGATGAATTGAACTGGAAAAAAATAAGAGAAAGTAAAAAAGTCAAATATCAGAAACAGTTAGAATTAGGCTTGAAAATTTTAAGATCTCATAAATTCTGTGAGATCCCAATAGAAAGGATAACTGGAGAAACCGTAGATGATTTTTTAATTAAAGCATGTCAAAAATTGTTAAATAATAATTTTAAAGTTCATTTGGCAACAAATGATTCTAGACTTCGGTCAAGGGCAATGAAATTGGGAATAAGTGTTATATATCTAAGACAAAAAAGGAAAATTGTTTCTGATCGATTCGATTAGAAAACTTTATTAAATTTTGATCAGCTATAATTTAAATATATTTTATTTATAATTTGGTTGATTACGATGGAAATTCAAAATTTTTCTAAAAAAGATTTCCTCTTTAGATCGCCTCGTATAATTTTTGGAAGAGGAAAAATCTCACTATTAGGCGAACAATCGCGATATATTTGCGAAAAGGATATAAAAAAAGAATTAAATGCATTTTTAGTTACTGGAAAAAGTTCTCTTAAGAAATCTGGTAATTTAGAGAAAATCTTAAAAAATTTAAATGAAGCAAATATTTCGGTTTTTATTTATGATGAGATTGAAGGAGAACCAACCACAACTGTAATAAATTATGGCAAAAAACTTGTGATTGAACAAAAGTCAAATATCATAATTGGTATAGGTGGAGGTAGTGTTATGGATTCCGCTAAATGCATATCTGGATTAGTTACAAACGATGGAATAGTCGAAGATTATCATGTTGGTAGAAGAAGTTTTGATAAAGCGGGACTTCCACTAATACTTGCCCCAACTACCTCCGGAACTGGATCTGAAGTGACCAATAACGGAGTTGTAATTGACCCTACTCGAGGAATTAAACAAAGCATTCGTGGAGATAAAATGATGGCACATATCGTAATATTAGATCCTGAATTAGTTCTTTCATGCCCTAAAAAATATACGACATTTTCTGGTGCTGATGCGTTAGTTCAATCAATAGAGGCGTTTGTATCAAAAGCATCTAATTGTCTTTCAGATATTTTTGCAATTGAATCAATAAAATTATTACTTCCATCTCTTCCTAAAGTAGTAAATGATCTATTAAATATTGAACTGAGAGAAAAGATGATGTTAGGAAGTTTCATTGATGGATTGGCATTTTCAACCTCTAAACTTGGGGCGGTTCATGGATTTGCTCATCCAATTGGAGTTAAACATAACATCAATCATGGGTTAGTCTGTGGTCTTTTATTGCCATATGTGATGGATTATAATGTTGAATTAGAACATGTTCAAAAGAAATATGCTTATATTGCGGATATTGCAGTTCAGAGCAATATTATTAATGAGGTTGATTTGAAGATAAAAGATTGCCCAGATAGTATAAAAGATAAAGCTGTTTGGACAATCGAACTCATTAGAAAAATTTTTAAACATTGTGAAATCCCACTGCATTTAAAAGAGATTGGAATTACCGAAGATGATCTTGATGACATCGTTAAGGATACGAAAGGGTCATCTTTGAATAATAATCCTCGAGATACTGATAAAGAAAGTCTAAAGCAAATTCTTTTGAATGCATTATAAAGTTAAAAAAAATAAATATGTAAATTATTATAAACAAAATTAAGATGAAAAGAATAATTGGAGGTAAAATAAATGAAAGTAGTAAAAGAGTCTGATTTCGAATATCGTGGTGGAGATTCTGGTGTGAAATATCTTTTTAGGGGTCCCAGTATTGATTGGGGGGTGATTCTTCTTAAACCTGGAGAATATATGGGAGATAAACCTCACGGGCACAACTTTTTAGATGAAACCTTCTTTTTCATTCAAGGAGATGGTGTAATGATCGTTGATGATAAGGAAATTGCTGCACCAGAAGGTTCAGCTTTCTTAATTGAACCAAGGGAAATGCATAATATCCGAAATGATTCAAATTCTAATATAAAAGTGGTTTTTATAAAAAGTCAGTATATACCAGATGATAAAATATAGTTTTTATTTAATTTTATTTAAGAACTTTTTAAAAATCTTAACAGAAAAAAATTTAAACTTAATTATAATTAAAGAAATATAACATTAGATTTGGTTAAAAGATTTGACAAAGAAAAAACATAAAGAAGCCCAACAAGCACAATCATTTAGAATTAAATTCCCAAATCGAAGAAACGGGGAAATGTTTGGCAGAGTTGTTGAAATCCTCGGAAATGAAAGAATGCGCGTATTTTGTGAGGATAAAGTTTATCGAATTGGTCGTGTTCGTGGTAAAATTAAAAAAAGGGTGTGGATGCGTCAAGGGGATTTAATATTAATTTCAAGTTGGGACTGGGAAACTCAAACGGCCGGAAAATTGGGAAAATGTGAAATATTTTGGCGGTATAGAGCTAATGAGATTGCTTGGCTCGAGCGCAATAGAAAAGTGCCTGAGATACTTGATATCGATAACATTCCCTTATAGAATTAGTTAGAATAATATATCTTTCACTTACAAATCTCCAACAACTTTTACAAAAATTTTATATTTTATAATAGACTAATAATATTTGTCTTTTTCTAAAAATTTAATCAAACATTTTAATAACTCCTAAAATCAATTAGATTTCTTGGAAAAGAGTAATAATGAAAGAATGCTTAAATAAGTAAATTTATATTTATTATTAAGAAGAGAGAATAAAAAAAAATGGCAGATAAGGAAAGAGGGGAAGAAGATGAAGCAGAGACTGTCGATTTAGATATGACTATAAAGGAAACTGATGTAGATACAACCATTTTTGCTGTTCGCACAACACTCAATCAAGAAAGTAATATTTTGAAGCAAATATTTTATCGATTTAAAATCCTATCTCCATTACCTGACATAAAAGGAATGCTTGTTACTCCACTTTTACCTGGTTTTATCTTCATTGAAGCTACTCAAAAAACAGATGTTCAAAGAGCCATTCAAGGTGTTCAACATATAAAAGGAAGAATTGTGGGACAGATCAAATTAAAAGAAATTAATCATGTGCTAGTACCTCGTTCTGTCACTGAATATCTCGAGGAAGGTGATAAAGTAGAAATTATCAGTGGTGTTTTTACAGGTCGTCGTGCAGTTATTATGCGAATGCCTCATGACACTTCAGCAAGTGAAGAAGTTGTTGTTAGACTACTTCAAGAAGAATCTGATATCACGATAAAAATACACGGTGATTATTTAAAATTAGTTGAGAAAGCTAAGAGGGAAGAAGAACCAATTCCACAAATAAAAGCAGAAATGGAAATTTCAACCGATTTAGAAAAAACTATCTCTTTTGAGGAAGAATATGAACCAGAGGAGATTAGCGAAGCCAAAGAAGCTGAAGCGACTGAAAATCTTGAAGACTGGGAAGAAGAAGAGGAAGAAGAAGATGAATGGTCAAAATTCGAATTCTAACATAGTAGTAAAATATGAAATAATCAAAATCATGATAATATTCTTGGTGAAATAATATAATAAAGACTATTTTCATTTTAAGAAGTAGCGGAGAATTGATATACTACAAGATATATGATGATATTTTTAACCTTAAACTCACTAGCAGCTTTCTTTCAGCAATTTATGCCTTTTTGAAACATAGTCTAAAAACTATAGATCTTAACCAAATAGAAATGGGAAAATATCGATTTATTTTTGAAATTGAAAAAACTGGGAAAATGGAACTTTTATTTGTAATTTTGGCTGAAAGAAGTGATAATTTATTACCACTCAGGGCTAATTTGCTATCAATAAAAAACAAATTTATTCAGCAGTTTTACGATCAATTGATAGATTTTAATGGTAACATAACCGATTTTTTTGAATTTGGGTCTACAGTGGAAGAAATAATTGAAAATAATAAAAAAATTCTTGATGATTTAGCTTTTCATAAAATTGAACAAATTTTTAAAGATCTACAAAAATTTTCCTCATTTGTAATCGATTGTGCTTTATTAACACAAGATGGTGGAATAATAAAATCTTCCCTTGAGTATAAGATATTTTCTGAGATAATAAGAATGCTTGAAGCAAGGCATATCACAGGGAAAGATGAACTTAATGAATTAATTACTCTGGAAGATTTTGGAATTTTATCAATAAATGCAGTAAATAAAGAAATGATAAGTGTAATTCAATTTAAGAGAGAGTGTCCCTTTGAAACAGCTCTTATAATCTCCAAAAAATTTTCGAAAAGAATCCAAATGTCTCTTTAAAAATACTTTTTTTTAAAAATTTATAAATTTAAAACTATAAGGTGAATTAAAATGGTTGAATTAAATTTTCTTGGTGTCTTCAAAAAGACCGCCTTCAATAATGAAGAACCTCCGCTATTTGAATTGCGGGATTTAACCATTTTAAAGTATCCTCAAAATATTAATTATCATAAAATCATAAAAGAATTTGACATATCTCCTTATTTCATAGAAATAAAAACTCCTAAAGAAATTATAGATAAAAAAAAAGAACATAAAACAACAGATGCAGCAATTAATAAAATTGAAAAATTTTTAAAATTTGATTTTAATCAAGATAAAACCTCTGATGAAAAGATTAATGAAATAGAAGCCGAAAAAAATATAATTGATTTTCAATATCAAAATCAATTAGAATATCCAGGCTTAAAGCTTATTTTCACCTATATCTTTGGAACCTCCTTTTTTATTGTTTTAATTTCTAATTTTATAGACGATAATATTAAAAAACGGCTAAAACAATGTCTTACAGAAATAGAATCAAATTATTCACCAAAATCTACGGAAAGCCTTGAAAGGGATGACATTTTTGATCTCTTTCTGAATATAGTTCTTGAATATTTTGCTGAACGGGTTATTTTAAATTTCTTAGTTCCTGATCTTACTTCAGAATTGGCATTTTATGAAAATAAAAATAAAGAAATTAGTGAATTAATAGAATCTTCAACAAGTGAAGAAGAAATTAATCTTATTTCTTATATAACGGGATTAGAAAGTGTAGAAAGTATTGTAAAAAAACATTCCTTAGAATTATCAGTATTTAAAAAACAAATATTCAAATTATGGATTGCAAATAAAATCTATCTAAGATTCAATCCTCTTAAATCAGACGATTTTCTCATTACTAGTAGAGGGAAAGAGTATCTCGTAGCCAGTAGAAAAGATGAACAATCGTTAACTGAAGAGTTTAAGGATAAAAAGATAATTGGTTTATTAACTAGATTTGATGAACCAAATTCACTGCAAAAAATTTTAGCCGAGTCAAATTTGACGGAGTATACATCTCTTCTATATATGAGATTCCTAATAAATAAATATCTAGTGGATTGGGTGGAATATTGCCCGAAAATTGAGCCAGTTACCGAAGAAGAAATTCCATTACTATTAATGAAAGGATTTGAAGAAGAAGATTTGGGTTTTTTACACCAATTAGAAAAACATCTTGATGGTATCTGCTCATTACATTATTTATCTGCAATAACCGAACAAAATCCACAGAAAATAAAGCAACTACTCAACTTGTTAGAAAAAAAAAGTTAAATAATAACCACAATTACAAAGAATAATTAAAACTATTGAAATTGATAAATCTAAGAATGAAAAAATAATACAATAATAAAAGAGTGATAATAAAAATGGTAAGATATCAAGACAAGGCAATAAATGATGAAATATTAGAAAAATTATCGTTAAAAAATCGTTATGCTTTTTTAAATAACAATTTAATGTCAATTTTAAAACCAGAGCAATTTAATTGGTTAAAAACCGTTCAAAAATTTTGCATGAGATTTGAAAAAAAAAATAACATCCAACATTCTCCAGATGAGGATTTTTATGAATGGATACCTGAATTCGGTAAAGCAGGATTAGTAACTCGTGGTTATAAATATGAAGAAATTGATCTTAATTATGAGTATTACGGATTAACTGTTGATATGTTAAGAGCAATAGCCATCGATATGTTTGATACTCAATTCGATATGGCTTTAGGAGCTACAATATTAGCAATAAATCCAATCAAAGCCCATCATAATGGAAGACCAGAATGTTTGAAAGCGCTCAAAGAACTAGTCACAGGTGAATCTCCGGGCGCTATATTGATAACAGAACCCGAAAGAGGCTCTGATGCTGTGCATATGTTAACTGAATGCAAGCAGAATGAAGATGGCAGTTTTACTCTTAATGGTGAAAAAGTCTACAATAGTAACGCTCCAAAATCAAAGTGGGTCGTTGGCTACGCATGCGCAGAAAAAGATAATGGAAGGACAATGGCACAGTTCTTAATCAACACAAATTGGGAAGGATTTAATGTCAAAAGAGTTTTTATTCCTTGGGTTCCTAAAATATGGATTGGCCATGAGCACTTAGAAAATTTAAGAGTTCCTCCAGAATATGTCTTAGGAGGAATAGGTACGGGTAGAGATCATCTTTTTGATGGATTAACTCCTGAAAGGATAATGATTGCAATGGGTAATATCGGCCAAGCATGGGGCGCACTCTCACTTGCATTTCTCTTCATTAACATGAGAAAGCAATTTAAACAAGAAGTCTTAAAGTTTCAAGGAGTTGGTTTTACTTTTGCTGATTATTGGGCAAGGTGCTCGAACTTGACCCTCGGACTATTGAAATTTTGTGAAGAATATGATGCAAAAATGGAGAAATTTAGCGGCGAAATACCAAGAAATATTTCACAAGCTATTGTTGCTTCTGCCAGTCACCTTAAATTGGAAGCATCAAGGCTATCCGAACGCTGTTGTTATGAAATGGCGAATCTTATGGGAGGTGCAGGAGTCAATGATAATACAATGATGCAGGATCTTTTGGGACTTTCAAGAATACAGGAGATTGTCGGAGGGACACGCCAGATACAACAATACATCATTTCCATGGCAACACGTCAATTATGGAAGATGATATAAAAATTACTTATCTCGTCAGTTATTAATCAATTAACTGACGATTAAATTCTTTTTTTAACAATAAATGGTTTTAATTAAAAAAAATTTAGAAAAACCATAAATTTTAAAAGATAAATTTGATGTTATTTGCCTTTTGAAATACTTTTATTTCTAAAATTGAAAATAATTCTCAGAGAATAAAGTAATCATTCAATGTATTAGAGAAAAAAATTATATATTAATTACTATTACACAAAATAACTTTAAAATTTTCAAAATTTATTTCTACCAATACATAATTTAAAAACTAAATTAAAAGAGTGATATAAGAATATGCCAATGTATCAAGACCAAGCAATAAATGATGAAATAATGGAAAAAATGAACCTAAAAAATCGGTACACCTTTTTTAATAATAACTTAATGGCAATCTTAAGCCCCGAACAATTTAATTTCTTAAGAAAGGTACAAAGATTCTGCATGAGATATGAGAAAAAAAATAACATCCAACATAGTATGGATGAAGATTTATATCAATGGATTCCCGATTTTGGTGCAGAAGGATATGTATCACGTTCCTATAAAATGGATGAACTCGATATTAATTATGAAGAACATGGTGCTGTTGCTGAAATGATGAGAATTTTTTCAGTTGATCAGTTTGATACCCAGTTTTGTATGGCTATGGGCGCTACAATATTAGCAATAAATGCCATTAAAGCTCATCATGAAGGAATCCCAGAACGGTTGGATGCTCTAAGAGATCTAATAACTGGTAAAGAATGTGGGGCAATTTTAATAACAGAACCCGAAAGAGGTTCGGATGCTGTACATCAATTGACTGTTACCGAACCCCAAGAAGATGGCAGCTTAATTGTTAACGGTGAAAAAATTTTCAACACTAACTCCCCCAAAGCTAAATGGGTTGTTGGATACGGTACTGCAGTAGCAAATGAAGGTAATCAAATGACCCAATACTTAATTAATACAAGTTGGGACGGATGGAAGAGTGAAAGAGTATTTATTCCATGGACTCCAAAAATTTGGATCGGCCACAATCACCTAACTAATATAAGAGTTCCCCCAGAATATGTTTTAGGGGGCATTGGAAAAGGTAGGGGTCACCTATTTGAAGGATTAATACTAGAAAGAATTGGGATCGCAGTAGGAAATGTTGCTCAAGCATGGACCGCCCTTTCACACGCATTTATTTATATCAACATGCGAAAGCAATTTAGCCAAGAAATCTTAAAATTCCAAGGAGTTGGTTTCACCTTTGCCGATTATTGGGCAAGAACAACAAATTTAACTATAGGATTATTAAAATTCTGCGAAGAATATGATAAAAAAATGGAAAAATTTGGGGGTGAGATTCCAAGAAATATCTCCCAAGCAATGATTGCTTCCTCCAGCCATTTTAAATTGGAAGCATCTCGATTATCCGAACGTTGTTGTTATGAAATGGCGAATCTTATGGGAGGTGCTGGTGTCTGTGATAATACATTAATGTGGGATCTCGTAGGAATCTCAAGAATACAAGAAATTGTCGGAGGAACGAGACAAATACAGCAATACATCATTTCCATGGCAAATCGTCAATTATGGAAGATGTTATAAGATTTTGGTCAATCTCATCTAAATAAAAATTATATTTTCTTTTTTTTCCTTATTCTTTTAGGTGAATGAATTAAAAATTATAATTATCGTCAGTATTATGCAAATTAATATGATAATAAGCCCCAAAAAGTTATATTTTCGTTTAAGGCGCCAGTTTTGAGATGATTCACTTGGGTTATTAATGTCATTATGTTGGGCCATTACTGTTTCTGTCTGTGTGGCCTCTATCATTTGAGTGGTTGTCTGTTTTTTAATTATCTTATCTAATGAATTCCATGCTTTTTCGATTGATTCTTTCGCTTCTTGAGAAATTTCCTCATCAGGTATTTCATATGTTTGGGTTGTAGTATCTAATCCTACAGTTAATTTATATTGTTCGGTAAATTCTTTATCAACTAAAGTTCTTAGAATGGTAGTTTTACCAACAGCTGCCGGTCCTGCAAGAACGACTTTAAATTTAAAATTTTCTTTATCAATAATTTGGCCCAATTTAGGGGGAGAGCGTATATCTATTAAGGCTAATAAAGCCATCTTATCAAATAGCTTTTTAATATTTAAACCTGATAACGCTGAAGTTTCTATATATTCCAGTAAGCTATACCTATGAACAACATCAAGGATCTTTTTCTTTCTTATTAAGATGCCAAGATCTTTTTCCAAATCTTTTTTATTTCCCACGAGTATAATTGGGATATTTCCAGCTTTTCCCCGTATCTCATTATAATATTTTTCAAGTCTATCGAAAGTATCCGGGCGGGCTAAATCAAATATTAGAGCGATTACTGAAGCACCTTTAAAAAAATCACTCTTAAAAAACTTGAATCTTTCCTGTCCACCGATCTCCAAAACGGAAAGAGTTATTCTTACGATAAACCCTCACTTATTATCAATGATTGAAGTGTTCAATATATTAATAAGTTGGAGAAAAATAATTAATTTATCTTATTTATTAGAAAATAATTTCAATTTACCCAATAAACTACTTTTTCTGTATAGGTTGATTGTAAAATGAGAAAAAAAAAAATAAGTTTAAATTTTTAAAACTTTTTTTTCTAGGGTTAATTCATAAGCTTCTTTCATGGCTTGTTCATAGATATCTATTTTAAATTTGTTATGTAGTGGACTTATTTTGCTACCAAGTTTTGCCATTTTATATAAGGCTTTTGGGAGTGCTCCAATCGGTCCTTCAACAAGATTTGCAGCTCTCTCAAACTCTTGAAGAGTGTTATCATCATATCCTCCAAGAATTCCCTCTATAAATGCGTAGAAATACATGAATAGAAAAATTCCAATTAAGAATATTATAGCTGTATTTATGATTTTATCTCCTAAATCGATTGTCCAGAGAAGTTCACCTATAAAAAATAGGACTATATAATTTATTATTGCTGCTATAGCGGGAGTTATGAATGTTTTAAATGGATATATTTTATATTTCGTAATTTTAAAGCGGATAATTAACCATAATAGTATATCTTTCGTTAATACTGCGGGAATATACGCAAATAGTACTGCGGTCATGTCTTTCAGCCAAATAACGAGAATTATAATCAATAGTGCCCTCGAAGTCTGCTCTATTATCCAAGTTACAGCCAATAAACCAGTTTTTCCGGTACCTTGAAAAACACAATCACCTAACCAAGAATAAATACCGAATGCATGGAATATCATTAAAGGAACTAAAAATTTTACTGCTGGTGTTCCATATTCAACTCCTGCAGCGCCAACTAAAAATTTTGCACCCGTCGCTAAAAGTACCGAGATAATAAAATAACCGAAATAATTGCCCCACCTAAAGCCTTGATATATATAAAGTTTTGTCAAAGTTGGTTTATCATGCGCATAGGATTCGCTATATGCTCCAAGTAACGATTGACCATATAAGGAAATAATTTGTACAATCAAACCAATATTCCAACATAAATTAAAATATCCAAGTTCGTTCGAGTAATTTGCAATAAATAAACTTGTTACTACTATTTGGATAAACCAGCCTAATTGGACAAATGATTCTCCGAATGCTAATTTTGAACCATATTTCATTGATTCTTTAAATTCTTCTTTTGTGAAATCAATTCTAAACACAGTTTTAGGGGAATATCCCAATCTTTTAAACAATATCATAGATAAGAAAAATGTAGCCCAGTAATCGAAATATCTTGCAATAGAATATCCTATACCTGCTCCTAATGCTTCACCAAACATAGGATTCGCGGCACCCCACAAACGTCCTAGGTAGCAAAATATCATCTGGCCAATAAGTTGCCAGATAATTTCCCAAGCAACGTATGTTATAAGATGTAAATCTGCTTTTTGCATTCCTTGAAATGAATACATAAATACTAAAAAGAAACCTGGGTATTGAACTAAAGAAAATGTTATGAACACCCAACTCATGTGTGCAATGTTTGTTTGCGGAAATATTATAGAACCGATGAAAGCAAATATAGAAATCTGTATTAATCCGGTGAACAATTGCCAATAGACGAATATTTGTATGTAATGAATTGCTTTTTCGGGATTTTTTACTCGATATTGAGCAAAATATTTTGCTAAAGCATATGAAGTACCAAAATCGAAGAGAAGCCAAGCGACTTGAAATATATTATATGCATAGTAATACCAACCTGCTGCTTGAGGATAAGGTTGGATTATTTGTGGCATTACGAAATTAGATATCAATAATTGTGGAATCACTAAAATCAATCCTATAAAGAGTGTAAAGAGAAATCCACCCAATTGTCTATGAATTCCAATTACTTCCCAATCATCTTTTAAATCAATTTCCGCCTCAATCTTCTTCTTGAGTTCTACTTCTTCTTCCTTCTTTTTTCTTTCCTCTTCTTCTGCTTGACGTTTCATCACTTCTATTGTTGCTTGATCGATACGTGCTCCAGATTTTTTCTTAACAATTAAAAACAATGAAGCAGCTAAGATTGCTAATATAATAATTACGATTAATAATATAATCTGTTCTGTTAAGTGAGGGACTGGAGAATAAGGCCAATCAGGATAAGATAAAAAGGACTCATTTAAACTTTCTAATGCTAATGAATATAATAAATAATTTAAATAAGGCCAAAGTAGAAACCCTATATTAGCTCCTTCCTCTAGCCAACCGGTAAATAATAATATATTACCATTTCCTTTTGCCATTTCCACCAGAATAGGTAGGCGAGATTGTTCGATTTCTAAATTTTTTGAAGCCGGAAAAACATCAATTAGTCTATCAATGGAATTGTTAAAATCTTGAGTTGGAATAATCGTCATATTGTCTACATTCATATCAGGAGCGGAATTCCAATCAATATTTTGGTTGATTGGATGTGAAATATCTCCTACGACGAATAGCATTGACTCGGTATTCTTTTCAAACTGTATATCGGTAATTATTTGTAGATCTTCTAAGAGTGTAGCATCACTATGTAAATTTTGCCCCATAAAGATTATGCATGATCCGCCATTATCCACAAAATCTCCTATTAGTGAAATCTCTGAGATGTCTAAAGATGCATCAAAAATAACAACTATATCAACCGAGGTTTCGATCGATGTAATTGGGGTTGAATCTGAAACGACTGAAATATCAAAGTTGTCCTGATCAATTTGTAAACTTTGTAAAAAGTGGGTATCATTTCCTTTGCTGATTACCAAGAGATTTTTTTTATCTCCTTCTTGACCGCCTGAAGGAATAATTAAAAGAATAAAGCTCATGCCACTTATGAATAGCGCAATTACGCATATTACTAATAACTTTGAAATTTTTTTATTAGATTTTACCATATGAAATCAATTTAATAAAATTTTATTGCTTTATAGATAGAATTAGGAAATATATAAATAGTATCTTTTTTAGCAATTTATTAATTGTCCATAGTTCTCGTATAAAGGTCTTAAATCCAAATTCGACCATTTAGAATTTCAATTTAATCCAGAGTTCTTCTCCCGGTTGTTTAAAGAAGGGATAATAAGGTTTAAGACCTGTTATTAAACCCCAGATTATTGAACAAATAATGAAAATAAGTGCTTCAATTATTACCACCCAAACAAATGGATGATCGCGAATGCATTTTTTTTTTTTTAATTTTGTAGCAACAATAAATAAGACTAGACCAACGTTAATTAATAATAGGACAAAAGTTGCTTGACCTTCAGCGAATCCATAAAACCATACGATTCCATATCCAATTCCCACAATTGTGATAAATAACCATTCAAACCATTTTAAATCTCTCGAAGGTGGGCTGAATAATAATCCCCCCATAAACATACTCATTAATATCATTAGTGGGACGGCTAAAGCCATATGCCCAAAAAATTCATCCCAAAAATAAATTGCATAATAGAGATCAGCGTAAAAAGGGTCTGAAAGAATTTTTGTGATATCAAAAGCTCGTCTATTTAAATCATTGACGACTTTATGAATAGCATTTCCTAAGCACATCGTGCTAATCGTAACAAAGAATATAACTTCTAAGGCAGTTATCCATTTCATTGATAATTTTTCTTTTAATAAGCTTTTTTCATTAAGGAAAATGCTCTTAAAAACCTTCCATGTGATAACAGAAAAAACAGGGCCCATTAAGAATATTTCTATTAAATCTTGCGCTGGAATGACAAAAGATACTTCCTGATCAAGTTCTGAAATCCAATAACTAATTGTAATTGAAAAAAAATCTCCGAGTAATGTAATCAAATAACACATTGCATATCCCATAAAAAACCATAAAAAAAGCTGGAACTCTTTTTTAGAGTTTGCATTAGTGTGATCAATTGACATTATTTATTTCCCTTATTAATCTATTTTGCGATTATGTTCATTACAAATAGTTTTGAAATTTTGTTATTAGATTTTACCTTATGAAATCAATTTATTTAGTTTTAATTACATATTACATACTGGAATATATATAACTTGGAAATTTTTTTTTCTTAATTGTTATTGATTTGGCAATATCCTAAATCGAATTGATAAAAACTTCAAAGTTTTCCTTTCAATTGATAATTATTCTTGCTCATCATTTCAAGTTTAAAATTCTAAATTCTTGTGCCTTAACCATATTTGTATTTTACTGCCGTCGGCGATAATACCATAATCTAGAAAAGATCGCAGCGATTATTGCAATGAAAAGACCTTCTAAGAGGTAACCAGGAATCTGTTGAGAAAACAAACGGAGAATTAATATTTGATCAGATGATGAACGACCAGACCAATCATAGGCGGTAACATTAATAGAATACATATTTATACCAAATTCAAATAAAGTAGTATTCATAATTGGACCAAATAATGTTTCTATTAATGTATCATTTACTCTAATCTCAGCATAGTGATAACCTGATTGCTCATCACTGGCAGTCCAAATGAGGTTTATATTTTCTGTATAAATAATATTGTTGATGGGTGCAGTGATATTTACGATTGGGTCTGTAAGGTCAACTAGGATTGTGATTTGATGACTACCAATATTACCTTTTGCATCATATGTAGTGACATTGATAATATGAGAACCTTCAGAAAGGTTAGTAGCTATTGTAGTTAGAGCGGTGCCAGTATAGATTATATTACTAGCAGTGTCTATCCATACATCAGAAAGGACATAACCACTACCTCCATCTGTGGCGCTCCAAGTTATCGCAATGGAGCTGGAGGAACAATTATCCTGAGCGATGGGGGATATAATGGTAGTAGTTGGTCCTGTGGGGTCGATGTTCACCATGTAGTGGCCAGCTGTTGTTCCTACGTTACCTGCACCATCTTTTGCAACTACATGGAAATACCATGTTCCTTCGGACAGTGGCATTGATATTATAGTGCCATTTATTGTAGTATAAGTACCTGTCGCTGCTGTGGGCGCTGTTGTAGGATTTTGATCGATAGAATAATAATAGCCAGTGATTCCGTTGACATCGTCGGGAATAGTCCAGTTGAAATGTGGAGTAGTATTTAGATACCAAGTGCTTGAATTTGGGTGTGTAGATGAGGAAATGACTGGTGGGAGCACGGTACAATCGTAATAAATAGAAAGAAAGGGGTCACCAATAATATTCATACCATAGTACCATTCTAAGTAGTAATTACCTGCTGAGCTGCCTGTGTTAAGTGAATTAGAAAACCATTGGGCGAAACTTTCACCAAGCGTGGCGTTTTGAGCAAGTGGTCCATAGAAATAATTACAATCCATCATACTTCCAGTCTTAGAACTTCCAATAGTGGCCAAACTATAACTGCCAGAAAATGTGTAAGTTGGGCTTAAACAGTCTGGAGTGTTCCATTTAGAGCCACTACAGGCAAAAAGATTATAGAAGTTAAAGGATGGAGGGGCATTGCGAATTGTAGCTGAGCTAATAATACCTTCACCTCCATATCCTCCAAATCCGAAAGAATGCGCGGTTGCGCTACTATGAACGCAAATATGAGTCCATTGATAATTTTGGGTGATACGATTGGTACTCCAATCTGTACCATTGGTCCAGGTGGTTGGAATATCAACAAGTGTTCGATTAGAGTAGGCAAGACCAACATCGTTATACCATCTAGTTCCCCAATAGCCAGTCCAATCGTCATCAATGTATACCAGAGCACGTCGTTGCCGTTGTACTCCTCCAATCCGATAATTGTGGACACGAGCTAAATACGAGTTAATATAGTTAGTAGTGGTATCCCAAGAAAGACATGTGGGATCGATACGACCGATATATATTTCAGGGTAAATGTCAGCATTACCTGATGCGTTGTGTTTATCGTAAATTCCGTCCGCAGGATTGATATCCCACCAGCTACCATCCAAATCCATTAGGTAGAGATCACAGATGAATGTTTCTGCACTGAAACTTCCAGAAGCAGGATGATAATATTGTGCATATGGTAGGCGACCGATGAGCACAGCGCCGACAAGATTACTTGTATTGTACCACAGAGTTAAATTACCCTTAAGTTCTTGGTGGGTGCTAATTGATTGAGTATAGAGGCTTGTGTTGTACCCTGAATCGTTTAGATCTTGGCGATATTGACTAACTTGTGTAGAAATACTTGCATAGAGTGAATTTTGTACGAAAATTGCGATTGTTTCCATGGGTGGTGGTTTTGGTACTACAGGTTTAGCAGAAGCCGCAGGAGATTTGAATTTTGTTGAATTGGGTAGAACGGAAACATAAGATTCTTCCTGAATTTCGTTTCTTAAGATCGAAGGGTTCGTGATTATTGTGGTATTTGCTGTTATCAATAAATAATAGGAGCAAAATATTATAAAAATAAAAAATAATCGACTTTTTCTCATTTTTTTTCTTCAGATCCTATTGTGGGTAAAATAAATGATGGAATAAGTGAGGAATTTACCACTTTCTACCCTACATTTTAAACATATATTTTTTGATCATAATGATATTTAATAATTATTATTAAAGCAAATATTTCGAAAAAAAATTTAAAAAAATAATCTTATCTCAATATTAATTATTTAAATAATTGACTATAAAAGTTCCATCGGTTATCATTATTGAGAACATTAATTAAGTGCTTTTTTTTCTATAAGATAATTCAATATATATAATGCACCATCTTTATCTAATGGAGTATTATTATTGCCGCATTTTGGGCTCATTATGCAACCAGGACAACCTGTATAGGAAGTACATTTACAATTTTTAATTAAATCGTGGGCACTCTCGAGCAATTTTCTAATTATTGGATACAAACTTTCCGTGATTCCGATTCCGCCTTTATAACCGTCATAAACGTAAATAACTGGTTGGTTATGGTATGTATCCACATCAATAGAAACTCCACCGAGGTCCCATCGATCTATCAATGCAAATAATGGGGAGATTGCAATTATTGCATGTTCTAAGGCGTGAATTGAGCCTCCCAAATTATAATTAAGAGAATCTAACTCAATTTCAAGGTGTTCAGGTATCAAAAACCAAAATGCTTTTGTTTCGAATTCTATTGTTGGGAGGTCTAAATCGTAATAATTTAATATCTCTTGAGAAATTGTTTCTACTTCCCTGTATGCATAATAATCATGCTTAACTTTAACATCTCCATAATAAATATGGATTCTTTTGTCTATTATCTCATCATTCACTTTAATTTGAGATATTTCGGTATGTTTTAATGATTCCGTGTAAAAATTCAAATCCGATTTTCTAATATAGACTTTTTTCTGTTCAAGATCAATTTCTTCTACCAAATAGCTCTCTGCTTCGAATAGATAAACTGCGCCAGTGTGTAAATCTCTAAAGATATAGCTCTCATCTTCGGATGTGAGGATTTCCTCTTTTTTATCTTTCGACTTTAAAATAATTTTATAATTATTTTCTGACAAATCGTCAAGGCTATATCTTCCGTTAGGAAAGAACCCACCGGTCCAAAAATACATAGGTCCTCTTTTATTTAAAAGCCTTTTATTTACCAGATCACCCAAAATTTCAATAAAATATTGTTTATCTTCAATTCCAAAAGATAAATTTTCATTTTCAGAGATTGGGATCTCATTTGCTGCACAACTAAGTTGATTTCTAAGAAGATATTTATTGGTTAATGTAATTAGAAGTTTCTCATTAGGGGTTCCGAACAATGTTTCTGGGTGATGAACGTAAAAAAGATCGAGGGGATTTGGCATTGCAACATAAGTAGCAAAAGATATATCTTCTCCTCTGCCTGCTCTTCCAATTTGTTGGCGAAAACTCGAAATTGTGCCAGGAAATCCAGAAATTATAGTGGCATCAAGGGTTCCTATATCCATTCCTAATTCAAGTGCATTAGTTGAGCTCACTCCCAGAATTGTATTCTCTCTCAGACCTTTTTCAATTTCTCGTCTTGTTTCTTTTCTTATTCCTGCCCTATAGCTTCGCACTTTATTTTCAAGTAAAGGCATTTCTAATTTAAGAGCATTTTTTGCCCAGATGGCCTGTAATTCGCTCATTTTGCGCGAAGTCGTGAAGGTTAAAGTTTGAATTCCTTTCTTTAAATGTGCTAGGTAAATATTTTTTGTCTCTTGATGGGCTGATCTATAAGAATTTAGAATTTCATTATAAGGTAAATCCCATAATAATACTTTTTTTTCTCCTGTGGGTGAAGTATCATTATCAATAACATTCACCTCCTCCCCAATTAGTTTCTCCATAAATTCTTTTGCTTCTGTTCCCATTGTTGCACTTGCGAGAATCCAAATTGGTTTAATATTAAGAGTATTT